>Ga0209152_10000003_pt1 | contig 242014 bp, 207 predicted proteins | sample GraSoiAngelo_107_FD_185873 | JGI IMG/M metagenome (GOLD analysis project Ga0209152, IMG submission 185873) | Grasslands soil microbial communities from the Angelo Coastal Reserve, California, USA - 14_0903_09_30cm (SPAdes) (version 2) | ecosystem: Environmental > Terrestrial > Soil >...
TCTCATCGCGGACCTTGCCAAAAACATGCTTGGGAGAACCTTCTGTCCGCTCGGCGACGCCGCGGCCATGCCGACCATCAGCATCGTGCAAAAATGGCGCGGAGAGTTTGAAGGTCATTTGAGGGGGCGTTGCCCATATAAATCCGCCGGCGCGCTCGTTGGCGCCAGGTAAAGTAAAGGACCAGAAGCAAAGACAAAGAACCGCGGCAAGGACTCCATGCCAGATCAGAAGCTCATCAAGCTGAAGATTAACGACCGCGAAGTGCAGGTGCCGCAGGGTACGCTGGTCATCGAGGCGACGCGGCGCATCGGAACGGAAGTGCCATCGTTCTGTTACTATCCCGGCCTGTCGCTCCAGGCGGCATGCCGCATGTGCCTGGTGGAAGTCGAAAAAGCGCCCAAACTCCAGACCGCGTGCACGCTGGTAGCCACCGACGGCATGGTCGTTCGAACCGATACGGACCAGGTGCGCCAAGCGCGCAAGGCCATGCTCGAGTTTCTCCTGACCAACCATCCGCTGGACTGCCCGGTGTGCGACAAGGGCGGCGAATGCGAACTGCAGGACATGACTTACCGCTATGGCGCAGATTTCAGCCGGTTCGTCGAGGAGAAGATTCACCGCCCCGAAGAGAAGTGGTCCGAGCTGGTTTATTACGACGCTCCGCGATGCATTTTGTGCTTCCGCTGCGTGCGCGTTTGCGACGAGGGCATGGACGTAAAAGCGCTCGGCGTGGGCATGCGCGGCGCGAACAGCGTGATCATCCCGAACCGCGGCGATCACCTGGAATGCGAAGAATGCGGTATGTGCATCGACATTTGCCCCGTCGGCGCGCTCACCAGCGGCACGTATCGCTATAAGACGCGTCCTTGGGAGATGCAATACGTGCCAACCGTCTGCGCGCACTGTTCGAACGGTTGCAAGACTACGCTCGGCGTGCGCAATCATGAAATCCTGCGCGCAAACAATCGCGATCTGAGCGGCATCAACAAGGATTTTCTGTGTGTGAAGGGACGCTTCGCCTTCGATTTCACTAGTCACAAGGAGCGCATTCGTCAGCCGCTGCTACGCCGGGGCGACAAGCTGCTGCCCGTCTCGTGGGAAGATGCGGCGCAAGCCGCAGCAACAAAGCTGAAAGCCGCTTATGACGCAGGCGGCAAAGAGGCCATCGGCTTCATCGGTTCGAATCGTACTTCAAACGAAGAAAACTATCTCCTGCAGCGACTCGCCCGCGGGACCTTTGGAACCAACAACATCGATCATCACCGAACCGCCGATTACGCCGGATTGCTCACGGCGCTCGGCGACCGCGCGGCCTTCTCCCTGCTCACCATGGAGCAGTTGTACCAATCGAAAGCCGTGCTGGTCATTGGCAACGATCCGACCAATCAGAATCCCCTGGTGGCGTGGCAGATTCGCAGCGGCATCCGGCATTTTGGAACAAAGCTTTTCGTCATTCATTCGAACGAAAGCAAGCTGCAGCGCAAGGCGAACCAGTTCGTGAGAGTTGCCGCGGGGCAGGAGCCTGCCGTTTTGAAATGGCTGGCGCACGAAGAAGGCCAACTCGCGCCGGAACTCGTCGAGCAACTCGCGCAACTGAAAGCTGCGCTCGAAGCGCAAAGCGACGTGGCCATTGTCTCTGGCGCGGAGATTTCCGGCGCAGCCCTTGCGACGCTCGTCGCTTTCGGCTCAAAGCTGCCCGGCCAGAGCCGCTACATGGCACTCGGCGATTACAGCAATTCCCGCGGCGCGGCGGACATGGGACTGCTGCCCGACCGCCTGCCCGGGTATGCTCACGTGGACGACGCAAAGGCCCGCGAAGCTTTCGAACAGCTTTGGGGCTCGGTGCTTTCTTCGAAGCCGGGACTCACTGCGCCGCAGATGGTGGAAGCGGCTCGGTCGGGACAGCTGCAAGCGTTGTACGTGGTGGGTGCAAATCCTCTGGTGCACTTTGGAAACCCCGGCGATGGGCGCGGCAAGCTCGATCTGCTCATTGTGCAGGAAATGTTTTTGACGGAAACCGCCAAGGCAGCCGATATCGTTCTTCCCGCCGCGTCGGCTTACGAAAAAGACGGCACGGTCACAAACACCTCCGGCGAAATTCAAATTTTGCGCAAAGCCGCGGAAGTGATGGGCCCGCGGAGCGATTTTGACCTGCTGCGCATCCTTTCGCATCAGCTCGAAAGGCAGGGACTTGGCAAGGCGTTCCACTACAAGACGCCGGGCGAGGTGTTCGCAGAAATTCGCAAGGCCGTGGGTGCCTACAATGTGCCTCTGGCGGGTCTGCTTGCCGGTGGCGCGGAAGCCACACACGCGGAGTTTGCCCGCAACGGCCTGGCGCACTACGACGTCCCGGTGGGATTGATTCGCTCCGCAAACGACACGCTTTTCACCAGCGGCACGCTCAGCCGCTGGTGCACGATGATGGAATCCTTGCCCGAGGCGGACATCTGACCGTGCATTTTCTCTTCGCCACAAGAGACGAGCTGTTCATCGCGATTGCAAAAATCGCGGTTTTGCTTTTCATCGTTCTTACGGTGAACGCCTACCTGACGTGGTTCGAACGCAAAGTCGTCGCGCACATCCAGTCGCGGTGGGGACCGCACCGCGTCGGCCCGCACGGCTTGCTCCAGCCGCTGGCCGATGGCGTGAAGTTTTTTTTCAAGGAAGACCCGACTCCCGCGGGGGTGGACAGATTCGTGTATTACCTGGCGCCGTTGCTGGCGCTCGGATTGGCCCTCACCTCCATTGCCATTATTCCGTTTGGTCCGGAACCGCTTCGCGTGTTCGGCCACGATATTTATCTGGGAATTGCTCCCCCAAATCTGAACATCGGGATACTGGCCTTGTTCGCGATCACCGCATTGGGCGTCTATGGGGTCGCGCTTGCCGGCTGGGCCTCGAACAGCAAGTATCCGCTGCTCGGCGGACTGAGAAGCGCTGCGCAGATGGTCAGCTATGAGCTGGCGCTGACCATGTCTCTGGTAGGCGTTCTGCTGATGGCCGGCACCTTCAACTTGCGCGACATTATCAATGCACAAGCTCCTCTGGCAGGGCACCCCGACCACGGAATGCTCGGTTGGAACATTTGGCCGCAGATTCTTGGCTTTTTCTGCTTCTTTACCGCGGCCGTGGCGGAAACCAACCGCGTGCCCTTCGACCTGCCCGAAGCCGAGCAAGAACTCGTCGCCGGCTTTCACACCGAGTACGCGAGCTTCAAGTTCGCCATGTTTTTCATCGCCGAATACACCAGCATGATCACCGTCTCCTGCCTGTGCACGATTATGTTCTTCGGCGGCTGGCTCTCTCCCTTCCCTGCTTCGTGGACGCTCGCTCATTATTTGCCATCGGTCGTCCTGATTCCGTTCGGCTTGTGGGTCATTATGGACGGCTTCCGCTACGAAACGACTCTCGGGCGGGTGGTTTTGCCGGTCGTGGGAACGGTCATCACCGTGCTCGGTCTCGTTTTCATCGTCTTCCCCCACGTCAACGCGTTTATTCAGGCGCCGTTCTGGTTTATCTCCAAAGTCTTGCTTTTCCTGTTCGTTTACGTGTGGATGCGCGGGACGCTGCCGCGTTTCCGGTACGACCAGTTAATGGCGTTTGGATGGAAGCTGTTGTTGCCGATATCGATGGCGAACGTGGCGATCTCCAGCTTTGTGATTCTGGTGAAGATGCAATGGGGTGCGAAATGAGCGAGCCGCTCCTTGTGTTTTTCGCGCTCGCCGCGCTGGCGGTGATTGGAGCCGTCAGCCTGATTCTCCAGAAGCATCCCATTCACAGCGCGCTTTCGCTAATCGTGGTGATGGTGGCGCTTGCCGGACTGTTCTTGCTGATGGGCGCGGAGTTTGTCGCGGCCGTGCAAATCATCGTCTACGGCGGAGCGATCATGGTGCTCTTCGTTTTCGTGATCATGCTGCTGAACGCCGGCGTGGAAGAGCACACCAGCCTTTCGAAAATGGCCGGTCCGCCGGGGCTGTTGCTAGTGGCGGCGCTGGCCGCGTTCGTGGCGGCTACCATTGCAAAGTCGGGCACGGGCGTACAGGCCGCCGCGCAAACCGGGGCGTTGTCTTCCACCAAAGGGATTTCCGAAATGGTCTTCAAGGATTTCGTTTATCCGTTTGAACTGACATCGTTCCTGATTCTGGTGGCGATTCTGGGCGCGACGGTTCTGGCGCAGCGGGAGAAAAGCTGAGATGGTCCCAACAAACTACTACATAATCCTGAGCGCGATTTTGTTTGGGCTCGGAGTGTTCGCCTTCATTTTCAAGCGCAATATCATCACCATTTTCATGTCCATCGAGCTGATGCTCAACGCGGTGAACCTTGCTTTTGTGGCTTTCAGCCAGGCGCTCGGCAAGCTCGACGGACAAGTTTTTGTTCTGTTCGTAATCGTGGTCGCGGCGGCGGAGGCGGTCGTGGGCCTGGGAATCATCATCTTGATTGCGCGCAACCGGCAAACACTCAACGTGGAGCGCGTGGATCTGCTCAAACTCTGATGCCTGCCCATCCGATGCTCGAGTACTTGTGGATCGTTCCGCTGCTGCCGCTGCTTGGTTCGGCGATCAACGGAATTTTGGGGGCGAAATGGCCGAACAAGTACGTCACTCTCACCGCCATCAGCTCGACCGGTCTTTCGTTTCTCTGCGCGCTCGAAGCCGTTCGCGAATTCTTGGAGTCCGGGCAAGCGCTTTCCCGCAAGGAATTCTTCACCTGGATAGCCTCCGGCAATTTCCGCGCAGGTTTTGATTTGCAAGCGGACCGGCTCACGGTCGTGATGATGCTGGTGGTTACCGGCGTGGGCTGGCTCATCCACATCTACGCTATCGGCTACATGGCGCATGAGCGAGGCTACTACCGCTTTTTCTCGTATTTGAATTTGTTCATGTTCTTCATGCTGATTCTGGTGCTGGCGGCGAACTACGTTCTGCTGTTCGTCGGCTGGGAGGGTGTCGGCCTTTCCAGTTATTTGCTCATTGGTTTTTGGTTCTTGAAAAAGTCTGCCTCGGACGCGGGCAAAAAAGCCTTCATCGTCAACCGCATCGGCGACTTCGGATTCATGCTGGGGATGTTTTTGCTGTTCAGAACCTTCGGGACTCTCGATTTCCAGACGCTGTTTACCAAGGCCGGTTCTTGGCCGGCGGAACCGATGGGCCACTTCGGCACGTTCACGGTTGCCTGCCTTTTGCTCTTCATGGGCGCAACCGGAAAGTCCGCCCAGCTTCCTCTCTACGTCTGGCTGCCCGATGCGATGGAAGGTCCCACACCTGTCAGCGCGTTAATTCACGCGGCGACGATGGTGACGGCGGGTGTCTATGTGGTCGCGCGCTCGCACGTTTTATTCTCGCATTCGTCTACCGCAATGCTGGTGGTCGCCATGGTGGGCTGCGCGACAGCGTTTTTCGCCGCGACGATCGGCCTCGTGCAAACGGACATCAAGAAAGTTTTGGCCTATTCCACCGTCAGCCAACTCGGCTACATGTTTCTCGCCTGCGGCGTCGGCGCATTCACGGCGGGCATCTTTCACTTGATGACGCATGCATTCTTCAAGGCCCTGCTCTTCCTTGCCGCCGGCAGCGTCATTCACGCAATGGGCGGCGAACAGGAAATGCCCAAAATGGGTGGGCTCGGCAGGAAGATCAAGTGGACTTACGCGACGATGTTTATCGCCACTCTGGCCATCGCGGGCATCCCGCCTTTCGCCGGCTTCTTTTCAAAAGACGCGATTCTGTTCGCGACTTTCCAAAGCGGAGCCGGAGATCGCATTCGCACCCTCTATGTCCTAGGTTTGCTCGCCGCCGTGCTCACGGCGTTCTACATGTTCCGTCTGATTTTCCTGACCTTTCACGGCAAGCCGCGTTACGACGAACACAAAGTGCATGTGCACGAGTCGCCCTGGAGCATGCGCGGGCCGCTGGTCGTCCTCGCAATTCTCTCCGTTGCCGGCGGCTGGTTTGCACTGCCGGCGTTTTTCCAGGGGCCGGACTACTTCGCGAATTTCCTCGGACCCGTGTTTGGCGCACGGGAAGCTGTGGAGGCGGGCGCGGAAGCCGCCGCGCACCAACTTGAATTGATTCTTTCGGGAGTGGCCGTGCTAGCCTCCTTGATCGGCCTCGCAGTCGCCTACCGGCTGTACATCAAGAACCCGCGCAAAGCGGATGACTTGGCGAGATCCATGAAGCCGGCGTACACCACATTACTGAACAAGTACTACGTGGATGAGCTCTATGCCGCCGCAGTCGTCCGGCCCCTGCTTTGGCTTTCGACCAACGTGTTCTGGAAGGCTACCGACGTAGCAGGAATCGACGGCACCGTGAACGGAATCGCGCACGGAGCCGCAGCGATCGGCGACGGCCTGCGCCATTCGCAATCGGGCAACACGCGCAGCTACGCCGTGTGGGTCGTCGCGGGCGCAATCGTCGTGCTCGCGGTCATTTTCTTCTGGCCGAGCGCCAGCAAAATCGCCTTGGGGTTGGTGCGCTGATGCCCTCTGGCGGACATTTGCTCTCGGTTCTGATCTTCTTCCCCGCCGTTGGCGCCGCGGCGCTGATGATGCTCCGCGGCGACGATCACAAGTTTATCCGCTCCATCGCCATGCTCATTGCCGTCGCGGAATTTCTTTTTTCGCTGCTGCTGCTGCGCAGTGTGCCCATCGGCGCTTCCGGATATCAGCTCGAAGAATTTGCTAAGTGGATCCCCGCGCCGCCGATCCACTACCACCTCGGCGTCGACGGCATCAGCATGTTTCTTGTCCTGCTGACCGCATTCCTGACGCCCATCTCTGTTTTGGCTTCATGGCACAGCATCCAGAACCGTGTAAAAGAATTTTTCGTCATGCTGCTTCTGCTCGAAGTCGGCGTGGTCGGCGTTTTCCTCTCGCTCGACCTTTTCCTGTTCTTCCTCTTCTGGGAATTGATGTTGATCCCCATGGCCTTCCTGATCGGGATCTGGGGCCACGAGCGGCGCGTCTATGCCGCCGTAAAATTTGTGCTCTACACCATGGCCGGCTCGATTCTGATGCTGGTGGGCATCATCTGGCTCTACAACGCTACGGGGACCTTCGATGTGCCGACGATTCAGCAGATGCTGGCGAATGGTCAGCTGGTCCTCGAACCGCGCACGGAGATGCTGCTTTTCCTGGCGTTCTTCGTGGCGTTCGCCATCAAAGTGCCGCTGTTCCCGCTGCACACCTGGCTGCCGGATGCGCACGTGGAAGCTCCGACGGCCGGTTCGGTGATGCTTGCCGGCGTGCTCCTCAAGCTCGGCACCTACGGCATGATCCGCTTCTGCTTGCCACTCTTCCCGGAAGCTTCGCACCGCGCGGCGCGCTGGGTCGCGGTGCTCGCAATCATCGGAATTATTTACGGCGCGCTGGTTTCGCTGGTGCAGCCCAACCTGAAAAAACTGGTGGCGTATTCTTCGGTCAGCCACCTCGGCTTCGTGGTACTCGGCATTTTTGCGTTTCACAACATTTCCATGCAGGGCGCGGTGTTCCAGATGCTTGCGCACGGAGTTTCTACCGGCGCGCTGTTTTTGCTCGTGGGCATGCTCTACGACCGGCGGCACACGTTCGAAATCAGCGAGTTTGGCGGGCTCGCGACACCCATGCCGAAGCTCGCGGCATTTTTCCTGTTTGTGGCCCTTTCGTCGCTCGGCTTGCCCATGCTCAACGGCTTCGTCGGCGAGTTTCTGATTCTGCTCGGGACGTACCAACGTCATTGGGGCTGGGCCGCGTGGGCCGCTCTCGGGGTGATTCTCTCCGCGTGCTACCTGCTGTGGTCGTACCAGCGCGTGTTTTTTGGAGACATCACGCGCGAGAAAAACCGCCCGCTGCCGGATGTGTCGGCCCGCGAGAACTGGGTTCTCGCAATCATGGCGGTGGTCATACTGTGGATGGGCGTCGGCTCGCCGTTCATTACGCGGCGCACCGCAGCGGCCACGCAAACCGTGATGGACCAGGTGGAGCCGCAGTGGGCTTATGAAGCCGCGGCGCACGTTAAAGCGAAGGCCCATGCCAACCATGTTTCCTCGTACGCCGCGCACACCATGAGCGTAAAAAGGCTGGGAACTCGCTAAATGCTCCCGCAAGCCATCGATCTTCATCGCGTGCTGCCCGAGTTGATCTGGTCTGCCTTTGGCGTATTGGTCATGTTGCTGCAGCCGTTCGTACGCAGCCGGCAATTTTTTTCTTTTCTCGCGCTGTTCGGTTCGCTCGCGGGAACGGTTGCCGCAGCCACTGCCTTCCTTCATGGTGGGCCGGGTTTCCACGGACTGGTGCAGTCGGATTCGTTCACCTTCTTTTTCCGGCTGCTCGTGGGAAGCGTCTCGTTTTTGGTGGTCCTCGCGGCCGGGCCCTATCTCGACCGTGAAAGGCTGCCCATCGCGGAGTTTTACGCGCTTTTGTTTTTCGCCACCGCCGGAATGGGCGTGCTGGCTTCCGCCCAGGAACTGCTCACCGCATTCATCGGCCTGGAGATGAGTTCGATTTCGAGCTATGTCCTGGCGGGCTACCGCCGTGATTCGCTCAAGTCCAGCGAGTCGGCCATGAAATACTTCCTGCTGGGTTCGTTTGCGACGGCGTTTTTCCTTTACGGCATCGCGCTGGTGTACGGCGCGACGGGCACAACGCTGCTGGACAAGATGGCGCTCTCCGACGGGACCAGCACGCTGCTGAAGCTCGGCCTCGCGATGATTCTGATCGGGCTGGGCTTCAAAGTAGCAGCCGCCCCGTTCCAGGTGTGGACGCCGGATGTTTACGAAGGCGCACCCACGCCGGTGACCGCGCTTTTCTCCGCGGGCCCGAAAGCCGCGGCGTTCGCGCTGTTGCTGCGGATTTTTGCCACCGTGCCTGCCGCGACCAAATATTGGTTCTGGGCCTTCTGGGTGCTCGCGGCGCTGACGATGTTCGCGGGAAACCTTGGCGCGCTGGTGCAAACGAACATGAAGCGGCTGCTAGCCTACAGTTCGATCGCGCATGCGGGATACATTCTGGTCGCGTTTGCGGCCGTCACGTCCATGGCGCAGGGCGGTTCAGAGGAAGCAGCCCCTGCCTACGCGGCGGTTCTCTTCTACCTGCTGAGCTACGCGCTAGTGAAGCTGGGGGCGTTCACCATCGTTTCGCAGCTCGGCGGGGCGGGCGAAAAGAATCTTTCGATAGACGACTATGCCGGACTCTCCGAGCGGCAGCCGTTTGTGGCCGCGATGCTGAGCATCTATTTGCTTTCGTTGCTCGGGCTGCCGGTGACGGCGGGATTCTTTGGCAAATTTTATATTTTCAAGGCGGCGGTGAATTCGCACTTAATTTCGCTCGCCGTGCTGATGGCCATCAACAGCGTGATTGGTGCTTACTACTATTTGCGCGTGATTGTGGTGATGTACATGCGCGAGCCGAGCGCGGAGGCGGCCGCGGCGGGCCCAGTGCCTTTTCCGATCGGCGTCAACGCCGTTCTCCTTATCACCTTTGTCGGCACGATTCTGTTTGGCGTGTACCCAAATCCCGTCATCAATTTCATTCTGCGGCCAAGCCTGCTTGCCCACTAGCTAGCTCAGCTAGGCTTTCCGGTTCCTGGGGACCTTCTCCTATAATTTTTTGAAAGCGCTGGTTCTAAAGAAAGATACAAGCGCCGTGCCCGTGCATTTACCAGGTGGGCCGTAAAGCCTCTTCGTGGCCCTCCGCTGAAGTAGGGCGGTTGTGGGAGGAACCCACCGAAGCCATCTCGGGACAACAAACCGAGCGGCCGTAGGAATCCTCGCCGCTTGCGGCGGCGAGGAAGTCAAGAAAACGGCCCGGTCCCGGGCCGTTGAGCTTTGCTGCGGATGAGCAGGACGGGCCCTTTTATTGTTCCTTGGGGTAAAGCGAAGCCCACGCCTACCGCTACAGAAGATCCTAGACCTTCAGCGCGATCATCGCCAAGGTGAACAGCACCAGCGTTTCGACGAATACCAGGCCGAGAATCATAGCCGCGCGAATGGCTCCGGCGGCTCCGGGGTTGCGCGCCATGCCTTCGCACGCCGCCGACGCGATGCGGCCCTGCGCCAGACCGCAACCAAATGCAGCAATGGCCATGCCGAATCCGACCGCGATTCCAGACAGCGCCTTGCTGCTCGCTCCCGCCGGCTCCTGCGCAAACGCCGCCGGCGCGAACATGGTTAGGACGACAAGCATCACCAACATCCACACCCACTGCTTTTTCATCACTGCCTCCTATGAAGCCGCCAGGAGGTGGTTCCCGGGCACCGTGCAGCCGGGCTCACACTGAAGCGGCAGAACGAAACCTGGTCCCGCAGATTCGAGAAAAGCGTGTTGCCTACTTTCAGGAGCCCAAGCCCCCGGGCCCCTGAGATTCGCGTCTTTCTAGCAACCGATGACGCTCTTGCGTTGGGGCCGACGCCCTCCCCGCCGAAATTTGCCAAGGAACAGACAAGCATTGCTGTCCAGTTCTGCAATCTGCTAATGCTCTTCCGCCGTGGCCAGTCCCAAGTAGACGGCGGGAAGAACGGTAAACACGTAGGCCTGGATCACGGACACGAAAACGTGCAAGCCGATGAACAGCACAGGGATGGTCGCCGGGAAAACGGCGAGCACCACGCCCAGCACGGGAGACTTGCCCCATCCGAAGCTCGCGCCGCCGGCGAGCAGACCGACGAAAATCAAATAGATCAGGTCGCTCGCGAACATGTTGGCCCAGAGACGGACGGTAAGCGAAAGGATGCGCGCTGTGGTGCTGACAACTTCGACCGGGAACAACAGTATCGCCAGGATCCAGGCGCCGAAGTCCTTCGGTGAACCGGCAAACGTAAGCAGATAGCCGGCAACGCCGTGGCGCCGTGCTCCCTGCCAGTTGAAATAAACAAACGTGAGAACGGCGCAGGCCAGCGGAACGGTCGGATCGCTTGTCGGAGCCGTCAGAAAGCTGCTAGGAAACGCGCCCATGAGATTGCCAAGCAGCACAAACACGGAAATGGTCCCGACGAAGGGAACAAATTGGCTGGCGCCGTGGTGAACGTTTTCTTCCAGAAGATCCTTGATGCCAAAGCGCATGGGATTCGTAAGCAGCATCTCCGCCACTTGCTGCATGGCGCCAGGCTTCTCGACCGACAGCCGCGAGCGCAGCACGAGGGCGAAAATCGTCCCGATGATTACCGCAACGACAGCCATCACCACGCGTTGGGGGATGGGCAGTTCGGGGTGGCTCGGCTGGATATGCAAGACAGCCAGCAGGGCCAGGGCCACGTGCCCCAGGTGATGATTCACAAATTCGGTCAACCAAGCAGCCTGTTCATGCATTCTTCAGTCCACCGGACGCAAGATTTCCCACACAGTCGCCGCAATCGTCGCTGCTGCCAGGGCGCAAAAACCGAAAATCATACTGCCAAGGGGAACGCGTAGAAACACAAAAATAACATAGACCGCTAGGCCCAGCAACCCGTAGCGAAAAAGGGCAGCAAGATAGGCGGTCAGCGGGACTCTGGCTTTTTCGCGGTCTGCCTGAGCCGTAGAAACGATGACTAGCGCGTCCACGGCGCGCCTCAACCAACGGAAGTTCAGCCATCCGAGCGCGGTTCCAATGGCTAATCCCGCTGCCCATAGTTTGTGGCGGAGCACCAGGACTACCGCCGTTGCGACGAAGCCGAAGACGACAGTCAGCCAACCGATGCGCCGCTCGGTCTGTAGACCGATCGAGCCGCCGGCCCGCTCAGCTGCCTTGGCTTTCATAGATTTCGTCCGCAGGGGACTGCGGCCTTCTTTTGCATATTCGTTCGTCTTCGCTTTTTGTCTGCCTTAGGCCTATGCTCTTGGTATACTCCTGCTCAGGGTCGAAAGACATATGGCTACATGACGGCGGACCTGAAAACAAAGGGCTTAGCGGGCCGATCGTCACTTTCGCACTGCACGGCTTTCATGAAGTTTCGCGGGCCGAAGGCCCTAATAGGACAGGCGACGGAGTGCTCACTGTCAGTCACTCGGCAGACGCCTCAGAACCTCACGCACACCCGCAAAAAACCCTAGCGCACCGAGGATGAGCATCAGCCATGGCTTTGTGTGCAGCCAGCGGTCGAGGAAATAGCCCATCGCGGCTCCGACAGCGATGGGCCCAACCAAAGTGAAAGGCAACTCGAGGGCGAGGGCCGGCCCGGAGGCGAAGTCCTTCGCTGTTTTCTTTGCCGGCGTCGATCCCGTCTCGTCTGGCTTATCGTCCGAGGGCATATTGCGCGAGCCGTGTGAACGGCTCAGGATACAACCCCGCGGCAAGCGTGACAAACGCAGCGACACTGAGCGCTACAGCCTGCGCGTTGCTCATGACGGGACGCGGCGCTTCGCCGGGCGCCTTGAGCCAGGCGTGCACCACGATACGGAAATAATAGTAGAGCGCGGGGACGATGTAGAGCACGGCGAAGACCGCGAGCACGGGATGTTTTGTTTCGATGAGCGAAAGGAAAATGAAGTACTTGCCCATGAAGCCGGCGGTCGGAGGAATGCCCGCCAGCGAAAGCATGAAGATCAACAGCAGCAAGGCAGACGCGGGACTGCGCTGGTACAAGCCGTTCAAATCCTCGAGCTCTTCGCCAATAAGACCCTTTTGCCGCAGCACGATGAGGATCGCAAAAGCGCCCGCGGTCATGAAGATATACGCCAGCAGGTAATATGCGATGCCGGTCATCGCGGTTTTGTTTCCGGCGACCAGGCCAAGCAGCACATAGCCCACGTGCGAAATGGAAGAGTACGCCAACAGGCGCTTCACGTTGGTCTGCGTCAGCGCGGCAAGGTTTCCCCAGGTGAGCGAGGCAACGGCGATGCCTGCGACCAGATACATCCAGTTCACGCGCGTGGCTCCGAAGACCACCAGGAACAACCGGAGAAGCAGCGCAAAGCTGGCAGTCTTGGACGCGACGCTGACGAACATGGTGACCGGTGTCGGCGCGCCCTCGTAGACATCCGGCGCCCACTGGTGAAACGGCACCGCCGCAATCTTAAAGAACAGTCCGACCGCCACGAAGACGAACGCCAGAACCGGCAGCAATTGCAGCAGGAAGGGATCAAACGCTGGGGTCACAGATTGTGGATTATGCAAAAGAGAGGTGATGAAAGCATTCCGTTGCCCGAGCATTTCGCCGATGGTGTCAATATTTGTGGAGTCGCTCAGACCGTAAAGAAGAGAAAAGCCATAGGCCAGGATCCCCGAGCTGAATGCGCCTAGCAGTACGTATTTCAACGATGCTTCATTCGAACGCTTCTCGCGGCGCAGGAAGCCGGTGAGAACGTAGAAGCTGAGGGCCATAGTCTCGAGACCGAGGAACATAACAATGAGGTCAAAACCCGAGGCCATAAACATCATTCCGACGCAGGCAAACAGCAGAAGGGCGTAGTATTCGCCTTCCTGTTCTTGTTCAATTTCGAGGAATTTGACGGAGAGCAGAATCACCAAAGCGGTAGCAGCGAGAAAGAGCCCGGCAAAGAAAAGAAAGAAGGGATCGACGATGACGGAGTCGTGAAACCCGAGCAGCGAGCCATTCGCCCCTACCGGGACGCGCAGCTTCCAGACCGTGTAGGCGCTAAAAGCCGTTCCCGCCAGCGCCAACCCGGCGTTCAGATACCTTTCTTTTACACCGAGCGTGAAATCAATCAACAGGATGCCAAGACCAAAAAGCGTCAGCTCGACCTCGGGGAGAATGACGGCTCCGTCTCCCTGCAAGTAATCGGTCAGCGCGCTGAGAAAGGGAATGTGCATAGCCATCTGGCCGGCTTATTTCGCTTCCACCGCTGCCGGAACTACCGCCGGAGGCAATTTCGCGCGCTCCATTTGATAGAAGTTGGGATTCACCTGCTCGACGATTTTCTGCACCGGCTTTTCGATGAGCGAAAAAAATGGCTTTGGATAGATGCCGATCCAGAAAGCCATGAATACGAGCGGGACGAGCGTGGCCATTTCGCGTAGGTTCAAGTCCGGCAGATGTTCGTTGACGGGCAACGTCACCGGCCCGAACATCACGCGCTGGTAGAGCCATAGCAAGTAGGCCGCGCCGAGAATGACCCCGAGGGTGCCCCACGCCGCCCAGGCCTTGCTGACCTGAAACGCGCCTTGCAAGATGGTGAACTCCCCAATGAAGCCGTTCAGCAGCGGCATGCCCAGCGAGCTGAGGCTAATGATGAGATAAATCGCCGCGAAATTCGGCATGGGAGTAGCCAGTCCGCCGAATTCCGAAATCAAGCGCGTGTGCCGCCTCTCGTAGAGCACTCCAACGATCAGGAAGAGCGCGCCCGTGGAGATACCGTGGTTGATCTGTTGAAGCACACTTCCGGCCAGGCCATTCGGGGTGAGGGCGAAAATTCCCAGCGTGCAGAAGCCCAGATGGCTGACCGAACTGTAAGCGATCAGCCGCTTCATGTCTTTTTGCATAAGGCAAACCAGCGCGCCGTAAACGATGCCGATCAGCGAAAGCACGATGACAATCTTGATGATGTTGGAGCGCATGGCTCCATCGGCGGGAAGCAAGGGCAGTGAAAAGCGGATGAAGCCGTAGGTCCCCATCTTCAACAAAACGCCGGCCAGAATGACCGAGCCCGCTGTGGGCGCTTCGGTGTGCGCATCCGGCAGCCAGGTGTGGAACGGGAACATCGGCACTTTGATGGCAAATGCAAAGAAAAAGCCCCAGAAGAGCCAAACCTTCAGCGGATCGGAGAAGTGCTGTGCAGCGGCGAGGAGAGTCGGGACGTCAAAAGTGCGCGTCGCGCCCGGCGCCACTGGCGCATAGAAGTACAGCGCCAGGATCGCCAGCAGCATGACTACCGATCCCGCCAGGGTGTACAGAAAAAATTTGATGGCTGCGTACAACCGGCGGTCGCTTCCCCACGCTCCGATCAGGAAGTACATCGGAACGAGCATCACTTCCCAGAAAACGTAGAAGAGGAAGAAGTCGAGCGCGACGAAGACGCCGATCATGCCGGTCTGCAAGAGCAGCAGCAGAATGTAGTATTCCTTGGTCCGTTGATGGATAGCGCTCCAGGAAGAAAGGATGGCGATCATGCCCAGGAACGTGGTGAGCATGACGAGCAGCAGGCTGATGCCGTCGATCCCCAGGTGATACCTCGCACCAATGGAAGGAATCCAAGGAACGTTTTCCGGGAAGGAGAACTGCTCTAGTCCGGGCTTCCACCAGAAGACGAGCGGGAGCGACACCAGAAACCCGAGCATGCCGAAAATATTGCCGCCGATGCGGTGCGTCAGCTCCATTTCGCGAGGAACAAGCAGCAAAAGAATCGCGCCCGCGAGCGGCGTGAAGAGCACTACGCTCAAGATGTGATTTGCAAAAAAGTCCATGCTTCGCCTCTCAGCGCGCTCCGCGCAGCACTACATGGAGATGCTGTTGGTAATACGCCAGAAGAATGGCCAGCCCAACTAAAATCAACAGCGCATAGGTTGAAAACGTACCGGTCTGCAAGAAGCGGATAGGGAAACTCAGCAGCTGCGTGAACTTGGCACCGAAGTTGAGCAGCCCGTCGATGATCCATTTGTCCCACCACATGGAAAGCGTCGAACCAAAGCGGGCCAGCCAGCCCGTGCCATCCACGCCGACACCGTCGATGACTTTTGCGTCGATCTGACCGAGCAGCGTGCCCAGATCCTTGGTGCGGTTCACGAACAGGGCGTCGTAAATCTCGTCCACGTAATATTTGTGGAAGAGCACCCGATAGAATCCCTTCATTTTTCCGGCAACCAATTCGGGAGCGAAGCGCTTGGTGCGATAGAACTCATACGCCACCCAAATGCCGGCCACCGCAATGGCGATGGAGGCGAGCATCAGGAAATATTCCGTGGTCGAGCTCTCCTGAACGGCCTTCGCGGACTCCGTCGCTCCGGCGCTGGACATTACGGGTTCGAGGAACTTCTCGAACTGATTGCTTCCGAACAAGGATGCGGGCCAGCCGATCCATCCGCCAACCACGGAAAGCACCGCAAGAATCATCAGGGGGATGGTCATCGTTCGCGGCGATTCGTGAATGTGTTTTTGCGCGTGATTGTCGGCACGGGAATAGCCGAAAAACGTGAGGAACACCAATCGGAACATGTAAAACGCAGTCATGCCTGCGGTGATGAAACCGACGATCCACAGAGCAGGATGCCGCTCGAACGCGCGCCCGAGAATCTCATCCTTACTGAAAAACCCCGCAAGCGGGGGAATCCCGGCGATCGCCAGGGTAGCCACAAAGAAGGTCCGTGCCGTGACAGGAATTTCGCCCCACAGGCCGCCCATCTTTTGAATGTCTTGCTCGCCGGACATGGCGTGAATCACGCTGCCTGCGCCGAGGAACAAAAGCGCTTTGAAGAAGGCGTGCGTCATCAGGTGGAAAATGCCCGCGGCGAAAGCTCCCACCCCGAGCGCGAGAAACATGTAGCCGAGCTGGCTGATGGTGGAGTAGGCCAGAACTTTCTTGATGTCGTTTTGCACCAGCGCCATGGAGGCGGCAAAAATCGCCGTGACCACGCCGATCACGGCAACCACATCCATGGCCAGCGGCGCGAGCCGGTAGATGGCGTTCATCCGTACCACCATGTAAACGCCGGCGGTCACCATGGTGGCCGCGTGGATCAACGCGCTGACCGGAGTGGGTCCCTCCATCGCGTCGGGGAGCCACACGTACAGCGGAATCTGCGCGGACTTGCCCGTGGCGCCCACAAAGAGCAACAATGCAATCGTCGTCAGCACCGGCGCCCCCGCCGCAAGCGCATGCGCGCTTAGCGCGCCGTCCAGCGCCTGGAGGATTCCAGAATTGGCTGCGGTATCCGTAAGCCCCGCCGAAGTGAACCGGATCGTCGCGAAGGTCACCGCGGTCAGCAAAATGCCGAGGATGAATCCCGCGTCTCCGATGCGATTCACGATGAAGGCCTTTTTGCCGGCATCGGAAGCGGATTTCTTCAGGAAGTAGAACCCGATCAGCAAATAGCTGCACAGGCCCACGCCTTCCCAGCCCACGAACATGAGGAGCATGTTGTTCGCCAGGACCAGCGTGAGCATGGAGAACATGAACAGGTTCATGTACCCGAAGAAGCGGTAGTAGCCGCCTTCGTGGCCCATGTAGCCAATCGAGTAGACGTGAATCAGGAAGCCCACACCGGTGACGACGAGCACCATCACAGAAGAAAGTGGGTCGAGCAAGTATCCCCAGTCGGCGGTGAAGGGCACCACTTGCCCGCTACTGAGCAGCATCTGGCCGGGCGCAAGCCATTCGAAAAGAATGTGCTGCACGACGCGGTTCTCGGGAGGGGCGGACAACAATTGCGTGACTGCGCCCAACGCGTAAGCGAACGACACTCCCACGCTGCCGACGCAAAACAGACTTACGGCGCTTTTCCGAAGGCGCCGGCCCACCAATAGCATCAGCGACGCCGTCGCCAACGGAAACAGCGGGATCAGCCAGAGATGCTCGAGGAAGTAGCCCGTCGGCGTCATGCGATTTGTTTTCCCTGAGTCATGTCGTGGCGCGCCCCTACCACTTCAACAAGTCCATTTCGTCTTCAAGAACGGTTTCGCGGTTCCGGAAGAACGCGATGATGATTCCGAGCCCCACCGCGGCTTCGGCGGCGGCATCGGCGATGATAAACAGCGCGAAAACCTGCCCTGCGACGTCGCCGTACAAGCGCGAAAAGGCCACGAGATTGATGTTCACGGCGTTCAGAATCAGCTCGATGGACATCAGAATGACAATCACGTTGCGCCGCGTGACCACCCCGATCGCGCCGATAATGAAAAGCGCAAGGCCGAGAAAAAGATAATGTCCAATCGGAAGCATGAATGTTTATGTCCTTTTCTTTGCCATAACCACCGCACCGATCATGGCCACCAACAACAACACCGAAGCAATCTCGAACGGCAACAAGTAGGACGAGAACAAGCTCTTGGCCACCTCTTCTGAGTTCGGCGGCAATTTGTCGGCGGGTACCGCATTAAGGACCGGCACTCCCTGGCCGGGGATTTTCCTGCTCGACCACAGCATCAGGCCCACCTGCGCTGCCAGCGCCAGGGAGATGAGCAAGCCAACCCATTTTTGCCTCGCAAACTGCAACTGACGGACGGCCACATCCAGGTTCACGAGCATGATCACGAACACAAAAAGCACCATGATGCCGCCCACGTAGAGGATGATCTGCACGATGAAGAGAAATTCTGCGCGCAGTTCGAGGAAGATTCCCGCGGTTGCCAGCAGCGCAGTGATTAGGAAGATGGCGCTATGCACGGCATTGCGCCGCGTGACGGTCAATATCGCGCTGACCACGGCGACGCCGGCGAACAAATAAAAGATGGCTTGATCAAGCATAAGAATCCGGTGCGCGACTGGGCGCTTTCTGCGCCTCGCCCTTTTGGTCCAGGGCCAAAATGAACAGCGCAATGATCAGCGCCATAATGGATGCGGGGAGGGTGGCCAGCAGCAGCCGCCAGCCATTCAGGTGGTAATACACCCCTACGATCATGGCGATCCCGATCAGCAGCACGTTGATGATGGACAACGGAATCAGGAAATGCCAGCCGAGGCGCATCAGTTGATCGAAACGATAGCGCGGCAACGTGAAGCGCAGCCACATGAAGAAATAAATGTAGGCGCTGACTTTGAAAATGAACCAGAAGCCACCGTGAATGCCCGCGTAGAACGGCCTGACGGCGGCGGCCAGAGAGGGTTTCGCAATGGGCACTAGCACGGGCGAGGCCAGGACCGCCGCCACTGCAAAGCACAAGCCCGCAACCGCCAGCATGAACAGTTGCTGAACGCGCGCGGGCTGTTTTGGCGTGCGCATGAGGCAATAGACGCCAATCACCGCCGTTAAGAGCGGCGGAAAAAAATCAATGAAATTGAGCCAGCGCGTTTCCGAAAAAGGGCGCAGCCAGCCACCGAGGAATAGCGTCGTCGCCACGGAGGCGACAACGATCATGTTTGTGTATTCCGCGAGAAAATACAGCGACCAGCGAAAGCCGCTGAATTCCGTCATGTAACCGGCCACCAGTTCGGATTCCGCCTCGGGCAAATCGAAGGGCGCCCGATTCGTCTCGGCAATAGAGGCCACCAAGTAGGTGAAAAGCGCCACGGGCGCAAGCAATCCGAACCAAATGCCCTGGTTGCGCTGGGCTTCCACGATCGAAGTGACGTTCAAAGTGCCGGCAAAGAGCAGCCCGCACACCAGGGCCATGCCCGCCGCGGTTTCGTAGCTCACCAGTTGCGCGGAACTGCGCAGCGCGCCCATCAGGGAATAATGGCTGTTCGATGCCCAGCCTCCGAGCACGATGCCGAAGATGCCCATAGCGCTCACGCCGACCACAAAAAGAATTCCGACGTTGATGTCTTGTGCGATTTGGAAAGCGGGCCCAATCGCCAGACCGGCCATCGCCAGCAAAGCGGCTCCCACAGAAAGCACTGGCGCGAGCCAGAAAACGAGCTTGTCCGCGTCGTCGGGGATGATGTCTTCCTTGATGAGCAGCTTCACCGCGTCAGCAATGGGCTGTAGCAGGCCGTGTGGCCCCACGCGCATCGGTCCGAGCCGCGCCTGCATATCGGCCATGATTTTGCGCTCAACCAACACGACGTAGCCGACGATGAGCGGCAAGACCGCTACGATGGCCAGTCCGCAGACGAGCGGAGCCCAATACTGCTTCATGAATTCCATCGTGGCTTGCGTTACCTCTTGCATTTGTGACTTGTCACCCCGGCAGCTTGCCCGTTTTTCGAGTTCCCCACACTAGCGATCCACTTCTCCCAAAACAATGTCGAGCGTTCCGATGATCGCCACGACGTCGGCCACCAGGTGTCCCTTCACCATGTGGTCAAACGACTGCAGATTCACGAACGACGGTGGCCGGATGCGTACGCGATACGGCTGCACCGTTCCGTCGCTAATCACGTAGTAGCCCAACTCGCCCTTGGGCGCTTCGATGGAATGGTAGACTTCGCCCGGGGGCGGCTTCAGCACTTTGCCAACTTTTGCCATGATCGGCCCGGCGGGAATGTTTTCAATCGCCTGCAGACAAATCAACCGCGACTGCCGCATCTCTTCCATGCGCACCATATACCGGTCGTAGGTATCTCCCGTGGCGCCGACGGGGATTTCAAATTTGTACTGATCGTAGGCGGCGTAGGGCATCGCTTTGCGAATGTCCCACTTCACGCCGCTGGCCCGCAGCACGGGGCCGGTTGCACCCAAGGCGATAGCGTCGGCGGCCTGCAAAATCCCCACGCCTTTGGTGCGGCCCAACCAGATGCGGTTTTGCGTTAGCAGGTCTTCGTAATCCTTGATGCGCGGCTCGAAGGCTTTGCAAAAGCGCTCGACGTCTTTTTCCAGTGTGTCGTGCGCCTCATATTGCAGCCCGCCAATGCGAAACGCGTGCGTGGTCAGACGCGCTCCGCAATATTTTTCGAAAATTTTCAGGATCTCTTCCCGCTCGCGGAAGCAATAGAAGAGCGGTGTGAGCGCCCCGATGTCGAGCGCGTGCGTCCCGAGCCACAGGAGGTGGCTGGCAATCCGCTGCAGCTCCGTCAGGATGGTGCGAATCACACGCGCGCGCGGCGGCGCCTCCACCATCAGCAATTTCTCGACGGCTTCGCAGTAACCCAGGCCGTTGCTGACCGCAGCGACGTAATCCATGCGGTCGACATACGGCGCGAACTGCTGATAAGTACGGTTTTCGGCGATTTTCTCTACGCCCCGATGCAGGTAGCCAATCAGGCACTCGGAGCCGATCACGCGCTCGCCGTCGAGTTTGAGCTTCACGCGCAGCACGCCGTGCGTGGACGGGTGCTGCGGCCCCATGTTCAGGATGAGTTCGTCCGCGCCCAGCAGCGTTTGCTGCTTCTCTCCGGTTCCCGCGATGGTGTTGCTAGCCATGCCCGTTTATTGCCCGCCCGTCATTGCCCGCTTTCAATGCCCAGGTTTTCTTTCACCCAGCTGGTGTCCTGCTCGATGATGTCGTAGTCCTTCCGGAGCGGATAACCTTGCCACTCGTCGGGCAAAAGAATGCGCGTCAGATTGGGATGTCCAGCAAAAATGATCCCAAACATGTCGAACGCTTCACGCTCGAGCCAATTGGCTGTTGGCCAAACCCCGGCAACGCTGGGGACCTGTTCGCCATCGCCAGCCCTGGCCTTCACGCGCAAGCGTTCATTCTTTGCAAACGAATAAAGATTGAGCACTACGTCGAAGCGCTTCTCGCGCCTGGGCCAATCCACTGCCGTCAGGTCGGAAAGCAGGTCGAACTTTTCTTCGTCGCGCAAATACTGTGCGACTTCCGCCAGCCGCCCGCATTCCACCGTCAGAATCGCTTGCTTGCGGTCTTCGATCGCTTCCAGGAGCGCCGCTGCAAACTTGGCGCGAACTCGCCCGACCAGTTCATTGTTCAGCGGCGTCTGCAGCTGCACGGGAGGCTTCGGTGGCGGAGGCGCGGCAGGTTTCGGCGGTGCCGCAGCCGGCGGTGCCGCGGCGGGGGCCTTCGCTGGGGGGGTGGATGTGGGAGCGGAGCTGCCTGCGGGCTTGTCGCCCGCGGGCACGCCGGAAGGCTGTTGTTCCTTGGGTTCGTCGGCCATAGACCCTGAGTAATTGCGGCTCCGGCCCCTCCGCGAGCTGAAGTGCTAAGATGCCCACTCGTCGAAGAAAGGCCCGCGTGTCAAACGCGCGCGTTTCTAACACACGGCAAAAAACTAGTCAACGACAAGAACTTGGAATGCAAATCGGCAGCGCCCGAGCACATGCGCCTTCCGGCATCAAGCCCACTCGAGCGCGCCTTTCTTGTACAACCACACGTACCCGATTAGCAGAATCCCGAGGAACACGCACATGGAGACCAGCGCGAACAGCCCCATGTGGGTCAGCACCCACCCGCGGTACAAAATCGCCCAGGGAAACAGGAACATCGTCTCGACATCGAAGACGACAAATAACATGGCGATGATGTAAAACCGAACGGAGTATCGTCCACGCGCATGGCTCTCCGGTGCAATCCCGCATTCGTAAGGCTGCAGCTTCGGTCCGTAGGAGGTGGACGCCGGCCGGATGAGCTTGGCAAGAATGAGCGTCACCGCGGGAAACGCCACGACGAGCGCCGCATAGATCAGGACTGGAAGATATGCTCTGGGCACGTTCTCCTCATGCGCAGCATCCTATCACTAATTTCGATTCTTGGGAGTTGCTTACTTCTCGAAAAGCAGTTCGCCGGCGCGGCTGGTGGCTTTCACGACGGCTTTGATCAGCGTCACGCGTAGCTTGCCCTCTTCCAGTTCGAGTATTCCATCGATGGTGCAGCCTGCAGGGGTCGTGACTGCGTCCTTCAGGAGCGCCGGGTGATCCCCGGTTTCCAACACCACGCTCGCCGCCCCTTTCATGGTCTGCGCTGCCAGCAAGGTCGCCACATCCCGCGGCAAGCCCACCTTGACGCCGGCTTCCGCAAGCGATTCAAGGATGATGTAAGCGAACGCAGGGCCGCTTGCGGAAAGCCCCGTGACCGCGTCCATATTCTTTTCGTCCACCACTACGGTGCGCCCCACGGCGTTAAACATGGCTCGCGCTGTCTCCAGGTGCTCCGCTCCGGCATGGGCGCCGCGGCAAATCCCCGTCATGCCACAACCGACGGCCGAAGGCGTATTCGGCATCACGCGCACCGCGGGAACCTTCTTACCGAGATGTTCCTCGATGTAAGTGGTGGGCACAGAAGCCGCTACGGAAATCACCAATGTTTTCTCATTCAACTCCGGCGCAATTTCGTTCAATACCTCGGCGACTACTTTCGGCTTGACGCACAGCAACACAATGTCCGCGCCCGGCACCGCTTTGCGGTTCTCGGTCATCACCTGCACGCCAAGCTCTTTGGATAGCGCGGCAGCCTTTTCCGCGTGTGACACCGTCGCAGTCACGCGCTTCGGCGCGAAGAGCTCCTGCTTCAGGTACGCCCGCAGCAAGATGCCGCCCAATTTCCCGGCTCCCAAAACCGCCAGTTTCTTATCGGAAAGTTTTTGGGTCATGATTCAACATTCTTGACTTGATTCGATAATCGGTCAACCGAAGATTCGCGTATTCGCAAGAATTTGTGGACCTTAATCGTGTCGGGCGCCGTGAAGAACCTTTACGGCGTGGGGCAATAGGTGCGCTACGGCATCAAGCGACTCCGCGGCCCCTTTGGGGCTTCCCGGCAGGTTGACGATGAGCGTCTTGTTCCTCACCGCTGCCGTGCCGCGCGAAAGCACGGCCGTTGGGGTATGCTCCAGCCCCTTGCGGCGCATCTGTTCGGAGATTCCCGGCACAATCCGGTCAGCAACCGCCTGCGTCGCCTCGGGGGTATTGTCCCGCGGCCCGATGCCCGTTCCTCCGGTGGTGAGCAAAACATCCACGCGCCCTGAGTCTGCCAGCGACCGCAATTGTTCGCGAATCCCGGCGGGGTCGTCTGAAATCTGCGATGCCACGGTGACTTCCCAACCTAGCCCGCGGCAGGCGGCCACAACGGCCGGACCGGAACGGTCTTCGCGCTCGCCTTTGGCCACGCTATCGCTAATGGTGAGAACCCCTACGCGCATGAGGAGGGCTTCTAGTCTGGCGTCAGGGCGTGGCAACGGGGTCCTGGTCGCGATTGGCTTCGTCCATCAGCCGCATCGCTTCCATCAGCAGTCCCGTAGTGTTCTTGGTCGTGGTCGTGCGCTTCGAGGCGTTGGCCGCGTTGAAGTCGATCTCAAACTCTCCCGCGGTCCATAACACAATCTTATAAACCGCGTCATCGCCTTCCACTTTGCCGACTTTCGCATCGCGGCACTGGCCGCCGGCAAAGTAAAGCTCACCTTGGACACCGTTGTTGCGCACAGTCAAGCGGCAGGATTTTTGCCCCATTTCCAACGATTGCATTAGGTCGATCATGCTCATCTCTTCCAGCCGTCCCTGGATGACACCCGGGCGCGAAGCGCTCTTTTGCAGCTTTTCCAGGTGCAAGCGATCAATCACTTTCTTCGCAATTCTCACGAGATCCTTGACCAGGAACGGTTTGGTGATGAAATCCTCGACGCCGTCCACTAACGGCCTCAAACGTTCCTCAATGTCCGGGCGGCTGGCCATAAACAAAAAGGGAATGTGCCGCGTTGTATCGCGCGCGCGCAGCTTCTCAAAAAGTTGTCTCCCGTCCAGCACCGGCATTTTGTAATCGCAAAGAATCACATCCGGCGGAGAGTCAACCACCTTGAGCAAGGCGTCCGCGCCATCCTTGCACACCTCCACTAGACAAAAAGGATCAAGTCCTTTGACAATCAAATCGCGCACCAGCGGATTGTCCTCCGCCAGCAGCAATCTGACCGATTTGGCGATCGAAGTGGTCATCGCCCGCGCCCCTGCCGAGCCCCCGCCCGGCGGTAGTCCCCGCTGTTTCCACCCGTTTTCTCGACGAGCACGATATCCTTGATTTCCATCCCTTTATCGAGGGCTTTGCACATGTCGTAAACCGTGAGGGCTGCGGCAGCCACGGCAACCAGTGCTTCCATTTCCACACCCGTCTGCGCCGCCGTCGTCACTGCGGATCGCACTTCCACGCCATTCTTGCACAGCCGTGCGGTCACATCAATGTGCGTGAGGGGCAGAGGATGACAAAGAGGTATCCACTCCGCCGTCCGCTTGGCCGCCGCGATTCCTGCGATCCGCGCCACCTCCAAGGGGTCGCCCTTGGGATTTTTCAGCCGGCGAACCGCGTCGACCACGCGCGGTTTCATCTTTACGAAACCCTGGGCTGATGCGGTTCGCGTGGTCACCGCTTTAGCCGACACATCGACCATCCGCACCGCGCCCTTTGCGCCGTAGTGGGAGAGCTTGGCCATCTCCTCGTCTACACGACGTCCTTTCTTAGCAACACCGCAACACGCTCCCCCGCGGCAATCTCTTGGCCATCGGCGGGTACCAGGAGGAAGCAATTCGCTCCTGCCAGCGCCGCAATGTCACCCGACCCTTGCCATTTCAGGGCCTTTACTTCCGCTGTCGCGCCACGCCACTCGATGCGTGCCGGCAAAAAGTGGTCAAGGCCCGGCCTCTCGTTCAAGGCATCGGTCAGCCGCGCTTCCAGCAGCGCCAACGGACGGGCTTCCGCGCCGCTCAACAAATCGATCGCGGGAACCACAAACAATTGAAACGTGACCATCGTCGACACGGGATTCCCCGGCAGACCGAACACCGGCTTGTCCCGGCAAATCGCAAATACCGCGGGCTTCCCCGGCCGAATGGCTACGGCATCGAAGAAAAACTCCGCGCCTAGCGCCTTCAGCACGCCTTCCACGAGATCGTACTTCCCCATCGAAACGCCGCCGGTCAGTACCAGCGCGTCTTCGCTTAAGCCGCGCTCGATTTTTTCTCCGAGGTCCTCGATGCGGTCCGCGGCATTCCCCAAAACCACCGGCTCGCCTCCCGCAATTCGAACCTGCGCTGCGAGCGAGACGCTATTGCTGTTGCGAATCTGAAATGCTCCCGGTTGCTCATCGATGAGCACGACCTCGTCGCCGGTCGACAAAATCGCCACGCGAGGTCGTTTCGCGCACTGCAATTGCGTCGCTCCAACTTGCGCCGCCAGCGCCAACTCCGCAAACCCCAGACGCATTCCCGGCTTCAAGATGGTTTGCCCCGCTCGCGCCTCGCTTCCACGCGGCACAATGTTTTGCCCGGCCTGCGCCGCTCGTTCGAAGTGAACGAGATCGCCCGCCCGCTTGGTGTACTCGATCATCACCACGGCGTCCGCGCCCGGGGGCACCGCGGCGCCCGTCATGATCTGCACGCAGGTGCCGGCCGCCAGCGCCTCCCTAACCGTGTCCCCGGCTTTGATTTCTCCGGCGCACTCGAGCCGCGCCCCAGCCTGGACCTCTTTCGAACGCACGGCATAACCGTCGCGCGTGGAGCGGTCAAACGGCGGGTACTCGCGATCCGTCTTGACTTCTTCGGCCAGCACCAGTGCAAGTGCATCCCACACACTCACACTTGCGCTCGTGCGCGGGCCTCGCATCTTTGCAACCTGTTCGATTACTCTTCGGCGTGCTTCTTCAAAGGTGAGCATTCCAGGTTTACACAAGGCACCCGATAGAAAGGTGCCATCCGTCACGAGTCACAAATTACGAGTCTTCTCTCACAGCCATTTCGACAGCAATGTCCCTGCCGCCACAATCGTAGCGTCGCGATCGGGGCCCGTGGAAATCATGCCAATTTCCACCTGCAGAAAATCGGAAATGAAACCCAAATACTCCAGCGCCGCTTTCGGCAGCCTTTCCCCGTCCTTGGCACCATAAGTCGGAACGCACCACCCCGGAAGCGTCTTGTATTCGGGAGTAACGTGCTCGTACTGTTCCGCGAGCGCAGGCATCTCTTTTAGTGCCTTCCCTTTGTATTTGTAGCCCACGCAAACCTGAATCTCACGCTGCGTGTCAAAAACGTCGAGCTTTGTGATCACGAGCGAATCAATCCCATTGATCATCTTCGCGTACCGCAGCACCTGCAAATCCAGCCAGCCGCAGCGCCTTGGCCGGCCGGTTACCGCACCAAATTCATTCCCGCGGTCGCGCACTTCCTTGGCATCCAGGTCGGGCATTTCCGTCGGAAACGGTCCTCCGCCCACCCGCGTGGTGTAGGCCTTGGAAACTCCCAGCACATGCCTGATTTTTGTCGGCGGCACGCCCACGCCCGTCGCTGCGCCGCCGGAGGTCGCGCTCGACGACGTCACAAAAGGATAGGTCCCGTGGTCGATGTCGAGCATAGTCCCTTGCGCGCCTTCGAACAGCACGGACTTCCCTTCGTCGAGTGCGCCGTTGACCAGTTCCGCCGTATCGCAGATGTAGCCGCGAATTTTTTCTCCTAGCTTCAGCGTTTCTTCCACTTCATGCGAAAAGTCAATGTCTGCTCCGTAGGCGCCCTTTGCTAGCCGGTTCTTTTCCGCCACCACCTGCGCGGCCTTCTTGCGAAACAGTTCGGGCTCCAGCAAGTCGCAAACGCGCAGCCCGCGACGAGCCATCTTGTCTTCGTAGGCCGGGCCGATGCCGCGCGAGGTTGTGCCGATTTTGTTGGCGCCACGCGCTATTTCAGCCGCTTTATCCAGTTCTCGGTGGTAAGGAAAGATCAAGTGCGCACGATTGCTGATGTGCAACCGCCCGTTCACGTCCACGCCGGCGTTTGCAAGGGTTTCCATCTCGGCCACCAGCGCGGCAGGATCCACCACCACGCCTGTGCCGATGACCGCGTGCCGCTGCGGCCGCAAAATTCCGCAGGGGATGAGCTGCAGCACGAAGCGGTCTTTTCCGATGATGACGGTGTGCCCCGCGTTGTGGCCTCCGGCAACGCGTGCAATGTAGTCGAACGAGCCGGACAGATAGTCTACGACCTTGCCCTTGCCCTCATCACCCCATTGCGCGCCTACCACCACAACGGATTTCATTCTTTTTCCTTGTTCTCACGCTTTCCCGGTTCGCCGGGCACAACAGCGCTCACCAGGCCGCACCCTTCCCTCTCCGCAATGCCCTGAGAGGAATACGACTGGTGGGAAACGGCAGAAACAACAATTTAGAATCGTACGCTGGCCGGCGCGTCTGCGCAAGCGGCCCTTGACTTCAGCCGGCGGTACGACGGATCAGGCATGTCCGTTTGCATGATGCGAGATATTACCCCATTTAATTCACGGCAGAGTTGGAGCGGATTCTAGGAGCCGGGCCTCTGCCCGGAAAGGTCCTTGTAGCGGAAGCAGCTGACCAGATGATCGTTAACCATGCCGGTGGCCTGCATCAGCGCGTAGCAAATCGTCGAACCCACAAACCGGAATCCGCGCTTCTGCAAGTCATTGCTTAACGCATCGGATTGCGGCGTCTTTGGCGGCACTTGCTTGTGCGTCTTCCAGGCGTTCTGCCTTGGCCGACCGTCCACAAATCGCCAGACGTAGCGGTCAAACGATCCAAATTCTTCCTGCACTTTCAGAAAGGCCCGTGCATTCCCGATGGCCGCATCGATTTTCAGCTTGTTGCGGATAATGCCTGCATCCCGCAATAGCTCCCGCACTTTCTTTCTGTCATACCGCCCCACCTTCTCGGGATCGAATCCGTCAAACACCTCCCGGTACCGCGCGCGTTTCCGTAAAATCGTGTCCCAGCTCAATCCCGCCTGCGCACCCTCCAGAATCAAAAACTCAAACCATTTCCTTTCGTCGTGGACCGGCACACCCCAATCCGCGTCATGATAAGCGATGCTCAGCTCGTTTTGCGCCCAATGACAACGCACCAAATCGGTCTCGCTGGATTTCTTCATTTGCTCGTTCTCTCGCAGAGGGTAAGAAAGGTAGCGCCGCCTCATCCTAATGGCCGGCAGGACGCCAGACATAGTAATGGGTCCCGCCTACTTCCTGCCATCCATCGATCGCCTGCGGGGCGGACGAACTCTTCATTACCACGGCTTTCGCCCCAAGTTCCGAGAATTTGCGGAGAGCTTCTTCCTTTCTGGCGGGACCGGCGACCAAAAAGCTTAACTGATCCAGCTCCGAAACTTCCGCGATAATTTGCACTCGAGCCAAGTGTGCCCAGTACGCGCTCGGCCCCGTCCCGATCGCTCCCACGCGCGCACCGGGCGAAATTTTCATCTTGTGCAGGCCGACGGCAACTTGCCACGGCTCATCGGGCCGGTTCGCGAGAGTATCCCTCAAATCGCGTGCCACCGGCCAGGCCATTGCCAGGGCCAAGGCAAGAATCACCGCGGGAGCCGTGCGTTTTCGCACCGTTTCTGCCTTGCTCGCGGAAAATCGCGCGCTCGTTAAAACCCACACGAGCAGCATTACAGCAAACGGGCTCACATATCGTTGTTCAACCAGCACCAGCGCATACATTGTCAGCGCCGCGAGCGTAGGGAGCCACACCAGGCTCATTCGACCTCCTCCCCAATCCCATCCCCCCGCTTTCCCTACCTGCACGATCAGCGCAAGCAACACGACATACAGAGCGCCGCTCCTGGAAAACAGCTTCAAATATAAATTCGCGCTCCGGAACAAAACCCAGAGCTGTCTGTTCCACGAAAAATGCGGACGGATTCCCTCATACCAATAGGATGGGTCGTACCAGGGCGGATAGCTCCCGGCAATCGGCTGCGCGAACTCATAGATGGGAGGATTGGCGAGAACTTTTCGCGTCGGGTGCGCCGGACTCCCCGTTCCCGGCGGCTCGCCTTGCCAATGAAGGATGGGCGCTCCGCCCACGTACCGCGCGTAATTGAGCCTGCCAGCATCACCGAACGTTGCGCGGTGTTTGTCTTTCGAGAGCGCGATGACCAGCGGCGAAGCAAGCGACAGGAAAACCGCCAATGCAAAAGCAGACCGGGGCTGCCCGCCTAAATAAGATCCTCGCTTGCTTGCAAAAAGCAGGAATGCGCTGGCAAGAAATAAAAACGAAAGGGGAAACATGGCGGCTTTCGCCAGATACGCGAGGCCCAACACCAGCCCTAAAGCCGAGAAGAGAAGCCAGGTTCCTTTTCCCTGATAAATCCGTAGCAACAGCGCCGTTGCCACATAGATCAGCCCGGCCACGATAATGTCCGGATTCACCATCGCCAGGCCCAGCCAGAACTGACTGCTCCACAACAACAGCAGGTACCCCCAAATCCACACAATCCTTTCCGGCACCGGCCGCCCTTTCTCCAAACCGCCTTCTGTTCGCCGCGCCGCAAGTAACTCCTTCAAGAAAATCTCGAAGCAAAACAGGTCGCCCAGGTACAGCAGAAAGTTCACCATATGGACGAACGTAAATTCCCAATAGATCGCCGGGTGAAAAAGCCGCATGCCCACACTGAGCAGGAGGGGATAAAGCGGGCTCCAATATGCGTTCACCAGCGCGTGCCAACCCCCTTGCGCCGCTGCCTCCGCCATTTCGATGTACGAAATGCTGTCGGGATTCACTTCATTGCGGCGTGCCCACACCTCGAGCGCTCCCAGCGCGATGGCCAGGCACCAAAACAACAGCCGCAGGCGTAGCCCTGTGGGCGCTGCAATCAGCGGCCGTGCATTCGCCTGTCGCGCTTGCCCGCGTTCCAGGGGTTCCTCCGCGGACTCGATTTTCTTTGCATTTGGCAAGGTGCTCGCGTCGCCCTTGCCCGCAAGGATACGCAAAATGCGAGAGCCATGAAAAACAAAAAAAGTGGCGTCATCTCACAGGACGACGCCACCTGATTCTCTTTTGAGTTACGCGACGTGGCGGTCGAGCGCCTTGGTAATCTGTTCCTTTGGAACGGCTCCCACGATCTGCTCCACCACTTGCCCGTTCTTGAACACCAGCAACGTGGGGATTCCGCGAATGTTGTAGCGTCCCGCGGAATTCATCGCTTCATCCACGTTTAGCTTCATTACCTTCAGTTTGCCTTCGTAGTCATGCGCGATTTCCGCGACGGTGGGCGCCAGCATGTGACACGGCCGGCACCACTCGGCCCAGAAATCCACCATCACGGGTTTGGAGTTGCTCGCGGCCAAGACTTCCGTCTCGAAATTTCCGTCTGTCGCCGCTGGAATGGAATTGTCTGCCATAACTTTTATCCTCGGCGGCTTGCCTTTGGCATGCCGCCTGTCTCTCCTTTGTCAGTTTAATTAGATGTTGCCGCAGGCTTTTGGTTTCTCCCTACCTCCCCAGGGTTCCCAGGGTCTGGCCCCGATTCCTGAGGATCTTGCATCGAGCTTTCCGTAGACTGTGTCGACTCCTGAGTGGCTGGCCTTGATTCTTTTTCTGGACCGAGCGGTTCGGCCGGTTGAAAAGCTTGCCCGTCCCCCGGCGTGGGCTGTCCCACCGCCCTGGCCGCTTTGCCTGCTCTCCGCCGTGGTCGGCCTTTGGCCCCCGCTTCTTTCTCTGCCGTCTCGACCTTTTCCGCCTTCGCAACCTCGCGCGTTGGCGCGAATCCGTGTGCCGCGCGCGCCACCTTGTACAGGGTGGCGTATTCCCCGGCCGGCCTTTTCCAGGAAAAATCCTTCGCCATTCCGTTCAGTTGGATGCGCTTCCAGTCCCGCTCGTCCATGTAATGATGCAACGCCTGCTGCACCGCGTACAAGAGCGCCTCACCGGAATATTCGTAAAACTTAAACCCCGTCCCCGTGCCGTGCTCCGCGTCAAACGGCTCGATGCTGTCGTCCAGCCCTCCCGTCGCTCGCACGATCGGCACCGTACCATATTTCAAGCTGTACATCTGATTCAGGCCCGACGGTTCATAGCGTGACGGCATCATGAACATGTCCGCGCCTGCTTCCACTTTGTGCGCCAGGACGTTGTCGTACGCAATCTTCAAGCCCACGCGCCCCGGATACGCTGCCGCCAGCGCACTGAACAGCTTTTCATATTTGCGGTCGCCCGTTCCCAACACCACCAGCATCAAATCTTCCTTCATCAATTCGTGCGCCTGCTCCGCGATCAGATCAAACCCCTTTTGGTCCACGAAGCGCGACACAATTCCGATGACTGGCCGCTTGAGGTGCTCGAGCGGCAGCGCGAATACCTCGAGCAAATCCTGCTTGCAAACTTGCTTGCCGCTCAAATCCTCGGCTGAATAATTCGCCGCAATCAGCTCGTCTTTCGCGGGATCCCACGCCGTGTAATCTACGCCATTTAAGATTCCAACGAGCCGGTCGGCTCGCTTTCGCACCACACCGTCCAGTCCATGACCAAATTCCTTTGTCTGAATCTCCTGCGCGTACTTCCGGCTCACCGTGGTCAAATAATCCGAGTAAACCAGTCCACCTTTCAAGAAGTTCACGCTGTCGTAAAACTCGATTCCCTCGGGATTAAACAGCCTAGGCGGCAGCCCCACACGCTCCAACACATCCCTCCGAAACTGTCCGTGATAGCCCATATTGTGAATCGTAAAGACCACCGGGATGTTCTTTAGCAGTGGATCTTCACTGTACGACGTCCGCAGCAGCACCGGCACCAGCGCCGTCTGCCAGTCGTGGCAGTGAAACACGTCCGCGGGCCAAATCTGTTTCGCTACCTCGATCGCCGCACGGCAAAACTCTGCATAACGCTCCGCGTTGTCCGGAAAATCTTTTCCGCCGCTTCCGTACAGCCCTTCGCGGTCAAAATAGGCGGGATCATCCACGAAGAAGTACCGTACTCCGCCGAGTGCCGGGCCGTCCGCAATCGCGGGAAAGCGCAGCCGCGCGCCGCCCATGGGAATCGTCAGGCTCGGGATCACCACCGCCGCCGCTGCGGTCCCGCGGTAGCGCGGCAGGACCACGGCCACTTCATGGCCCTCGGCCACCAGCGCCTTCGGCAGTGCCTCCACCACGTCCGCTAGGCCGCCCGTCTTCGAAAACGGCAGCCCTTCCGATGCCACAAACAAAATTCTCATGGACAGTCCGTTTGCTGGATGCCCATCCATTCTACGCTATGGGCGGGCCCACGGTCCCGCTACCGCCGACGGCGCCTCGACGCCGCCCACCTTGCCATTGTCAATCCGAACGGAGCAGGCGACGCCTCTTCGCGCGTGTTGGCTCTGGCAAACGCAACGGCCTGCGAACGCGAGGAATCTGTTTTATGCCCCAGCCCTTCTTCGAGATTCCGTCGACCAATTTCCACGATTCTTCACGACGACGCCGCAGACGACTTCTTCGGATGATATGTTCCGGGAATCGCCCGCAAGGAAATCGCCAGTCGGTTCCACGAATTGATCGCCACCACTGCTAACGTCAAATCCAGCAGTTCTTTTTCGCCGAAGTGCTTGCGCACCTGCTCATACACCTCATCCGGGACGTGCGTGTGCGACACCAGCGTTACCGCCTCGGTCCATTCCAGCCCTGCGCGCTCCCGCTCGCTGTAGAACGGCGTCTCGCGCCATGCGTTCAACGCATAGAGGCGTTGCTCGGTCTCGCCCAGCGCCCGCGCGTCCTTCGAATGCATGTCGATACAGTATGCGCAGCCATTGATCTGAGACGCCCGCATTTTTACCAGCTCGAGCAGCTTCGGCTCCAGCCCGCACTCGTGCACGTATTTCTCCAGCGCGAGCATCGCCCGCAGCGGCTCCTCGCGAAATTTGTCGTGATAGTCAATTCTCATTTTCATGTCTTGTCTTCCTCCCGGGTTCTCTAACCTCTGGCTTCTATCCTGCGACCTCTGCCTTCACAGATGTCCGCACCGCCGCAGCTAAAGAGCCAAGCTCCAGCAAAGCGCTCGCCCAATTTGGCCGGGGGACTGTCCGCGCCTTAGACTGCAACACCATCACAAAGAGATTACCAAAACGAGAACGGCCGCGCTGGTTTGAGGCCGTTTTCACCTTAGCTGTCTTCGAAGCCTAGAAATTGACTTTCATCCCGAGCTGCAGGATCCGCGGATCGCGCGTCGAGGTCACCTTGTTATAGAACGAGGAAATAAGGCTTGTCGAGAAGCAGCAAATGGGATTGGTATGGTTGAACGTGTTGAAAGTGTCGAAGCGCAATTGGCCGGTAAAGCGCTCGGTGAACTTCATGTTCTTGAATAGAGAAAGGTCGGTGCGCCAGAAGCCTGGGCCGCGGATGGCGCCAGGACGCTCGTTTGTTTCCGTTGTTTGCGTGGCAGGCGGCGCAGCGAACGCGGACGCGTTGAACCCAACTCGCGTAGGTATTTGGAGGGTTGGCGTTGGGGTTGTCGACCTGATCGGGACGGCAGCCCAGAGGCGAGGCACCGAGCAGGCAGTCTGAGCCAGTCAGGTCGTTGCAGGCAACTCCGGTCCCGAAACAAATACCGTTGCCCAGCACGGCGGTCAGGGGAGCCTGGTCTGGAAGGTTTGGACTCCGGAGACTTCCCAGCCGCCCACGAAATGGCCTACCAGCCCCTGCTGCGTACGGTAGAAGGGGAAGTCATAGATCGCCGTCAGAACGTGCCGGCGGTCCGCAATCGTGGAACCGTAGTTGCCACGGAAATCGCCGGTGACCTGAGGAAGCGCCGCGCCTCCTGTGCTGCGATCCGCTGGATCGGTGGTCAAACCTTCGACCAGGTGTAGGAAGTGTTGACAAGTGAGTTGCCAGAGGAACGCTTCTGCAACTGCGCTTGCAAGGAGTGGTAATTGGAGGTGGAGGAATCAATGAAGAACAGCCCCGGTCCCCCCCGGCCCGTATCCCGTGTAGGGACGAAGTACATTGAGCTGGTTCGATTTTCTCTCGGAATCCTGGCCAAGTCCCTGAAGCACCCTGCTGGTAAACTGTTTTCCCCATGCCTCGCCAACTCCTTGGTCAGCATTTTCTCGCCGATCTTGACTGGCGCGAGCAGATCGCCCGCGCTATTCGCGTCTCCCGGCATTCCACCGTGCCGTTGCCTGCTGACGACCAACACTGCTGGATCGAGATTGGCGCAGGACACGGCGAAATGACCCGCCATCTGCTCGCGAGCGGCAGCCCGGTAACGGCCATCGAGTTGGATCCCAGCCTCGCCTGCTCGCTTCGCCACATGGCGAAAGAATTTCCTAACCTGACGGTCGCCTCCGGCGACATTCTCAAAACCGATCTCGTTGCGCTCGCTTCCGGCCGCCGCATCCGCATTTACGGCAATCTTCCCTTCTACATCACTTCGCCGATTCTGCATCACCTCTTCACCTTCGCAGCGCTCATCGACGAAATGCATCTCGTAATCCAGAGGGAAGTTGCCGCGCGCCTCGGCGCCGCGCCCGGCACGCGCGACTATGGTTATCTTTCCGTCGTCACGCAGTTCTACACGCGCCCGGAAATCGTCTTCGAGATTCCTTGCGAAGCGTTCCAGCCTCCGCCGGAAGTGACCTCCGCGCTCATCACGCTGCGCCTTCCCGGCGAACGGGCCAAGCTCGCCCTCAAGGACGAGACTCGCTTTCTGAATTTTGTGAAGTTGTCTTTTTCGCAGAAGCGCAAAACGCTGGTGAACAACCTGCGATCTCTGGTGCAACCCGAAGAAACTCGCGGAGCGCTTGCCTCGTTAAATCTTCGCCCCGACGCCCGTGCGGAGCAGCTTCCCGTGGCGCAGCTCGCCGCCCTTCATGCTTTGGTGGAGGGTTTCTGATGCCCGCTGGTCGATGAGGGTCGAAGTCGGCGGCTAATTTTTGTCATTCCGGACGCCTGATTCTCGAGCGAGGAAATCTACTGTGTCTTCGTCAAGGGCAAGAGCAATGCCCTCGGCGCTTTGCGGTTTCGCGCGGTTACAAAACTGTTTCGGATTCTTTCTTCAGTGCCGCCACCACCCGATCGGGATAGTCGCTCATGATTCCCTGAACGCCTGCTTCGATCAGCAGGCGCATGTGCGCCGGCTGATTGATGGTCCAGCAGACAACCTGCAAATCCTTCTTGCGCGCCTGCTCCAGTAGGGCAGGCGTAACCAGGTCTCCCCGCACCGCCAGTTGCCGCGCGCCAATTTCCACGGCCTTCTCTACGGGTTTTTCGAGTTGCCCGTCATACAGCAATCCAGTCATCACCGTGGGCTCGATGCTGTGCACATTCAGTACCATGGATGCGTCAAAGGAGATGAGCACCGCGCGCGGAATTTCTCCCGATTCGCGCAATGCCGCGATTACGGCATGCTCCCCGCCCCAGGCTCCGCTGGGTTTCATCTCGAGGTAAAACACCACGTCATTTTTCTTGGAAAACTGCAGGATCTCTTCTAGCGTGGGGATGCGCTCACCGGAAAACTCGCTCCCGAACCAAGAGCCGGCGTCGAGTTCGCGCAATTCCACAAGCGTCAGGTCGTGCACCGATCCGCGCCCGTTGGTGGTGCGATTCACCGTGCCGTCATGGATAGCCACGAAATGCGCGTCGCGCGAGAGCTGCAAATCGGTTTCGATAAACGTCGCCCCCTGCGCCACCGCCTTGCGGAACGCCGCCATCGTGTTTTCCGGGGCGTGCCCGGAAGCTCCGCGGTGTGCAATCACCAGCATTCCGATCTAATCTCCGGTCCTGTCTTGGCGTGTTATCTTGGTTCCTGCTCTTCCAAAAAGCTTTTCGTCCCAACACGCCTCTTCCAGAAAAGTTTCTGTGTCTGGAGCGAATTTCTCTTTCCAAATATCATGTTAGCATTCGCACAGAGCTTTTTTCATGCAGCCCTCAGCCCTGCATCTTGAATCTAACTGCTGGTAGTCAAGAACGGAGTGGACGAGGAGGGTAACCATGAAAAAGCAGGTTAGGTCCCTGTTCGTATCGCTATTGTTCGTTTCACCGGTTGCGGCCGCGCCTCGTGCAGAAGCCGCGCCCCCGCAAGAAAACAAGCGCCAGCGCAGTGACGAGAAATACCGGGAGAGATTGGCTAAGCAAGTCCGCCACCAATTGGTCATGCTGCCCTGGTACTCGGTGTTCGATAATCTCGCTTTTCGCATCGACCGAGATAAAGTCACGTTGCTTGGCCAAGTGACCCGGCCGGTCCTGAAATCGGACGCCGAGACGGCGGTGAAACGTATCGAAGGCGTGGCTTCGGTTAAGAATGATATTGAGGTTCTACCGCTATCGCCGATGGATGATCAATTGCGTCGCGCGGTGTTTCGTGCGATTTACGGCGAACCTGGCATGCAGCGATACGCGAATCAACCTATTCCAGCCATTCACATCATCGTGAAGAACGGCAACGTCACGCTGGAGGGCGTGGTTGACGGCGAGATGGACAGAAATCTCGCAAACTTGCGCGCGAATCAGGTTCCCAACGTGTTTTCCGTGAAGAATAATTTGGTGGTGGCGGCGAATTCAAAGAAACACACTTAACATTTCGCCGGGGAATTCGCCTCGACACCACAAGCCGATAAGAAACACGCCGGATCGAGGAAGCGCCGACGCCGCTTCTCTGCGACTCGGATGGGTTCAGGCAGATGTTCAGCGTATTGAACAAATGCGGGTCAGCGGAACTTTTCGGACCTAAGCTAGGAAGTGCAAACTTCTCAACTCTAGCCTTTGGCGGACGTTTTCGCGGATCCTCTACCTGTTTGACTGCGGAGGGCTTCCCAGGGAGCATGTTGGAATGGATATCGAATGGCCTTTTTGGACCGCCAACGGGCCCCGGTAGAACCCAAAGTAGAAAGGACTGACCAGCATCATGGCAACCGCTACCATCCGGCCGCTGCCACTTCCCTTCTCCAACCGCATCGTACCGGTCAATGCGGCTCCTCGGGACTTTGACCCGGAAGGCGATCTGCCGGAAGGATTCCTTGCCTTCCTTGCCCCGTTGCACGCGGCGATAACGCTGCGCCAGAGGGCGCTAGTGGCGCGCCGCGAAAATACCCTGGCGGAAGCACACGCGGGAAAGCTTCCTTCCTACGTGCCGCCATCGGTTGCGACGATGAGTTCGTGGAAGATCGAACTGCCGGCGTGGTGCGCGGACCAGCGCAATCAAATGACAGGTCCGGCAGACGACGCGGAACTCGTGGTGAAAATGGTCAATTCCGGCGCGCCGGGCGTGATGCTGGACCTGGAAGACTCGACGGCGAACACGTGGGAACACAACGCGCAGGGCATCAAAAACATTCATGAAGCGCTAGCGGGACAGCTGACCTACTTCGACCGCAAGCGCAATAACACCGTCGCGATCCATCCGGGCTCTACGGTCATTTTCACGCGGCCGCGCGGCTTGCACCTCCATCAGGCCGGAGTTTTGCGCGGTGAACTGTTGCCCGCCTCTGTCTTTGACGTGGCCATGGTCGCGTATCAACTGGATTTCAACGCGCTGAAGCATCCGCTGTGCATCTATATCCCCAAATCCGAATCGGCGGACGAAGCGCTGTGGTGGCGTGATCTCTTCCAGATGGTGGCCCTGCTGAAAGGGCTGCCGAAGAACGCTATCAAGTGCATGGCGCTGGTCGAGTCACATCCCCTCGCATTTCAGATGGAAGAGTTCGCCTGGAATCTGCGGGAGCATATTGTCGGACTGAACCTCGGGCGCTGGGACTACATGGCCAGCCTGATCCACTTCAACCTGGAGGATCCTGAGTGGGTGCTGCCGGACCGCAACACGATTCCTCACAACGTCGCGTTTTTCCAAAACCTGCGCAATTTGATTCCGGAGATTTGCCACAAGCACGGAATGTTGGCAATTGGCGGAATGACGGCCCTCTATCCGAGTCGCGAAGACCCAGAGCTGAACAGGCGCGCTCTGAAAGTGCTCGCCGGGGACAAGAAGAACGAGTCGAATTCGCTGATGGACGGTGCGTGGACGGGCCATCCCGACCAAAACGAAATTGCCGTGAGCCAGTTCCCTGCCCCCAACCAGTTGCAGGCGCGGCCGGTGAACGCCAACACGCATCCGGATTTGCGGCCGCTGCCGGAGGGCGTGGGCAAGCGGACGCTGGCGGGAACGCGCCGGGCCATTGGCACGGTGATTCGGTACCGCAACGGCGTTCTCCGCGGGAAAGGCGCAAGTTTGCTCGATGGCTACATGGAAGACTTGGCGACAGACCGGATTTACCGCCTGATGATCGCGCAGCGCATACGGCATTCGCGCCAAGCCGAAATTCTTGATGACAGCGGCACCGCGGTGGCACACACGCCGGAATTGATCAGCCGGCTCTTCGACGAGGAGCTCGACCGGCTGCTTCAAGAACAGAAGAGCGACGATCCTCAAACAGCGGCGACGCTTCGCGAAGCGCGCCGGATCAGTGAAGAGATGATTCGTCGGGAAGAGTTCGATCCGAGGTGAGGAAACGGTTTTTGGAAATTAGTTTCTCGTTCTAGGTATTTTATATTTCCGGGTGGTTGCACTCGACAGTGATTTGATTCGGTTCCGCAGAACTGCTCCGGCAGTCTCCAGGAGATCAATAAGCAGGATGCGGTCACATTGCCGCCCATGGAGGTAACGGGGCCAATAGCAAAGCGTATGGACCAACGGAAACGGCAAAACACCCTTGGCGATTAACCGCCGCCGGCGCGCTCATTGACACCGGCGGGATCCTCGCGCTACTGGATTCGCGCGACCCCTGGCACAACCTCTGCAAAGGTGTCTTCCGTCAGTTGCGAATGCCGCTGCTTACCTCCGAAGCAGTGCTCACCGAATTATTCCACTTTACCGGCGCAAATCGAGGGGCCATGGAGGCAGCTTGGAAATTCGTAAGGTCGGGAGCCGTTGTAGTCGGAACGGTTCCGGATGCCGAGTCAGACACCCCCCGCGGAGCGGGTGGCTTGGTGAGTGGGGCCGCCTCAAAGGCGGTTGTCCCGTTGGTTGAGGCGTCGCGCTAAGGCGCGCCTTCGTGGATGAGTTTAGAAACTGCCGCTGTTACCATCCGCGGCCTCTTGTTCGCGGATGTATTTGCGGACTTGCTCCAACTCAAAGCCCACTGTGGACACTGCGTATCCACGGGCCCAGAAGTGCTCGCCCGTGAAATTCCGCTCTTTGCCACACAAGCAGGCCATCGCTCTGGTCTCACTGGTCGAACCAGTGGCTTACCTAAAATCTGAGTTAGCACAATTACATTCGTTGATGTTGAAATGTTGGGATCGGCCGATGGATTTTGCCGATGCGACGCTAGTTCATCTTGCAAACAGGGAATCGCTCAGTGCTATTCTCACCATCGACCAAGCAGATTTTGCAACCTACCGTCTTGCGGGAAAGAAGCGATTCCACGTTCTGCCGATAGATCAGCCTTAGCTCGTCGGTTCTCTTGGCTGTCATTTTCCGATGTGGGACAGGTCGCGGTTATTTGCAGCGGCACGCTTCTGATTCCGAAATCAATACTAACGATGGTGGCAAAGTTGAAAACGGCGCACAGCCCGAAAATAGGTTGAGGCAAACGGCTGGCGCGTGGCAGCGCATGCACCATGATGGCGAAGTAGCAAACGAACACCAGGATGAGCCATCTCGGCTTTCGACGATCTGGCCCTCCGGAATTTGAGGCCGCTTCTGTAGTGCCCTATGCGCGCGGGAACATTTGGCCGTCGGCGTAGAAGTAGTCGCAGTTCGAATCGGCCGGCCTTGCCGGGAGCGAGTAACTGACGGAGGTGGAATTCTTCATGACCGCGGCGAACGCAGACTGGAAACCGTCCATATCTGCTTGCGTGCCAACCGAGATGCGCAGATGGGTGGGCCAAGCCGGCCAGATGCGGCCGATAAACACCTTCTTAGCAGCCAGCGCGTCAATCACCTGCTTTGCGGGACGCCTGGCGTCCAGCATGAAGAAGTTGGCCTGTGACGGCGTGAAAGAATACCCCTGACTGCTGAGCCAATCGAAGGTTTTCTGGCGAATGGTAGTGTTGACGAGTTTGCGCTCGCGGACCAAATGCTCGTGCTTGAGGCTGGCGGACGCGGCGACCAGCGCGGTGACGGGCATGGCGCTTCCGCCGCCCTGCGGGACCAGTTTCTCGAGCAAATCGGGTCGAGCGATGGCCGCGCCGCAGCGCAGGCCGGCCATGCCGTAAATCTTTGAGAAGGTGCGCAGCACAATGATGTCCTGGCCGGCTTTCACCAGGTCGATGGCCGTGGCGGCCAGGTCTGCAAAATGAATGTACGCTTCGTCGACCAGCACGACGGAGCCCTTCGGTTTTTGGGCCAGCAATTCTTCGATGGCGGAGTGCGGCGTGAGCGTGCCGGTGGGGTTGTTCGGCGTGCAAACGTAGAAAAGGCCGGCGTCGGGCGCGGCTGCAAGCATGGCCGGAATGTCGTGCGCGTAGGATTTCGTGAGCGCGGTCTTGGCCACGCGCGCACCCGAGAATTTGGACGAGTGCATTCCGGATTCATAGCCGGGGTCGGCGGTGACGTAGCTGCGGCTGGGCGAAGTAAACGCCATCACGGAAAAATGTAGTGGCTCGCTCGAGCCCGGGAACATCGCGACGTTTTCCGGTTTTACACCGACCGAGTCTGCCAACGATTTCGCGAGCTCATCCTTTAGCCACCAGCAATAGCGCCCGCCCTCCGGGATGATTTCGCTGAGCGCTTTTCTCGCCAGGTCACACGGCCCCAGAGGATTCTCGTTGGCGTTGATGACCACAGAGCCGGGAGGAAAATGCTGCAGATCCCGGTCGACGGCCGCAGCGGCGAGCAGAGGCTCATTCACGATACGAAAAGCGGAGACGGCCGCGGCTGCAGCGGACCATTGGAGGAATGCCCGGCGCGAACCGTTCTGAAGGGTCGGTCTCTGACTCATGTGAACCTCCTTGGATCGGGAGAAATTGCATTTGGCGCCCACCACTATAGCACCGAAAGGGGGGTGGGGAGCACGCTCAAGAAGAGCCTTCCTCGGTAGGCCATAAGGCCGGCGCACCGAGGTGGTAAAGGAGAAACGATTTGGCGGCGCATACCGGATAGAACGCCAGCTCGCCCTGGTCTAAACTGTGCGTCTGGCGCTTTCGATTAGCTGCCACTGAGGAATGCCGTGGCCGAACCGGCTCGAAAAACATCGGCGGCTCACCCCGTCGAGGAACGCATCGCCGCGCTGGATTGGGCGGCGGCGAGGACTTCCCTTTCCGAGCGCGGTTATGCCCTAACGGCGCCGATTCTTGCGCCCGAGGAATGCGCCTCGCTCGCGGCGATGTACGCCGAGGCAACCCGGTTCCGCAGCCAAATCGTGATGGAGCGCTACCGTTTCGGCGTCGGAGATTACAAATACTTTGGCGATCCGCTGCCGGAAATCGTCTCCTCGCTCCGAACCAGCGCTTATCCGCATCTCGCCAAACTCGCCAACCAGTGGGCGGAAAATCTCGGAGACCAGAGCCCAGGTTTTCCCGCTGAGCATAAGGCGTTTTTGAAGATTTGTCACAAAGCTGGGCAGATCAAGCCCACGCCGTTGCTGCTGCACTACGAAGCGGGCGGATACAACTGCCTGCATCAGGATATTTACGGCGAAGTCGCTTTTCCGTTGCAGATGGTTTTCTTGCTTGGGCAGCCAGGCCGCGACTGGGAAGGCGGGGAGTTTCTTCTGGTGGAACAGCAACCACGGGCGCAATCCAAAGCCGAAGTGGTGCATGCCGATCAAGGGCAAGCGATTGTCTTCACGACGCGCTACCGCCCGGTGCGCGGCGCGCGCGGCTATTATCGTGTAAGCATGAAGCACGGAGTCAGCCGCGTGCATCGCGGCACGCGTTACACGCTGGGAATCATTTTTCACGATGCGAAATAATGGGCTCGGACCGCGGCGCTTATCCCAAGAATCTGAGGCAGAAAAGGCGACCCCTCCGCCACCGGCCGCGGGGGAACGACGGCCCGCGAGTCGGGATGACGATCCGGGTGACCGCAGGGTAGGTCCGGAATCCTATTCGTGGCCACTGGCCAACTCGCGAACAATAGCGCCAACGAAATTCTTGGCATCGCCAAAGAGCATAAGCGTTTTGTCCATGTAATAGAGCGGGTTTTCAATTCCCGCGAAGCCGGCGCCCATGCTGCGCTTGATCACCATCACCGTGCGCGCCTTGTCCACGTCGAGGATGGGCATGCCAAAAATCGGGCTGGAGTGATCCGTGCGTGCGGCGGGATTCGTGACGTCGTTTGCGCCAATGACCAGTGCGACGTCGGTCTGCGGGAACTCACCGTTGATCTCATCCATATCGAGAAGTTTGTCGTAGGGAATGTCGGCTTCGGCAAGCAGCACGTTCATATGGCCCGGCATGCGTCCGGCCACGGGATGGATCCCGAATTTCACATCAATGCCGCGTTTGGTGAGCGCGTCGTAAAGTTCGCGCACTTTGTGTTGCGCCTGGGCCACGGCCATGCCGTATCCGGGAACAACGACGACTTTGTTGGCGGCCGCAAGAATCGCAGCGGCTTCTTCGGGCGTGGCGCTGCGCACGCTGCGCGCCTGCTCCGCGCCGCCCGCGGCGCCGGAAGCTTGCTCCTGACCGAAGGCGCCGAAGAGCACATTGGCGAAGGAGCGGTTCATGGCCTTGGACATGTTGACGGACAGAATGAAGCCCGAAGCCCCGTCGAGCGCGCCGGCAATGATCAGCAGTTTGCTTTGCAAAACGAAACCCATCGCGGCCGCGGAAAGACCAGCATAGGAATTCAGAAGAGAAATGACCGTCGGCATGTCCGCGCCGCCGATGGGGATAATCATCATCACCCCGAAAACGAGCGGTATCGCGACGATTACCGGAAACAGTTGCATTTTCTCGGGATGCATCACCAGCGCCACCGCAACAGCAACAGCCACCGCGAGCAAGCCAAGGTTGACAAAGTTTTGCCCTTTGTAGGTTAACGGTCGCTGCGGAAGGATTTCCTGCAGTTTTCCCGCGGCCATCAAGCTACCCGTGAACGTGAGCGATCCCAAAATAATTTCCATTGAGAGAACGCTCATCATGAACGGCGGCACGTCGGGCGTTCGTAGATAATATTCGGCCGTGCCGACAAGCGTCACGCACAGCGCGCCGAACGCGTGGCTCAGCGCGGTCCGCTGCGGGACCGCCGTCATGGCCACTTCCCCGAGCGGCACGCCGATGATGGAGCCAAGAACGAGCGCGATCGCAATCCATTTGTACTCGACGATCCCGTGGTACATCAGCGTGCCCACAACAGCCAGGAGCATGCCGACTTCGCCCGCGAAGACGCCACGGCGCGCGGTAGCCGGAGAACTAAGCCACTTCAGCGAAAGAATGAAAAGCGCCGTGGCAATTAGGTATGTGGCTTCGATGATATGTTCGGTGGGCACGCCGGTTATTGCTTTCTTGGCCCACTGGCCTTGAACATGCGCAGCATGCGGTCGGTGATGAGGAAACCACCCACGATGTTGCTGGTGGCGGCGACAATGGCGATGGTGCCGAGAACTTTGGCGAGCAGCGCGCGATGCTCGTGAGATTCGCCGGCCAGGATGATCGCTCCGACCACCGCGATGGCATCGAGCGCGTTGGTCAGGGACATCAACGGCGTGTGCAGCAAAGGCGAAACGCGGCGGATCACTTCAAATCCGATAAACGCGGCCAACATGAAAACGTAGAGGCTGGTCAGCAAGTCCAGCTTCATGATTTCGCGACCTCCTTGGACGCCGCCGGCAAGGCCGGAAGCGAAAAGAATTCCCGCACGCGCGCGTTGAAGACTTCGCCATCCTTGGTGAGCAGCGTCTCGCGGACAATTTCGTCTTCCAGGTTCAGTTGCAGCCTGCCGTCCCTGACAAGATGCAGCAGAAACGCGCTGAGGTTTCGCGCATACATCTGGCTGGCGTGGTAAGGCACGCTGCTGGCCAAATTGAATGTTCCGATGATGGTGACGCCGTGTTCCACAACGGTCTCAGCCGCTTTGGTCAGCTCGCAATTCCCGCCGCGCTCGCTGGCGAGGTCCACGATTACGGAACCCGGAGCCATGCTCGCCACCATGTCCTTGGTTACCAGCAGCGGCGGCTTTTTCCCCGGGATGACTGCGGCGGTGATGACCACGACGCTGTCCGCAACGGCTTTTCCGAGAAGCTCGCGCTGGCGCTGGTAAAAAGCTTCGTCCTGCGCGCGTGCATAGCCACGCGAATCCTGCGCGTCTTTCGCCTCGATGGGAAGCTCGACAAACCGCCCACCGAGACTCTGCACCTGTTCCTTGGCGACAGGCCGCAAGTCGTACGCCGAAGCGACCGCGCCGAGTCGCCGCGCCGTGGAAATCGCCTGCAAGCCGGCCACGCCCGCGCCGATAATGAACACTCGTGCGGGAGTGATGGTTCCCGCGGCGGTCGTCAGCATCGGGAAAATGCGCGGCAATTTATCCGCGGCAAGGACCACGGCCTTATAGCCACAAATCGTGGCCATCGAGGAAAGCGCGTCCATGCTTTGCGCGCGCGTGCTGCGCGGCATCAGCTCCACGGACAAGGCAGTCACGCCGCTGGACGCGATTTCCCGAATGGTCTCAATCGAGCCTAGCGGCCGCAAAAATCCGATCAGCACCTGGCCTTTGCGGTACAGCGGAACATCGGCTTTACCCGTTTTGTCATTCGAGCCGTAACACAGCACTTGCACGACGATGTCGGCGGCGCGAAAGACGTCAGCGCGACTCGTCACGATTTTTGCGCCCTTCGCGGCATATTCCCCATCCGGATAGCCCGCACTACTGCCCGCCCCCGCCTCGATCACAACTTCGAATCCCGCTTTTGTGAGATTTGGCACCACCAAAGGCACCAACGCCACGCGGCGCTCATCTGGGAAGCTTTCTCGCGGAACGCCCACAATCATGAAGTTTCCTCCAGGACCAAACCATTCGACTGCTTATGGGAATTGCACACTATCGACGAGACGCACCCAAGCGAGCTCTATCAGAGGTCTGCCCCACTCGGCCAACGCTCTGGAAAGCATACACTCTTCGCCGACGTTTCGCTAAGAGTCGCTGCGGCACAGCACCGCGCAACTCGTCGCCGCATGGAGAAGGATTTACAATTGCGCGCTCTGCGGCACCCGCAGCCTCCCATGCCGGAGTTATACTTGCGTATGCGCTTCCTGTCTCGACTCTCGCATGGCGGCCTCACTGGGCTCTTGCTCGCCGCGGCACTCCTCGCCCAAACCGGCAATTTAGAGAGCGATCTGGCCGCCTGGCGAACCCAACACGCCGCGGAGCTTTTGAAGCCCGATGGCTGGCTTTCACTGGTTGGACTGGAATGGCTGCAACCCGGCGACAATAGTGTTGGCTCCGGCTCCGACAATAAAATCCGCCTCGCGAAAGGACCTGCGCATCTCGCCGTCTTGCATCTCGAGGGAGAAACCGTCACGCTGAATCCGCCTAAGGGCGGATTCCCGCAAGATTTTCTAGTGGCGGGCGCACTCGCAAAGCCGCAATCTCTCCGCGCGGAACCCAACAAAGATAAAGTCGCGCCCCGCATGACTATCGGTGACCTCAACCTGTACGTCATTCGCCGCGAATCCCGCTTCGCTCTGCGCGTCAAGGACGCCCAGTCTCCCTCGATTACTGCATTTCACGGGCTAGAGTGGTATCCGCCGGAGGAAACTTATCGCGTCACCGCCAAGTGGATCCCCTACGTTCCGTTCAAGACCATTACGCTTGCGACTCTCGTCGGCACCAACTACGACCAACCTGTGCCCGGCGCCGCAGAATTCGTGGTGGACGGCAAGGCCCTGCGCCTCGAGCCGGTCCTCGAGGATCCGACGGTGGCCAAGCTTTTCTTTATCCTTCGCGACACCACCAGCGCGACCACCACCTATCCCGCGTGCCGTTTCCTTTATACCGGTTTCCCGACGAACGGTCTCGACAAGCCCGGCGAATTGGTGCTGGATTTCAACCACCTGGAAAATCCTCCCTGTGCCTACACGGGATACGCCACCTGCCCGCTGCCGCCCGCGGGCAATCGGCTGCCGATTGCTCTGCCCGTCGGCGAGCGGCGCTATCACCAGTAAGCAGATTCACACCGCCCAATGCGCGTCAGCTGGAAGCGCACGCCAGGTCGTGAAGCGGTCTGCTGATTCCCGCAATTCTTTGCTGAGAACCCATTGCCCTGGCCGTCGGCGCGAGGCACTTCCTCCTGATCTCTGATCTCGGGTCTCTCCAATCGCTATGTCTTAGACTACGCGCACGTGTTTTGAAAATTGACAGTGGCTATCGGAAAATAGTGATGTAGACATCAAACATGGACTCCGCAAACTCCAAATTGGAGGGCTCCAACCACGACTCCCCGGCTCGCGAAAGGCTCATTGCCTTGCGGCTGGCGCTTCTTCGCGTGCACAAGAAGTTATTGGAGATGGAACGCCGAAACTACGAGCGCGATCACGGGCACGTCAACGCCGGCGAATTATTCCGTCTGGTGGTGGACCATTCGCAATTCGCCTGGCTGCATAACATTTCGGAATTTGTGGTACGCATCGACGAATCTCTTGCCGCAGAAGAGCCGATCACTCCGGAGTACACCAAAATAGCATTTTCCCTGGCGCGCAAGATGTTCGTTCCGACAGAATCCGGCGACGGGTTCCAGAAGAAGTATTTCGACGCCATCCAGAACGACCCGGCCGTGGTCATCGAGCATGCAGAGTTGGCCCGCCTCTTCCACAACGAGCCGCCGGACTCCTCGGGCGCCTAGCCGTTGGCGAATTGCTGATAGAATTTTGCCCTCCGGAGGATCCTGGCGGGAAGCGAGAAACCCACCGGAGGCGAGGTGCGTGTGGAGCTGAACCTGGACGAGGTAGTTGTCACCCACAATGAAGAGGCCCACCGCTTCGAGGCCACTGTGGATGGGCTTCGCTCTCTTATTACTTATCGCCGATTCCCGGATGGCGTCGTGTTGCAGCACACCGAAGTGCCACCGCCGCTCCAAGGCAAGGGATTGGCCGCCAAGCTCACGCGCAGTGCGCTGGACTTCGCCCGCGCCAATCATCTTCGTGTGGTTCCTTTGTGTCCCTATGTTTCGAGCTTCCTGCGGCGGAATCGTGAATACCAGGACTTGCTTTCAGCGAATGATCTTCGGCAGATTTTGTCCCGCGGAAAGTGAATTCGCATGGCCTCGCCCTTTCCTTCGCCAGGGACGGCTCGCAAAGCATCACAGCAGAGAATCACCATTCGCCGCATCCGCCGCCCGGAACTCCCCGTAGATACCGTCGCCCTATCGCGCTTCCTGATCGGCAAAGTCGTGGTGCACGATTTGCCTGCCGGACGCGTCAGCGGGCGCATCGTTGAGACCGAAGCTTATCCTCCGGGCGATCCCGCCGGACATCATTTTCGAGGGCCCACGCCGCGAATCCGTTCGATGTATCTTGCCCCCGGCCACGCCTATGTTTTCTTCAACTACGGCGCCCATTTCATGCTCAACGTGGTGAGCGAGCGGCCGGAAACCGCCGCAGCTATTTTGATTCGCGCGCTCGAGCCGCTTGAAGGAATCGAAATCATGCAGCGGCATCGCAAAACCACGGAGCTCCTGGACCTCACGCGCGGGCCGGGGCGTCTCGCAAAAGCCCTGCAGATCGATCGCCGCCACGACGGAGTCGATCTCTGCGCGGAGGAAAAACTCTGGCTTGGCGCGATCGACCACCCCGTGGGCCGCATCGGCAAGAGCGTGCGCATCGGCATCACGCGCGCGGCCGACAAACTGCTTCGCTTTTTTGAGCGCAGCAATCCCTTCGTGAGCGGCCCCAGGCGGCTGCTTCAACCGTCGCCAAAGCAACCTAAGCGCCGGCGCGCCGCGTGATCCCAGCATGATCCCGAAATAACCGGAAATTATCCCGAAATAAGTTCGATTTTTTGGGGCGTTTCATTCATGATAGCATTGTTGAGGATCTCACTCGCAATGGCAACCCATTTCGTGCCAGAATAATCCCGGCGAGCGCCTTGGCCGCGGCGCTTCAAATTCTAATCTCGACGATCCAGCCCCGTCCAAGACGCCACCGCGCTCTCTGGGATATCCGGCTGGCCGAATGCACGTGCCCGCATTCAGCGGAGGCAAGAACTCTCCGACTTGAGGTGCAATGATGAGCTTTTCCTGGAAACAATACGAAGGCCAGGTCATCAACAATACGTTTCCTTTGCAGCGGTATCTTGGCGGCTCGAGCGAATCCGCCGTTTTTCTTACGCAACTTGCCGGCCCGCAATCTTCCAAAGCGGTGCTCAAGCTGATTCCTGAAGGCGCATCGGTCGATCTGCAACTTTCCCTTTGGCGCCGCGCTTCGAAACTCACGCATCCCAATTTGCTGCAGTTGTACCAGGGCGGCCGCTGCCGCCTGGCCGACATGGACCTGCTTTACGTGGTCATGGAACACGCCGAAGAAAATCTTTCCGAGATCCTCCCGCAACGGGCGCTCACGCCGTCGGAAGCCCGCGACATGCTCGGCCTGGTGCTGGACGCCCTAAGCAACTTGCACGCTCAGGGACTGGTTCATTCGCATTTGAAGCCTTCAAACATTCTGGCCACCAGCGATCAAGTCAAACTCTCGACCGACCGGCTCTTCCCTGCCGGTGAAACCCGCAAGTCCGCCGCCAAGCTCACACCGTACGACGCCCCGGAATCCGCGAATCAGGCGCTTACCGCCGCGAGCGACGTGTGGTCGCTGGGCGTCATCTTGATTGAGGTGCTGACGCAACGCGGTCCCGGCGCGCAACCAGGAGGCGCTTCCCTTCCCTCGGTACCGGAATCTCTTCCGCAGCCGTTTCGGCAGATCGCGCAGCACGCGCTCGAACGGGATCCCCGGCTTCGCTGGAGCATCGCCCAGATCACAGCCAGCCTGAAACCTCGTGCTGCGGCCGCGGCGCAAAGCGCGTCGCCCTTGTCCGTGCCGTTGTCGCCTGTTCCTGCCGTTCCGGCTGCAAAGCTGCAGGCGCCGAAACCGGCGCCGGTCATCCCGTCTCCGCCACCGCTTTGGCGCCCTGCGGCAAAAGCTTCGAAGCCCGCGCCGCTCATGCCGCCGAGCCTGCCGCCGCTCACAAAGGAACCATCGTTCGGGTCTTTAAAAGTGGGCGGCGCGAGGCAAGACATTGTCCTGCCTAGCTACGTCGTTCCGCTGGCGGTTGCCGTCTTAGTCGTTTTCGCCATCATCGCGCTGCCCAAAATCCTCGGCCGGCGCGCGGAGTCCTCCTCTGCCTCGACAAGCGCCGCCTCCCGCGCCATTGCGCCGGGGCCGGAAGCGCCAGCGGCAAATCCGGGAGTTTCTCGCAGCGCAAAACTCGGTTCATCTGCCGCTAGCAAGGATTCGCCAAAGATCGCCGCCGCGAAACCACCGGCAAAAGACGCTTCCCCGCCGCCGGCTGCCTCTCCCTCTCCCGCCTCTCTCCGCACCGAGGCGAAAACCGAGGCGGACGCGCCGAGCAGTTCGGCAGCCCACTCCGGCACCACTGCCGGCCATGGCGAAGTGCTGGAGCAAATTTTGCCCGATGTTCCCGACAAAGCACTCGCGACGATTACCGGCAAAGTGCGCCTTACCGTGTTCGCTCAGGTTGACGCCGCCGGCAATGTTTCCGACGCTTCATTCGAGGATCCTGGTCCGAGCAAGTATTTCGCGGACGCCGCGCTGAAAGCCGTTCGCCGTTGGGAATTCGCCTCGCCCGAAGTCGGTGGCCGCAGCGTTCCCAGCCAATGGCAGGTCCGCTTCGAGTTCTCACCGGCCGGCATCAAAGCCTTCCCCAAGCAATCCTCGCCGTAGTGCGCCAGCTTTCGGCGTGTTTCGTTGTGTTTTCCGCCGCCGTGGCACGACAGATCGTGCCCCTCCGGCAGGTAGAGGGCCCCAAACAGTCGGCCTTTCGCAGCGGGAAAGAAACGGAGAGGTCGCTCGGCTCGCTGCCCGTCAGCTGCAGAGGCGGCAGCAGGGTATCGTCGTTGGATGCTCGAATGTCCCCTTGCAAACCTGCGGCGGTCCATCTACGCTAATCGCAGCAAGAAAATAAAGGTTTAAGATGCGGCCCGCTCCCCGACAAGCGCCGGGATAGGCACCAGGCGACCCCTACAAGGAGAGAAACACGGGTCTCGAGACCCGCCACTACAAGGAGCAGACGAGGAAACATACTTCATGCCCAACATTTCCCCTGACCTCCTCGCCCTGGGATTCATCTGGTACGTGGTTTTCCTGTTTTCCACGACGTGCCACGAAGCCGCGCACGCGCTGGCTGCCAAGATTGGCGGCGACGAAACAGCCTTCCTCGGCGGGCAGGTGACGCTCAATCCCGTGCCGCACATCCAGCGCGAACCCTGGGGCATGGTGATCATTCCCATCCTGATGCTCGTCCTGACCCACTCCGTCATCGGCTGGGCCAGCGCGCCTTACGATCCGCATTGGGAGCGGCGCCATCCCCATCGGGCCGCGTGGATGGCCCTGGCGGGTCCGGCCACGAACTACACGCTGATGGTTATCGCCGCGATTGTTTTGCGTGTCGGCTGGCATCAGGGATGGCTGCACCAGGGTTCCTTCGCGGAACATCTGATTGGGGCGATGTTCTCGCTTAATCTTTTGCTGGGCACGTTCAATCTGCTTCCGGTGACGCCGCTGGACGGCAGCACCGCAATCATGTTGTTTATGAGCGAGACGCGGGCGCAGCGCTACCTGGATTGGCTGCGCGGCAATTCCTACGGCGTCCTCGGATTAGTGGCGGCGTTGTTCGCGTTTCCGTATGTGTATGCACCGATTGACTCCTTTGCCCGACAGCTTCTCCTGTGGAGCCACTTCTGAGGCCTGAAACAGCGTTTCCCGTCCTGGCTCCGCGCGCGGCACCAAATTTCAACGCTCCCGAGAGAGGCGTCCCGTCGCCGCATGCAGATGTGCTATGCTATTGCTCCCCGTTTCGCCAACCGAAGTCAAGCAAAAGGAGAACGCAAGAGATGAGCAACAGATCCCTGATAGGGACGCTCGTCGCGCTGCTTCTGATGTCCGGGGCAGCGGCGGCGTCCGCACAGGAAGTGACCCAGGCGGAAAAGGACCGCGCACTGCAATACCTGGAATCGACAAAGAAAAATGTTCTGGAAGCGACCAAAGGCCTGTCCGAGGAGCAGTGGAACTTCAAACCGGCGCCGGATCGCTGGTCCGTGGCGCAAGTGATCGAACACATCGCGGCGGCGGAGGGTTTTCTCCTGGACTTCACCAAGGAAAAAGTCATGGGCGGGCCGGCGGGGGAACCCGGGCGGGACGTCAAGAAGACTGACCAGGCGGTTTTGACGATGGTTCCGGACCGCACACACAAAGCGCAGGCGCCGGAGCCGCTGGTGCCCAACAACCGTTTTGGTTCGTCGGATGGCTCGGTCAAGCATTTCATCGAGAGCCGGTCGGCGACAGAGGATTTTTTGAAGAGCACCGCTGGACTGCGCGATCACGTAACGGATAGTCCGTTGGGCAAGCTAGACGGATACGAATTTGTCCTGTTCATCGCGGCGCACAGCGAGCGCCACACCAAGCAGATCAACGAAGTAAAGGCGGACCCGAATTTCCCGAAGAAGTAAGGCGGGGGAAAGAACTCCATGCGCCGCGCAAAGCTTTCCGGTTGCGCGGCGCATTCGCGTTTAGCAGGAAAACTAGAACTCGACGAAGCGGTTTCTCCGCATAAAAACAGGCATATGCCTTGAGTGTGGGCAGCTGAGCACGGACGAAGACCGCGAGTGGCACGTCATGCCTCGCATGCGGGCCGGGAGTATCTTTTCGCCAACCCCGGGGCGCCCAAATCGGGCCAATCTTTTGAACGGAGGAACCTTATGAGGAAGACTGTCGTGGCGAAATCGCTTGTGGTCTTTCTGTCAATCGCTGCGCCCGCGATGGCGGCTTTCAGCCAGGAGAGAAAGGAAAGCAGCGAGGCGCACAAGATCGTGCGCTTCGGCGATCTGAAATGGACACCGATAATTAAGGGATGCGATCTCGCACCTGTCGCGGGAGACATGAATGCAGAAGCCGCGCCCTTCGTTCTGCGGATACGGTGCGCCGATGGGTCCAAGATTCCCGCGCATTGGCATCCCACGGACGAGAACGTGACGGTGCTGAAAGGAACTTTTCTTGTCGGAATGGGAGAGAGCTTTGACGAAAGCAAACTGCAAACGATGAATGTGGGAAGTTTTTTGATGGTACCCAAGGAGATGCGGCACTTTGCCATGAGCAAGGGCGAGACCATCGTCCAGGTCCATGCCATGGGGCCGTTCAAAGTAAACTGGGTGAACCCGTCGGAAGTGGACCCGCCGGACGCGCCGGCGGCGGCAAAGCCGAAGTCCTAGCGAACCAGGCTGCAAGTTTCTAAAGCTCGAAGCCTGAAACAACGCGACAGGAGAAATGGAACGAAGCAGCCGCAGGGCTCGCGGACTGCCCTGCGCCATACCAGCAAATGAGTGTGTTAGAATTTTTCCTGCGGACGCGCGAACGCGCGCGACCGCCGGAGCGTGGAACTTCGGGCTCTGTGCAACGAGGTCCCGCGAACCCCGCCAGGCCCGGAAGGGAGCAACGGTACCGGGTTTACCTCGGGTGCCGCAGATGACCCGAAGTTCCTCTCGCCGCAAAAGGTTTTCCGTCGTAGGGTTCTAAGTTGTAAGTAAAGAATGGAAAGCCAAAACTTAGAGCTAAGAACTTCACAATGAGCTACCAAGTCATAGCCCGCAAGTGGCGGCCGCAGACGTTCCGCGACCTCGTCGGGCAGCAGCACGTTACGGAAACGCTGAAAAACGCCATCCTAAACAACCGCGTGGCGCACGCATACATTTTTTCCGGGGCGCGCGGCGTGGGAAAAACGACGGCTGCCAGAATCTTGGCCAAGGCGCTGAATTGCGTGAAAGGGCCGACGCCGGAGCCTTGCGGCGTGTGCGATTCGTGCAGGGAAATTGCGGCGGGCACTTCGCTCGACGTCATCGAAATCGATGCGGCTTCGAACCGCGGCATCGATCAGATCCGCGAGCTGCGTGAAATGGTGCGTTATGTGCCGGCGGCTTCGCGAACCAAAGTCGTGATTCTCGACGAAGCGCACATGCTGACGGGCGAAGCCTCGAACGCGCTGCTGAAAACCCTGGAAGAACCTCCGGACCGCGTGGTCTTTGTGATGGCCACGACGGAACCGGAAAACCTGGAAGACACCATCCGTTCCCGGTCCCAGCATTTTCATTTTCGCGCGCTGACGTTTGCGGAAATCACCAAGCGGCTGGACGAAATCGCGCAGAAGGAAGAATTGAAGATCGAGCCGGGTGCGATGGCGGTAATCGCGCGCATGGCGGAAGGCAGCTTGCGCGACGCGCTGTCACTTTTGGAGCAGGCGCGTGCGTATTGCGGAGACATCATTCCCGACGACCAGGTGCGCGCACTGTTGGGCGTAGTGCCGGAAGACGCACTGGAAGAACTGGTCGGCGCAGTTGCTGCGGGCTCCGCGGACCGCGCCCTCGGATTAGTGCACACGTTTCAAAAAGAAGGGCGCAATCTGCAGCACTTCTGCCGCGAAGCCATCCGGCACATGCGCAATCTGCTGATTGCGCGCGTGTGCGGAGCGGACTCGGAGTTGATTGCCGCGACGCCGGACCAGCGGCCGGCCATCGCCAAGGCCGCGGCCTTGTTCAGCGAAGAAGACCTGACTCGATTTTTTCAGATTCTGCTGCAAACGGATGACGATTTACGCCGGAAGCCCGATCCACGCGTGCATCTCGAAATGGGCTTGCTCCGGCTGATTAATGCTTCGCGACTTGCGCCCCTGGAAGAGCTTTTGGCGGAGCTGAAAAGCGGCGCTCCGGGCGGCACAAGCAGTGGAACGGCACGGGCAGCGTCAAGCACTTTGCGACAAACGGCGCCGCCGCCGAAAGTGCTGACACAAACCTTCGCACCCGCAGCATCGGCGCATCCGGAGGCAAGTCAGCGGTTCGCTTCTCCCTCGGAAGCCGGGGATGCGACAACCGCTACGACTCCCGGAGTCAAAGCGCCGAATGACAGCAAAGAAACGATTCGCGTCAGCGGCATTTCCCATGAACAAGTGGCGGAGATCAAGAGCGCCATCCAGGCGGAGCAAAAATTTCTGGGCGAACTCGTGGAGCACAGCAGCGGCTGGGAACTGGAAGGCGCGGAGCTGCGGATTTATTTTTCTCCGGAGAAGCGGCCGTTTGCGGAGATGATCGAAGGGCGCGAGCCGCTCGAAAGGATCCGTGCCGTTTCCAGCAACGTGCTGGGCCGCGCCGTGCGAGTCTGTGCTAGACTTGATTCTGTCGCCGCAGCGGCGGCGGCGTCCGGCAGTCAGGAATTGCGCGCGCAGTTCGAGCGCGACCCGCTGGTGCGGTCGATGCTCGAGCGGTTCGGTGGTAAAATCACAGAAGTGCGATCGCGGCAACAAGAAAAGTGACGTGCGGCAAGAAGGATTGCTTATGGAAGTGGGCGCCATCCAACAAATGCTTTCGCGATTGGGCAAGCTGCAGGAAGATTGGCAGCGGCAAGTCAATTCCGTGACCGTGGAAGCGTCCGCGGGTGCCGGGATGGTTACGGTGAAGATGAACGGTCAGAAACAGATTGTGTACGTGCGCATCGAGCAGGAAGTTTTCGCGAGCAAAGATCAGGAGATGCTCCAGGATTTGATTCGCGCCGCGGTCAACGAGGCTTCGCGGCGCGTTGATGAAGAACTCGCCAACCAGATGAAGGGCCTTGCCGGCGGCATTCCGGGAATCGCAGGCCTGAAAATCCCGGGCCTGTTCTAAAATGATCGGTCTTCCGCCCTCCGTCGTAAGTCCAAGCTAACCGTCCTTCGTAGCGTATTTCTTGCGGGTTTCCTTTGTGGATCGAGACACGCCTGTACCGTGAGAAGAACGCCTATCCTGCTATTTCACGAATTCGCCGTTCCGCACTTCATATGCGACGTGAAACGGTTTTCGCGCCGTGCGGGATTCGCAGTGTTCTTGCGCGATGATGCGGTTTGCCTGCGCGAGGCGTTCGGAAGGCAGCGGGTGCGAGCGGAAATATCCGCTTAAACTCTGGATGGCGAGCTGGGAGAGTTCTTCATCCGGGCTTTTTGCGTGGATCACATACTCGTCGCACAGTTTCGCGAAGCGCTCAAAGAGATCCGCCGCGCCATAGGGGGAGTAGCCGGACTGCACGGCGAGATACATGCCTTCGCGGTCGGCTTCGAACTCCTCGTCTTTGTGGTAGCCGGCCTGCCAGAAATCCAGCGGAATCTCGACGAGCGCTCCGACCACATCGAGATCGAGCTTTCTCAGTTGCGCTTCGACCTGGACGCGCTCGACGCAGTGATAGTGGTCGATGTGCTCAACCTCATGGGCCAGCACGCTGGCGAGTTCGTCCTCGTTGGTCATCAAATCAAGCATGCCTTCGCCGATATACACGGGTCCGCCGGGAAGCGAGAAGGCGTTCAGCATGTTGTGGTCGTGCAGAACGGTGAACGTGTACGGCAGATGCCGACGAGCGTGAAGCGCGATGTTGGCCCCGACGCGGCGGACGTATTTCTCGAGCCCTTGCTCCTCGGCGGTGAGCGGACGCGTCTCGCTGGCGTAGCGGGAAGCGAACTCGCGCCCGATCGCGACTTCCTGCTCGTCGGACAGCCGCGTGAGATGCATGGGCAAGCGCGAAAGATCACGTTGCGCGTCGGCAGCCATGTTCAAGATCGCGTTCGGTGAGACCGGAATTGATTTCGCGCGGCGCTGGCTCCAGTAGAGACCGGCCAGCGCAAAACCGAAAACCAGAAAGAAAACGACGAAAGCTACGGAGCGCTTCATAAGTATTGCCGAATGGTGTCACCATAGCGGGTGTAGAGAAAAGAAACGAACGTCAGCGCAATGCCGACGACGATGAGCGTGATGTATTTGTCTCGTATCTGCAAGCCCCAGAAGTCGAGCGCGGCGATTTTCCCGACGCACACCAAGAGCAACCCCAGGCCGGTGCGGCGGAAGCTTGTCTCTTTAACCGCAAACGCGAGCATAAAAACCAGCACCGCTTCGATCCCCCACGAGACCGTGATCAAGCCGGTTTTCATTTTCAGAGCGAGCATGAAGGTCACCAAAAGAACGGGAACAAAGAAGACTAATTGTTCGGGTCGGCGCATCGCTGCGTGCACGAGCCGTGTCAGCCGGCTACCATTGAGCCCAAGCTGGAAACGGCCGCGCAACCGGAAGGCAAAGGCCAAGCTCGCTAGCAGCATGGCCGAGGCCGCGCTCACCGCCAGATAGTTGCCCTTCCAATCGCTCTCGCCAAAATAGCTTGCGCCAAACAAGTTATGTGCCATGCCGCGTGAGAACACCATGAGCGTGAGCAGCATGCCCTGCTGCAGGAAGAGCGGCTTATCCAGGGCGAGCGCAGCACCGAGCAAGGCAAACACCAGGGCCGCCCAGGAAACGACGACCCACTCGATGGGAAACTGAAAGTAAAAGAGCGCGACGATCGTCGCCGTCCCCAGGTAGGCGACGAGCGTGTCAAAGTGCAAGCGGCGGTCGCGCGCAACGTTTTCCTCTTTTTGCGGCAATTGCGCGTACACGAAATACAGAATCAGGGCCAGCGGAAGAATCGTGTACATGCGCGGCCCCCAAAATTCGCCGGGTTCGCCCGCGGTGAGGTTCGCGAAGAAGATGCGCGCGAACGCGGCAAGCAAGGCGACATACGCTTGATACCGGAACTGGGCAATCTTGCGGAGAATGCCGTATTCGAAAAGGACCAGGCCGAACACCGCCCAGCCCACGGCGATGCTGAGCGGCTGCAATTCGTACCAAAGCAGCAGCGAGACGATGACCGAAGCGGCCCAGGAATAAACATGGTGCAGGTCGAGCTGACGCCACTCGTCGGGCATGCGGATCAGCCGCGAGAGCGCGTAGAAAATCACTGCGACGACCGCGAGCGAAAGCAGGCGCACGCTGAAGCCATGCCAGGACAGAGTGAAGTAGAGATTCACGCTCACCGCACGCACCAAGGTGATCGCTGCGAGAGCGTGCGACTGCCAGGGCAATTCTTGCAATTTCAGCCGCTGATCCGCGATTGCCAGAACCAGCGCGAAAGCCGCCCAAATCGGAGCGAGCCAGCCGTTCGGGTATTCGTACCACGCCAGAAACGCGAGGAGCCCGGTCGCCGCAAAGGAGTGAAAGAGAGCTACCACGCGCTTGTAATGCTCGGAGGGCGCGGCCTGGCGCGAGAGAAAATACAATCCAGCGGCGACAAGCGAAATCGTCAAGACACGCAGCGAAATGGGGCCCCAGAACCTCTGTGCGAAGCTGTAATTGTAGAAGTAGGCGCGCAGGAGCGCGCACACGCCGACGATGTTGGCCTGCCAGGCAAGCTGCGGATAGCGGATCGCGCGGTAGGAAAGGGTCAGAGTGACCGCGAAAACGATCCAGCCGAAGGCGATCCAGGGAGAACCTAGTGCCTCCTCGAGAACCCACATCATCATGCCAGCGCCGGCCCAGGAGTAAGCAACCCGGGAGATGCCGAGATGGTGCGGATTGGCGACCCCGACGCGCTTCGCCAGCCAGTAAAGCCCAGCGACAACCGGCAAGGCGCCCAGTGCATGAACGGGAATGGTGCGCCACGCGTGCACCTTGGTCGCATCGGCGGTGAGCGCGGTGTAAATCGCCAGGCCGCCAAGGATGTGCGAATGCCAGCCGATGGCGTGATGCGTCAAGGCGCGCGCGGCCTCGGACAAAATCACCGCGAAGGCGATGAAAACGAGCGGCTGCCAAAGTTCGGGAACTTCGAACCAGATCAAAAGTGCGATGAGGGCAGAGCCCGCCGCCGCAAAGAAACCACGGAGGGGGCGCTGCGCAAGATCGTCTCGCTGGGCTGCGAGCCTGGCCGTCAGATAAAACATGGCGCCGAGAATCGGCAGAGTCAGCAAGCGCATGCGCACATGCGCGTGTGGAGCTTCGAGATGCAGGTTGACCGCCGCTGCGCGGAGGAATGCGAGGAGGCCAAGCAGCGCGTATTGCACCTGGAGATGGCGAGATTCGAGCGCTTTTCCCATCGCAGCCAGGGCCAGCATGAGCGCGGCGAACGCCATCGCGGTCCAATCTTGGGTGAAGAGCGCCCAAGCCGCCGCGCCTCCGGCAAACGCACCGAAATAGGAATGGACCGTCAGAAGCGGCCGATCGGGCGAACTCTCAAAGAATTCCCTCCAGCGTGTGCCGATGGCAAGGTCATTGAGGTAAAACACCATGGCGCAGAAAGCGAAGAGGGTCCCGGCGGCAGGCTCCAGCCCTTCGCCATGGCTCCGCAGATTCACCAAGTCGCGGAAGTCGAATCCGATGAGCCGAATGCCAACGAGAAGTCCGGTAAGCAGCCCCAGCCGGCGGAAGACTACTTCCTGCACCATTGCGCCGGCAATCAAGAAAACTTCCGTGCCGACCAGCCAGAGAATTGCGATGTGGTTATCGGTATAGTGCGACGGAACCGCAGCAAGCATGAGCGCTGCGCCGGCCACCGTGAGCACGACGAAGGCTTCACGGCGGCGCTTCGTTGCAGGAAGCTGCGCGGAAATAAATTCGACAGCTCCAACGGCAAACAACGCGATATAGGCGAGTGTCGGATCGACCGACTGAAACTTCAGGCAGCCGAGCAGCAACATCATGTTCAGAACCGCCGCGGCGGTTGAAACGTGCTCCTCGAAGTCGCTCTTGACCGACCGCTTGACGTGGGAGAAACGGAAAATGAGCCAATAAAGGAACAAAATGGCCAAGCTCGAGTGATACTCGGGAAAGGCATGGCCCCGCGCGCCGTTGGGGCCGAGAAGGTGATAGAGCCAGTAAAGATGCGTGAGATAGGTCGAGAGAATGCCGAAAACTTCCAGCTCAAACCAGCCCATCCTCAGGACAATGGACACCAGGCCAATCGCCAGAAACACACCGGCGGAAAGGCTGTAGACATTGTTCTGACTGAGCGCCACGGTGAAATAGCCCAGCAGAAAAGCCAGACCGGTGACGAATTGCGAGCGATACCGCAGCGTGTGCAGCGCCATGGCCACGGCGACGATTAGCATCAGCACGCAATCCAAGGTGAGCCATTGGAGATCCTTCGGGAAGACCCGCATGGCTTCGACGTAATAAATGGCGTAGCTCGTGAAGAAGAGCAGAGCCCAGCCGCCGTCGATACCGCCTCTTCCGATCAACCGATACTGCTCGCGCTCCTCGAGGGCGATGCCACCGATGAGCAGGAACAATGCCGTGAAATAAGAAATGCCAGCCTTGCCGAGCGGGCCAAGCGTGCCCAATTCATGAATGCCGAAAAGAGCGACGCCAACGACGAGGATGATGATTCCGAGTTTGTAGAGCCAGTGGGTGCCGAGCGTCTGCTCGATGGAGGACACGGCCTTCAGGCGTTGCTGAAGCGTCGGCCTCGGAGCAGAGCTCTTAGGCGCTCGAACGTTAAAAGCCGAGACCGGCAAGGGAGTGGAGATTCGCGCCGCGAGAGTTGACGACATTTCTCCTTCGCGGTGCGGCAGGGCCGGTGGCACAGACCGAGCCGCTGGTGGCGACGGCGGAGACTGAACCGGTGCCGCAGGCGGTCTGCTCGCGGGAGGCGGCGCAACGGGAGCCGCCGGTTTCACATCTGCGGGAGTTCTCGCTGCGGCGGGCAACGCTGGCTCCGGCACGCGAGGTGCGGGACACGCTGGCGGCATAGGCGCCTTTTGAGGAGGTTGCGCCGCGGGAGCAGGCAGCTCGACCCGTGACGGTAGTACAGATACCTCCTTGGCGGGAGCCGGCGCCAGAGGCGTTAGCCGCTCGAGCGGTTTCTCTCCTGGCACAGTTGGCGCGGGCGGTAGGGCGAGCACGGACGGAATCTGCTTCTTTAGCTCGGCGATTTCCCGCCGTAAATTTGCGGCCTCGCTGGATTGCGCTCTGCGAGCGTTGTCGAAGTCCTCGCGCAGCTTCCTGTATTTCCTCAGCAAGTACAGCGTTAGAAAAGGAGCAATGACCGCGAGGATGACGAAAAGGACGATGATCAGCTCAACAAAGGGCATTCCGGCGTCCTTGGAGTGTCTGATCCTTTCTTTCTTCCCATGTTAGAACGCGGCTGGCCGCAAATCTTGCAATTTGTTCATTTGCAAGACCTTCCAGTAAATGGGAGGCAAATAAGCTCCTAAAAACAAAGAAATTAGAAGGATGGCAGCCGTGTCGTGGCAAGATACCGGAGATGCTGGTCCGGCAAGCGATCGACGCGCGCGATGCCGATGCGATCTGGGCAATTCTGGAGCCTGTGATTCGCGCGGGCGGGACTTATCCGCTGCCGCGAAACATGGATCGAGAAAGAGCACTGGCCTACTGGTTTTCGCCGGGCCACGAAGTCTTTGTCGCGGAAGACCACAGCGAAATCGTCGGCACGTACTTCCTGCAAGCCAATCAAAGGGGAGGCGGCGCGCACGTGGCGAATTGCGGCTACATGACCGCGCCTTCCGCGACGGGCCGCGGCGTAGCTCGTCAGATGTGCGCGCACTCGCTCGAACGCGCGCGGCAGCGCGGTTTCCGTGCCATGCAATTTAATTTTGTGGTCAGCAGCAACGAGCGCGCCGTCCGGCTGTGGCTGAAGTCCGGGTTCGAAATCGTGGGCCGCCTTCCCAAGGCCTTTGAGCATCCAACGGTCGGCTTGGTCGATGCCTACGTCATGTACCGCCAACTCTAAGCGGTTTGCGCTCTCACGCGCGCCTGTGCTACACATGCTGCATGCCAGATTTTGCCGCTCCGGTGGAACGACTCATCGATGAATTGAAGCACCTTCCCGGCATCGGCCAGAAGACCGCGCAGCGGCTGGCGTTTTTTCTGCTGCGTGCCGCCCCGGAAGACGCCTTGGCGCTCGCCAACGCTATTCGCGACGCCAAGGAGAAAATTCGCGAGTGCTCGACGTGCCACAACATCACGGACGACGACCCTTGCCTTTACTGCGCCGGTCCCACGCGCAACAAGAAAACCATTTGCGTGGTCGAAGAAGCGCACAACATCCTGGCCATCGAAAAGACGCGCACCTATAACGGCATGTATCATGTCCTGGGCGGTTCCCTTTCGCCCCTTTCCGGGCGCGGCCCGGACCAGCTTCATATTAAGTCGCTGATCGAGCGGCTGAAGGGCGGGACGGTCGAGGAGATCATCATCGCCACGAACCCCACCGCGGAAGGTGAAGCGACCGCCGTTTATCTCTCAAAGCTGCTCAAGCCTCTGGGTGTCCGCGTTACCCGCATCGGCGTCGGCATCCCGGTGGGCGCCGACCTGGAGTACGCCGACGAAGTCACTATGTTGAAGGCGATGGAGGGCCGCCGCGACCTTTAGCAGATTGTTCCACCTCGTCACAAATCCAGAAATCTAGCCAAAACGAATTTCCTTTGTTCATCACATTTCAGTTTTCGGACAAAGCCGGTGTTCCGAGGAAGACCGCCACGCGGACGGCGAGAGCGTCTCCCACCGCTCCGACGCGCCGTTAAACGGCTACCACGTTCAGGTGGGTGAAGCCATTGCCGCCGCTTCCAAAGCGCATGCCCGACGAGATCAGGATTCACTACCGCAGTTTCAGCAGATCGGAAAGCAATCTAGCGGCTTTTCTGATGGCCACGCCTCTCTTCGTGGAAAAGGCCCAACCTCCTTTTCCGAGTTGCGTCTCGTCGCCCGGCATCTGGACGGGAGGGAGTCACCATTACGCACCGCTCATTCAGCAAGGACGATTGGGGAGAAACTCTTAGTACTCTCAGAACGCTCTAGAAAATTCCGCAATTTAGGTATAGAGTGCCGCTTGAACGCGGATGGCCCCACACCCGCGACTTGGCAGCCCGTAAGCGGCTGCCCGGAGGTGCGCGGCATGCCGAGCCTGGCGCACTACATGGCACAGTACGATCACGAGCACGAGTCCGCTTCAAACAAGCTCCTGCATGCCATCGGTATCCCCATGATTTTTGCGGGGATTATCCTTGTGCTTTTCCTGAAGTGGATTTGGGGAACGGCATTGTTTCTTGGGGGGTGGGTGCTTTTGTTTCTCGGACACCGGATGGAAGGAAATCGTCCGGCGTTTTTTCAGGGACCGATTTATTTGCTGGTTGGGCCAATCTGGGTCGCTCGAGAAGTTTGCATGTTTCTCGTGGGAACGAACCGCAAGCCGACTTCAGAAGGTAACCCGCGAAGCTCCGCCTCAAAGTAGCGCGGCGGGCTGCAGTAACGCGAAGTCAGAAACGCTGAGGTTCGGCGGCGGTTTGCATGAACGATACGGGCAGCAATTTTGCCGACGAGACGTACGAGATGGCCTCGGAGTCGGGAGCCAATCCAAACGCGGAACCGAGGAAGCGCCGCAGCACGCGCATCGTACAAGCCGTTCCTCTCGTCGTAACCGGTGTGGACGCACTCGGGCGCCCGTTTGTCGAGCGCAGTTCTTCGCTCATCCTCAACTGCCACGGTTGCCGCTACCAATCGAAGCATTACGTGCTAAAGAATATGTGGGTGAAGCTGGAAATTCCTCACCCGGAAACCGGACAGCCACCGAGATCTGTGCGGGGCCGCGTGGCCTGGATCCAGCGACCGCGGACCGTCCGCCAGCTCTTTCAGGTGGCGGTGGAATTGGAAGTGTCCGGAAACCTGTGGGGCATCGCATTTCCTCCGGAAGACTGGTTTGCTTTCCCTGAGGGCGTGCATGCGCCTCCGGTCGTCGACGGCGCACCCGTGCCACCAGCCTTGCCGCCGCCCACAGCTGTTCTGGAACCCGAGGCGCCAGCTTCGCTCGGCGAAGCCGAGTTCCCACGGGCCGATGCGAGCGACAATGTGCGGGTCTTTCCTTCTCCGGCCAGTGCCACCGATGCGTCGCTCCAGTTGGCGCGACAGGTAGCTAGACTGGTCGCCGACGCGCGACAGCAAATTCAAGCCGCTGCCCAAGAGGCCGCTTCGCACGCGGTCTCCGCCGAACGCCGTCTCTCTTTGGAACAATGGGAGCAAAAGTTTGCCGCAGGGCGCGTGGAAATCGCGAATGAAACTACGCGGGCGCTGGAAAGGCTTCACGAGGAGAGCGATAAGCAGTCGCGCGAGGCACGTGCCGCGGCAGCGGAAGCGCTGCGAGCCGAACTGCCTCGCTGGCTGGCCCCGCAGCTCGAGCAGCTGACCCGCGATCTTACGGAGAGGCTCTCGCGGGAACCCCTGGCACAGCGCGGCGAAAACACAGAGAAACTCGAAACCGCCACGGACTCTCTCCAAGCCAGCTGCCGGCAGGCGGAGGAAACGGCCGCGCGCTTGCAGGCTCGCGCAGAGCAGGCCGAAGCGCAAATGGCCCGAGCAGAATCCATCACTCGCTCGCTTAAGCAGCAGGAAGAAACCGCTAAAGCGCAGCGCGAGGGCCTCGAAGCCCAAGCCGCCGAAGTTCAGCAGCAAGTGACTTCTGCCCTCAGTCGAGCTCAGTCTTCCTGGCGAGAACAGCTTTCCAAGGAAGTTGAGACGGCCCAGGCGCAAGCAAGCGAGCGCCTGGACACTACGCTCGCCGAAGCCCAAGACCGCGGCGCGGGAGGATTAAACGAGCACCTGCGCTCGCTGGTCGCTCAGTTTCAGGAAGAAACGGCGCGGCACGCCGCCGTTCTCAGCGAATCCGCGGGAGCAGCCGCCGCCGAATGGGAACAGCGACGCAATGAATTGCGTCGCGAGTCGGAATCTTTGGTGGAACAGATCAACGGCCGTATTCGGTCCACCTTTGACGAGGCCGCCAACAAAGCGCGGGAGCAATTCGAACGGCAGATTCAAGAGATGCTCGAACCGCAGATCACGCAGACCGAGGAAGCGATTCACCGTCTTGCGGGAAGCCGCTCCATGGCTGCCGCCGCTTTGACGCTGCAACAGGATCGCATCCGCGTCTCCACCGACGAGGCGTTCGCCGAATCCCTGAAGCACTTCCGCGAGAATCTCGGCAGCGTGGAACAAATCCTGCGCGAATCTTCGCAAGCGATCTCTGCGCAATCGGTTGCAGAGCTGGAAGGAAGAGTAAGCGACTTAAAACACGAGGTGGTGGAGGAACTTCTCAAATCCGTGGCGTGGTACGAGAAAAAAGCCCAGACACAGATGCAAAGTCATTCGGAAAAGGCCGTCGAGCACGCCGCAAATCAACTGCGCGAAAAGGCCCGCGACATCTCCAGCGCCTTCGCCACGGAGCTCGATCATTCCAGCCGCAACTTCATCGGTCATACGCAAACACAAATGGATGAAGTGGTGCGCGATTCCTTCGAACGCGCGCGCGCGCTTTTCGCTGAAGCAGCCGACACCACCACCGCCGCGTTTATCGACGAAATTCAGCGCACCGCCAGGCAAGAGCTCGGGGGATACAACGAGGAACTCAAGCGCTCCACCGTGCAAGCACGGTCGGAGCTCGCCCAGCAAGTCAGTTCCGAGCAGGCGGCCTTTCTGAAGCGCTTCCAGGAGTCTTTGGGCGGTGTTTTTCAAGCCAGTGTTGCTGAAGCGCAGAAGACCGTGTCGCAAGGTCTGGCGCCCCTGCTGGAACAATGGAAGACCATGACCGATGCTCACCAGCAAGAAATCAAGCGGGTTTACGACCGCATCGGCGAGCAAGCCGAGGAGCAGCACAAGACTCGCCTTGAGAGCGTTTCGAATCAATGGCTGCTGGCCACAGTGTCGTCGCTTGATCACAATTCGCGCGAGATGATTTCAGGAATTGCTGCCGCGGCCGAAGAAAAACTTCGCGCCGCCTGCGCGCAGGTTTTCGAAGGCGTTGGGGATGCCCTGCGGCAGCGGCTCAGCGAAATCGCCAAGAATTTCACGCCGACCGACCCTCCTTCGCCGCTTGCGAAAGGCGCCAGTACGGGAAGCTAGCACTCGGGCCCGTCTCCCAGCTAGCCGCGCACCTCGCCGCGCCGATTCGCTAGTTCACTTTGACCCCGGTATAATTCCGAAGATTCGATGGTTATGGCCAATCATGCCTATCTGCGCGTCTGGACCTGCGACTTCTCTCTGGAAAAGATGATTCCCGAGTTCGCGCGGTTTCTGACCACCGCGCCGCTCTCCGCCGCTCACGACACTTTTGACGAATTGATCGTCCAGGCAGTCGATCCCGGCGAGTCCCCTATCGGGGAATGGGACTTGCGCCCGCTCCATGCCGGCCCGGCCGAAGTAGCTGCCATGGCCGCCCAGCATCTCCATTCCGACACTGCTTACATCGCCAGCGCAACGTGGGATCTATGGGCTTTCGACATCGATGCTCTGAAGTGGCAGCGCAAACCGCAGCCTCTCGAGCTGGGCTGCCACGGCCTGGATTACGACGATGGAATTGCCGCTTCCGCAGGGCACTTTCAAGCGGACTTGGGGTTCGAGCATTTCTTCACCGGCCATGGCCGATTGCTTAGGCCCGCGACAACAGATCATTCCTCGGAGTCTTTCCATTCTTCGGAACACCCCGTCGAACACACTTTCCGGCAGTGGATGGCCGCGAGCAGCAACCTGAAGGAATATCACGCCAAGACCCGGGAAAACATCCAACAATTGTTCGGCTGGGTAGATGCCATCGCACAGGTTTTGCCCGTGGAGCGCACCGAGCTATGGTCGGAAGGCGAGGACAATATGGAAGCGCGGCTAGACGAGATTCTTGCCCAGCGCTAGCCAGAGCGCCGATGGCAATTTGTATTCCGAGAGTCCTTCCAAAGGAACGCCGTCAGCAGTTAGAATTGTGGTATTCGGCGAAGGATTCGGCGCGTCCGGAAGTGCCGCCGAAGCTGGCAATCCTCAGCACTCCGGGGAAAGTAGGGCACCCCGAGCCGATGTCGGGACTACGCTCGCGGGCCCAGGGCTGGATGGTAAAGACCTCATCGAAAGACCGTTCGTGTGCTAACGGGACAGGGCGGGCGCCGTCCTTCCTAAAGAGGATAGTCGGTGCCGGGGCGGTGCGAACCGGAAAAATCCCGTTGCGTTTGTGTCTGCGTCTTCTGCCGATATCCGTTCTTGTGGCCGGCTGCGGCACGGACCCGAGCAAACCTGCCCTCCCGGCCGAAGCCAAGCCTGCCGCACCGGCCGTCCCCGACGATATCCAGTCGGCGGCGGAGTCTCTGCTAGGAAGGGAGACCCAGGTGTTGCTATTCGGCGATCTGGCGAAAAATGGCAGGCAGGAATTTCTTGCGGCCAACGTGGTGCCGAAAACGCCCACCAATAACCTGCCCGGCACCATCGTGACGCGCGCTGTGGTGGTCGAGAAGGACGAAGGGAAATGGTCGGAGCTTTTGCGCTGCGACGAACACTTGAAAAACCAGAAAGGGTTTCTCGGTATGACGCCCCTGGCCGCCGTGACTGGCTGGCGGTTGCAGTACGAACAAAGCGAGGATAAAGGGCTGGAGCTTTATTTCACACCGCTGAAGGGCGTCACCGATTCCCATGTCCTGCCCATCGGCGTGCGCTGGAATCCTGGGACCAAGCGTTACCAGTCGCTCGATCGCACCTACGAACATTTTCTGCTCGAATCCCCGTCCCTTGACACCGCGAGGTCCTCTTTGCGATGAGCCAGGCAACGACCCGCGCGAACCCGTCGGGAGCCAACACCGGACAGGAGCCGCCGCCGAGCAAAGGCCTGCGCGGGTTGCTGCCCTATCTGCGGCGTTATACCTGGAGCATCGTCTTCGGGTTGTTCATGGTCGTGCTGATGGGAATCATCGGTAATGTGCTCCCGCTGGCGATTGGCATCTTGACGGACACGCTTTCTGGCAGCCCTGCTCCTTTTGAGCACGCAGGCGGCACCGGAGCGGCAGTGGCGGCGATGCATCGTCTGTCGGCGCTCAGCCGCGCCATTCCTTATTACGAGCCAAATAGCCGCCGCACCCTGGGGATCTACTGTCTCGTTCTAGTCCTTTGCGTCGCAATTAAGGGCCTTCTTTCCTTTGGAGCGCGCTGGAAGCTCATCGGGGTCTCTCGCGACATCGAATACGACATTCGGAGCGACCTCCTCGTTCGGTTGCTGGCTCTCGAACCCGAGTTCTACGTGCGCAATCGCACGGGCGAACTCATGTCGCGCGCCACCAATGACCTCAACTCTGTTCGCATGGTGCTTGGGCCGGGCATCATGTATAGCGCCACGACCCTCGTCACCATGATTATGGCCATCCTGGTTATGGTAACGATCTCGCCTTCGCTCACGCTGTGGGTACTCCTCCCCGCGCCAATCGTGGCCGTTGCCGTATGGTATTTCGGCAAAACCATTCACGAGCTCTACGAGAAAATCCAGGCCGCGCTCGCCACTCTCACCGCGCGCGTTCAAGAGAATCTTGCCGGCGTGCGGATCGTTCGGGCGTACGCACAGGAAGAGGCGGAAATCCAGGCCTTTGATGAACCGAATCGCGAGTACGTCTCGCGCAACATCCGCCTCATCCGTACCTGGAGCATGTTCATGCCCTCGCTCACGGCGCTGTCGGGTACGAGTTTTCTCGTCTTGCTGTGGCAGGGCGGCCACCAACTCCTTCGCGGACAGATCTCGCTCGGGGCCCTGATTGCGTTCAATGGTTACCTCGCCGTGCTCGTCTGGCCCATGATCGCGCTCGGCTGGGTCACCAATATCTTCCAGCGCGGCGCCGCCTCGATGGGCCGCCTGGATTTCATCTTGACGGCCAAACCCAATATCGACGACCGCAGCGCGACCCTTCCGAAAGACTCGACCCCCGTCGGCGAAATCGAGTTTCGCGACCTCACTTTTGCCTACCCAACCTCCCTTTCCCCCGCCAATGGATCCCCTGGCGCCGGCAAATCGAACGGCAGCGGTCCGCACGCGGTTCTTTCCGACATCAACCTGAAAATCCCTGCTGGATCCACGCTTGCTGTGGTCGGGCCCACCGGCTGCGGGAAAACGACGCTTGCCGCTCTGGTTGCCAGGCTCTGGGAGGCGAGGGAAGGAACCGTGCTGATTGACGGCCACCCCATTCAACATTGGCCCCTGGAAGCGCTTCGCCGCTCCATCGGGTACGTGCCTCAGGACACTTATTTGTTCAGCGAAACGGTTGGCGGGAATATCGCTTTCGGCTTGCCCAATTACCATCCTGAGCGCGTCCGCGAAGGTGCGGAAATCGCCAGTCTGCATTGTGACATTAAGGATTTCGCCTCCGGCTACGAAACTGCGGTTGGAGAACGCGGCATCACGCTCTCCGGAGGACAGAAGCAGCGCGCCGCCATTGCTCGCGCCATTGTTCGCGACCCGCGCATCCTGATCCTGGATGACGCGCTCTCGAGCGTGGACACGCAAACCGAGGAGAAAATCCTCTCCGGATTGCGCGGTGTCATGGGCGGTCGCACCACCATTTTGATCTCGCATCGCACCTCCACGGTGAAGAACGCTGACCAGATCGTGGTTCTCCGGGAAGGCCGCATTATCGAGCGCGGCACGCACGACCAGTTGCTCGAGCGCGGCGGCTACTACGCGGACCTGTACCAGAAACAGTTGCTTGAGGAAGAGCTCGAAAACGCATGAGCAACCTGCACGAAGAAGAGGCCTTAGGCAAAGCTTACGACTCGCACCTGATGCGGCGGCTCCTGAAATACATGAAGCCGTACCGCTGGCGCGTGGGTTTGGCGCTCGCGCTGGTGGCGGTGGTCACGCCGCTCGAGCTCGCGCCCCCGGCTATTTTCCAGAAAGCGATCGACGGCTATTTGGTCCCGGCGATGAATCAGGCCTTTCCCGAAAGCAAGGCTTGGATGGGGGTTATTTGGCTGAGTCTGTTGTTTCTGGCCGTGCTGTCGTTTGATTTTCTCGCGCAATATGTGCAGATTCGCATCATGCAGCGGGTGGGCCAGCAAACCATGTACGACATGCGGAGCGAGATTTTCGGCCACATGCAGCGCCTGCCCATGAGCTATTTCGATCGCAACCCAGTCGGCCGCCTGGTAACCCGTGTCACCACCGACGTCGACGCGCTCAACGACCTCTTTGCCGCCGGTGTCGTCACCATGATCAACGACTTTTTTCTCCTCGCGGTCATGGCTGGCCTGCTGTTCAAAATCAACGCCCATCTGGCTGTGGATGCTCTCGCCGTCTTGCCCGGCATCCTGCTGGTCACGCTGATTTTCCGCAAATACGTCCGCGACGCCAATCGCCGCATCCGCACTGCCATTGCCCGCATCAACGCCTTCCTCCAGGAATACATCTCGGGCATGAGCGTGGTGCAGCTTTTCAATCGCGAGGCAAAAGCCAAGGACGAATTTGCCAATCGCAATCACGACAACATGCTTGCCTGGCGCGACGCCATCCTGGCCTACGCGCTCTTTTACCCCGCGGTGGAATTCTTGAGCTTTGCCACCATTGCTCTGATTTTCTGGGACGGAGGTAATCGCATACTTCATGGCGCCTTCACCATCGGCGTGCTTATCGAATTCACAATGTATGCCCAGCGCTTCTTCCGGCCCATTCAGGACCTCAGCGAGAAATTCAACATCCTGCAATCCGCCATGGCTGCATCGGAGCGCATTTTCAAGCTTCTCGACGAGCCGGTCACCATCGAGTCCGATCCCAACGCCATCCCGCTCGTCCAGCCGCGCGGCGAAATCGAATTTCGCAACGTTTGGTTTAGCTACCGCAATGTTCCCGAACCTGCGGACGAAGATTGGGTCCTGCGCGACGTCTCTTTCCGCGTCGAACCGGGCCAAACCTTTGCGATCGTCGGTCATACCGGAGCGGGCAAGACCACGCTCATTTCCCTGCTGCTGCGTTTCTACGATATTCAGCGCGGCCAAATCCTTCTCGATGGCAAGGACATTCGCACCATCCAGCTACAGGACCTGCGCCGCCAGTTCGGCATCGTGCTCCAAGATCCGTTTCTCTTCACCGGAACGATTGAAACCAACGTCCGCCTCGGCACCCAGCACATCGAGAACGCGACGGTCGAGCGCGCTCTCGAGGAAGTTGGCCTCGGCGAATTCATTCGCTCGCTTTCGAATGGCGCCGCCACCGGCGTCAACGAGCGCGGCTCCACGCTTTCCGTCGGCCAGCGCCAGCTCATCAACTTCGCCCGCGCCTTGGCCCACAATCCGCGCTTCCTGATTCTCGATGAGGCCACCTCCAGCGTCGACACGAAAACCGAATTGCAAATCCGCGAAGCCTTGAGCCGCTTGCTTTCCGGACGCACCGCGCTAGTCATCGCGCATCGCCTAAGCACGATTCAGTACGCCGACCGCATCCTCGTCTTTCACAAGGGCCGGTTGCGCGAGCAAGGTGCGCACCAGGAGCTTCTCGCGCAACGCGGCATTTACTTTCGTCTTTACCAGCTCCAGTACAAGGAGCAGGAGCTGCACATTCCGATCGAAACTCGCCGCACCGCCGAGCCGCCTGCGCTGCGGGCGAGCGACTGACCGTGTCCATCGCCGCACATGCCACCCATTCCGCTTTTGCTTTCCGCCGGTGAAGCCTCCGGGGATATGTACGCTGCGCGCCTGGCCTCCGCACTCAAACAGCGCCTCGACGTGGCGATTTTCGGCATGGGCGGGCCGCAGATGCTCGCCGCCGGCGTGGAGATCATCACCGATTATTCGGAAGTTTCCGTCGTGGGCATCACCGAAGTCCTGAAGCGCCTGCCCTCGCTTACCCGCGCGATGCGCCACCTCGTCGACGAAGCACAACGGCGCAAGCCGCCGCTGGCTATCCTTACCGACTTCCCGGGTTTCCATCTGCGCCTGGCACGTAAGCTGCGCCCCCGCGGCATTCGAAACGTCTACTACATTTGCCCGCAGTTCTGGGCCTGGCGCCCCTGGCGCGTAAATCTCGTGCGCCGTCGCTTTGCCGAAGCGCTTTGCATTTTCCACTTCGAAGAGAAGTTTTACGCGGACGCCGGTGTCCCCGTAAAATTCATTGGCCATCCCTTGGTCGGCAGCGTCTCGGCGACGTTGACGCGGGAATTATTTTGCAGGAAATACGGTCTTGAGGATGGCGCTCCGATTATCACCGTTCTCCCGGGCAGCCGTCTCGGCGAAATTGCGCATCATCTTCCCATTTTGGTGGAAGGGCTCGGCAGGATCCGCCGGCGCATGTGCGGCGCGCCCCAGATCGTCGTCGCCGTTGCGCCGGGGCTGGATGCCGCACGGCTCGAGAAAAACTTCCCCACTGACTGGCGCGTGCGCTTGATTTCGAATGACACCTACAACGCTTTGGCCGCGGCCGACTTGGCTATTGTCTCGAGCGGCACGGCCACCATCGAGACCGCGCTGCTTGGCAAACCCATGGTGGTCGTCTATCGCGTCTCGTCCCTCACCGCGCGCCTGGCAAAGCCGCTGGTGAAAACCAAGTTTTTCAGCATGGTCAATCTCATCGCCGGGCGCGCCGTTGTTCCGGAATTGATCCAGGACAACTTCACGCCCCAGCACCTTGCTGCCGAGGCGGAATCCCTGCTATTTGGCTCACCAAGCCCCAACCCGCGCGTCTCAGAGATGAAACGCGGCCTCGAAGAGGTGCAAAATCTCCTTGGCCCCCCGGGAGCCGTTGAGCGGGCCGCGGATGAGATCGCCCGGCTCCTTTGCCCTGCTTCAAGCAACGCAAACTGAGCACTTTGGTATCCTATTAGGTGTAGAGTTGATTGGGGAAATGCATCGTATGGAAAGGGGTCCGATGACCCGCTGTCGAGGGCTTTTTGGCACTACCGGTTTGTTCGCGCTGCTCTTCACATGGGGCGCAGCGCCGCTCCCCGCACAAGCTCCGCGCCCCGTTCATTTTCTCGCCACGCACTACGACGTCTCCGCCGCGCTGGACACCATCGGCCAGTCGCTTTCCGCCACCGCCAAAATCGATTTCAAGGCCGGCGAAGCGTCCAGTAACGTGAGCGTCGAGCTGCATCCCAATTTGGTCATCAAGGAAGTCAAAGGCCCGGAAGGCAAGCCGCTCAGCTTTGAACGCGACAAGCAGAATCCGCTGTTCGTTAACGTGCAGCTTCTCACCCCCATCGCCACGGGCGGCACCGTCACCCTCACTTTCAACTACGCGGGTTTGCTCTTCAATGAAGAGAGTAGCCCCGTGACCGGCGTACGCGTCGCCTCCATCAACAAGGACGGCGCATATCTGCTTCTGCCGGCGCGCTGGTTTCCGCTAACCGACTATCCTTCCGACCGCTACACCGCCACATTCCGGTTGAACGTTCCCGCCAATTTTGCGGTTGCCGGCTCCGGCAAAGCCGCTGCTCCGACGCCCTTGCCAGAGAAAAACGCCGTCGAGGGCCCGCGGGTTCTGTATACCTTTGAGTGCAACCGCCCCGCGCAGCATGGCACATTTGTCGCCGGCAACTTGCAGCTCAATCCCAAGCAGGCAGAAGGCGTCAGCGTCAACGTTTACGCGCCGCGTAATATGTCCGCCAATGCGCAGGATTTTGCATCCGATGTTGCGCGCGCGGTGGTGACGTTCTCGGACATGTTTGGCCCTATCCCCGATCCTTCTTTCACGCTGATTCAAATGCCCGAAGGCACGCTCCGCGAATTTGCCGCTCCCGGCGTTCTTCTTCTCAGCCAGCGCATTTGGGACCCCAAAGCCAGCGACCGCGCTATCGCCCGGCTGGTCGCCTCGCAGTGGTTCGGAGTCCAGGTGGCTCCCGCCACTCCCAACGATGTCTGGATCAGCGATGGCCTCGCGCGCTACTGCGAAGCGCTCTACGCGGAGCAGAATTCCGGCAAGGAAGCCGGGCTCCACGCTGTCGACGAATTTGCCGTCGGCGCGTTGATGTATGAAGACGCCGCGCCCGTCGGCCAGGCCGGCCGCCTCGCGCCGTATTCACCCGACTACCGCTCCGTGGTGATGAACAAGGGCGCGATGCTCTTTCACATGCTGCGCGCCATGATGGGCGATGGGGCCTTCAAAACCACCCTGCGCGATTTCTATTTCCGGTTTGCCGAGAAGTCCGCCCGCAACGAGGACTTCGAGAATCTCGCCGAGCGCCAGATTCAGGTTGCCGCCAAGGGCAAGCAGTCTCAGGATCCCCCGAACCTCCGCAGCTTTTTCGCGCAGTGGCTGAATTCCACCGGCATCCCCGAGTTCGCCCTGGACTACATTGTCTACCGCACTCCGAAGGGCTTCCGCGTCGTCGGCAAAATCAAGCAGCCCTTGGACACGTTTCATATGCCTGTGGACTTGCGCATTGAGACCGAAGGCAATCCCGAAACCAAGACTATTGAGGCGACCGGTCTAGAGACGCAGTTTTCGGTGGATGTCTTTGGTCGCCCCAAGCCGCTCGGGATCAAGATCGATCCGAACAACGTCATCCTCAAATCCAGTACCGGGCTCCGCGCCCGCGCCGCCATTGCCCGTGGCGAAGATCTTGCCGAACAGGGCAAGTTTTACGATGCCGTCGTGCAATACCAAAAAGCTCTTAGCACCCAGCCCGGCCGACCGCTTGCCAACTTCCGCATGGGCGAAGCTTTCTTCTATCAGAAGAACTACACCGCCGCCGGCAACTCCTTCCGCGAGTGCCTGCAAAACGTCCCCGAACCTTCGGAAAAGTGGACCGAGGTTTGGAGCCACATCTACCTTGGCGAAATCTTCGACATCCTCGGGCAGCGCGAGCGTGCCGTCAACGAATACAGCAAAGCTAAGCAAACCAACGACAATACCGGCGGCGCCCAAGCGAGAGCTGAGGCCTTCCTCAAGAAGCCCTATTCGGAAGGCGGCGGAGAACTTATTGCCACGCCTGCTTCGGCCGAGCCTGCAAAGCCCTCCACCGCGCTGCCAACGCCCGGTTCCGGCGAGAAACCCGTTCTCAAGAAAAGACCCGATCCTTCCCCCAATAGCCCGTGAGTTTAGGTCCGAGAGCCCCTATACGCGGTCGTGCCCGCACTGTGGAGCGGTCAGCCCGCCGTCGCCGCCGTGGGCCGCTGCGCGACTTTTCTCGCAACCGCAAAGCCCTCGTCGCACGAAGACGGTTTCTTCGCCACACCCAGCACTTAAGACTTATTTCCGCTGGAGCAACACGTGGAACCGCTCGCCCATGCCTTCGGGGTGGATGAGCGTCTTGAGTTGCAGGCGCGCGCGAATCTGGTCTGTCTCCGTTTGGCCCGGGTCGTAGACGTCGGCGAACTCGTTAGGCTGCCCCAGTGCCAGCAAAAAAGCGGTCTGCGAAGTGAACTCCGTGGTTTTCAGGCCCGACCGCTTTCCCCAGTTTTCCAGCGCCGTAAAATTCACGTGCGCCGTCAAATCCTGCTCTCCTGGCGAGCGGTAGAAATCCTCGCTCACGCGATGCTGCTGATAGGCCAGCAGCGTCCCGCGCATGTGCCGTTCGTCGAAGAGTTCCCTTGCGCGATGCCCGTAATCTATGGTCAGCACGAATCCGCGCTCGATGCGCCGGCCGACTTCCGCAATCCAGTCGCACGCTTCGAGTCCCGCTTCCGCGTGTTGGCCTTCGTGAAGCGTGATGCCTTGCGTCGCAAAATAGTCGTTGATGGCGCACGTGGAAACTGGGCCGAGCACATCGACAAATCTCCCGTGGTCGCAGCCAACCAAGACTTCCTCGAAGCTGCCCGCGGTCATCACCACGCGGTGCACAGCCAGGGCATCCATCAGTTCATTCGAGAAGACGCAGCCCGCCGGAACATGCTCGGGAATTTCCTGTGTAATGCGTAAATGATTTGCCCGGCCGTGCCGCTCCAACCGCTCCGCAGCTTGCTTGCGCCGGGACGCCGACAGCTCCACCGCGACATAACGCAACGCGGCGAAGAAATCCGGCAGCGTTGCCTCGCAGAAATCCAGAATATGCCTTGCGAGCCGCCCCACGCCCGCCCCCGCTTCCGCCAGCAAAAACTCTTTCGGCCGTTCGAGCTGCTCCCACATCTCGGCAAATTTGCGCGCAAGCAGCCTGCCAAAAATCGGATGCACGTCCACACTGGTGTAGTAATCGGCGAGCCGCTGCAATTCCGTTTTGCTGTAATAGCCGTACACCGGATGGTACAGGCATTCGCGCATGAAGTCGGCAAAAGGGATGGGGCCGTAGCGGCGAATGCGCTCGGCGAGCAATTCTTCGAGCGGCGTCACGCGCCTTTTGCTCCGGCGGTACCCGAGGCAAGTTCCGACTGAAGTTTCTCCCACGCGCGTTCGAAGATTTCCTTCGCGGCATCGTCGAAGAGCACGAAATGCGCAGCTTCGAGCGAAGTTTCGCCGAGCAAATGTTCCACGACTTCGCGCAACATGATGTTCGCGCATTCTTCCAGCGGAAATCCGGCAACGCCGGTGCCCACGGCAGGAAAGGCGATGGACTTCAAGCCTCGTTCGTTCGCAATTTTCAAGCAATGCATCGTGCAACTTCGCAGCGCGTCGCCGGTGGTTGCTCCGCCGAGCCGCATGCTGGCCGCGTGGATAACGAACCGCGCCTTCAATTTTCCGCCGGTGGTGATGGCCGCGTACCCCACCGGAATGCTGCCAATTTCATCGCACTCGCGCTGGATGGCGTCGCCGCCCTTTCGCCGAATGGCCCCGGCCACGCCCCCTCCGAGAATCAAATCGTTGTTCGCGGCGTTGACGATGGCGTCCGTGTCCATTTCCGTCAGGTCGCCTTGCTGGATGAGGATTCTGTCGGCGAGTGGTTTCATATTTTCTTCCGAGCGTCTTAGACTGCCCGCCTTCATACATTCTGCGGCGCTTCGTTTACAACGGCAACTTCTTTACCCATGCGGCACGCCACTTCACGGCAGGTGGCTACCGTGTCTTCGGAAGTGTACGGCGTGCGTAACAGCCGAAGAAGGTTGCTTTTTGAAACGGCATGAGAGAAATGCATGCCGATGCAGCGCTCGCGCGAAACGACAACGTCGGTCAAATCCGTAATCGAGAGAGAGCAGGCAGTGCTTGCGAAAATCGCGCCCGCTTTGGCAAACCTGTCGAAAATGGTGAAAAGTTCGAGCTTCATTTCCAGTTCTTCAGGAACCGTCTCGATGATCAGTTCCGCGTCGCGGATTGCCTCTTTTACATCGGCGGCGGTCGAAAGCCAGGAGAGCGCACTGCCGCTGACGCCCGCATCGAACCTTCCGCGCGCGACGCCTTCAGCGAAGGATCGCCGGATCCAGGCCATCGCTTCTACAAGCACCTGTGGAGAGATATCTTCCAGCACGGTTTTGTATCCGCCAACAGCCGTGGCATACGCTATTCCACGCCCCATCGCGCCCGCGCCAATCACGGCGATGGTCCTCACCTCCATTCTTTCGTGTTCTCCCCGGCCAAACGAGCGGTCATTTCAGCAGTTTCTTGTACCCTTCTTCGTCAAAACCCAGAACCATTTGCGAGCCGCGCATTACCACCGGCCTGCGAATCAGATTGGGCTCTTTGGCCATCAGCTGAATTGCTTTAGCGCGTGACGGCGGACGCTCCTTCATGTTTTGCGTGCGATAGAGCATGTTGCGCGGGTTCAAGAACTCTTTGTAATCGCGCTGGGCGACGAGGGCATCGAGTTCGGCTTCGGTCAACCGCTCCGTACTTAAATCGCGCGACTCCAGTTCGGCGCCCAGTTCGAGCAAGAGACCTCTTGCCTTGCGGCAAGTGGTTCAGGTGGGCTTGTTCAGGAACCTGATTTTGACCTTCGGCAAGCTGGCTCCTCGGCGATTCGGCGCCGCCATGCTCGACCCCGGCAAGAAATGGTACGGTCAGCCCCGCGCGACCAAAAAAAGGAGTCAGTAGCGCGGGATGCTGGAATCGACGTCGACCGACCAGCGCTCGATTCCTCCGGCCAAGGACTTGGCGCGCTCAAAGCCCTGAAAGCGCAGCCACGCCGCGGCATCCAGGCTTCGCATCCCGTGATGGCAATAACAAATTACCTCATCGACGTCAGGCAGCGTGTTCAGGCTTGCGGCCAACGTGCCGAGCGGCACGAGTTTCGCGCCCTCGATGCGGCAGATTTCGAATTCCCATGGCTCGCGCACGTCCACGAGCACCACGTTCTCGCCGCGGTCCAGCCGGGCCTTCACTTCGGCGGGAGTAATCTCCAATTGGTCCATACTATTTTGCCTTCCAAACCGGCTTGCGCTTTGCGAGAAAGGCACGGACGCCTTCCTGGGCGTCGTGCGTTTGCATCAGCTCGGATAAGTATAACCGCTCAGCTTCTTCGAGCTGTGCCAAAAAATCGGGCGAATGGAGGCGCGCCAACGCTTTTCGTGTAAGACGGAGAGCGCTGGGGCTGAGCGCGCGAAGCTCGTCGAGAAGCGCGCCCACCGCAGCGGGAAGCTCATTATCGGGAACAACCCGCGAGACGAGCCCGAGGCGATGCGCTTCGGCGGCGCTGATCTGATGGGCGGTGAGGATCAGATGCGCGGCCGCTTGCATGCCCATCAGGCAAGGCAAGGTCACGAGAGCAACGGGAGGAAAGCAGCCGAGCTTGATTTCCGGCTGGCCGAACTTGGCGGATTCCGTAGCAAGAACAAAATCACAAAACGTCGCGAGTTCCATGCCGCCCCCGAGGCAGTAACCGCGGACGGCAGCAATGGTCAGGCACTCGGCGGCGGCCAGGCGGCGAAACACGGCATGAAACGCGGAGAGCATTTTGCCGACACGCTTGGGGGTGTGATCGGCAACATCGGCGCCCGCGCAAAATGCTCTAACGCCAGCGCCCTGAAAAATCACCGTATCGGATTTCGGCAGCGCGCGTTCGAGCGCCGCGTCAAGCGACTTCATCATGGCGATGTTCAGAATGTTCAAAGGCGGGCGGTCGAGCGTGATCCACGCCCTGCGGTGCTCGATGTGCAACCGAATCGTTTCGGGACGGGTAGTCATGCGTAGCAGGAGAGGAAAAGGAGAGCTAGTTGCCGCGGAATTTGGGCGGCCTCTTTTCAAAGAATGCGCTGATTCCTTCGCTACAATCCTGAGAGAGATAACAGCGAATTTGTTCCTCGACCTCCTGTCCCAGCGCCAAAGTCAGTTTTTCACTCTCGCTCGAAAACAAAGTTTTCTTGACGGCGCGGATCGCGAGCGGCGGGCCCTGGGCAATTTTTTGCGCGAGCGAGTTCACTTCGGCTTCGAGCTCGGTGGCCGGGACAACTTGATTCACGATTCCCAGTTGCAGCGCGGTTTTTGCGTCGATCATGTCGCCGGTATAAAAGAGCTCGGCGGCCTTTGCCGGGCCGACGAGCTGCGGCAAAAAATACGTCCCGCCGAAGTCAGGAAACAAGCCGACCTTGGCGAAATTCTGGCCGAACACGGCCCCCTCCGCGGCGATTCGAATATCCGCTGCGAGAGCGAGGTTCATTCCCGCGCCGGCGGCAGCGCCGTTGACGGCGGCGACGACCGGCTGCGGCATCGAGCGCATGGTTAGCACGGCTTGCGTCCCGGAGGCCAGGAGCAATTCCAGGTCACGCGTCGCGGCGATCGAGCGATCTTGTCCAATCAAGGCAAGATCGCCTCCGGCGCAAAACGCGCGACCGGCCCCGGTGAGCACTACAACGCGAACGGATCCATCTCTTGCGATGCGACCGAGAGTATCGTTGAGCGTGGTGACAAGCTTGGTGTCCAGAGCGTTCAGCCGGTCGGGACGGTTCATCACCAGAGTGGCGATGCCCTCGTGCCTGGCTTCCAGGAGCACGGAAGCAGCCTGTACCGGTTGTGGAACATTGCTCATAGAGTGCCCCGTTTAGTGTGCTTGAGTGTCCCTGTTTTTTTCAACCTTCTCTACCAGCTTGGCGAGCTTTCGAAAGTGCAGCAGTTTTTCGCTCTTGAACTTGTTGTTCGCACCGCTTGTAGAGGGCAGAACGTAAACACGCGCGCCATAAAGCAATTCTTTCTGTATCCCGTACTTGCAGCGGCGCTGCGCGAATTGCTCGTAAGTGAGCTTTCCGTTAAAAGCCACAACGTGGGGAGTAAACTCCTCGAGCTTTTGCGAGAGAACGATGCGTCCCTCCGCAAAATCTTCGCGTTTCAACTCCTCGACGCCTTTGGTGGGGCGCTTGACCAAGTCGGTGAGGCCAATGCCAAATTCAATCACACGCCGGTCGTCGTGGTAATCAAAGGGCTCGGGCACGACACCACTCTCGTACAGGATGGGCCAGAATTCGTTGCTGCGCCCGGCATAGTAGTGGCCCACACGGACGGAAGACTCGCTGGGATTGCACCCCACGATGACAAGCTTCATGCCTTTGCGAAGATGGTCTGGGAGCGTTCGCATGAGGACAGCTTACTATGCCTTTTGGCCTTTTTATTCTCGTTTGAACGCGAGTGCGCGCTTTTCTAAATAGGCAGCCCTTGTCTTCCAATCGGCTAACTCCCGGAGCCGTCAGCCCAAAACGGCAGTTCCCTGCCGAGTTTTCTCTCGCGGGCGGCAGCATACACCTTCATAGCAACGGCCAGATCCCACGAAGCAATGCCGTTGGACTTGAACAGGGTGATCTCGGAGTCGCTGGTGCGCCCGCTGACCTTGCCGGCGACCACATCGCATAGCTTCCGGACACCGTTCCAGCAGATTTCGTCTCCTTGGAACGCGAGGATCAGGTCGCCCGCTTCCTGGCGCGATTGCTCGACGGAATCGACGACAATAATGTCGGCGCTGGCGACAGCCTCGTCATCCAATTCACGCTTATGTGAATGGTTCGCGCCAATGGCGTTGATGTGCACGGCCGGGGCCAAGTCGGTGCCGAAGACGACAGGTTGCGAGGACGTCGTCGCGGTGCAAACGATGTCGGCGCCACGCACGGCTTCGCCGGAAGAAGAGCACGGGTTCACGGGGATGCCCACCCGCCGAGACATTTCCCCCGAGAACTTCTCTCGTTTAGCGGCATCGCGGCCGTAAACACGCGCGGACTCGAGCTTTCGAACCGCAGCAACGGCTTCGAGCTGCGTGCGCGCCTGGCCGCCTGTTCCAATGATGGCAGCAACGCGCGAATTCTCGCGCGCCAGGTATTTGGTGGCTACGCCGGAGGCCGCTCCGGTGCGCAACTGCCCCATGTAGTCGGCCTCGATGACCGCGAGCAGATCTCCGCTGGCCATTTCATAGAGCGGAACAAGAAAGCGCAGCTTGCCGCGTACGAATGTGTATTGCTTCATGGCCACAAATCCTGCGGAATAGTCGGCCGCGGCCATGTAGTGAAAGAAGCCGCTGTGGGACAATTCGAACCGTCTTCGCGGGTGCACAACGACTTCTTCTGCAGCTTGTTTGCGCGAAGTCTCCTCGACAGCGCGAAGCGCCCGCGGCATGTCGAGCATTTGGCGCACTTCCGCTTCGCTGATATGCAGGGTCATTTGGTTTTTCTCCGCGTGCGCCATGGTGCCGCAAAAGGACATTCGATTCTCGACCGCCAACCAGATTAACGCGTTGCTGGTTTGGCGTGTCTCACTGCCGCCCGTTTGCCCGAAGATTCTCCTGGTTCGCGGACACGCCGCACCACGGTCTCGATCAGGCGGTAGACACGTTCTTCTTTGTCTCCGTTCATGATGCGGAATCGGAATTCGGGCTCGTCCTTGGACCCCTTGCCGACGCGAATGGGCAGTTGTCCGCAGAGATTGTTTTCGATGAACGCGGTCTCGTAGCGGCTTTTCTTCGCATACCAGGTGTACACCCGCAGCGCGCGGAAGTCGCATGCCGGGCCCTCCGGACCGCGCGTCGCGGCCAGGAGGTACTGTGGTTTGTCTCCGGAGGGATCCGCGACGCGATTCAGCTCAAACCAGGCCACGGGGCGGATGTTTGCCGACGACGCGCCTTCTCGCACGGGATCCGGCAAATCCAGTTCGATAAAGCGGGCAATCACCCAGCCGGCAATCGGTACGGTTTGATCCCCTGGTTCTGTGGTTGTCGCGGTTTCGGCGGCTCGCGACGAAGTCTCTCCCGGCGGGCGCGTGGCGATGCCGCGAACCAGGAACCAATCTTCCCGCTTGTTTTCCTGCGGCTCGCCGGAATCCTTTTCATCGGTGGTTTGCACCCAATTGGCTACGCCGCGCCCCACAATTTCGACCGGAACATTTCGCGCGAACTGGTAAAGACGCGGCTCGGTGCGGCCCGGCAGTACCCGGAGGTTGGTGGACACTTTCGTGCGCCCGCGCGCCTGCACCGGCATGTCGCGCACGCGCTCGAGCAGCTTGATGCTACGCTGCCAGAGCGCCGGCTCCATCAATTGGTGCGCCTCGACCCAGCCGATGGCGCCGCCGGGCGTTCGCACCTTCATGTATTCATTGCGCTTGCTGAGGACCTCGACGCGCTCCCCGTAATGTAATTCACCCACCTGCTGCCGCACCTGGGCGATGCCGCTAAGCACGGGAGCGACCTTTTCGCTGACGAAGGCTTCGCTCTGCGTTTCGCGCTTGGGCCGGAACATCCACGCGGCGACGGCCACCAGGCAAAGCAGCGGCACGGCGATAAGGAGCCTGCGCTTCATGCGCCTTCTTCTAACGCTGGGACGTTAGTCATGAACAGAATTTTCCTCTCGGTCATAAGCTCCGCGTCTCTGCCTGCGTTAAAGATTGTACCCGAAAGCGTTGCGAGGCCGGAGTGCGCCGCTCGGCCCGATCCTTTTCTGCTAAAATGCCGCCGCTTCCCTAAAAATCGCGCAAGAGCCTTCTGCGGAGGTATTTGGATGAAGTCTCTCAACCTGCTCCAGCCGTTTGGGTTGCTGGCGCTGCGTCTCGCGCTCGGCGTGATCTTTTTCGCGCACGGCTACCCCAAGCTGGCACATTTGGGCGGCGGCATGCAGGAGTTTTTCGTACAGCACGGTTTGCCGGGATACTTCGTCTACGTCGCAGGCGTTCTGGAAGTGTTTGGCGGTCTGCTTCTGATGTTGGGGCTGTTTACGCGGCCGGCGGCGCTTTTGCTAGCCGCAGAGATGGGGGTGGCGATCTGGAAGGTGCATAGCAGCAAAGGTTATCTGGCTATCCACGAATACGAATTTCCCCTGGCTCTTGCCGTGGCTTGCTTTGCGCTGGCCACCGTTGGCGCGGGAGCATTTTCTTTGGACAAACCCTTATTCGAGCGAGGAAGCTAGCGTTACGAAGGGTTGTGCCGATGCCCAGCCCCCGCTTGTTTGCGCCGGACGAGGGGATTACGGCGCGGCTGGCGCTGACGTCGAAATCACGCCGCCCGGGGCCAGCGGCAGAACCATCCAGAGAATCACATAAGCCAACAAACCAGTGCCAAAGCAAAGCACGGCAATCAGCCAAAGCAGGCGAATCATCGTGGGATCCATGTCGAAGTAATCGGCAAGGCCGGCGCACACGCCGGCAATTTTCTTATCCGTGGACGAGCGCATCAGTTTCTTCGTGCCGCCGGTTTGCGGTGAGAGGCCCGGCGGTGGAGTTTCCGGCTGTTTGGCGCCGCAGTTGTAGCAGAACCTGGACCCAATGGCGATATCTTTTCGGCAATTCGGGCAAATCATGGATTAACCCTCGCAGAAGGCATTCTCCGCATTCCATCACTAGATACGCAAATCATGACCGAATAGTTTCCTGCGGGTTCCAAGGGCGTAGTTAAACCCGCCAGTCTCAGTATTCCAGAAGCTGTTTTACAGCGGCGGCGATGTGGCCCGTCTGCGGCAGGATCACGTCTTCCAGCTTCGGCTGGTAGGCGCAAAACGTATCCACAGCTGCCACGCGCTTGACCGGAGCGTCCAGCTCGTCGAACAACTGATCGGCGATGCGCGCCGCAATTTCCGCCCCGAAGCCCCAGCTCAACATGTCCTCGTAGGCCACGATCACGCGGTGCGTTTTGCAAACCGTCGCGGAGATCCCTTCCCAGTCGAACGGCGAAAGCGAGCGCAGGTCGAGAATCTCCACGTTGAGGCCCTCGCGCTGCAGTTGCGCGGCGGCCACTTCCGCGCGGTGCACGACAGCGCCATAGGTAATGATGCTCAGGTCGCTACCTTCCTTCACCACGCGCGCCTTGCCAAACGGAATCGTGAAATCCGGCCCGGGGTTCTCCGAGCGGTTGTACGGCTGCCGGTACAGGTGTTTGTGCTCGAGGAACATCACCGGATCATCCGAGCGAATCGCCGTGCGCAACAATCCCGCGACGTCTAGCGCCGTCGAAGGCATAACCACGCGCAACCCCGGGCAGTGCGTGAAGATCGATTCACCGCTCTGGCTGTGATACACGCCGCCGCCGGTCAGGTAACCTCCGATGGGCACGCGCAGCACCACGGGCGCCTTGAACGCGCCATTCGAACGCCAGCGCATCACCGCCAATTCATTGCGAAGCTGCATCATTGCCGGCCAGATGTAGTCAAAGAATTGAATCTCAGCGACGGGTTTCAAGCCGCGCACGGCCATGCCGAGCGCACGCCCCACGATGCCCGCCTCCGCCAGCGGGGAATTGAACACGCGATCGTGTCCATATTTCCGCTGCAGCCCCGAGGTCGCTTTGAAGACTCCGCCCTTCCCCTTTACGTGCTTCAGGTTTTCTTCCCGGCTGGCGTCGGCTACGTCTTCACCAAACACGACGATGCGCTCGTCGCGGGCCATCTCGTCGGAAAGGGTCAGCGCGACCATCTCCACCATGGTTTTCGGTGCGCCCTCAAAATGCCGCTGGGTTTCGAATGCCGCCGATGTCGGATCCATCTCCGGCGAATACACGTTGGTAAGAATCGAATCGCTTGCCGGCTGTTCCGCGGCAAGCGCTTGATCCGCGGCCGCGCGGATTTCCTCGTCAACTTCTGCTTCGAGGTTCTCGATTTGCTTCTGATCCAAGATTCCATCGCGCACCAAACGCAGCGCCATTTTGGAAATCGGATCGCGCCGCGCTTCTTCCTCGCGTTCTTCGGGCGCTTTATAAAGCTTTTCGTCGTCCGACAACGAATGCGAATACGGGCGCGTCACGTGGGCATGCACGAGCGCCGGCCCGCGGCGCTCCCGGCAATACTGCGCGGCTTCTTTGCAAACCGAATAACTCTCAAACGGATCGGTGCCGTCACATTCGGCGACGTGTAGTCCGGGGAAGCCACGCACCAACTTCGAAATGCTGCCGCCGGCGGTCTGCACTTCGATGGGCACGGAGATGGCGTAACCGTTGTCTTCAATCAGATACAGCAGGGGCAGTTTTCTTGCGCACGCGACGTTTAGCGATTCCCAGAACTCGCCTTCACTCGTGGCTCCATCACCGCCGGAGACGTACACGATCTCGTCATCCTGGTGCCGAACGTATTGGCCGAGCGGCGCTTTTTTCGCCTGCGCCAGCGCTCTGGCGCGCCCTCGGTAATACAGCGTCGCTTCCGCTGCTCCCACCCCTTGCAGGAACTGCGTACCCGTGCAGGAGGACTTGCTGACAATGTTTAGCCGTGGCTGTCCCCAATGCGAAGGCATTTGCCGCCCGCCGGAGCTCGGATCGTCTTTGGCGCCGACCGCGGCGAGGAGCATCTCGTATGGCGTTACGCCCAGCATCAAGCAAAGGGCGCGATCGCGGTAATAAGGAAAAAGCCAGTCCACGCCCGGTCGCAAAACTAACCCGATTGCTGCGCAGACCGCTTCGTGTCCCGCACTGGAAATCTGGAAGAAAATCTTGTTCTGACGCTTCAGCTGGATTTCGCGGTCGTCGAGCCGACGCGAAAGATACATCGTGCGGTAAATGTGGAGCAGGGTGTGGTGATCGAGGTCCTGAACTTTGAGTGAGTCAAGCTTGGTCAGTCTGACGCGTGTATGAAGCGCCATTCGTTCCGTCCTCGTGTTGGAGTCAGGGGCTTGAGGCTCAGCGGGAGTTGATTATACCGGATTTGACTTGCCACCGCCCCAACGCGCTTTCCTGGTTGTGATTCGTGGCTCAAGCGAATCAGTCCAATTTGGCTTCAACCGAACCTTCTCGCCGGTCGTCGATCTTCCCTATTGCGAGATGGATCGAATTGCTGGTCCGTCGCCTCGAATTCCGGATCATTCTGGTGGATCACTTTCGGCGACGCGCTCTTGAACGGCTCTTCGCCGGGAATGCGCGCAAGCCAGCGCTGCTCGGAAAGCTTCTCGTGCGGGGAGAAATAGAGCCGGACCAGCAAACCCACTCTGCCGTCGGCGGCCGCCTCTTTTGCCGCGTCCGGCTTTGTTGGTTCCGCCTTTGCCGCTTTGGATTCGCCCGATTTGCCCGCGGTTTTGGTTGTGGCCTTGGCGGCCGGCTTTTCTTTTCCCTTGGCGGCAACCGCCGGTTTTTCCGCAGTAGCCGGCGCGGCTTCCGTCGCCGCACTCTCCGGCCGGTCCATCTTGTATTGGACTCGCTTGTCCAGCCGAAATGCTTGTCTCCATCCGTCGAGTTTGTGCCGTGCTTGCTGGGCTTTCTCCTCGTCGGTTCCAAAATCGAATCGAATATAAATGCCGTATGCGTGAGCCATACTTCGAGTCTGCGACGCCGGGCACGCCAAGTCAAGATTCCGGCTGCCACGGCTGCTACGGTACTACGGTCGCGCTTCCTCGCGCTCCACCTTTGCAGAAGCCGGATTGCGGATGCTGCCGTCTAACCCTTTTCAGGATATAATAAGCAACAAGTGTGAACTGTACATGCCCCCCAGGTCGCAAAACCGGCGGCGTTCGCTTCTCGCGGTGCTCTGTCTAGTTGCGGTCGCGCTATTGTACGCGCCCCTTGGCGGGGCTGTCTGGTCTCTCTACTCGGCACCTTGCTGCACGTCCGGAACGCAATGCCCGGTTCACGGTCATCATCACTCTCAGACGCCTTCCGGCCCTGAGCACGCCATGGACTGTGGCCACGACCTGCCCGCCATAACAGAATGCAGCATGTCGTGCTGCCACCATCCTGAGCGGCCTGCGCTGACTCCTGTTGTTTTCCTGCTGCCCGCTCCGTTCACGGTCACCGCCACGATGGCCTGCGAAGAGCTCGGTCCTCTTCCTGGATCACGAAATACCGTCGCCTCGCTTAAACCTCTCTCTCCTCCTCCAAGAATCCTCGCCCTAGCCGCCTGAGCTGCGGCCAGTCCTGCCACACCGTTGATTCACTCGCTCCGCGGGCATCTTGTCCGCGCACCAAGCCGTTAGGCCATTGGAGGAGGAAAATGAAGCGTATTAGGGTTCTGGCAGTTTTCCTATTCGCGGCCGCTGGGGCCTTGGCCACGATTTTTGGCAACGTCCGCGGCATTGTGCACGACCCGCAGCACCGCCCCGTCCCGGGTATCACCGTAATTCTCAAAGCGCGCAATTCGGAATTTACGCAAAGCACACAAAGTGACTCCGCGGGTGAGTTCCATTTCGAGGCCGTTCCGGTGGGCGAATATACCGTTTCCGTTTCCGATGCAACTTTCGTCACCCAACCGCAAACCATTACCGTGCTTTCCGGCACCGCGCCGATTCTGCATCTCGCACTGCGGCTTCCTTCAGAAAAACAGACGGTCACCGTTTCTGCCGAAGACGGCCAGTCCAAGACGGTCACGCCCTCAACTCTGGTGGACCGCTTGCAGATTCAGGAAACGCCCGGCGCATCGCGCTCCAACAGCCTCGCCATGATTACCGATTTCGTTCCGGGGGCGTATCTTACCCACGATCAACTTCACCTTCGCGGCGGCCATCAAGTGAGCTGGCTCATCGACGGCGTACCCATCCCCAACACCAACATCGCCAGCAATCTTGGCCCGCAGATCGATCCGAAGGACATTGCGGCTCTCGAAGTCCAGCGCGGCAGCTACTCTGCCGACTATGGCGATCGTACTTATGGGACTTTCAATGTGGCGCCGCGCACCGGCTTCGAGAGAAGCAACGAAGCCGAGCTTACGCTCTCCGCCGGCAATTTCTATCAAACCGACGACCAGCTCAATTTTGGCGGGCACACTAACCGCTTTGCGTATTACGCCAGCCTCAACGGCAACCGTACGAACCTTGGGCTTGAGCCTCCCACCGCTAGCGTGATTCACGACGCCGCTAACGGTTTTGGCGGCTTCACTTCGCTCATTCTCAACGCCACTCCGAAGGACCAGCTTCGCTTCGTGGCGCAATCCCGTCGAGACTTTTATCAGGTTCCCTTTGAGCCTGTCGATCCCAACAACATGCCCGGTCAATTTCTCCGCGACGCCAACCGCGAAAGCGATTCCTTCGCCGCCTTCTCATGGGTGCGCGTGCTCAATCCCGGCCTGCTGCTCACGGTTTCGCCTTTCTTCCATCACAATTCCGCGAACTACGAGAGCAGCGCACAAGACTTCCCTTCTTCGGCCATTCAAGATCGCGCCTCGAACTATGCGGGCGGCCAAGCCACTGTTTCCTGGGTCGCCAAGCGCAACACTTTGCGGGTTGGTCTATACGGCTTTGCGCAAGAGGATCACCAGACGTTTGGTCTCGACTGTCATGACCTGTCGCAAAGCCAGTGCCAGGGCTCGACTGTGTCCGAAGTCGACAATCCCTCGGGCGGCCAAGTGGCCGTCTATGCTGAAGAGCAGTTCAAGGCTACGTCCTGGCTCACGCTCAATGCCGGCGTGCGGCAAACTCACTTTTCCGGCGGCGTGGTGGAGAACGCTACTAGCCCGCGCTTCGGTGCCTCCCTTCGCGTTCCGAAATTAAAGTGGGTCTTTCGCGGTTTTTACGGCCACTTCTATCAAGCGCCTCCTTTGCTCACCGTCTCCGGCCCGCTTTTGCAACTCGCCACAAGCCAAAACCTCGGATTCGCGCCGCTCCATGGCGAGCGCGACGAGGAACACCAGTTCGGCGTCACCATCCCTCTCCGCGGCTGGACACTAGACGCCGACAACTTTCTCACTCGAGCCAGCAACTTCTTCGACCACAACAATTTCAACAATTCGGAGATTTTCATTCCCATCACCATTGAAGGTGCTCGCATCAACGGCTGGGAACTCACGCTGCGCTCACCACGTCTCCACAAGCGTGGCCAGATCTACCTCACGTACTCAAATCAGCTCGCACTCGGCTGCGGTGGCATCAACGGCGGCCTTACGGATTTTTCTTTTGGCGGCGGTTGCGGCTTGCTGGACCACGATCAGCGCCACACGCTGCACCTCGGTAGTCAGTTGACTCTGCCGTGGCAGGCTTACGCGTCCACCGACGTCTACTACGCTTCCGGCTTCACCAACGGCAGCCAGACGCCAATGACTCCGGGCGACCATCTTCAGCCGCACACCACGTTTGATCTCACGCTCGGCAAGGAGTTCGGCGAGCGCTTCTCCGTCAATCTGCAGGCCATCAACGTCGCCAATCGCCGCGTGCTGCTCGACAACAGCTTCACCTTCGGCGGCACGCACTTTCTCAAGCCGCGCGAAATGCTCGTCCAGCTGCGCTATCGCTTTCACTATTGATTCGCTGCCGCTCCGCGGATTTCCCGGAATCTCTTCATGACCCATTCCGGCGGGTCGGGGTCGCGCTCGTAGTCGGCTTTTTGCCCAAAGAAAACTCTCCATCGCTCGATCCAGGAGATCCCTGCGGTACCAACGAAGCGATCCGGAGTCGCGTACGCAGAATCGGCAAGAGCTTCGTCGAGCGACACAAACTGGTAGCCACGCTTTTGCAAAAGACCAAGCAGTTCGTCCAGCGTTTCGCTATTGATTTGGTTGTCGTGCATCAGAAAGACTTGGGGGATCTCTCGCCCAAACAGTTTTTTTGCGGCTTCTTCAAAATAGGCAAACTCGGTTTGTACGAATTGCAAGTACTCCCGTTTTGTCTGTTCGGCCAGCTTGGCATCTTTTTGCGCCAGCGCTTCATGCAGGACGTCGTTAAACATGTAATCCGCATTGTCCACCGTGACGGGAGCATTCCTGTATCCCCTACTTTTCAAAAATGCCTCAAAGGTTTCCTTGCGCTCTTGTGTGGGGCCGGTGGCAAGGTACGGATACCGGAAATAGCGCTCGGGCTTCCCCGCGGCCATCAGCAGCGAACGCGTAACCACTTCCCCGCGAATCGTATCGTCCTCCATCTCCGCGACGGAGACTTGATTGAAATTGACGTGCGCGTAGGTATGATTTCCCAGCTCGAAACCCGCGTCGATCCACTTTTGCAACAGCGCCACCCGCGCATCTCGTTCTCCGGCCACGTGCAGCTTCTTTTCGTTGACAAACCCGGTGGCGGGAGCGCGATGGGCTTTCAGGATGGCAGGAATCGCCTCGTTGTACCGCTCGAGCTCGCGCAATTCCCCGTTGGCCGTTGGCCTCGCCGGAATCGCCCCCGGCAAATCATCCACGGTAATGGCGACTCGCCGCTCGAATTGATCGCCTCTTGCGATTTCGCTCTCCGGCTTGCTTGTCCAGTCAACCGCTCCCGTCGCGCCAAACAAAAGAACCAAGAAGGAGCAGGTCAGCCGCTTTTTGGCCAGGTTGTCCCGGTCGTTCTTGCTCCTGTTTGTCGGTTTGCTTAACACACCCTCGCCACCACGCAGTCCTAGCGGCGCGCTTTAGCGCGAGCCGCGTCCCCACAACGCTGGATTCCGCCCCTCAACCATACCTCTTTTGCGGCACTGACTCTGGCCCCACCGCGCATCCACGCAACTCTTCCTCGGCCTTCCTTCTCGAAGCACACGTCATCGTGAGTCAAAAGGGCGGCAGAGCTTCTGCCGTTTTTTTTCTGCCCGGTGCCCTGGCGGTGGGAGGTTCGGCACAAAAGACAGCCACGGAGGCAGTCGAGGATTGCACTGTTTTTGTCCCAACCCAGGTCAACACTGCTTCAGTGTTCATTCTAAACGATTTACACGACCTCCAAGGGGTCCAGAGTGAACTATTACAGAAGAATAAGGGGAGCCATCGGAGCTCCTGATCCATTCCAGACTCGTTTGGCGCGGCATGGCGCTTTCGTCGGGCATCTCCGAGTCATCTCCGAGGCCTGGTCGACGCTCCGAACGCGAGCAGCTGCTACAATAGAACGCAATTTGAGGGCGATGGAGTTCGCCATGACCGGGCCGCTTTTGACCGGGTCTGATGGTGGCTTGCGGCGATCCTTCGGGGACTGCCGAGCGAGTTTGGAACGACTCCGTCGCGTGCCGCCACGCCGCGGAAGGGAGACGCCTTGCAACTCTTGCTGGTTGCTATCTTTGGCGCGGTGGGCACGCTCGCGCGCTACGGCCTCCAGGGTCTCGTGCACCTTCGCGCGGGCAGCGCTTTCCCCTACGGCACGCTGCTCGTCAATTTGACTGGCTGCTTCTTCCTCGGCTTGATCGGCCAGTTCACCATGAATCGCATGGTGCTGCCTGCGGACTGGCGCATGGCCATCACTGTCGGCTTCTTTGGAGGCTACACGACTTTCTCCAGCTTTGGCTGGGAAACGGCCAAAATGCTGGAAGACGGGGAGTGGCTCGGCGCAACAGCCTACGTGGGTGCGAGCGTGCTGGCAGGCCTGCTGTTGTCCGTGGCCGGCATCCGGCTCGCCAACAAATTCTAGTTGAGACGACGGTAGGGCCGGGATATATCGTGCCCTCTTAGAACGATGCGCGCGAGAATGTGTCATCCTGAGCTTATGCGGCGCGGTCGGGATCTCAACATTCGGGCTTACCGGTCGCAGATGGTGTTAGTGACGATAAAAGCGGGAATTTGGGCTAAATCTTCTTTCTTATTTAAGACTTAGAACTCGAAACTGAGACTCCCAAAATGCCACATCAAAAATTCGAGGGCGAACGCACCCTGATGCGCATCCACATCGGCGAGTCCGACAAATGGCACGGCAAGCCGCTCTACGAAGCCATTGTCGAAATGCTGCGCAAGGAAGGTTTCTCCGGTGCGACCGTTCTTCGCGGCGTCGCGGGCTACGGTGGCTCGAGCGTCTACCACACCGACAAAATCCTTCGCCTTTCCCAGGATCTGCCCATCGTTCTCGAGGTCATCGAGTCCACCGAGCGCATTGAACAACTCCTTCCCCGGCTGGACGAAATGGTGGATGGTGGCCTCATCACCTTGGAGAAAGTCCGCGTCATCCTTTACCGCCCCGCTAAAAGATAGCCGGGGAATCGCGATCCAACGCCGTCGGGCACGAAGCGCAAACCGCCGAGATCGCCTCGCTCTTCGGAGCTCTCGAGGTGAAAGTTGTGTAAACTGCCCCCTTATGTCCGAGGCCGCAGAGAAACAACCCTGGCTCAACCGCACCGTTCTGGGCGTTGGCCTCACCAGCCTGTTTAGCGACTGGAGCCACGAAACAGCCACGGCGGTTTTGCCTGCTTTTCTTGGAGCGATTGGCGCAGGGCCGGCCTGGCTCGGCGCCATCGAAGGCGTCGCCGACGGTCTCTCGAGTTTCGCGAAGCTCATCGCCGGGCATTACACCGACACGCTGAAGCGCCGTAAGCCGCTTGCTGTACTGGGCTACGCCGTAACGGCGCTATGCACGGCATCCTTCGGTCTCGCTTCTTGCGCCTACCAAGTGCTTCTCGGACGCGTCGGAGCCTGGCTTGGCCGCGGCGTGCGCTCCCCGGCGCGGAAAGCGCTTCTGGCCGCGGACGTTCCACCCAACGCCTACGGCCGCGCCTTCGGTCTCGAGCGCCTGATGGACACGCTCGGCGCCATCGTCGGCCCGCTCACCGCGCTCTGGCTTCTCCGTGTGACCGATCATTCCTATCGCAAGGTTTTTTTCTGGACGCTCCTTCCGGGCTTCGTCGCCGTGGCATGCTTCTGGTTGCTGGTGCGCGAACGGACCTTGACCACCCCCTCGCAACGTTCCCTCTTGCTCGGACTGAAGGCGCTCCCGATTCACTTCCGCCGCCTGCTTGTCGGCGTGGGGGTTTTCGGAGCCGGCGATTTCTCTCATTCATTGCTGATTCTTTACGCCTCGCGCATGCTTGCGCCCGTGCACGGCCTCAAGCACGCTGCCAGCCTCGCCGTCGGCCTCTACACCCTGCGTAACGTCTTCTACGCCGGCTCCGCGTATCTCAGCGGCTGGCTCAGTGATCACATCGCAAGCCGCAAGAGCGTCCTGGCCGCGGGCTATACGCTGGCGGGAGTCACCGCGATGCTCCTATCGACGGGAACGCATTCTTTAGCGCTGCTCGTCGTGATCTTCATTCTGGCTGGTCTCTACATTGGCACGGAGGAAGCCCTCGAAGACTCCCTCTCCGCGGAACTCGTGCCCCAGGAGCAGCACGGCATGGCCTTCGGTACTCTCGCCGCGGTCAATGCGGTCGGCGATTTCGTCTCGAGCCTTCTGGTGGGCTCTCTCTGGAGCGTTTTCAACGTGCAAACCGCCTTCGCCGCCTCCACGATTCTCTTCTTCGCCGGGGCCCTCCTGATCCTCCGCCTGCGCACCCACTCCTGATTTCACCTGATTTCCCCTTGCGAGTTACTGAGCCGCATGTTACTTTGGCGAACAAAAGGCGAATCTATTGCCTGGCTATGCAGGCTTTTGGAGGGTTTTTCATGCCGGAATCGCTGGCGGTGCAAAGAGCCAAAGAATGCAGTGCCATCGCGCGGGTCCACGAAGTGCTCGACGAGTTTGCCGCACGCGATCACAACCGCGAGATTCTCACCGCCATTCGTCACTTCCCCGCACGGGAAGCGCAATGGGCCGACTTTCCGGGGTGGGTGAACGGGAAGCTCCGTTCCGCTTATGCCGCAAAGGGTGTAAGCCGCCTTTACACACACCAAGCAGCCGCCGCCGAGGCGGTACACTCAGGAAGAAATGTTGTGATTGTCACGCCCACCGCTTCCGGCAAAACGCTTTGCTACAACCTGCCCGTCCTGAACGCAATTCTGGAAAACTCCGACACCCGCGCGCTGTATCTTTTCCCCACAAAAGCGCTCGCGCAGGATCAACTCGCAGAACTTTACGACCTCAACCAGCGGCTGGATCACGGTTTCGGCGTTTTCACCTACGACGGCGACACGCCTGGCGATGCCCGCAAAGCCATTCGCGAAAAAGGTCACGCGGTCCTGACCAATCCGGATATGCTGCACACGGGAATTCTTCCGCACCACACGCGTTGGACGCGGCTGTTCGAGAATCTGCGGTACATCGTTCTCGACGAACTGCACACCTACCGCGGCGTTTTCGGCAGCCATCTGTGCAATGTCCTTCGCCGGCTGCGCCGCATCGCGCGTTTTTACGGACGCGAGCCGCAATTCATTTGCTGCTCCGCGACCATCGCAAATCCCGGCGAACTGGCTTCTCGCCTCCTCGAATCCAAGGTTGCAGTCCTCGATTCCAACGGCGCGCCTGCCGCAGCGAAAACTTTTGTCTTCTACAATCCTCCGACGGTTAATCGAGCGCTGGGCATTCGCCGCAATTACATCAACGAATCGGCGCGAGTTGCACAGGAGTTTCTGAAGCACGAACTGCAAACGATCGTTTTTGCAAATTCCCGTCTGCACACAGAAATTCTTCTTACTTGCTTGCAGCGGGCGAACCCGCATCTGCCGGGAAAACCGGAAACCATTCGCGGCTACCGGGGCGGATACTTGCCAAACGAGCGGCGCGAAATCGAGCGCGGCCTGCGTGAAGGAAAAATCCGCGGCGTGGTCTCGACGAGCGCGCTCGAATTGGGCATCGACGTCGGTTCGCTCGACTCCGTGGTGATGGCGGGCTATCCCGGCACGATTTCGGCCACCTGGCAACGCGCGGGCCGCGCCGGGCGCCGCAGCGGAAGCTCCTGCGCCGTGCTGGTGGCTTCATCCGCGCCGCTCGATCAATTCATGGTGCGCCACCCGGATTACTTCTTCGGTCACACGCCCGAGCACGCCTTCATTCAGCCGGACAATCTGGAAATCCTCATCAATCACCTGAAATGCGCGGCTTTTGAATTGCCGATCGCCCCCCGTGAAAAGTTCGGCGACGTGGACCTTCCGGATCTTTGCGCGCGGCTTGCGGAGGCCGGGTTTCTGCATCTCGCGGGCGAGAATTATCACTGGACCCAGGAAGCCTATCCGGCCGACACCGTGAGCCTTCGCTCGGTCACAAGCGACAATTTCGTGATCATCGACATCAGCGGGGAACCGAACGTTGTCGGCGAAATTGACTTTCCGAGCGCACTGGTTTTCGTGCACGAAAAAGCGATTTATCTGCACGGCGGGCAGCAATACCACGTCGAGCATCTGGACTTCAAAGAACGCAAGGCCTACGTGAAGGGAGTCGCTGTCGATTATTACACCGACGCCGTGCGCTACACCCAGGTGCGCGTCCTCGAAGTCGCCGCCTCAGACCGGGGCAACCACCCTGCCCCGGCCACCCTGAGCGAGGCGAAGGCGCTCAGCGCAAGCCCACGGAGTGCATCGGCGCACTCCCATTCCCATGGGGACGTTCTGGTTCGCTCGCAGGTTGTGGGCTTCAAGAAAATCAAGTTCTTTACGAACGAAACCATCGGTGACGGCAAGCTGGAACTGCCCGAAAACGAAATGCACACGACGGCTTACTGGGTTACGCTGGAGCGCCCGATGCTCGAGTCGCTTCCCTTTTCCGTCAGCGAACGACAGTCGGGCATGTTGGGCTTGCTGCATGCGCTCGAGTGTGTCGCGACGCTGCTGTTGATGTGCGACCGGCGCGATCTAGCCACGGCCATCGGCGAGCGCCCGCCTGAGGCAGCCCCCGAAGACGGTCGAAGCGTGGCGGTGCGCATGGAGGAGGCTGTCTCCACAAATGCTCGCGAATTGTTCGAGCCGAATCTGTATCTCTATGATGCGTACCCGGGCGGCATCGGCTTCTCGGAACCGCTTTTTCGCGCGCACGACCTGCTGGTGCGCAAGACGCGCGAGCTGATTTCCTCCTGCGCATGCGAATGGGGATGCCCTTCCTGTGTTGGGCCACCGGGGGGTCTCGCGCCGCGCGCCAAGGAAGCGGCGCTGGCCATTCTCGACTGCTTGTGTGCCTAGATGCCTCGAACCGCCGACAGGTTTTCCCGGCTCAGAGCGCTCGAACCGGCGCGGCCAGCCGCCGCGCGGCCAGACAGGCCTGCTTTGCGCGCTCCCGATGAAGAAGATAGGCTTCTGCAACTCCTCGGCGCAGGCGTGGTGCGGAATCATTTCGGCGAGCATCTCGCGATTCGAAATTGGTATTCCACACCGGAATATGCTGAGCCGTCCGACGTCAGCCTGGAGCTTCTCTCGCGCACACGCGATGCGTCTCCTTCAAGAAAAACGCGAGCGACGCTCGGGGATCCATCGAGATGGCTCTTCCTCGATACGGAAACAACCGGTCTCGCGGGAGGAACCGGCACCTACGCCTTTCTCATCGGGCTCGGGTGGTGGGATGCCGGGGGATTCGAGGTCGAGCAGTTTTTTATGCGAGATTTCACGGAAGAATATTCGCTACTCCAGGAACTTGCGGTGCGCATCACCGAACGGCCCGTGCTTGTTACGTTTAATGGGAAATCGTTTGACTGGCCGCTGCTTGAAAACCGTTTTGCGATGACGCGCTCAATCGTGGCGCCCAAGCTGGCCGCGCATCTGGACCTGCTGCATCCCGCCCGCGCGCTGTGGAAGCTGCGGCTTGGCAGCGTGCGATTGATGGACCTCGAACGCCGCGTCCTCGATCGAGAGGGGCTGGGCTGGCACCGCAAAGATGATGTCGATTCCGCCCTGATCCCGCAGCATTACTTCGATTACTTGCGAGGCGGACCGCTGGCCCCGCTAGCCGGAGTTGTGCGCCACAACCAGATGGACCTGCGCGGGCTGGCAGCTCTGTTCGGAAAAATCAATGCCATGCTCTCCGACTCCGCGGGCCGCTTTGAGGAATACGAAAGCCTCGATCTGTTTGGACTCTCTCGTTTCTTCGAGCGCCGCGGAGATTCCTCGCGCGCTCAAATCGCCTGCGCGCAGGCCCTGGCTATCGGGCTGCCACGGGACGTTCGTGCCAGGGCACGGAAGGAACTTGCACGGATGGCCAAGCGGCGCGGCGAACACGAGCGCGCCGCCGCAATCTGGGAGGAAATGGTTGCGGACTCCCAGGATGAAGTTCACGCGTGTGAACAGCTGGCTATCTATTACGAACGCCGGGCCAAAGATTTCCCGCGCGCTCTGGAATACGCAAAAGTCGGACTTGCCAAACTCAGGCGCGAGCGCACTGCCTGTTTCGGCAATTCACACGATCCCTATCTGGCATCCAGGTTCGCGCGGCAGGAGAAACGCTTTATCGAGCGGTCGGCGAGGCTGGAAAGAAAAGCGCCGCCGCGGTCTTCGCGGGCACCGCGCCGGGGTGCTCCGGGGGCGGCGGAGCCGAAGGCCAATCGAGCGCTTTGGTGAAAGCATCAAAAAGCCTGCGCGTCGCGCCTTCGAGGGTTACGCAACTGTCGCCAAAACAGTAGAGGAAAGCGCCGCCGTCGGGTGTGTCGAACTGGAAGAAGTTCGGGCGCCGCATCAGATTGGAGCGCTCCGAATGTTTTTTCTCCAGTGCTTCGGAATACTGCCCGAAGAAACGGTCTGCGTGCATTTCGCTATCGAGGTGCAGGCGGGTCACGAGCATCAGCTTCTTGGTCTCTTTTTGCTCATAGGTCGCGTAACGGTCGCCATCCCATGCGGCGGCCAAGGCCTTGGCGCGGTCGTCATCCAGAAATGGTTTCAGAACTTCTTTCCAGCCAAATTCGCCCAGGATGTTCTCATCGAGCTTGGCCCAATCCTTGCCAAGCATCTTTTCAAACGACGGGAGCGAAACCGTCGAAGGAGTCCTGCCGGATTTGTACAAGCCAGGGTGCAAGATCTGTTGCGTGGAGACCGGAGGCTTTTCAAAAACACCGGATAGCACCGGCCAACCGCTGTTCTTCAGTATCGCCGCCGAGAAATTCAGCCCGCTGATGTAAGGAAAGATCAGCGCGTCTTTAAGAAAGGGCGGCGCGCTCTTGAGCGTCGGCGTGCTCTCCAGTTCGCCGAGCAGCATCGACGGATCGAACTCCGGCAGGTCTTTGAGCGAGCGGCCGGTCCCGAGCATCAGGTAGTCCACCATGGCGGCCATGGCGCTGCCTTCAAGCACGGCGTCACGCGCGAGTTCCGCGTCTTCATTGGGACGCGCCGCACGGCTCCACGCTTCGATGTGGAAATGCTGGTCCTCGAGCGCATGGGTCAATTCATGGGCCATGACCATACGCTGGTCACCGGGCGGGCTCCAATCAGCAATGTAAAACTCCTGGGCCCTGGGATCATAGAGCCCTTCGACCTGCTCGGTAAGCACGTTGACCATGAAAGTATCCAGGTCAAACCCCCTGGGGAGCAGACCAAAGGCTTCGGCGGTACGCGCGTCTGCGTAACGCTCGGCGGGATTCTTTTCCTCGTTCATCTGCTTAATCACATAGGCGCGAATTTCCTCGCGGGAGCGCAGAGATTTCTTTAGCGGAGTGATCAGTTTCAGGCCGGTGATTTCGCTCATCTCCTGGAGCACTTCGTCGGCGGCAGCGAGGAAGGCGACGTCGCTTGCCGATTTGGAAGCCGCATGAGAGGCAGCGGGAGAGCTGTCCTGGCCACGTGTTTGTGCTGCGCCAAAACTGCAGCCAAGACCAAGAACCAGAGCCAGCAGGGCGCCCTGCGCCCGTTTTCCTAGCGAGTCCATATCTCCAGCAGAATAGCAGAATCAGAATTTCTGTGCCGCTCGGGCCTGAAAGCGGGCGGCAGAACTGCCACTACGAGCGAGCCCCTAACCGTCCAAGTTGAAAGGAACCCAAAGCGGATTTTTTCCGACTTTTTAGCACCCAGGCAATTCTGTGGTGCCCTGAGCAGTGCGTGGCCACCTGGTAGGGGGGAAAGCTGACGCAACCGGGGCTTCGTCTGAGGCAAGCCGGCGAAAAACTGGGGCGCCCGGATTTCATTCTCCCACATCAGCCGGCTGGCGGACATTGAGAATCTATGTCGTGTGTCGGCCAGGTTGCGGGGATTGTCACGCGTCCGAATGGGCCGAGGTACACGCCTCGTGGAGAATCTCCAAGAGAGCCCGAAGATTAGAGAAAAAGAGTTCCTTGAGATAATCGGGGGCGTTTTCGGGCAGGAGGACGCGGTAAGGTTCCAGTTGCCGCCAGTGTGAAACGACGGCTGCGAGCCCTCCTTCCATGGCCGAAAGACAATCGCGCAAATCTTCCAGTTGTTTCTCTAGCGGCATTTCCAAGATCCGCTCGAAAATTTGCTCGTGACATAACTCCAGGGCTTGATGCACGGCTCCCTCCGGGTACAGCGCCGCCAACCCCTGGTGCTCATACCGGCCGCTCGCTAGATCCCGCAGGGAAGCCACGTAGACGAGCCTTGCGAACGCTCCCTCAATTCCCGCCAGCGTATTCAGAGTAAAGTCCTGAACCACTCTGCGGGCCTGCTGAAGTTTACTCAGTGTTTCCATAGGCCCTGCTGTTCCGAAATCAGAACATTTTCCGACTCTTCCAACCCCTGCGAGAACCCTCAGTGTGCGAGTCGAGGAGGGTCCCTTTATGAGGAAAACGAGTGATCCTGTCGATTCTTTTGCTTTTGACTGCCTTTATCGTACTGCCCGGGTCGAGTATTGGCAAAGACAATGCAAGTAAATTTAAGTAGACTTAAGGAAGACTTAAGGAAACCTAAGTAAACCTGCTGTAGCTGACGGCAACCCGTTGCCGCCACTGCCGCCGCCCCCCCAAGCCCCAGCGATGCTGAACGCGTACCTGCCGTGACGCTCGCTTGAGGGAGTTCGCTTGCCCGAATGCTATCGCTCGAGTAAATTTCGGACATTACCGGGCGCGTACGAACTATCTGTTTGCCGGGAAGCAGCGGGATGGTACTATGCGCCGCAATGTCCGAAATTGGCACTCTCGAACAAGTCCTGTGGGGCTTGAGTTTCTCCTTTAATTTAGCTCTGGTCTTTTTGCTCTTGTACCGCAAGAACTACCGCCTCTATCCCTGCTTTCTCCTCTACGCTCTGCTGAATCTTTTTCAAGCCGTAATCATTTTCGCAAGCCTACAGCGATGGAGTTTTGGTTCGGCCACTTTGTACAAAATAGCCTGGGGAACCCAGGGCATGGTAGTCCTAGCGCGGGCCGTTTCCGTGGCCGAGGTTTGTCGGCATGTGCTGGCGAAGTACCGGGGAATCTGGGGGTTGGGTTGGCGGCTGTCGGTTGCGGTGGCTGCCCTAGTCCTAGCGTACTCCTGGGCGGTTGCGGCAAATCATTGGCAGTTGTTCGTTTTGACTGCGGATCGCAGTATCGAGCTGGCGATAGCAGTTGCCATCCTTGCGCTGCTGGTGTTTGCTCGCTACTACCAGGTTGTTATCGAGCCGGCAGCTCGCTTTCTAGCCATTGGCTTTTTCCTCTACTCTTGCTCCCAGGTTCTGAATGACAGCATCTTGGAGCGTTGGTTGCAGCAATACGCGACCTTCTGGAACCTACTCGGAGCAATCACCTTTCTTACGAGCGCGCTGCTGTGGGGGTGGGCCTTGCGTCTCGATCCGCAAAAGGCACGGTCGCAACCGCAACTGCTTCCGGAAGATCATTATCGTTTGCTGTCTCCCGCGATCAACGCTCGCTTGAAGGCTCTCGACGAGCAATTGGGCCATTTCTGGCGCGCTGAGGGAGAAAAGACTTGAGCCTCGCTTTCTACGTTTTCCTCGCAATCCTCGCGCTTCTCTTTGTCGTATTCGTTTGGTCGCTGCGAAACCCAAAGGGCCATACCGTCCCTTCCCCATCCTCCGCGATTCCCCAAGACCTTCAGGGGAGCCATGTCACGCACTTGCCGCAGATCCGGCGAGCGCTGGCGCCTGCGGACTTGGAGTTTGCTTCGAAAAGAATCCCTCGGGAGGCGTTGCGGCGAATGCAGAGAGAGCGCCGGAACGTCGCCCTGGCTTACCTTTCTGCTTTGCAGGCGGAACTCCAAAGGCTTCTGCGCACCGCGAGAATTGTCGCGGCGCTCTCCCCGGCAGTCGCCGGCGGGCAAGAACTGGAAAGAGTAGTTTTGACGTGGAACTTCCTGTGGCGATATCGGGTGATTCGCCTAAGCGTGTGGGCCGGTTTCACACCACTCCCGCAAATCAGTGATCTCAGCGATTTGCTCAGCGGCTACAGTGTTCGCTTGGAAGAAACCATGAGAAAGCTGGCCGAGCGCGCCGCGATGGTAGCGGAAATGGTCTCATCGCCCGATCGGCGCCGCATCGATCCTATTTAGAAGCAGTTCATCCACCGCGGCCAGCAGTTCGCTCACTTTGAAGGGTTTCTGCAGAATCCGCGTACTGCTTTGGCCGATTCTTTCCGCGGCCTCACCCGCAGGCGCAACCGCACACATCCAGATCAACTTTCGAGAAAGAACGGGCTTATGCTGAGCCAGCCAACTCTCCAGACCACCCCCATTGGAAGAGTCCGCTAGCTGAAAGTCGGCAACAATCAAGTCAAGGTCCTGCCGTTCGAGCACAGCGCGCGCCTCCTCCAGGTTCCTGGCCGCGTGGACGTGATGATCGCGGCCGCGCAAGAAGGTACTCACGGCTTCCAGAACGGACTCGTCGTGATCCAGCAAGAGGATGTGCGCGCTCCTTCCAGGATCGGGATTGGGCGAGTCCAATTGAGAACCCGATGGCGCGACAGACTGACACGGCAGTTCGATAGTGAAGCAAGCCCCTCCCGCGGGCCCGTTCCGCACACGAATCGTTCCTCCGTGCTCCGTAACAATCCCGTAACAGATGCTCAAGCCGAGGCCGGTTCCTTTTCCAACTGGCTTTGTCGTGTAGAACGGATCAAAAACACGAGAGGGGTCCTTCACTCCGGGGCCGCTGTCGGTGAATTCGATGATCAGCCGCTCGCCCTCCATTGCGGTGCGAACCCAAAGATCACCTTCTGTCGAGCGCTCCAAGATGGCGTCAGCGGCGTTGTTCACCATGTTTAGAAAGACCTGCTGCAACTGATGAGGGTCGGCCGCCGTCACCGGGAGATCGCTCGCCAGATCCAGGTGAACACGAATATTGTTCATGCGCAAATCGTAATCCCGCAGCGCGAGAGTTTCCTCAAGAGTCTGATTCATCTTCACGGGAATTCGCTCGGGCTTGTGCTGGCGGGCGAAGCTCAGGAGATTTTGCACGATGCGGTGGGTACGTTGCGCTTGCTTGTACAGTTTTTCCGAATATTCGACGCCTTGCGGCCCCAATTGCCCGCTGGAGGTCAGCAGCTGGCTATATCCAAGAATGGCGGTAAGCGGATTGTTCAGCTCATGGGCGACACCCGAGATGAGCTGACCCACCGCGGCAAGTCTTTCGCTGTGAAGCAATTGTTCCTGTGTCCGGCGGAGGTTTTCGTAAGCCTGGCGAGTTTCTTCGTAGAGGATAGAACGATCGATCGCACTGGAAATCTGACTGCCGACGGCAATGAGCAAGTTCACGTCGGCTGGGGAAAACTCGCGCGGAGTGCGCGTTCCCACGACGAGACCGCCGATCACGCGGTCCTTGGACCAGAGAATCACAATGTAAGCGGTGGCAATTCCTTCTTTGATTTGCGCATCGCGAAAAACCGCCGGCAGCGGGAGGCCCTGAGCGGAGATAAAGGTTGCATGCGCGTCCTTGATATGCTGCAGCAACTCCGGCTTCACGGAAACCGCGGGAAAATGGCGCGAGTATTCGGAGCGATGGCCGGCGGCCGCCACGCGCCGCAAATTTGTGCCGCTCGCATCAAAGAGGTAAAGCGAGGTGGCGTCGAGGCTGAAAAGCTCGGCCATCTGGCGTAGCGTGCGGTGCAACGAATCGGTAAGATCCAGCGATTCCGTAAGTGTTTGGGCGATGGAATTCAGCACCATGAGCTCGCGGTTGCGCCTGCGGATTTCCAGTTCCGCCTGCTTGCGTTCGGTGATGTCCTGAAGGAATCCCTGGTAAGCAGTGACGTTTCCGCCGGCGTCCCGCACGGTGATGGAGGACTCCAGCATGGTGCGCACTTCGCCGTCTTTGCGCCGCATTTCAAATTCGAAGTCCGCCACCGCGCCGTGCTCGTTTAGGAGTCGCTTGAGTCGCTCCCGGTCGGCAGGATTTTTATAGAACGCCCCCGGAATGTCGATGGCCATTAACTCGTCGCGGCTCTCATAGCCCGACATCCGCAACAAAGCGTCGTTAAAGTCAAGAAACCGGCCTTGTGGCGTGGAAATGAACACGCCTTCCTGTACGTTGGAGACGAGCGTTCGATATTTCTCTTCTGCGCGCTTTCGCTCGGTAATGTCTTTCAGGACATGGACGGTGCCAAGGACCCGTCCGCTGGGATCGGCGAAACTCGAGTTGGACGCGAGAAAATATCCGGGAAGCCACGGGTCTGGATTGTCTCCCTCGCCGGCAACTCCCTCGCAATACGCGCAAACCTTGTAGGCCGCGTTTTTGACAGGAAGAAGCTCAGCAACACTCCAACCGACCATAGCCTCGCGTTCGCGGCCCAGCAATTGACGCAGTCGCTGGTTGCTCCGCAAGATGCGCCCCTGGGCATCGTGAACCAGGATGGGGTCACCGATAGAGTCGAACGTGTATTCCCACTGGCGGCGCACGGTGGCAACCTCCTCAAACAAACGAACATTTTCCAGCGTCATCCCGAGCAGGTTGGCCATATTCACGAGATAGGAAAGTTCGCCGGGAGCGAAGCGCCGGCGTTCGGTAGCGCCGATGGCAATGATACCCAAAGCCCCATTTTCCCCGGGAAGCGCAAGCGTCACCAGCGACTTCAACCCTGCTTCGTCCAGCCGTTTTTGCGCAGCCGGATCCCACTCATCTTGCGATTCCAGGAATTGACATTCTTCTTTCAATACACGCTGGGCCCAAGGTTCCGAGGCGGAAACCTTGCTGTACTTCGCAAGAAACTGCGGTTCGTAGCCCACCGAAGAGCGGGCTACCAGTTGCGCATCCTTGCCCTCTCCCTCCTTGAGGCAAACGATGCCGTGGGTGGCGTCTAAACTTCCCACCAACTGCGTCAGCACCTGGTCGATTACGTCCTGCACGGAAAGAGTCTGCGTGGTAGCCGCGGTCAGGAGCGACAACCGGCGCATCTTATCGTTTAACTCTTCACTTCGTGTCCGCTCACTCTCGAGAACCACAACCACCATAGCAATGCCCAGGGCTACTCCCAGAATGTGATCGAAGGAGATGCGCAACAAAAAGTAGGGATGCTGCGGCCAGTGCGGCCGATCGAGGCCATGCAGACCAAGGAGGAGAAACGCACCCGCAAGAAGCTGCAAACCGTGCCCTCTCCGTGTGGACGGGGATCGCAAAAGCAGGAAACCGGCGGCCAGGCAAACGATGCTTTCCACAATAGCGGTTCCCCAGTGCACGGAGGCAAATCGCTGGGGTCCGCTTCTTTCCACGTAATAAACCACTGCCAGAACGAAAGTGATAACCGGGAGCGCCAAATACCGCCGGTCGGGACTGGCCACACGATTTACTGCGGCCACCAAGAAAAGCAGTACCGCGGCGGTGTGAGTCACCAGACAAGCTAGATGTAATCCAGCCAGCGGCCGCGCAAGGAAAATCACTTCAAAGACCGCCGAAAACGTGAAGCAGAACCACCCGGCATGCCAGAAGCGGAAATAACCTCCAGGCTGTTCGCGGCGGAAAAGCGGAAAAAGTACCAGAAGAATGACGAAGGCACTGGCTTCGAAGAAAGCGATCCCGAGCAGGCCTTGGTTCTCCAACACGATGCGCCGCCTTCCGGCTGGACGTGCCATCACTAAGGTGCTCAAGGTGCCCGAATCATGGGCGGACGGCGAGAAACTTTGGATGGACGGCCTGTTTGACGCTAACATGCTATTTCCCGACAGGGCAAGCAGCCGGACAGCAAGGTGTGCCGTCACTTATAATGTGTGCTTGGAGCTGACCGGGTTGGACACTGAGAACATACTTGTCGTGGACGACGAAGAAGCGATTCGAGAAGTCGTTTCGACGATGCTCGAATCCAAAGGCTACCGCTGCACGGTGGCGCACAACGGCCGCGTTGCGCAAGAACACATCAAACGCACCACTCCCGACCTGATTTTGAGCGACATGATCATGCCGGAGATGGATGGCATCAAGCTTCTGGAATGGGTGCGTGAGTTTGACCCCGACGTGCCCGTCATTATGGTCACGGCGATCCACGACATCTCCACGGCGCTCGAAGCCATCCGTCGCGGCGCCTACGACTACATCTTGAAGCCTTTTGAAAAGGACCAGCTTTTCCTGGGCGTGGGCCGCGCGCTGCAGCATCGTCGGCTCGTCAACGAAAACCGAAAATATCAACGCGATCTCGAGCAGCAGGTGGAAGATCGCACCGCGCGGCTCCAAGAGGCTCTCGACCAGCTCGAACAGTCTTACGACGACACTTTGGAGGCCCTTGGCAGCGCGCTGGACTTGAAGGACGCGGAAACCGAGGGCCATTGCCAGCGTGTTACCGCGTTCTGCATCTCCGTTGCAAAGACCATGCCGGTTCCGGATACCTATTTGCCGATTCTGGCCCGTGCCGCGTTTCTCCACGATATCGGCAAGATGGCCATTCCCGATGGCATCCTGCGAAAGCCCGGCCCGCTTACCGACGAGGAAAAAAAAATCATGCGCACACACTGCGAAATCGGCTACAACATGCTGATTCGCATCCCATTTCTTCGCGATGCCGCGGAAATTGTGCTCGCGCACCAGGAGTTTTTTGACGGCTCTGGCTATCCCAGGGGCCTGCGAGGTGATCAGATTCCGCTGGGGGCGCGTATCTTCACCATCGCCGACTCGCTCGATGCCATGATCAGCGACCGGCCGTATCGGCGGGCACTCCCGATGCCACACGCCCGGGAGGAAATCAGGCGATGCTCCGGCAGCCAGTTCGATCCGGAGGTAGTGAAAGTTTTCCTGTCCATCCCGGAGCAGCATTGGATTGAATTGCGCGAACACCTTGGTTCCCCGTTCCGGTTGGCACACCTCCGGAACCTATAGCGCCGGGAGCAGCAAAAAAATCCGAATGCTCATCTGCCCCGGCTTGCATCGAATCCGGGGGCATCGTACTATCTGGCCCTAGAAGGAGCTTCATGGCTCTCGTTCCCATCAAAACTGCTTCGGAAACCGGCTATTGCGATTGCATCTGCGGCTGCTACGAACTGGCCAGCCTGCGCGATGAAGACACGGGCAAGGGCTATTGCCCCGCGTGCGGGAAGGATCATCTTGGGCTCAACACGGGCATTGGCCTGCCGAATCCCGCTCCCGCCAAAGTCTCGGCAAATGCGCCGGGAAACAGTAGGTCCGCCCGCATGCCGGCCCCCGCCGATCCCCCCGGCCGCTTGCGCTGAGCCGCCCCTCTGATCTCTACGATTTGGTAATCCTGTGGTACGCGCAATCGGGGTACAAACTGGCTCCTCAGTTCACTCTGCACCGGCTTTGGTACACACAAAAATGCTCCACGTCGTTCGAGGACCTTCTGCGATCTTTGCGAACCGCTACTTGGCGAGAAAGGATTTTTGAAGACCCTGCCTTGGATGCGCCTACGCGAAAAATCCTGAAACCCCTTGTGGAATGGGCGAAAGTGGTCGCATAAAATGGAAAACTCTAGGCTAGCGGCTCATATTCAAAGTCGCCGAAGAAAAAAAGCTTGTTGCTTGAATATTGGGCCCCCAAAGTTGCCGCCAAAACGGTTGTCATCAAATCTCGGCACGGTGGTAAGGCCGCTCAGTTTCTGCAAAGTATCGAGGGCGTTATAATTTCGGTTCTGGTTATAGACATAAGCGAGCCCGTGAAATTCATTTGTACCGCTCTGGACGATGGTATTGAATTGCCCGCCCGAGGAGTGGCCGAATTCCGGTGAGAACTGGTTCTGCAGCACGGAAAACTCGGCGACGGCGTCGTTGGGCACGGTGACCAGAGTCCCGGTGACGCTCGTGTCGTTGTTGTCCACGCCTTCGATCGTGAAGTTGTTATTTTCGCGGACGCTGGCCGCCGACCGAAGGCCCGCTTCCCACCCCCACGCCACCGCTCGTTGCAACCCCGAATCGAGCAGGGAGAGATTCAGAACGCCGCTTCCAATGGTTGCGGAAGGTAAATCCTCAACTTGTTGCGAGGTAAAGTCATTGGTTACCTGAGCCGTGGTGGTATCCAAAAGGCTGCGCGGCGCCGGAAACCTCGATGGTGTTGGCTACGCTTTTTACCTCAAGAGTAATGGGCAGGGTGACGGTCTTGTTCAGCTCAACTCGGAGTCCGTTAATGGTTGTGGTGGCGAAGTTCGTAGCCGAAGCAGAAACGTTGTAAGCCCCTACGGGCAGGTTGGTGAAGCGGTATTCGCCGGTGTCATTGCCTTTCGTCGCGTACTTGACGCCGGTTTCGACGTTCACCGCCTCGATCGAGGCGCCCTGAACCGCCGCGCCCGACTTATCGAGCACCGTCCCCACCAAGTCTCCGCTGATAACCTGCGCGTCTCCCTCCCTAACCAGAATGCAACTAAGGACGAGAATCATTAAATTAAACACAACCCATGGAAAATGATCAAATGCTTGCTCTTCACTGACCCCTCCTGCCCCCCGACCTTGGGACAAGTAAAGCGAGCGAGCCCAAATGAGACGACTTGCTTCCTCAAACGCCCACGAGCCGGAGAATCTCCATGCGGCGACATGCAAGTTACCTTCCAGGCGCACTTGTCACGATTCGAAACAAAACCTTCGCTAACCTGCTGATTCCGTCGGCGGTACTAAAACCGTGTTTATATTTTTAGAAACATGTGATTCCATAAAGCGTATCTAAATTCCGTATCGCGAACCAAAGGTAAAAAGATTAGCAGACCAATCTCGAGCTCGCTTCGAGGCTGCCGCCTGATGGAAAAGTCCTACGCTGGAAGCCCGACCTTGTGCAAACGGAACTTCCCGACAAGCAAACTCACAACCAAATATCCTTCCGAGGAAAAATCATGGAAAGGCCCGGTGAACGTAGGCGTCCTGTTCCTCGAGCAAGGTCAGCGCAAGATCCTCATCGGAATGCGTCGCGGGCACGCACAGCAACGGCGTACCAGCCGCCTTCCAGCTCCACACGGCTAGAGAGAAACGTTTTGCGAGGCTACTACGATACCATCTGCGGCTGCTACGAACTGGCCAGCTTGCGCGATGAAGAAACGGCTGCGCGACGACGCAGGAAGACAAAGGCTATTGCGGCATAACAGGAGGGATCATCTTGGGCTCAACGCGGGCATCGGCCCGCGGAATCCTGCTCCCGCCAAAGGCTCGACAAATGCGCCGCGAAACAGTAGGTCCGCCCCCATGCCTGCCCCCGCCGATCCCCTCGGCCGCTTACGATAAGTGACTCTCCGTCCGCACATCCCACGGCCACTTAGGGTTTTGGATGTTCTTTCGGGTTGCTGATAGTTTCGTTGTGCTCGATTGAAAACAATAGATACTTGTTGAAGTCGTGTCGCCTATGGATCCTATGCCCTTTCGTTTGCATATAAATCTCTGCCCGGATGGGCAGCCAGAGATCCAAGCTGTTCTTTTGAAATCTAACCGGGCCGTACTCAATATCCGTATGCTGCGCGTAGAGACCAGCTTCTTTCAATGGCTCCCGAATATCAGTTTGTAAACGAACCACCTCATAGTTTGTAGCGTCAATCCACGCTCTTCCTTTCAAAGGAACCGGAAAGCGTTTCCCGTTCAGATAGTGAACCTGCATGCGGCTTGCAACATCTCTCTTTTGCTGGAAGTGAATCTGCCAGGCGAACCCTGGCCCCTGGCGCGCCAGCCCTTCGCATTGCATTTCAAAATCGTTTTGATAGTACGGATGAAACAAGAAGACTTGCGAGGGTAGCCCCTTTGTTGCAAGGTGATCGGGAAAAACGTTAGGATCTTCTGTCCCGTTACGGTACTCCTCCACATTTAAGAAGCCATAGCGCGTTTCACGAATTGATACGACATATGCGAACGTCACCTTGGATGCTCGCAAGGCGACTCCTCTTTCGTTGACGCTCTGATGTTCGATCGTTTCGTCCGCTGAAAAACGGTCTAAAGTGTAAGGCAAAAGTTGCAGTTCGTGACCGGCTTTCTCCAGAACGTCATTCAGGTCACAAGAGGCCCCTGGTTCGACAGGAGCAGGTGTGTCGTCCACGTTGGGTGGTACCCAGTGTTCCACAACCGGGCTGATGTCAGGCGGTGCCAAGTCACTCGCCGCCTTTTCAAAGTCGCTTCCAGCAATCGCGAAACGATCTGCCTTGCTTTCTATCTGGCCCAAGAGTTTCCGGGCTGTCTCTGCGTGGCTTTGATCCAGTTTCGCTGCAAGGTATCTCTTCAAAGCTTCCACTGCCTCTGCCCTGCGATCCTGCACTGCAAGGGCCTGTGCTAACACAATCGAGATGCTGCCCGCGCCTTCTCCCCCCAACTCCCAGGCCCGTTCGGCGTGAGATACAGCTTCTGCGTACTTCCCCAGCCGGAACGCTGCTGACGCTACTAAGCTGTGGGCCTTCCATGAATTTGGGTTGAGTTGCAAGAGCTGCCTCCCCAACTCATCGGCTTCGGTGTAATTGCCCTTCAGGAGATTCGACTGGCCCAAGGCATAAACAGCAACCTGCTGCGTCGGGTCAAACGAAAGCGCCTTTTCCCAGTATTGCCGGGCCTCCTGGGGATTACCTTTTTTTTCAGCGGCTAGACCCATCACGTACAGCGCCGCTGGATGATTCGGCGACTTTTTTAGTACGAGCTTAAGAGCTTTCTGGGCAGCATCCAACCGGTTTGCCTTCAGAGCCGCAATGCCTTTGTCGAGCTCTTTTTGCACCTCCGGCGCGAGCAGCGGAGTATGGTAGTAGATAATCGGGGCGCTTCCAGCAGCTGCAGGCACCATGGAGACATTGACAACATTGTCCCCCACCGAGGGATCGATTATTGTGTCCTCTCTTGTCTTCCAGAAGCCCGACGCTTCCACTTCAATGTAATACTGCCCGGGCGCAAGCTGGGTAAAGAGGGCCCGCGTGCCCTTCGTCGTAGCAGTTGATATCGGCAGTCCAGACGAAGCGTATAGCGTCACCACGGCGGCGGACTTTAGCGGCGCGCCGTCAGGGCCAAGCACCTGAACGTCTAAGTTCAAGATAAAATTTGCGCTAACGAACGTGCTCTGACCCAGCCTGCCACCCATCTCTGGTGTGGGCGTCTGCGCAAGGGTACCTATGACCAACGTCGAAAAGCTCAGGGAAACGCGAGTAAGCTTTGTAAATATTGTGTATTTGCACGTTCGCGTGATCATGAAGTTGCAACTCCCTCGACTAATGACAAACCCTTCAGATTCTTAAGAGGAAGGCTACCCTGCACGCGAAGTCTTCAGGAACACTCTAGGCTTTTATAGCGCTCCTGGGAAATGTCTTTCTATTCCATTAGCTTACGCTAATCAAAAGTTGAAGCTTGCGCTCAGCTGCGTGATGCGCGCCGGAATTCGGGTTGTAGTCACACGGCCAAAGAGCGAGCTGTTGACATTGCCAGAAGGATTGCTGAACTGCGCATGGTTGAATGCATTGAACAGATCCACGCGAAGTTGGAGCTTCATTTTTTCGGTGATGTTGGTGTCTTTGTAGAAGGATAGGTCGGTATTGTTGATTCCAGGCCCGTGGAACACATTGCGGCCAGCTGTCCCTACTGTACCAAACGCGTTGTGCTTATAGCTAGCCGGATCAAAGTAGTAGTTCCCGGCGTGGTTCACTCCCGCCGCGTTGGGTAGGTTCCCGACGTTTCGTGGGTTCGAGAAGATCGTCGCGGTTTTCACAAAGTCCGGACGATCCCAGCACCCAAAAAAGCTGGCGAACGGCGTGCATTGCAGCGACCGGAAAGAAGAGTCGGTCAAGCCTATTGGGAAGCCGGCCTGCAGTGAGGTCACACCCGCAAACGTCCATCCCTTCGTGACGCTGCTTGGCAGGTGGTGAAAGCCCCAGTCGGGGATCTGGTACAAGTATTCTGCCGCCAAGCGGTGCCGAGCATCGAAAGCCGAATTGCCGTAGGTTAACTTAAAGTTGCTTGGAACAATCAGTCCATTCGTTCCGCCACCCTCGAGACTCGAGCCATTGTCCAGACCATGAGAGTAAGTGTAGGCCGCACGTACACTAAGGCCATGCGAAAGCGACTTTTCTACAGTCGCTTGAAGAGAATTGTAGTTCGAACTCAAGAAAGTGGACTGTGCACCCAGAGAGGCAAAAATTGATGCATCGGCAAGCGTGCCTACACCCGGGAAGCCGAATTCTCCGGCGCGGCCTGCCTGGCAACCAGGAGTCGCCAGGCAGACGGTTGCGTTGTAGGGGTTTTGTTCGTGCCGACCCTCCAGACGTCGTCCTTGAGCCCCCACGTAGCCAACCGTAGCCAAGATGGAAGGCGAGACCTGATATTGTAGAGACAGTTGGGTATTCATTGCGTACTGAACGTTAAACGCCGGGTCCACGATATTGAGAGACATGGGCTCAAAGAAGTTGGCGAAATCCACCGGTGTGCCAGCCGCAGGCGGCGTGTACGGATATTTCTGTGTTACGCAGCCTGCGCCGTTGACTGTACAAAACGGAGTGGCAAAACCGGGACTGCCGAAAACCGGAAAGTCACCGGCCCCTAGATCGGCTAGTGCAAACGGCGGAGCAAGCAAGTTCTGGAGCGTCTGTTCTTCCTCAGCGTTGTTGTAATAGATGCCCCAGCCAGTCCGAACCGTCAACCTCCTCGTGGGGTTCCATGCAAACCCAATGCGCGGAGCAAAATTGTTGTAGTGCGTTCTATAGCCCGCCGAAGTGATCCCTTGGTCGCCCGGGAAGACCAGTCCCGTCGGGGCCGTAGGGAAGACTGTTGACTGCTGATTCAGTCGGAAGGCGTTGATCGCCACGCCATGATTGAAGTGGTCCGTCAGCGGCGTGTCGATTTGCCAACCAATCCCATAAGTGAACGTCAGGTTGGGACGCAGTCTCCATTGATCCTGAATGAAGGAGTAATACTCCCAGGCGCTTGCATCAATGAAGCTGCCGCTCGATTGACCATAGGTGTCTGGAATGCCAAGCAAGAAGTCCGAGCCTGGATTGCCAGTGGAGAATGGGCCGCTCCCCGAAAACCCAAACGCACCGTTGTTTTCGAAGCCGAAGGGATTCGCAACGTGGCCCCGGCGAATGTCCACGCCCCATTTGTAAGCGTGCTTGCCCGTGGTGTAGGAAACATTGTCGAGAAGCTGGCCTGTATCATCAATCCGGGGCTGCGGACCGTTGTCGGAAAAGCCCAGCGTAAAGAGTCCCGTAACGTCGATTCGCGGTGCACTCTGAGACTTGGTGATCTGAGGGACGATCCCTGTAAATCCTAAGCTCGAAGGTGCAACAACATTGGAAGGCTCAACAGCATCGAAGTTGAATCTGTTGTACCCGACCTTCAGCTCGTTGAGCATGTGCTCGTTAAAGATGTGCGTTTCGCTGACTGTATATTGATAGATCTTTGTTTTCGAAAACTGTCCAAATCCCGGCAGTGGTGTTGTCGTCCCCGGGAGGAAGGGCAACGTATCAAGTGTCGCAGCCCTTTGGAGAAACAAGTAAAAGAATAAGTTGTCCTTTGAGCTGAGGTTGTAATCGACGCGCCCAAGATATTGATTGGGATTGGTGGTAATGAGCTCGGAATACTGGTATGCAGTCCCGCCAACCGGGTTCGGCGAAGGGATGTACTTGTTCAGCAAATTTGCCGAAGGCGCAGAAAAATCAACGGTGGGAATGTGGTTTGTGGGAAAGAGCGTTGCATAAGGCGTTCCCTGTGGATGCACAACCCCATCCTCCCCCGTCAAGGGAAATGGCGATGTTCCAGTCAAAGCCCCGGCGCCAGTAAAATCACCCCCCCGCTGCGCCGGAGTGAAAACCTGTGAGTTCTGCGCGACTCCCTGGAATTGACGCGTCCCTTGGTAAGAGAAGAAGCCGAAGAGCTTGTTCCTGACAATGGGACCACCTAGGGTTCCGCCGAACTGGTTCTGATGAAAGGGGGGCACCGTCGTTGAAAAGAAGTTCTTGGCGTTCATGAACGTATCGCGATAGAACTCGAACGCGCTACCATGGAATTGATTGGTCCCCGACTTCGTGGTCACCATCAAAGTTCCGCCGGAGTTTCTCCCATATTCAGGATTGAGAGTACTATCCACTACTTTGACTTCCTGAATCGCATCCGGGTTGATCGCATTGGCAATCGGTGTGTTCAATGGCAGGTCGTTCGAGTCTGTGCCATTGACAGTATAGTTGTTGGACTGGGTCCGGCTGCCGTTGGTCGAGAAGTTGTTGGTGAAGCGATCGTTTGAAGCCACAACGCCGGGCAGGGTGGTCTGCAGGTTGATCCACGCGCGGTTCAACAACGGGAAATCCTTGAGCTCCGCTGCCGCAAGTTCACCACCCAACTGGATTGTAGTGGTATCCGCCTGCAGCTTCGCCGCGGTCACTTCGACAGTGGCAGACATTTCACCGACTTCAAGCGTTGCTGAAACCACAAAGGTCGCGGCCGATTCTAGCCGGATGCCCGTCTGCTTGTACGTCCGGAAGCCGGCTTTCGAGACGGTGACGGCATAGTTCCCTGCCGGAAGGTTGGGCGCGATAAACGAACCGTCCCCCGTTGACGTCACATCGCGCTCAAGGTTCGTCGCCACGTTCACTATTTTGACAGCGGCCCCAGCCACGGCCGCTCCCGAGGGATCCACAACGGTACCGCGTATGGTTCCCTCAACGTCTGCATAAGTTGCGGGTGCACAGGCGACAAACAGCGTCACAATCCCCATGATCGAAAACACGAGAGGCGCAAACCGGCCCGTCTTTAGGATAGATTTCATAGCAGAAACCCCCATAACTTCACCATTCATAAATAGTCTTGAGGTGGCTAACCCGCACCAGCGGCTCTTTAGACACTAGCAATGTCCTTTCCACTCCGCAGTTTATATTGGTTTTTACAGAAAGTGAGCTAACTGCTTTGTTTCTAGTAAGGTTTTAGTACCAGAAGCGCATCTTTTTTTGACCTTTATACCGGAATTTGTATCTATTTCCCATATCGCGTAGCCATTTCTACTTGCTTCCAATTCGTTCATCACAATCCATTTAGCGGAATTGCATGAGTAGCCTTTCCAGTCCCGTTTTGAACTCCCTCTCCTCGCAAATCAGGCTTACCACCAGGTATCCGTCCGACGAAAAATCGTAATAGTGGCCGGGATGCACGTAAACGCCCTTCTCGTCGAGTAAAACAAGGGTGAGCTCCTCGTCCGAGCGCGTTGCGGGGACTCGCAGGACCGCATACCAGCCGCCTTCGAGTTCGAGGCGACTTAAAACGCTCCGCAAAACGAGCTGGCCGTCAAGTTCCGCCAAATTCCCGCGGACGCGCGCCATCAATTGCCGCTGAAACGCTGCACGGTCCGAGAGAAACGTTGGCAGGGCCAGTTGCACCGGCGCGCTCATCGAAAGATAGGTATCAGCAATCACTTCGAGCCGCGCGAGCGCTTCCCTTTTCGATTCTTGCGGACCGCTGACTGCCACCCACGCCGCTTTCATCTGCGGCAAGCCGCAAATTTTTGATATGCCGCTCAGCGTGAACGTAAGCGCGTCGCGATTGCCCGCAAAGCTCGCGGGCCGCCCATCGAGGTGAAAATCCAGAAAAACCTCGTCAACAATCAGCGCTAGACGCCGTGCCGAACAGATGGCGTTCAATTTCTCCATTTCCGCCCGTTTCGTAAAATGTCCAGTCGGATTATTGGGATGCACCACGATCAGCGCCCGCGCTCGTGGTGTGATTGCTTGCTCCACCGCGTGGAAATCAATCTGCCAGCCATGGTCGTAAACCAGCGGATAACGAGCGAGCTTCACGTCCTGAATGTCCGCAAGAAAATCGAACAGCGGATAGCTCGGTGCGGGAATGAGGATTTCGTCGCCCGGATTGCACAGCAGCTGAAACACGAACGAGTAGGCCTCGCTCGTGCTTGTGGTTAGAAAAATGTCGTCAATGTCAATTGCGGCGCCGCGCTCTGCGTAATATTCGCGGACTGCCTGGCGCGCCGAGACAAGCCCGCGCGGCGCCGGTTCATATTTCAGCGCAGCGGGATTGCGCAGCGCGTCCAGAATCGTGCGCTGGTCATACTCGAAGCCACACTCCGTCGGATTTGATACGGTCAAATCCACAAGCGGCTTCCCTGCTGCGCGATGGCGCGCCAAGGTCTGGCTCAAGTGGTTCGGCGCCAAATTCCACTTTGTTCGCTCGGCAAACACGTTCGTCTAGCCCTCTTTCTCTGTCTCCCCACTCCTATGCCCAGCGCTTCGGGGCGGTCGCTCGCCACGTTCGTGCCGCTGGCCTATCTTCGGCAGGCATTATATCCACCCAAGCTGCAAAGCCGCAGCGCCTCGCGCTCGCGTATACTAAAGGGCGCGCGAATGAACCGATGAGCACGCACCCGCAAGCCAATGCTGCGCCCGAGCCCATTCCGCAATTTGATTTGTCCGTCCAATATGCGACGATTGGCGCAGAGATTCGCACCGCCATCGAACGCGTGCTGTCTTCCCAGCAGTTTGTGCTCGGACGCGAAGGCGCGGCGCTCGAGGGAGAAATTGCCCTGCTCTGTGGCGTGGCTCACGGCGCGGGAGTCGCTTCCGGCACCGACGCGCTCATTCTCGCCTTGCGCGCTTGTGGTGTCGAGGCAGGCGACGAAGTACTCTTGCCCACATCTACGTTTGTCGCCACAGGCAGCGCCGTAAGCGCATTGGGAGCAAAGCCGGTTTTTGCCGACATTCGCCCGGAAACTTACAACCTCGATCCTTCGGAACTCGAGCGCCGTGTGACGTCGCGCACCCGCGCCATCATTGCCGTGCATCTCTATGGTCTCGCCGCGGACATGGATCCCATCGCGGCTTTCGCTAAGTCGCGCAAGCTGCCGCTCATCGAAGATTGCGCGCAGGCCATTGGCGCCCTTTATAAAGGAAGCCGCGTCGGTTCTTTCGGCGACGCGGCCTGCCTCAGTTTTTACCCCACAAAAAACCTTGGTGCGTACGGCGATGCAGGCATGGTGGTCTGCAATTCACCGGAAATCGCCGCCCGTGTTCGCATACTTCGGAATCACGGCCAAACCGCCAAATATCGCAGCAGCGAGCCGGGCTGGAACAGCCGCCTCGACGAGCTTCAAGCCGCCATACTGCGGGTCAAACTGCGCCACCTTGCCGGATGGCAGCACGCCCGCCGTTCAAATGCCGCCGAATACACGCGTCTCTTGCAGCAAATTCCCGGCATCATGACGCCTCTCGAGCCACAGGGCTTCGAACACGTCTACCACCAATACACCATTCGAAGCGAGCAACGCGACGCGCTGCAGCAGCACTTGGCTGCGCGAAAGATTGCCAGTGCTGTCTACTATCCGCATCCACTGCATCTGCAGCCGCTGTACGCGCCGCTGGGGCACACGCTCGGCGACTTCCCGCACGCGGAACGAGCTGCGCAAGAAGTTCTCTCCCTGCCCATGTATGCGGAGTTGCGAAAGGATCAGATCGCGCGCGTGGTGGATGCCATCGCTGCATTTGTGAAATGCTAAAGTGGCTCTTGACCGCGCTCCCTGAATTCGTAGCTATCTGCCAAGATACAAAAGCGCGAACAGGAAAATCCACAAACCATCCATGAAATGCCAATAGTAGGAAGTGATTTCCGCCGCCAGTGACATCGAGATTTGCGACTTTTCAAAATTGCGCAGCAAAACAAACAGCAGCGCCGCCACGCCACCGAGCAAATGCACGCCATGCGCGCCGGTGAAAATGTAGAAGAAGCTGCTGGCCTGGTCGCTCGCAATGTACACACCCTCGGCCACAAGCTGGCGCCAGGCAACAAGTTGTCCGGCTACAAAAAGGAGCCCCATTACCGTGGCCACTAACCACAGCTTGCGAAAGCCGCGCGCATCTCCATTTGACAGCCGTAACCGCGATCGCTCGAGAACGAAGCCGCTTCCCATGAGGACGGCGGTGTTCGCCCAGAGGATCCGTGGCAGGTGCACTGCGACCCACACGCGGCTGCTGTGGTGAAGAAGAAGAAAAGCGCTCGCCAGCGCCATGAAAAACATCAGGATAGAGACCATGGCAATAGCGATTCCCGTCGAGAATCGCCGCGGCGAAGGTGGCTCCCTCTGCCAGCCCTTGCCGTAATCGCCATCGTCACCGCCATCACCGCCGTCCGGCGGTCTTCCCCCGCCGCCACCGCCCCCGCGGGCATCTTCGACGATGACTTCAACGTCCGGAGTTGCCGTCGCACCCGGCATGCTGCTTCCTCTGTCGGCTTCCCTTCTCTTCTCTAGTTTGCCTTGACCACGCGATCCGGGGCAACGTGCTGGGGAATATAATCTTGCGCTACCCCTGGCACAGCAAACGCGTAAGCTCCGCGATAAACCACTGGCCCAGGTGCGCCAAAATCGTGCCGGGGCGGCGGTGATGCCATGCTCCATTCAAGTGTGGTAGCTCGCCAAGGGTTGTGCTCTTCGACTCTGTCACCGAAAAACAAGCTCCAGAGAAAATTGAACAAAAAGACCGCCTGCGCAAAAACCGTGATGACGATGCCGGCAGTGATAAACGAGCGCGCGGGACCAATCCACGAGCGAATCGCGGCGAGGTTCGCGCCAGGATTGTTGGCCACATGCGAGCCCAACCCCAGCCAGTGCATGGGCATGAAGACGGCGTAGACGCCCGCGAACGTCAGCCAGAAATGCAGCTTGCCTAAGGGCTCGTTCAGCCGGCGCCCGAACAGTTTCGGAAACCAGAAAAACAGCGCCGCGAGAATGGCAAACGTCGCGGCCACACCCATGACCAGATGAAAATGCCCGGTCACAAAATCTTCCGTGACGGAAGCGGAAGTGAAATCGTGCCGTGCGAGAAATAGCCCGGAAATCCCGCCGGAGAGAAAGAGCGAAACAAAGCCGAGAGCAAACAGCAAAGAAGTGTTCAATTGGAAGCGCGCGTTCCAAAGCGCGGCAAACCAGCTGACTAGCAGGATCGTCGCCGGCAACCCCAGAGAGGCGGCAAGGACCGAGAACACCAGTGGCGAGAAAGGATTCAGGCCGCTCGAAAACATGTGCTGGCCCCAAACGCAGAACCCCACCAGGCCCACCCCGCAAAGCGCAAGCACGACAAGGCGCTCTCTCCAAACCGGCCTACGAGAAAATGTGGCGATTAGGTGGGAAACGATGCCGAAGCACGGGAGCATCGCAATGTAGACTTCCGCCTGAGCAAAGAACCAAAACAAGCGTTGCCAAAGCACCGGCGACGCACCGGGCGCGACGTTCGCCGGTGGCGAGGCTGGGAAATCTACGGCGGAGAAGAAATGGGTGCTGAAAAAGCGATCCGAAAGCAGGCACAGGCACGCAGCAAGAAGAATGCTGAAAACGAGCATGCCCAGGATGGCGTTGATAAACCAAGCCCACACGGTCAGGGGCAGACGTGGAAGCGTCATTCCCTTCGCGCGCAGGTCGATGGTCGTGACGGTAAAATTGAGGGCGCTCGAGAGAGTCGCGGCACAAAAAACAGACACGCTGACGATCCAGAGAGTGATTCCCGCCTGCGGGGCAATCAAAAACGCGCTGGTTATGCCGAACAGCGAGACCACCGTGGTCCACAAGGAAAAAAGATTAAGCCCGGGAAAGGCCATTTCGCGCGCGCCGATCTGCAGTGGAAGAAAATAATTCCCGAACCCCAACTGCGGCGCCGCCGTCAGGACCAGGAAAACCATCAGCGACCCGTGCAGCACCGGCAGCGTGGCGTAGCGTTCCGGCGAGCTGCCAAGAGCGGAAAGAAAAGGGATGTGCATCTCGGGCCAGGCCAAATGGATGCGCATGACCAGCGACATGGCCATGCCCACAAAAACGCTCAAGAGCGCCAGCCAAAGGTACTGCAAGCCAATGGTCTTGTGATCGGTGCTAAAGAGGTAGCGGGAGATGAAGCTCTCCCGCGGCTTTTCCGGGTGATTTCCGCCGCTGTCGTGGATGACCATGGTTGTCGTAAGAGACGCAAACCTCGGTCCCTTCCGCGCAGACAATAGAATACATCGGATGGAAAAACACAAGAGGCGTGCTCGGCTGCCAGCCAGTGAGTGCCGGCGGAGACGCCGGGACGCCCGTCGCGGGGCGGTCTCGTTCGTGAGTCTGTGTCTCGACGGCGGTCGAATTTGAAGGTCCGATGGCAAATGCCGGCAGTATTAAACCGGGCGTTGGCCCTTGCGGAATGGGCCTTCCCTTCCCGCCGACTGCCCCGCTCAAATTGCGTCAATCCGTGGTAAAACACATCATGCGTCCTGGCGGAGCGTGTTCCATGTTGATCTCTTCGTTGTGTTTCATACCCTTTTTCCATTTCCACCCTATTTTCATGATCGTTTCTCTGTTTCTCTATTTTCTGCCCGCTTTTCTGGCGCGCAAAAGGTCGGACTTCACCGCTATCTTGGCCTTGAATCTGCTTGCCGGTTGGACCTTTATCGGGTGGATTATCGCGTTGGTTTGGGCGCTCTCTTCGGGGCAGCAACGCCAGGTCGCGGTCACGGCACAACCTGCTGCCCCTCCGCAAGCCATCTCTGGAACAGGGTTTTTCTGCAGCGCTTGCGGAAAGTCTTGCGAGGCGGGAGCCCGCTTTTGCAGTTCGTGCGGCGCCGCGGTGCCGGCCACGTCCCGGTGATGTGACCGGATCTATGGCGTGGCGAGGCGAGGCATGATGAAGTGGAAGAAGGCGTCGGGATTCGAAGCGAGGCATACCTGTGCGTTGGGCGAATTCGGTGCGTTGGAAGGCCCAGGGTCAGGGCGAGTGAAGCCCTTCTCGTCCACGCGAAGGTGCATGGCCTGAACAGGGCAGAGACTTGGGTCCACGATATAAGCAATGGTCATGGGATCGAATAGCGTCGGAGTTTCCTTGCCCCACTCGTGATAGAGCAAACTGAGCGCGTCGGTAATCGGCGTGCCCTGGCGGAACAGGATATCGCGGTTCGCCGCATCCATCTTCAATTGCGTGGAATCCAGCGGCATGACAAACAGCGCTAGGCCAGCGGCAAACAGTTTCTGCGCGGAAGGAATGTCATTCTTGATGTTCCATTCGGGCTCGGGACCACGGGGCGGACCGGTGCCAGTGTCGCCGTATCCCCGATAGATCGACCCACCCATCAGCACGACGCGCTTGAGCTTCCTGAAGGTGTCCGGGTCTTTTTCGATGGCAGCGCCCACATTCACGAGCGGTCCAATGGCGACAAGCGTGATTTCCCCCGGGTTGCGCCGAACTTGATCGAGTAAAAAACTGACCGCGTCCGGATGCGATGGTTTTGCGGAGTGCCCGCCCTTGGCATACTTCAGCTGCGTAAACGCGGTCTTAGGCTGTGTAGGCGGGCCTGCGGCAACGGGAATATCCGCGCGCGCCGCTTCTTCGAGCAAGCGGTCGAGGAGCTTGGCTCGCATTTCCGTATCGCCAAAGGTAGTGGTGATGCCGAGGATCTGCAGTTCCGTGCTGCGCAGGGCCAGAGCTACGGCAAAAGCATCGTCAATGTCGTCGCCAATGTCCGTATCAATGATGACCCTTTCCTTGGAAGCTTGCTGAAGCATTGCCGAGCGGGAGTGCTGCGCGAAGCAACGGGCAGAAACCGCGAACATCATGCAGGTCAGTAGAAATACGAAGATTCCGCGCGGTTTGGCCATGTTCGCTTGCCTCGTCTTGCGGGGCACTCCTTAGGGAATGCTACGACCCGAAAGACAAGTCAGTTTATCACGGGCTTCGCTTGTTCCTTGCCGGGCTAAACCGTATGATGCGCGGGCAATGGCACGCGTGCGCGGGGACGGCGGAATCTTCTTCAAATCAAAGAATCCGGAGGCATTGCGCGCGTGGTACGCCAAACACCTCGGGATTGTGAGCGAGGGGGATCAAGGCACCGGATTTCGCTGGCATCAAGCTGACAGCCCCGCGAAAGACAACTTCACCGCTTGGTGCATTTTCCCCGCTTCCACGACGTATTTTGGAGATAGCCGGTCAGACTTAATGGTGAATTATGTTGTGGACCACCTCGACGCCGTGCTGGAGGCCTTGAGAGAAGAGGGCGTCTGGGTAGATCCGAAAGTCGAAGAATACGACTACGGAAAGTTTGGCTGGATCGTGGACCCCGATGGCAACCGCATCGAGCTATGGGAGCCTCTGCCGAAGAGAGAAAAGCGCTAGCTTGAAGGAAAATTCTCTTTGAAAATCATGGCGCGTTGAGACTTCCCTCGCCTAAACGGCGGGGGATTCTTTGGCGTTACAAGCAATTGCTTGCTCGTCTCCAACGATGGTTCCTGCTTCACGGGCGCGCCTAAGCTTGCGCTTAGGTCTTATCGTGCCTCCACAGGCAGATGCCGAGCGTCCCTCGGCTAGGGCAAAGCGTACGACGCGCGCTTTTGCCTTGTCAACGGAGCCTTATATCCCCATGCCTCAAGGGCAGGGGCTCTACGGCTCTGCTGGTAGAGAGGAACCGGACATCTTGCTCCTAGTACGAACTTCGGCGATTACCGCGTCGGCTTACCGGTAACTTGATTTCCAGGACTTTACCGGTTACCGCGTTTGGCCGCGTCGCTCGGAGGCAGGACCTGTGAGCAGTGGCCTGCGAACGCCAAGGAATACAGCATCGATTACCCCAACTCGCGGAAGCGGGAAACGGTTGCTCCCGCCAGCTGCCGCGTCCTTTTGTTCCTGTTCCGCATGCTCCCCGCGTTGCGCTTGTTCCGTCAGCACTTCCCCATGGAGAACCGCTGTGTTCGCCCGTACGCAATCAGGGCCTGGCCAGGACGGTGTTCCGTTTTGAATCAACGTCCGCGAACGACTCTTAGCTATTGAGGCCCTGCAAGGGGGTTTCGGCCTCGTGTTGCGTCGACCCATTGAGACAACCGTGTTAGTCGGGCACTGACCAAGATCTTGTGTCATATTCGGCTGGCTGGCCTAGTCGAGGCTGTCACATTTCTTCGTGCACAGGCGTTAATAGAATAGGAGCGCGGAGGCTGGCGTTGCTTCAGAATGTGATAGAAGAAGTTTGTGCACCGAGGTTGAATGCGAGCAAGTGCAATGTGACCGGGAAGAACCCCACACGCGAACGCTTCGAACAGGTATTTCTTGCGAATTACACGCGTGTGGTGAGCGTTCTGCGCCGCATCGTCGGCGACCACGCCCGGGCAGAGGACTTAGCGAACGAGGTGTTCCTAAGACTCTATCGCCAACCCATGCCGACGGACGCCATAGAGAATGTCCCGGGCTGGCTTTACCGCACAGCGACGAATCTTGGCATTGATGCGCTACGCGCTTCGGCGCGGCGATATCGCTATGAGAAGGCAGCAGCGCGTACGGAAATCAAAGAAAGTTTCGCCGAAAGCGCTCTGGACCAATCATTGAGGCTCGAAACGCAAGAGCGTGTGCGTGCTGTCTTAGCGGAGTTGCAGCCAGTTCAGGCGCAGCTTCTACTGCTGCGTATGTCTGGTCATTCGTACAAGGAGCTCGCCGAAATGCTTGATCTGGAGATTGGGACAATCGGGACACGCCTCGTTCGCGCGGAGGCGGCATTCGAAGAGCGATATGTCGAACTGTATGGCCGGGAGGAGAAACTATGAATTGCCTTACGGAAAACATGCTCCGTGCTTACCACGATGGAGAATTGACTGGTGCCAGCCGAGCGGAGGCTGAAATCCACCTGTCGGCTTGTGATCGATGCCGCGAGCAGCTTGAAAGGGTCTCGGAAATGGCGCGGCGGGTTCAAGGACGGCTCAAGTCGCTCGATACTTCCGACTCGGGAATGGCCGTCGAGCCACATGACGCGCTAGCTCGCTTTCAGGCACAACGCGGCGACGATGAAGAGCACACGCCGATTTTGGCGCGGCTCTTTGCTCGCCGCTGGCGCCCTGCGTGGGCAGCAGGCGCCCTTGGGGCCATTTTTCTGGTTAGTCTGGCATTTCCTTTGGGCCGCGGACTGGCCCAGCGAATCCTTGCTACATTGCGCGTGGAGAGAGTTCAGCCCGTGCGCTTCGATACTACTTCGTTCGATGAGAATCGTCCCCTTCAGCGGATGCTGAGCCAATTGATTTCGGACAAAGTTGTCGTCATCACTGATGAAAAATCACAGAAAGCCTCAACCCTTGCCGAGGCCAGCCGACTTGCGGGATTTCAGGTGCGTGTCCCTCACGGTTTGACAGATGCACCGCAATTCAATGTTGAAGGCCGGCACGCGTTCAGAACAACGATTGATCGCGCCCGGTTGCAAGACATTCTCGACCAATCCGGCCGACCTGATCTTCTATTGCCCGCAACGATCGATGGGGAAACGATCTCCTTCCAGGTGCCACGTGGAGTTCGAGTGCAATACGGCGAGTGCCCGAAGATCGTTACGGAGGGTGAAGGCCAGGTGGGCAACTCTCCGCAAGCATTTAACTGCACAATTCTTCTTGAAGCGCCGAGTCCGATAGTCAACGTACCGGCAGATCTGAATCTAGAGCAACTCGCTGAAACCGGGCTCCAACTTGCGGGTATGAGCGCGGTGCAAGCACGGGAGTTTTGTCAGACAGTGGATTGGAAATCGACTCTTGTCTTGCCCATTACGCGGTTCGTCCGATCGTATGCGACGGTCACCGTGGACGGCGTGCACGGAACGCTCATGACCCCAGCGAATCGGCGAGGACCGGGGTCTGTTCTGATTTGGGTCAAAGATGGCATCATCTATTCCCTGGCTGGTCCAGGTGGGTCCAGCGATGCCATTGCGCTGGCAAATTCTTTGGACTAATGCCCCGGGGGCGCCACTGCACAAAGCGGACGGTTTTGCCATTGAGACGCAGAATTTGCGCAAGGTGTATGGCAAAAAGGTGGCCGTCCGCAATCTTTCACTGAGCGTGCGGTGCGGAGAAATCTTTGGCTTCCTCGGGCCGAACGGCGCGGGGAAGAGCACCTCCATAAAAATGTTGCTTGGGCTCGTGAAGCCTACGGACGGGCAGGCCCTAGTTCTTGGAGCGCCATCCGGAAGCGTCGAGATACGCCGCAAGATCGGTTTTCTTCCTGAGGACTTTCGATTCTATACTTGGCTCACCGCAAGCGAACTCTTGAAATTGCACGGGAAACTTTGCGGATTGTCCGCGTTGTCCCTCGCAGAGCGCGTTCCTGCTCTTCTGGAATTGCTGGGTCTCACTCCCCATCGGGAAAAACGCCTGCGTGAATTCTCAAAAGGAATGCTGCAACGGATTGGTTTAGCACAGGCGCTGATTCACGAGCCGGAGTTAATTTTTCTCGATGAGCCTACATCGGGGCTCGATCCTATGGGCAGGCGGCTCGTTCGTGACGTGATCCGTGCTCAAAGGGAGCGCGGGGCGACTGTGTTTTTGAACTCGCATTTGCTGAGCGAAGTCGAAATTACGTGCGATCAAGTTGCGTTCATCAAGCAGGGCGAAATCGTTGGGACTCACGACCTTCGAACAGAATCCGGCGGCGAAATCCGCGTGGTTGTTTCAGCGCAGAAACTCCCGGCCGAAACTGTAGCGGGGCTAACCAGATGGTGTACGTCAATCCGAAAAGAGGACGATCTGCTGACGTTTTCGACGAATTCTAAAGAGGTTCTCCCGGAGGTTCACCGGTATTTGGCCGCCTCCGGGGCCGATATTTTTTCATTCACTCCGGAGCGGCTATCCCTTGAGGAACTTTTTCTAAAAATTATGGGCGAGGACCGCGGACTTTGAGGGGTGTCTGGATCATGGCGGACGTTACATTCCGTGAAGCCACGCGGCGGAAGATTGTTTGGGCTGCGCTGCTCGCGGGAGGCGCATTCTTAACCCTCTTCGCTGCCGCAATGCACTTTCAAGCGAAGGACCTGGCGCGCTACAACGTGCCGCCATTTATTCGGTATCAGGTGCAGAGCTCCATTCTCCAGGTTGGTTTCTACGCTGCTGATGTACTCGCTGTGCTGCTTGCCATCTTGACTTCGGTGGACACGATCTCAGGAGAGATTGCTTCCGGCACGATTCATGCGATTGCCACGAAGCCGGTCTCGCGGTGGCAAATTCTAATTGGAAAATGGATTGGTTTTGCGGGCATGGTGGCAGTCTATGTTGCGCTGATGTTTGCTGGAGTCGGGATGGTGGGCCGAGTTGTCACAGGGATCGTTACGCCCCGCATTTTCCTTGGTGGGGCGCTTGTTTATCTCGAATGTCTGCTCGCGCTGACAATGACAGTTATGTGCGGGACGTGGTTTTCGACGCTGACGAATGGGGTCATTGTGATTGGCCTCCACGGGATCGCATTCATCGGAGGTTGGATTGAACAAATAGCGGCGTTGACAAACAGTCCTCACCTAGCGACGGTCGGAATTATATCGAGCTTGCTGATGCCAAGTGAAGCGTTGTGGCATCGCGCATCCTTCGAAATGCAGTCATCGTTTGCACGGACGCTTCAATTCACGCCGTTTGCGAATGCTTCTGCGCCTAGCGTCACGATGATTGGATATGCAGTGGCGTATCTGATGATCGCATTCGCAACAGCGATTCACCATTTCTGCGAGCGCGATCTCTAAAAAAGAGGTCGACCGAGGAAGAAGGCCTGCCGGGCGGCCACGTTCAAACGGCTTTATCGAACGCGCCCGGAGATCCCTGCGTGCCCTAACTCGTCCACCACGATGCGCGTTGCGATAAAGCACTAACGTTAATCATTAGCATGACGACCTCTGCAACGTAACGGTGGTGTGTGGATTCCAGTTTATAATATTTTACAAATATTAACTATGCTTTGTTCGAATCGGCGCGTACGATACACCGAGTAAACAGCCAGAGAGACCAGGTGCGGAGCGATTCGTTCGATACCAGGTCCGGTCACGCGCCACTGACTCCGTTCTCGGCTACGTTGTCCTAATTTGCTTCGGCCCACCTATTAGGAACTCGTCTAAAGAGAGGACACCAAGAATGCAATTACTGAAAAAGTCTTGTCTATTGGTGCTTGGCCTGGCAATGCTGGTGTTGGCGCGCCCCATGTCGGTTTTGGCGGCCACTGCTGACCCGGTCCTTGAGTGGATCGGTATCATGAACGACACCGTCCTTGCAGGGGGAACCAACCCGCTGGTAACGTCGCGAGTTGTCGCGCTGGTGTCGGCTTCTCTCTTCGATGCCGTCAACGGCATCGACGGTCGGCTTCAACCAATTCATGTAGAGGCCGATGCGCCACGGTGCGCATCAGAGCGTGCCGCTGCGGTTCAGGCGGCCTACGCCATGTTGCTCAAGCTCTATCCCGCGCAGTCAGATTCGCTGACGATGCATCGCAATGCCTCCATTGCTGCGATCACGGAAGGGAACCCTCACTCAGTACAGGCGGGAATCGCTTGGGGACAACAGGTCGCAGACAGCATTTGGGATTGGCGGAGCACGGATGGGTTCAACCCACCAGCTCCCCCGTTTGTCGGTGTGCTCGGTATCGTGGGGTCGCCCTCCGCCATTGGCGTTTGGCGGCCAACTCCACTCGTCAACGCACCCGGTGCTGGCCCACAATTCGCCACCATGACGCCATGGACGATGCGGCGACCTTCGCAGTTCCGCCCGGCTCCGCCGCCTGCGTTGACTAGTGCTGCTTATACCATGGATTACAACGAAATAAAGATTATGGGAGTGTTCGCGGGTTCTCAGCGCACTGCTGACCAGTCGGAACTGGCGCTCTTTTGGGCCGGCAACACGGCTCTCTATTGGAATCGCATCGCTTCACAAATTGCCACGGCACGAAATCTAAGTCTCACAGAGAACGCTCACCTGTTCGCGCAGCTGAATCTCTCGATGGCGGACGCCGCCATTGCTTGCTGGGATGCCAAATACCGCTATGTCTTCTGGCGCCCAATCACCGCCATAGTGGTGATATCGACGGCAATGCCGCCACCGCTGTGGACCCCGCTTGGACGCCCTGGCTCGATTTTTTCCCGGCCGGAACCCCACCACATCCCGAATATCCCTCCGGCCATTCGACGGTCAGCGGTGCCGCAGCCTTTATCCTCGAGGCCGCGTTTGGAGACAACACTCCATTCACAGTTACGTCCGACGTTCGGCAGGGTACGCGATCATTCTCGAGCTTCTCCGCCGCTACTGCGGAGATCGCCGACGCGCGCGTTTTCGGCGGAATCCACTACCGGAACTCCTGCGTGCAAGGAAATGCGGTCGGCCGTGCTGTGGCTGACTATGTCCTGTCCCATGCCATGCGTTCCCCTAACGAGCACTAGCAGGCAGTTGATAGGTCGACGAACGTGACCTGCTCCTTTTGGAGTGCCGCGACTAAAAGAAAGTCATAACGGCAAATCCGTTTTGCACAGTGCGCGCAGATTCGGGTGTCAAACGGCGGAGCCGAATGCGCAGGGACCACGAGTCTCACCGCAATGGGGAAAGCCGAAATCCTCCTTTGTGATTCGTTCTATGGCGTTGGCGGCGTAAGCCGCGACAAGCTCGTTCCCATCGAAGAGGAAGGCCGCAAAGAACGACACATCCTTTGAGCCAAGTGCTTCTATAGCTTCAATTATCCACAGGCGCGTCTGCGGAGATGGATTGTCTGACCTAGTCTAGCTTTTAATACGGGAATCGCCTCTTTCGCGTCGAGTATTTGCAAAGCCATGGAGGTTTGTTCGAGGACTCCGCTGTCTTCATCCACGGCAAGAGTATGAATTAGGTCGGCCACCGCAGCACGGCGCACCGGTGCAGACGCGCGTACATCGCCACGATTCTCTCCCAATGACATCGCGGAAACCCGCTGTTTTGGCCGGTATCCTGCTATTTCAAGAAGAGGCCGGACCGCTAGACCCGCCCTTTTGGCGGCACATTTGCGGCACACTTTTCGGTCTACGGTCTACCATAATTTACCTCGCTATACTTTTTGAAAAAGTGCGAAATCGCCAGTGTTTATGCGGGTTTTCTGCGTGTTTACGCGGGATTGCAAAAAGTTATGGTGCGGTAGAGAGGACTCGAACCTCCACGGTATTGCTACCGCCAGCCCCTCAAGCTGGTGCGTCTGCCAGTTCCGCCACTACCGCACAGTGGGTTGGTATCATTCTAGCTATCGAATGTTAACGCTGCAACCGCCAAGCGTTTCTAAGTCGTTTCTAAGTCTTCCGCTTTCAGCCCTCAGGCCGAAGAAGAGCACGACACAAGTTCCTGACCAGGAAACCGAGCGCTACGGTTTTTTCGTTGGCGCAGGGGCAGACGGCGGACTCGTGGGAGTTTGCTCGGCTGGCTTCGAACTAGCTGGTGCCGAAGACGAAGCTGGCGGAGTCTGTGCCGGCTTGGACGTTGCCGCCGGAGGCTGCGGGTTTGCCGGAGCTTGCGAGGCGGGCGGCTGAGTTTGCTGACCGGTCGGCAACGGGTTATGCGTACTCGGCTGCGGTGTAACCGGAGTCGTCACCGGAGCCGGTTTTGGCGCTGGCTGAGAAACCTTCTGAAGGATCGAACCGCCTTCCTCGACCGCCTTGTCCGTGCGCACCACCATGGCGAAGGAGCAAACCATGAACATGACCGCGCACCAGGTGGTAGCTTTGGAGAGAACGTTTGCCGCACCGCGCGGGCCGAAAGCCGTTTGACTGCCCGCGCCGCCAAAAGCGCCCGCAAGGTCTGCGGCTTTGCCGCTCTGCAGCAGCACCACAACCACAAGAACAAGGCAGTTCAGAATAAAGAAGGGTTTCAGGATCCAGGTGCCGCCCCAGGAGAGGCGGAAGCCAATCCCGATGATCGCGAATCCGATGGCCAACGCGACGGCCCATTTCATCCAAGAAGGCATTTCTATCTCCTAACGAACCCCAAGTATTTCGGGACCGACAGCTCGAATCTCTCCAGACGCCAATTTGTGGCCTGCTACCGGGAAGCTTCGACGATGGTCGCAAGCGATTTTGCGTCGAGACTCGCTCCGCCCACCAACGCACCGTCCAGTTCTTCCTGCGCCATCAGTCCGCGAATATTGTCCGGCTTCACGCTGCCACCGTAGAGAATGCGCAAATCGGAGGCATGAGCGGCGGAGAATTTCTCCGCCGCGCACTGGCGAAGAAATCGGTGAACATCGGCGGCCATTTCAGGTGTAGCGGTGCGGCCCGTCCCAATGGCCCATACTGGCTCGTAAGCTATCAGCATACGAGAGAACTCCTCCGGGGTCAACGCGCCCAGGCCGCCGAGGAATTGCCTCTTGCAAACCTGATGAGTTTGACCGGATTCACGCTCGACCAAGGTTTCGCCGACACAAACGATGGGAATGAGTCCCGCGGTGAGAGCTGCTTTGGTTTTCTTAGCCACGGACTCGTCGGTTTCGCCAAAAAATTGCCGGCGCTCGGAGTGGCCGATGATGACGTACCGGCAGCCGGCTTCGACAAGCATATTGGTGGAGATTTCGCCGGTGAAGGCCCCCTCTTTTTCCCAGTGGACATCTTGCGCGGAGATGGCGATGTTCGTGTTTTTGGCGGCTTCAACAGCGGCGGGAAGTGCTGTGAAAGGCGGAGCGATGACAATGTCGCAATGCTTCGCGCTCGAGACGAGCGGTCGAAACGCCGAGAAGAACGCGTGCGTTTCCGCTTGCGTCTTGAACATTTTCCAGTTGCCGGCAATCACGTGACGACGCGTCATGGCGTTCTCCATCCCAAGCTACTCAAAGTAAGCATCCATTGACTCCGCGTCGTTCCTGCAAAAAACCACCGAACTTTCCGGAATGACGCACGGGAGAGGCGATTGCGCGAAGGCGGATGCAAACCTCAAGGCAAAGCGAACGCGGAAAGGCACAGCACGCAGAGGACTCGCAGAGAAGGATGGCGCTCATTTATTTGTTGGTGAGGGCTTCGACGCCGGGAAGCTTATGGCCGCCGAGAAACTCGAGCGATGCGCCTCCACCGGTGGAGATGTGCGAAATTTTGTTGGCCACGCCCGATTGATGCACGGCAGCGACGGAATCGCCGCCGCCGACGATGGAAGTGGCGCCCCTGCTGGTCGCGTCGGCCACGGCCTTGGCAATTTCGAGCGTGCCCCTGGCAAAAGCGGGCATCTCGAAAACACCCATGGGGCCATTCCACACGATCGTCTTGGCTCCGGCAATTTTCTGCTTATACGTTTCGATGGTCTTCGGTCCGACGTCCAAGCCCATCCAGCCATCAGGTGTGGCGGAAAGAGCAACGATTTTTGTGGCCGTATCGGCTTTCAATTCCGCGCCGACCACATGATCGACGGGAAGAAGCAGCGCGAATTTCTTTTGCTGGGCTTCGGAACGAAGCCGGCGGGCGAGATCGAGCTTGTCGTCCTCCACCAGGGACTTGCCGATGGGCTGACCCTCGGCTTTTAGGAAGGTGTAGGCCATGCCGCCACCGATGAGCATAACGTCGGCAATCTTCATGAGATTTTCGACCACTTCAATCTTGTCACTGACTTTCGCGCCCCCCAAGATCGCGACAAAGGGACGTGTGGGATTCATGACAGCTTTGCCGAGATAGGCCAGCTCTCTTTCCATGAGCAGCCCGGCGGCGGCCTGCTGGACAAAGCGGGTGATGCCGACCACGGAGGCGTGCGCGCGATGCGCCGAGCCGAAAGCGTCGCAAACGAACACGCCGTCACAGAGAGAGGAAAGCTGTTTGGAAAAACCTTCATCGTTTTTTTCTTCTTCGGGATGAAAGCGGACGTTTTCGAGCACCAACACTTCGCCATCGCGCAGGGCTTTGCTCTGCCCTTCCGCGCCGGGACCGACGCAATCCAGGGCAAAAGCCACGGGCTTGCCGAGGAGTTCTTCCAGCTTCTTGGCGGCGGGCCGCAGAGAATATTTCGGATCGGGACCACCCTTGGGACGGCCAAGATGCGAAGCGAGAACGAGGCGCGCACCCTTTTGGATAGCGAGGCGCAGCGTGGGGAGGGTTTCGCGGATGCGCGTGTCATCGGTGACGATCGCGTCCTTGAGGGGAACGTTGAAGTCGACGCGGATGAAGACGCGTTTGCCTTTGAGGTCGAGGTCGTTGATGGTGAGCTTCGTCATTCGTCGTGACCTGTGGCCCGTGTTCTGTGACCTGTGAAGTGCGCTGGAGACGACGGGCGCTGGTCGCCATGACGCAATGATTCAAGATCCTCTGCCGGTTCGGATCGGATCGCCGAAGGATGCCAGAATTATGAATCAGAACTTAGATGCTAGGAGCTTGATCAGGTCGCGGCAACGGCAGGAGTAGCCCCACTCGTTGTCGTACCAGGCCAAAACCTTGACGCAGCGATCCCCGACCACTTTGGTGTACTCGGCATCGACGATGGAGGAATTCGAGTTACCTTTGAAGTCGGCGGAGACAAGCTGCTCCTCCGTGTAACCAAGAATGCCCTTCATGGGGCCGTTCGCGGCGGCTTTCAAAGCCGCGTTCACGGAATCTTTGCTCGCGGGCTTGTCGACGAAAACGGTGAGATCCACGACGCTGACATTGGGCGTGGGAACGCGCATGGCGTACCCGTCGAGTTTGCCTTTCAGCTCGGGAATGACAAGATGCAACGCTTTAGCCGCGCCGGTGGAGCTCGGAATCATGTTGAGAGCAGCCGCGCGAGCGCGGCGCAAATCTTTATGCGGCAGATCGAGCAGGCGCTGATCGTTGGTATAGGAATGGATCGTGGTCATGGTGCCGCTAGTGATGCCGAAAGTGTCTTGGATGACCTTCGCTACGGGCGCAAGACAATTGGTGGTGCAGGAGGCATTGGAAACGACGTGGTGCTTTGCCGGATCGTAGCACTTATCGTTCACACCAAGGACAAAGGTGGCGTCGGGTCCGTCGGCGGGCGCGGAGATGATGACCTTCTTCACCGGAGCGCGGAGATGCTTTCTGGCATCGGGCCCTTTGGTGAACAGGCCGGTGGATTCCACAACGATTTCCGCGCCAACCGACACCCAATCGAGTTCGGCGGGATCCTTGACGCGGAACACCTTGAAGTTCCATCCGTCGACCGCGATGCTGTCGTCGGTGTGCGACACCTTGTGCGGCAAATTGCCGAGCACAGAATCGTATTTCAGCAGGTGCGCGAGCGTCTTGGCGTCCGTAACGTCATTCACCGCGACGAATTGAATTTCCTTATCGTCGATCGCCGTGCGCATGATGTTGCGTCCGATGCGGCCGAAGCCGTTGATGCCGACCTTGATGGGCATACATTCCTCCAAAGGTGAGTCGTTGACCGCAGCGCGGTAACTTGAAATCCTTTGCCAAATCGGGAGAGGCCCTTCCCCTCTATTGGTAAAATGCGGATCCTAAGGGTCTCTGTAAGTGCCTTAGAATCAACAGTTCGAGACATCATCGAAGTGTTGATTCTCAGAGGGTTATATAGAGCGCCAAGTCACCGAGCATCGCGGGGCTCATCACGCCGCACACTGTCGCTGGGGCCTTACAGCACAAATAGAAGTAAAGAAAAAGACCGGCAGCCAAGCCGTTCTCAAAACTCTTTTGCCCTGCTCACTAAAAGATATTTTAGTACGCCAGCAAGTTTCGTCAAGGACGATTTGAGAACAGGCGGTGATGGTCATTCCGGTGCCCCGCACGCGCGTAGCAGAGCACAGGTCTTCGGGTTGGGAGCGTGGTGAGCAAGGCCGGGGAATCGCTGCGCATAGCCGAGCGGGGTGCATTCCACTACCTCGCCCGGACGCTCGTAGTAACCCGGAAGCTTTGCACGGACGGAAAGGTCCGCACCGCGTTCCAACAACAGACGCGCCACGGGCAACCCCGCGTCATGGAACTGCGTAACGGCGTGAAAGACGGGAGTTTGCCCACCGACGCCGTAATGATCGAATGCCGCTCGCGCATTGACGTCGGCCCCGCGGTCTAGAAGCATTCTTGCAGCGTCGACGTTGCCGTATTCGGCGGCCACGTGCAGGAGCGTCGCACTTCGAAGAGTGAGGAGGCGCGTCCCGGTGACGCCGAAATCAAGTTCAGGGAACGGTTGGTGGAGCAGCGCAGGGTCAGCGTCAAGTTGTTCGGCTAAGCGGTCGAGCCGGCTTCGCAGCAAATCCAAAACGAGCGGAACGTTGTGTTTGGTCGTGCCGCCAGCGTCGAGCAGAGCATCCATGCAAGCGCCAAGCTCCGGTGAACGACCGTAAGTGCCTATGACATAGTCGAGCGCCGTGCCCGCGTATTTGGGCCGCGGGCTGGGGCAGTTCGGATCAGCTCCGTGGTCGAGGAGCCACTTGAGGGCCGCCGGCTCCACGGTCTCGCAAGGTGCGAAGATGATGGGAAAATAACCGTTCCAGAGGGCGTTCACGTCCGCGCCGCGAGACACCAGAAGCTCCATCATCGGGATGCGATGGCCGAAGAGCGCAGCCCGCATCAACGGACCCTCACCACCTTGATGAACATCCGACCCATGATCGATCATCCATTCCGCCATGGTGAGTCTCTCGGCACTTGGCGGCGCCCACGGTACGCGACACTCGGCAACCCAGGTGAGCGGACCATTTTTTCCGTAGCCGAGCGGAGCACGATGCAGGGCTGGATTGCGTGTCATGAGGAACTTGACGCGCTCGAGATCGTTGCTATCGATGGCCTGCTTGAGCTGGCCGATTTCCTCCAGGGAATCGACGTGGGCCTTGAGTTTCGGCCAACTGGCAAACCCGTAGAGACGTGCGATTTTGAATTGCGCGTCGGTAAGAGATTCCGCGCCACCAGACATGAAAAGATCTTTGGCTTGATCCTTCAATTGGCGGAGGTTGGGGCGCTCCGGAAGCGGACGCCGCTGATTAGGGGCATCGGTCGACACGCGACCTCCTTTCGTTCAACGCCCGTTGTCCGCATTTCGGGCTGGAAAGAAGGTTCGCAAGAATTGATTTCAAACAGGTGGGCTTCTACCCTTTCCGCGGACCGGATGCGTCCTTAACGCAAAGGCGATCCTACCATAACAAGACGATGACTCTTCACTTGCGGCAAGAGGGGGAGGGGCGGCTACAAGGCCGAGTGCGCGGCCACCGCTCGGGGACCGTCGAGTTAACCAATCGAAATGCGGGCCGAGGATATAATGGCGGGGGATGAAGGACTGGTCACCGGTGTCGGCGGTGCGCTGGCTGTTTGCTTCCGAACCTGGAGCGACGAACGGGCTGCTGCCGCGCTGGATTTTCCTGCGCGCACTCGGACTGATTTATTACTCCGCGTTTTTCTCACTTGTTTTTCAAATTAAAGGATTGATCGGGCCGCAAGGAATTCTTCCCGCGGGCGAATATCTGCACGCGGTGACGGGGCAATTTGGCCGCGTGGGCTACTGGTATGCGCCGACCCTGCTATGGCTTTCAAGCGGCCGGCACATGCTGACAGCAATCTGCTGGGTAGGGATGATCGCATCGCTGCTGCTGGTGTTGGATTTGTGGCCGCGCGGAATGCTGGCGATTTGCTTTGCGTGTTTCCTTTCGTTCGTGAGCGCGGCGCAGGATTTTTCCGGGTACCAATCCGACGGAATGCTGCTGGAGGCAGGATTTATTTCTTTGTTTTTCGCGCCGGGAGGATTCCGGCCACGGCTGGGCGAGCCAAGCCCGCCTTCGCGAGCGAGCTGGTTCTTGCTGTTGTGGGAATGCTTCCGAATCTATTTCGAATCGGGTGTGGCAAAAATCATGGGAGGCGACCCCCAGTGGCGGAACTTCACGGCGCTCGATGAGTACTACCAAAACGGGCCGCTGCCGACCTGGATTGGATGGTACATGCAGCATGGGCCGCACTGGTTCCACGCGGCGACCTCGTTTGGCACGCTGGCGCTGGAATTTGGGCTGGTGTGGATGATGTTCCTGCCGCGGCCGTTTCGCATGGTTTGCTTTTGTATCGTTACGCCATGGCAGATTGGAATCATTCTTTCGGCGAACTACACATTTTTGAATTATCTGGTGCTGGCGCTGGGCTTTCTGCTCCTGGACGACAAACTTCTGGAACGATTCGTTCCCGAGCGCTGGAAGAGGAGCGAGGGTCGCGCGGCATCAGATGGAAAAGGCAGCCAAGCAAAAGAACAACCCGCAGGGCTTGACCTCACGTTACAGGAAACGCTCCAGGACAGGAAATTTCTTGGGGCTCAGGAAGTGAAACCCGAAGCAAGCTCGGAAAGGCATTGGCAACCTGCGCTGCATAAGCAATGGGCGGCGTTGACCCTGGCGATGATGGCGGTGATGCTCTCATGGATTTTCTACGCGACGGCAGTCGAGATGATATGGATGGTGAAGCCGCTGGAGTTGCCGACGACGCCGGTATCGGCGCTGGAGCCATTTCGTATTGCAAACCGGTATGGGTTGTTTGCCATCATGACCCGCGGACGGTACGAGATTGAATTCCAAGGCTCGGACGATGGGCAGAAATGGCTGGTTTATCCGTTTCGGTTCAAGCCGCAGGATCCAGCAAAGGCGCCGGGGATTTACGCGCCCTATCAACCGAGATTCGATTGGAACTTGTGGTTCGCGTCGCTGAGCACTTGGCGGGAAGAGCCGATTGTGCCGCGAACCGAGCAGGCCCTGCTACGCGGGTCGGGGGATGTTCTGCAATTGTTCGCGGGCAATCCCTTTCCGAAGGCGCCGCCGCGGCAAGTGCGCGCGGTGCTGTGGCAGTACTGGTTTGCCGAGCCGGAGGAAAAGCGCGCGACGGGAAGGTGGTGGCGGCGCGAGCAGTTGGGATTGTATGCGCCAACGCTCGAGCGGGAAGCGGACGGAAGAATTGTAGTGTTGCAGTGGCCGCAGATGGTGGAACCACGGGAATGAGAGGGAAAGGCCCCCTACTGCGGGAACTGCTCGATGCGCGTGACGTGGTCGCCGGTGAAGCGGACAAAGACGGTCTTGGACGGCGGCTGGCCATAGATCCAATCCTCAATATCGTTGCCTTCGGAGTCACGCTCGCGGACTTTGTGGTCGGGCTTGCCCATGGCAGCGATGACTTCTTCGCGGTCCATGCCGACAAGGGGCCGGCGCTCCTGAATAGCTTTCTTCATCTCCGGCGGCAAGGTGTCGATCCACTGCACGGAGGCGGAGCGCTCGTTCTGAAAATTGAGGAAGGGAGAAAGGATTTTCTTCAAGTCGTCCGGGGTCATGTCCGGAACGAATTTATTCCACTCCAAGAAGATAGTGCTGCCCATGCCGGGCTGCAATCCAGGCGGGCCGGTTTCCTGAGTCGAAGTTGATTGCATGGTAGGAGAAGGGCCGCCGATGCCGATTTGCAGATGATCGCGCCAGTGATGCTTGCCGCGGCCGCCGCCATTTAAGTCCACGACAATCTGGTGCGCGCGGAATTCGAGGCCGGTGATCTGCACGTTGTCGCCGGAATTGACCGCAGCGCCATGCGTGGCGACAGCCCGATTCAAAAGCTGGGTGTCGAGCGGTTTGCCGACGATAAGGTTGAACCCCTCTTTACCGGCAGGCAGAGACTTGACGGCCTTGGCAAATTCGCCGGAGACAAAGCGGATCAGGGTCAGTTTGGAGTTTTCCTGCAGCGGCTGGTTCGGCGTGCTGGCCGGCTTTGGCTGGGCCTGGCTGCCATCGGTGGAGTCTCCCGCGCTCGGGAAAATGGGAATCTCTTCATCCGAGGGAAAGTTGACCAAAGGCCTCTCGGGCGGACGAAGGCTATTGACGCGGGGGACATCCGCGTCGCCCAGGAGCACGAGTGCCAGAGGAATGGCGTACCAGTTCGGCATAAACTCCGCGGGCGCTCTTCGAGGGCACCTCGCGTTACCTATTCTATCCTATGATGCGGGAAAGTGGCTGAACAGGTGCCAAGGCGGCCAAGGCGGAGGAAAGCCGCGATTCGCCTACCTGTACTTGGACGAGCCCGAACTGTACGAAGGGCCGGTCGACTGGAGTTCGGCCCGAGTGTAGGCGACTTGAGAACCCCGAGTTTCAAAAGCCCTTTGGATTTGCAGGCTTCAGCAAAGGAGAAGCCATTATTTGGCGACCGGCACTTTAGGTAGGCTTGATCCGCTGAAGGTGCTTAGCGGAAGACGACACTTACGCCCTGGCGGTCAATGGTCGTGTGCAGGACTTCACCGCCAGCTTCGGCGACGGCCTTTTCGGCGCGGTCGCGGGCCTCGGGCTCGATCAGGAGAACCACGCAGCCGCCTCCGCCTGCGCCGCAGACTTTGCCGGCAAGAGCGCCGTTGCGACGTGCGCTTTCAATGACGCGATCGATGGTCTTGGTCGAAATCGTAGGGAGGTTGCGCCTGCGGAAGGACCATTCCTCACGCATAAGCCGCCCGGCTTCCTTCCAATCGGGTTTCTCTAAGGCCACGCGCATGCATTGGGCAACCTCGGAAATCCGTTCGAGGCTTTGTTGCACGGCCCTTTTGCCGCCGATTTGGGCTTTGAAGACTTCCCAGTTGTTGATGCCGTGCTGGCGGGGCTTGCCCGTATAGCAAACCACGACGCGGCGTTCAAGTTCATCGAGATTGACGCGCAACTCGACGCGATGCTCGCCGCCGGGGGGCAGCTCGATGGCGGCAGCGCCGCCAAAAGCTGGCGGGTAGTGATCCTGCGTACCGGTTGGAACGTTGATGACAATGGCTTCGGCGTCGCGGCTGATGTGAATCCAGTCCTCCTTGCTCTTCCCCGCCCCCGTGAAGCGGTCCAGCGCGGCGCAGATGGCCACGGCCATGGCGCTGGAACCGCCAATGCCGGCGCCGGCAGGGGCTTTCGAATCGGTCATCAACGTGAATCCACCTTGTGGGCGGAAAAACTTGGTTATTTCGGCAAGGAGCGGAAGGCGATAGCGCTTGGTCTTCATGAGCGCGGCGAAGCAGGGGAAACTTTCTTCACGCTGGATGTCGCGCGACACCAGGCGGATGGACTCGCCACCGTTGGTTTCGATACGGCAGGAAGCGTAGAGGGAGATGGCGGCGTTGAGGGTGACCGAGCCAGGATGAAATAGGTAAAGCGGCCAGATGTCGAGCGTGCTACCGGCGAAGTCCACACGCGTTGGCGCCTTGGATTCGATGATCATAGGAAAGAGTCAGCCTGATTTTGGATTTTTTCGGACGAGGTAGTTTGACGGAACACAGTGGCAAGCTCAAGGAAGAAAGGAGCGCTGTCCACAGAAAGGTAATGCCCGCCTCGGCGGGCACAGCCAGGAATCGTCGGTTGCGGCTAGCCGCCAGCCGAGGCGGCGCGGTTACGGGCGATGAGCTGCGGGCCGTCGGGCTTTTTCACAGCGAGCGCGGGGTTGGGCTCAAAGCAGCGGCGGCAGCGGGCTTCATAAGCTCCCATAGCGCCGACGACGATGAGCTCCTCGCTTTCCACCAGGCGCTGGGTGTGAACGGCGGGATTGCCACAGCGAACGCAGATGGCCAACAGTTTGGTGATTTCTTCTGCGATAGCCAGGAGACGGGGCATGGGCTCGAACGGGCGCCCGCGATAGTCGGTGTCCAGACCGGCGACGATGACGCGCTTACCAAGATTGGCGAGCCTGGTGCAAACATCCACCACTTCATCGCCAAGAAACTGCGCTTCGTCGATGCCCACGACTTCCGTGCGCGGAGACAGTTTGTCCATGATTTCGGCGGCCTTGGCGATGTTGTCCGACGGAATGCCCAGGCCGGAGTGCGAGACGATCTCGTTGGCGGCGTAGCGCTCATCGATGGAGGGCTTGAAGATTTGCAAGCGCTGGCGCGCAATCTCCGCGCGGCGAAGGCGGCGAATCAGTTCCTCGCTCTTGCCGGAAAACATAGGACCGACGATGACTTCGATCCAGCCCATATTGCCTTTGACAATGTCCACGGTGGCTCCTTGTTAGTTTCAGTCGTCCTTTCGTCAGTTTTCACCCGAAAACAAATCGCCGCCCCGGTTCCAAGATGCGCTCACGAAGGCAAACCGGAGGCGCCCACGGCTTCGGCACGGTACATCCTCGCATTATAGAACGGAGCAAAGGCAGCAATCACGGCGACGCGAAACGCTTCCTGCCGACTGATGAGATCGCCCGAAAGGACGCCCCAGGCGCCCTGCGCGTCGCGAATGCCCACCATGCCGGCAAACCTATCGATGGCCGCGGCCAGCTCGGTGCCATTCTCAAGAACTTCGCGAGCGAGAGCCTCGGGGAGTTCGATGCCGCCCGAACGGCCGTAGTGACCGCGCGCGCCATCCGTTACGTAAGCCCAACTTTCGAGAAGCACGCGGCGGCGCGAGCCTTGCGCCAAATCCGAATTCCACCCTGTGGGGAGAGGCGAAGGGGTTTCCTCGATTACGTCGAGGCCCCCTTCCAGGCCGACGAAGTAATGCCACTGCAATCCGTTCTTCTGCGCGATTTCGACCAGCGTCTCCGCACGATGGCGGGCGCCGCGCATAAGTTCTTCGTGCGACAGCGGAGTATGACTGACCCCTGAGTCCACTTCGAGCGCGACCAGCTCGAACTCCGTAGCGGGAGGAAAGCATGGGGAAAGGAATTCCAACGCCTGCTTGACACCGTTGATCTTCGGGCCGCGCTTGCTGCCGATCGCGATGATGGTTTTGGGCATTCTTTGGGTCGTGCGACGCCTGATTGTAACGAGACTGCAAGAGAATTTTCATGACAATTTTTGAAACCTGAGGAAAAACTCGAAAGATAGAATGGGGATGGCCTACAAGCGAATCGGAGGTCGCGGAAGAAGTTCCGGTAGCGCAGGTCGGGAGGCGAGTTAACCGGGCATCCCGGTCTATTGGGGTCCGACCGGCACCGGATACCGGCAGCCTTTTCTTTGGAAGGCTTTCTAGGGAGTTACACTGGTCTGCCTGCCCGAGTAGGTCACCACCTGGTCTGGCTTGCTCTCCGCGGTTATGCCGGCGCCGTGGTTCTCTCTCACAAAAACAAGCTGAAAGCGGCGCTCCATGAGCATTCCGGGAAAAGTTCCCTTGCGTTCACCGATGGTCAGGGTCTGTTTCGCGTCGTCCCAGTGAAGCGGGATTGTCGCGTAGACTCCTTTTTCGTAGTTGTACCCATCGTTTTCATCTTCGTAGAGCGTGAAATCGCCATCGGCTCCGCGATAGATGCGCAATTCGATGGGATCTTCCGGCTTTTCGGTAGACCACTGTTTTTCCGGTCCCATCGGCACAATAGCACCAGCGCGCACAAACAGCGGCAGCTTATCGATAGGAGCCGCAGCCTCGACCATGCGCGGGCCCTTAATAGAACTGCCACTCCAGAAGTCATGCCATTTCGCTTTGGGCAGATAAACGCGCCGTGAATCTACTCCAGGATCGGTTACCGGGTTCACCAAAAACGCCGGACCAAACATGAACTGATCGCCTATGGTCGCGGAGTGTTCATCGGTGCGGAAATCCATGATTAATCCACGCATTGGCGTATAGCCTTGGCTGGTGGCCATCCAGGCCAACGAGTAAATGTACGGGAGCAAGCGATAGCGACACGTATCGTAACTCGCCAGAAGCGTCTGGGCTTCCGTTCCATAGGACCATAACTCGTTCTGGTTTGTCGAACGCGTTCCGTGCACTCGAAGAATCGGATTGAACACCCCGAACTGAAACCACCGAATGAACAACTCTCGATACCCGGGATCACCAGGATTGCCGGAAACAAAACCGCCGATATCCGTCGTCCAATAGGGCAGTCCGGAAACGCATGGTGACTTCCGTTTGTTGGAATAGCGTTTTGCCCGCAGAGTCCTGGAAGGTGATGCTGCTGTCTTTGCGCGAGCGGACGAGGCGGCTTGCCTATAACGTCGCGCGTTCCACCACCGACCTGACCTGTGGACCAGCGGCAGGTGACTCCGAAACTCACCCTGAAGCCCAAGGCCTGCGGTGGCTTAATCCAGCGGACGGCAATGTGTTCAGTTCCGGGCCGACGCCATGAGCTTCACCAACACTCCTCATTTCAATAGGGTGTGACTACTTTTCGACGACGCCGAAGTGGCTGGGAATCAGTGGGATAGCGGGATCAGTGGGCTCGGTAGGTCCCTCAAAATGCCGGGCTATAAAAATAGCCCCGGGTTTTCGTTCAATCGGCGCCTGTCAACTTCTGTTGGGCCAAGTGCGCAAGCGCAGATCTCGACAGTCGTTCCATCCGCCCGAGAAGCAACCTCAACTTACGATATTGGCGGATGGCGTCTCGATAGAGAGGCGTCATTTCAGGGTAGAGTTTTAGGTTGACCGTCTTGTTCTGCACCTTGTAGGTGCACTCAAAATACGGCCCGTGACGTTTGGCGGGATCGCGGTGACAGGCGCACTTTTTGTTGCCGCATTTCATCATGCGCTTCAGCACCGTTCCCTTGCAGAAGTAATCCAGGTGAACAATCTCCCGTTTGAGAGCTTCAAAGCGTTGGGCATCCGAACGGATCATGGCGACCAATCTGGTTTGGGCGATTGCTTTCATAGCTTTCCTACGGTATATTATACCGTAGAAATATGATCAACGCCACACCGCTGGCCCCGCTCGCGCTTCCGCCCAACCTCCCCCCTTCTTCCTGCTTCGCGCCGCTGCTCCCCCTCGACGCAGCGGATTCCCGTGCAGCCACGGCCCTCTCCCCTGCCCAGCAAGAGTTCTCTTCTCTGCAGGCCTGGCTGTCCGCCCCGCGCACCTTGCAACTGCCCCTGCACCAAGTCGAGTGCCAGCAGGAGCAGAAGGGGCGTGCCTTGCAGCGCTTACTGCTTCAGGCGCACCTCCAACAGCGGGGACCGGGGGACGTGGGTCGCGCCCTATACGTGAACCAAGACGGCCAAAAGCCAACTCTATATTCCCACCGGCGCCTGCATACTCGCGTGTTGAAGACCATCTTTGGCCCCATCCAGATCCAGCGAATGGGCTACTGCCGGGCGGGCACCGCGAGCATCCATCCGCTGGATGAAACTCTGCAATTGCCAGCACGCTCGTTCTCTTATGAGTTGCAAAAGCGCATGGTCAAGGCAGCGGTGCAGGGAACGTTCCGGGAAACCGGCGAGCGCATTGCGGAAATCACCGGTGCGCCGGTTCCCGTGCGCAGCATCGAAGAAGTCCTTCAGCAAGCTGCCGAGGACTTCGACGCCTTCTATGTCGAGCGCACACCCCCAACGTCGACCGGTACGGGTTCGATTCTGGTAGCGGCCGTCGACGGCAAGGGCATTCCCATGATCAAGCCCGAAGGGGGACAACGGGCGGTACGACTGACCAAGGGACAGAAGGCCAACCGCAAGAAGATGGCCACGGTGGCCGCGGTGTTCATACGAGCAGCGTGGATTCGCACTCCCCAGCAGGTGGTGGAAAGCCTTTTCCGCAGGGAGCCAACCACTCGCGCTGGCGAGAGCCCGCCTCCACGACCGGAGCACAAGCGGGTGTGGGCCAGCCTCATCAAAGGCAAGGCTGCCGTGATTGGCGAGGTGGCCGCCGAGGTGCTACGCCGCGATCCGCAAGGCCACAAGATCCACGTGGCCCTCACCGATGGAGAGCGCGCCCTGCAGATTCTCGTCAGCAAGAATCTTCAGGTCACCCTCATTCTCGATCTGCTCCACGTGTTGGAAAAACTCTGGAAAGCCGCCTACGTGTTCCATGCCGAAGGTAGCACGGAAGCCGAGCAATGGGTTCGCCTCCGTGCCGAGAAGATTTTAGAAGGACACGTCAGCCAAGTCGTCCAGGGCATTCGCCAGATGGTCACCAAACTTGCGCTCGGTGGCAGCAAGGGCAAGATGTTGTCGAGCGTGGCGAACTATCTCTACCGCAACCGGAGTCGCATGCACTATGACCAATATCTGGCACGTGGCCTGCCCATCGCCAGTGGTTCTGTGGAGGGCGCCTGCAAAAACCTCATCAAGGACCGCATGGAACGATCGGGCATGCGCTGGACCGAAGCGATGGCCGAGGCCATCGTCAAGCTGAGGGCCATATACCTCAGCGGCGACTTCGATCAGTATTGGCCCTTCCACATCCAAAAAGACCAGGAACGCCTGCATCCGGCCGGCAGATGGAGCGTCGTCGAAAAGTAGTCACACCCATTTCAATAACCCCAACGCCACGGTAGGCGCAGCGAACTTCGGCGTGATTACGAGCACTCTCAAACCGCCAGGTCAGGGTTTCTTCGGCAACGATCCCGGCAACCGCATTCTCTGGCTCGGGGCGCGCCTGATATTCTGATCAGGAACGTCTCCCATCTGCGCGAGCACGTTGCCCCCGCAACCTCAGGGAGTCGAGATCGCGGTCGAGCGAGAGAGGTCGAGAGGACCCCTTATGCCTTACACGCCAGGAAGTGCCGAGGAACTGCAATCCCAAGCGGGCGGTCGCCTCGTTAGTATCAAAGGGGAATTACCGAAAAATGTGGCCGTGCGGTCACTGAGGCTTATCAAAGCATGCGGGGGAGTGTTTGTGGTGGTGGCATTTGTCGCTGGAGGCGAAATGCCTGTATTGGCAGGGTCTCAGATTCGATCTGCGAAGAACACTCGCAACGCAATTGTTGTCCTCGATTCCGCCACCACCATTCTATTGGGACAGGAAGAGCCAACGCCCGTGCAGGAAGCGGTCAAAGACCTGCAAAGTGATTTTGCTAAAGTGCTTGGGAAAAAACTCAGGATCGTGCGCAGCTCCGAGGGCGCAAGCGGGGTGACGATTTGGATCGGCGAAAAATCCAAACTTCCCGAAGATGTGCGTCCACAAGGGTTGGAAGAGCCGGAATCTTTCTCGATTTCCGTGGTTCGTTCCGCGGAAAAGTCGCAACCGGGCAAAGTCGTTCTTTTGGCGGGCGCGGATATCCGCGGGACCATCTACGCCATCTACCAGTTTTCTGAACAATATCTCGGTGTCGATCCTCTTTATTACTGGACCGATCGCCAGCCACTGCGCCGCACACAGCTCGGGCTGCCGGCGTCATTGAACAAACAATTTCCAGCCTCCGTTTTCAAATACCGCGGCCTCTTCATTAATGACGAAGATTTGTTGACGGGCTGGGCGCCCGGCGAGGCCAAAGACCACACCGGGATTTCTCTCGAAGTTTGGAACAAGATCTTCGAGACCATCCTTAGGCTCAAGGGCAACATGGTGGCGCCGGGAACATGGATTTTCCCTGATGAGCCCCAAATCAAACTGGCGGGCAAGCGCGGTTTGATCTTGACTCAGCACCATGCCATCCCTTTAGGCCTCAATGTCGCGCGCTGGCCAAAGGATGTCCCTTACTCCTATACCAGCCACCCTGAGATTCTCGAGCGCGCCTGGAAGGACGCCGCCGCTGCTTATCCCTCCGATCAGGAAGTGTTGTGGACGGTGGGCCTGCGTGGACTCTCCGATGTCAGTTACTCCGCGTTTGATCCAAGTGTACGCGGCAACGACAAAGCCCTGGGCGAATTGATCACCAAAGCGATCTCCGATCAAATGCAAATCGTGCGCTCCTTGCGACCTGACGCACAATTCATTACCAGTTTGTGGATGGAAGGGGCGCGACTGATGCAGCAAGGGTATCTCAAGATTCCTCCCGAGGTCGCGACGGTGTGGCCGGACACCGGTTATGGTTACCTTCAGGACAAGGGCTTGGTGACGGCGGGGCAGGGGGCGTATTACCACGTCGCGATGATGAACTTCCGGGCTAATCAACTCACGGAAATGGTTCCCGTCGAGCGCATCTATTCCGAACTCGAACGTTACATCAAGGCCGGAGCGACTCACTATTTGTTGCTAAACACCAGCGACATTCGCCCGGTTCCTATGACCATGAAAGCGGTGATGAACGTCGCATGGCAAGGTGTTCCTCGCGATGCTGCCAGTAACGATCAGTTTTACCTGCAATGGTCTTCGGAGGAATTTGGTGCGAAGTCCGCCACACAGGTTGCAGGAATCTACAAACAGTATCTTGCCGCGCCTGCGCACCTTCCCGGCGAGGAGCCTGCTCTCCCTTACGGCGATCAGTACTACCACACGGAAGCGCGCCGTTTTCTGCTCGAATATATGGTCGGTTTTCCGCTCTATTTTCTTCCCGGACAAGCACCGACTTGGACAACGCCGCGCGTTTTTCCAGAACCCGGCAAAGATTTGGCGGAAGCCTTGAAGGGAGAAATCCAGCGGTGTGGTGAAGCTCAACCGAGATGGGACGCCTTGTGGGAGAAGGCCGTTGCCACCGAGCAGCTCGTTTCGCCCGAGCGACGTCCCTTTTATCGCGCTCACGTGCTGGCTATGATTGCCATCGATAGAGAAAGCAACCGCACTCTTCAATCTCTAGCGCTGGCGATCCAGCGGGCCGAGAAGGGAGAGACCACGCAAGCTCGCGCAGAAGCGCAACATGCGCTTGAGGCCTTGGAGGAGATCTCCAAGGCTGAAGCGAAGGCGGAGTACGGCAAATGGAAGGGCTGGTACCGCGGTGATTGGCTGACCGGGATTGGCAGAACGCGCGAACTCGTGCAAATCTTTGCGAAGCAGCTTGAGGATCCGTGGTCTCCCATGCCGCCGCCCGTTTACTGGACGGGCTGGGAGGCCTACTACCACATCATGCATTACGAGGGAGAACGCACCGCGGACGTGAACTGATCCGCGCCGGCAAAAGTCTTCGGGATGATAAAAGACCGTATGAAAATCAAAGACCTCCGCGCCACGACCGTAAGTGTTCCGCTGGCAGCGCCTTTGCGTCATGCCAATGGATGTCACTGGGGGCGCTTTGTTCGCACCGTGGTGGAGGTCGAGTCTGACAACGGGCTGGTCAGCCTCGGGGAAATGGGCGGCGGGGGCCAGTCGAGCGAAAACACCTTTCGCGCACTCAAATCAGCTCTGCTTGGTTGGGATCCCTGCCGATTGGAGGAACTCAGGTTCCGCATTGCCAACCCCACCGCCTCGCTTTACAACAATCATATTCAGATACTTTGCAGCACTCGAATTCGCCTGCTTGGATCTGCTCGGACAGGCTTGGGGGGCTCCCGTCTCGGAAATTCTGGGCGGGCGTTTAAGGGACCGCATCGAGTTTGCCTCTTACTTGTTCTTTCGCTATTCAAATCCGAAGAATGGCGGGGGCGAGGTCCGAACCGTCAATCAGCTTGTCTCACACGCACAAGAATTGAAATCCAAACACGGTTTCAAAACCCACAAACTAAAAGGCGGTGTCTTCCCGCCGCCCTATGAACTTGAGTGCTATCGGGCGATTGCCGAGGCGTTTCCCGGCGACCATTTGCGTTTCGATCCCAACTGCACTTGGTCCACCGAGCAAGGCATCCAATTTGCCCGGGCCATCGAAGGATTGAACAACGATTATCTTGAGGACCCAGTCTTTGGCCTGAATGGCATGCGCCAGGTGCGCGAGAAATCCCGAATGGCTTTGGCAACAAACACGACGGTCGTGAATTTCGAGCAACTTGCGACAAACGTTCGCGATCCCGCGGTGGACGTGGTACTCCTTGATACGACGTTCTGGGGCGGCATCCGGCCCTGTCTTAAGGCCGCAGGGATTTGCGACACATTTCAGTTAGGCGTTTCAGTCCATTCCTCGGGAGAGCTCGGTATTCAGCTCGCATCGATGCTGCACATGGCTTCCCTCATACCTAATCTTTCCTTGGCGGCCGATGCCCACTATCACGAACTCGTGGACGACATCATCGAAGGTGGAAAATTCCATTACCAGGACGGCGCGATTTGCGTGCCCACGGGCGCGGGCCTGGGAGTCCGGGTAGACCGCGAGAAGCTGGTGAAATACGGCGAAATGTACCGCCGCCTGGGTCCTTATCACCTATGACCGCGACCCGCTTCGGCCTTGCTGGACGCCGACGATTCCAAACGACCGCTGGGCCGATCCTTCCGACGATCGCAGCCCTCAGATTCCTTGTTAGGCTCGTTGCTGGAGCGTGCAGCCGGGGCCCGTTGGAACGGCCGCAAGTACTAACGCGCGAGGGCCGGGAAGTGGGGTTCGAAGGTGTGGTGTGTTGGCGGGCTGTCCACGCGGGAACTATCGGCGTTTTCCAAGGACGATGATTAGTCGCGACTCAAATCACACTCTCTGTTGGCCCACTAACATGTCCCGCCAGCAGTTTCGCTCGGGCACCCATTCCCTGCGGTAGGTCAGGCGGTAGAGAACTTCTTTCGACTCCCGTACCGGTGTGCGCCATACCGTGACCGAATACTCCATAGCTTCCTCCACCGGCTACATCTGAGCAGGTAGTGGCAACGGTTCGATGCAACTAGAAGACTAGCTTCTTACGCCACCACTGTCGTTGTCCTGTAGCAATGGTCGCTCCTCGGTCGGGAATGCCCGAGCGCAGATGTCCGGTGAGGCGGCTTTACCGGCAAAGCAGGCACTAAGGCGCCACAGAGCCTGGACTTAGGCCGCTATTTTGAAATCTGCGAAATTGTCGAATTGGGGTATCGCAAAAGGCTCAAAGCAGATACCGGGTGCCACGCTCTCGTCCAGAACGAGGGCTAGATTCTGAAGCACGGCAGAACGGACAAAAGAAGAACCTTATTGGGCATCTTACGCACTACCGCGCCGTCGTATCCTCCTCACTTCAAGTTCTGCCGCACGTAATCCGCAATCTGCCGACCGGTTGCGAACCAAACACCTGGTTTGGATTTCATGTAAGCAATCAGCTTGTCGAGATACGCGATTCGTGAGCGATGTCCCGATACCATCGGGTGCAGCGTTAACATGAACATTGTGCCCTCCTGATACGCGCCGTCGAATTCATCCTGATAAACCTTAAAAATGAGTTCCGGCGACGGGAGTGAGCCGCTGGAAACGAAGTACGGGTAGTCGTCAAGAATCCAATCAACCGGCAGTTCGACCATGCCGGTTGGCCGGCCGTTGGAAAGCAGCTCATACGGCTCGTCCATCGCCATGGCGCTGCTGTCATACTGAAATCCGGCCTTGCGAATGAGATCGAGGGTGTATTTGCTGAATGCCCATGAAGGAGCCCTATATCCCACAGGCTTCTGGCCCATACCGTTCGTCCAAAACTCGATCGCCTTATTCAGGAGCCGTTCTTCTTCCGCCTGGTCGTCGAGGTCCGTAAGCCTCTCGTGAATCCACCCATGTATGCCGATCTCATGGCGGGGCCGCCTTTTGAACTCCTGAATCATTGCGGGATAAAGGACGCCGGTGACCGCAGGGATGTAGAACGAACCTGGGATATTGTACTTGTCGTACAGCGCCATAATCCTGGGTAGCCCTTCGGTGAAGCCATACTCCCCTTGCGACAGGAGTACCGGCGCGCTGTGTCCCGCAGCGATCTCAAAGGTTTCGTTGTCCATGTCCCAACTGAGGCAAACCGCGACCTTCGCTCCATTGGGCCAACTCTTGGGCGTTAGCTTTCGTCCCGCGCGCATCGGAGCAACCCACTGTTTGATCTGCTCATCAGTGAGCTTGGTCCCCGGCTGTGGTCTCTTCTCTTGCTGTGCTTCTAGCAGCATGGGCAGCATGCTGAACATAAAAGCAAGAAGGATGGTCCTCAAAGATTTCCTCTTCATGGTGCCCTCCTGTTTTGGCTACTGCTCGGGTATCAATAGCAAGGTGGCTTCCGTGTTCGCGCTCACTGCTGAATCGCCGTACGGCAGCGGGAAGTAGCGTTCGTCGCCCCACAGCTTGGCGAGATCGCAGAAGTGCGGGCTGCCCGGTTGTCCGGACTGGCCGGGTGCGCTGGTTGCCACGGAGCGATCCCAGTCGCTCACGTCTATCACTTCCCGAAAAGTGGCCCCTACCGTCTGCGAAAACCCTTTGCCGCCGGTTGATAACGGAGTCAGGCCATAGCCATCCCGTGAGATCGGGCCGACATTGAGGAGCGAGGCCAGCTGGGCATTGACTGCCAAAGGATGCTGGAACGTCGCGCTGTGCAGTAATCCCCAGGACCATTGCGAAATGTCATTCCCGCGCTTCTGTTTAAGGTCTTTCACCGCGGCTGCCAGTGCGGCAAGGAGAAGGGCGTCCCGGTCCTTCGCGGCGTTTCGTGCAAACCAGGGACGCCCCGGGTAAGTCAATGCCGGGACAAGAACGTCGCCGCCATGCCTGGAGTATTCTGTGGCAAGCGGGACAGCGATCTTACCGCCGACGAGCAACTCGAGAGCCTTCTCCTCCCAAACGAAGTAGATCGTTGCGGCTGGACTGGAACGCAGCATATCCTTATCCCAGGCAACTAGCTCGGTACGCGCGTGCTCAACGTCCGCATCGTCCGATTTGAGGCGCGTCAATAACGAAACCAGCTGTTCGGCGTTCCAGGCCACCGCATCGTGCTGTAGCTTCTCAAAATCGCTGACACCGAACTTTTCACGGGACGTAAGAACCTCGCGGATGCGGTTAATCCGCGCCGGATTGGACCACTCATAGCCAATGTGCCGTTTCTCACCGGGCGGCAGCACATCATTGTTCGCGGTCGCAAGAAATCCGCTGTCTGGGTTCAATGCGTGCGGCAAGTCGTCAAGGGAGAACCAGCCCTTCCACTCATATTCACCAGTCCAACCTGGCACCGGAAGGAGACCGGACCAGTTTGGTCGAACCGGCGACAACCCGGCAGCTTGGTACCCGATGTTGCCGTCAACGTCCGCGTAGACGAAGTTCTCCGCCGGCATCTTGTGGCGCGCGAGCGCCTTGCGGAACTCTTCCCAATTGTGTGCACGATCGATGGATAAGTCGCCCAAATAGCCGACCGTTCCTGGCTCCGCACCGGTCCAGCGCAGTACGATGGCCTCGTGCCTTTTGGAGTCCGTTGTCACAACAGGTCCGTGAATCGAGTATTGATACTCGACGTCAACCGGCGTTTCGCGGCCTTTCACAGCGATGCGGTCTTTTTGAGTTTCCAGATCGACCCATTTGCCGCGATATTGATATTGCCGTGAGTTATCTGGGTTAAGTTTTTCGATATACAAATCCTGCGCATCGGTCGGAAATACCGTGAGCCCCCACGCAATGCGCTCGTTGTGGCCCACAGACACGCCAGGCAGGTATGGCTGCACCGCGCCAATGACATTCCAACCGGGCGCATTCAGGTGCACCAAGTAACGAAGCGAAGGATGATCCAGACGCCGATGAGGATCATTGGCCAGCAACGGCTTCCCGGTTTCAGACTTTCGACCGCTGACCACCCAATTGTTACTGCCTTCGAGGCGGCTGAGCTGTCCATCAGTCAGGGCCGCTTGCTTCTCGAGTTGGCTGAATCGTGCCCCGGCGCCGATGGTTAGTAATTGCGTTTCGAGACGCTCGTCGATGATACCCAGGTCTACTCCAGGCGGCACTTTCACGGGAATCGCAGGTTCGGGAGGGAGTAACTCGACGGCCAGCTGCGGACCGACAAGCGCCGTGAGCCGCGCGCGGAATACTTCTCCTAGCGCATTGCCTCCCATGGTGAATCCTTCCGCACGGCTGAGGAGGTCCTCAGGCTTCCAAAATTCCGGTGCATATCCGGCATAGACAAACTCGATGGGGGGATTTTTCCCGGCAATTGTGACCCACGCGTTGATGCCCTTAACAAACTGTTCGACGATTGGCTTCGCATCAGGGGCATAGCTGGTCCATTCGGCCTCGATATCGCCGCGGTAATGCATGAGCCGCGCGAGGCGATCTCGTTCGACGAACTCGGGTCCAAGAATTTCCGCCAGGCGTCCTTGTGCGGACCGCCGCCACAAGTCGATCTGGAACAGGCGATCCTGGGCTTGGACGAATCCTTGGGCTAGGAATAGGTCGTCCACATTTTTTGCGTAGATATGTGGAACACCGCTGTGGTCTCGAACTACTCTTACTTGGTCCTTGAGGCCGAGTACTCTGATGGTTCCTTCCGTTTGCGCCAAGCGTTGCAACAGCGTTTCAGGCTCACGATCAGCCTTCAAGCCCGAGGATTTGCGGCACGCAGCGAGTCCAATCGGGACCAGGAGTACGCAAGCTGCGAACACGCGCGTCATCCACCTCATCAGACCTCCTTTACCACGCGAAATTCCAGGAATGCTAGCTTGGTGCTGAAGGAAACTGTACCGAAATCCGGTGCGGAGCTGGCCCGGCCCCGGATTTAACGAGGTTCCGGGCGGTTTCGATTCGAGCGGACAGGCCTTGCACAAACGCGCCTCACTTCCAGATCGAGCGGAGTGGCCAGATTTTGCCCGTCACAGAGACCGGCTTTCCGGTTGACGTGAAGAATGCAAGTTTGTTGTTTTGCGACGGAGGAAAAATCAGGTTGGTCATGGCGATTGTGCCATTCTGCGCGAAAGCCTCCATCGAGCAGCGATCGACAATGAGTTTGAGGTCGAACGTGCGGCTCGCAAGCAGCGGAGCCGTGGTGCTCGCCGGGAAGTCCCGCGATACGGTGGCGCCGGCCTTTGTTCGATCCATGTAAAATTCGCCCTTGGGTTGATCAAAACCAAGCTCTGTCCAGTGCTGTTCGTCCGTGAAGAGCCGCACGCCAAAAACCTGTTCCGAGCCGCTGCTAAACCGCAAATCCAACTCAAAAGCTGTCTCGAGAACGTTGCCCTCTGCATTGCCGCGTGGCGGCGCCGAAACCTCCGTGCCCCCTCCACGGACAGGAGCGATGACGGGTTCCTGCTTGAGGGCCAATCCGGACGGATCACGAACGAAAGAAAGTCTGCGTGGAATGCTCATTTGTCCGCGCCATGGAGATGTCGGAAGTTTTGCCGCGTACTGCCAGTTGTTCATCCAGCCAATCAGGACCGGCTTTTCATCTGGCGGCAACGCGTTAAAACTGATCGCACAATAGTCATCCTTTCCGTAGTTCGTCCATCCGTGTGAACCGGGTTCGTCAGAAGCAACAAACCGTGTGCCGTCGAACTTACCCAGGAAATATTGTTCGCCCGATCCCCCTTGTGGCGCGCCCGGGTTGAGGCCTATTTTGAGCGCCCACATTTTTTCCTTTCCGTGCTCGGCAGGGATGCGCAGGAGATCCGGACATTCCCAGGCTCCCCCCACATCACCAGCGGGGCCAAAGTCACTCAGTCGTGTCCACTGCTTCAAGTTGGATGAGGAGTAGAAACGGACCTGGTGCTGTGCCGGCAAGGAAACAGCCATCAACCAGTGGCCTTCCTTTTCGTCCCAAGATACGCTTGGGTCACGAAAATCAGCCAAGTGCAGATCGATCACGGGGTTTTCGGCGTAGCGAGTCCAGGTGCGCCCCTGATCGACACTGTAGGCGAGATTCTGGGTCTGTCGTGCCCCCTCCGTACCTTCGCGATAACCGGTGTAAATGGCTACGAGGCAGTCTTGTTTAGCCGCGCAGAAACCGCTTGTGTTGTCACGGTCCACAACAACGCTTCCGGTGAAGGCCATTTCGCCGTTTTTTTCCGGGATTGCAACATGAAGCTCGGTCCAATGCAGTAGGTCCGTGCTGACAGCGTGGCCCCAACTCATGTGCCCCCATTTATTGCCGAAGGGATTGAACTGATAGAAGAGGTGATATTCCCCATGGAAATAGACGAGGCCATTCGGGTCGTTTGTCCAGTGTTCGCGTGGAGAAAAATGCACTTGAGGACGATAAGCCTCGTCGTAGGTGCTCGTCTGCGCGCCGGCGAGCAGTGTGCCAAGCGCCAGGGCGCAGGCCAGTGATGTTTTGGTCAGATCGAGAGCAGGCACTCTCACGGTCGTATCTTCTCCCATTAGGCGCACAAGCTGCGAGAGGGAAATAGGAATTAGTTCCCACTTGGAGTTAGAATCTGCCGATGGCTCGCCAAGAGCGCATGGACCGCTGGCTGTTTTCGCTTTTCTCGGATTGCCGTTTCGCTCTCCGCCAACTTCGCAAGTCCCCTGGGTTTGCGGCGGCCGCCGTCCTAACCCTTGCCCTCGGCATAGGCGCGAACACCGCCATCTTCTCTGTTGTGAATAGCGTGCTGCTTCGCCCTCTCACCTATCGTGAACCCCGGCAGCTTTACATCGTGCGGGAGATTGTGCCGCAGCTTGCAAAGTTTGCCCCAACTCTTGGCGCGAACTTGCCCGACTTTCGCATCTGGCAGAAGCAGGTTCGTTCGTTTGCCGATGTAGCCATTGCCGAATACACCACCGCGGGCCTGACCGGCGCCGGCGAGCCGGAGATCGTCCGCGGCGTTCGGGCCTCTGCAAATATCTTCCAGGTCCTCGGCATCCAGCCTGCGCTCGGCAGAACGTTTCTACCCGAGGAGGACGATCCCGGTCGCGGTAACGTGGTCATCCTTACCGCCGCATTCTGGCGCGCACGCTTCCACGGCGATCCGGCGGTGCTTGGTGCAACGATTGTGCTCGACGGCGTCCCCCATCAAATCGTGGGTATCCTTCCTTCGTCATTTCGCTTCCCTGCAGCCCTGGGAGGCGCTAACAACACGGTTCGCCTCGCCTTTTTCAGTCCGTTGAACGGTCCCAAATCTTATGAACAGGACCTGATCGGGGAGTTCGATTTTGCTGCCGTAGCGCGCCTCGGACCCGGGGTAACGCCCGAGCAGACGCTTGCTGAATTGAACCTAGTCCAGTCCCAAATCGCCAAGCACGCAAATGAAGGCGTGGATCTCCTGGCGGCGCTTCGGCCGCTCGAAGCCGAAGTGGTCGGACCGGCCCGCCTCGGGTTGATCTTTCTTCTTGGCGCGGTCGGTATGGTCTTATTAATCGTCTGCAGCAATCTCGCGAGCCTTCTCCTGATGCGGGTTCCCGGCCGCATGCGTGAAGCTGCGATTCGTGTTGCGTTGGGTGCAACCCGGGCGCGCGTCATTCGCCAGATGCTTACTGAGACTTTCCTGCTCAGCCTCGCCGGTGGGGCGCTCGGCGTATGGGTCGCGACTTTCGCGGTAAAGGGATTCGTGCACTTGGCCCCCGCAAGCATCCCGCGTCTCGACGAGGTCCAAATGGATGCCCGTGTTTTAGCATTCGCTTTGCTCGCGTCCATCGCTACCGGCTGTCTATTCGGCATTTTACCTGCATGGCGCGTCACGTGTCTCGCGCCCTTCGACACTCTTAAGGCCGGCGCCTCGGCCACCACGGAAAGCCGCCGAACCCGCCACCTTCGCGAAGGCCTGGTTGCCTTCGAAGTGGCCCTGACCACAATCCTGCTGATCCTCGCAGGGCTTTTGACCGCCAGCCTCAGCCGGCTCCTTCAAGAGCACGCCGGTTTTGCGGTGCAGAATGTCCTAGTTGCCGGCGTAGATCTTCCACCGCAGAGCTATTCTCAACCTGGCGTTCGGTTGCGCTTTTACGATCGTGTGCTAGCCGCCGTTCAATCGCTACCTGCCGTCCGCGCCGCCGGCTGGGTCAGCATTCCTCCGCTGGGCGGCGAAGGAAGTGTCACCGGAATTAGCCTTCCCGGCGAGCGGCAGTCCAGCGCCGAAACACCCGTCGCCAACTATCGTCCTGTGAGCGCGGATTATTTTTCTGCGATGGGCATCCCGTTGCTGCATGGCAGGACTTTTGCGTCGGCCGATCTCCATCGCAAGGTCGTCATTGTTTCGCAAAGCGTCGCGGACCGATTCTGGCCCGGCACGGACCCCGTCGGCCAAGTCTGCATCACCCGCTGGGCCGGAGACCAGCCCGCCGAGGTCATAGGCGTGGTCGGTGATATTCGCACGGTGCAGCTCGACGAACCTCCTCTCATGATGGTCTACGTGCCTTACTGGTTTAACGCCATCTCCGTTCCCTCGTCGGCCTCGTTCGTTCTCCGCACGGCCACCGAGCCCGCCGCCTTCGTAAGCGAGGTTCGTCGGTTGATTCACAGCATTGACCCCGACGTGCCCATCACGTCTCTGCACCACATGACCCAAATCGTTTCGCAGTCCTTGGACGCGCGCCGGTTTCCGATGTTCATTTCCATGTCGTTCGCTCTTTTCTCTCTTGTTCTGGCATCGCTGGGCATCTTCGGGGTAGTGGGATATTCCGTCGAGCAACGCAGCCAGGAATTCGGCATTCGTATGGCGCTTGGCGCCGGGGCGGCAAATTTGCTCCGCATGGTTCTTCGTCAAGGCTTGACTCCCGTCCTTGTTGGCTTGGCGGCCGGCGTCGTCGCGGCGATGTCCGCAGGTCGGCTGATGAGCAGCCTTCTTTTTGGCGTGAGTGCGCACGATCCTCTCACTTTCGGGACTGTCGTACTTGTAGTCGCTACCGTGGCAACGCTAGGCTGCTACATCCCCGCGCGTCGCGCCTCTCGCCTCGATCCCCTGGTCGCATTGAGATACGAGTAGGTGCGCCGGGATAATCCGGCGTTGCGGGAGCGGATGAAGGAGTGGCACGCTCTCGTCAAGCATGAGGCTCACCAGGCGGTCGGGCTCATGCGGCTCGGCCCGCTAACCAACCGGAGGGCCTGAGGCTAAGCGGCGAAGTAAGCGTATGCCTCGCTCGAGACCTTCGCGGGCTTCGGTCAAGCCGAAAGCGATCGTGAAGACAAAATAAAGAACCCCATACGGTCCAAGCACAAAGAGCGCACGAAGAATCGGCGAGCGAACGGTCAAGAAATGGTGAATCCCCAAGCCTGCGGCAGCAGCGAGCAAGGCGGCCACCCAGAGACTGACGAGGTAGGCTGGCGGTGCTCCTGAATGCCCGATCCTGCGGTTCAGCGTGCGTCGAAGCAGAACGAATTCCAGCCAGGAGGCGATCCCGGCTGAGATGGTCAGTCCGGCGACTCCCCAGCGGGCTTCGATGCCCAGCGCAGGGGGCAGTGGAACAGCGAAAAGGTAGCCGAGAATTGTGGTCAGCAAGACGCGCATGACGGCATACCGAAGCGGCGTCTGGGTATCGCGCAGGGCGTAGTAAGTCGAGGCATACAAACGGCCAAACGTCGAGGCAACCAGGCCGACGCTAGCACCCGCGAGAATGCCCCAAACGTACATCGCGTCAGCATGCTGGAATCGCCCGGATTGGTAGATGGCGGCCACGACCACGTCGCCTAGGACAAGAGACGCGGCGACCGACGGTACGACAAAGAACGCAATCCGCCGCAAACCGGAATTGAGCCGCCGGCGCAGCGTCTCTCGGACCACACTTTCTCCGCCAACCGTGCCTGACATCACCGGCAATTCCGCTGCGGAGATGGACATCCCGAACAAACTCACGGGAAGGGTGTACAGTGTCTGGGCGTAGGAAAGCGCTGCGACGGCGCCGGTGGGCAGAAGGCTTGCGAGAAGCGCGTCAATGTAGGCGCTGATTTGCAGGACGCCGCGTCCGATAAAAACGGGAAGGAAATTTCGCACTATGATTGCCACGTTTCCCCGAGGATCTGCGAGTGAAAGATTCAGGCCTTGAAGGAGACGCAGTACGACGGGCAATTGCACGCCTACCTGCAGCGCGCTGCCCACCACTGATCCCCAGGCCAGGATGACGGCCAGCTGGTTCTGCGTGTGGTTGCGCCCGAACACCCACAAGGTGACGATCATGGCCGTGTTCCAGATCACCGGCGCGACGTAGGGAAGAAAAAAGCGACGATGGCTGTTGAGAATGCCGAGGCACCAGGCGGAGAAGACCAATAAGCCCGTGCTGGGGAAAAGAATGCGCACAATCCGAATCGTCAACTCACGCTTTTCACCAGAAAAACCCGGTGCGATGACGGCGATTAGGAAAGGAGTTGCCAGCACACCGATGAGGACGAGAAAGGAAGTGGTTAATCCCAACAGTGCCGCTACCGCGCCTGCCGTACGACGTGCTTCCGCATCGTCTTTTTGTGCAACCAAGCTTGCGTAAACGGGAATGAAAGAAGCCGAGAGAACACCTTCGCCAAATAGATTTTGCAGAAAATTAGGAATGCGGAGGGCGGCACGGAACGCGTCCGCGGCAGCGGAATTGCCGAAGTAGTGCGCAAAAACACGATCGCGAACCAGTCCGAAGATTCGGCTTAGGAAGATTCCCGCCGCTACAAGAAAGGCGAAGCGAGCGGTGGGCGCGCGATGTGTGGTGTTCGGTTCAGAGCGAGTTACTGGCGACTGGAATCGAGTATCCAAAGCGTTTTAGAAGGCTTGATTAAACTCCGGTTCCTTCACAGCTCAGGCCCTGCCTGCTTCCATTGATGTCCGACCGATGTTCCCGTGAAGTGGCATAGGAACGCATGCAAGTATACGGCATCAGAAGCGTTGTCGTACCAAGTCTCTTTAGAAGGGGATTCGTGCAGAACGCCCCGCCCCGTTCACACCTGGGCAGGAACGCGCATCCGGTAACACCAACCTTACCTGGGACCTGCGCGCCTGATTTACTACTGCTTAAAAGGCTGGAGCGGGCAGGTAGACGCGCCGCAGAAGATCGGAAAACCGTGGCGAGGCCTTCAGATCGTGAAAGGCCGGAGCCCGGGCTTCTGTGCGTTTCGTTGGACAAAATAAGATCAAATTGACAACGCAATGGTATGTGCTTACGATTTCGTGCGCGTTCCATTTCTCTAGACCGCCAGAGCCCCGATCCGCAATCGGTGAATCATGTCGTCGTCAATCGATCGCACATGAGGTTACAACATGATGAGCAAGAGAGTTTTCTGTCCTCTGAGGTCGATCGGATTAAGTGCTGTCCTCCTAGCTTTGGTCAGCGGGCTGCACGCCCAGACTGCAGGCGAAGCGATCTCGATCGGAAACGACGACATTGGCGGTGTGGTCAACAGCACCAAGGGTCCGGAGGGTGGGGTCTGGGTCATTGCGGAAACGACCGACTTTCCGACCAAGTTCGTGAAGATTGTGGTTACTGACGATCGGGGCCGCTACCTCGTGCCGCAGCTTCCCAAGGCGAACTACAAAGTATGGGTGCGCGGCTACGGGCTCGTGGATTCCGAGCCAGTCCAGACGACTCCCGGAAGAATCGTTAACTTGACCGCCGTTCTGGCGCCGAACGCCCGCGCTGCCGCGGAATACTACCCGGCCATCTATTGGTTTTCTCTCCTGCACGTGCCCGACAAAAGCGAGTTCCCCGGCACGGGGCCCAAAGGCAACGGCATTCCGGAAAATATGAAGAACCAGGGCCAATGGCTTCACTTGCTGAAGACGGATAGTTGCTGGTCCTGCCATCAAATCGGCGACAAGGCTACGCGCGAAATTCCAAAAAACCTGGGCCATTTCGATTCTTCAACGGCAGCCTGGGCGCGACGCTTGCTCTCCGGACAAGCCGGCAACAACATGGTCAACGGCCTCGAGCAGCTTGGACCAGAGCGCGCATTGCCGATGTTCGCGAATTGGTCTGACGGGGTCGCGGCCGGCGAATTGCCGCCGGCGCCGCCGCGACCACAAGGTGTGGAGCGGAACGTTGTTATCACTGAGTGGGACTGGGCCGACGCGAAAGCGTATCTTCACGACGAGATCGCAACCGACAAGCGCAATCCTACGCTGAATGCCAATGGTCCAATCTATGGGGCCGCAGAACTCAGCGTGGATTACCTGCCGGTGCTGGATCCAGTTGGGGCCGCGGCGAGTCAAGTCAAATTGACTGTGCGCGATCCAAAGACTCCATCGAGCGCAGACGACAAGCCGGCTGCGCCTTCGCCGTATTGGGGAGACGAAGCCATTTGGAATAGCCGCGCCAACGTGCACAATCCAATGTTCGATGAAAAAGGAAGAGTGTGGATCACCTCCCGAATTCGTCCAAGCGACAACCCAGCCTTCTGCCAGGAAGGGTCGACCCATCCTTCGGCGGTCTTGTTTCCCCTTAAGCGCAGCGGGCGGCAACTCGCCATGTACGATCCAAGAACCAAGCAGCTCACGCTCATTGACACCTGTTTTGGCACCCATCACCTGGTGTTTGCAGAGGATGCCAGCAGCACGCTGTGGACGAGCAGCGGCGGAGGCGGAGGAGCAGTGGGCTGGCTGAACACAAAGATGTTCGACCAAACCCACGACGAACAGAAGTCACAGGGTTGGACGGCCCTTATCCTCGACACCAACGGCAACGGAAAACGTGATGATTATGTGGAGCCTGATCAGCCCGCGGATCCCACCAAGGACAAACGAATCAACGCTGCCTTTTACGGCGTCACCGTTAGTCCAGCGGATGGGTCGATCTGGGGAACGGTCTTAGGCTTCCCTGGCGCGGTCGTTCGCCTAAGCCCTGGCTCGAATCCCCCGGTTACCACCCTGGCCGAAATCTACGAATTGCCATGGAACGATCCAAGAGCGCCGGTGCATGGGTTCTCGCCGCGTGGGCTCGACATTGATCGCAATGGCGTCGTGTGGACGGTCATTGCGAGTGGACACCTGGCAAGCTTCGACCGGCGGAAGTGTAAAGGTCCGCTCAACGGGCCGCCTGCGACAGGAGAGCACTGCCCGGAGGGTTGGACGCTCTATCAACTCCCGGGGCCACAGTTGAAGGGAGTCACCGACCCGGGAAGCGCCGAGGCCAGTTACTACGACTGGGTGGACCAGTTCGACACCTTGGGGTTGGGAAGGAATGTGCCGATTGCCACCGGCAACGGGAATGATGCCCTGCTTGCCCTTTTGCCCGATACCCGGAAATTCGTTGTCCTGCGCGTGCCCTATCCGATGGGATTCTACGCAAAAGGGATGGACGGCCGGATCGATGATCCGAAAGGCGGCTGGAAAGGAAAGGGACTGTGGGCCACCTACGGTACCCGAACGCCTTTTCACGCCGAAGGCGGCAAAGGAACGACCAGCAAGGTCTTGCACTTCCAGCTGCGCCCCGACCCGCTCGCACACTAAGCGTAAATCACTCGAGCAGGCGGCTGGTCGGATGGGAGCTTTCATACGGGGTGACCGGACACGGGAGTTTGCGGTAGTGTCTGTACAATTTCTTGGGCGAGCCCTTGAGAGGTCTGGAGCGGCGAGAGACATTTGGGAAGACAACCTACGGTGAAGAAGCGTCGCAAGATCGTTGTGTACATCGCAACCAGTGCCGATGGCTTCATCGCGCGGCCAGATGGTGACGTAGCTTGGCTCGACCGCCCGCGGCCAAAGGGCAACTACGGAATGGGTGAGTTTTTCAGAACCATCGACACTATCTTGTGGGGCCGCAAGACCTACGATAGGAGCGTCGAAAAGGGAGTCAAGGCGGCGGGATTTGGCAAGGGCATAAAAAACTACGTGTTTTCCCGCCAGCCGCAACCGTCGTTGGAGCCGGGAGTCGAGTTCATCGGCGAGCCGATCAAGGCTTTTGCGCAACGATTGCGTTTGCAGCCGGGCAAGGATATTTGGATGATGGGCGGAGGCGGGATCATCGCTTCGTTTCTGGATGAGAACGAAATCGATGAGTTCGTTATTCACGTCGTCCCCATTTTCATTGGGGAAGGAATTCCTCTCATCGAGGCCCATCACCGCGCGGTTCCCTTGAAATTGCTCTCCTCCCGGTGCTATCCGGACGGTGTGGTGCGGCTTCATTATTCGATCTAGCGATTCCCGCGCTCGACGGTAAGAGTCCGGTTGGCGTCGCGACGTATCCCCGCCAGTCCTGACGTTAGTTAGCAACGCCGCCGGCTAGCGGATGGCAAAAACAGCCTAACCTCCCAAATGGGTGACTAACCTCGCTGCTACGGCTACGGTTTCCTTGTCAGGAGCGTCTCAGAGCCCATGCGCCTCCTTATGGCCCAAGCTGACCAAAAGACGATGAGGATCACGATGAGACTCGACAAGAAGCGATGGGCGACAATCCAGTTCACAGACACCCAACCGACTTGCGCGGCGATATCCAACGGACTTCTTCGAGGCAGATGCGGTTCGCGGTCAAATAATATCGCTTGGAGATTCTGCTCGAGACGCTCGGTAGACCCGTACCCATTGCGGAGGACGATGATGACATCGTCCTGTTCGGGATAGCGCAGAATCCAAGCGAAGAAGTTTCCCGGCATGTCACCGCGCATTTCTGCCATCATGCTGCCTTCGCCGGGCTGGCCGCGAGCAATTCTTGTTACGAACCACCCATAGCTCCAATCGCCGAGTCCGGGAGTGAAGATTTTCTTGCGCAGCTCTTCAGAAAACAGGTTGCTATGCGTGAGAGCCTGATTCCAACGGTACAGGTCTTCGATGCTTGAATACATCGACCCGGCAGCAAAGATATGGCTGCGATCAATATACGGGCCGGGTACATACCCGAGGTCCGGGCCGGCGCTGATAGCCCACAGCACCACCTAGACGCACCAAGCTGTTGTTGTCCATTCCGGTGTCGTTCATCTCTAGCGGTCGGAGAAGTTGCGACTGCAGAATTTCATCGAACGACGTTGCGGTAATCTGCTCGAGGATGATTCCCAAAAGAATGTAACCGCAGTTGCTGTAATTCCACCGTGTGCCCGGTTCCGACACGAGTGTCCGCTGACATACGCTTTGGGCAAACGCTTCCGGCTCGGCGTGCCGGGCGGCGGCCACTCCGTCGCCGAATTCCGGAGCGTCATAATCCGGAGGTAGGCCAGAAGTGTGTCGCAAAAGTTGCTCGATGGTAATGCGCGACCCTGTGTCTTTTCGATACCACGGCAGAATCTCTGAAACAGTAGCGTCCAAGCGAAGATTGCCATTAGTGACCTGCATCAGCACCAATGCGGCCGTAAACTGTTTGGAGATGGAAGCGATCCCGAATTTCGTCTGAGGCGTGTTCGGGGTGTGCATTCGCATATTGGCGTAGCCTACGCCCTTCTCGTAAATAACCTTGCCGTGCTCGGCCACGAGGATCGAACCATTGAAGTAACCGCACTGTTGATAACGGGAAATTAGTTCGTCAATCCTGGCAGCTTTCGTTGTAGACCGGTCCTGCGGGGCAATAATAATAGAGCCGAGAACAGCAAACACGAAGGAACAAGTCCGCAGCCGTTCCATGATCGCGAGGATATGTGAAGTGCTTGAGACAATGCAACGCTCCTTGGCGAGTCTCAAAGGGGAGGAAAAAGTCGGGGGACAACTCCGTTTCTGCCTATCAGCGTCTATCCGATCGCCGCAGACCTCGCTTGGGGAGCGAGAGGCACGCGAACGTGAATGGTTGTTCCGGCGTGCAGCCTCGATTCGATTGACAGCCGCCCATCTACCAGTTTCAGGCGTTCCCGCATGCTGGTGAGGCCAAGTCCGTGCCCGGCCATGGCCTTTTCCGGGTCAAAGCCAATTCCTGAATCATGAACTCTCAGCTCAATGCCATTCGACACATTGGTGAGCGACACTTCAAACCGCTGTGCGCCGCTATGCTTGATCGCGTTCAGGAGGGCTTCTTGCAAGACACGGAACAAGCACAGTGAAATTTCTTTGGGAAGAGCCTTCGGGACGGCGTTCGACTGAAAGTCAATCTCGACATTCTGTCGCTCTGAAATCTCCCGGCAGAAAACAGCGCACGCCGCAGCGAGCCCCAGGTATTCCAGCTTTGACGAATGCAAGCGGTGCGACAACGATTGAATATCGGACCCGAGGTCTGCAACGCTTTGACTGGCCTGTTCAACAAGAGTCCTCGCCCGACCTTCCGAAGCAGACAGAGCTTCCTTAGCTCTCTCGAGATTCGCCGCCAACAAAGCCATGCGCTGATTGATGTCGTCGTGCAATTCTCTGGCAATCCGCGTACGTTCCTCTTCGTGAGCTTCAATCAATCTGCGGCTTACGCTCGAAAGGGCTTCCTCAGCCAGTTTACGCTTGGTAATGTCCAAAACCTCCCCGACAAAATATCGAGGCTCGCCGCTGGGACCTCGAATTAATGAAGCGCTGCATTCCGTGATCACGATGCGCCCGCTCTTGTGAACGCAGTGCTTCTCAACTCTCTGGAAACTCGTCCCCCGCTCAAGTGTTTCACGGAGCCTCTGGGAGAAAGACGGCCAGTCTTCCGCAGCGGTAACTGACTGCACGGTCTTGTGGAGCAGCTCCTGTTCCTTATAGCCGAGACACTCGCAGAAGGCGTCGTTCACGGCGAGAAAATGGCCCTCAAGAGAAACGATCACCATGCCTATTCCCGCATCCCGAAACACATTGCGGAACTTCTCTTCGCTCGCTCGCAGCGCGTCCTCGGCTTGCTTGCGTTCGGTGATGTCCTGAGCCGTCCCGCGAAGCAACGCGATTTGACCGGCAGCATCGCGCAACACTTCGCCTCGATCGATGATCCATCTTGTGCTGCCATCCGGCCGAATCATCTGGAGATCGAGCTCGTAAGGTGTCCCGGTTCGTAATGCCTCCGTGACGGCGCACTTCAGGCGTCCGGCACTTTCAGGCCCGTACAATTGTGATTGTTCCCTAAAGTTAGGAGGCGGCAAATTGGGATCGCGGCCCGCGATTCGGTAGAGTTCCCTGGACCAAGTCACCTCATCCGTTTCTGGCTCCCATTGCCAACTCCCGAGTTGCGCTACTCGCTGTGCCTGTAACAGCTCCGCCTCTCGTTGAAGTACGGCTTCTTCCGCTTTTTTTCTTTCCGTGACATCTGCAACCATACCGATCATCCGCAGCATCTTGCCTTGGTCATCAAAAAAGGCGCGTGCACTCTTCTCCAACCAAAGAATCGTCCCATCCGGCCGCAACAGGCGGTAAGTCATTCTGTTATTTGGGTTTTCGGGAGTAACGCGCTCAAAGGAAGCGCTGAACAGTGCTCGGTCTTCCGGGTGAATCCTGTTCAGCAATTGTTTGCGGGTAAGTGCCTTCTCTTTGTCGGTGAAACCCAGGACACTCACACTTTCTTCTGATCGAATGATAATATCGCTAGTGACATCCCATTCGTATGCGTACATCTTTCCGGTTTGAGCTGCCAGCCGAAACCGTTCTTGACCACGTCGAAGTTCTCGCTCGGCTTCTTTGTGCTCTTCGACCAGAGCTGCCAAGAACATGAAAGGACTCGCTGCGAACAAAAAGAAAAGCTGTAAGGAGAACACATTGCTGGCAGGAGCGCCAGCCGAGAACGGGCCCCGCCCATGGATAATGCCCCAAATCGAGAAAAGGCCGATCACTATCGTCGAGTTCGTAATCCCCGCAATTCCGAAACGCAAAGCAGACCACAGCAGGAATGGCACCAGGGAATAAAGAAGAGCTGGGCGGCTAATCCCGCCTGGGGCCACGAAAGCGAAATACGCTACGATCACCAGTCCAACGAACATCAACACGATTTCGAAGTAGTAAGTTACGGGCTTCTTAGCGGGCTTGAGGACCATGTCCGCCCAACTCAGAATGGCGGGCGTTAAAGTCAACAGAGCTAGGCTCTCGGTGAGAAACCCAACCTTCCACCGAGCCAAGTAGCCTGCGCTCACAGCATGGGCACCGATGACAGCCGCGGCAATCGGGGCGATGATCCCCGCGAATAATGAATACTTCGCCAGCGACCTGACGCTCGTCAAACGGGGCGTGCCATTGAATGCGTAGCTTACGGCGAGAGCGGCCGCAAGAACTTCCACCGTATCTGCCAGAAGAAGTAGGGCAATCGAGCGGAATGTCAAACCGGCCTGTAAGTCGTATAGTGCAAATCCCGCAAGTCCAGCCGCAAGAAGCGCAGGCCAGATGGCTTTTCGTTGGACTTGCAATAACACTGCAACCAGAAACGCGCATCCCGGCCAGAGAGGCCAGATCATCTGGGGCCGCAATACCAATGCTCCGCCCAGCTTCGCGGCAAGATAGGAAAACACGCCCACAAAGCCAGCTAAAAGGATCGTTTGATAGGTAGAGCTTAGGCGGAGCACCGAGCTAAACCCAGGAGGTTCGTGTTCGGGAGTACTCTCGAGAATTCGCGGATTGCGAGATGTACTCATGCGCCTGCTTCTGTGGCTCGAGCTTCAATGAAACACATGGAGCCAAACAAATATCCCTGGAAAAATGCCAGAGTCACGAATGATGACAGTTCTGGTTCGCTGTCGCAAGCCTCGAGTTAGCTTGCCCTCCCCCAGTATTTTGGGCGCTCTCGCGAGTATTTCATGCGACCACCAGTTTCGATGCGGCTGTCGCGGTCCCTGGCGAAATTTATTCGAGGGCGATGAACTCTCTTGCACACAGAAACTGACGTAGTGTTGACGCATTCTCCGAAACCAGGCAGACGGAGTGGTTTCTTTCGGCAAGAGCAACTCGGCATTCCGAACTCGGGAGCACCGCAGACAATTTCTCCACACGGACCGGAGAAGAGGATCGAGGATTGCGAGAAGAGAGCGAGCTCTGCTGGTTAGGGCGAGAAGGCCGGCAGCAGCGCCACTCCACGCCCCTGCGCCAGTCGCGCGAGAATCTCGATCAAGCGTTTTCGCGCTCGTTGCTCCCAACGCGCATCGGAGAGCACCTGCAAAGCGATGGATAGTACGCTGAGGACCTTGCAGGTTCCGTGGCGAGGCTTACGCCGCTGCTGTTCAAAGTAGGGGCGGAGCTTTTCGGCGAACGGATCTGTCCCTAACAGCAGAACGATCAAATAAGCGAGGGTGAATCCCATCAGCACCCGCAGCAGGCGCTCGGATTTTTGCACCTGCAGGTGCAAGCCGCGCAGCCCCAGGTGGCTTTTCCAATCGCGAAAACACTGCTCGATTTGCATGCGTTGCCGATACAGCCGGACTACTTCTTCGGTGGGGAGCCAAGCTTCGGAATCCGGCGGCACGATTAAAAACCAGGGCTCTTGAAATCCTTTCCCGCGATACACGATCACGTCTACTGGTTCGGCTTTTTGACTATGGTAGAGGACGTGGCGATAACGGAGCGGACGGCCCATGCGATGGGGCAGCCGCCCCAAGCTCAGCCGTCGCTGGCGGCCCCGCACTTTGGTCTGCACGATCACTTTGCGGCGACCGCGAATGAGGAACGGCTGCTGCCCGTGCTTTAAATCCTTGATCAACTCCACCCGGGCGTAGCCGCGATCGAAAATCAAAATCAGTCGTACCCCGCGCGGGACCGCCAGTCCCAACCAGGTGAGCAGGTAACGTTCGATGGTGTTTTGCGAAGCGGGATCGACCGTCTTCCAAGGATATTCAAAGTCGACCCACGCGACCGGCACGGCTCGCCCTTGAAACGGGATGGCGGCATTGACCACCTCGACGCCATTCACGGTGGTTTGGTCGACCAGCACGATCACCCAGGACGGGGGCTTCTGTCCCAAGATCACCGCCAGCATGCACTCGGCCAGACTGGAAGCGTCAAAGTACTTACATTTCAAGAAGCGCGAGAGCCATTTATAGCTGCTTTTAAACTTCTTGCCTTGGGGTAGGACGCGGGCGATGGAAGTGAGGTGCAGTCCGCCGTAGCCGAAACGGATGCTCCAGGCCAAGTGGAGGAAAGCGCAAGTCAGACGGGCAAGGTTCTTGCGCACCGTGCGGCGGAGGTCGGAGAAGTGCGCATCGACGAGCTCCCGGACGGCGGAAAGAAGGTCCTCTTCTTGATTCATTTATATAAATGAAACACACAAACCTCAACAAAAAAAGCCACCGGCTAAGGCCGCAGCAGCTCGTGATTCAATTCACTGATCGCTTCCAATCCCTCTTTCAGACGCTGATAATTGCGCACCCACTGCTGGACCTGCGTGCGCTGCTCCCGACGAATGCTGAACTGCCGCGTCTTCCCACCCGGGTAGGTTACCGTGAGCACCCAGACCGGATGTCCTCCTCCGGCCCGGCACTTCGAACAGCCTCGAGCATGGCGAATGGTTCGCCGCAGCAAAGTGCCGCGCGCAATCTGAGTGGGGTCCGGAAGTCGCTGGGCGAGCCGATCGCGGGAATCGAGGATGTTCTTCTGTTTCATTCTATTGTATGAAACACAATAGCGACCTTTGTGTCAACACATTTTTACATTTTTTCTCTTTGCGGGTACTCAGAAACTGGGGGAGGGCAAGTCGAGTTAGAGGCGGTGGCGAGCAGGCTTGTCGACGCTGATGGGAAGAGGCCCTTCGGAGTATGGAAGGGCGCGTTTTCCCATCCAGACGAAGACACCTGACGTCTTGGAGGCCGAACCACTGCAGGAAGCCTCTCGCCCGGTCACCGATGCAGTGCTTAAAGCGTCTGGCCGTCTAGAAACTCCATGGCGATGAACGGCTGACCGTTGTGTTCGCCAATTTCATACATCGTGCAAATGTTTGGATGGTTGAGTGCAGAGGCCGCCTGTGCTTCTCGCTGGAAGCGGGCCAAGGATTGGGCGTCTTTGACAAGCGTATCAGGCAGAAACTGCAACGCAACGAAGCGGTGAAGGGTTACATCCTCTGCCTTATAAACCACACCCATCCCGCCGCCACCCAGTTTCTCGATGATGCGGTAATGCGAAATAGTTTGGCCAATCATGGGAAGGATTGACGAAATCTTAGGCCCCCACCTCTGGCCAAGTCAACGTGTGCAAGATTGAAACCATCGGCGGGCAGGCGCATCCAATTCGCCGGAGGTGTTACATGGCCAAACTAGCGATATGGGCGGAAGTGCAGGCGAAGCCTGGCAAGGAGAAAGAGGTTGAAGGGTTCCTGAAGTCGGCACAACCTCTGGCGGAGAGAGAAGGAGGGACGCTAACTTGGTACGCGGTGCAAATCGGACCGGGAAAGTATGGCATTTTCGACACGTTTGCCGACGAAAAAGGTCGGGAAGCACACCTGACGGGAGAGATTGCGAAAGCACTCATGGCCAAGGCGAATGAACTGTTCGCCAAGCCGCCGGAGATTCACAAGATTGACGTTTTGGCGGCGAAGGGGCCGGGCGCGTCGAAGATTGCACACGGCGCGTAGTCAAACCAGGCACTGCCCAGGAACTCAGCAGGTCACGCAGACGATTACGTCTGTGTCAAGACCAACTGTGCCTCCCGCAAATTGTGTGCAACCCAGGGTGGAAGTAATTCCTCCAAACAAACCACAAAGGTCGAGCGGTTTGAGGCCCTGCTTGATTCTGGTGAACCAATTTGTCGAGGCGCAGAAGTGCGCAAGCAATGTTCGGACAAGAAATTTCAAACGCCAAAAACGAGCAGCGCGCGGCCTGGCTGTTTTCTACTCTTTTCAGGCAGCCCACCGTTCGTAGCGGTGATGCATTCCACCGACTTGCGGTACCGCTACGACGGGCCCCTTTCGGGCGGCTGAATCGCTCGTGGCTCCGGTAAGTCCTTCCCCAAGGAAAGATGGGTTCTGGACCGGTGATAGTAATCGAAATACGAACGAAGGGTTCGTCGCAGCGAGCGTTCATGGAACACGATCACATGATCGAGGCATTCGCGGCGAATCGACCCAATCACCCGCCCAATATAGGCTCGCTGCCAAGGCGAGCCCGGTCGAGACAGAACTTCGCAAATGCCCACGTCTCGCACCTGTTCTCGGAAGTCATTGCCAAAGATAGCATCACGGTCGCGCAGTAGGTAGCGCGGGAGTTGGTCAAAGGGAAAGGCCTCTCGCAGTTGCTGTCCCGTCCACTCCGCGGTCGAGTGGGCGGTCACATTGAAGTGCAGGATGCGACGGCGGTCATGGGCCAAAACGAGAAACACGTAAAGAACCTTCTCATCCCATCTGGAAACGGATCGTGGGCACCGTGAAGGAGTCGATGGAGACCAGCTGCTTCGCGTTCTCCAGAAATGTGCGCCAGGCCTGAGACGGCGGCTTGCGGCAGCGCAGCATGTATTTGCTGACGCTGCTCTCCGCGATGTCGATGCCGAGTTTGAGCAGTTCGCCATGGATGCAGGGAGCGCCCCAACTGGGATTCTCCTGGCCCATCTTGCGGATCAGATCCTCGGACCTCGCGCGAAAGGAGCGGTCGTCCGGGTTGGCCGCGCCGCACCTTCCACCTCCAGAAGCGGCGAAGCCAAGCTACGACAGTTTCTGGCTTGACGATGGCCATGGCCGAGAGCCAGTCGCGCCAGAGGCGGGACAGACAGATCCACAACAGGCGGTCCCCGGAAGTCAATTTCGGGCGTTTTCTTGCAGACCGCCGAAGCACGCCGCTGTGGTGGCGCAGGGCGAGGTTCTCGAGCCCAGGGCAGCACGGGAACGGAAGATCGAGGACAGCGTTGTTGAGCGTTGCAAAGAGTGAAGTGAGAAAAATGAGCATCGGTGAGGGTTATGAATGAAAAATAACCCCTGTCCTCTCAGGCATTTCGAGATTTTCGGGAGGCACAAGTGCAATTGGAAGAAATGGAAAATGAAGCGGCGGCGTAACGGCTTGAAAAGAATGGAGCGGCCTATCGGAATCGAACCGACACCTGAACCTTGGCAAGGTTCGAGAAGTTAAATCTAAGGCGCTGGAATGGCGGCGCTTAGCATTTTGAAGCAGGGTCTTAATTTGGAAAATGATGGAAAACAAAAGCGCGTAGTTCCCTCTCTTGTCAAAATCGGTGCTCTCGAGGCCTAGTTCGGGTATTCTCAGAGAGACAGCACGTCACGCGGAGAGCTTTCAAACACTCGCTGGCACCTGTCTACAAGAGGCAAAAAACAGATGGAGAAACTCGATCGAATCACGACTGATCCTGATCGGATGAGCGGCGAGCCCGGCATCCGGAACCTCCGCCTTACCGTCCGCCGAGTGCTTGAAGCACTTGCCATCTATCCTGACCGTGCCGAACTCAAGCGCGAATACCCAGAGTTAGAGGACGAAGATATTCGGCAAGCGCTGGCCTTCGCGGCTGCTTTGGTTGACGACAAGGTCTTGCCCCTTCCCCACGCCCGATGAGGCTGCTGCTCGATCAGGGCCTCCCGCGTTCCACAGTCCACCATCTCGATGCCGCCGGGATCGAGTCCGCCCACGTCGGGGAAAAAGGACTAGCCACTGCGACCGATGCGAAGATTATCGACTTTGCGCGCCAGGGCGGCTGGATCGTTGTGACTCTGGATGCAGACTTCCATATTCTGTTGGCGCTCTCTGGGGCGACTAGCCCATCCGTGGTTCGCATTCGGATTGAAGGTCAACGGGCAGAGGGGCTTGCCACTTTATTGGTTAACGTGCTGAAGGTTTGCAAGGACGACCTGGTCCAAGGAGCTATGGTCTCAGTGACTGAGAACGGAGCCAGGATTAGAAGGCTTCCTCTCCTGCGATAAGCTTTTTAGGAGCGAGTGCGCTCGAAATCAACTCTTGATTGGGGACTCACCTCAACGCTTGAGCAAGTCACGACGGACTTGAGGAGAGCAGGCAAACCGGGACGCTCAATCTCCTTCGTGGGCCGGATTTTGAAAAAGGGCGTGCTAGCTTGCCTGTTCATTCAAGCAAACGGAGGGAGTGGCCCACGAGGACGATTTTCGGAATACCGTCTGGGGCCGGCCGGGAATTCCTCTTCGCCAAGCCTATTTGCTGTCGACTTGAAAATTCTTCGAGTGTGCCGCGATTCAGCAAGAATGAATGTCAGAAGAGGCCTCGGCGTTGGGTTGTTGGGATAGAGCTCGGGCGCGCCGGTGTACAGGTGGAGGGTTACCATCCTCGCCCTTTCGGTATGCGAGGTGGGTGCACAATTCCACCCTGGCCACGTTTCCCGAGGCCCCCCGATAATCCCGGACGGCCGAATTTCTCGAGGTCCGGTTTGGAACCTTGGCCTATCCTCCGTGAGCCTTCCCAGACGCCGCGAGGTTTAAGCGCTGATTCGCATACGCCCCAGCCGAACTTTCATCCAAGATTGGCAATCAAATTGTAGTTTTGGAAAATATGGAAAATGAGGCGTTCGCGTAACTGCTTGATTTTAATGGAGCGGCCTATCGGAATCGAACCGACACCTGAACCTTGGCAAGGTTCCGTACTACCACTATACTAAGGCCGCTTAAATACCTTCTTTTTTATAACACGCCCGATGAGCGGCTACAAGCCCCACAGGCCGCAACGGTCCAATGGGCAATCGCCAAGCCAACAAGGGGTCAGGAAACCTGGGTAACCCGAGCCGTTTTTACTACCGGAGAGCGGCGCTGACGCTCCGCGAACCGTGTGGCTTTGTCCTTATCCGTGTACACGCGGCCGAACTTCTCGCCATCGGCGTAGTAAACGCTTACCAGCCAATGATGGTGTTTGCGGCGGCGGTCTCTGCCAAATGCATCCTTGTCTTCTTTTGTCACTTTAAGCATCCCTCTCTTGAAGGATCGGCGCGGCGCTATCTCAGGGAAGCACGCGCCGCGCAAGTACCAATAGGAATACTAACACGCTACCAATTACACCAAAAAGCCGGCAAGGGGAAACCCGAAATGCGAATGAAGACGCAAATAACTCGCCTTCTCTAAACACCAAATCTCATCCCCTGCCACCGGGGTCCTGCACATCGGCGGCGCCGCCGCTGCCGAGAGACCCTGCAAAGCCGAGACCCCGTTGTCCGCCATAGAGTTGGCCTCCCCAGGCCAATTTGTCTATCAGCGGGGGGCACAAATTGTTGCAACCATGAAACATTTTGGGGTTTCTTTCGTCTGTATAGGTGAGGAAAAGAGACGCTGGGATGTGGCGGTGCAAGACAATGACAATGCCCATTACAAAACAACCGCCTATTTTGGAAGATCTGCGGAACCATTCGCAGGAGCAGGTTGCCGAATTGCGCCAGCTTTTGACCGCCGGCGCTCCAACAAAGCCCGATCCGCGTCGGCCCGGCTTTTATGAGCTGGCCGGCCGCGACTACACCTATTACGTGTTCAAGTATCCATCTGGCGCCAAAGTGCTGCTGATTGCCGTTTGGGAGCGTGATCCAGTCGCAGAAATGGTGGCGTGCTCCTGTCCGGCGGCTTGATCTTCTTTTGATTTCCTTGAGCGAGAAAAAGTGAGAGCGCCTCGGCTTCGACCGGGACGCTTTTTTACTCCTTGTCGAGATTTAAGGCGGCGGAGTTGATGCAATAGCGCAAGCCTGTGGGTTGGGGACCATCGTCAAACACGTGTCCAAGGTGAGCGTCGCAGCGGCTGCATTTCACTTCGCTTCGCCGCATCCCGTGGCTGATATCGGATTCCTCCGCGACGGCGTCCTCGCTGGCCGGGGCGTAGAAACTGGGCCATCCAGAGCCAGAATGATATTTTGTCTCCGACCGAAATAAAGGCTGACCACAACAGATGCACCTGTAGGTCCCGGGAGTTTCGGTATTCTCGTACTCGCCGGTAAAGGGAGGTTCGGTTCCCTTTTGTCGTGTCACGTAGTATTGATTCGGCGTGAGCTGCTTTTTCCAGGCTTGCTCGTCTTTGTGAATCTTCTCTGCCACGACTGCTTTCCTTCCGTCTTATTCCATTCCATATTAACAGGTGCCGGCCTCGAGACAGAGTCGAACAACAAGATGGGTGAGGTCGTGGTTGCTTCAAGACCGCTGTTGACACACGCAAAGATTTCCTCTATTTTTGAAGTTGGCAATGAAGCGCGCACACACAGTTCGGGCGCATCGGCACCATCATCATCATCACGGCCACACGCCGCGCCCGCTGAGGTGTGCATAGCAATCCGCTAAACAAAGCACCCTTCGGCCCGCCGGCGCAGTCAAGCGCGGCGGGTTTTGTGTTTTTGGCCAGGAAATTCGGGAGGCAAACGGAGATGAACGTCGACTTTGAGAAAAGCAACGGCTTGGTGCCAGCCATCATTCAGGACGAACGAAGCGGCGACGTGCTGATGCTGGGCTTCATGAATGCGGAGTCGCTCGAGGAGACGCAGCGTTCCCGAGAAGTGGTGTTTTTCAGCCGCTCGCGAAACAGACTCTGGAAGAAAGGCGAATCCAGCGGGCACGTTCTGCGCGTCCGCGAGATTCGCGTGGATTGCGATGCGGACGCGTTGCTTGTCCGGGTCGAAGCGGTCGGGCCTGGCGTTTGCCACGAAGGCTATCGCAGCTGCTTCTTTCGCGCCATCGAACCTGGGGGCGAAGTGAGAGTCATTGCGGAACGCACCTATTCCCCGGAAGAAGTCTACGGATCGGAGAGACCCCGATGAGCCTGTTGAAACTGGGGATACCGAAAGGCAGCCTGCAAGACGCGACGCTCGATCTCTTCGCGCGCGCGGGCTGGAAAATCACGCTGAGTTCGCGAAGTTACGTGCCCTCCATCGACGATCGGGAAATCGAATGCCTGATGGTGCGCGCGCAGGAAATGGCGCGGTACGTTGAATCTGGCACGCTGGATGCAGGAATCACTGGGCACGATTGGGTTGTGGAGACAGAAGCGGATGTCGAGGAGCTTTCGGAGTTGGTCTACGCCAAACAGCGGTTAGTGCGTGTGCGCTGGGTACTCGCCGCGCCGGAAGATTCCCTGATCCGCGGGCCGCGCGACCTGGAAGGCAAAGTGATCGCCACGGAGGTCGTGCAAATCACTCAAAATTATCTGGCCAAGCATGGCGTAAAAGCTCGTGTAGAGTTTTCTTGGGGTGCTACGGAAGTGAAAGTGCCGCAACTCGCCGACGCCATCGTGGAAGTAACGGAAACGGGGTCGTCGCTGCGGGCCCATCGCCTTCGCATCGTGGATACCGTTCTCGAATCAGCAACGGTTCTCATTATGAACCGACCCGCCGCGGCGGACTGTTGGAAACGTCAGAAAGCCGAAAGCCTGATCCTCATGCTGCAGGGCGCCATTGCCGCGGCAAGCAAGGTAGGCTTGCTACTCAACGTGCACCGCGCCGATTTGCCGGGAGTCCTAGGCGTGCTTCCGGCGCTCAAAAAGCCGACGATTTCCCCATTGAGTGATCCGGAATGGGTGGCGGTCAACACCATCATCGAAGAAGCCGTGGTCCGGCAGATTCTGCCAAAACTGAAAGCTGCCAAAGCCGAGGGGATCGTCGAATATCCTTTGAACAAAATCGTACTGTGATGCAAATCCTGACCCTTACACCTCAGACGGAAGAGCGGCTGCTGGCACGACGCGCCCAGGACGCAGCGGAAACCCACGCGATTGCCGCAAAAATCATCGCGGACGTGCGCAGGAACCGGGATGCCGCGCTTTTCGCTTATGCGAAGAAATTCGATCACACGGACTTGCGAAGAACCGGAGTCTGGATCACCCAGAAGGAAATCCGAGTCGCTCAAAAAGCAACCAGCGCTGGGTTTCGGAAGGCAATCGAGAAGGCTGCCGAAAATGTTCGAACCGTGGCGGAAAAACAGCTTCCGCGACCTTGGACCGTAGAGACTTCGCCTGGAGTGAAGATCCACCAGGTGGTCAGGCCCATCGAGGCCATCGGTTGTTACATTCCGGGCGGCCAGTTTTCGCTTGTCTCGACACTGCTGATGACCGTTGTCCCGGCGAACGTTGCGGGCGTGCCGAATGTGGTCGCTGTTTGCCCCGCGCCGAATCCCAAGTTGCTAGTGGCAGCGGGAATGTTAGGCGTCGAGCGAATCGCACGCATCGGCGGGGCGCAAGCCATCGCGGCGCTCGCTTATGGCACGAAGAGTGTGCCTCGTGTGGACAAGATATTTGGGCCGGGGAACAAATACGTCACAGCCGCCAAGCAAATTGTCAGCAGCGATTGCGCTATCGACCTGCCCGCGGGTCCCACCGAGGCAATGGTCTTCGCGGAGCAAGGCAATGCGCGGTGGATCGCAGCCGACCTGCTGGCCCAGGCGGAACACGCCAAGGACGCCGCAAGCTTCTTCATCACCACCTCGCACGGCTTGGCTGGCGAAGTTCAGCGAGAGATCCAGAATCAGCTTGCGGAACTACCTGGCACCATGGCCCGCTGCTCGACGCAAAGCTCAGGCGCAATCCTTATCGCGGAATCGGTGGATCAGGCTTGCGAATTCATCAACCGATTTGCCCCCGAACATCTCAGCCTCCCCGAAAATGCCGAGACCGTTGTTCAGAAGATTCACTCCGCCGGAACTGTGTTTCTCGGACCCTGGGGAGCGCAACCGCTCGGGGATTACGCTACGGGAAGCAATCACGTCCTTCCGACCGGCGGCTGGGCGCGCAGGCGCGGCGGACTTTCCTCCGCTGACTTTGTAAAATGCATCAGCGTGCAAACCATCACCGGCAAGGGATTCCTCCATCTCGCCGAAGCCGTGGAAACTCTTGCGGAATCCGAAGGCCTGCTGGCCCATCGCAACGCCGTGAGGATCCGCCGATGAAAGTACAGTTGCCCGTGCGCCGGGCCATCCTGAGTCGCCGCACCTACGAAGCCCCTGCCGAAGGGCGTAGCGGCAAAGTGCGTTTGGACTTCAATGAAAACACTTCCGGCTGTTCGCCAGCGGTCCGGCGCGCCCTGGCGAAGCTCACCGGCAAGCAACTGGCGATGTATCCCGAGTATCGGAAACCCACCGAACGGCTTGCACGTTATTTCGGCGTGCACCCTGAAGAGTTGTTGCTCACCAACGGAGGCGACGACGCCCTGCGCGTCTTTTTCGATACCTTCATCGAACCGCACACAAGCATTTTGATCTGCGAGCCCACTTTTCCCATGTACCGCTATTGGGCGGAGATCGCCGGAGCCCGGGTTTGTGCGGCTCGGTACGGTGACAACATGGAATTCCCGTTGGAGGACGTGCTTCGAGGCTTGCGCCAAAATCCACGCGCCCTGTTCATCGCCAATCCAAATAATCCCACGGGTACGCTAATCGGCGAAAAAGAACTGCGGAGCATCCTGCAGGCGGCGACGCGAACGGTGGTGGTAATGGACGAAGCTTATTCGGAGTTCTCCGATTTCACTGCCCTGCCGTGGATTCACGAATATCCTCAACTGTTTGTCGCGCGAACCTTCTCCAAGGTGGCCGGGCTCGCGTCGCTGCGGCTGGGCGCGGTGATCGGGTGTGCGGAGTCACTGGCACTGGTACGCCGCGCGATGCCGCCCTATCCCGTCAACCTGGCGGCGCTGACTGCGGCAGAGGCGGCGGCGGGGGATCCTGCCAGGATGCGGACATACGTCGCTGAGGTAAAGCGCCTGCGCGTGTGGGTAGCGAAAGAATTTTGTGGGCTTGGCGTCAAGACCTACCCGAGTGCGGGCAATTTTTTGTTGGCCGATTTTGGCCCTACTGGGCCGGCGCTGTTTCGCAAACTGGAGAGACAAGGAATTTTGCTTCGCGACCGGAGCAAGGACATGGGTAGCGGCTTCGTGCGCATAACCATGGGCACTTCCGCTGAAATGGGGCGGCTGGTCAAGATCGTCCGCAAAGAATGGAAGCCTGCAGCGCGAAACGGCATCACTCCAAAAGTAAATTAAACATGGCTCGCGGAGCGACAATTCACCGCAAGACGAACGAAACCGATGTCCGGCTGAAACTCAATCTGGATGGGCGCGGAAAGGCGCGCATCACTACGGGAATCCGCTTCTTCGATCACATGATGGACCTGGTTGCCCGACATGGAGCGTTTGACCTCCAACTGAAAGCCAGCGGCGATCTCGATGTGGACCAGCACCACACCGTGGAAGACGTGGGCATCACGCTTGGCCAGGCGGTCGAGAAGGCGCTGGGCGCGAAGCGCGGCATTCTGCGTGCCGGCTATTTCCTGATGCCCATGGACGAGACGCTGGCCGCCGCTGCCGTGGACCTGAGCGGCCGCCCTTATTGCGTGGTGGCCGCAAAGATCGCCGCAAGGCGCCTCGGCGACTTTCAAGTGGAACTGCTGGAGGACTTCTTTCAAGGTTTTGCGCAGGCGGCAAGGGCCAATGTGCATCTGCGCGTGTTGTACGGACGGTCTTCTCATCATCAAGTTGAAGCAATGTTCAAGGCTTTTGCACGCGCGCTGCGCTTTGCGGTCTCGAGGGATAAACGCCTGCGAAACATTTTGCCCAGCACCAAGGGGCTGCTATGAAAGTCACCATCATCGACTATGGCGCGGGGAATGTGCCTTCTGTCGAGCGCGCTCTCGACCGGCTTGGCGCGAAATCAGAGCGAACCGGTTCGCCGGAAGACATTTCGAAGGCGCGCGTCCTGCTACTGCCCGGCGTAGGACATTACTCCGCTCTGGTTCGCGCGCTGGATGAACAAAACATGCGCGCGCCGCTGGTCGACGCCATCGGGCGCGGCGTGCCTTTTCTTGGCATCTGCCTGGGGCTGCAAGTGCTCTTCGAATCAAGCGCGGAGTCGCCGCAATTGCGCGGCCTGAGCCTGTTGCTGGGGAAGGTGCGCGCATTGCCTTCGGGTGTGAAATTGCCGCACATGGGATGGAACCAGATTGCCGCAAATCGCGAGTCGCGTTTGCTCGCGGGCATCGACTCCGGCGCTTACTTCTATTTTGCGCATTCCTATGCTGCGCCCGATTCGAACGGATCGACAGCGGCTACTTGTTTTCATGGAATCAGCTTTGCGGCCGTCGTGGAAAAGCAAAATATTTATGGCGTGCAATTTCATCCGGAGAAGAGCGGCGACGCTGGCTCGCGCCTGCTCGACAACTTCTTGAGGTCGGCGGCATGAGCCTCGCTCATCGCATCATTCCGTGTTTGGATACCGAAGGGGCGCGCGTGGTAAAGGGCGTGAACTTTGTCGGGTTGCGTGATGCGGGCGATCCGGTGGCTCTTGCGGCGCGGTACAACCAGGAAGGCGCGGACGAGCTCGTGGTGCTCGATATTGCGGCTTCGCGCGACCGCCGTCCGACTTTCTTGGCGACCATTCGGCGTGTCGCGGCAGAGCTTTCCATTCCGCTCACGGCGGGCGGTGGCATTCGAACGCTTGAAGACGGGCGTGCCGTGGTGCGGGCCGGCGCAGACAAGGTCACGGTCAACACGGCCGCCGTCGCGCGCCCGGAATTGATCACCGAGCTTTCTCGCGAGTTTGGCGCGCAAGCCGTCGTTTTGGCGATTGATGCAAAGCGCAATGGCAATCACTGGGAGGTCATGGTTCGCGGCGGCCGCGAGTCCGCTTCTCGCGACGCCATTGAATGGGCGACAAAGGCGGTCGCGTTAGGGGCCGGTGAAATCCTACTCACTTCCGTGGACCGGGATGGAACGCAGCTTGGCTTCGACACGAAGCTGACCGCGGAAATCTCCAAAGCGGTGTCTGTTCCGGTCATCGCTTCGGGCGGCGCCAGGTCGCCCGAACATTTTGTTGAGATTTTCAAAGCCGGGGCGGCCGACGCGGCGCTGGCAGCTTCCATCTTTCACGATGGCGTGCAGTCCATTCGCGCCTTGAAAGCGTTTCTTGCCGCGAACGGAATCGAGGTTCGCCGGCTGTGCTGATCCCCTGTATCGATCTCCAGGACGGGCAAGCCGTGCAACTGGTGCATGGCCGCAGACGCGAGCTTGCTGTCGGCGACGTCTTTGGCCTGCTGCACAAATTCAGGGGGTATCCGTGGCTTCACGTTATCGACCTTGACGCCGCGATGGGCAAAGGATCGAACGAGGAACTGGCTCGCGCGCTGTGCGCGCAGGCAAGAACAAAATTTCGAATGAAAGTTCGCTTCGGCGGCGGAATTCGCACGGTTCCCCGCGCCAAGGAAATTGCCGGATGGGGAATGAGTCAGATGATCGTTGGAAGCGCGGTTTTCCGCGGCGGAAAAGTGAACCTGCCTTTTCTTCGCCGGCTCGCACGAACGGTCAACCGCAAGCGCATTGTCATCGCGCTGGACACATTGAAAGGACAAATTACCATCCACGGCTGGCGCCGGCGCATTGTTCCTCAAGCGGAAGAAGTGATGGCGCAACTCGAGCCTTATTGTGCGGGCTTCTTGTGCACTGACGTGGACCGTGAAGGTACCATGATGGGCGCAAACCTAAAGTGGTTTCGCACACTGCGCGACGCGACCCACCACCCGATCATCGCGGCCGGCGGCATCAGAACCAAACGCGAGATCGCAGCGCTCGATAAGATCGGCATGGATGCCGCCGTCGGCATGGCTCTGTACAAGAACTGCCTTTGTTGATTCTTTTTGCGTAAGAACGCACAAAGACTCCGACCAAGCAGTCTCAGCGCAGATACGCGTCGGTGATGTACTGCTGTACCATGCGCTGCGTGTTGAAAAACGAGCCGTTGATGGCGATGGCGTGCTGCATCACTTCGAGGAACCTGTGCCGCTCGCCGTAGTACAGCGGCAGGATGATGCTCTCTAGCTTCGAATAAAGCGACTCCGCCTCGGCCTGATTGTCGGCCGGCGCGGCGCTTCCGGGGCCGCGGCGTGGCTCTCCGATAGACCAGCCGGTCACGCCTTCGATGTGGCCCTCGACCCACCAGCCATCCAAAATGCTCAGGCTAGGCACACCATTGAGCGCCGCTTTCATGCCGCTTGTCCCCGAAGCTTCGAGAGGAAACTGCGGCGTGTTGAGCCACAAGTCCACGCCGGAAGTCATTTTTCCACCGAGTTCGAGGTTGTAATCATCCAGAAACACAATCGGGACGTTCTTCCGCAAGGCCTTTTTTGCTTTGTAGATGCGGCCAATGATGTCTTTGCCGCCCGCGTCATTGGGATGCGCCTTGCCCGCAAAAATAATCTGGAACTGGCCGGCATCTTTAGCGATCTGGCGGAGACGATCGAGATCGGACAATATCAAGTCGGCGCGCTTGTACCCGGTGGCGCGCCGCGCGAAGCCAACCGTAAACACCTCCGAGTCCAAATGGAGACCGGTTTTTGTGCGAACCACTTCGAGCAATTCATGCTTGGCGATGAGATGGGCGGCCCACACGTCTTCGGCCGGCAAACCGAGGGCACTTCGCAAACTGAAATTGTCCTCGCGCCAAGTTGGGATGTAGCGGTCGAAGAGCTGTCGAAACGCGGGGCAAGTCCACGTGCCCGCATGGACGCCATTCGTGATCGCTTCGATGGGTACCTCAGGGAACATCTGGCGCGAGGTTTCGCCGTGCTGCTTGGCCACTCCGTTGACATACGTGCTCAGACTCAGCGCCAGTTGCGTCATGTTCACGGAAGCGCCTTGGCGTGCCGCGTCGAGCAGGCCGGAGACATTTTGTTCCGCCTGCAGAATTCGCTTCACCAGGTCGGCTGCCGTTGCATCGCTCAAGTCAAAAAAGTTGAGCTGCCCGGGGAACACCCGAGTCAAATATTCCACCGGAAAACGATCGTGGCCAGCCGGAACGGGCGTGTGCGTGGTGAAAACGCACTTGCCGCGGACTTTTTCGATGTCCTCGCCACGAATGGAAGTGCGCCCCGCCTTCTGAGCTTCTTCTCCCAGCAATTCCAGAGAAAGCAGCCCGGCGTGGCCCTCATTCATGTGGAATCGCGTGAGGTCGTTATAGCCCAGCGCGCGCAGCATGCGCACGCCGCCAATCCCGAGGACCACTTCCTGGCAAAGCCGATAATAGGAATCTCCTCCGTACAGCGATCCGGTGAGATTCCGGTCGAATTCGCTATTCGAAGGCAAGTCGGCGTCCAGGAAATACACCGGCACTTCAAATCCGTGAACGCCCTTCACGGAGTATCGCCAGCATCGAAGTTCGAGGCGGCGATTCTCGATCGGCACGCTGGCGCGCGCCGGTTCCTCAGTCAGGAAATCGTCGACGCGCCAGTCGACAGGCTCTTCGGTTTGTGAGCCGTCTTCCGCGAGGCGCTGCGTAAAGTAGCCTTTGCGGTAAAGCAGCGATAGGGCCACCATCGGCAAGTGTAGGTCGGCGGCGGCGCGGATGGTATCACCGGCGAGCACGCCGAGCCCGCCGCTGTAGCTGGGCATGGCGTTTTCCAACGCAATCTCCATGGAAAAGTAAGCGATGAATCGTTTTACGGAATTCGGCTGCGTCGACATCTCACTCAATTCTCCGCTAAGCGCCACAATGGCAGCATGCGGAAAAGTCAGGCTAGGTTAAACCACTTATTGTCGGAGAAACGGAGCGGTCAAGCAAGCAAGTAGCAATCGCCTGTTGCCATGCGTGGCTCGAGCGAATATCCAATTCAATGCATGAGATCTGCGAGGCAACTTCGCAAGCCGCGCGGTGCTTCTTGAGCCTCAATGCCCCTTGGTCGAGGCAAAATGCGCGCCGGGCGTTGGCCGGGTCATCAGTTCAACGAACTCCTTGTAAAACTTTTCCTTGTACAGGTCCTGTTGCACTTCCACGAGCGATTCGCCCATGCCCGGCTGCTGGCCGGGAGCCCACGCGTGAGTGTCGCCGTAGGACGCGCCGTGATCCACTTCGACGTCCACATAGAGTTTCTGCCACCTGGTGATGATGCTCGGATCGAGCCAGCCAGCCGCCGCAAGCTCATCCCACAGGATGTTCGCCTCGGCGTATTTGGCGACGTATTGCGCCGCTGGCGTCCCGCTTTTGGCGATTTGCTCGATGAGTGCCGTTTCCATTTTGGTTTTGACAGAAATATCCACAGTTGTGAGGACGAAGCGTGGCCAGTGCGCATGAAGCACGGCGTGAGAAGCTTCCGGGTCCATCCAAAAATTAAATTCGCGTCGTGGCGTCAATGCAAATTCCGGATTGTCGCTCACCGGATTAATGCTGCCGCCCATGACGATCAATTCTTTCGTCAGCTCCGGGAAATGAGGATCCAAAGCAATGGCAAGGGCGAGATCGGTCATCGGTCCAGCCGCGTAAATGGTTACGTCGTGGGGATATTGATGGACCATGCGGACCATGAAATGCGCCGCGTCTTCCGTGGATGGCTTTGTGGTGGGAGCGCCTTCGGGCAGCGGAGGAATTTCGTAAGGGCCGTGGATACTGTGGCGCCGGGCAAAATTCCATGCGCCCTGGTAAAGGACCTTGCCGTAGAGCGTTTCCCACTTGGCGATGTATTCCTTGGAGCTAACCAGCGGAAATACCGCTCCGGGAACCACCGGGATGTCCGTGCGGCCGATAATCTCCATAAGCCGCAAAGTGTGCTGCACTTCCTCATCCCGCCAGTCGTCGCCGGTGAGAACGGTGATGCCAAGAACATCGGTCTCCGGTGAATTGACCAGCGCGAGGATGGCTTGCATGTCCGTGCCGCCCGGTCCGGCGGCATCCTGATCAATGATGACCTTGCGTCTGGATGGGGCCTGAAGCGCAAGGACGAAAGTAGTCAAAAGCAGGAGCGGGAGTACTGAAGAGAAAAGCAAACCCCTCCCGGCCTTCGCAGCCCTATTGGATTTCTTGGCCCTGTCCCTGCCGTCACTACCTACGCTCACCATAGCGCCGCTCCAGTCCTCTCTAAGCACTCTAGTGTAGTGCGTCTCACGGCTCTTTACATTTGGCCACCTTTTCAAGGATCCGTTCAACTGAGGCGCTCCACAGGAAGGGGTTGTCCATGTAATCGTTGATCGCACGAATCCATTCCTGGCAAACCAGGCAGAGCGCTTGCATCTGGCTCTTTTCATCGCCGCAAAAAATCAGCCCTTTCTCAGGTGGATTCAGGTACAGGCCGCGGATTTCACCGCGATCCTTGATAGTCAACTGGCCGCCCTGAGCAGCAAGACCACAATGCCAGCATTCAGGTCATGATGTTGAGCCCGGCTTTCTGCCATCGCTTGAATCTCAACTCGCCGACAGATGCTAATATCGGGACGCTTTGCTGAGCTCGGCAGCTCTTTGTTCTTCTTGGTTGGCTCTTGGAATCTGGCCGGTGCGTCGGTAAATTGCGGCCATGCGGCGGTGTGGCTCAGGATCACTTTGTGCGAGTGAAGCGGCTTCCTGGAGGTAGCGGAGCGCGTCCGCGTCGAGAGAACTTTGCTGCGACCTCTGCGCCAATTCCAACGCGGACTGGTAAAGTAGCGCCGTCGTGCCTGCATCCTGCGGATTCAGTTGATGCGCGTGATGCAGGGCTGCATACGCTGCTGGCGTTTCGCCGAGATTGAATAAAACCACCCCGTACAGGGCGTTCAGCGGAAAAAGATCGGGCCATCGCTGTACCGCCGTTTGCAGAGGGCCGCGAGCATCCGCAAAACGCTTCAACTGGTAGTAAGTGAACGCCAGGTTATACTGTGTTTGCGGAGATTGCGGGGCCAGTTCCGCCGCCCTTTCGAGCGGCTTTAGGGCCTTTTCCAGCTGGCCGTGCTGCCCGTAGAGAATGCCCAGGGCCGTCAGCAATTCCCCGTTGTTCCGATCATAGAGCTGTTCGCAGGAAGACGCCTGATCACTTGGTCCTCGGTCCAATTCCTGCCCGCAGGCCCATTTCAGCTGGCTCAGCTTATCGCTTTGCGTTTTCATCTCTTTCGAGCGGTCGAAAGCCTGCCTAGCCTCCTGGTCGCGACCTTGCTTGCGATAGAGCTTCGCCAGTTCGTACTCCGCTCGGGACTCGTCAGGATTCAATTCGATCGCTTTCTTGAGCCACTTCTCTGCATCCTGGTCAGAACCGAGCTTCAGGTAGGCCAGGCCAAGATAGAAGGGAGTATCGGGAAAGGGCGGAAGAGAGTTTGCCTTCCCCAGATTCTCTAGCGCCTTTTTGTAGTTATGTTCGTCGAGATCCAGTCTGCCAAGGTAGTACAGGACGCCCAGTCGGTCGCCTTGCGCATGGTGGACCGCTTCAAATTCGCTGCGCGCTTCGGCGGTCTTGCGCTGTTCGAAGAGAGCGACCGCCAAAGGGAACTGCGCACGCATCACCAGGCTGGAGTCCATCGCCAGGGCCGCGCGGAATTCCTTCTCAGCTTCTTCGTATCTTTCCTGCCGTAGCGCCTCGTATCCGTTCCCCAGATGCATTTCGAGTGAATCTGTCGTGGGCGCTTTCTTAGAATCATTGCCCTGGCTGGAGGCTTGCGGGCAGACGATTTGTCCCACGGACAGGAACAGCGCCAACGGAATTTGCCATCGCCATGTTCGCCAAATGGTCATTTATTTTTCGCTGCCACTGCAATTTCTTGCCAGATTACCACAGGCTGGTTTCGCCTTTCGGCCTCTCCGGCGGCACTTCTGCGGCTTCCCCGGAGGCAAACTTGACGACCCTAGACCCTGATGCTACAGTGCCGTTGCCACAGACCAACGCCAGGGAGTGATTGTCTGAGCAGGTCGCGCAGGAAAGCTCAGCCGGTTCTGAGCCGCCGCCAATTCCTACAATATTGTCAGGGAGCGTCGTTCGCCCTTCTGCCCGCGGGCTTTCTTCGCCCCACGCTCCATTCTGTCTTTTCGCAAGCAAAATCTGTCCTGCCAGACGGATTACAGCTTCATCCGCAATACCGGTTGAAACGAGGAATCGAAGCGGTCTTGCGCAAGGTGCCGGCCGGGTTCGATGAATTCGTTACGGAGAAATATCAGGACCAGATCTCGGCGATCCTTTCGCAGTGGAGTGCCGAACTGCTGCAGTCTCCTCAAGACACAACGGCGCTCGAGCGCGTGATGGCTCGCAGTTTTACGGCAGGTTCCCTGAAGTCGAGCCAATCGCGGATCGTGAACGAGACCGCCCCGCTCAAACTCTGGAAAGTTCAATATCCCCAGGAGGCGAATTCCGGAAAGGAAGTATTCCTTTCCGAACTGCGCGAATGGCTCAGTGCGTTTTCAAGACTTCTAACTGCCGAGTTCCAGGTGGTTGGCATCCAAACAAAATCCGAGCCGCCTCGAACGTCAGCCAATTCCATCCGGCTCCAAACAATGGTTCGCTTTGAGTTGCTCGGCACGGGTGCCGGTTTTCACCGCGAGCAACGCGTTGGTCATTGGCAACTTGACTGGGAGTCGAATCCTTCCAACGAATTGCGGCTCGAAACATTTCAGTTCCTGGACGGAGCCCGCAGCCAATCGTCAACTCCTGTTTTCCTCGACTTAGCTTCGCGAGTTTTCGGACGAAACCGTTCTTTCGCAAACCAATTGGTTCCCGGCACAGACCATTGGCGCACCCTACTCGATGGTGCGAGCGGCATCGATATCTACGGGCACAATGGAGTTTCCGCAGGGGATATCGATCGCGACGGTCTCGATGACCTTTACGTTTGCCAGCCTGCCGGGCTGCCAAACCTTCTTTTTCGCAATCTCGGTGACGGCACATTCGAGGACATCACGGAGTCCTCGGGCGTCGGTGTACTGGAAAACACGGCCTGCGCGCTGTTCGCGGACATTGACAACGATGGCCGCCAGGACCTGATTGTTGTGTGCACCACCGGTCCGCTGCTTTTTCTCAATCAGGGCGATGGAAAATTTCGCTTGAAACCCGGCGCTTTCCATTTTGCCAATCCTCCGCAGGGCACCTTCACCGGAGCAGCTATGGCTGATTATGACCGCGACGGCTGGCTGGACATTTATTTTTGTCTCTACACTTACTCCCAGGGCACCGATCAATACCGCTATCCCATGCCGTACTTCGATGCGGAGAACGGCCCGCCCAATTTTCTACTGCGCAATAACCGCGACGCCACCTTTGATGACATCACGCAACAGGCTGGCCTCAACATCAATAACACGCGCTTCAGCTTCTGCTGTGCTTGGGGGGATTACAACGGCGACCTCTGGCCCGACCTGTACGTTGTGAACGATTTTGGGCGCAACAATCTCTACCGCAACAACGGCGACGGCACTTTTGCCGGTGTGGCCCGCGAAACCGGCGTTGAGGACGTCGGCGCCGGCATGAGCGCAGCATGGTTCGACTTCGACGATGATGGCCGGGACGACCTCTACGTTGCGGACATGTGGACCGCCGCCGGCATGCGCATTTCCATGCAGGAAAACTTTCAGCAACGCGGGAACGCGGAAACGCGCGCTTTGTATCAAAAGCACTCTATGGGCAGTTCTCTTTTTCGGAACTGCGGTGAAAAGTTTGAAGACGAGAGCGCCCGGTCAGGGACGGCCATGGGCCGCTGGTCCTGGATGAGCGATTCCTGGGACTTCAATCACGATGGCTACCCCGACCTGTATATCGCGAACGGAATGATTTCCGGAACATCCCGCGACGATCTCAACAGCTTTTTCTGGCGGCAGGTGGTGGCCAACTCGCGGAATGACCCCAGACCGAGCCACGAGTATGAGCAAGGCTGGAACGCCATCAATGAATTGATCCGCTCCGACCACACCTGGAGCGGCTTCGAGCGAAATGTCTTCTACTTGAACAATCGCGACGGAACCTTTTCCGACGTTTCTGGCATTGTTGGGCTGGATTGCATCGAAGACGGCCGCACATTCGCGCTGGGCGATTTCGATCAGGACGGACGGTTGGAAGTCGTACTCAAGAATCGTAACAGCCCGCAATTGCGATATTTCAAAAACGCGATTGCCGATTTGCCCCCCGCGATTTCCTTCCGTCTTACAGGGAAAAAGAGCAATCGTGACGCGGTGGGAGCCAGGATCACGGTGGAGACCTCCTCTGGCCGACAGTGTCGGACTTTACGGATCGGATCGGGCTTCCTCGCTCAACATACGAAGGAACTGTTTTTCGGCCTGGGCTATGAAAAATCGGCGGTTCAAGCTGTGATTCAATGGCCGAGTGGATTGCACCAAAGGCTCCGCGATTTGCCGCTAAATCACCGGATTTGGGTCGAAGAAGGATCATCGCCTTCGCGCATGGAACCTTTCCGGCAATTTTCGGTTCCCGCCGGCAGAGAGATTACCCCCGTGATTGATGCCGCAGAGCGATTACCTAAAACCGTCGAAACATGGCTGATCGTTCCGGTTCCCGCTCCTGATTTTTCGCTTCCCGGTCCGTCCGGGCGTGTTGAAACTCTTTCCGACCGGCGAGGGAAGCCTGTTCTGCTTCATTTCTGGTCTGATTCGGTTGCAAATTCCCGAGAGTACCTGGGTAAATTCGACCAAGTTCAGGAAAAGTGGGTGCGCGCGGGGCTGCAATTCCTTGCCATCCTGGTGAGCACCGACGACCATGGCAAGGAAGGTGGCGAGAAGGATATTTCCCGCGGTTACTCTTTCCCGGTCGCAGCTTCCTCGTCCGACGTCGTTGCCGCCTACAACCTCCTCTATCGCCAACTTTTTGATCGCCACCGCGATATGAGTGTGCCGATATCTTTTCTCCTCGACCCAGGCGGAAACGTGGTGAAAATTTATCAAGGGCCGCCGGCAATCGACCGCTTCGAGGCGGACATCGGGAACATTCCCCAAACCGATGCGGAGCGTCTGGCTAAGGCGCTTCCGTTTCCCGGATGGGCCGAATCGTATGACTTCGGCCGAAACTACCTGTCCCTTGGTTTCGTCTTCTTCGAGCGAGGGTATTACGAGCAGTCGGAAGCCTTTTTTCAACAAGCGGTGAAGAATGATCCGGCCAGCGCGGAAGCACTCTACGGTCTTGGCAGCGCATTTCTGCAACAAAACAAATCGAAGGAGGCTGGAGATTGCTTCGAGAAAGCGCTGCACCTGCACGCCCGCTATCCAGGCACGTTGCCGAACGCGTGGAACAATCTGGGCATCCTTGCAGCTCGCGAACGTAACACCGCTGCCGCGATTCAACATTTTCAGCATGCGCTTCAGATCGATCCCCAGCATGCCATCGCCTTGCTCAACCTCGGCAACGCGTATCGGCAAGCAAAGGACTGGCCCGAGGCCGAACGTGCGCTCGAGCAAGCGCTTACTCTGAATCCGGATGACCCCGAGGCCAATTACAGCCTCGGAATGGTCTATGCTCAAAAGAACGACACGGACCATGCCTACGAGTACCTGCAAAAAGCGCTGGCAGCTCGGCCTGCTTATCCCGAAGCATTGAACAACCTGGGGATTCTCTATCTCCGTACGCGGCGCACTGCAGAAGCCATTCGCAGCTTCGAAGAATCTATTCGCATAGCGCCTGCGTATGACCAATCGTATTTGAATCTGGCGAGCGTCTATGTCATCGTGGGCGACCGCGAAAAAGCCAAGGCAATTCTTCAGCAACTCCTCACGCAGCATCCCTACCACACCCAGGCAAAAGCACAGTTGAAACAACTGGAGCCTTAACTCCTCCCACCGCTCGCAATGTTTACCGGGATGAGCCTCTATTCACCGTCGCCGGCGTCACTGACACGTCCACTCTCGGCGCGCCCGGGTCCGATCGCGGGTCAAAGCGCGCCTTCGCAAGCGCCCGCATTCGCACCGGCTCCCCGCTGACATCGCCGCCCAAAAAGAGCGACAAAACTCCAGCGGGTTGGCGCGATAGAGTGTTGCTTGGTCAGGATCGGTCAGGCCTAGAATGTCAGTTTAAGCCCGAATTGCACCAGTCGTGGGTTGTTCACCGTCGACGGATACCTTCCGAAATGAGAGAGAGCATGGATGTCCGCGCCTGTCCCGCCTCCGAAGGCGGAGGGGGTGTCAAATTGCGCATGGTTGAAGAGATTGAAGATCTCTGCTCGGAAATCCAGTCCCATGTTTTCCCAGGGCAGCGCGAAACGCTTGATCACCGAAAAGTCGGTGTTTACGAAGTTCGGACCAGAAATTGGAGCACGACTCGCGGTTCCTAGCTCGCCGAGCGGAGCGGTTGCGAAAGCACAGGGGTTAAAGTAGTACCCGGAGGACTTCCCTAGTGAACTCGGGGCTAAACCGCCACTCGAAACCAATACATGGCACATGGGATTGGGATTGGCAGCCACGATACCGGGTACGAACGGATTGGCGACCTTATTGGCACGCCCGGCGGGGGATGCCGTCCCAATATTAATCAACGACGCGCCCGATTGAGGGTTACTGTCGAGTATAAAGACTGGGAACCCTGACGTGATCTTCTCAATGGTGGTCAACTGCCAATTGCCCAGCAGAGCGTTGGTCAGGTCGTTCCCGCCGCTGCCATATTTCTTACCCTTTCCAAATGGCAAATCGTAAATCACGCTGGCGGTGAAGCTATTGTTTAAGTTGGTCTGGGAAAGGGCCCAATCGAGCTTTCCCCAATCCGGCAGGGGAAAGTCAGGGGCTCCGATGGGAGTGCTCAAGCCGTCGGAATACCCCGTGTCATACGCCCTGGAATACGTGTACCCGATCAATGCATAGAGCCCGTATTTCGAGCTCTTGGTTTCCGCTTTTATCTGAAGCCCATTGTAATGAGCTCTCCCGGAGTCGTTGATGCTGTATATGTTTGAAAACGGAAACAGAGTGTAAGGCGCAGGGAAATAGGCTCCGCCCGGACCGCAGCCCAAGGTATATCCCGGCACGGCGTTGGGCCCGCCGGCACAGGCAGTCGGCGCTCCCGTGTTAATGTTGTTTCCAAAGTTGAGAATACGACCCGCACGAGACCCGGCGTAGCCGGCGGTCAGCACGATTTGTCCTGGCAGTTGCCGCTCGACGTTTACGTTGAACTGTTGGACCATACCTATCTTCAGGTTGGTGGGCTCGGTGTTAAACGAGCCTCCGAAATTTAGGGGCGTGACTGGGGGTGTGACGATGGGAAACCCGTCCGAGATCCCTACCATCTGGCCTGTGCCGATATTGGGCGTCTGGCCGGACAGCGACGCACAATAGGCAGTCGCCGTGGCACAGCCTCCAAACGAAATGCCGAACGATTCGGCGGCGTAGGGGGGATTCTGCCACAGTCCCTGAGCGCCCATACTCCACGCGGAATCGTGGTAAATCGCATAACCTGCGCGCACCACCGTCTCACCGCTGCCAAACATTTTCCAGGCCAAGCCGATTCGCGGTTCGAGGGCGGAGTAGTCCATATTGATACCCGCACCCGCCCCGGAATTTTTGCAGGTTGCAATCGCTTGAAGGGCCGTGGTGCAACCCGGCGAAGGAATCAGCCACTGATAACTCGTGGCGGCTGGAATGAAATCCGCCATCCTGCCTTTCGCTTCGGAAATTGGCGTCGCCAACCCCCAAGCCAAGCCCAGGTTCACCGTTAGATTTTTGTTGACGCGCCAGTCATCCTGAACGAATGGACGAAAAAGCTTCCAGCGTCGCCCGGTAATATCGCCGTTCAGGTTTTGGTCGTGAATGCGAAGGCTGGACATCCCGAGCAGAAGATCGGCCATCGAACTCCCGGCAAAGGCAAACTTGTCGCTCGTCCAGGCGCCGCCGATGACCCAAAATCCGTCCTGAAATCCTTCGGCGCGCACATTCATCTGATTGATGCGGATTCCCATTCCAACCTTGACATCATGCTTGCCACGAGTCATGTCGAATGTGTCATTGATTGAAAAAATGTTTGTTCCGCCTTGGAACGGGGAATAGCCGCGATCGCCCAGGGACCAATAGCCGCCCCCGGCTATGTTTATCGAAGTCAACCCGCAACTGCTGCTTGAACACGTGTTGCTCGCAGAACACCCGAGGTTTGCACCAGGGATACCCAGCTTTGCCGACGCGCAGGTGCCCGTCCCTTGAGACGTGATGTAGTTGAAAATCCTGTTATACCCGAAGGTGAACTGGTTTACGGTTGTCGGTGTGAAGACGTGCGTCTCTCCGATGGCCGCGTTGCGGGCATGGTTGATAATGCCTTGATTGCTTCCGAAGGCGTTCGCTTCGGCAAAGAACGCCGTTGCGCCACCTGGCACGTACGAAGTTGCCTGATCGTAGCTGAAGCGGGTAAACAGGCTATCCGCGCCCGAAAAGGTGTTGTCCAACCGAATGTCGAACTTGGTCTCATACAGCGAACGCACGGGTTGGCTCTGGAAGTTGTTTCCGTTTACGTTATAGCCAGGAGTGGACAGGGGATAAAGCCCGATCAGTTGCTGTCCAATCGAATTCCACAGCCCTTGCGGGATCACATTGCACGGCTGGCCCTGATATTGTTGTCCGGTGGACGCACTGACAAGGGGCATGGGCTGGTTGGTTCCCGGTACGCACTGAAAAAAGACATTGTTGTTGGGTACATTGGAGGTGCTGTTAGGTGCGTTGGGTGTCGCCGAAGCTCCGCTCATATATGGGTTGGTGATTACAAGGTCGCCTGCAGACAACGGATTGCCAAAGTTATCGGCGCTGAAATCGCCCTTGCGCATCGCTGCTGTCGGAACTAGTCCCTGAAAGGGGATGCCATGCAGCTGATCCTTTTGCTCGCCATCGACGAAGAAGAAGGTCTTGTTTTTCCGGATCGGGCCGCCGAGGGTCCCACCAAACTGATTCAGGTTGAACTTTTCGGTCGAACTCGCAAAGAAGCTTTTCGCGTCTAGCGAAGTATTCCGGAGAAACTCGAACACGGACCCGTGGAAATCGTTGGTTCCTGACTTCGTCGTCAGCAGCACCGTCGGTCCCGCCCGCGTGCCGTATTCCGCCGAATAGTTATAGGTAAGTACCTTAAACTCCTGAAGCGAGTCAATCGAAGACAGGATGGCAATCCCGCCGGCGGTCAATTCGTTGTTATCGACGCCGTCGATCAACCAGTCTGTGCTATTGGCACGGGAGCCGCCTACAGACAGGGAAAAAGGGCCGCGAGCCGCCACTTCACTGCTTGCATTGGTCGTAAAAAAGCTGCCATTGCTGGTTTCCTGACTGGTGCCGGGGGTGAGGGTCGCAAGCTGCACGAAATCACGCCCGTTCAAGGGTAGCTGCGCCACTTCCTGCGAGGTAATGACTTGGCCCAGTGAAGGGTTCGTCGTTTCCACGGTTACAGCATTGGCCACAACTTCCACCGCCGTAGTTACGGCTGCCAGGGCCAGGCTGAAATCCATTTCGCGCTGCTCATCCACCTGCAGCTTGACGTCCTTGCTTTCTACAGGCTGGAATCCTTTGAACTCCACGCGAATCGTATAGACCGAAACCGGTAGCAGATTCACGATGTAGTGGCCGGTGTCATCCGTGACCGTCGACCGTACCGCGCCTGTCGCCTGGGAAGTCACCGTTACCGCAGCCCCGACAACCGCTGAGCCGGATTTATCCGTTACCGTCCCGAGGAAGCTGCCCGTTACCTGCCCATAGGTGACCTGCGCACTGCAAAACATCGCCACGCTTACCGCCAACATGAACAAAATTCGCTTGCTCATTCTGAACACCCCCTCCACACCCCAACAAACCGAATATTCCAGATTCAAAGGAGGCGAGAAGAACCCGGCCCAGTTCTCCTCACACGACTGGCAGGAAGCCGGCTGAACTAACTGGAAGCAATGGAGGAGTTTGTTAACTCAAAACTCCCCGTCCGACAGACCCTCCCAGCCACCAAAAACAAGCCCACACTCCGGGAAAACATTGCGCAAACTTACTTCGCCCCTAGCGCCGTGTCAAGCGGATGTTTAGCATTGAGAAGTTGGGCCGCCGATAGAGTCCCAAGGGAAAATTCGGCGATCGAGCGTCATCATCCTCTGCGTCTAAATCTCGGATAGGAGTGAGTCGGCAGCGTGAATCGACAGGCGTTCTTCAGGCGACGCGCTGGCGAACTTTCGGAAGCTCTACGGCCCGTTGCAACAAGCGTTCGAATTCATGCGCTTCCAGCAGGCTCTTCTAAGTTCAGCTTCCTCCGCCGTTGCGACCCTCATCCGCGCTTCGCTGTCACGCACCGTTTCGCAATTGCTGTTTTCCATCTTCATCATTTGTAAACGGCCTTCCAGCGAGAACTGTTCCAATACTCCGTAGTGACCTAGTTCCAAAAACCGTTTCATGCAGCATTGCTATCAGGGGAGCGAAACGCTCGCAGGAAGGGAGACGCCGGGGGCTCAACTCAGGATCCGGCATAGAGTTGGAATGGCGCCCAATAAAACGGCCTGCGGTAGTTGCCAGCAGAATGAACCAGCCTGAGCTTGGCGGCACGTAATGCACTTGCCGGATCCTTTCCTTCATGCAATCCTTCGTACAGTTCATCCATGAGCTGCGGCGTCGAGGCGTTGCTGACTTCCCACAGTCCCGCTATAACGTTGTGCGCCCCAGCGCGAAGAAAAGCCCAAGCCAGACCAACAAGCCCTTCCCCCGCGTAGGTTTTCATTCCAGCCCCATTACACGCGGAAATGGTTACCAAGTAGGCGTGCCCTGGGTGCTGGACGACGTCGCGCGCATAAAGCTTGTATGTACCGCCTTCCGGCGAAAGAATCACCGCCGATTCGAGGGGACGAATGGTACTGGCGGTCCCGTGCGTCGCGAAGTGCAGATAGGAAAATGCCTCGGGTTTTCCAGAGAGAAACTGGGAAGGAACAGCTTGTGCGCCCGTCAACACCGTCCGCCGGTCCGCAGCGAAATGGCTCTGCACCAGCCCCACTTCCTTGCCCGCTTGCGGAAGCGGAGGAAAATCCGGGCTCGCCTCGAGCGCGTCACCCATCAAAAAGAGGTTCGGCTGTTGTGGAGGAAGGGCTGGGGAAGCCTTAGCCAGCAGCGCCAGAGAGTTCCCTGTTAATAAGGTGACGTCCTCAATCCAATAGTGAGGCTTCTCGCCGGGTACGATCAGCGTTTCGAAATTGAGCGAGTTCAGCTTGCCATCCGGGAGAATGATGACTCGCGAGTTTTTCGGGATGAGCCTTTCCGCAGGCTCGATCAACGTCGCGTACAGCTTCTTTCCGTCCGTGTTACCGGCCTCCAGCGGATCTCGCGGAAATGTGAAAGAATCGAGGTAGGATTTCACAGTGGCGTCGATTTCGGCGCGGCCCGGCAGGGGTAACAAAGAAAACTCTTTTCCTGTAATCACCCACAGGTGGGAGCGCTCCTCTCCCATCCAATAGAACAGCAGCGTGGCTTTCCATCGGCGCGCAATTTCCTGCGGAGCCAAGGAAGACGACTGCCCGTTCGGTACGTTGCTTCCAGATGACAGTCCGCGTTCCAATGTCTGCGCGCGGCTGAGATCAGCGACACCCAGGGCATCCAGGGGCCGATTATGCTCAATCAAGAAATTGACATAGGCGTCGTAAAATCGAATGGCACTGGACAAAAACGATAGACGGAATTCTTCGTTCTGAATGCCGTTCCGAGCCACAGTGATGGTATGGATGGATTCGCGAAATTCGCGCTCAGCGAGAGCAGTGTTGCCTTTAGCCGCGTGAACTTGAGCGAGACCGGCTTGTGCTTCCCAGCGCAGCGCCGTCTCAACCCCGTGATCTGCAATAATCGTCTGAAACGTCCTTTCCGCTTCTGGGTATTGCCTCCTGCCTGCAGCAATGCGTCCTGCAATGATGGTTGAAGACGCGATTCCAAACCGATCGAGACCCGCACGCTCGATCCCTAGCGCCTCACGATTGTGATTCTCGGCCAGTTCCACGTGCCCGGTTGCTAGCGCAATTTCCGACAGTGTGTTCAGGCACTCCGTGAGAGTACGCTTATCGTCCATTTTGCGCTCTAGCGCAAGAGCTTGCTGGGATACGGCTTCGGCCTCGACGTAGCGCCCCTGCCGGTAGTACGTATCCCCCAGCGTGTGGAGCCAATATGCGCGGTCCTCCGGCATGGCGGCTTTCGCCGATGCCCTCTCGGCTTCACTGAATTTAATCTCTGCATTTTGCAAATCGCCTATGGCCAAATAACTCCAGCCGAGATTTCCGAAAGTCCTGTTCAGCGCGAAGGTACTCTTGCGGGATTCCAGGGCCCGCTGAACAGCCTTGAATCGCCCGATGGCTTCGTCATAGTGCTCCTGCCACATGGCCAGATAGCCAAGGCCGCCAAGTGCGTTGGCTTCCAGGGAGGGCAGTTTCTGCTCACGGCTTATAGCCAGCGCCCTCTGAAACGCGACAGCCGCTTCCGGATAATTCCTTCGCGAAATCGCGAGATTGCCTCGTGCCTGCGCAATGTCGCCCAGGAGCGCGGGATAGGCCTTGGAGACTTTCGCTGCTTCGTTTAGTTCCCTATCCGCGTCATCGTACTTTTGCTGAGCATCATGCGCGATCGCTTGAACGATCTTTCTACGGACTGCAACGTCTGAGTTGGCGAGAAAATCGGGAAGATCCTCGGTCAAAAGCTCTAAGGCATCGTTGTACGCGCCCTGAAAGACTAGGATGTGCGCTTTTTCAATACGGAAACGCCAGGCCCACTCCGAATCGTGGCCCTCAAACTTGCGATACTGTCGGTCTGCATCGTGAAGAGCGGCGTCCAGGTTTCCACGCCTTTGCTCATCGCGTATGGCCTCAAGAACCGCCTCTCGACTCCTTCGGGATGAGCAGCCCGAGTTTTGAACTAGGCCGATCAAGATGACCAGGAGCAGGTATGTTAACCGCCAGGCGGGTAGGGCTTGCCGTTGCTGTCGGCTTGGACAACCGTGCCCGCGGCACTGACGGCCGATCCGATTTCCAGGCGAATCATCGTGAGCGTGCGGTGGCCATGCTTGATGACAAGTTCGCCGAGGAAAATCTTCCCAAAACCTGGCACGCTGAAAGCGTGGCCGACTTGTGTAACGCCGGCGCAGTCCAACTTCATCTCTTTGACGCAGGAACAAAGGAATATCCCATTCGGGCCCGGCTTTTCGATAGAGTGGCCCGTCCTGAAAGGATCATGCGCTATTTTGAAGAAATCGCCCTTATTTTCAAAATTGTTTAGTGCACTGGCATAGGTCGGAATTTTCTCAAACGTGTCAAGGTCCAGCTTAATATTCACGTCGCAGTCCGCAATGCGCAGGTTCTCAAATCGACTGCCAACGATCGTGAAGGAACCCTCTTCGTTTTCCTTCTCCTTCTTTTCTTTCTTTTCTTTCTTTTTTTCTTTCTCCCTTTCTCTCTTTTCGAGCTCATATTTCGAGTACATGCGGGCGACAATGCGATCTGCGGTGAGGATGTCCAGGATATTGAGCCCCTCGATCGCGGAAATCACCAGCGTGTTGTGACTCACCGTGCCGTCTGGTTTCTTTTCGCAGGCCCCAGACACATGTGTGTACGCCTTTCGAAAGGACAGAAACTCGCGAAATTGAAAGTTTTCGACGCGGGCCTGCCCGTGGCCTCCGATGATGGGCAACGCGGAAGCGGCTTGCGCATCTATTTGATACTCGAACGGCCGCGTGAAGCGGGCACTAAAGCCATGGGCACAAGCGTGGTAGTGAAAAGTGCTAAGGGGCTCGGGGGACATAAGCACATTCTCCTAGGGTTCTGCGCAAAAGTTGGGCTAATACGGGGCTAATACTCCTGGCTTCAGTGGCTAAATTCAACACTAAACTTTACTTCGGCCAGAACCGTCGCCTTCGCAGGTTCACTCTCGGGGCCGGTGCTGCCGAACACCACAAGTTGGTAAGCTCCGGCGCGGCTCCCGGGGTTAACTTCAACAACCTGCGTTTTTTGCGCCTCTTCATACGTTAAGGTGCGCAGAATCACCGAATGCCCTGCCGGGTCCTCCAGCTTCAGGACATAGGCACGGTAGGAAGCGTCCGCCGGAATGTCCAGGTAGACTCCAAACGGCTCTCCGGCTCGGACCCGTATCGTCTGCGAATCCGGCCCACGGGTGTTCGCCGAGATCAGCGAATACATCGGCAATACCCGCGGGGCAGAAGCTTCTCGCGCCGCGGTCTTCCAATGCGGCACACTCACCAAGCTCTGATAAACGAGCGCTATCAGCAGCGCCGCAACCGCTGGCACTGCAACAATCGGCTTGAGCCATGCCAGCCACTTCCCACCGGCAGGCGCAGCAGCTTGCGAAGCTGCTTCCCGCGCCTCCTGACACAGCATGTTGCGGGCGTTGTCTGTAAACGCCGCCGCCGCGCGCACGTCGAGCGCGCATTTGGCGCAATCAAAATAGTGTTCCTCAAAGGAATCCCGCTCGGCTTGCGGCAACTCCCCCAGCACGTACTTTACAGCCGCCTGTAGTCGTACTGCTTCCTCGTGGTCCATTGCTCCCTTCCGCTGGGATAGTGCCTGGGACCGCAAAATCGTTTCATGAATTCCCGAATCCGGTCACCCAGGGTAGACCCCCAAATCTCTCCCTTTCTCATAGACGGCCTTGAACTTACCCTTCGCCCTGTGCAAAAGTACCCGCAGGTAATTGCGGTCCACTCCCATCTCCCTGCAAACGCTGTCCTTATCCTTTTCTTCGAAGAACACAGCCCGCAGCAGGTCCCGGTCCCGAGCCGGCAAGGCGGAAAGGATCTTCCGCACGTGCTCGGAGAATTGCTTGGACACCATCATTCCCTCGAGGTCGAGGATCTGATCGGGAATCTCCTGGTGCGTCTCATCAATCTGCTGGTTCTTCCCCAAAGTCCGGTAGTACTCCAGTAAGACGTTGTTACAAATAGAGTTAACGAACGCCCCAAAGCGATCCGGCTGGCGCACCGCCCCTTCTTTGCGCACCGCCGCAATCACCCGGATGAACGTCTCCTGCTTCAAATCCTCGATTTTGTCGGAGCTGATCGTTCTGGACCGCAGCTTGATGTTCAGCAGCTTCTCAAAATACAAAAAGAAATGGTGCTCCGTTGCCGGATCCCCATTCCGGAGGCTCTCCACATAAGCCTTGTCAAATGCAAAGAAATCCACGCGTGCCTCGCGGATTCAACTGCCTATACCTCGTGCACTTAGCCATGGAGTATACCGTCGCCTTCCTCCACCCGCAATGGAAGCTCGCACGGACGAAATCTCACCTACAACCGTCATGAAACGAAATCGGCCTGCCCGGCACTACTTCTCCGTGAAATCTCGGAATGTCCGGGATTCTCTACCCTGGGGGATCCACCCCGATCCCCCTGTGCCCCAGCAGGCGCATCCGGGCCGCCCCTGAACGGGCTGGATGCGCCTCCCCTGTTCCCGGGGGACAGGCCAAACCAATGGAGGTTTTGTGTCAACTCCTGCTCGCCAGGCAAACTACTCCGAAGAGTCCGTCGCGGCTTTCTCCGATCTCTCGGGCCCCACATGCAAAATCGAGTCGCCCATGACTCGTGGCGCCAACCACTTCACGGCGTTCAGTTTTGAATTCGTGGCCAAACCCGAGAAAGCCGCCCACGCCGTCCTGGACCTTCCCGAAGCGATGCAATCCGCGCCGGAGGATTTTGCCGGTTTCGCCGGCAGCCTGGTGATGGTCTCCGACTTGGAAGCTCGTCTGATCACCGTCATTATCTTCTGGCAAGGAGGCGAAGCGCGAAGCAGTTGCGCCCAGCGCGTGCGCCGGGTTAGCGCGCTGCTGGCCCCTTATCTGGACCGCCGCTTGCGTGCGCAAAACCTGCTGGCACACCTGCCGACTCCGCAAGCTCCTTCAAACGGGTTTAGTTCTATTGACACGAGCTTTATCACTAGCGACAGTATGGCTAAGGAAGCTAACGCCTGTGTCGCCTAGCGCATCTGTTCAAAAAAGAAAGGGAAGCGGATGAAATGGGGGAGCACTCTGAGTCGCGAGGCGGGGGTCCCGTGGATAGGAAGCTTGCGGAAGGTAACTGCAGCGAACGTGCTTGTCACAGCGCCGCGGCTACTTCTTTGGATCAACACGCTTTTTGCTTGAATCATTTTTTCCTCCGCTGTTACGCGAGGCTCGAGGCCGTTGACCCGCGCGGTCAAAAGTCTCGCGAAGATCGCGTCGACCTGGCTTCCATGCGCGCGTTCATCGAGGAATGCTCCCAAAAAGCCCTGGAGGTCAGCCTTCACTACAAAAACCTCAGCAATCTGGAACGCGCGCGCTTGCTGGACATTTTGCTATGGGCCAGCGAACTGTTCCTGATTCTGCGCGCGCCGCGAGTTATTCCCGAGGAGCCCTCGGTTTTCTCAGAGGTTCACGACGCAAAACGTGCGGCTAGACGGCGCTCCTGACTTCACGTTGTGCTTGATTGTTTTTGCGAGCCGAGAGCGGCGAATCAGTCGTTATCGGAAGGTCGTGGCGCGCTGCGAACCCGGCCGACAAGCCGCGTAGCCCATTCCCTCCAGGGAACGGCTTCCAGTTCCGCCAGGTAGGAATACGCCACCGGCACTACCAGAAGCGTGAGCAACAAGCAAAGCGTTTGGCCGCCGATAATGGTTACGGCGATGGACGCGCGTTGCTCCGAGCCGGCGCCGATGCCGATCGCCACGGGGATAAGGCCCGCAATGATCGAAAGCGTGGTCATCAAAATAGGACGCAGGCGCACGCGGTTGGCTTCGAGAATCGCCTCTCGCAAGGGCATCCCGGTGGCGCGCAGGCGGTTCGTGTAGTCCACCTGCAAAATTCCGTTTTTCTTCACAATGCCCAAAAGCAAAAACATCCCCAACGCACTCCACAGGCTAAGCGCGCGACCGGTAATCCAAAGCGAGAAAAGCGCGAAGGGCACGCTCAGTGGCAGCGTCAGCATGATGATGAACGGATAGGAAAAGCTTTCGAATTGCGCCGCGAGCACCATGTACATGAAGATGGAGGCCAGCAACATGGCCAGCAACAAATTCCAAGTGGTTTCTTCGAGAACTTTCACCTGGCCCGAAAAAAGGTACGAATAGCCCGCCGGCAGCCCGACTTCTTTGATGGCCTGGACGGTGTGTGCAGCCGCGAGATCCAACGGATAGCCGGCAGCGACGTTGGCGTAGACGCCCACCTGAAACTCGCGGTTGTACCGCTGCAACGTGGCGGGCCCGGCTCCGCGCTGAATTGCGGCGACATTTTCCAGGCGCACTTGGCCTAATTTCGAAGAAGGAACCATCATGCGGGCGAGAACGTCGGGATTGTCGCGCTGCTCCGGCAGGAGTTGCATGGTTACCGGATATTGCTCGGAGCCTTCCTTGAAGCGCGTGATTTCGTCTTCGCCGGAATAAAAAAGCCGCACCGCATCGCCGATGTCGGTCATTCGAACGCCAATGTCCGCGGCGCGCTGGCGGTCCACTTTTACTTGTAACTCCGGCATATTGAGATTGAGGCTTGGATTGACATCGACCAGCTCCGGATATTTGGCCATACGATCGGCGGCGGCTTTGCTGATTTCAGCGAGCTTCGAGAGTTCCGGTCCGCGAATCACCGCTGAGATCGGAAAATAAATTTCTCCGCCAAGGACGGAAGGCAGGCGGACGTTGTAGGTCATGTTGTGATAGTCCGCCAGGATTCTGCGGACCTCGGTGGCCATTTGGACGTGACTGCGCTTCCGCCCGTTTCGCGGCACGAGCACAATGAAAAGATGCGCGTGGTTCGTCGGGCCATGCGTAAAGGACTGCACCAGCGCCACTTCAGGCAAGGCCACGACGCGCTCCGCGATTTCCATCGCCAGCTTCGTGGTTTTCTCCAGCGAAGTGCCTTCGGGCAGCGTATAAGAGCTGATCAACTCGGACTGGTCGTCCGCGGGGATCCAGTCGCGCCCCACCAAATGATAGAACCCGAAGGTCGAGAGAAACGTCAGCACGCAGATCACCACGATGGTGCGGCGGTGCGCCAGCGACCAGTCGAGCATTTTCAGATAAAACTGATCAACGGAATGCAGGAATCCTTCGGAATGGACTTTCCTCTCGCGGCCACCCAACTTTAACATCCGCGAACTCATCATCGGGGTCAGCGTGAAGGCCACCAGCAACGATACCATGATGGCCATGGCCATGGTCCACCCGAAGGAGTTCACGTACTTCCGCGCATACCCGGTCATGAACGCAATGGGCAGGAAAATAATCACAAGCGAGAGCGTCGTGGCCATGACCGCCAGACCAATCTCTTTGGTGGCTTCGATGGCCGCTTGAATGCGGTCTCTTCCCTTCTCTTCCATGTAGCGAAAAATGTTTTCGAGCACGATGATGGCATCGTCGATCACGATACCCACCGCCAGCGTCAGCGCCAGAAGCGTCATGTTGTTCAACGAAAAATCCATTGCGCGCATCAGCGTGAAAGTGGAAATCACGGATGCCGGAATCGCAATGGCCGCGATCAGCACGGCGCGCCAGTTGCGGATGAAGATCCACACGATGAAGCTGGCAAGAACACTGCCGAGAACCAGATGTTCGAGCAGCGAATGGACGGACGCTTTGATGAAATCAGAGATGTCGTGGACAATTTGGAGCTGAACTCCCGTGGGGAGTTGCGAACCTAGCTCCTGGACTTTCCTTCTCACTTCGTCGGCCACGCGAACGGTGTTTACGCCCGATTGGCGGAGAACTGCGATGGCCACGACGTCCTGCGGGGGCGTGTATTTTCGGAACAATGCCGACCAAGTGCGCAGCTCCTGCGCTCCGTCTTCCACCTGGGCAACGTCCCGCACACGCACCGGCGTCCCGCCGCGGGTGCCAATCACGATTTCGCCAAACTGTTCCGGTGATACAACGCGTCCGAGCGTACGTAGCCCAAGCTCCTGCGGGCCGGTGATCATGCGCCCGCCCGGCGCTTCGATATTTTCCCGCTGCAGGGCGTCGCGCACGTCCAGCACGGTAAAATTGTGCGCGGTAAGTTTCTGGGCATCGAGCAATATGCGGATCTGCCGGGCTTGTCCGCCATTCAGCTCCACGCTGCCTACGCCGTCGACGGTCTGGATCGCCCGCCGCACCTGTTTGTCGGCGATTTCCGTCAGCTCCCGGCGGCTCATTGGCCCGCTCACCAGCAAGGTGAGGATAGGGTCGGATTGCGGGTCGAGCTTGGTGATGATCGGCGGCAGCGTGTCACGCGGCAGGCGGTCGATGGCGCCGGCGACTTTCTCGCGAATATCCTGCGCCGCGCCATCAATGTCACGTTCCAGCACAAACGTGCAGGTGATGTCGGCAAAGCCCTCGAACGAGTACACATTGATTTCGTCGATTCCGCTGACCGAGGAAATGGCGTCTTCGAGCGGCAATACGACGCCGGTCACGATCTCTTCGGGAGTCGCTCCTGGCAATCTCACTTCGACGTTGACGGTGGCAGGATCAGCCTTGGGAAAAAGGTCGACGGCGAGTCCGCGGTAGGAAAACGCGCCCAGCGTTACCAGAAAAGCGATCAGCATCACCGTGAATACGGGATACTTGACGCAAGTTTCGGCGAGCTTCATCGGTATTCACGCCTGTCTTGATCGTATTTCGTAAGCCTCTTATTTCATTGCCGGGACGTCTGCAGGGCTTCCGCCGGGCTGCTCCTGGACCACAGCGCCATCGTGCAGTTCGCCGGCCACGGCAACGGCAACGCGGTCTCCGGGCTTGAGACCTTCCGCCACTTCAAACCGCCGGCCGCGTTCGTCCTCGGTTTGTCCCGCAGGACGGATTTGCCGCTCCGACACGCGATTGCCATTGAGCAGAAAAACCTTATAAACGCCGTAGCGGTAATTCACCGCATTTTCCGGCAGGAAGATGGTTTTTTCTTCCTTCTCGCTGGGAATGGAGGCTTGCACAAAGAAACCCGGCTTCAATCTCGCATCGAGGTTCACAAGCAAGGCTTCGGCCTCAAAAGTCCGCGATTCCTGCGCCACCGCAGGATTGATGCGAGAAATCCTTCCGTGAAAGGTTTCTCCCGGAAACGCTTCCACGCGCAAATCGATGGTGACGCCATCCCTGACCCATGCGGCCCAGCGTTCCGGCACGGCCAGGCGCGCGCGCAAACGATCTGTGCGCACCAGCACCATCACCGGGCTCTGCACACGGAGATACTCGCCCGGGTGAACGTCCCGCGTTTTGATGGCTCCGGGGAAAGGGGCGCGAATGGTGGAGTCGTTCAGCTTTTTCTCGGACAGCTTCTCGCTCGCTTCACTCGACACCAAAAGTGCTTTCAGGCGGTCCACTTCCTGCAGCGCAACCGTGTAGGTTGCCTTGGTGCTCTGGTAGCGGCTGGCGGCCTCGTCCAGTTGCTGCCGGGAAATCAGATTGTCGCGAAACATCTCTTGCGCGCGTCTGTATTTCTGATCTGCGTCGAACAGATCCGCCTCCGCGCGCTGTACGGAAGCGATCTTTTGGGGGTCGCTCGGCGGCGGATCACTGGGCCCGATCCCCAGTTGCGCCCGAACTTGCCGCACAATGCCGCGCTGCCGCTGCACTTCAAACTGCAATTCCTCGGGATCAAGCCGCACCAGCGGCTGTCCCTGTTTGACATTGTCGCCAACGTCGGCAAGCACTTCGGCAACACGGCCCTCTACCTCCGAACTCAGCGTGCTTTCTTCCAGCGCATAGAGCGAGCCGACCGCTTGAATCCGCCGCCGCGCCGTTTCCTCGGCGACGGTATAGAAACGCACCGGGGCGGGGTGGGACGCATCGCCTAGCACGCTGGTCGGTTGTGCCTTCGAGCAACCCGCAACCACAAAAACAGCGAACATCGCCGCCAGGGCAAAAACCATCTTGCCTCCGCGACATTCGAGCTTTGTGTTCATCCCAAAGGGCACGCGAAAGAGAACTCCCGATCTTGCCATTTTGGACGCGCCAACACGCCAATCGTTTTGGCCTGGAGCGACAGGACCACGGCGCACTCTTTTTCAAGTGAGCCCACTCCATGGGACAAGCCACGGCGTTCGCAGGACGTATGCACATCCGGCCAAGGGCAATCCCTGAATTTTAGCAAGAATACATGAAGAGTCTCTAATCCCAATTTGGGCGCGAAGCGCAGAAGCGACGAGGCCCGGCGCCCGCCTGGTTGGCTGGATTTGCGGCTCCCTGTGGTCCTGGTCACAGGGGTCCGTGTTCCGCGTCACCGCGATTTCGGCGGCTGCCGTGCAAACATTCGATAGGGAGGCCTCGAGAGATGCTGCAAACCGACAAGGACGTGCTAAAGACTTTGCACGAGGAACTCGCGTTTTTGGAGCTGGGCGGTTACCGTTCTCCACAGCAAGCGGCCTGGCGTCCGCAGTTTATCTTTGAGGATTCCCCGACCTGTTTGAACTTCAGAAATCTCGGGAAGCGTGTTCCATGCAGCGATTGCGCGTTAATGGAGTTCGTTCCCGAAGGATCCAAGCAGGAGCGGTTTCCCTGCCGTCATATTCCTTTGGACGATTCCGGCCTCACGTTGGATTTTCTGTATCGCACGGCGACGGAGGAAGAAGCGCACGCGCTGGTGGCAAACTGGTTGAAGAAGACCATCGCCGAACTCGAGCGCAAACCTGTTCCTTAGGGCTCCTCAAGCGCCGCAGAGACCGCGCGCCGCGGGCGGTCAGAATAGCAACTTAGTTCTGGGGATTTTCCTTCTTCTCTTCCAGACCGAGGTCCCCAAAGGGCCAAAGGTTGAACGCCTTGAGCTCCTCGTATTCATGCTGGGCGCGCAGCATTCGCGCGGTGCGCTCTGCCGGCCACGGCGAAGCAAACCGCTCCGGCCGGTCGGCAATCCAAAATGCCGCGAGCGCCATCAGCGTAGCATTGCGCGTGAGCACGTCCGCCTGCTGCGCTTCCAAGGCATCCGCCGCGGAGTGATGCGTGTAGCGGTAGTCGGACGTGTCCTGTAACATGTTGATCCCCGGCAGTCCGCCCATGGAAAACGGCAGCGTGTCGGTTCCCGACTCCACTTTGTCGTCGACTTGCAATTTTTGGAAGTTGGAAAGGCTGTTGACAAACGGCTGGAACAGCTCGACCAAATCATCGCGGCCGCCCAATTGAAACCCTTTCACCGGCCCTTGACCGAAGTCCAGAATCAGATCGCCAAGATGATTGGCCATTTCCGCTTTGTGCTCTTTGACATACGCGAACGAGCCATCGAGTCCTTGCTCCTCGCCCGTAAACAGAACGAAACGGATCGTGCGCCGCGGGCGCTGCCCGGAACGCATGATGGCTTCCGCGGCACCGAGGGTGGTCGCGATTCCCGAGCCGTTGTCTGTTGTTCCCTCGGCCAGATCCCACGAATCGAGATGCCCGCCGACGACAAAAACCTGTTCCGGATGCTCGCGCCCGCGAATCTCGCCGATCACGTTAGCGGTCTGGACGGGACCGTTGGTAAACGTGTTCTGCACGTTGAACCGCACGTGCGGCGTAATGCCGCGATCCAGAAAACGCTCCAACAGTCCCTGATCTTCCGCGGTCATCGACACAACCGGAACCGCAAAGTCCGCATTGAAGCCAAGAATCCCTGTGTGCGTCAGGTTCATGCCTGAGGATTTTCCCCCGCCTTGCCCGCCGATGACCGCGAGCACTCTCGCCGTTCCCGCGGCTTTGAGAAAATCGCCGAACAGCGCGAAGAGATTCATTTCATTTTGCGGGGGCTGCCCTTTTGCGGTGACCAGAGCAATCTTCCCTTTCAGGCGAGAGACATTCTTGAGCTCGTTTTCGATGTCGAACATATTTACTCTAACCACGTCGCCTTCGGCTCCTCCGGCCGGCGTCGAACCCGTCCATCCCATGGCATCGATCTGCAGCCTGTGATGCACGGGGGCAAGAATCTCGCCTTCGGCGGTGCCGCGCGTCCAGCCACGCCAGATGGTGTATTGCTCAGTGTGCACATTTTCCAGGCCGAGGGATTTCATTTTCGCCACGCCCCATTCTTCCGCTTGGCGGTCCGCCGGAGTGCCTGTCACGCGGCCGCCGATGTCGTCACTCAATTCCGTTAGGAAGCCGAAGGCGTGCGAATTGAGCAGGCCCTCGCCGGCAATGCGCACAAGCGCCGGCTTCGTACCATCTTCGTCCGGGCCTTTTGGCGCCGTTCGATTTTCCGCGCGGAGCGGCAACCCCAACAGGCTCAAACTCGCCGCCAGCAACCCCACCAGAATACGTTGCATCCGTTCTCTCCTCGCGCCTTCGGCGCCCATTCAGACTACCATGCACTGGAGACGCAGCCACGGCCAGATTGTTTCTCGGTGAATCGCGAGCTTCCTGCCGAGCGGCCTTGTTCTCCCCGCAACTCCCATTCAGTGACGGCTTTACCGGCGCCGCACCTCCCTCTACACTGCTTTCGAGATGAAAACCCTCTCTGGATTCCGTGTCTGTGTTCTGTACTCGCTGACAGGAAGCCTTTTGTTCGGCGTCGGAAGCCTGGATCTGTTCGCGCAACAAACACCTCCGAAACCGGCTGGCGAGCCATCCGGCCAACACGCAGAAAAAACAGACAGATCGGAAAAAGCGGCGAATCCCGCGCAAATCGAACTGCTGGAAACCAAAGTTCGTTTCGAAACGAACGGCGACAGCCGCAGGGAAGTTCACGCGCTGGTGAAAATCCATAGCGAACTCGGCGTTCGCCAATTTGCGCAGCTCAACTTTGATTTCAACCGCTCTTTCGAATCGATCGACATCCCTCTGGTTCGCATTACCCACGCGAACGGCGGCACCGCAGACATTTTGCCAAGCGCGATCACCGACCGACCCAATCCGGTGGTAGTAAACGCTCCCGGGTATCAGGACGTGCGCGTCAAATCAGTGCGCATGCTGGGCCTCCAGCCCGGTGACACGCTCGAATACCGCGTTATCCGGACCGTCTCGCATCACCCGCTAGCGCCCGACTTCTGGTTAGACCACGCCTTCGACCGCACCGGCGTCGTTTCCCACGAAATCTTCGAACTCGACTTTCCCTCCTTGCCGAACCGGCAAATTCAAATCAATCCTGAGACTCCTCCCGATGCATCTCCCACCCGCGAAGGCGAAAAGGCCGAACGAGTTGTTTACCGCTGGACCAGGAAGCAGACACCCGGGGCTGAATCTGGCAAAGAGACAGCCAAATCGGCGCCGGACATTTCTTTGACCACCTTTTCGTCCTGGAATCAGCTGGCGAACCGGCTGGCTGCCTTGTTGATACCTTCCGAACAAGCGTCACGCCGGCTTTACGACCGAGCCATGTCAATTACATCCAGACAGGCCAGCGCCGACCAGAAGATGTCGGACTTCTACGACTTCGTCTCGAAGAAGATCCATATGGTTGATCTGCCACTTGGCTCCACGGGGTTTCGCCCTCGCAAACCTGCCGATATCCTTACCAGCGCCTACGCTACCGGGGAAGATAAGTTTGTACTCTTGGCTGCCCTGGCAAACAATTTTTTCGGGCCGGCGCGCATGGGCTTGGCTTCCAGTTTGGGAGCGGTGAGCGCAAAGGACCTTCCTTCGCCGGCGAAGTTCGATCACCTCCTTACCATGTCGGGCTACCGCTCCGCGAGTTTCTGGATGGATCTGAACATCGAGGTTGCGCCCTTTCTCATGATTCCCTCGCAATTCCGCGACAAGCCCGTTTTTGTAGCAGGGCCAGCGGCAGGGAGCCACTGGGATACGGTTGTCGCATCATTTCCCTTTCCCGCCACGCAGAACGTGCTTGTGGATGCCGCGCTTGCCGCGCAAGGCGGGCTCACCGCCAAGGTTCATTACTCCATGCGCGGGGACAACGAGTTGGTGTTGCGTTTGGCGTTCCACCACTCACCGAGAGACAAATGGAAGGAGCTGGCGCAGCTGCTCTCGCTCACGGACGGCTTTCGTGGGCAAGTGGTCAGCGTCAACGCGTCGGACCCCTACGCCACCAAAGAGCCTTTCACCGTCGAGTACGAGTTGAATCAGACGAAATTCGTGGATTGGTCGAAGAAGATGGTGAGCATTCCCGCGCTGCTCCCGCAACTGGGGCTTCCCGATCCGCCTGCCAAGTCGGCATCGGGCGCGGCAAGTGCCGCTATCGAGCTTGGCACGCCGCTCGAAGTGCAAACGCGCGTGGTCCTGCATCTTCCTCCCGGCACCAAGGTTAGTACTCCGGCCGGCACATCGGTCGAGCGCGACTATGCTTCGTATTCCTCGCAATATTCTGCGAACGGTTCTACGATTACCGCATCGCGCCACATCAAATTTATCTTGAAAGAAGTACCGGCGGATCGCGCGGCGGACTACAGCGTCTTCCTCCGTGCGGTCCAGAGCGACGAAGCCCAGGACTTCACGCTCGAACGGCCCGACAGCGCTGGGACAAAAACAAATTCGGCGGCGCCAAACAACACAGCGCCGTCGAAAACAGTTCCACCGAAACCATGAAGCTTACTTAATCTCCAGAATTTCTTTTTCCTTGGCGCCGGAGAGGTCCTCGATTTTCTTGGTTTCCGCGTGTGTGAACTTTTCCATCTCTTCAAGGGCCCGCTTTTGTTCGTCCTGGCTGATTTTCTTGTCCTTCTCGAGCTTGTCGATGGCTTCTTTGATGTCCCGGCGGATGTTGCGGACAGCCGTGCGGTGATTTTCCAGGATTTTATGCAGATGTTTGACGAGTTCCTTGCGGCGCTCTTCGGTCGGGGCAGGCATGGGTACGCGCACCACCTTTCCATCGTTCGTGGGATTCAGCCCGAGATCGGAAGCGCGAATCGCCTTGTCAATCAGCGGCACCACGCTGGGGTCCCAGGGCGCAATCACCAGCAATGTCGCCTCGGGGACAGTCACCGTGCCCAGTTGGTTCACCGGCATTGGCGTGCCGTGATAGTCCACGCGGATGGCGTCCAGGATGGCCGCGTTCGCGCGTCCGGTGCGCAGCGTGGCGAGCTCCTTGCGAAAATCCTCGACGGCTTTTTCCATGCGCGTCCTGGCCGCCGCCATCGCGTCTTTGGTTGTTGCAATCGTCGTCATTTTTCAAGTCCTCTTCGGCACTCGGTTCTTAGTAGAATTCTAGAAGAGAAAGACTTTGCCGGCTTCTTCGTTCTGGAGCACCTCATCCGCCCCGGCCGTTGGTGCCGTCCGGGATGGTTTCCTATATTAAACTGACCCCTGACGACTGATAACGGAAAACTGTTTAGGCCGGGGTAACCTTCGATCCTACGCGCTCGCCTAAAACGACTCTTTTGATGTTGCCAGGCCGATTCATATTGAAGACCACGATGGGCATGCCGTTGTCCATGCACAGCGAAATCGCGGTCGCATCCATCACTTTCAGGTTCTGGCTCAGCACCTCGCGGTAGGAGATCGCGGCAAAAAATCGCGCGTCGGGAACCTGCTCGGGATCCGCATCATAAACGCCCTCGACCCGCGTGGCCTTGAGGATCGCCTCGGCTTTGATTTCCATGGCGCGCAGCGCCGCCGCAGTGTCGGTTGAAAAGTACGGGTTCCCCGTTCCCGCGGCAAAAATGACCACGCGGCCTTTTTCCAAGTGACGGATAGCGCGCCGGCGGATGAACGGCTCACAAACCTCTTTCATTTCGATGGCGCTCAGCACGCGGGTGAACACACCCTCTTTTTCAAGGGCATCCTGCAAGGCCATGGCATTGATGACCGTTGCCAGCATGCCCATGTAATCGCCGGTGGCGCGGTCGATCTCGAAACCTTTTTGGCGCGCGCCGCGGAAGATGTTTCCGCCGCCGACCATGATGGCCGTTTCCACTCCCAGCGCATGAACTTCCTTCAGTTCACGCGCGATGGAGAGAATCGTTTCGCCGTGAATGCCGAATCCGTGCGGCCCCTGGAACGCTTCGCCGGAAAGCTTCAGTAGGATGCGGCGGTATGCCGGCTTGTACTTCTTCGCAATTCGAGCAATGCCATTCTTCTTCGAGGCCATGAGTCTCCGATTTTGCGGCTTTAAATCCACGGAATTGTAACAAACTATGCCTGGCCCCGCACTTTCGCCGGCTGCAGGGCGGTGTCACAACTTGCATTTGGCAGGGGCCTATTTCAGGCCTAAGGCAGTGGGATGCTTCGGTTCATAGAGGCCCACTTGGCCGCCCCCGGGAAGCGGTATCTTCGTGATGGAACCCCACCGCGCTTGCTCGACCGTGGAGCACCTAACATTTTTCTTCGCAAGGGAAGCGATTTCGGCCTTTAGGTCCTGGCACATGAGGTAGAGCTCATGAGCACCATTCTCGTCCGACGGGTGGAAGGCAGCTTCTGCCAGGGGCAGGGCGAAGACCAGCCAGCCATGACCGGCGTCCACGGACTGGAATCCCAGCACGTCTCGAAAAAAGGCGCGGTCCGCCCCGGCGTTCTTGCTGTAGATGACCACATGGGCGCCAGAAATCATTGGTTCCTCCTAAGCATGCCGGGAACTCCGCGCAAGCTGCGTATTCGTGAAATCCATCTCGCAGAACCGCGGGAGGTCAAATGTGGACACTACCACAGTCCGGCAGGCAACAGAGCAGAGCCCCGATTGCGCCGGGGCGTTCTAGTCGGGCTTCCTTCAAATTGTGGCTCTTAAGATTTTGCCGGTGCCGCTTCCGGACTTGCCGACGGGCCGCCACTCACTTCACCAACTTTGAAACGCACGAAGCGCCGGACGGAAATGCTTTCGCCGAGCTTGGCGATCGCCTGAGCGATCATCTCGCCGATTGTCACGCTCTCGTCCTTGATGTAGTGCTGTTCGTAGAGGCAATTCTCCTCGTAGAACTTCTCCATTTTGCCCGTGACGATTTTCTCGACGACTTGCTCAGGCTTGCCGGAAGCCAGCGCCTGCGCCCGATAGATTTCGCGCTCCTTCTCGAGCATGTCCGGGGTGACTTCCTCGCGCCGCACATAGCGCGGATCGAGCGCGGCGATGTGCATGGCGATGTCGTGCGAAAGCTGCTGAAATGCTTCCGTGCGCGCCACGAAGTCCGACTCGCAGTTCAGCTCCACGATCACGCCGATCTTTCCGCCAGCGTGGATGTAGCTGCCCACCAGGCCTTCGCTGGCTTCGCGCGTAGCTTTCTTGGCTGCAGCTGCCTGGCCCTTCTTGCGCAGAACGCTGATGGCTTTTTCGATGTCGCCATTGGCTTCGACGAGCGCGGCGCGGCAATCACTGAAGCCCGCGTTGGTCCGTTCCCGCAATTCCTTGACGAGTTGGGCTGGAATTTGCACGGCAGGTTGTTGTGTACTCATTCTTTTTTCCCTTGTTCTCTAAAGTCTTGTTGCCTGCACTTCTTGCAGAACGGCCCGCCCCGAGCCGTTCGGGGCGGGCCACTAGAATTTCCCACCCACGCAGTTCTTTAACGCTCTTCTTCGTCCGGAGGCACCGTAGTTTCCGCGCCTTCCACTTGTGCTTCCGCGCCCTCCACGAAGTCGCCTTCCTGCTTTTCGTACTGTTCGTATGCGCTGGTGTCCACGTACTCGACACCGTCGACCAACGCCTGATCTGCCGCGGACTTCTGCTCCGCCACCTGCGATTGCTGGTAGGCGTGGCGCCCTTCCGCCACGGAATCCGCGATTTTTGTGGTGAAGAGCCGGATGGCGCGCAGCGCGTCGTCATTTCCGGGAATGATCCAGTCCACCACGTCCGGGTCGCAATTCGTGTCCACAACGGAAACCACCGGAACGCCCATGCGGCGCGCTTCCTTCACGGCAATCTCCTCGGCGTTCGAGTCGATGACGAACATGGCGTCCGGCAACTGCGCCATGTTCTCAATGCCTTCCAAATTCTGGTGGAGATGCTTCATCTCACGGTCCAGCCGGGCGCGTTCTTTCTTCGAGAGCTGCTCCATGCGCCCGTCTTCCGTCATGGCTTTCAGCAGCTTGAGGCGCTTGATGGATTTCTGCAGCGTGGCCCAGTTGGTCAGCGTCCCGCCCAGCCAGCGGTGGTTCACGTAAAACGCGCCGCAGCGCTTCGCCTCTTCGGCAACAGCTTCCTGGGCCTGGCGCTTTGTGCCTACAAATAAAATGTTTCTGCCTTGTGCGGACATATCACTCACGAAGCGACTGGCTTCGCGAAACATTTTAAGGGTTTTCTGAAGGTCGATAATGTGGATGCCGTTGCGTTCCCCGAAAATATATTCCTTCATTTTCGGATTCCAGCGGCGCGTCTGGTGACCGAAGTGAACCCCGGCCTCCAGTAGTTCTTTCATCGTAATTTCTACTGCCAAGTTCCCTCCTAATAGGATAGCTGCTTTTCGCGACGGCGTTGTCGCAGCGGCTCTACACCGCCCTTCCAGCGCCGCCTTCGCAGCAGCCTCTTGCCGGCAGCTTGCCGGCCATGATCTCAGGCAAATGACCCGCGTCATCTCCCTGGAACTTGTTCCTGACCGGGGCCTGGCTCTTCGCCCGCGACTGATCACCAAGCGCCGTTTAACGCTTGGTGAACTGGAATCTCTTTCTTGCGCCTTTTTGCCCGTACTTCTTGCGTTCCTTCATTCGGGAATCGCGCGTCAAAAATCCGTTCTTCCGCAGGGACGCGCGCAGTTCTGGATTGAATCGCGCAATCGCCCGCGACAACCCCATGCGCACAGCGCCAGCTTGCCCGCCCACGCCGCCGCCACCTGCGGTTACCAACACGTCCACCTGGTCGGCCAGGTTAGTGAACTTCAGCGGCTCGGTCGCTTCATGCTTCCAAGCATGATTCGGAAAATATTGCTCCACGGAACGGTCGTTGACGGTGAACTTCCCCGAACCCGCGCGAAGGAACACGCGTGCAATGGCCTCCTTGCGCCGCCCTGTTCCCAGAAACCATGTTTGCGTGCCCGCGAGGGGCGTACCTGCTGTACTCAACGTTCCTCCTGACTCTCAAAAAACGTGGCCCGGCCTGCTGGATGCTTCAGGCAGGTGGCGCCGCTAAACCGGCACCTGACCTAGCGGCTGGCTCCAGACACCCCACTCTTCGGCGTGCTCCACGCCTAGCTGATTCCCAGCGAAGGCCTGCATCGGACCAACGTAGATAGGAACAGCAATGTGCGGAAAACAACGAATCTCGTTTACAGCTACAGGGCAACCGCCTGCGGCTTTTGCCCGGCGTGCCGCGCCAAGCCCGTGGCATCGCGGTACACGCGCAATTTCTTCGCCCGACGCGCCTGCAGCTTATTCTTCGGGAGCATCCCGAGAATTGCCTCACGCACCACCCATTCGGGCCGGCTCTCGCGCACGCGCTTTACCGGCACGGTTTTCAGTCCGCCGGGGTATCCGCTGTGCGTGTGATAAACCTTCTGCTCTATCTTGTTCCCCGTCAGCCGGATTTTATCCGCGTTGATCACGACCACATGGTCGCCGGAATCGAGATACGGGGTAAAAGTCGGCTTATCCTTGCCGATCAAAATCCGCGCCACTCTCGTGGCCAGCCGCCCCAGCACGGCGTTTGTGGCGTCCACGACGTACCAATTCGCGCCCGTTTTCAGGGCTTCCGCCTCGGCTCCCTTGGCTACATACGTCCTCATCGCACTCAGTCACACCTTTCCCTATAGAGACAAACGTTAATTCTAGAGTAGCCTTTGTCCAGTGTCAACGCGATTATCGGGATTATCGGCGCCGTTTTACAATGAGCGTGCGAATCAGATTGGCAGGAAAGGCTGGGACCATCGAGGTTTTAGAGCAGGTTACACGTTTCACTCGTTTCTTAGGCAAATCCAGCCGATGACCGCGGACCTTCATCCGCAATGAGCGGGCGTTCCCATCCAATTTTCTTCCAGCTCGCCAACGTAAACAGTAAATGCCTCGACTCCCCGCAATTCTTTTCCTCCTGAGACTTTCCATCGCAGCAGCGTAGGTTCGCGTGTAGATGCGGAATAGGTAATTCCGTTCGATGTAATCGGAGTCCCCGGTTTAGGGGGCAGGTGGCATCGCTTCGGCAGAGAGGACGGATATGGCTTGAATTTGGTATATATTCGGGCGCGGCTTGGCGCCCAGTGAACATTCCGCAGCAATCAGCAAGATGTTTAGGGGGAGCAGAGAGGTTATGAGGGGACGCTTTATGAATCAAATTCGGCTGGCGGTTGCGCTTACAGCAGGGATGACAATGACTGCGTTTATGGGCTCAGCCCAAAACGCCCCAAGTGGAGGTCTTCACAAGGTACTGAAGACGGCCAAGGCCGCCGGCGAAGGCGGTTATGACTACATTTTCGCCGACTCGGAAGCGCGCCGTCTGTATGTCCCGCGCGGTGGCCCGGCTGGGCGACTGACGGTCTTCGACTTGGATACTCTGGAACCGGCCGGCACGATTCCGGATGTCCGCGCCGGGGGCGCTACGGTCGATCCCAAGTCGCACCATGGATTTTCCACCACCAAGCCTATCACTATGTGGGACGCAACCACGTTGAAGGTCATCAAGACGATTGACGTGGGCGGCCGCCCTGATGGGATCCTGTGCGATCCCTACAACGCACGTATATGGGTCTTGAGTCACCAGCCACCGCATGCCACGGTGATTGACGCCGCGGAGGGCACCGTGGTGAAGACGCTGGACTTGGGGGGCGCGCCCGAACAAGCGGTAAGCGACGGCAAAGGCACGATCTACGTCAACATCGCCGACAAGGCCACGATCGCGGTGCTGGACACGAAGAACTTGACGGTTACGGCGCACTACGACATGAGCTCGAAGGGCACCGGCGGAAGCGGGCTGGCGTTTGACGCGAAGAATCACATCCTTTTTGCTTACTACCGCCAGCCTTCGCCTGTAGCCGTGATGGTGAACGCCGACAACGGCAACATTATTGCCACGCTTCCGACCGGCATGGGCGTGGATACGGTGGCGTTCAATCCCGCCACGATGGAAGCCATCAGTGCGGAATATGCCGGCACGATGACGTTCATCAAGGAAAATAGTCCCACGAGCTTCACGGTAGAGCAGACGCTTCCGACGATGGCTGGCGCGAAGACGCTGGCGCTCGACACCAAGACAAATCACCTGTTAACCATGGCGGCCGAATTCGGTCCGCCTCCGCCCGACGCTTCCCCCGGACCGGCAGGGCGCCCGGCGCGCGGTCCGATGATCGAAGGTTCGTTCTCCATATTGATGGTGGGCAAGTAGGAGTCCTGAGGGAGGAAACGTGGCTAGATTCAGCGCATTTTTTCTTTCTTGCTTGGTATTGGCGGCGCTGCCAGTGACCGCGCAGGCTCCGGGCGTCACCGAAGTTTATGCCCAGATTCGCGCGGAAGAGACGAACCACTCCAAGATCATGTGGATCATTCACGAACTGGCGGACGTGTACGGGCCGCGCTTGACGGGTTCACCCAATCTGAAGGCGGCAGACGATTGGGCCGTGAAGACCATGGCTTCCTGGGGACTCGTGAACACGCACCTCGAGCCGTGGACCTTTCAGCCGCCGAGCGCCGCGACCCCGGTGCCCGGCTGGGAAAACATGGAATTGGTCGCGGAGACGGTCGCGCCGTTTCATGGACAACTGATGGTTAAGCCGCTCGCGTGGACGCCGAGCACCAAGGGCGTCGTGACCGCGAAAGTCGTGTTGCTCGATCCGCCGGGGCTGGCGCCACAGAGAGCGGGCGGGTTCAACTTTTTCGCAGGCCCGCCACCTCCGCCGGAGCCGAAGTGGGCTGCGCCGCCGATGGCAACGGCGGAGAAAGCTGAAGAGCCCAAGCAGCCGACGCAAGCGGAGCTCGATGCCTATTTGAATTCCGTGAAAGACAAAATGCACGGCGCGATTGTGTTTGTGGGAAAGCACGTGGAAGTGCCGGAAGAGATGAATCCAGCGCCGATGCGGCGGTCCGAGGACGAATGGAAGTCACGATTCGGTCCCCACGCCAAGCCCTTTCGCTTTCCCGAGCAGCCGAAACTGCCGGAGGGACAGTTGACCCGGCAGGAAGTTTCCAGGCAAGTGGATCAATTCTTGGTCGATAACGGCGCGCTGGTCCGTGTGAATGATGCTGGCCGCGCGCACGGCATCATCATCGCGCAGCAGAACGGAACGTATGACTGGACACGAGCGGTGCCGACGCTGGTGATGCGCAATGAAGATTACGGACGCATTACGCGCATCATGGCCGACGGCACGCCGGTGACGCTAATGATCAGCATTCAAAACAAAGAGTATCCGGAAGGGACGACGGCCTATAACGCGATCGGAGAAATTCCCGGCACCGACAAAAGGGATGAGATCGTGATACTCGGCGGCCATTACGACTCGTGGCATGACGCGACCGGCGCAACCGACAATGGCACAGGTTCGTCGATGATGCTGGAGGCGGCGCGGATTCTCGCCTCCCTCCACGTGAAGCCGCGGCGCACGATTCGTGTTGCGCTTTGGAGCGGCGAGGAAGAAGGCTTGCTCGGTTCGCTCGCTTACGTAGAGCAGCATTTCGGAAGTTTTGAAAACCAGAAACCGGAATACGCGAAGCTGGACACGTACTTCAACATTGATTCGGGCACCGGAAAACCGAGGGGTGCGAGCGTGTTTGGGCCGGCGGGCGCGGCGGACATGGTGCGCGAGGCGCTGATGCCGTTTGCGGATTGGGGCTTCATGGGCGCTGTCGCCACCGACAGCCGCCGAACCGGCGGGACCGACAGCACGTCGTTCAACAACGCGGGCTTGCCGGGAATCGGATTGGCGCAGGACGCGTTTGACTATGGATCGTTCACCCATCACACCAACCTCGACACTTACGAGCGGATCTATGAAGAGGACGTGCGAGAAGCCGCAGTCGAAATTGCGTCGGCGGTTTATGCGATCGCCATGGCGGACCAGATGGTGCCGCGCTTTGCAAACTCGGAAATGCCGAAACCAGTGCCCGAACCGGGGCCCGGCTCGCTCGCGACGAAAGTACGGCATGTTCCGGCGAACTGAGCCAGGAGCCAAAACCGGGAAATGACTGCCTGGAGATGGCAGGCCAGCTGCCATTCTGGCCCGGTTCTTTCTTGAAGTATAATGCGCTCATGGCAAACCCCAATCCGCTTGCGGGCGTCGTTCCTCAGGTCGTCCATCCCGTAAACGACGGCGAAACCACGGTTACCGAACCGATCGAGAAAATCGAGGGCGAAGTCGCGCTCGATACCTACGTCAAGGCGCAGACCTCCGCGCCGGAGGTCGTCAAGCGGATCACGGAATTGGAGAACTGCCTGTGGCGCCTGGCTGACGGCGTTTTGCATTCAAGCAGCATAGGCAGGCATCCCGAATTACGCGCTGCCGCCGAAGAGGCAAAACTGGTTCTTAAGAATCGGCTCGAGCTGGATGAAAGCAAACATCGGTTCCCGAGCGAATTGGGAAGAATTGAACAGTAGCAGCGTCGTCCCTCGGGTTGGCCGGTTTATCGGACAATCTTGACAGGCCATCGCGTGTCCCAACAACACCACCAGCTATCCCGCTGGACCTAGCGGCCGAGCATAATGCCGCTCCCCTCGGAATGTAGTACGTCAGCCAGAGAAGCCCGGAGTGCCCGCCCCCCGTCGCCGGCAACGCGGACTGCCAGAGCCATCGGATTCCCATCGGATTCATGCCTCACCGACGCTCGCAAGGAAACCCAAGTGAAATTAGGAAGGAACGTGAGTTTCCCTAACCGGTGCGTCTCGTTCCTGGGGACTCCGACGTACCGCACCAGCCCGCTGCCCACGGCTACGACGGCCCAGCAATAGGCCTCCGCTCCCGCGGCAACCAGGAGCCCCCGCCACAACCAATGCGCGGGCCGGCCCCTAACGACCGCTGCCCAGTCGCCAAAATCGGTGACGCCGGAAAAGAAGAAATAGCCGGTGCCATCGAAGAGGTTGAACGGAAGATTCGTCAGCAGAAAAAGGCGCACTCCAACCGATGCACTTCTCGCGCTTCTTAATGCCATCCAAAAAACAAAAGCGGCCAACAGGTTCGCGAGCGTTCCCCCGCAGCCACAAGCCGTGAGTCGAAGTCGCTGGAGCACGCAACGGTCGACAACACACCCGAACCTTTGGCCCGCACCGAGGCCGGATCCGCCGTGGCCATGTCTCCTCCCGGCGATACTAAGGTTGGGCGAAGACGGGGGCTTGGCGGCGCCACCATTCCTGACCCGTGGCGGGCAGGGTGTAAACGGGGTCGTAATACTCGTAGAGGCGCTCGAACGCTTGCGGATCGTCGGCCTCAATGCCGGTACGATAATTCTTGGTCCAGTAGGAGATGCCTTTTTCGCGGTCGTAGTCTTTCACTTGATGAACCCAACGCTTGCCGACAAAGGGCACATCGCAAATCATCCGCGGCGTGGCAAAGCCGGGCAAGTACCCCATGATGTCGTGCTGCAACTGCTGGGCTTCCCGGATGGACAAACGCCAGTGCTCGGAATTGGGAATCATGTCGCACATGTAGAAGTAGTACGGCATGATTTTGGCGCGATCGAGCAGCGTGAAGCAGAGTTCGAGCAAATCTTTGGCGTTGGTGTTTACGCCGCGCAGCAGCACGCCCTGGTTGCGAACGTCGCGGAAGCCAAGTTCTAAAATTCTCTTTGCCGCTTTTGCCACCAGCGGCGTAATCTGGCGCGCGTTGTTCACGTGCGTGTGCAGCGCCAAATCTACATCGCGTTCGCGCGCTTTTTTCGCCAGGCGTTCGAATCCCTTCAGAACTTCGTCCTGCAGGAAGTGTTGCGGAATGCCCATCAGCCCTTTGGCGGCTAGGCGAATGTCCTTGATCGTCGGGATATCCAGGAGAGCGGAGACGAACGGTTCGAGCTGCGCGATGGGCATATTGGCAATGTCGCCGCCGGAAACGACCACGTCGCGAACGGAAGGCGTCTTGCGCAGATAGTCGAGCATCTGTTCGTAGCGGTCTTTCTGCGAGAGCTGGAAGCGCAGCTTGACGACTTGCGGCACGTCGTTGCCGACGAGGTCCATGCGTGTGCAGTGGCCGCAGTATTGCGGACAGGTAGAAAGCATTTCCGCCAGGACTTTCGTTGGATAGCGATGCGTCAGCCCTTCGACAGCCCACATGTCGGATTCGTGCAAGCTGTCGCGGCTGGATTTGGGATGGCTCGGCCAATCGGGATTGCGATCGTCAAACGCAGGAAGCATGTATCGGCGGACGGGATCATTCCACAAGTCTTTCTCGTCCATGGTATTGAGCATCTGTGGAGGGAGCAGGATGGACATGGTGGCGCGCTCTCGGGTGTCGCGCTCCATGCTTTCGAGCAGGCTCAACGGCAGCAGCGGGCCGAAAACAAGTTGCAATTCTTTCAGGTTCTTTACCGTGTGGCGGCGTTGCCATAGAGCCGTTTCCCATTCCGCGGTGGTGACGTCTTTATAGCCGGGCAATCGGCGCCAGTCGGGCTCGACAAATTCTCTAGTCAATGGATATTTGAACGGCTGCTCGCCGGTGTGCACTCTTCCGGCGGGCTTCCAGACGGGCCGGGTTGTCTTGACATCGCTCATTCTCGTTGAACCGGGCTCACCGACCTTGCGTTTCTTGACCGGATTGCACAAGTCTAAGGAAAGCGTCGTGTGCAAAGCAGCCTTTTCGGAAAAGTGCGGGGAAAAATTCCGTCTCTTTCAAGCATACGATGAATTGAGAAATAAGAAAACAGCACGGGCGCGCTCACCGGCGCGCCCGTCTCTAGCTTCAACCTGTTTTCCCTTTCAGAGCGGCTTCACTTCCACATGCACTTTCTTCACTACTTCTGCCTTCGGCAGCGTGAGTTCAAGCACGCCGTTCTTCAAGATGGCCTTGACCTCTTCCGGACGAATCTCGACCGGGAACTTCACCGTGCGATAGATCTGGTTGAGCTTCTCTTTGTAAACGGGCCCTTCCTTCTTCTCTTCTTTGAACTCCTTCTTGCCCGTGATGACAAGCCGCCAGGGCGCCACGTTGACGTCCAGCTCCTTCTCGGTGAAGCCGGGGACTTCGGCGCGAACGACGAGCGCTACCTCGGTCTCATAGAGTTTCAGGTTGACCGGGCGGAACACCTCCGGCTCCGTCTTGAAGAAGCTTTCCAGGTCGCGGGTGAAGAACCGCGGTGCGGCGCCGAGCAGTTCGAACGGACGACGCGCGATGAGGTCAAAAAAATCCGGCATCGGCGTGGAAAACTCCTCGAACTCCTCGAAGGGCGCCGGGAGTGGCTTCATGGTCCTCTCAATGATTGACTCTTTCATAAGAATCCTCCGCTTGGGGGATCCTCGTTACGAGGAAAAAGTGTACCGGTCACGCTGGCTGGTGATGGAACGCACCTTAATGCGCTTTGCTTGCCGCGAGACAACTCTGCTGCCTGGTCACACTGCTCTCCTTTTTCGGAATCCCCAGGGAACCTTGCAAGCAAGCGCACGACCAGCAACGAACGCCGCTTGCCAGAGTCTAACTCGTTTGCGCTCTAGCGGACATTTGGCGCGGCGACAATCGCTTGCGCGAATTTCCGCTGCGCGTTTGGGACAATTCGCGCAGAAAATTCAACACGGCGTTTCCCGTAAGCGCCGTTTCAAGCCGCGCCAACCGGATTCTTTCGAGTCGGCACCACTTGAACAGGCAATCCTGTGACCGGCATCACCGAGCCCGGACAAGCACTCGGCATGCTCTCAAGAATACCGAATACCATGATATTTTTGTGCATCGGCCAACGTAAAATGAAAGGAAGACAACGGACAGGTCCAAATCTCATAAATGCGTACTGCTCACCTTTTTCGAAGCACCGTCTTGCTGTGCGCCGCGCTCCTTAGCGCGGGTCTCGCGCTCGCCGAAGACATCCAAAGCATTCATCCCACCGGCTATGTGACGGACCTTGCGGGGGTGATCGGCGCGCAAAAGAAAGCTGCCCTGCAAGCTCTGGGCACGGAACTTGAGCAGAAAACCGGGGCGCAGATGGCTATCGTGACGGTCCGCTCGCTGGATGGAGAAAGCGTCGACTCTTACGCCGTGGACCTTTATAAGCAGCTGGGAGTCGGAAGCAAAAAAGACAATCGCGGCGTTCTTTTGCTGCTGGCGCCCAATGACCGCAAGTACCGCATCGAAGTCGGCTACGGCCTCGAACCGGTCATTAATGATGCGCGCGCAGGCGACGCGGGCCGCGCTATGGTCCCGTTTCTGCGGCAGGGCGATTACGGCGACGCGGTGGAAACGGCGGCGTGGCAATTGGCAAAATACATCGCCGATGATTCGAACGTCACCCTAAGCGGCGAGCCGCCGGTGCGGCGGATCCGTCACAGAAACAACGGCGGTGGCAGTGGGATTTTCTGGCTTTTCGTTGGGTTGATTATCCTATTTTCGTTTCTCGGACGCGCCTCCGGAGGACGCGGACTCCGGGGCGGCGGGTCGGGGGGAAGCGGCCTGTTGTGGTTCTTGCTCGGGATGATGGCCAACTCCGGCCGGGGATCGCGAGGCAGTTGGGGTGGCGGCTCGGGCGGGGGTGGGTTCGGCGGCGGATCCGGTGGCTGGGGCGGAGGGGGATTTGGCGGGTTTGGCGGCGGGAGCAGCGGGGGCGGGGGAGCGTCAGGAGGCTGGTAAAACCGGGCCCGGGCTTGAGGAACGAGGCGAAAATGCTTTCCACGGATACAAAACTGACAGAACTCGTGAAGCGGTTAAAGGAATTTGCGGCCAGCAACCTGGAGTGCGTCATTTTGTTCGGCTCGGCGGCACGCGGGGATTTTCGCGGAGGGCACTCCGATCTTAACGTCGTGTGCATTTTGCGCTCCCTGACTGTGGAAGAGCTTGGGCGGCTGGCAGGCGCGGTGAAATGGTGGTGCGTCGAACAGAAAGAACCGGCACCGCTCTTTTTCACACACGAGGAATTGCGGCAAGCCGCGGACGTTTTCGCGATCGAGATTCTGGACATGAAGCAGGGGCGCCGCGTGTTGTACGGCGAGGACGTGGTTGCCAAGATCGAAGTGCCCACGAATTTGCATCGGCTGCAGATTGAACGTGACCTGCGGACGATTTTGTTGAAGCTCCGGCAGCATTATTTGCGCGCGCCGGGACATGTCAGCGAGTTAGCGCCGGTGCTGCGAAAATCCTTTTCGAGCGTGTTGACGCTGCTGCGCCACACGGTGATGGCGTTTGGAGAAACGCCGCCGGTCGACGCGCACGAAATCGTCGCGCGGGCTGCGGCGTTGACCGATACTGACGCATCGGCTTTCGACGCACTTTTGCAACTGCGGGAAAGCGGCGAATTTCACGGAGATATTGTTCCGGCGTATGGTGCGTACCTAAGAGCGCTGGAAAAAGTGTTGCACGCGTTGGACCATCATTTTCCCAAGCGAGAATGGCAGCGCGTCAAGAAAACAAGCAGCTGAAATCGAAAGGCCGAGGTGGATATGAAGAGCGTTCTGATTGTTCTGGTCGTTTTAGTAGTCATCGCGCTGATTTTGGGAAGCTCGTTCATCAGTCGAAGAAACCAAATGGCCATCAAGAAGGAGGCCGTGAACGCCGCGTGGTCGCAGGTGGACGTGGTGCTGCAGCGGAGGGCCGACCTGATTCCCAACCTGGTGGAGACCGTAAAGGGAATGGCCGTGCAGGAGCAGATTGTCTTTGGTGATATCGCCAAGGCACGTTCCGCACTGTTGAGTGCCCACACCCCGGCGGAGAAGATTGCCGCAAACGGGCAACTGGATAATGCGCTGGGAAGGCTGCTTTTGGTCGTGGAAAATTATCCGCAACTGAAGTCCAACGAGAACTTCCTTCGCTTGCAAGACGAGCTGGCCGGAACGGAAAATCGCATCGCCGTCGAACGCCGCCGTTACAACGAAACGCTGCAGGACTACAACACGTTTCTCTCGCTCTTCCCCAACAATCTGGTGGCAGGCCTGAGCGGATTCACCCGCAACGATGCGTACTTCAAGACGGAGGAAGGAGCGAGGCAGGCTCCCAAAGTGAATTTCAATTACGGAAGCACTCCGACAGCGCCGGGTTCGCAGCCCGCGCCATCCCCGGCAAAGCCGTAGCAGAGTTCTAAAGCTGTCCGTTATCCGCTGTTGCGAAGAAAGGCGGAAGTCTCCGGGACGGTCTTTTTGCGCGATCGCCTACACGCACAATTGCTTGCGAATTTCGGCGACGATTTCCTCTGGCGAGATAGACACGTCAATGATGAGGGCGTCGGTTGGTTCTTCAAGGTCGGCAAGCTGGCTCGAGAGAAGCCCCTCGGTCGCGTAGTGTCCTTGTCGGGCGCGCAAGCGTTCGAGCAAAAGATCGTAGGTGCCTTTAAGATAGACCACCTTGATGTCTTTTGCGTTTGCCTGAACCCCAAGTTGTTCGCGGTAGCTGCGCTTCAGCGCCGAGCAACCCAGAACGACACTTCGCCGCTCGGCCAGCCATCGCTCCATCGCCTTGCGGATGGTTTGTAGCCATGGAATGCGATCTTCGTCACTCAGCCCGACACCGCGAGACATTTTCTCCTTGTTCGCGGGCGAATGAAAATCGTCGGCGTCGGCAAACTCCCAGGAGAGTTGTTTCGCGAGCAGTATCCCGACTGTGGTCTTTCCCGATCCGGCAGGACCCATCAAAAGCACAATCACGACAGCATCCGCGGCTGGCTAAGGCCGAGCGAGGAACTCGTCGAGCAGCAGGTGGAAGTGGTGCACACCGTTTTCCCGTTTCACCGCGTACCGCCCGCGCTCGTAGGTCGAAGAACCCAGGCCTTTCTGCACGTTTGTGCAAAGCAGAATGTCTTCCCGTTGCACTTCGTCGCTGAAGGACACGGCGCGCTCGATACGCTCGCGGCTTTTCTGTGAAGCCACATCGTGAAAAAACCATTCAAAGATGGTGAGCGTTTTTTCGTGCGAGAGCGGCACGATCACATTGGTGGAAATGTTATCCGGATAAATGTTGAGCATCAGATTCGGGAAAATCCAGAAGTACAGCGCCTCCTTGAGGCCGGAGCCGGGTGCGTAGAGGCGTTCTCGAGCGTCGTCCGGTTTCATCGCGCGAATCGGCGCGAACTGCTGCGAAGAATAGCGGAACGTGTCCGTGCGGTACTGCGCGTAATCAATTTCTTTCATCAAGCCGGGATGGGCGATGGGAATGTGGTAGCCCTCGAGATAGTTGTCGACGTACACCTTCCAGTTACAGTCAATCACATAGTCGCGGCGCTCGCCGAACTCCAGGCCCGCGAATTGGAAGCCACGCGCCTGCTCGGGAATTTCTCCCAGGTACGCGGCAAGCGGCTCGGCCTGGAGATCGAAGTTCACAAAAATGAACTGGCCCCAGGTTTCGCAACGCAGCGGGACCATGCCCATGGAGCTGCGGTCGAAGAACTCGACGCCATCGACGTCCGGAGTGCCAATCAGGCGGCCATCGAGGGTATAGGTCCAGCCGTGATACTGGCAGCGCAGGACGTTCTTGCAACCGCTGCCGAGCGCAATCGGTCCGGCGCGATGGCGGCAAACGTTGCTGAAAGCGCGTAACTGGCCCTGCTTGTCACGCACGACGATGACCGGTTCGCCGACGACCTCCGTGGTGAAAAAGCTTTCCGGGTCGGAAATGGTGCGATGGCTACCATTCATTTCGCCGCAGGGATGATCGAGCGTGCCAACGAGTTGCCAGGTGCGCTGGAAAATGCGCGATTTCTCAATGTCCAGAATCGCGGGGTCGGTATAGAACCGCGATGCAAGCGTCTCGGCGCATTCAATCTGCTTGTGCATGTCAAGGTGGAGAGGTTTTGTCGTCATCGTCGTGAGATTCCACGAGTTGCATGGTGCAAGGTCAAACCGTTCAAAGGATGCGATTCACGGCACAGCATCAAAGCAAATTCCTCGCTCCGCTCGCGCTGACCACCTAACGGAGTCCATCGACAACGGAGGACAAGCCAAGCTCGCTCTCAGAATTTGCGAGTTTCCTGGCGCGACCAGCGTTCGATCACGATTTTCGACTCGGTGAAGAATTCCACGGCATCACGTCCCTGACCGTGAAGAATACCGAAGAAACTTTCCTTCCAGCCGCTGAACGGGAAATACGCCATCGGCGCGGCAACACCGATGTTAATGCCGATGTTACCTGCGGGCGCCTCGTAACGAAATTTGCGCGCAGCAGACCCGCTAGTGGTAAAGAGCGAAGCTTGATTTCCGTACGGGCTGCGACGGAGGAATTCCATGGCTTCGTCCGCGGAATTGGCATGAATCAAGCTGAGCACCGGGCCAAAAATTTCCGTGTGCGCAAGCTGGCTGGTGGAAGGGAGACCATCAAGAATCGTGGGGGTCAGGAAATTTCCTGCCTCATATTTGAGAATTCTCGTGCCGCGTCCATCCAGAATGGGCTTGGCACCTTCCCCGACACCGGCGTTGATGAGACTTTCGACGCGTCTCTTACTTTCTTTGCTGATGACCGGCCCCATCTGCACGCCGGCGTCGAGACCGTTCCCGACCTTAATTTTCGAAGCGGCTTCGGCGATGGAATCGCGAAACGTCTTTTGCGCTTCGCCGATCGTGACCGCTACGGAAACGGCGAGACAGCGCTGGCCCGCGCAGCCGAAAGCGCTGTCGCTGATGATTTGCGTCGCCAGCTCCATGTCGGCATCGGGCAGGACGATGACGTGATTCTTTGCGCCGCCCTGGCACTGCATGCGCTTGCCGCTGGCCGCGGCGCGCCCGTACACATGCCTGGCCACCGGCGTCGAGCCGACGAAACTGATGGCGCGTACCTGCGGATGATCGCAAAGCGCGTTGACCACCTCGCCCCCGCCATTAACCAGATTCACCACGCCCTTGGGCAGGCCGGTTTTCTCGAGCAATTCGAACGCGCGCCGCATCGAAAGCGGGACGCGCTCGGAAGGCTTGAGGATGAACGTGTTGCCGCAAGCGATCGCGTACGGCAGAAACCAATAAACGATCATCGCCGGGAAATTGAAGGGCGTGATGGCCGCGACCACACCCAGCGGCTGGCGGATCTGGATTTCGTCCACGCCCGGCGTTACGTCTTCCAGTACATGGCCCTGCATCATCATGGGGATGCCGCAAGCCACTTCGACGTTCTCGATGCCGCGGCGCATCTCCGCTTTGGCTTCAACGAAGGTCTTTCCATTTTCGGTCGTGATAATGCGCGAGAGTTCGTCGATATTTTCTTCGAGAAGGTTTTTTAGCTTGAAGAGGTATTGAATGCGCTCGCCCGGCGGTGTGCGGCGCCATGCGGGAAAAGCAGCGGCCGCAGCCTGAACGGCGGCATCAACATCGGCCGAGCTGGCAAGAGGTGTACGCGCCAGCAGCTCGCCCGTTGCGGGATTCATGACCTCAGCGTAATCCGAAGCCGTGGCTCGCCGCCACGCGCCGTTCACATAATTCTCAAGCTCGGGGACTTGGGTGGTTACCGCACTGCTCATGGTTTGCTCCTTGGCCTGTCTCTCAAAATCGCGGAGACTTCCGGCAAGGCCTTTCTAGAGGAATTGCGTCCCTCTTAGCTTACCAAAGAATGGTGGGGAAGGATGACACCTCGCCGATCACGGAGAACCAGCGCGAGCGAGCTTCCGACTATCTGTCGACGGCAGCCAGGGCTTCGTAGGCGGCGCCCAGCAGCGGGGCGGACTCATTCAAGATGATCGAGACGGGGATGTTGCTGAGGAGCCCCTCGAATTTCCATTTGTCTTTGAAGGCGTGGAAAAACGTGCCATCTTTCATTTTCTCAAGGATTTTGACGGCGATGCCGCCGGCAACATAGACGCCGCCCAGCGCCAAGACTTTCAGCGCGAGATTTCCGGCCTCGGCGCCATAGATGGCGGTCCACAAATCGACGGTGTCCGAACACACGCGGCAGGATTTGTCCAAACCGCGCCGGGTAATTTCCGGAGCGGGATCCGCGTCGGGGTCCTCAAACGAAGCGTGCAGCACTTTAGGAGCCAGAAACTCGTGAATGGTGCGGAAACCTCTGCCTGAGAGGATCAGCTCCCAACTCACCTGGGGATAACGGCGGCGCATGAAGCGGAGCAATTCAATCTGCTGCTCCGTGTGGGGAGCAAAATCGGAGTGCCCTCCTTCGGAAGGCACCACGCGGTACCGGCCGGTATCCCAAAAGAGAATGGACTCTCCCAAACCCGTGCCCGCGGCAAGCAACGCGCGTGTGCCGCCGGTCTCGGGCTTGCCAGGATTCAAAACGCAGAAATCTTCCGGGGCAAGATGCTCGAGGCTATGCCCCCACGCGCCGAGGTCATTGAGGAGCACAACGTGCGGAACGTTCAGCTCCTTGATGAGCGTTTCGGTTTCCACGATCCAGGGGAGGTTCGTGGCGCGCACGCGGCCGTTGATGACCGGACCGGCGATGCCAAATCCGGCAGCGTTAATTCGCTCGCTGCCGAGATGATCCGCAGCCTGGCTGGAAAATTGCTTGACGATCAAATCGAACTGCGCAAATTCCTTGCTGGCAAAGCGGTGGCGAAAAACCGGCGTCAGGTTTCCATCCTTTTCGGAAAATAGCGCCAAGTTACATTTGGTGCCGCCCACATCTCCCGCAAGGATCACCGATCCCCCTTGTAATCCCCTCTTTTAAATCGGTTCAACGAATTTTGCAACTCACGGCTATAGCACTACGGGTTATACCACCGGCGGCCATCGCGTTCGAGCAGAAGCTCGCCGTCGCGCGGGCCCCAACTGCCTGCCGCATACTGAGGCACGGTCGCGGTCCGGGCCGCACTCCAGACGTCGAGGATGGGATCCACCAGTGACCACGCGGCCTCGACGCTGTCGCCGCGATCGAAAAGCGTAGCGTCGCCGCGAACGCAGTCGCTTAGCAGCGTGGCGTAGGCGCTGCGCGTGGTGTCGCCAAAGCCCTCGCGGTAGCTGAAATCCATGGTGACATTTCCGATGCTCATTTCCGTGCCCGGGCGCTTCGCGCCAAAGCTGATCGAAATCCCTTCGTCTGGCTGGATATTCAGGACCAAGCGATTGGGCTGCACCTCGCGCTCGCGAAATACGATGTGCGGAGCGCAGTGAAACTGGATCATGATTTCCGTGCTGCGTTTTGCAAGACGCTTGCCCGTGCGAATGTAAAACGGCACCCCGGCCCAGCGCCAATTGTCGATGAGCAGTTTTCCCGCGACGAAGGTTTCCGTCTTCGAAGCCGGATTCACTCCGGGTTCCTCCCGATAGCCTGGGACGGGCTTGTCGCCGAGTTTCCCGGGAGCATATTGGCCGCGAACGACCGACCGCGCCACCATTTCCAGGTTGAACGGGCGGATCGACTGCAGCACCTTCAATTTTTCATTTCGCACCGCAGTGGCATCGAAGGCAGCGGGAGGTTCGACGGCCACGAGAGAAGTCAGTTGCAGAACGTGACTCTGAATCATGTCGCGCAGCGCCCCGGCAGTTTCATAAAAACCGCCGCGGCGCTCAACGCCCAGCGTTTCCGACGCGGTGATTTGCACATGGTCCACGTAATTGCGGTTCCAGAGCGGCTCAAAAATGCCGTTGCCAAAGCGCAGCACGAGCAGGTTTTGGACCGTGTCTTTTCCCAAATAATGGTCGATACGATAAACCTGCCTCTCATCAAACACGTTGAGGACAATCTCATTGAGCGCCTTGGCGGAAGCCAAGTCGCGTCCAAACGGTTTCTCAATGATGATGCGCACCCAGGAATTGGGCGAAGGGGGATGCGCCAGCCCGGCGCGGCCCAGTTGTTCCACGATGGCCGGATAAACCTCCGGCGGCGTCGAAAGGTAAAACAAGCGGTTGCCGCCGAGACTCTTGGCGGCCTCCAACTCGGTCAACCGCTTGGCCAATTGGGTAAAGGCTTCCGAATTGCCGTAATCGCCCGAGCAGTAATAGAGGTTCGAAGCAAAGGCATCCCACTGCTTGGGGTCAATCGGTCCCACGTCGGAAATCGTTTTGGCGGCTTCGCCCAAACCGGCGCGGAACAAATCCTCCTTCATAGCCGTGCGGGCGAACCCGACGATGGCGTAGCGCGGGCCAAGAGCATTGTGGGTGGCCAGATCGTACATCGCGGGAATGACCTTGCGCTTGGCGAGGTCGCCCGAGGCGCCAAACAGAATCACCGCGCAGGGTTCGGCTACCCCGCCGTACACCGACCCGGAACGATTTGTCTCCCCGGCCATCCCTGTCTCCTTCGTGGTTGTGTCCCGTTCGGTCAGATTGCGCGACGCTCCAAACTATACCTCAACCCCATATTTTCCAAGTTGCAACCGCAATTGTTCCGCGCCCTGGTGAAGGATCGTGTTCATGCCGAGTTTTCCAGGCCTTTCCAGATTCAAGGGGCGGTCGTCAATGAAAAGGCATTGCTCGGGCGGGCGCTGCGTGACTTCCAGCGCCACGCGAAAAATGGTTTCTTCGGGCTTGCGCGAATGCACATAGCAAGAGCTGAAAAAAACCAGGAAGTTTCTTCGAAGATCGAAAGCCTCGATGCGGTACTGATTGAGCTCCAGTGGCTCATTGTTGATGGCGCCGACAAAGTATTTTTGCGTCTTCGTCACCTTGTCCAGAACCGCTCGCGTATCCGGATATTCCTTGGATTGCGCAAACATGAAGGCGGTGAATTCTTCGCGCGAGAACGGGCGGGGGCGATAGAAGAGCGTGCGGTCGAGATATTCATTGAGGGTGATTTGGCCGCAATCGAAGGCCGGAAAAGAGAGGTCGTGCCGGTCCTGGAATTCTTCCCAGTCCAAGTGAAACGTGGCGGCAGCCTCTTTCCGCGATCCGCGGTCCCAGCCGTTGGTCAGGATGACGCCGCCGATGTCCCAAAACAGGGTGGTTATTTTGGGCAAGCCGATTACCTCCGGTTCTTTCTAGATGCAGCGAAGTGAGGCACAGTCTCAAAAAAAGTTTGCGCAGATGGGACCGAGATTTTGTCCGTACGGCTAGGATTTTACCCTAACTTGCAGTAAGGTAAAAAAGACCGAAACAGACAGGAGAACCGCATGGCCAACGAATCCTGCGACCCAACGCCGGCACCCAGCGAGCCGGTGAAGCCCGGAACGCGCATGGTGAAATGCGTGAAGTTCGGGAAGGAATTGCCGGGGCTGGACCGCATCCCGTGGCAGGGCGAACTGGGGAAACGCGTTTACGAGAACGTTTCGAAAGATGCTTGGAAGCTGTGGCTCGAATACTCGAAGATGGTCATGAACGAGTACCGGCTGAATCCGCTGGACCCCAACTCGCAAAAAATCATGGGAGAGCAGATGGAGCAGTTCTTTTTCGGGGAAGGCGCGAAATTGCCCGAAGGGTACGTCCCCCCCAAAGCCAAAGGATAATTATCCGCCGACGGGCAGGCGATGAGTCGCGGGGTGCTCCACCGGCAGACGCGGCGTGATGCCAAAGCGCAATTTCTGGTGCGCCTCGCGGATCGAGCGCTCCACCTCTTCGGGCGTGTTTCCTCTTGCAAAGAGAAAACCCAAATAGCTCGAGCCTTCCGGCCACGCCGCAATGTAATCATGAAGGCGCGCGGTGATGACCAGGTCGGTAATAAGGTGAGTCGCGCGCGCGGATTCCACTTGCGTAACGCTTTCCACGATGCCGCCGTGCGGAACAGGAATCATCATCACGCCGGAAGCTTCGCTTTCCCGCGGCGCGTCGCTGCCGGGCATCCTGCAGGCGTGGCGCAGGAGCAATTCCTCGAGCCCCATGGGCGGCTCCGCTTCGCTCGCGCAAAACCGTAAAGCTCGCGCGCAGAGGCCGCCAATGGGGCGCGCCGCGACCTCGATGGGCCATATTCCTTCGTCATTGATTCTAAACTCCGCGTGAATGGGTCCGTGAGTCAAGCCCAGCGCACGGGTTGCCTCTCCCGCGCACTTCTCGATTTGATTTTGCGCGGACTGAGGAAGCCGTGACGGCGTGACATAAATCGTCTCTTCGAAATACGGACCTTCCAGGGGATCGGGCTTGTCGAAAATCGCCAGGATTCGCAAAGTGCCGTCGCTCAGGAGTCCCTCAACGGCCACTTCCCTACCCGGGATATAGCCTTCCACAATCATCTGATCCAGATACGGCTCGCGCGTCGAGCGAATCTCGGCCGATTCGAGCAGCCGTCGGAGGCGCGAAGCGGCCGCAAGAAATTCGTCCTGGCTATTTGCTCGCATCACCCCCTGGCTGGCCGAAAGCGAAAGCGGCTTCAGCACGCAGGGGAAGAAAATTCCGGCAAGCGAAGGCTCGGGAAGTGGGGCGACGAGAAAACGGCGAAACCACGGCACAGGCAATCCCGCGTCCCGAAACACTTCGCGCATCCGTAATTTGCTTCGGCAAGCCTCGACCGCGGCCGGATGGTTATAAGGGACTCCGAGAGCGCGCGCAGCATAGGCCGCAGCGGCCGCGGGACGATCTCCGAGCGCCAACACTCCCGACATTTCCTGGCCGCGCAGTTTTTCTATCACCCCGTGCGCAGCTTCCTCGGGAGACTCGAAGTGCGCGGGAATGGCTTGATCGCCCCAGGGATCTTCCAGTTCGTGGCAGCGATCGGTGACGTAAACGAGCTGGACGCCCAGTTTGCGCGCCGCTTCCTCAAAGCTCCGCGTCTGGTAGCCCAGTTTCGCCGTGAAGAGCAGCAGGCGTTTGGCGGTGTTATTGGCTGTCGAGGACACAGGCTCTCGGTTCAAACGAACGACTCCGTTTGTGGCAAAGACTGTTTGGCTTCGGCGAGCCGGACCAACTGGTCCTGCGTTGGCTCAGCTCAACAGTACCAAGGCTCATTGAGGTACGGGATTGCCGGGCGCGACACGAGAACGGGCCGCGCGGCAAGCTCCGTTTCGACACCGGCTGCTTCGTGCGCTGCCTTCCAGATGCGCTCGAAGATCGCTTGCCGCGGAAGCTTGTGCTTTTCGCCGCCTGAGACGATTTGTTCCATCTCCGCGCCGAGCGCGTCAACACGCGCATCCGCATTGCTCCACGGGTATACGAGCGCGGAAGGATCAAACGGGCCAGCCAAATGTCGGATCTCATCGAGTTCCAACAATCGCGAACCTCGAGGAATCAGCAGACGAATCGCCAGCTGAATCGGCGCAACGTTTTCGACCAAATCGTTTTCTCGCAAGACGCGCAGCAATTCGAGGTAGCTGTCCAGCGTCGTCCAGGGCGTGAAGGGCACAAAGGTCGCGTGCAAGACCAAATCCAAGTCACGAAAGATGCGGGTCACCTCGAGAAAATCCGCCCGCGTGTGACCTTTGTCCAGGCGGCGCAACACCTCGTCATCCAGCGATTCGACGGCGCTGGTCACGAAGAGGCAACCCGTATCGCGCAGGGTCGCGAGGTGCCGCTGGTGTTTCAACAAGTGCTCGATCTTGATGGTTACGTCGTAGGTGAGGCGGGGAAATTCCTGGTGCAGGGCTTCGACAATGGCCGTGGCATGCCCGCTGCCATTGAAAAAATCCGGATCGCCGAAGGTAATGTGTTGCGCGCCGGCCACCACCTGCTGGCGAACGTCCGCGAGCACAACTTCACGATCCACTACCCGGAACATTCCTTGGTAAACCGACACAATCGGGCAATGGCGGCACAAATGCTTGCATCCGCGGCTCGCTTCGGTATAACCGGCAAGGCGATGCTCACCGGACGGAAGGACGACGTGCGCGTAGCTCGCAAGCGCCGCGAGTCCTTGCCGGTCGGGCGGAATGAATCTCTGCCGGGCCAAAGAAATCAACGGCTCCGACTGCGGAACGCTTGAAGCGCCGCAGCCATTTCCGCTTCCATTCCGCCTCAGGCGATCTGCGAGATGCGCCAGCCCCTCTTCAAACTCGCCGCCGAGAATCGTACAGACGCCCAGGGTACGCAGAAATTCCGCGTTCGTCGGCGCGTACAAACCGTAGCAGCACAGGTGCGCGCGCGGATTCAGCCGGCGCAGCGTCGGAACGAGCTGCGCCCCGAGCCGGGTCGCCGTGTGCATGGGCAAATAGACCGCGACGAGCGCGGCTTCGCGAACCGCGGCCTCATCGAGCGGCTGCCGCGACAAGTCGAGCGAGCTCACCGTGTGCCCGCCCTTTCGCAGCCACGCCGCCGGGGACGCCAACCCAAAAGGCTGCCGTCCCAGTTCGTACGTCGATATCAGAACAATATTCATTTCCCTATTAGTATAGCCCCCGGCGCGCCGATGCGATTTCGGCTATGATAGAAAGCTGCTCTCCAGGAGCGAAAGGATCGCCAGGATGGCCATCAACGCGGGAAACTCCTTCCGCAGCCGTGACAAGCTCAACGTCGGCGCCCAGACGTTTGAGGTTCACCGCCTCGAACTCCTCGAAGACCAGGGCGTCACCGAACTCGCAAAGCTTCCCTTCTCTTTGCGCATTCTTCTTGAAAACCTGCTTCGCTTCGAAGACGGCCGCTTCGTGCATGCCGAGGATATTCAAGCTCTGGCGCGCTGGAAGCCCGGCGCGCCTGAGAAAGAGATTGCTTTCATGCCGGCGCGCGTGTTGCTCCAAGACTTCACCGGCGTACCCGCGATCGTGGATCTTGCCACCATGCGCGAAGCCTTTGTGAAAATGGGCGGCGACGCCAAGCGCATCAATCCGCTCTTCCCTGCCGAATTGGTCATCGACCATTCCGTGCAAGTGGATGACTTCGGCAACGTCAACGCCTTTGGTCTGAACGCCGAACTGGAATTTCGGCGCAACGTCGAGCGCTATGCTTTTCTGCGCTGGGGACAAGCCGCGTTTCAAAATTTCAAAGTCGTGCCGCCGGATACGGGGATCTGCCACCAGGTCAACCTCGAATACCTGGCCAGGGTCGTTTGCGCGATGCCCCACGGCAGCCGCTGGGAAGCTTACCCCGATTCGGTGGTGGGCACCGACTCGCACACCACGATGGTGAACTCGCTCGGTGTGTTCGGCTGGGGCGTTGGCGGCATCGAAGCCGAAGCCGCCATGCTCGGCCAGCCTTCCTCGATGCTCATTCCGGAAGTTGTCGGTTTTCGCCTGCACGGGCGCTTGTGCGAGGGCGCAACCGCCACCGATCTGGTGCTGACGGTCACAGAGATGTTGCGCAAGAAAGGCGTGGTCGGAAAGTTTGTCGAATTCTACGGCTCGGGTCTCTCCAGCCTGAGCGTCCCCGATCGAGCAACCATCGCCAACATGGCCCCCGAGTATGGTGCGACGATGGGCTTCTTCCCGGTCGACTCCGAGACACTCGCGTACTTGCGATTTACGGGCCGTCAATCGGAACAGATCGCCTTGGTCGAAGCCTACTGCAAAGAGCAAGGGCTTTTCCGCACCGACGAAACGCCGGCTCCGCTCTTCAACGACACACTGGAGTTGGATCTAGGCAGCGTGGAATCCGCCGTTGCGGGGCCCAAGCGTCCGCAGGACCGCGTTCCGCTGCGACTGGCAAAATCTTCGTTCACGAAAGTGGTCGAAGGGACTCCGGCGAAGAGCGTTCCGGTTCGCAACAACGGCGACGCGTTCGATCTGTCAAGCGGCGCGGTTGTGATCGCGGCGATCACCAGTTGCACGAATACTTCGAACCCAGCGCTTATGATTGGCGCGGGCTTGCTCGCGAAAAAAGCGGTCGAACGCGGCCTGCACACCAAACCGTGGGTGAAGACCAGTCTTGCTCCCGGCTCGAAAGTCGTGACCGATTATTTGCAAGCCGCTGGCCTCACGCCGTATTTGGACAAATTGAATTTTCACCTGGTCGGCTACGGCTGCACCACCTGCATCGGCAACAGCGGCCCACTTCCGGAACCCATCGGCGCAGCCATCAGGGAAAACAACTTAGTCGCCGTAGCGGTGCTCAGCGGGAATCGCAACTTCGAGGGTCGTATTCATCCATTGGTACGGGCCAATTATCTTGCCTCGCCGCCGCTTGTCGTGGCGTACGCGCTCGCAGGGCGCATGGATCTCGACATCACCACCGAGCCTCTCGGTAATGACTCGGCCGGCAAGCCCGTTTATTTAAGGGATGTTTGGCCGACGTCCCAGGAAGTTGAGACCGCGGTGCGCACCGCCGTTTCCACGTCGCAATTCACCAAGGAATATGGAGAAATTTTCGAAGGCGATGGGCGCTGGAAGTCCATGCCGATTCCCAAGGGCGACACCTACAAGTGGGACGCCAAGTCGACCTACATCAAGATGGCGCCGTACTTCGAAAACATGCCTAAGACTCCGCCTCCGCTGACGGATGTTCGCGACGCGCGCGTGCTGGCAGTTCTTGGCGACAGCGTCACCACCGATCACATTTCTCCTGCGGGCTCGATCCCGGCGGACTCTCCCGCGGGAAAATATCTGATCTCGAACGGCGTCAAGCCGCATGACTTCAATTCCTACGGCGCGCGCCGCGGCAATCACGAGGTCATGATGCGCGGCACCTTCGCCAATATTCGACTGCGTAACCAGCTCGCGCCCGGAACCGAGGGCGGGTGGACACTGTTCCAGCCGAGCGGCGAAAAAATGTCCATCTACGACGCGGCCGTGAAGTATCGCGAGGCGGGCGTGCCGCTGGTGGTGATTGCCGGCAAGGAATACGGCTCCGGTTCCTCGCGCGATTGGGCCGCGAAAGGTACGCGACTGCTTGGCGTGCGGGCGGTCATCGCCGAGAGCTACGAGCGCATTCATCGCAGCAACCTCGTGGGCATGGGCGTGCTGCCGCTTGAATTTAAATCAGGCGAGAACCGCGAGTCGCTGGGCTTGACAGGACACGAGACTTTCTCCGTCGAAGGCGTGGCTCCCCTTTCGCCGAAGAAAGCCATCAGCGTCCACGCAAAATCAGACGAGGGAAAGGTAAAGACGTTCACGGCCACCGCGCGCGTGGATACACCCGAGGAAGTTTCCTATTACCACCACGGCGGCATCCTGCAATACGTTTTGCGCCAGATGCTCTGACGCTTTGTGTCTTGAGGCGACTTTGAATGCTTGGAGTCGACGGTCTGGTAATCCTCAACCGGGGGATAAGGTGAATCTTTCTCCCGACCCGGGGGAGGTATCGTCACGATTTTTTTGCGGCGTGCCGTTTCGGGCTCGCGACACGCTATCCGGACAATTCATGTTGCCATCCAACGTGACGCTCACACCGTAGCGTTGCCTTTTTGCTTATTGGATTTGATTCGCACGACAAGGATGATTCCTAGAAGTATCGAGACAAGGCTCGCTGTCTGCGCGTTGGACATGCCCAAAAAAGACTTCGGATTGATGCGGATGAATTCGATTCCGAACCGCGCAACACCGGTCGAAATAAGATAAGCGCAAAATACTTTGCCCGGTGCTTCTCCACCCAGCGTTTTCTTCCCCAACTGCCATAAGATCGTCGCGATCAACATCCAGATTAGAAACTCGTAGATGGGCGTCGGGTGCACGCGCGCAGTGGTTGGGACCACACCATTTGGGAAGCTCATGCCCCACGGAAGTTTCGTCGGAACACCGTAGTCGCCGTCACCGGAAAGCAAACATCCAATGCGCCCGATCGCGTAACCCACGGCTGCTGCGGGCGAGCACACATCCATGAACTCCAGCGCTGGAATGCGATAGTACTTTGCCAGGAAAATCAGCGCGACAAACCCGCCAAGAAATCCGCCGAACCACGCAAATCCGAACCGGCTGACGAGCAGCGATGGATTGGCCATCAGCTCCCGCGGGCTCTCCAAGACGTGATACAGACGGGCGCCCACAAGTCCGCTCAGACCCGCAATGCCGATGACCAGAAAGCCCTCGTCGTGGTGACTAGGCTCGTTGCTCTCCTTCAAGTAGCCGCTCTTCAGAAAAGTATCCCGCCGCCGGTCAAAATCCGCTTGCAACACATACGCGGAGACCAGCAAGCCTGCGGCGACCATCAGCCCAAATGTCGGAATCGTCAGCGGCCCAAGATGGAGGAATGGAATCATCGCTCGCTAAGTGTCTTGCCTTCGGAAGTATACATGAGCCTGACCTCAGCCCCTTCCCCAGTGGAGTGCCCCTCCCAGCCCGACCCAAATCCCGAATGCCATCCACTCCGCGGGGGAAAAGTGCCCGGGGAAAACCGGCAGCATCTTCATTAAAATCAGTGTGAACGAGACGAGAATTCCCAGACCAGTCACCATTCTCATCCCGGCGCGCTTCTCCGCCATCCAAAACGAAGCGCACGCGGCGAACCAGCCTAAAGCCGATGCCATCGAGCCCACCTCCGTCACCGGGACGAGCAACGCATCTCCCAGGAAAAGGCCTGCAAGTGATCCCGCGGTGACGCCCAGGACCGCAACGTACGGCGTTTGGAATCGCTGGTGCACGCCGCCAAAACTTGAAGGGATCGTTCCGCGTCGGCCAAAGGCAAAGAGCAGGCGTGTTGAAGCGGCAAAATTTCCGTTGAAGCACTGGAAAAGGCCAAGCAAAGCCATGGTGAAAATCAGAGACACGGGCCAACGTGCTTTCAATGCGGTTTCAAACGCGATGGCCGTGGCAAAACGCTTGCCCAGCAACTCTTGCCAGGGCGCAACGTAGGTCACCGCGGCGATGCACATGGCGTAAAAAAAAGCTCCAACACCTAAAGCCAGCGCGATGGCCCACATGTAGCTCCCCTCGCGAAATTCCGGGTTCGACTCCTCCGCATATTTGGGTGCGGATTCGAAACCGGTCATGAAGTACGGCACGATCTGTAGCGTGAGCAGGATCGAAACCAGCGGGGTCGAGCTGAACAAGGGATGAAAGTTGGCAGGCGCGCCGCGAGTTGCGCTGACCGCCAGGACCACCAGAAAACACAGCAGCACGGCGCTGGTCATCAGCTTCTGGAAATTTGCGCTCAAACGAATTCCGCGATAGTTCAACACTCCAAGGAATATCGTGAGCGCCACACCCAGCGCCAGTCGCGGCAGAAACACCGGCTGGTCTCCGATGCGGTAGAGTTCCAGACTATTCAACGACGGGAAGATGTATGCCGCCAGCTTTCCGAGCGCGACCGCTTCCCAGGGGCACACGATGAAATACGCCAGCAGCATCATCCAGCCGGTGAAATAACTGATGATCGAGGGAAACACTTCTGCGGTGTACGCCGCCTCACCGGCAGCATCGGGAAGCCGGCGGACCCACTGGCCATAAACGTAGCCGACCGGCAGCAGAATGATTCCGCCGATCACGTATCCCAACACGGCGCCGAGTGGCCCACCGCGCCCTAGCCAATCGTCCATCAGCACGAGCCAGCCCGTGCCGATCATCGTGCCGAAGGCCAGCGCGAAATAATCGTGCAATCGAAGTTTGCGCGCGAGCGTGGCCATTTAAAGGACGCACAGCAATTCAAAAAGGAGATTGGCAGCCAGCAAGGAAGTGATTTCGCCCGTATCGTAAGGCGGCGAGACTTCCACGAGATCGCATCCGACGATCTGCAATCCACGGAGCGCGCGAACCAGCTCGAGAATTTGCATGCTGGTCAGTCCGCCTACTTGCGGCGTTCCGGTTCCGGGAGCGTAGGCCGGATCAACCACGTCGATATCCAGGGTGACGTACACAGCCTTGCCGCGGAAGGCGCGCAGATGCTTTCGCACCATAGCCATTCCTTGGCTTTGAAGTTCCTCGGCCGTCACCATCTTCACCCGGTGTTCGCGCGCGAAATCGAAGTCCCGCTCGCCATAGACCTGTCCGCGCAGGCCAACCTGCAAAACGCGTCCGTCCTCGAGGAGCCCTTCCTCAAACGCCCGGCGGAACGGCGTGCCATGAGAATACTTGCTGCCGAAATATTCATCCCAGAGATCGTTGTGCGCATCGAACTGGACGAGTGAGACCGTCCCGTGTTTCCTCGCCACCGCCCGCAACAGCGGTAGGCTGACGGAGTGATCTCCGCCCACGCACACGCAACGCACCTGCGCATCGAGGAGCGGCGCGACGCCTTTTTCAATGCGCCGGAAAGTATCCTCGATGGAGAGCGGATTCACGGGCAGGTCGCCAAAATCCGCGGTGCGGTGCTTGGCAAACGGGTTCACCTGCAAGACCGGGTTCCAGGGACGAATGATCGCCGATTGCTCGCGCACGTGCCGCGGACCGAAGCGAGGCCCCGACCGGTAGGTGGTCCCGCCGTCAAACGGAACCCCAATCAGCGCGACTTCCAGTTCTTCCGGATCCGTAATATGCGGTAACCGCATAAACGTCGACACACCGGTAAACCGTGCGTAGGTTAACGCGTCGGTGGGCTCAGGATGCGGCAAACGGAATTTCCGGCGTGTTCGAGGCATGGCTTGCGCATCTTAGTTTCCTGCCGCGATTAAAGTCAAAGCAGACAACCCGGCGACCGAACCGCTCATCTGTTCCATCGTTCTCCTCGGTCGAAGGAGATATGCCGGTGCGCTGGTTGAGAGTTTCCGTCGGGTTGCTGTTCGTGTCTGTGGCCGGGGTTCCGATTCTGGCGCAAACCGCGATCCTCGCGCCCGCCTCCGCCGTTCGAAGTCCCACCGCCAAAGGAATTTCCATCGTTGCTTCCCTCGAGTTCGTTGGCCTGCGACATATCTCTTCCGCAGCGGTTCGAGCGCAGCTTTCTCTGCATCCGGGGGATCGGTTTGACGCCGGGAAGCTCCGCAATGATCTTCGAACTCTCAGCAGGCTCGGCTGGTTTGCCGCCATTCGCGTGGAGGAACTCCCGCGAAGCGCGCTCGATTCTCAAGCCTCTCCGCCCCAGGAACGCGTGGCTCTTCTTTTTCACTTCGATGAGGAGCCCTTTCTCTCGCGTGTCGAATATGCCGGCTCGCGGGTGCTCTCGCAAAAGCAGATCGAAAAATTGCTCGAAGAAAACAAGCTCGCCCCAGGTCTTGGCAAACCTGCCGATCCCGCAGCACTCCACCGAATGGCCCTGGCCATTCGCACGGCTCTGAACGAGTTGGGCTATCCCGCGGCTTCCGTCCGAATTCATCGACAACCGCGAGCGAACGCCACCCTCAACGCGCTCTTTGAGATCGTCGACGGCCCGCATCTTCCCGTCCGGCAAGTTCGCTTTGAAGGCCGTCCAGGCGTTTCAGAAAAGCTCTTGCGCGCGCAGATGCAAAACATCGCGCCGCGGAAGCCACTGGCATCTCTGCGAGGCAAAAATGCATACACGCAAAGTGCATTCGAAGAAGATCGCCGGCGCATTTTGGACTATTTCCAAAACCACGGGTATCCGGAAGCGCGAGTCGGCAACGCCCGGGTGGCAGAAATCAAAGAGCGTCCGCGCAACGGGTTTCCGTTTCCTCACCAGCGAGCGCGCCCAGGGCTCTTACTCTCCATCCCCGTCCAGGCAGGCCCGTTCTACCGTCTCGAATCGATCGAGCCCAACCAAGCTCTTCAGCAAGCCATCGAAAATCACAGTGGCAAGCCGCTGCTCTTCCCCGCCATCGACGGGGGACGCGCCTTCTCACAGGAGGAAGTCGACAAGCTTCGGCGCCTCTGTTCGGCGCGCCTTCGCTCGCGCGATTCAAAATCCGGTTTTTTGCAAACCGTAGACGCCCATCCTATCTTCGATCCCGAAGAGCATTCTGTCCGCCTAAAGCTCAATCTTGGCGATTGGCCTCCTTATCTTGTGCGCCGCATCGAATTCCAGGGTCTGCACAAATTCAACGATCGCTTCGTTCGGCGCCGCATTCCTCTCGGCGAAGGCTACCCGCTCGATGAGCACGCCCTGGAAGTCGGCCTCACGAGACTTGCGCGCACCGGCTACTTCAAGCCTATTCGCAGGGAGAACATTCAAATCCAGCTCGACGACGGCCGCCACACCGCTGATATCTCCATTCGTCTCGAAGAAATTGGCCAGCAGCGGGTTACCTTTGACGGCGGCCGCGCTCAGTTCGGCAGCACGTTCGGCCTCGCCTATACGGTCTTCGATCTGCTCGATCACGAAGAATTGCTCACCGCAAAACTCGAAGGCGGCCCGGAAAGTCTGCAATTGCTCCTGGGCATCGCCAAAGAAGGCATCTTCGGCACGCGCGGCTCGCTTGCGTTTTCCATTTTTGACAATGTGATCCGGCCGCGCTTCAGGCACGGCGTCCAGGGACCATTCCTCCATTCCCGCAGCGAAGGCATCAGCGTGCCCTGGACCTACGCGCTCAGCAACTCCGATTCCTTCGGCGTCAACTACACTTTGTCGCGCACCCTCTCCGAGCAAACCTTCTCCACCCCGGCAAGTTCGACCAGCTTGCCTCCCATCGATCTCCGCTCGCACACGTCCCGCCGCTCGCTCGGAACCGCCTGGGTGCACGATAGCGGCAGCGAGCACTTGCTTTTCTCGGACTCCGCCTCCGGCAGCTTTCTCGGCGGCAACGAAAACATGGTTCACGCTTCCGGCGAGACCGCGTACATTTTCCGCGATCCGCTTTTCGCCTCCACGAACGCCTGGGCTTTTCGTACCGCCCTCAGCGCCGCAGGCAGTTATCGCGGCGCAGCTCCTCTGTACTCCCGCTTTTTTGACGGCGATGAATTCGTTCGCGGCCTCCGCGACGGCGAACTCGGCCCGGTGGCCATGACCGAACGAACCACGCCTTCGGGGGTAATCGTCTTTTCGCCTTCCTACGCCGGTGCCAATCTCATCACCGCTGCCAATGCGGAATATCGCATACCGCTTCGTAACGGCGTCGAGGCCGCGGGCTTCTTCGATCTCGGATCGGGCTGGCTTCTTCCCAACTGGCTCGGCCCAAGCAAGCCCAATCTGCTCAGCACCACCAACGGAGTTCTTCACGGCTCGACAGGCATCCAACTCCAGTGGACCATCCCCGGAATCCAGGTTCCATTTCGCTCTTACTACTCGCTCAACGTGCTCCGACTCGACCGCCTGGTTCCTCTTTCTGAAAAGTCCCTCTTGCACGCGCACAATCGCTTCGGCGCTTTCGGCTGGGGACTCGGCTCGCTGTTCTAAGCCTGTTCCCGGGCACCGCTCCAGGTTGCCTGTTCCGCACCGCGCCCGCTGTACTACACTCGCTTCATCATGAAACACGACAAATTGTTGAAAGAAGCCTCGCACATCATCGAACCTTACTGCATCCCCAAGGGTGAAAAGTTTCGCCTCAAGGATTTCGAGCCCGCCGACACCAACGGCATCAAGGACAAGCGCGCCGCGCAAGGCCTGCTCGAAGACGGCATCGCCTGCCTCAGCCACTTCCAGGAAATGCTTTACGCGCAGGATCGTTGGGCTCTTCTGCTCATCTTTCAAGCCATGGACGCCGCCGGCAAAGACGGCGCCATCAAGCACGTCATGTCCGGCGTCAACCCGCAGGGCTGCGACGTTCACTCTTTCAAATCCCCGAGCCCGGAGGAACTGAACCGCGACTATCTCTGGCGCAACCACAAAGTCATCCCCGAACGCGGGAAGATCGGCATCTTTAATCGCTCCTACTATGAAGAAGTCCTCGTCGTCCGCGTGCATCCCACGTTTCTTCGCGCGCAGAAACTCCCCGACCGCCTCGTCACCAAGCACATCTGGGAGGAGCGCTACGAAGACATCAACGCTTTTGAGCGTTATCTCACGCGCAACGGCGTGGTGATCCGCAAATTCTTCCTGCACGTCTCCAAAGAAGAACAAAAGCAGCGCTTTCTCGAACGCCTTGAAGACTCAAAGAAGAACTGGAAATTCTCCATGGCCGACGTGCAAGAGCGCGGCTTTTGGAAGGACTACCAAGAAGCCTACGAGGAAATGATCCAGCAAACCGCCACCAAACACGCTCCCTGGTACGTAGTTCCCGCGGACAACAAATGGTTCACGCGCCTCGTCGTTGCCGGCGTCATTCTCGACGCCCTGAACGAACTCAATCTCTCTTTCCCCGACGTTGACAAATCCAAGCGCAAGGAGCTCGCCGCCGCTCGCGCTTCCCTCCTCGCGCAAAAAGACTGACTTTTTTTGGGTACTGCTTTTACAAAACTCATGGACTGCGTATACCTCGCGCAGATACATTGTGGAAGGCGAGGAGCAGCAGGCGATCGCCATCACAAAACTGAGCCTCGTAGAGGCAGAGCGCCTTCAGCGCGGTGAGGCTCGGTATTGATACCGCAGGCTCGGCGGCATCCGATCAGAGCGTGTGCGCGTGTTGTACCCAAGTTGATAGTTCAAGTGTTCTCCATCGTTCGGATAATCTTTGCCTGCCGGGTAGGGATACGGCAGCAGCGAGTGGTGCGGTAGCGGTTCGACGGTAAACGCATCCGCCGCATAAAAATCCAAATCCTTTTCGAAGCCATCCGCGTAGAAGAAGTAATCGCGCACCCAACCGGCGGGCAATCCCGGAAGCATGCGCGGGTCGAAATCGAGTTTTACGCCCTCGCCGGAGCCAAACACTACGAAGCGGTCATCGGAGGCGTTCAGGAGATCGCGCACGCCACCATAGCGTGTGTAGTTACCCGCCGCGCGCGCGTATGGCCCGGTCCTGCTGCGCTCCGCGTAGGAATACGTCGTGTCGCTCGCCGGATGCAAACGAATTTCCCGCGGATAGCCGAGAAACTCGAGCGCCGCCTCCGCCAGCGGTACTTCCGAAACGCGGATGTCTTTCGGGTCTGGCGTCTGATCGATGTGAATCGCGTCCCAATAGATCTTCAGGTTCGTGACGATACGGATCCGCCGTGTTCCCGGGGGCAGCTTGCCGGTCAAATCCGCAATCATGGTGCGTTCGAGACCGGCCGGAAAGCCCATGTCTTCGACCACGCGCACCCATTTGCCCTGCGCATCCTGTGCTTCGACGTGCGGCGCCATCACTTTGACGCCTGCTTGATCCGCCGCGTACATCGACGTCGCAGTGAAATAATCCGTGTAGCCGTCGATCAGGAGCCGCAGCGGCTTGTGCGCGTCCCACGCGCCAAGATCGAGTTCCACCCAATGCAGCTTGGCTAACCCCGCGAATGGCAAATCGTCAAAGTCTGTGACGTACTTGCGATCGGCTTGGGAAATCAGCGAAAGCACATCATGCCCGCGCTCATCCCACGCACCCAGCGGCGGGTGCGCATTTCGGCTGGCAATCACCCGACCGTCCGGAAACGGCGGCGCGCTCACGAAGCGTTCATTCGGAAAAACTTCGTACGCGGCGGGATGATCGATCGCCAGCAACCGTACTTGGTCCAGATAAACAGTCTCTTCCATCGGCTCGAGGAATCGGAAGCTCAGCATCCCGTTGCGAGGCTTCACGCTGCCCGCAGGCACTTTCAAGTATTCGTCAGGGTCTGGAACGTCACGCTCTCCCGGCGCGATCCAATGGCCCACGACGCCCGGCCCGATCATGTCGGCGATGAATTCATATTCATGCCCATTCCATGAAAACAGAATCGGGCAGGAGCTGCCCCGCCGGTCCAGTTCCGTTATCGATTGCACTTTTTTCGCGGCAAGATTGATTTCATCCTGCGGCACACCCGTCGGCCACAGCAGTCGCACCACTTCCGCGTTGGTCTCGGAACCCAGGCCCGCCAGAATCGGGGCGGCATTCTGTCCCAGGTACCCGGACGCGCCGGACGCTTCCCATTTCTGATACAGCGTGCCCGCATATACCTCGACTTTCGTTCCTATGCCACTTTTGTTATCGTTGAGCGCTTTTAGGTCGATGCTCATCCAACTGTGCTGATTTCCGCCGTTGTTGCGCAACACCGCCGGCGCGCCGCCCAATTGCGTCACAACCAAGTCCGGGTCACCATTTCCATCAATATCCGCGACCCCGATTGCGCGCGGCTCGTTCAACTTCACTTCATCGAGTGCCACGCTTTTTGTGACATCGCTCCAGCCCCTGCTGCCCAAATTGCGCAAGAGCCGCAGCTCGGCCCGGTTCGCCGTTTCGCCCGCCGCCACAAGATCGAGCCAACCGTCGTTGTCGTAATCGACTGGCGCAATGCCCCAACCCTTTTGCCAGCCAAAATCCGGCAGCGGTACGCGCTCGAGCCGCTTCCCCTGCACGTTGCGCCACAAACTGATCCCCGGCGCCCCCGCGTGCGTGAACGCCAGATCCATCCAACCGTCTTTGTCAAAGTCGAAAGCGACCACGCCAACCGCCGGCGGCAACTTTTCTTTTGCGAAATCCATCGCTTCGAACGGCGTAAATTTCCCTTCGCGCGGGTTCAGCAGAATAGACGCGCCCGTCGCTCCGCCTGCCAGAACAAAATCAATCGCGCGGTCATTGTTGAAGTCCGTTGTAACCACGCCGGCTCCCGTGGCCGCCGCACCGAGCGCCGTTTCTGCGGAAACGTCGGTGAACGAGCTATCGCCGTTGTTGCGCCACAAGATATTGTGCGCTGCGTTCCCTGCCGAACCTGCACCCGCCGCCATCGTGATGTACAAATCGAGGTCGCCGTCGTGGTCATAATCTACGAACGTGACGCCCACACATCCTTTTTCCCTGCGGATTCCCACTTTTTCCGTTACATCTTC
>Ga0209152_10000006_pt1 | contig 158102 bp, 130 predicted proteins | sample GraSoiAngelo_107_FD_185873 | JGI IMG/M metagenome (GOLD analysis project Ga0209152, IMG submission 185873) | Grasslands soil microbial communities from the Angelo Coastal Reserve, California, USA - 14_0903_09_30cm (SPAdes) (version 2) | ecosystem: Environmental > Terrestrial > Soil >...
AAAGGCGGTTGTCCCGTTGGTTGAGGCGTCGCGCTAAGGCGCGCCTTCGTGGATGAGTTTAGAAACTGCCGCTGTTACCATCCGCGGCCTCTTGTTCGCGGATGTATTTGCGGACTTGCTCCAACTCAAAGCCCACTGTGGACACTGCGTATCCACGGGCCCAGAAGTGCTCGCCCGTGAAATTCCGCTCTTTGCCACACAAGCAGGCCATCGCTCTGGTCTCACTGGTCGAACCAGTGGCTTACCTAAAATCTGAGTTAGCACAATTACATTCGTTGATGTTGAAATGTTGGGATCGGCCGATGGATTTTGCCGATGCGACGCTAGTTCATCTTGCAAACAGGGAATCGCTCAGTGCTATTCTCACCATCGACCAAGCAGATTTTGCAACCTACCGTCTTGCGGGAAAGAAGCGATTCCACGTTCTGCCGATAGATCAGCCTTAGCTCGTCGGTTCTCTTGGCTGTCATTTTCCGATGTGGGACAGGTCGCGGTTATTTGCAGCGGCACGCTTCTGATTCCGAAATCAATACTAACGATGGTGGCAAAGTTGAAAACGGCGCACAGCCCGAAAATAGGTTGAGGCAAACGGCTGGCGCGTGGCAGCGCATGCACCATGATGGCGAAGTAGCAAACGAACACCAGGATGAGCCATCTCGGCTTTCGACGATCTGGCCCTCCGGAATTTGAGGCCGCTTCTGTAGTGCCCTATGCGCGCGGGAACATTTGGCCGTCGGCGTAGAAGTAGTCGCAGTTCGAATCGGCCGGCCTTGCCGGGAGCGAGTAACTGACGGAGGTGGAATTCTTCATGACCGCGGCGAACGCAGACTGGAAACCGTCCATATCTGCTTGCGTGCCAACCGAGATGCGCAGATGGGTGGGCCAAGCCGGCCAGATGCGGCCGATAAACACCTTCTTAGCAGCCAGCGCGTCAATCACCTGCTTTGCGGGACGCCTGGCGTCCAGCATGAAGAAGTTGGCCTGTGACGGCGTGAAAGAATACCCCTGACTGCTGAGCCAATCGAAGGTTTTCTGGCGAATGGTAGTGTTGACGAGTTTGCGCTCGCGGACCAAATGCTCGTGCTTGAGGCTGGCGGACGCGGCGACCAGCGCGGTGACGGGCATGGCGCTTCCGCCGCCCTGCGGGACCAGTTTCTCGAGCAAATCGGGTCGAGCGATGGCCGCGCCGCAGCGCAGGCCGGCCATGCCGTAAATCTTTGAGAAGGTGCGCAGCACAATGATGTCCTGGCCGGCTTTCACCAGGTCGATGGCCGTGGCGGCCAGGTCTGCAAAATGAATGTACGCTTCGTCGACCAGCACGACGGAGCCCTTCGGTTTTTGGGCCAGCAATTCTTCGATGGCGGAGTGCGGCGTGAGCGTGCCGGTGGGGTTGTTCGGCGTGCAAACGTAGAAAAGGCCGGCGTCGGGCGCGGCTGCAAGCATGGCCGGAATGTCGTGCGCGTAGGATTTCGTGAGCGCGGTCTTGGCCACGCGCGCACCCGAGAATTTGGACGAGTGCATTCCGGATTCATAGCCGGGGTCGGCGGTGACGTAGCTGCGGCTGGGCGAAGTAAACGCCATCACGGAAAAATGTAGTGGCTCGCTCGAGCCCGGGAACATCGCGACGTTTTCCGGTTTTACACCGACCGAGTCTGCCAACGATTTCGCGAGCTCATCCTTTAGCCACCAGCAATAGCGCCCGCCCTCCGGGATGATTTCGCTGAGCGCTTTTCTCGCCAGGTCACACGGCCCCAGAGGATTCTCGTTGGCGTTGATGACCACAGAGCCGGGAGGAAAATGCTGCAGATCCCGGTCGACGGCCGCAGCGGCGAGCAGAGGCTCATTCACGATACGAAAAGCGGAGACGGCCGCGGCTGCAGCGGACCATTGGAGGAATGCCCGGCGCGAACCGTTCTGAAGGGTCGGTCTCTGACTCATGTGAACCTCCTTGGATCGGGAGAAATTGCATTTGGCGCCCACCACTATAGCACCGAAAGGGGGGTGGGGAGCACGCTCAAGAAGAGCCTTCCTCGGTAGGCCATAAGGCCGGCGCACCGAGGTGGTAAAGGAGAAACGATTTGGCGGCGCATACCGGATAGAACGCCAGCTCGCCCTGGTCTAAACTGTGCGTCTGGCGCTTTCGATTAGCTGCCACTGAGGAATGCCGTGGCCGAACCGGCTCGAAAAACATCGGCGGCTCACCCCGTCGAGGAACGCATCGCCGCGCTGGATTGGGCGGCGGCGAGGACTTCCCTTTCCGAGCGCGGTTATGCCCTAACGGCGCCGATTCTTGCGCCCGAGGAATGCGCCTCGCTCGCGGCGATGTACGCCGAGGCAACCCGGTTCCGCAGCCAAATCGTGATGGAGCGCTACCGTTTCGGCGTCGGAGATTACAAATACTTTGGCGATCCGCTGCCGGAAATCGTCTCCTCGCTCCGAACCAGCGCTTATCCGCATCTCGCCAAACTCGCCAACCAGTGGGCGGAAAATCTCGGAGACCAGAGCCCAGGTTTTCCCGCTGAGCATAAGGCGTTTTTGAAGATTTGTCACAAAGCTGGGCAGATCAAGCCCACGCCGTTGCTGCTGCACTACGAAGCGGGCGGATACAACTGCCTGCATCAGGATATTTACGGCGAAGTCGCTTTTCCGTTGCAGATGGTTTTCTTGCTTGGGCAGCCAGGCCGCGACTGGGAAGGCGGGGAGTTTCTTCTGGTGGAACAGCAACCACGGGCGCAATCCAAAGCCGAAGTGGTGCATGCCGATCAAGGGCAAGCGATTGTCTTCACGACGCGCTACCGCCCGGTGCGCGGCGCGCGCGGCTATTATCGTGTAAGCATGAAGCACGGAGTCAGCCGCGTGCATCGCGGCACGCGTTACACGCTGGGAATCATTTTTCACGATGCGAAATAATGGGCTCGGACCGCGGCGCTTATCCCAAGAATCTGAGGCAGAAAAGGCGACCCCTCCGCCACCGGCCGCGGGGGAACGACGGCCCGCGAGTCGGGATGACGATCCGGGTGACCGCAGGGTAGGTCCGGAATCCTATTCGTGGCCACTGGCCAACTCGCGAACAATAGCGCCAACGAAATTCTTGGCATCGCCAAAGAGCATAAGCGTTTTGTCCATGTAATAGAGCGGGTTTTCAATTCCCGCGAAGCCGGCGCCCATGCTGCGCTTGATCACCATCACCGTGCGCGCCTTGTCCACGTCGAGGATGGGCATGCCAAAAATCGGGCTGGAGTGATCCGTGCGTGCGGCGGGATTCGTGACGTCGTTTGCGCCAATGACCAGTGCGACGTCGGTCTGCGGGAACTCACCGTTGATCTCATCCATATCGAGAAGTTTGTCGTAGGGAATGTCGGCTTCGGCAAGCAGCACGTTCATATGGCCCGGCATGCGTCCGGCCACGGGATGGATCCCGAATTTCACATCAATGCCGCGTTTGGTGAGCGCGTCGTAAAGTTCGCGCACTTTGTGTTGCGCCTGGGCCACGGCCATGCCGTATCCGGGAACAACGACGACTTTGTTGGCGGCCGCAAGAATCGCAGCGGCTTCTTCGGGCGTGGCGCTGCGCACGCTGCGCGCCTGCTCCGCGCCGCCCGCGGCGCCGGAAGCTTGCTCCTGACCGAAGGCGCCGAAGAGCACATTGGCGAAGGAGCGGTTCATGGCCTTGGACATGTTGACGGACAGAATGAAGCCCGAAGCCCCGTCGAGCGCGCCGGCAATGATCAGCAGTTTGCTTTGCAAAACGAAACCCATCGCGGCCGCGGAAAGACCAGCATAGGAATTCAGAAGAGAAATGACCGTCGGCATGTCCGCGCCGCCGATGGGGATAATCATCATCACCCCGAAAACGAGCGGTATCGCGACGATTACCGGAAACAGTTGCATTTTCTCGGGATGCATCACCAGCGCCACCGCAACAGCAACAGCCACCGCGAGCAAGCCAAGGTTGACAAAGTTTTGCCCTTTGTAGGTTAACGGTCGCTGCGGAAGGATTTCCTGCAGTTTTCCCGCGGCCATCAAGCTACCCGTGAACGTGAGCGATCCCAAAATAATTTCCATTGAGAGAACGCTCATCATGAACGGCGGCACGTCGGGCGTTCGTAGATAATATTCGGCCGTGCCGACAAGCGTCACGCACAGCGCGCCGAACGCGTGGCTCAGCGCGGTCCGCTGCGGGACCGCCGTCATGGCCACTTCCCCGAGCGGCACGCCGATGATGGAGCCAAGAACGAGCGCGATCGCAATCCATTTGTACTCGACGATCCCGTGGTACATCAGCGTGCCCACAACAGCCAGGAGCATGCCGACTTCGCCCGCGAAGACGCCACGGCGCGCGGTAGCCGGAGAACTAAGCCACTTCAGCGAAAGAATGAAAAGCGCCGTGGCAATTAGGTATGTGGCTTCGATGATATGTTCGGTGGGCACGCCGGTTATTGCTTTCTTGGCCCACTGGCCTTGAACATGCGCAGCATGCGGTCGGTGATGAGGAAACCACCCACGATGTTGCTGGTGGCGGCGACAATGGCGATGGTGCCGAGAACTTTGGCGAGCAGCGCGCGATGCTCGTGAGATTCGCCGGCCAGGATGATCGCTCCGACCACCGCGATGGCATCGAGCGCGTTGGTCAGGGACATCAACGGCGTGTGCAGCAAAGGCGAAACGCGGCGGATCACTTCAAATCCGATAAACGCGGCCAACATGAAAACGTAGAGGCTGGTCAGCAAGTCCAGCTTCATGATTTCGCGACCTCCTTGGACGCCGCCGGCAAGGCCGGAAGCGAAAAGAATTCCCGCACGCGCGCGTTGAAGACTTCGCCATCCTTGGTGAGCAGCGTCTCGCGGACAATTTCGTCTTCCAGGTTCAGTTGCAGCCTGCCGTCCCTGACAAGATGCAGCAGAAACGCGCTGAGGTTTCGCGCATACATCTGGCTGGCGTGGTAAGGCACGCTGCTGGCCAAATTGAATGTTCCGATGATGGTGACGCCGTGTTCCACAACGGTCTCAGCCGCTTTGGTCAGCTCGCAATTCCCGCCGCGCTCGCTGGCGAGGTCCACGATTACGGAACCCGGAGCCATGCTCGCCACCATGTCCTTGGTTACCAGCAGCGGCGGCTTTTTCCCCGGGATGACTGCGGCGGTGATGACCACGACGCTGTCCGCAACGGCTTTTCCGAGAAGCTCGCGCTGGCGCTGGTAAAAAGCTTCGTCCTGCGCGCGTGCATAGCCACGCGAATCCTGCGCGTCTTTCGCCTCGATGGGAAGCTCGACAAACCGCCCACCGAGACTCTGCACCTGTTCCTTGGCGACAGGCCGCAAGTCGTACGCCGAAGCGACCGCGCCGAGTCGCCGCGCCGTGGAAATCGCCTGCAAGCCGGCCACGCCCGCGCCGATAATGAACACTCGTGCGGGAGTGATGGTTCCCGCGGCGGTCGTCAGCATCGGGAAAATGCGCGGCAATTTATCCGCGGCAAGGACCACGGCCTTATAGCCACAAATCGTGGCCATCGAGGAAAGCGCGTCCATGCTTTGCGCGCGCGTGCTGCGCGGCATCAGCTCCACGGACAAGGCAGTCACGCCGCTGGACGCGATTTCCCGAATGGTCTCAATCGAGCCTAGCGGCCGCAAAAATCCGATCAGCACCTGGCCTTTGCGGTACAGCGGAACATCGGCTTTACCCGTTTTGTCATTCGAGCCGTAACACAGCACTTGCACGACGATGTCGGCGGCGCGAAAGACGTCAGCGCGACTCGTCACGATTTTTGCGCCCTTCGCGGCATATTCCCCATCCGGATAGCCCGCACTACTGCCCGCCCCCGCCTCGATCACAACTTCGAATCCCGCTTTTGTGAGATTTGGCACCACCAAAGGCACCAACGCCACGCGGCGCTCATCTGGGAAGCTTTCTCGCGGAACGCCCACAATCATGAAGTTTCCTCCAGGACCAAACCATTCGACTGCTTATGGGAATTGCACACTATCGACGAGACGCACCCAAGCGAGCTCTATCAGAGGTCTGCCCCACTCGGCCAACGCTCTGGAAAGCATACACTCTTCGCCGACGTTTCGCTAAGAGTCGCTGCGGCACAGCACCGCGCAACTCGTCGCCGCATGGAGAAGGATTTACAATTGCGCGCTCTGCGGCACCCGCAGCCTCCCATGCCGGAGTTATACTTGCGTATGCGCTTCCTGTCTCGACTCTCGCATGGCGGCCTCACTGGGCTCTTGCTCGCCGCGGCACTCCTCGCCCAAACCGGCAATTTAGAGAGCGATCTGGCCGCCTGGCGAACCCAACACGCCGCGGAGCTTTTGAAGCCCGATGGCTGGCTTTCACTGGTTGGACTGGAATGGCTGCAACCCGGCGACAATAGTGTTGGCTCCGGCTCCGACAATAAAATCCGCCTCGCGAAAGGACCTGCGCATCTCGCCGTCTTGCATCTCGAGGGAGAAACCGTCACGCTGAATCCGCCTAAGGGCGGATTCCCGCAAGATTTTCTAGTGGCGGGCGCACTCGCAAAGCCGCAATCTCTCCGCGCGGAACCCAACAAAGATAAAGTCGCGCCCCGCATGACTATCGGTGACCTCAACCTGTACGTCATTCGCCGCGAATCCCGCTTCGCTCTGCGCGTCAAGGACGCCCAGTCTCCCTCGATTACTGCATTTCACGGGCTAGAGTGGTATCCGCCGGAGGAAACTTATCGCGTCACCGCCAAGTGGATCCCCTACGTTCCGTTCAAGACCATTACGCTTGCGACTCTCGTCGGCACCAACTACGACCAACCTGTGCCCGGCGCCGCAGAATTCGTGGTGGACGGCAAGGCCCTGCGCCTCGAGCCGGTCCTCGAGGATCCGACGGTGGCCAAGCTTTTCTTTATCCTTCGCGACACCACCAGCGCGACCACCACCTATCCCGCGTGCCGTTTCCTTTATACCGGTTTCCCGACGAACGGTCTCGACAAGCCCGGCGAATTGGTGCTGGATTTCAACCACCTGGAAAATCCTCCCTGTGCCTACACGGGATACGCCACCTGCCCGCTGCCGCCCGCGGGCAATCGGCTGCCGATTGCTCTGCCCGTCGGCGAGCGGCGCTATCACCAGTAAGCAGATTCACACCGCCCAATGCGCGTCAGCTGGAAGCGCACGCCAGGTCGTGAAGCGGTCTGCTGATTCCCGCAATTCTTTGCTGAGAACCCATTGCCCTGGCCGTCGGCGCGAGGCACTTCCTCCTGATCTCTGATCTCGGGTCTCTCCAATCGCTATGTCTTAGACTACGCGCACGTGTTTTGAAAATTGACAGTGGCTATCGGAAAATAGTGATGTAGACATCAAACATGGACTCCGCAAACTCCAAATTGGAGGGCTCCAACCACGACTCCCCGGCTCGCGAAAGGCTCATTGCCTTGCGGCTGGCGCTTCTTCGCGTGCACAAGAAGTTATTGGAGATGGAACGCCGAAACTACGAGCGCGATCACGGGCACGTCAACGCCGGCGAATTATTCCGTCTGGTGGTGGACCATTCGCAATTCGCCTGGCTGCATAACATTTCGGAATTTGTGGTACGCATCGACGAATCTCTTGCCGCAGAAGAGCCGATCACTCCGGAGTACACCAAAATAGCATTTTCCCTGGCGCGCAAGATGTTCGTTCCGACAGAATCCGGCGACGGGTTCCAGAAGAAGTATTTCGACGCCATCCAGAACGACCCGGCCGTGGTCATCGAGCATGCAGAGTTGGCCCGCCTCTTCCACAACGAGCCGCCGGACTCCTCGGGCGCCTAGCCGTTGGCGAATTGCTGATAGAATTTTGCCCTCCGGAGGATCCTGGCGGGAAGCGAGAAACCCACCGGAGGCGAGGTGCGTGTGGAGCTGAACCTGGACGAGGTAGTTGTCACCCACAATGAAGAGGCCCACCGCTTCGAGGCCACTGTGGATGGGCTTCGCTCTCTTATTACTTATCGCCGATTCCCGGATGGCGTCGTGTTGCAGCACACCGAAGTGCCACCGCCGCTCCAAGGCAAGGGATTGGCCGCCAAGCTCACGCGCAGTGCGCTGGACTTCGCCCGCGCCAATCATCTTCGTGTGGTTCCTTTGTGTCCCTATGTTTCGAGCTTCCTGCGGCGGAATCGTGAATACCAGGACTTGCTTTCAGCGAATGATCTTCGGCAGATTTTGTCCCGCGGAAAGTGAATTCGCATGGCCTCGCCCTTTCCTTCGCCAGGGACGGCTCGCAAAGCATCACAGCAGAGAATCACCATTCGCCGCATCCGCCGCCCGGAACTCCCCGTAGATACCGTCGCCCTATCGCGCTTCCTGATCGGCAAAGTCGTGGTGCACGATTTGCCTGCCGGACGCGTCAGCGGGCGCATCGTTGAGACCGAAGCTTATCCTCCGGGCGATCCCGCCGGACATCATTTTCGAGGGCCCACGCCGCGAATCCGTTCGATGTATCTTGCCCCCGGCCACGCCTATGTTTTCTTCAACTACGGCGCCCATTTCATGCTCAACGTGGTGAGCGAGCGGCCGGAAACCGCCGCAGCTATTTTGATTCGCGCGCTCGAGCCGCTTGAAGGAATCGAAATCATGCAGCGGCATCGCAAAACCACGGAGCTCCTGGACCTCACGCGCGGGCCGGGGCGTCTCGCAAAAGCCCTGCAGATCGATCGCCGCCACGACGGAGTCGATCTCTGCGCGGAGGAAAAACTCTGGCTTGGCGCGATCGACCACCCCGTGGGCCGCATCGGCAAGAGCGTGCGCATCGGCATCACGCGCGCGGCCGACAAACTGCTTCGCTTTTTTGAGCGCAGCAATCCCTTCGTGAGCGGCCCCAGGCGGCTGCTTCAACCGTCGCCAAAGCAACCTAAGCGCCGGCGCGCCGCGTGATCCCAGCATGATCCCGAAATAACCGGAAATTATCCCGAAATAAGTTCGATTTTTTGGGGCGTTTCATTCATGATAGCATTGTTGAGGATCTCACTCGCAATGGCAACCCATTTCGTGCCAGAATAATCCCGGCGAGCGCCTTGGCCGCGGCGCTTCAAATTCTAATCTCGACGATCCAGCCCCGTCCAAGACGCCACCGCGCTCTCTGGGATATCCGGCTGGCCGAATGCACGTGCCCGCATTCAGCGGAGGCAAGAACTCTCCGACTTGAGGTGCAATGATGAGCTTTTCCTGGAAACAATACGAAGGCCAGGTCATCAACAATACGTTTCCTTTGCAGCGGTATCTTGGCGGCTCGAGCGAATCCGCCGTTTTTCTTACGCAACTTGCCGGCCCGCAATCTTCCAAAGCGGTGCTCAAGCTGATTCCTGAAGGCGCATCGGTCGATCTGCAACTTTCCCTTTGGCGCCGCGCTTCGAAACTCACGCATCCCAATTTGCTGCAGTTGTACCAGGGCGGCCGCTGCCGCCTGGCCGACATGGACCTGCTTTACGTGGTCATGGAACACGCCGAAGAAAATCTTTCCGAGATCCTCCCGCAACGGGCGCTCACGCCGTCGGAAGCCCGCGACATGCTCGGCCTGGTGCTGGACGCCCTAAGCAACTTGCACGCTCAGGGACTGGTTCATTCGCATTTGAAGCCTTCAAACATTCTGGCCACCAGCGATCAAGTCAAACTCTCGACCGACCGGCTCTTCCCTGCCGGTGAAACCCGCAAGTCCGCCGCCAAGCTCACACCGTACGACGCCCCGGAATCCGCGAATCAGGCGCTTACCGCCGCGAGCGACGTGTGGTCGCTGGGCGTCATCTTGATTGAGGTGCTGACGCAACGCGGTCCCGGCGCGCAACCAGGAGGCGCTTCCCTTCCCTCGGTACCGGAATCTCTTCCGCAGCCGTTTCGGCAGATCGCGCAGCACGCGCTCGAACGGGATCCCCGGCTTCGCTGGAGCATCGCCCAGATCACAGCCAGCCTGAAACCTCGTGCTGCGGCCGCGGCGCAAAGCGCGTCGCCCTTGTCCGTGCCGTTGTCGCCTGTTCCTGCCGTTCCGGCTGCAAAGCTGCAGGCGCCGAAACCGGCGCCGGTCATCCCGTCTCCGCCACCGCTTTGGCGCCCTGCGGCAAAAGCTTCGAAGCCCGCGCCGCTCATGCCGCCGAGCCTGCCGCCGCTCACAAAGGAACCATCGTTCGGGTCTTTAAAAGTGGGCGGCGCGAGGCAAGACATTGTCCTGCCTAGCTACGTCGTTCCGCTGGCGGTTGCCGTCTTAGTCGTTTTCGCCATCATCGCGCTGCCCAAAATCCTCGGCCGGCGCGCGGAGTCCTCCTCTGCCTCGACAAGCGCCGCCTCCCGCGCCATTGCGCCGGGGCCGGAAGCGCCAGCGGCAAATCCGGGAGTTTCTCGCAGCGCAAAACTCGGTTCATCTGCCGCTAGCAAGGATTCGCCAAAGATCGCCGCCGCGAAACCACCGGCAAAAGACGCTTCCCCGCCGCCGGCTGCCTCTCCCTCTCCCGCCTCTCTCCGCACCGAGGCGAAAACCGAGGCGGACGCGCCGAGCAGTTCGGCAGCCCACTCCGGCACCACTGCCGGCCATGGCGAAGTGCTGGAGCAAATTTTGCCCGATGTTCCCGACAAAGCACTCGCGACGATTACCGGCAAAGTGCGCCTTACCGTGTTCGCTCAGGTTGACGCCGCCGGCAATGTTTCCGACGCTTCATTCGAGGATCCTGGTCCGAGCAAGTATTTCGCGGACGCCGCGCTGAAAGCCGTTCGCCGTTGGGAATTCGCCTCGCCCGAAGTCGGTGGCCGCAGCGTTCCCAGCCAATGGCAGGTCCGCTTCGAGTTCTCACCGGCCGGCATCAAAGCCTTCCCCAAGCAATCCTCGCCGTAGTGCGCCAGCTTTCGGCGTGTTTCGTTGTGTTTTCCGCCGCCGTGGCACGACAGATCGTGCCCCTCCGGCAGGTAGAGGGCCCCAAACAGTCGGCCTTTCGCAGCGGGAAAGAAACGGAGAGGTCGCTCGGCTCGCTGCCCGTCAGCTGCAGAGGCGGCAGCAGGGTATCGTCGTTGGATGCTCGAATGTCCCCTTGCAAACCTGCGGCGGTCCATCTACGCTAATCGCAGCAAGAAAATAAAGGTTTAAGATGCGGCCCGCTCCCCGACAAGCGCCGGGATAGGCACCAGGCGACCCCTACAAGGAGAGAAACACGGGTCTCGAGACCCGCCACTACAAGGAGCAGACGAGGAAACATACTTCATGCCCAACATTTCCCCTGACCTCCTCGCCCTGGGATTCATCTGGTACGTGGTTTTCCTGTTTTCCACGACGTGCCACGAAGCCGCGCACGCGCTGGCTGCCAAGATTGGCGGCGACGAAACAGCCTTCCTCGGCGGGCAGGTGACGCTCAATCCCGTGCCGCACATCCAGCGCGAACCCTGGGGCATGGTGATCATTCCCATCCTGATGCTCGTCCTGACCCACTCCGTCATCGGCTGGGCCAGCGCGCCTTACGATCCGCATTGGGAGCGGCGCCATCCCCATCGGGCCGCGTGGATGGCCCTGGCGGGTCCGGCCACGAACTACACGCTGATGGTTATCGCCGCGATTGTTTTGCGTGTCGGCTGGCATCAGGGATGGCTGCACCAGGGTTCCTTCGCGGAACATCTGATTGGGGCGATGTTCTCGCTTAATCTTTTGCTGGGCACGTTCAATCTGCTTCCGGTGACGCCGCTGGACGGCAGCACCGCAATCATGTTGTTTATGAGCGAGACGCGGGCGCAGCGCTACCTGGATTGGCTGCGCGGCAATTCCTACGGCGTCCTCGGATTAGTGGCGGCGTTGTTCGCGTTTCCGTATGTGTATGCACCGATTGACTCCTTTGCCCGACAGCTTCTCCTGTGGAGCCACTTCTGAGGCCTGAAACAGCGTTTCCCGTCCTGGCTCCGCGCGCGGCACCAAATTTCAACGCTCCCGAGAGAGGCGTCCCGTCGCCGCATGCAGATGTGCTATGCTATTGCTCCCCGTTTCGCCAACCGAAGTCAAGCAAAAGGAGAACGCAAGAGATGAGCAACAGATCCCTGATAGGGACGCTCGTCGCGCTGCTTCTGATGTCCGGGGCAGCGGCGGCGTCCGCACAGGAAGTGACCCAGGCGGAAAAGGACCGCGCACTGCAATACCTGGAATCGACAAAGAAAAATGTTCTGGAAGCGACCAAAGGCCTGTCCGAGGAGCAGTGGAACTTCAAACCGGCGCCGGATCGCTGGTCCGTGGCGCAAGTGATCGAACACATCGCGGCGGCGGAGGGTTTTCTCCTGGACTTCACCAAGGAAAAAGTCATGGGCGGGCCGGCGGGGGAACCCGGGCGGGACGTCAAGAAGACTGACCAGGCGGTTTTGACGATGGTTCCGGACCGCACACACAAAGCGCAGGCGCCGGAGCCGCTGGTGCCCAACAACCGTTTTGGTTCGTCGGATGGCTCGGTCAAGCATTTCATCGAGAGCCGGTCGGCGACAGAGGATTTTTTGAAGAGCACCGCTGGACTGCGCGATCACGTAACGGATAGTCCGTTGGGCAAGCTAGACGGATACGAATTTGTCCTGTTCATCGCGGCGCACAGCGAGCGCCACACCAAGCAGATCAACGAAGTAAAGGCGGACCCGAATTTCCCGAAGAAGTAAGGCGGGGGAAAGAACTCCATGCGCCGCGCAAAGCTTTCCGGTTGCGCGGCGCATTCGCGTTTAGCAGGAAAACTAGAACTCGACGAAGCGGTTTCTCCGCATAAAAACAGGCATATGCCTTGAGTGTGGGCAGCTGAGCACGGACGAAGACCGCGAGTGGCACGTCATGCCTCGCATGCGGGCCGGGAGTATCTTTTCGCCAACCCCGGGGCGCCCAAATCGGGCCAATCTTTTGAACGGAGGAACCTTATGAGGAAGACTGTCGTGGCGAAATCGCTTGTGGTCTTTCTGTCAATCGCTGCGCCCGCGATGGCGGCTTTCAGCCAGGAGAGAAAGGAAAGCAGCGAGGCGCACAAGATCGTGCGCTTCGGCGATCTGAAATGGACACCGATAATTAAGGGATGCGATCTCGCACCTGTCGCGGGAGACATGAATGCAGAAGCCGCGCCCTTCGTTCTGCGGATACGGTGCGCCGATGGGTCCAAGATTCCCGCGCATTGGCATCCCACGGACGAGAACGTGACGGTGCTGAAAGGAACTTTTCTTGTCGGAATGGGAGAGAGCTTTGACGAAAGCAAACTGCAAACGATGAATGTGGGAAGTTTTTTGATGGTACCCAAGGAGATGCGGCACTTTGCCATGAGCAAGGGCGAGACCATCGTCCAGGTCCATGCCATGGGGCCGTTCAAAGTAAACTGGGTGAACCCGTCGGAAGTGGACCCGCCGGACGCGCCGGCGGCGGCAAAGCCGAAGTCCTAGCGAACCAGGCTGCAAGTTTCTAAAGCTCGAAGCCTGAAACAACGCGACAGGAGAAATGGAACGAAGCAGCCGCAGGGCTCGCGGACTGCCCTGCGCCATACCAGCAAATGAGTGTGTTAGAATTTTTCCTGCGGACGCGCGAACGCGCGCGACCGCCGGAGCGTGGAACTTCGGGCTCTGTGCAACGAGGTCCCGCGAACCCCGCCAGGCCCGGAAGGGAGCAACGGTACCGGGTTTACCTCGGGTGCCGCAGATGACCCGAAGTTCCTCTCGCCGCAAAAGGTTTTCCGTCGTAGGGTTCTAAGTTGTAAGTAAAGAATGGAAAGCCAAAACTTAGAGCTAAGAACTTCACAATGAGCTACCAAGTCATAGCCCGCAAGTGGCGGCCGCAGACGTTCCGCGACCTCGTCGGGCAGCAGCACGTTACGGAAACGCTGAAAAACGCCATCCTAAACAACCGCGTGGCGCACGCATACATTTTTTCCGGGGCGCGCGGCGTGGGAAAAACGACGGCTGCCAGAATCTTGGCCAAGGCGCTGAATTGCGTGAAAGGGCCGACGCCGGAGCCTTGCGGCGTGTGCGATTCGTGCAGGGAAATTGCGGCGGGCACTTCGCTCGACGTCATCGAAATCGATGCGGCTTCGAACCGCGGCATCGATCAGATCCGCGAGCTGCGTGAAATGGTGCGTTATGTGCCGGCGGCTTCGCGAACCAAAGTCGTGATTCTCGACGAAGCGCACATGCTGACGGGCGAAGCCTCGAACGCGCTGCTGAAAACCCTGGAAGAACCTCCGGACCGCGTGGTCTTTGTGATGGCCACGACGGAACCGGAAAACCTGGAAGACACCATCCGTTCCCGGTCCCAGCATTTTCATTTTCGCGCGCTGACGTTTGCGGAAATCACCAAGCGGCTGGACGAAATCGCGCAGAAGGAAGAATTGAAGATCGAGCCGGGTGCGATGGCGGTAATCGCGCGCATGGCGGAAGGCAGCTTGCGCGACGCGCTGTCACTTTTGGAGCAGGCGCGTGCGTATTGCGGAGACATCATTCCCGACGACCAGGTGCGCGCACTGTTGGGCGTAGTGCCGGAAGACGCACTGGAAGAACTGGTCGGCGCAGTTGCTGCGGGCTCCGCGGACCGCGCCCTCGGATTAGTGCACACGTTTCAAAAAGAAGGGCGCAATCTGCAGCACTTCTGCCGCGAAGCCATCCGGCACATGCGCAATCTGCTGATTGCGCGCGTGTGCGGAGCGGACTCGGAGTTGATTGCCGCGACGCCGGACCAGCGGCCGGCCATCGCCAAGGCCGCGGCCTTGTTCAGCGAAGAAGACCTGACTCGATTTTTTCAGATTCTGCTGCAAACGGATGACGATTTACGCCGGAAGCCCGATCCACGCGTGCATCTCGAAATGGGCTTGCTCCGGCTGATTAATGCTTCGCGACTTGCGCCCCTGGAAGAGCTTTTGGCGGAGCTGAAAAGCGGCGCTCCGGGCGGCACAAGCAGTGGAACGGCACGGGCAGCGTCAAGCACTTTGCGACAAACGGCGCCGCCGCCGAAAGTGCTGACACAAACCTTCGCACCCGCAGCATCGGCGCATCCGGAGGCAAGTCAGCGGTTCGCTTCTCCCTCGGAAGCCGGGGATGCGACAACCGCTACGACTCCCGGAGTCAAAGCGCCGAATGACAGCAAAGAAACGATTCGCGTCAGCGGCATTTCCCATGAACAAGTGGCGGAGATCAAGAGCGCCATCCAGGCGGAGCAAAAATTTCTGGGCGAACTCGTGGAGCACAGCAGCGGCTGGGAACTGGAAGGCGCGGAGCTGCGGATTTATTTTTCTCCGGAGAAGCGGCCGTTTGCGGAGATGATCGAAGGGCGCGAGCCGCTCGAAAGGATCCGTGCCGTTTCCAGCAACGTGCTGGGCCGCGCCGTGCGAGTCTGTGCTAGACTTGATTCTGTCGCCGCAGCGGCGGCGGCGTCCGGCAGTCAGGAATTGCGCGCGCAGTTCGAGCGCGACCCGCTGGTGCGGTCGATGCTCGAGCGGTTCGGTGGTAAAATCACAGAAGTGCGATCGCGGCAACAAGAAAAGTGACGTGCGGCAAGAAGGATTGCTTATGGAAGTGGGCGCCATCCAACAAATGCTTTCGCGATTGGGCAAGCTGCAGGAAGATTGGCAGCGGCAAGTCAATTCCGTGACCGTGGAAGCGTCCGCGGGTGCCGGGATGGTTACGGTGAAGATGAACGGTCAGAAACAGATTGTGTACGTGCGCATCGAGCAGGAAGTTTTCGCGAGCAAAGATCAGGAGATGCTCCAGGATTTGATTCGCGCCGCGGTCAACGAGGCTTCGCGGCGCGTTGATGAAGAACTCGCCAACCAGATGAAGGGCCTTGCCGGCGGCATTCCGGGAATCGCAGGCCTGAAAATCCCGGGCCTGTTCTAAAATGATCGGTCTTCCGCCCTCCGTCGTAAGTCCAAGCTAACCGTCCTTCGTAGCGTATTTCTTGCGGGTTTCCTTTGTGGATCGAGACACGCCTGTACCGTGAGAAGAACGCCTATCCTGCTATTTCACGAATTCGCCGTTCCGCACTTCATATGCGACGTGAAACGGTTTTCGCGCCGTGCGGGATTCGCAGTGTTCTTGCGCGATGATGCGGTTTGCCTGCGCGAGGCGTTCGGAAGGCAGCGGGTGCGAGCGGAAATATCCGCTTAAACTCTGGATGGCGAGCTGGGAGAGTTCTTCATCCGGGCTTTTTGCGTGGATCACATACTCGTCGCACAGTTTCGCGAAGCGCTCAAAGAGATCCGCCGCGCCATAGGGGGAGTAGCCGGACTGCACGGCGAGATACATGCCTTCGCGGTCGGCTTCGAACTCCTCGTCTTTGTGGTAGCCGGCCTGCCAGAAATCCAGCGGAATCTCGACGAGCGCTCCGACCACATCGAGATCGAGCTTTCTCAGTTGCGCTTCGACCTGGACGCGCTCGACGCAGTGATAGTGGTCGATGTGCTCAACCTCATGGGCCAGCACGCTGGCGAGTTCGTCCTCGTTGGTCATCAAATCAAGCATGCCTTCGCCGATATACACGGGTCCGCCGGGAAGCGAGAAGGCGTTCAGCATGTTGTGGTCGTGCAGAACGGTGAACGTGTACGGCAGATGCCGACGAGCGTGAAGCGCGATGTTGGCCCCGACGCGGCGGACGTATTTCTCGAGCCCTTGCTCCTCGGCGGTGAGCGGACGCGTCTCGCTGGCGTAGCGGGAAGCGAACTCGCGCCCGATCGCGACTTCCTGCTCGTCGGACAGCCGCGTGAGATGCATGGGCAAGCGCGAAAGATCACGTTGCGCGTCGGCAGCCATGTTCAAGATCGCGTTCGGTGAGACCGGAATTGATTTCGCGCGGCGCTGGCTCCAGTAGAGACCGGCCAGCGCAAAACCGAAAACCAGAAAGAAAACGACGAAAGCTACGGAGCGCTTCATAAGTATTGCCGAATGGTGTCACCATAGCGGGTGTAGAGAAAAGAAACGAACGTCAGCGCAATGCCGACGACGATGAGCGTGATGTATTTGTCTCGTATCTGCAAGCCCCAGAAGTCGAGCGCGGCGATTTTCCCGACGCACACCAAGAGCAACCCCAGGCCGGTGCGGCGGAAGCTTGTCTCTTTAACCGCAAACGCGAGCATAAAAACCAGCACCGCTTCGATCCCCCACGAGACCGTGATCAAGCCGGTTTTCATTTTCAGAGCGAGCATGAAGGTCACCAAAAGAACGGGAACAAAGAAGACTAATTGTTCGGGTCGGCGCATCGCTGCGTGCACGAGCCGTGTCAGCCGGCTACCATTGAGCCCAAGCTGGAAACGGCCGCGCAACCGGAAGGCAAAGGCCAAGCTCGCTAGCAGCATGGCCGAGGCCGCGCTCACCGCCAGATAGTTGCCCTTCCAATCGCTCTCGCCAAAATAGCTTGCGCCAAACAAGTTATGTGCCATGCCGCGTGAGAACACCATGAGCGTGAGCAGCATGCCCTGCTGCAGGAAGAGCGGCTTATCCAGGGCGAGCGCAGCACCGAGCAAGGCAAACACCAGGGCCGCCCAGGAAACGACGACCCACTCGATGGGAAACTGAAAGTAAAAGAGCGCGACGATCGTCGCCGTCCCCAGGTAGGCGACGAGCGTGTCAAAGTGCAAGCGGCGGTCGCGCGCAACGTTTTCCTCTTTTTGCGGCAATTGCGCGTACACGAAATACAGAATCAGGGCCAGCGGAAGAATCGTGTACATGCGCGGCCCCCAAAATTCGCCGGGTTCGCCCGCGGTGAGGTTCGCGAAGAAGATGCGCGCGAACGCGGCAAGCAAGGCGACATACGCTTGATACCGGAACTGGGCAATCTTGCGGAGAATGCCGTATTCGAAAAGGACCAGGCCGAACACCGCCCAGCCCACGGCGATGCTGAGCGGCTGCAATTCGTACCAAAGCAGCAGCGAGACGATGACCGAAGCGGCCCAGGAATAAACATGGTGCAGGTCGAGCTGACGCCACTCGTCGGGCATGCGGATCAGCCGCGAGAGCGCGTAGAAAATCACTGCGACGACCGCGAGCGAAAGCAGGCGCACGCTGAAGCCATGCCAGGACAGAGTGAAGTAGAGATTCACGCTCACCGCACGCACCAAGGTGATCGCTGCGAGAGCGTGCGACTGCCAGGGCAATTCTTGCAATTTCAGCCGCTGATCCGCGATTGCCAGAACCAGCGCGAAAGCCGCCCAAATCGGAGCGAGCCAGCCGTTCGGGTATTCGTACCACGCCAGAAACGCGAGGAGCCCGGTCGCCGCAAAGGAGTGAAAGAGAGCTACCACGCGCTTGTAATGCTCGGAGGGCGCGGCCTGGCGCGAGAGAAAATACAATCCAGCGGCGACAAGCGAAATCGTCAAGACACGCAGCGAAATGGGGCCCCAGAACCTCTGTGCGAAGCTGTAATTGTAGAAGTAGGCGCGCAGGAGCGCGCACACGCCGACGATGTTGGCCTGCCAGGCAAGCTGCGGATAGCGGATCGCGCGGTAGGAAAGGGTCAGAGTGACCGCGAAAACGATCCAGCCGAAGGCGATCCAGGGAGAACCTAGTGCCTCCTCGAGAACCCACATCATCATGCCAGCGCCGGCCCAGGAGTAAGCAACCCGGGAGATGCCGAGATGGTGCGGATTGGCGACCCCGACGCGCTTCGCCAGCCAGTAAAGCCCAGCGACAACCGGCAAGGCGCCCAGTGCATGAACGGGAATGGTGCGCCACGCGTGCACCTTGGTCGCATCGGCGGTGAGCGCGGTGTAAATCGCCAGGCCGCCAAGGATGTGCGAATGCCAGCCGATGGCGTGATGCGTCAAGGCGCGCGCGGCCTCGGACAAAATCACCGCGAAGGCGATGAAAACGAGCGGCTGCCAAAGTTCGGGAACTTCGAACCAGATCAAAAGTGCGATGAGGGCAGAGCCCGCCGCCGCAAAGAAACCACGGAGGGGGCGCTGCGCAAGATCGTCTCGCTGGGCTGCGAGCCTGGCCGTCAGATAAAACATGGCGCCGAGAATCGGCAGAGTCAGCAAGCGCATGCGCACATGCGCGTGTGGAGCTTCGAGATGCAGGTTGACCGCCGCTGCGCGGAGGAATGCGAGGAGGCCAAGCAGCGCGTATTGCACCTGGAGATGGCGAGATTCGAGCGCTTTTCCCATCGCAGCCAGGGCCAGCATGAGCGCGGCGAACGCCATCGCGGTCCAATCTTGGGTGAAGAGCGCCCAAGCCGCCGCGCCTCCGGCAAACGCACCGAAATAGGAATGGACCGTCAGAAGCGGCCGATCGGGCGAACTCTCAAAGAATTCCCTCCAGCGTGTGCCGATGGCAAGGTCATTGAGGTAAAACACCATGGCGCAGAAAGCGAAGAGGGTCCCGGCGGCAGGCTCCAGCCCTTCGCCATGGCTCCGCAGATTCACCAAGTCGCGGAAGTCGAATCCGATGAGCCGAATGCCAACGAGAAGTCCGGTAAGCAGCCCCAGCCGGCGGAAGACTACTTCCTGCACCATTGCGCCGGCAATCAAGAAAACTTCCGTGCCGACCAGCCAGAGAATTGCGATGTGGTTATCGGTATAGTGCGACGGAACCGCAGCAAGCATGAGCGCTGCGCCGGCCACCGTGAGCACGACGAAGGCTTCACGGCGGCGCTTCGTTGCAGGAAGCTGCGCGGAAATAAATTCGACAGCTCCAACGGCAAACAACGCGATATAGGCGAGTGTCGGATCGACCGACTGAAACTTCAGGCAGCCGAGCAGCAACATCATGTTCAGAACCGCCGCGGCGGTTGAAACGTGCTCCTCGAAGTCGCTCTTGACCGACCGCTTGACGTGGGAGAAACGGAAAATGAGCCAATAAAGGAACAAAATGGCCAAGCTCGAGTGATACTCGGGAAAGGCATGGCCCCGCGCGCCGTTGGGGCCGAGAAGGTGATAGAGCCAGTAAAGATGCGTGAGATAGGTCGAGAGAATGCCGAAAACTTCCAGCTCAAACCAGCCCATCCTCAGGACAATGGACACCAGGCCAATCGCCAGAAACACACCGGCGGAAAGGCTGTAGACATTGTTCTGACTGAGCGCCACGGTGAAATAGCCCAGCAGAAAAGCCAGACCGGTGACGAATTGCGAGCGATACCGCAGCGTGTGCAGCGCCATGGCCACGGCGACGATTAGCATCAGCACGCAATCCAAGGTGAGCCATTGGAGATCCTTCGGGAAGACCCGCATGGCTTCGACGTAATAAATGGCGTAGCTCGTGAAGAAGAGCAGAGCCCAGCCGCCGTCGATACCGCCTCTTCCGATCAACCGATACTGCTCGCGCTCCTCGAGGGCGATGCCACCGATGAGCAGGAACAATGCCGTGAAATAAGAAATGCCAGCCTTGCCGAGCGGGCCAAGCGTGCCCAATTCATGAATGCCGAAAAGAGCGACGCCAACGACGAGGATGATGATTCCGAGTTTGTAGAGCCAGTGGGTGCCGAGCGTCTGCTCGATGGAGGACACGGCCTTCAGGCGTTGCTGAAGCGTCGGCCTCGGAGCAGAGCTCTTAGGCGCTCGAACGTTAAAAGCCGAGACCGGCAAGGGAGTGGAGATTCGCGCCGCGAGAGTTGACGACATTTCTCCTTCGCGGTGCGGCAGGGCCGGTGGCACAGACCGAGCCGCTGGTGGCGACGGCGGAGACTGAACCGGTGCCGCAGGCGGTCTGCTCGCGGGAGGCGGCGCAACGGGAGCCGCCGGTTTCACATCTGCGGGAGTTCTCGCTGCGGCGGGCAACGCTGGCTCCGGCACGCGAGGTGCGGGACACGCTGGCGGCATAGGCGCCTTTTGAGGAGGTTGCGCCGCGGGAGCAGGCAGCTCGACCCGTGACGGTAGTACAGATACCTCCTTGGCGGGAGCCGGCGCCAGAGGCGTTAGCCGCTCGAGCGGTTTCTCTCCTGGCACAGTTGGCGCGGGCGGTAGGGCGAGCACGGACGGAATCTGCTTCTTTAGCTCGGCGATTTCCCGCCGTAAATTTGCGGCCTCGCTGGATTGCGCTCTGCGAGCGTTGTCGAAGTCCTCGCGCAGCTTCCTGTATTTCCTCAGCAAGTACAGCGTTAGAAAAGGAGCAATGACCGCGAGGATGACGAAAAGGACGATGATCAGCTCAACAAAGGGCATTCCGGCGTCCTTGGAGTGTCTGATCCTTTCTTTCTTCCCATGTTAGAACGCGGCTGGCCGCAAATCTTGCAATTTGTTCATTTGCAAGACCTTCCAGTAAATGGGAGGCAAATAAGCTCCTAAAAACAAAGAAATTAGAAGGATGGCAGCCGTGTCGTGGCAAGATACCGGAGATGCTGGTCCGGCAAGCGATCGACGCGCGCGATGCCGATGCGATCTGGGCAATTCTGGAGCCTGTGATTCGCGCGGGCGGGACTTATCCGCTGCCGCGAAACATGGATCGAGAAAGAGCACTGGCCTACTGGTTTTCGCCGGGCCACGAAGTCTTTGTCGCGGAAGACCACAGCGAAATCGTCGGCACGTACTTCCTGCAAGCCAATCAAAGGGGAGGCGGCGCGCACGTGGCGAATTGCGGCTACATGACCGCGCCTTCCGCGACGGGCCGCGGCGTAGCTCGTCAGATGTGCGCGCACTCGCTCGAACGCGCGCGGCAGCGCGGTTTCCGTGCCATGCAATTTAATTTTGTGGTCAGCAGCAACGAGCGCGCCGTCCGGCTGTGGCTGAAGTCCGGGTTCGAAATCGTGGGCCGCCTTCCCAAGGCCTTTGAGCATCCAACGGTCGGCTTGGTCGATGCCTACGTCATGTACCGCCAACTCTAAGCGGTTTGCGCTCTCACGCGCGCCTGTGCTACACATGCTGCATGCCAGATTTTGCCGCTCCGGTGGAACGACTCATCGATGAATTGAAGCACCTTCCCGGCATCGGCCAGAAGACCGCGCAGCGGCTGGCGTTTTTTCTGCTGCGTGCCGCCCCGGAAGACGCCTTGGCGCTCGCCAACGCTATTCGCGACGCCAAGGAGAAAATTCGCGAGTGCTCGACGTGCCACAACATCACGGACGACGACCCTTGCCTTTACTGCGCCGGTCCCACGCGCAACAAGAAAACCATTTGCGTGGTCGAAGAAGCGCACAACATCCTGGCCATCGAAAAGACGCGCACCTATAACGGCATGTATCATGTCCTGGGCGGTTCCCTTTCGCCCCTTTCCGGGCGCGGCCCGGACCAGCTTCATATTAAGTCGCTGATCGAGCGGCTGAAGGGCGGGACGGTCGAGGAGATCATCATCGCCACGAACCCCACCGCGGAAGGTGAAGCGACCGCCGTTTATCTCTCAAAGCTGCTCAAGCCTCTGGGTGTCCGCGTTACCCGCATCGGCGTCGGCATCCCGGTGGGCGCCGACCTGGAGTACGCCGACGAAGTCACTATGTTGAAGGCGATGGAGGGCCGCCGCGACCTTTAGCAGATTGTTCCACCTCGTCACAAATCCAGAAATCTAGCCAAAACGAATTTCCTTTGTTCATCACATTTCAGTTTTCGGACAAAGCCGGTGTTCCGAGGAAGACCGCCACGCGGACGGCGAGAGCGTCTCCCACCGCTCCGACGCGCCGTTAAACGGCTACCACGTTCAGGTGGGTGAAGCCATTGCCGCCGCTTCCAAAGCGCATGCCCGACGAGATCAGGATTCACTACCGCAGTTTCAGCAGATCGGAAAGCAATCTAGCGGCTTTTCTGATGGCCACGCCTCTCTTCGTGGAAAAGGCCCAACCTCCTTTTCCGAGTTGCGTCTCGTCGCCCGGCATCTGGACGGGAGGGAGTCACCATTACGCACCGCTCATTCAGCAAGGACGATTGGGGAGAAACTCTTAGTACTCTCAGAACGCTCTAGAAAATTCCGCAATTTAGGTATAGAGTGCCGCTTGAACGCGGATGGCCCCACACCCGCGACTTGGCAGCCCGTAAGCGGCTGCCCGGAGGTGCGCGGCATGCCGAGCCTGGCGCACTACATGGCACAGTACGATCACGAGCACGAGTCCGCTTCAAACAAGCTCCTGCATGCCATCGGTATCCCCATGATTTTTGCGGGGATTATCCTTGTGCTTTTCCTGAAGTGGATTTGGGGAACGGCATTGTTTCTTGGGGGGTGGGTGCTTTTGTTTCTCGGACACCGGATGGAAGGAAATCGTCCGGCGTTTTTTCAGGGACCGATTTATTTGCTGGTTGGGCCAATCTGGGTCGCTCGAGAAGTTTGCATGTTTCTCGTGGGAACGAACCGCAAGCCGACTTCAGAAGGTAACCCGCGAAGCTCCGCCTCAAAGTAGCGCGGCGGGCTGCAGTAACGCGAAGTCAGAAACGCTGAGGTTCGGCGGCGGTTTGCATGAACGATACGGGCAGCAATTTTGCCGACGAGACGTACGAGATGGCCTCGGAGTCGGGAGCCAATCCAAACGCGGAACCGAGGAAGCGCCGCAGCACGCGCATCGTACAAGCCGTTCCTCTCGTCGTAACCGGTGTGGACGCACTCGGGCGCCCGTTTGTCGAGCGCAGTTCTTCGCTCATCCTCAACTGCCACGGTTGCCGCTACCAATCGAAGCATTACGTGCTAAAGAATATGTGGGTGAAGCTGGAAATTCCTCACCCGGAAACCGGACAGCCACCGAGATCTGTGCGGGGCCGCGTGGCCTGGATCCAGCGACCGCGGACCGTCCGCCAGCTCTTTCAGGTGGCGGTGGAATTGGAAGTGTCCGGAAACCTGTGGGGCATCGCATTTCCTCCGGAAGACTGGTTTGCTTTCCCTGAGGGCGTGCATGCGCCTCCGGTCGTCGACGGCGCACCCGTGCCACCAGCCTTGCCGCCGCCCACAGCTGTTCTGGAACCCGAGGCGCCAGCTTCGCTCGGCGAAGCCGAGTTCCCACGGGCCGATGCGAGCGACAATGTGCGGGTCTTTCCTTCTCCGGCCAGTGCCACCGATGCGTCGCTCCAGTTGGCGCGACAGGTAGCTAGACTGGTCGCCGACGCGCGACAGCAAATTCAAGCCGCTGCCCAAGAGGCCGCTTCGCACGCGGTCTCCGCCGAACGCCGTCTCTCTTTGGAACAATGGGAGCAAAAGTTTGCCGCAGGGCGCGTGGAAATCGCGAATGAAACTACGCGGGCGCTGGAAAGGCTTCACGAGGAGAGCGATAAGCAGTCGCGCGAGGCACGTGCCGCGGCAGCGGAAGCGCTGCGAGCCGAACTGCCTCGCTGGCTGGCCCCGCAGCTCGAGCAGCTGACCCGCGATCTTACGGAGAGGCTCTCGCGGGAACCCCTGGCACAGCGCGGCGAAAACACAGAGAAACTCGAAACCGCCACGGACTCTCTCCAAGCCAGCTGCCGGCAGGCGGAGGAAACGGCCGCGCGCTTGCAGGCTCGCGCAGAGCAGGCCGAAGCGCAAATGGCCCGAGCAGAATCCATCACTCGCTCGCTTAAGCAGCAGGAAGAAACCGCTAAAGCGCAGCGCGAGGGCCTCGAAGCCCAAGCCGCCGAAGTTCAGCAGCAAGTGACTTCTGCCCTCAGTCGAGCTCAGTCTTCCTGGCGAGAACAGCTTTCCAAGGAAGTTGAGACGGCCCAGGCGCAAGCAAGCGAGCGCCTGGACACTACGCTCGCCGAAGCCCAAGACCGCGGCGCGGGAGGATTAAACGAGCACCTGCGCTCGCTGGTCGCTCAGTTTCAGGAAGAAACGGCGCGGCACGCCGCCGTTCTCAGCGAATCCGCGGGAGCAGCCGCCGCCGAATGGGAACAGCGACGCAATGAATTGCGTCGCGAGTCGGAATCTTTGGTGGAACAGATCAACGGCCGTATTCGGTCCACCTTTGACGAGGCCGCCAACAAAGCGCGGGAGCAATTCGAACGGCAGATTCAAGAGATGCTCGAACCGCAGATCACGCAGACCGAGGAAGCGATTCACCGTCTTGCGGGAAGCCGCTCCATGGCTGCCGCCGCTTTGACGCTGCAACAGGATCGCATCCGCGTCTCCACCGACGAGGCGTTCGCCGAATCCCTGAAGCACTTCCGCGAGAATCTCGGCAGCGTGGAACAAATCCTGCGCGAATCTTCGCAAGCGATCTCTGCGCAATCGGTTGCAGAGCTGGAAGGAAGAGTAAGCGACTTAAAACACGAGGTGGTGGAGGAACTTCTCAAATCCGTGGCGTGGTACGAGAAAAAAGCCCAGACACAGATGCAAAGTCATTCGGAAAAGGCCGTCGAGCACGCCGCAAATCAACTGCGCGAAAAGGCCCGCGACATCTCCAGCGCCTTCGCCACGGAGCTCGATCATTCCAGCCGCAACTTCATCGGTCATACGCAAACACAAATGGATGAAGTGGTGCGCGATTCCTTCGAACGCGCGCGCGCGCTTTTCGCTGAAGCAGCCGACACCACCACCGCCGCGTTTATCGACGAAATTCAGCGCACCGCCAGGCAAGAGCTCGGGGGATACAACGAGGAACTCAAGCGCTCCACCGTGCAAGCACGGTCGGAGCTCGCCCAGCAAGTCAGTTCCGAGCAGGCGGCCTTTCTGAAGCGCTTCCAGGAGTCTTTGGGCGGTGTTTTTCAAGCCAGTGTTGCTGAAGCGCAGAAGACCGTGTCGCAAGGTCTGGCGCCCCTGCTGGAACAATGGAAGACCATGACCGATGCTCACCAGCAAGAAATCAAGCGGGTTTACGACCGCATCGGCGAGCAAGCCGAGGAGCAGCACAAGACTCGCCTTGAGAGCGTTTCGAATCAATGGCTGCTGGCCACAGTGTCGTCGCTTGATCACAATTCGCGCGAGATGATTTCAGGAATTGCTGCCGCGGCCGAAGAAAAACTTCGCGCCGCCTGCGCGCAGGTTTTCGAAGGCGTTGGGGATGCCCTGCGGCAGCGGCTCAGCGAAATCGCCAAGAATTTCACGCCGACCGACCCTCCTTCGCCGCTTGCGAAAGGCGCCAGTACGGGAAGCTAGCACTCGGGCCCGTCTCCCAGCTAGCCGCGCACCTCGCCGCGCCGATTCGCTAGTTCACTTTGACCCCGGTATAATTCCGAAGATTCGATGGTTATGGCCAATCATGCCTATCTGCGCGTCTGGACCTGCGACTTCTCTCTGGAAAAGATGATTCCCGAGTTCGCGCGGTTTCTGACCACCGCGCCGCTCTCCGCCGCTCACGACACTTTTGACGAATTGATCGTCCAGGCAGTCGATCCCGGCGAGTCCCCTATCGGGGAATGGGACTTGCGCCCGCTCCATGCCGGCCCGGCCGAAGTAGCTGCCATGGCCGCCCAGCATCTCCATTCCGACACTGCTTACATCGCCAGCGCAACGTGGGATCTATGGGCTTTCGACATCGATGCTCTGAAGTGGCAGCGCAAACCGCAGCCTCTCGAGCTGGGCTGCCACGGCCTGGATTACGACGATGGAATTGCCGCTTCCGCAGGGCACTTTCAAGCGGACTTGGGGTTCGAGCATTTCTTCACCGGCCATGGCCGATTGCTTAGGCCCGCGACAACAGATCATTCCTCGGAGTCTTTCCATTCTTCGGAACACCCCGTCGAACACACTTTCCGGCAGTGGATGGCCGCGAGCAGCAACCTGAAGGAATATCACGCCAAGACCCGGGAAAACATCCAACAATTGTTCGGCTGGGTAGATGCCATCGCACAGGTTTTGCCCGTGGAGCGCACCGAGCTATGGTCGGAAGGCGAGGACAATATGGAAGCGCGGCTAGACGAGATTCTTGCCCAGCGCTAGCCAGAGCGCCGATGGCAATTTGTATTCCGAGAGTCCTTCCAAAGGAACGCCGTCAGCAGTTAGAATTGTGGTATTCGGCGAAGGATTCGGCGCGTCCGGAAGTGCCGCCGAAGCTGGCAATCCTCAGCACTCCGGGGAAAGTAGGGCACCCCGAGCCGATGTCGGGACTACGCTCGCGGGCCCAGGGCTGGATGGTAAAGACCTCATCGAAAGACCGTTCGTGTGCTAACGGGACAGGGCGGGCGCCGTCCTTCCTAAAGAGGATAGTCGGTGCCGGGGCGGTGCGAACCGGAAAAATCCCGTTGCGTTTGTGTCTGCGTCTTCTGCCGATATCCGTTCTTGTGGCCGGCTGCGGCACGGACCCGAGCAAACCTGCCCTCCCGGCCGAAGCCAAGCCTGCCGCACCGGCCGTCCCCGACGATATCCAGTCGGCGGCGGAGTCTCTGCTAGGAAGGGAGACCCAGGTGTTGCTATTCGGCGATCTGGCGAAAAATGGCAGGCAGGAATTTCTTGCGGCCAACGTGGTGCCGAAAACGCCCACCAATAACCTGCCCGGCACCATCGTGACGCGCGCTGTGGTGGTCGAGAAGGACGAAGGGAAATGGTCGGAGCTTTTGCGCTGCGACGAACACTTGAAAAACCAGAAAGGGTTTCTCGGTATGACGCCCCTGGCCGCCGTGACTGGCTGGCGGTTGCAGTACGAACAAAGCGAGGATAAAGGGCTGGAGCTTTATTTCACACCGCTGAAGGGCGTCACCGATTCCCATGTCCTGCCCATCGGCGTGCGCTGGAATCCTGGGACCAAGCGTTACCAGTCGCTCGATCGCACCTACGAACATTTTCTGCTCGAATCCCCGTCCCTTGACACCGCGAGGTCCTCTTTGCGATGAGCCAGGCAACGACCCGCGCGAACCCGTCGGGAGCCAACACCGGACAGGAGCCGCCGCCGAGCAAAGGCCTGCGCGGGTTGCTGCCCTATCTGCGGCGTTATACCTGGAGCATCGTCTTCGGGTTGTTCATGGTCGTGCTGATGGGAATCATCGGTAATGTGCTCCCGCTGGCGATTGGCATCTTGACGGACACGCTTTCTGGCAGCCCTGCTCCTTTTGAGCACGCAGGCGGCACCGGAGCGGCAGTGGCGGCGATGCATCGTCTGTCGGCGCTCAGCCGCGCCATTCCTTATTACGAGCCAAATAGCCGCCGCACCCTGGGGATCTACTGTCTCGTTCTAGTCCTTTGCGTCGCAATTAAGGGCCTTCTTTCCTTTGGAGCGCGCTGGAAGCTCATCGGGGTCTCTCGCGACATCGAATACGACATTCGGAGCGACCTCCTCGTTCGGTTGCTGGCTCTCGAACCCGAGTTCTACGTGCGCAATCGCACGGGCGAACTCATGTCGCGCGCCACCAATGACCTCAACTCTGTTCGCATGGTGCTTGGGCCGGGCATCATGTATAGCGCCACGACCCTCGTCACCATGATTATGGCCATCCTGGTTATGGTAACGATCTCGCCTTCGCTCACGCTGTGGGTACTCCTCCCCGCGCCAATCGTGGCCGTTGCCGTATGGTATTTCGGCAAAACCATTCACGAGCTCTACGAGAAAATCCAGGCCGCGCTCGCCACTCTCACCGCGCGCGTTCAAGAGAATCTTGCCGGCGTGCGGATCGTTCGGGCGTACGCACAGGAAGAGGCGGAAATCCAGGCCTTTGATGAACCGAATCGCGAGTACGTCTCGCGCAACATCCGCCTCATCCGTACCTGGAGCATGTTCATGCCCTCGCTCACGGCGCTGTCGGGTACGAGTTTTCTCGTCTTGCTGTGGCAGGGCGGCCACCAACTCCTTCGCGGACAGATCTCGCTCGGGGCCCTGATTGCGTTCAATGGTTACCTCGCCGTGCTCGTCTGGCCCATGATCGCGCTCGGCTGGGTCACCAATATCTTCCAGCGCGGCGCCGCCTCGATGGGCCGCCTGGATTTCATCTTGACGGCCAAACCCAATATCGACGACCGCAGCGCGACCCTTCCGAAAGACTCGACCCCCGTCGGCGAAATCGAGTTTCGCGACCTCACTTTTGCCTACCCAACCTCCCTTTCCCCCGCCAATGGATCCCCTGGCGCCGGCAAATCGAACGGCAGCGGTCCGCACGCGGTTCTTTCCGACATCAACCTGAAAATCCCTGCTGGATCCACGCTTGCTGTGGTCGGGCCCACCGGCTGCGGGAAAACGACGCTTGCCGCTCTGGTTGCCAGGCTCTGGGAGGCGAGGGAAGGAACCGTGCTGATTGACGGCCACCCCATTCAACATTGGCCCCTGGAAGCGCTTCGCCGCTCCATCGGGTACGTGCCTCAGGACACTTATTTGTTCAGCGAAACGGTTGGCGGGAATATCGCTTTCGGCTTGCCCAATTACCATCCTGAGCGCGTCCGCGAAGGTGCGGAAATCGCCAGTCTGCATTGTGACATTAAGGATTTCGCCTCCGGCTACGAAACTGCGGTTGGAGAACGCGGCATCACGCTCTCCGGAGGACAGAAGCAGCGCGCCGCCATTGCTCGCGCCATTGTTCGCGACCCGCGCATCCTGATCCTGGATGACGCGCTCTCGAGCGTGGACACGCAAACCGAGGAGAAAATCCTCTCCGGATTGCGCGGTGTCATGGGCGGTCGCACCACCATTTTGATCTCGCATCGCACCTCCACGGTGAAGAACGCTGACCAGATCGTGGTTCTCCGGGAAGGCCGCATTATCGAGCGCGGCACGCACGACCAGTTGCTCGAGCGCGGCGGCTACTACGCGGACCTGTACCAGAAACAGTTGCTTGAGGAAGAGCTCGAAAACGCATGAGCAACCTGCACGAAGAAGAGGCCTTAGGCAAAGCTTACGACTCGCACCTGATGCGGCGGCTCCTGAAATACATGAAGCCGTACCGCTGGCGCGTGGGTTTGGCGCTCGCGCTGGTGGCGGTGGTCACGCCGCTCGAGCTCGCGCCCCCGGCTATTTTCCAGAAAGCGATCGACGGCTATTTGGTCCCGGCGATGAATCAGGCCTTTCCCGAAAGCAAGGCTTGGATGGGGGTTATTTGGCTGAGTCTGTTGTTTCTGGCCGTGCTGTCGTTTGATTTTCTCGCGCAATATGTGCAGATTCGCATCATGCAGCGGGTGGGCCAGCAAACCATGTACGACATGCGGAGCGAGATTTTCGGCCACATGCAGCGCCTGCCCATGAGCTATTTCGATCGCAACCCAGTCGGCCGCCTGGTAACCCGTGTCACCACCGACGTCGACGCGCTCAACGACCTCTTTGCCGCCGGTGTCGTCACCATGATCAACGACTTTTTTCTCCTCGCGGTCATGGCTGGCCTGCTGTTCAAAATCAACGCCCATCTGGCTGTGGATGCTCTCGCCGTCTTGCCCGGCATCCTGCTGGTCACGCTGATTTTCCGCAAATACGTCCGCGACGCCAATCGCCGCATCCGCACTGCCATTGCCCGCATCAACGCCTTCCTCCAGGAATACATCTCGGGCATGAGCGTGGTGCAGCTTTTCAATCGCGAGGCAAAAGCCAAGGACGAATTTGCCAATCGCAATCACGACAACATGCTTGCCTGGCGCGACGCCATCCTGGCCTACGCGCTCTTTTACCCCGCGGTGGAATTCTTGAGCTTTGCCACCATTGCTCTGATTTTCTGGGACGGAGGTAATCGCATACTTCATGGCGCCTTCACCATCGGCGTGCTTATCGAATTCACAATGTATGCCCAGCGCTTCTTCCGGCCCATTCAGGACCTCAGCGAGAAATTCAACATCCTGCAATCCGCCATGGCTGCATCGGAGCGCATTTTCAAGCTTCTCGACGAGCCGGTCACCATCGAGTCCGATCCCAACGCCATCCCGCTCGTCCAGCCGCGCGGCGAAATCGAATTTCGCAACGTTTGGTTTAGCTACCGCAATGTTCCCGAACCTGCGGACGAAGATTGGGTCCTGCGCGACGTCTCTTTCCGCGTCGAACCGGGCCAAACCTTTGCGATCGTCGGTCATACCGGAGCGGGCAAGACCACGCTCATTTCCCTGCTGCTGCGTTTCTACGATATTCAGCGCGGCCAAATCCTTCTCGATGGCAAGGACATTCGCACCATCCAGCTACAGGACCTGCGCCGCCAGTTCGGCATCGTGCTCCAAGATCCGTTTCTCTTCACCGGAACGATTGAAACCAACGTCCGCCTCGGCACCCAGCACATCGAGAACGCGACGGTCGAGCGCGCTCTCGAGGAAGTTGGCCTCGGCGAATTCATTCGCTCGCTTTCGAATGGCGCCGCCACCGGCGTCAACGAGCGCGGCTCCACGCTTTCCGTCGGCCAGCGCCAGCTCATCAACTTCGCCCGCGCCTTGGCCCACAATCCGCGCTTCCTGATTCTCGATGAGGCCACCTCCAGCGTCGACACGAAAACCGAATTGCAAATCCGCGAAGCCTTGAGCCGCTTGCTTTCCGGACGCACCGCGCTAGTCATCGCGCATCGCCTAAGCACGATTCAGTACGCCGACCGCATCCTCGTCTTTCACAAGGGCCGGTTGCGCGAGCAAGGTGCGCACCAGGAGCTTCTCGCGCAACGCGGCATTTACTTTCGTCTTTACCAGCTCCAGTACAAGGAGCAGGAGCTGCACATTCCGATCGAAACTCGCCGCACCGCCGAGCCGCCTGCGCTGCGGGCGAGCGACTGACCGTGTCCATCGCCGCACATGCCACCCATTCCGCTTTTGCTTTCCGCCGGTGAAGCCTCCGGGGATATGTACGCTGCGCGCCTGGCCTCCGCACTCAAACAGCGCCTCGACGTGGCGATTTTCGGCATGGGCGGGCCGCAGATGCTCGCCGCCGGCGTGGAGATCATCACCGATTATTCGGAAGTTTCCGTCGTGGGCATCACCGAAGTCCTGAAGCGCCTGCCCTCGCTTACCCGCGCGATGCGCCACCTCGTCGACGAAGCACAACGGCGCAAGCCGCCGCTGGCTATCCTTACCGACTTCCCGGGTTTCCATCTGCGCCTGGCACGTAAGCTGCGCCCCCGCGGCATTCGAAACGTCTACTACATTTGCCCGCAGTTCTGGGCCTGGCGCCCCTGGCGCGTAAATCTCGTGCGCCGTCGCTTTGCCGAAGCGCTTTGCATTTTCCACTTCGAAGAGAAGTTTTACGCGGACGCCGGTGTCCCCGTAAAATTCATTGGCCATCCCTTGGTCGGCAGCGTCTCGGCGACGTTGACGCGGGAATTATTTTGCAGGAAATACGGTCTTGAGGATGGCGCTCCGATTATCACCGTTCTCCCGGGCAGCCGTCTCGGCGAAATTGCGCATCATCTTCCCATTTTGGTGGAAGGGCTCGGCAGGATCCGCCGGCGCATGTGCGGCGCGCCCCAGATCGTCGTCGCCGTTGCGCCGGGGCTGGATGCCGCACGGCTCGAGAAAAACTTCCCCACTGACTGGCGCGTGCGCTTGATTTCGAATGACACCTACAACGCTTTGGCCGCGGCCGACTTGGCTATTGTCTCGAGCGGCACGGCCACCATCGAGACCGCGCTGCTTGGCAAACCCATGGTGGTCGTCTATCGCGTCTCGTCCCTCACCGCGCGCCTGGCAAAGCCGCTGGTGAAAACCAAGTTTTTCAGCATGGTCAATCTCATCGCCGGGCGCGCCGTTGTTCCGGAATTGATCCAGGACAACTTCACGCCCCAGCACCTTGCTGCCGAGGCGGAATCCCTGCTATTTGGCTCACCAAGCCCCAACCCGCGCGTCTCAGAGATGAAACGCGGCCTCGAAGAGGTGCAAAATCTCCTTGGCCCCCCGGGAGCCGTTGAGCGGGCCGCGGATGAGATCGCCCGGCTCCTTTGCCCTGCTTCAAGCAACGCAAACTGAGCACTTTGGTATCCTATTAGGTGTAGAGTTGATTGGGGAAATGCATCGTATGGAAAGGGGTCCGATGACCCGCTGTCGAGGGCTTTTTGGCACTACCGGTTTGTTCGCGCTGCTCTTCACATGGGGCGCAGCGCCGCTCCCCGCACAAGCTCCGCGCCCCGTTCATTTTCTCGCCACGCACTACGACGTCTCCGCCGCGCTGGACACCATCGGCCAGTCGCTTTCCGCCACCGCCAAAATCGATTTCAAGGCCGGCGAAGCGTCCAGTAACGTGAGCGTCGAGCTGCATCCCAATTTGGTCATCAAGGAAGTCAAAGGCCCGGAAGGCAAGCCGCTCAGCTTTGAACGCGACAAGCAGAATCCGCTGTTCGTTAACGTGCAGCTTCTCACCCCCATCGCCACGGGCGGCACCGTCACCCTCACTTTCAACTACGCGGGTTTGCTCTTCAATGAAGAGAGTAGCCCCGTGACCGGCGTACGCGTCGCCTCCATCAACAAGGACGGCGCATATCTGCTTCTGCCGGCGCGCTGGTTTCCGCTAACCGACTATCCTTCCGACCGCTACACCGCCACATTCCGGTTGAACGTTCCCGCCAATTTTGCGGTTGCCGGCTCCGGCAAAGCCGCTGCTCCGACGCCCTTGCCAGAGAAAAACGCCGTCGAGGGCCCGCGGGTTCTGTATACCTTTGAGTGCAACCGCCCCGCGCAGCATGGCACATTTGTCGCCGGCAACTTGCAGCTCAATCCCAAGCAGGCAGAAGGCGTCAGCGTCAACGTTTACGCGCCGCGTAATATGTCCGCCAATGCGCAGGATTTTGCATCCGATGTTGCGCGCGCGGTGGTGACGTTCTCGGACATGTTTGGCCCTATCCCCGATCCTTCTTTCACGCTGATTCAAATGCCCGAAGGCACGCTCCGCGAATTTGCCGCTCCCGGCGTTCTTCTTCTCAGCCAGCGCATTTGGGACCCCAAAGCCAGCGACCGCGCTATCGCCCGGCTGGTCGCCTCGCAGTGGTTCGGAGTCCAGGTGGCTCCCGCCACTCCCAACGATGTCTGGATCAGCGATGGCCTCGCGCGCTACTGCGAAGCGCTCTACGCGGAGCAGAATTCCGGCAAGGAAGCCGGGCTCCACGCTGTCGACGAATTTGCCGTCGGCGCGTTGATGTATGAAGACGCCGCGCCCGTCGGCCAGGCCGGCCGCCTCGCGCCGTATTCACCCGACTACCGCTCCGTGGTGATGAACAAGGGCGCGATGCTCTTTCACATGCTGCGCGCCATGATGGGCGATGGGGCCTTCAAAACCACCCTGCGCGATTTCTATTTCCGGTTTGCCGAGAAGTCCGCCCGCAACGAGGACTTCGAGAATCTCGCCGAGCGCCAGATTCAGGTTGCCGCCAAGGGCAAGCAGTCTCAGGATCCCCCGAACCTCCGCAGCTTTTTCGCGCAGTGGCTGAATTCCACCGGCATCCCCGAGTTCGCCCTGGACTACATTGTCTACCGCACTCCGAAGGGCTTCCGCGTCGTCGGCAAAATCAAGCAGCCCTTGGACACGTTTCATATGCCTGTGGACTTGCGCATTGAGACCGAAGGCAATCCCGAAACCAAGACTATTGAGGCGACCGGTCTAGAGACGCAGTTTTCGGTGGATGTCTTTGGTCGCCCCAAGCCGCTCGGGATCAAGATCGATCCGAACAACGTCATCCTCAAATCCAGTACCGGGCTCCGCGCCCGCGCCGCCATTGCCCGTGGCGAAGATCTTGCCGAACAGGGCAAGTTTTACGATGCCGTCGTGCAATACCAAAAAGCTCTTAGCACCCAGCCCGGCCGACCGCTTGCCAACTTCCGCATGGGCGAAGCTTTCTTCTATCAGAAGAACTACACCGCCGCCGGCAACTCCTTCCGCGAGTGCCTGCAAAACGTCCCCGAACCTTCGGAAAAGTGGACCGAGGTTTGGAGCCACATCTACCTTGGCGAAATCTTCGACATCCTCGGGCAGCGCGAGCGTGCCGTCAACGAATACAGCAAAGCTAAGCAAACCAACGACAATACCGGCGGCGCCCAAGCGAGAGCTGAGGCCTTCCTCAAGAAGCCCTATTCGGAAGGCGGCGGAGAACTTATTGCCACGCCTGCTTCGGCCGAGCCTGCAAAGCCCTCCACCGCGCTGCCAACGCCCGGTTCCGGCGAGAAACCCGTTCTCAAGAAAAGACCCGATCCTTCCCCCAATAGCCCGTGAGTTTAGGTCCGAGAGCCCCTATACGCGGTCGTGCCCGCACTGTGGAGCGGTCAGCCCGCCGTCGCCGCCGTGGGCCGCTGCGCGACTTTTCTCGCAACCGCAAAGCCCTCGTCGCACGAAGACGGTTTCTTCGCCACACCCAGCACTTAAGACTTATTTCCGCTGGAGCAACACGTGGAACCGCTCGCCCATGCCTTCGGGGTGGATGAGCGTCTTGAGTTGCAGGCGCGCGCGAATCTGGTCTGTCTCCGTTTGGCCCGGGTCGTAGACGTCGGCGAACTCGTTAGGCTGCCCCAGTGCCAGCAAAAAAGCGGTCTGCGAAGTGAACTCCGTGGTTTTCAGGCCCGACCGCTTTCCCCAGTTTTCCAGCGCCGTAAAATTCACGTGCGCCGTCAAATCCTGCTCTCCTGGCGAGCGGTAGAAATCCTCGCTCACGCGATGCTGCTGATAGGCCAGCAGCGTCCCGCGCATGTGCCGTTCGTCGAAGAGTTCCCTTGCGCGATGCCCGTAATCTATGGTCAGCACGAATCCGCGCTCGATGCGCCGGCCGACTTCCGCAATCCAGTCGCACGCTTCGAGTCCCGCTTCCGCGTGTTGGCCTTCGTGAAGCGTGATGCCTTGCGTCGCAAAATAGTCGTTGATGGCGCACGTGGAAACTGGGCCGAGCACATCGACAAATCTCCCGTGGTCGCAGCCAACCAAGACTTCCTCGAAGCTGCCCGCGGTCATCACCACGCGGTGCACAGCCAGGGCATCCATCAGTTCATTCGAGAAGACGCAGCCCGCCGGAACATGCTCGGGAATTTCCTGTGTAATGCGTAAATGATTTGCCCGGCCGTGCCGCTCCAACCGCTCCGCAGCTTGCTTGCGCCGGGACGCCGACAGCTCCACCGCGACATAACGCAACGCGGCGAAGAAATCCGGCAGCGTTGCCTCGCAGAAATCCAGAATATGCCTTGCGAGCCGCCCCACGCCCGCCCCCGCTTCCGCCAGCAAAAACTCTTTCGGCCGTTCGAGCTGCTCCCACATCTCGGCAAATTTGCGCGCAAGCAGCCTGCCAAAAATCGGATGCACGTCCACACTGGTGTAGTAATCGGCGAGCCGCTGCAATTCCGTTTTGCTGTAATAGCCGTACACCGGATGGTACAGGCATTCGCGCATGAAGTCGGCAAAAGGGATGGGGCCGTAGCGGCGAATGCGCTCGGCGAGCAATTCTTCGAGCGGCGTCACGCGCCTTTTGCTCCGGCGGTACCCGAGGCAAGTTCCGACTGAAGTTTCTCCCACGCGCGTTCGAAGATTTCCTTCGCGGCATCGTCGAAGAGCACGAAATGCGCAGCTTCGAGCGAAGTTTCGCCGAGCAAATGTTCCACGACTTCGCGCAACATGATGTTCGCGCATTCTTCCAGCGGAAATCCGGCAACGCCGGTGCCCACGGCAGGAAAGGCGATGGACTTCAAGCCTCGTTCGTTCGCAATTTTCAAGCAATGCATCGTGCAACTTCGCAGCGCGTCGCCGGTGGTTGCTCCGCCGAGCCGCATGCTGGCCGCGTGGATAACGAACCGCGCCTTCAATTTTCCGCCGGTGGTGATGGCCGCGTACCCCACCGGAATGCTGCCAATTTCATCGCACTCGCGCTGGATGGCGTCGCCGCCCTTTCGCCGAATGGCCCCGGCCACGCCCCCTCCGAGAATCAAATCGTTGTTCGCGGCGTTGACGATGGCGTCCGTGTCCATTTCCGTCAGGTCGCCTTGCTGGATGAGGATTCTGTCGGCGAGTGGTTTCATATTTTCTTCCGAGCGTCTTAGACTGCCCGCCTTCATACATTCTGCGGCGCTTCGTTTACAACGGCAACTTCTTTACCCATGCGGCACGCCACTTCACGGCAGGTGGCTACCGTGTCTTCGGAAGTGTACGGCGTGCGTAACAGCCGAAGAAGGTTGCTTTTTGAAACGGCATGAGAGAAATGCATGCCGATGCAGCGCTCGCGCGAAACGACAACGTCGGTCAAATCCGTAATCGAGAGAGAGCAGGCAGTGCTTGCGAAAATCGCGCCCGCTTTGGCAAACCTGTCGAAAATGGTGAAAAGTTCGAGCTTCATTTCCAGTTCTTCAGGAACCGTCTCGATGATCAGTTCCGCGTCGCGGATTGCCTCTTTTACATCGGCGGCGGTCGAAAGCCAGGAGAGCGCACTGCCGCTGACGCCCGCATCGAACCTTCCGCGCGCGACGCCTTCAGCGAAGGATCGCCGGATCCAGGCCATCGCTTCTACAAGCACCTGTGGAGAGATATCTTCCAGCACGGTTTTGTATCCGCCAACAGCCGTGGCATACGCTATTCCACGCCCCATCGCGCCCGCGCCAATCACGGCGATGGTCCTCACCTCCATTCTTTCGTGTTCTCCCCGGCCAAACGAGCGGTCATTTCAGCAGTTTCTTGTACCCTTCTTCGTCAAAACCCAGAACCATTTGCGAGCCGCGCATTACCACCGGCCTGCGAATCAGATTGGGCTCTTTGGCCATCAGCTGAATTGCTTTAGCGCGTGACGGCGGACGCTCCTTCATGTTTTGCGTGCGATAGAGCATGTTGCGCGGGTTCAAGAACTCTTTGTAATCGCGCTGGGCGACGAGGGCATCGAGTTCGGCTTCGGTCAACCGCTCCGTACTTAAATCGCGCGACTCCAGTTCGGCGCCCAGTTCGAGCAAGAGACCTCTTGCCTTGCGGCAAGTGGTTCAGGTGGGCTTGTTCAGGAACCTGATTTTGACCTTCGGCAAGCTGGCTCCTCGGCGATTCGGCGCCGCCATGCTCGACCCCGGCAAGAAATGGTACGGTCAGCCCCGCGCGACCAAAAAAAGGAGTCAGTAGCGCGGGATGCTGGAATCGACGTCGACCGACCAGCGCTCGATTCCTCCGGCCAAGGACTTGGCGCGCTCAAAGCCCTGAAAGCGCAGCCACGCCGCGGCATCCAGGCTTCGCATCCCGTGATGGCAATAACAAATTACCTCATCGACGTCAGGCAGCGTGTTCAGGCTTGCGGCCAACGTGCCGAGCGGCACGAGTTTCGCGCCCTCGATGCGGCAGATTTCGAATTCCCATGGCTCGCGCACGTCCACGAGCACCACGTTCTCGCCGCGGTCCAGCCGGGCCTTCACTTCGGCGGGAGTAATCTCCAATTGGTCCATACTATTTTGCCTTCCAAACCGGCTTGCGCTTTGCGAGAAAGGCACGGACGCCTTCCTGGGCGTCGTGCGTTTGCATCAGCTCGGATAAGTATAACCGCTCAGCTTCTTCGAGCTGTGCCAAAAAATCGGGCGAATGGAGGCGCGCCAACGCTTTTCGTGTAAGACGGAGAGCGCTGGGGCTGAGCGCGCGAAGCTCGTCGAGAAGCGCGCCCACCGCAGCGGGAAGCTCATTATCGGGAACAACCCGCGAGACGAGCCCGAGGCGATGCGCTTCGGCGGCGCTGATCTGATGGGCGGTGAGGATCAGATGCGCGGCCGCTTGCATGCCCATCAGGCAAGGCAAGGTCACGAGAGCAACGGGAGGAAAGCAGCCGAGCTTGATTTCCGGCTGGCCGAACTTGGCGGATTCCGTAGCAAGAACAAAATCACAAAACGTCGCGAGTTCCATGCCGCCCCCGAGGCAGTAACCGCGGACGGCAGCAATGGTCAGGCACTCGGCGGCGGCCAGGCGGCGAAACACGGCATGAAACGCGGAGAGCATTTTGCCGACACGCTTGGGGGTGTGATCGGCAACATCGGCGCCCGCGCAAAATGCTCTAACGCCAGCGCCCTGAAAAATCACCGTATCGGATTTCGGCAGCGCGCGTTCGAGCGCCGCGTCAAGCGACTTCATCATGGCGATGTTCAGAATGTTCAAAGGCGGGCGGTCGAGCGTGATCCACGCCCTGCGGTGCTCGATGTGCAACCGAATCGTTTCGGGACGGGTAGTCATGCGTAGCAGGAGAGGAAAAGGAGAGCTAGTTGCCGCGGAATTTGGGCGGCCTCTTTTCAAAGAATGCGCTGATTCCTTCGCTACAATCCTGAGAGAGATAACAGCGAATTTGTTCCTCGACCTCCTGTCCCAGCGCCAAAGTCAGTTTTTCACTCTCGCTCGAAAACAAAGTTTTCTTGACGGCGCGGATCGCGAGCGGCGGGCCCTGGGCAATTTTTTGCGCGAGCGAGTTCACTTCGGCTTCGAGCTCGGTGGCCGGGACAACTTGATTCACGATTCCCAGTTGCAGCGCGGTTTTTGCGTCGATCATGTCGCCGGTATAAAAGAGCTCGGCGGCCTTTGCCGGGCCGACGAGCTGCGGCAAAAAATACGTCCCGCCGAAGTCAGGAAACAAGCCGACCTTGGCGAAATTCTGGCCGAACACGGCCCCCTCCGCGGCGATTCGAATATCCGCTGCGAGAGCGAGGTTCATTCCCGCGCCGGCGGCAGCGCCGTTGACGGCGGCGACGACCGGCTGCGGCATCGAGCGCATGGTTAGCACGGCTTGCGTCCCGGAGGCCAGGAGCAATTCCAGGTCACGCGTCGCGGCGATCGAGCGATCTTGTCCAATCAAGGCAAGATCGCCTCCGGCGCAAAACGCGCGACCGGCCCCGGTGAGCACTACAACGCGAACGGATCCATCTCTTGCGATGCGACCGAGAGTATCGTTGAGCGTGGTGACAAGCTTGGTGTCCAGAGCGTTCAGCCGGTCGGGACGGTTCATCACCAGAGTGGCGATGCCCTCGTGCCTGGCTTCCAGGAGCACGGAAGCAGCCTGTACCGGTTGTGGAACATTGCTCATAGAGTGCCCCGTTTAGTGTGCTTGAGTGTCCCTGTTTTTTTCAACCTTCTCTACCAGCTTGGCGAGCTTTCGAAAGTGCAGCAGTTTTTCGCTCTTGAACTTGTTGTTCGCACCGCTTGTAGAGGGCAGAACGTAAACACGCGCGCCATAAAGCAATTCTTTCTGTATCCCGTACTTGCAGCGGCGCTGCGCGAATTGCTCGTAAGTGAGCTTTCCGTTAAAAGCCACAACGTGGGGAGTAAACTCCTCGAGCTTTTGCGAGAGAACGATGCGTCCCTCCGCAAAATCTTCGCGTTTCAACTCCTCGACGCCTTTGGTGGGGCGCTTGACCAAGTCGGTGAGGCCAATGCCAAATTCAATCACACGCCGGTCGTCGTGGTAATCAAAGGGCTCGGGCACGACACCACTCTCGTACAGGATGGGCCAGAATTCGTTGCTGCGCCCGGCATAGTAGTGGCCCACACGGACGGAAGACTCGCTGGGATTGCACCCCACGATGACAAGCTTCATGCCTTTGCGAAGATGGTCTGGGAGCGTTCGCATGAGGACAGCTTACTATGCCTTTTGGCCTTTTTATTCTCGTTTGAACGCGAGTGCGCGCTTTTCTAAATAGGCAGCCCTTGTCTTCCAATCGGCTAACTCCCGGAGCCGTCAGCCCAAAACGGCAGTTCCCTGCCGAGTTTTCTCTCGCGGGCGGCAGCATACACCTTCATAGCAACGGCCAGATCCCACGAAGCAATGCCGTTGGACTTGAACAGGGTGATCTCGGAGTCGCTGGTGCGCCCGCTGACCTTGCCGGCGACCACATCGCATAGCTTCCGGACACCGTTCCAGCAGATTTCGTCTCCTTGGAACGCGAGGATCAGGTCGCCCGCTTCCTGGCGCGATTGCTCGACGGAATCGACGACAATAATGTCGGCGCTGGCGACAGCCTCGTCATCCAATTCACGCTTATGTGAATGGTTCGCGCCAATGGCGTTGATGTGCACGGCCGGGGCCAAGTCGGTGCCGAAGACGACAGGTTGCGAGGACGTCGTCGCGGTGCAAACGATGTCGGCGCCACGCACGGCTTCGCCGGAAGAAGAGCACGGGTTCACGGGGATGCCCACCCGCCGAGACATTTCCCCCGAGAACTTCTCTCGTTTAGCGGCATCGCGGCCGTAAACACGCGCGGACTCGAGCTTTCGAACCGCAGCAACGGCTTCGAGCTGCGTGCGCGCCTGGCCGCCTGTTCCAATGATGGCAGCAACGCGCGAATTCTCGCGCGCCAGGTATTTGGTGGCTACGCCGGAGGCCGCTCCGGTGCGCAACTGCCCCATGTAGTCGGCCTCGATGACCGCGAGCAGATCTCCGCTGGCCATTTCATAGAGCGGAACAAGAAAGCGCAGCTTGCCGCGTACGAATGTGTATTGCTTCATGGCCACAAATCCTGCGGAATAGTCGGCCGCGGCCATGTAGTGAAAGAAGCCGCTGTGGGACAATTCGAACCGTCTTCGCGGGTGCACAACGACTTCTTCTGCAGCTTGTTTGCGCGAAGTCTCCTCGACAGCGCGAAGCGCCCGCGGCATGTCGAGCATTTGGCGCACTTCCGCTTCGCTGATATGCAGGGTCATTTGGTTTTTCTCCGCGTGCGCCATGGTGCCGCAAAAGGACATTCGATTCTCGACCGCCAACCAGATTAACGCGTTGCTGGTTTGGCGTGTCTCACTGCCGCCCGTTTGCCCGAAGATTCTCCTGGTTCGCGGACACGCCGCACCACGGTCTCGATCAGGCGGTAGACACGTTCTTCTTTGTCTCCGTTCATGATGCGGAATCGGAATTCGGGCTCGTCCTTGGACCCCTTGCCGACGCGAATGGGCAGTTGTCCGCAGAGATTGTTTTCGATGAACGCGGTCTCGTAGCGGCTTTTCTTCGCATACCAGGTGTACACCCGCAGCGCGCGGAAGTCGCATGCCGGGCCCTCCGGACCGCGCGTCGCGGCCAGGAGGTACTGTGGTTTGTCTCCGGAGGGATCCGCGACGCGATTCAGCTCAAACCAGGCCACGGGGCGGATGTTTGCCGACGACGCGCCTTCTCGCACGGGATCCGGCAAATCCAGTTCGATAAAGCGGGCAATCACCCAGCCGGCAATCGGTACGGTTTGATCCCCTGGTTCTGTGGTTGTCGCGGTTTCGGCGGCTCGCGACGAAGTCTCTCCCGGCGGGCGCGTGGCGATGCCGCGAACCAGGAACCAATCTTCCCGCTTGTTTTCCTGCGGCTCGCCGGAATCCTTTTCATCGGTGGTTTGCACCCAATTGGCTACGCCGCGCCCCACAATTTCGACCGGAACATTTCGCGCGAACTGGTAAAGACGCGGCTCGGTGCGGCCCGGCAGTACCCGGAGGTTGGTGGACACTTTCGTGCGCCCGCGCGCCTGCACCGGCATGTCGCGCACGCGCTCGAGCAGCTTGATGCTACGCTGCCAGAGCGCCGGCTCCATCAATTGGTGCGCCTCGACCCAGCCGATGGCGCCGCCGGGCGTTCGCACCTTCATGTATTCATTGCGCTTGCTGAGGACCTCGACGCGCTCCCCGTAATGTAATTCACCCACCTGCTGCCGCACCTGGGCGATGCCGCTAAGCACGGGAGCGACCTTTTCGCTGACGAAGGCTTCGCTCTGCGTTTCGCGCTTGGGCCGGAACATCCACGCGGCGACGGCCACCAGGCAAAGCAGCGGCACGGCGATAAGGAGCCTGCGCTTCATGCGCCTTCTTCTAACGCTGGGACGTTAGTCATGAACAGAATTTTCCTCTCGGTCATAAGCTCCGCGTCTCTGCCTGCGTTAAAGATTGTACCCGAAAGCGTTGCGAGGCCGGAGTGCGCCGCTCGGCCCGATCCTTTTCTGCTAAAATGCCGCCGCTTCCCTAAAAATCGCGCAAGAGCCTTCTGCGGAGGTATTTGGATGAAGTCTCTCAACCTGCTCCAGCCGTTTGGGTTGCTGGCGCTGCGTCTCGCGCTCGGCGTGATCTTTTTCGCGCACGGCTACCCCAAGCTGGCACATTTGGGCGGCGGCATGCAGGAGTTTTTCGTACAGCACGGTTTGCCGGGATACTTCGTCTACGTCGCAGGCGTTCTGGAAGTGTTTGGCGGTCTGCTTCTGATGTTGGGGCTGTTTACGCGGCCGGCGGCGCTTTTGCTAGCCGCAGAGATGGGGGTGGCGATCTGGAAGGTGCATAGCAGCAAAGGTTATCTGGCTATCCACGAATACGAATTTCCCCTGGCTCTTGCCGTGGCTTGCTTTGCGCTGGCCACCGTTGGCGCGGGAGCATTTTCTTTGGACAAACCCTTATTCGAGCGAGGAAGCTAGCGTTACGAAGGGTTGTGCCGATGCCCAGCCCCCGCTTGTTTGCGCCGGACGAGGGGATTACGGCGCGGCTGGCGCTGACGTCGAAATCACGCCGCCCGGGGCCAGCGGCAGAACCATCCAGAGAATCACATAAGCCAACAAACCAGTGCCAAAGCAAAGCACGGCAATCAGCCAAAGCAGGCGAATCATCGTGGGATCCATGTCGAAGTAATCGGCAAGGCCGGCGCACACGCCGGCAATTTTCTTATCCGTGGACGAGCGCATCAGTTTCTTCGTGCCGCCGGTTTGCGGTGAGAGGCCCGGCGGTGGAGTTTCCGGCTGTTTGGCGCCGCAGTTGTAGCAGAACCTGGACCCAATGGCGATATCTTTTCGGCAATTCGGGCAAATCATGGATTAACCCTCGCAGAAGGCATTCTCCGCATTCCATCACTAGATACGCAAATCATGACCGAATAGTTTCCTGCGGGTTCCAAGGGCGTAGTTAAACCCGCCAGTCTCAGTATTCCAGAAGCTGTTTTACAGCGGCGGCGATGTGGCCCGTCTGCGGCAGGATCACGTCTTCCAGCTTCGGCTGGTAGGCGCAAAACGTATCCACAGCTGCCACGCGCTTGACCGGAGCGTCCAGCTCGTCGAACAACTGATCGGCGATGCGCGCCGCAATTTCCGCCCCGAAGCCCCAGCTCAACATGTCCTCGTAGGCCACGATCACGCGGTGCGTTTTGCAAACCGTCGCGGAGATCCCTTCCCAGTCGAACGGCGAAAGCGAGCGCAGGTCGAGAATCTCCACGTTGAGGCCCTCGCGCTGCAGTTGCGCGGCGGCCACTTCCGCGCGGTGCACGACAGCGCCATAGGTAATGATGCTCAGGTCGCTACCTTCCTTCACCACGCGCGCCTTGCCAAACGGAATCGTGAAATCCGGCCCGGGGTTCTCCGAGCGGTTGTACGGCTGCCGGTACAGGTGTTTGTGCTCGAGGAACATCACCGGATCATCCGAGCGAATCGCCGTGCGCAACAATCCCGCGACGTCTAGCGCCGTCGAAGGCATAACCACGCGCAACCCCGGGCAGTGCGTGAAGATCGATTCACCGCTCTGGCTGTGATACACGCCGCCGCCGGTCAGGTAACCTCCGATGGGCACGCGCAGCACCACGGGCGCCTTGAACGCGCCATTCGAACGCCAGCGCATCACCGCCAATTCATTGCGAAGCTGCATCATTGCCGGCCAGATGTAGTCAAAGAATTGAATCTCAGCGACGGGTTTCAAGCCGCGCACGGCCATGCCGAGCGCACGCCCCACGATGCCCGCCTCCGCCAGCGGGGAATTGAACACGCGATCGTGTCCATATTTCCGCTGCAGCCCCGAGGTCGCTTTGAAGACTCCGCCCTTCCCCTTTACGTGCTTCAGGTTTTCTTCCCGGCTGGCGTCGGCTACGTCTTCACCAAACACGACGATGCGCTCGTCGCGGGCCATCTCGTCGGAAAGGGTCAGCGCGACCATCTCCACCATGGTTTTCGGTGCGCCCTCAAAATGCCGCTGGGTTTCGAATGCCGCCGATGTCGGATCCATCTCCGGCGAATACACGTTGGTAAGAATCGAATCGCTTGCCGGCTGTTCCGCGGCAAGCGCTTGATCCGCGGCCGCGCGGATTTCCTCGTCAACTTCTGCTTCGAGGTTCTCGATTTGCTTCTGATCCAAGATTCCATCGCGCACCAAACGCAGCGCCATTTTGGAAATCGGATCGCGCCGCGCTTCTTCCTCGCGTTCTTCGGGCGCTTTATAAAGCTTTTCGTCGTCCGACAACGAATGCGAATACGGGCGCGTCACGTGGGCATGCACGAGCGCCGGCCCGCGGCGCTCCCGGCAATACTGCGCGGCTTCTTTGCAAACCGAATAACTCTCAAACGGATCGGTGCCGTCACATTCGGCGACGTGTAGTCCGGGGAAGCCACGCACCAACTTCGAAATGCTGCCGCCGGCGGTCTGCACTTCGATGGGCACGGAGATGGCGTAACCGTTGTCTTCAATCAGATACAGCAGGGGCAGTTTTCTTGCGCACGCGACGTTTAGCGATTCCCAGAACTCGCCTTCACTCGTGGCTCCATCACCGCCGGAGACGTACACGATCTCGTCATCCTGGTGCCGAACGTATTGGCCGAGCGGCGCTTTTTTCGCCTGCGCCAGCGCTCTGGCGCGCCCTCGGTAATACAGCGTCGCTTCCGCTGCTCCCACCCCTTGCAGGAACTGCGTACCCGTGCAGGAGGACTTGCTGACAATGTTTAGCCGTGGCTGTCCCCAATGCGAAGGCATTTGCCGCCCGCCGGAGCTCGGATCGTCTTTGGCGCCGACCGCGGCGAGGAGCATCTCGTATGGCGTTACGCCCAGCATCAAGCAAAGGGCGCGATCGCGGTAATAAGGAAAAAGCCAGTCCACGCCCGGTCGCAAAACTAACCCGATTGCTGCGCAGACCGCTTCGTGTCCCGCACTGGAAATCTGGAAGAAAATCTTGTTCTGACGCTTCAGCTGGATTTCGCGGTCGTCGAGCCGACGCGAAAGATACATCGTGCGGTAAATGTGGAGCAGGGTGTGGTGATCGAGGTCCTGAACTTTGAGTGAGTCAAGCTTGGTCAGTCTGACGCGTGTATGAAGCGCCATTCGTTCCGTCCTCGTGTTGGAGTCAGGGGCTTGAGGCTCAGCGGGAGTTGATTATACCGGATTTGACTTGCCACCGCCCCAACGCGCTTTCCTGGTTGTGATTCGTGGCTCAAGCGAATCAGTCCAATTTGGCTTCAACCGAACCTTCTCGCCGGTCGTCGATCTTCCCTATTGCGAGATGGATCGAATTGCTGGTCCGTCGCCTCGAATTCCGGATCATTCTGGTGGATCACTTTCGGCGACGCGCTCTTGAACGGCTCTTCGCCGGGAATGCGCGCAAGCCAGCGCTGCTCGGAAAGCTTCTCGTGCGGGGAGAAATAGAGCCGGACCAGCAAACCCACTCTGCCGTCGGCGGCCGCCTCTTTTGCCGCGTCCGGCTTTGTTGGTTCCGCCTTTGCCGCTTTGGATTCGCCCGATTTGCCCGCGGTTTTGGTTGTGGCCTTGGCGGCCGGCTTTTCTTTTCCCTTGGCGGCAACCGCCGGTTTTTCCGCAGTAGCCGGCGCGGCTTCCGTCGCCGCACTCTCCGGCCGGTCCATCTTGTATTGGACTCGCTTGTCCAGCCGAAATGCTTGTCTCCATCCGTCGAGTTTGTGCCGTGCTTGCTGGGCTTTCTCCTCGTCGGTTCCAAAATCGAATCGAATATAAATGCCGTATGCGTGAGCCATACTTCGAGTCTGCGACGCCGGGCACGCCAAGTCAAGATTCCGGCTGCCACGGCTGCTACGGTACTACGGTCGCGCTTCCTCGCGCTCCACCTTTGCAGAAGCCGGATTGCGGATGCTGCCGTCTAACCCTTTTCAGGATATAATAAGCAACAAGTGTGAACTGTACATGCCCCCCAGGTCGCAAAACCGGCGGCGTTCGCTTCTCGCGGTGCTCTGTCTAGTTGCGGTCGCGCTATTGTACGCGCCCCTTGGCGGGGCTGTCTGGTCTCTCTACTCGGCACCTTGCTGCACGTCCGGAACGCAATGCCCGGTTCACGGTCATCATCACTCTCAGACGCCTTCCGGCCCTGAGCACGCCATGGACTGTGGCCACGACCTGCCCGCCATAACAGAATGCAGCATGTCGTGCTGCCACCATCCTGAGCGGCCTGCGCTGACTCCTGTTGTTTTCCTGCTGCCCGCTCCGTTCACGGTCACCGCCACGATGGCCTGCGAAGAGCTCGGTCCTCTTCCTGGATCACGAAATACCGTCGCCTCGCTTAAACCTCTCTCTCCTCCTCCAAGAATCCTCGCCCTAGCCGCCTGAGCTGCGGCCAGTCCTGCCACACCGTTGATTCACTCGCTCCGCGGGCATCTTGTCCGCGCACCAAGCCGTTAGGCCATTGGAGGAGGAAAATGAAGCGTATTAGGGTTCTGGCAGTTTTCCTATTCGCGGCCGCTGGGGCCTTGGCCACGATTTTTGGCAACGTCCGCGGCATTGTGCACGACCCGCAGCACCGCCCCGTCCCGGGTATCACCGTAATTCTCAAAGCGCGCAATTCGGAATTTACGCAAAGCACACAAAGTGACTCCGCGGGTGAGTTCCATTTCGAGGCCGTTCCGGTGGGCGAATATACCGTTTCCGTTTCCGATGCAACTTTCGTCACCCAACCGCAAACCATTACCGTGCTTTCCGGCACCGCGCCGATTCTGCATCTCGCACTGCGGCTTCCTTCAGAAAAACAGACGGTCACCGTTTCTGCCGAAGACGGCCAGTCCAAGACGGTCACGCCCTCAACTCTGGTGGACCGCTTGCAGATTCAGGAAACGCCCGGCGCATCGCGCTCCAACAGCCTCGCCATGATTACCGATTTCGTTCCGGGGGCGTATCTTACCCACGATCAACTTCACCTTCGCGGCGGCCATCAAGTGAGCTGGCTCATCGACGGCGTACCCATCCCCAACACCAACATCGCCAGCAATCTTGGCCCGCAGATCGATCCGAAGGACATTGCGGCTCTCGAAGTCCAGCGCGGCAGCTACTCTGCCGACTATGGCGATCGTACTTATGGGACTTTCAATGTGGCGCCGCGCACCGGCTTCGAGAGAAGCAACGAAGCCGAGCTTACGCTCTCCGCCGGCAATTTCTATCAAACCGACGACCAGCTCAATTTTGGCGGGCACACTAACCGCTTTGCGTATTACGCCAGCCTCAACGGCAACCGTACGAACCTTGGGCTTGAGCCTCCCACCGCTAGCGTGATTCACGACGCCGCTAACGGTTTTGGCGGCTTCACTTCGCTCATTCTCAACGCCACTCCGAAGGACCAGCTTCGCTTCGTGGCGCAATCCCGTCGAGACTTTTATCAGGTTCCCTTTGAGCCTGTCGATCCCAACAACATGCCCGGTCAATTTCTCCGCGACGCCAACCGCGAAAGCGATTCCTTCGCCGCCTTCTCATGGGTGCGCGTGCTCAATCCCGGCCTGCTGCTCACGGTTTCGCCTTTCTTCCATCACAATTCCGCGAACTACGAGAGCAGCGCACAAGACTTCCCTTCTTCGGCCATTCAAGATCGCGCCTCGAACTATGCGGGCGGCCAAGCCACTGTTTCCTGGGTCGCCAAGCGCAACACTTTGCGGGTTGGTCTATACGGCTTTGCGCAAGAGGATCACCAGACGTTTGGTCTCGACTGTCATGACCTGTCGCAAAGCCAGTGCCAGGGCTCGACTGTGTCCGAAGTCGACAATCCCTCGGGCGGCCAAGTGGCCGTCTATGCTGAAGAGCAGTTCAAGGCTACGTCCTGGCTCACGCTCAATGCCGGCGTGCGGCAAACTCACTTTTCCGGCGGCGTGGTGGAGAACGCTACTAGCCCGCGCTTCGGTGCCTCCCTTCGCGTTCCGAAATTAAAGTGGGTCTTTCGCGGTTTTTACGGCCACTTCTATCAAGCGCCTCCTTTGCTCACCGTCTCCGGCCCGCTTTTGCAACTCGCCACAAGCCAAAACCTCGGATTCGCGCCGCTCCATGGCGAGCGCGACGAGGAACACCAGTTCGGCGTCACCATCCCTCTCCGCGGCTGGACACTAGACGCCGACAACTTTCTCACTCGAGCCAGCAACTTCTTCGACCACAACAATTTCAACAATTCGGAGATTTTCATTCCCATCACCATTGAAGGTGCTCGCATCAACGGCTGGGAACTCACGCTGCGCTCACCACGTCTCCACAAGCGTGGCCAGATCTACCTCACGTACTCAAATCAGCTCGCACTCGGCTGCGGTGGCATCAACGGCGGCCTTACGGATTTTTCTTTTGGCGGCGGTTGCGGCTTGCTGGACCACGATCAGCGCCACACGCTGCACCTCGGTAGTCAGTTGACTCTGCCGTGGCAGGCTTACGCGTCCACCGACGTCTACTACGCTTCCGGCTTCACCAACGGCAGCCAGACGCCAATGACTCCGGGCGACCATCTTCAGCCGCACACCACGTTTGATCTCACGCTCGGCAAGGAGTTCGGCGAGCGCTTCTCCGTCAATCTGCAGGCCATCAACGTCGCCAATCGCCGCGTGCTGCTCGACAACAGCTTCACCTTCGGCGGCACGCACTTTCTCAAGCCGCGCGAAATGCTCGTCCAGCTGCGCTATCGCTTTCACTATTGATTCGCTGCCGCTCCGCGGATTTCCCGGAATCTCTTCATGACCCATTCCGGCGGGTCGGGGTCGCGCTCGTAGTCGGCTTTTTGCCCAAAGAAAACTCTCCATCGCTCGATCCAGGAGATCCCTGCGGTACCAACGAAGCGATCCGGAGTCGCGTACGCAGAATCGGCAAGAGCTTCGTCGAGCGACACAAACTGGTAGCCACGCTTTTGCAAAAGACCAAGCAGTTCGTCCAGCGTTTCGCTATTGATTTGGTTGTCGTGCATCAGAAAGACTTGGGGGATCTCTCGCCCAAACAGTTTTTTTGCGGCTTCTTCAAAATAGGCAAACTCGGTTTGTACGAATTGCAAGTACTCCCGTTTTGTCTGTTCGGCCAGCTTGGCATCTTTTTGCGCCAGCGCTTCATGCAGGACGTCGTTAAACATGTAATCCGCATTGTCCACCGTGACGGGAGCATTCCTGTATCCCCTACTTTTCAAAAATGCCTCAAAGGTTTCCTTGCGCTCTTGTGTGGGGCCGGTGGCAAGGTACGGATACCGGAAATAGCGCTCGGGCTTCCCCGCGGCCATCAGCAGCGAACGCGTAACCACTTCCCCGCGAATCGTATCGTCCTCCATCTCCGCGACGGAGACTTGATTGAAATTGACGTGCGCGTAGGTATGATTTCCCAGCTCGAAACCCGCGTCGATCCACTTTTGCAACAGCGCCACCCGCGCATCTCGTTCTCCGGCCACGTGCAGCTTCTTTTCGTTGACAAACCCGGTGGCGGGAGCGCGATGGGCTTTCAGGATGGCAGGAATCGCCTCGTTGTACCGCTCGAGCTCGCGCAATTCCCCGTTGGCCGTTGGCCTCGCCGGAATCGCCCCCGGCAAATCATCCACGGTAATGGCGACTCGCCGCTCGAATTGATCGCCTCTTGCGATTTCGCTCTCCGGCTTGCTTGTCCAGTCAACCGCTCCCGTCGCGCCAAACAAAAGAACCAAGAAGGAGCAGGTCAGCCGCTTTTTGGCCAGGTTGTCCCGGTCGTTCTTGCTCCTGTTTGTCGGTTTGCTTAACACACCCTCGCCACCACGCAGTCCTAGCGGCGCGCTTTAGCGCGAGCCGCGTCCCCACAACGCTGGATTCCGCCCCTCAACCATACCTCTTTTGCGGCACTGACTCTGGCCCCACCGCGCATCCACGCAACTCTTCCTCGGCCTTCCTTCTCGAAGCACACGTCATCGTGAGTCAAAAGGGCGGCAGAGCTTCTGCCGTTTTTTTTCTGCCCGGTGCCCTGGCGGTGGGAGGTTCGGCACAAAAGACAGCCACGGAGGCAGTCGAGGATTGCACTGTTTTTGTCCCAACCCAGGTCAACACTGCTTCAGTGTTCATTCTAAACGATTTACACGACCTCCAAGGGGTCCAGAGTGAACTATTACAGAAGAATAAGGGGAGCCATCGGAGCTCCTGATCCATTCCAGACTCGTTTGGCGCGGCATGGCGCTTTCGTCGGGCATCTCCGAGTCATCTCCGAGGCCTGGTCGACGCTCCGAACGCGAGCAGCTGCTACAATAGAACGCAATTTGAGGGCGATGGAGTTCGCCATGACCGGGCCGCTTTTGACCGGGTCTGATGGTGGCTTGCGGCGATCCTTCGGGGACTGCCGAGCGAGTTTGGAACGACTCCGTCGCGTGCCGCCACGCCGCGGAAGGGAGACGCCTTGCAACTCTTGCTGGTTGCTATCTTTGGCGCGGTGGGCACGCTCGCGCGCTACGGCCTCCAGGGTCTCGTGCACCTTCGCGCGGGCAGCGCTTTCCCCTACGGCACGCTGCTCGTCAATTTGACTGGCTGCTTCTTCCTCGGCTTGATCGGCCAGTTCACCATGAATCGCATGGTGCTGCCTGCGGACTGGCGCATGGCCATCACTGTCGGCTTCTTTGGAGGCTACACGACTTTCTCCAGCTTTGGCTGGGAAACGGCCAAAATGCTGGAAGACGGGGAGTGGCTCGGCGCAACAGCCTACGTGGGTGCGAGCGTGCTGGCAGGCCTGCTGTTGTCCGTGGCCGGCATCCGGCTCGCCAACAAATTCTAGTTGAGACGACGGTAGGGCCGGGATATATCGTGCCCTCTTAGAACGATGCGCGCGAGAATGTGTCATCCTGAGCTTATGCGGCGCGGTCGGGATCTCAACATTCGGGCTTACCGGTCGCAGATGGTGTTAGTGACGATAAAAGCGGGAATTTGGGCTAAATCTTCTTTCTTATTTAAGACTTAGAACTCGAAACTGAGACTCCCAAAATGCCACATCAAAAATTCGAGGGCGAACGCACCCTGATGCGCATCCACATCGGCGAGTCCGACAAATGGCACGGCAAGCCGCTCTACGAAGCCATTGTCGAAATGCTGCGCAAGGAAGGTTTCTCCGGTGCGACCGTTCTTCGCGGCGTCGCGGGCTACGGTGGCTCGAGCGTCTACCACACCGACAAAATCCTTCGCCTTTCCCAGGATCTGCCCATCGTTCTCGAGGTCATCGAGTCCACCGAGCGCATTGAACAACTCCTTCCCCGGCTGGACGAAATGGTGGATGGTGGCCTCATCACCTTGGAGAAAGTCCGCGTCATCCTTTACCGCCCCGCTAAAAGATAGCCGGGGAATCGCGATCCAACGCCGTCGGGCACGAAGCGCAAACCGCCGAGATCGCCTCGCTCTTCGGAGCTCTCGAGGTGAAAGTTGTGTAAACTGCCCCCTTATGTCCGAGGCCGCAGAGAAACAACCCTGGCTCAACCGCACCGTTCTGGGCGTTGGCCTCACCAGCCTGTTTAGCGACTGGAGCCACGAAACAGCCACGGCGGTTTTGCCTGCTTTTCTTGGAGCGATTGGCGCAGGGCCGGCCTGGCTCGGCGCCATCGAAGGCGTCGCCGACGGTCTCTCGAGTTTCGCGAAGCTCATCGCCGGGCATTACACCGACACGCTGAAGCGCCGTAAGCCGCTTGCTGTACTGGGCTACGCCGTAACGGCGCTATGCACGGCATCCTTCGGTCTCGCTTCTTGCGCCTACCAAGTGCTTCTCGGACGCGTCGGAGCCTGGCTTGGCCGCGGCGTGCGCTCCCCGGCGCGGAAAGCGCTTCTGGCCGCGGACGTTCCACCCAACGCCTACGGCCGCGCCTTCGGTCTCGAGCGCCTGATGGACACGCTCGGCGCCATCGTCGGCCCGCTCACCGCGCTCTGGCTTCTCCGTGTGACCGATCATTCCTATCGCAAGGTTTTTTTCTGGACGCTCCTTCCGGGCTTCGTCGCCGTGGCATGCTTCTGGTTGCTGGTGCGCGAACGGACCTTGACCACCCCCTCGCAACGTTCCCTCTTGCTCGGACTGAAGGCGCTCCCGATTCACTTCCGCCGCCTGCTTGTCGGCGTGGGGGTTTTCGGAGCCGGCGATTTCTCTCATTCATTGCTGATTCTTTACGCCTCGCGCATGCTTGCGCCCGTGCACGGCCTCAAGCACGCTGCCAGCCTCGCCGTCGGCCTCTACACCCTGCGTAACGTCTTCTACGCCGGCTCCGCGTATCTCAGCGGCTGGCTCAGTGATCACATCGCAAGCCGCAAGAGCGTCCTGGCCGCGGGCTATACGCTGGCGGGAGTCACCGCGATGCTCCTATCGACGGGAACGCATTCTTTAGCGCTGCTCGTCGTGATCTTCATTCTGGCTGGTCTCTACATTGGCACGGAGGAAGCCCTCGAAGACTCCCTCTCCGCGGAACTCGTGCCCCAGGAGCAGCACGGCATGGCCTTCGGTACTCTCGCCGCGGTCAATGCGGTCGGCGATTTCGTCTCGAGCCTTCTGGTGGGCTCTCTCTGGAGCGTTTTCAACGTGCAAACCGCCTTCGCCGCCTCCACGATTCTCTTCTTCGCCGGGGCCCTCCTGATCCTCCGCCTGCGCACCCACTCCTGATTTCACCTGATTTCCCCTTGCGAGTTACTGAGCCGCATGTTACTTTGGCGAACAAAAGGCGAATCTATTGCCTGGCTATGCAGGCTTTTGGAGGGTTTTTCATGCCGGAATCGCTGGCGGTGCAAAGAGCCAAAGAATGCAGTGCCATCGCGCGGGTCCACGAAGTGCTCGACGAGTTTGCCGCACGCGATCACAACCGCGAGATTCTCACCGCCATTCGTCACTTCCCCGCACGGGAAGCGCAATGGGCCGACTTTCCGGGGTGGGTGAACGGGAAGCTCCGTTCCGCTTATGCCGCAAAGGGTGTAAGCCGCCTTTACACACACCAAGCAGCCGCCGCCGAGGCGGTACACTCAGGAAGAAATGTTGTGATTGTCACGCCCACCGCTTCCGGCAAAACGCTTTGCTACAACCTGCCCGTCCTGAACGCAATTCTGGAAAACTCCGACACCCGCGCGCTGTATCTTTTCCCCACAAAAGCGCTCGCGCAGGATCAACTCGCAGAACTTTACGACCTCAACCAGCGGCTGGATCACGGTTTCGGCGTTTTCACCTACGACGGCGACACGCCTGGCGATGCCCGCAAAGCCATTCGCGAAAAAGGTCACGCGGTCCTGACCAATCCGGATATGCTGCACACGGGAATTCTTCCGCACCACACGCGTTGGACGCGGCTGTTCGAGAATCTGCGGTACATCGTTCTCGACGAACTGCACACCTACCGCGGCGTTTTCGGCAGCCATCTGTGCAATGTCCTTCGCCGGCTGCGCCGCATCGCGCGTTTTTACGGACGCGAGCCGCAATTCATTTGCTGCTCCGCGACCATCGCAAATCCCGGCGAACTGGCTTCTCGCCTCCTCGAATCCAAGGTTGCAGTCCTCGATTCCAACGGCGCGCCTGCCGCAGCGAAAACTTTTGTCTTCTACAATCCTCCGACGGTTAATCGAGCGCTGGGCATTCGCCGCAATTACATCAACGAATCGGCGCGAGTTGCACAGGAGTTTCTGAAGCACGAACTGCAAACGATCGTTTTTGCAAATTCCCGTCTGCACACAGAAATTCTTCTTACTTGCTTGCAGCGGGCGAACCCGCATCTGCCGGGAAAACCGGAAACCATTCGCGGCTACCGGGGCGGATACTTGCCAAACGAGCGGCGCGAAATCGAGCGCGGCCTGCGTGAAGGAAAAATCCGCGGCGTGGTCTCGACGAGCGCGCTCGAATTGGGCATCGACGTCGGTTCGCTCGACTCCGTGGTGATGGCGGGCTATCCCGGCACGATTTCGGCCACCTGGCAACGCGCGGGCCGCGCCGGGCGCCGCAGCGGAAGCTCCTGCGCCGTGCTGGTGGCTTCATCCGCGCCGCTCGATCAATTCATGGTGCGCCACCCGGATTACTTCTTCGGTCACACGCCCGAGCACGCCTTCATTCAGCCGGACAATCTGGAAATCCTCATCAATCACCTGAAATGCGCGGCTTTTGAATTGCCGATCGCCCCCCGTGAAAAGTTCGGCGACGTGGACCTTCCGGATCTTTGCGCGCGGCTTGCGGAGGCCGGGTTTCTGCATCTCGCGGGCGAGAATTATCACTGGACCCAGGAAGCCTATCCGGCCGACACCGTGAGCCTTCGCTCGGTCACAAGCGACAATTTCGTGATCATCGACATCAGCGGGGAACCGAACGTTGTCGGCGAAATTGACTTTCCGAGCGCACTGGTTTTCGTGCACGAAAAAGCGATTTATCTGCACGGCGGGCAGCAATACCACGTCGAGCATCTGGACTTCAAAGAACGCAAGGCCTACGTGAAGGGAGTCGCTGTCGATTATTACACCGACGCCGTGCGCTACACCCAGGTGCGCGTCCTCGAAGTCGCCGCCTCAGACCGGGGCAACCACCCTGCCCCGGCCACCCTGAGCGAGGCGAAGGCGCTCAGCGCAAGCCCACGGAGTGCATCGGCGCACTCCCATTCCCATGGGGACGTTCTGGTTCGCTCGCAGGTTGTGGGCTTCAAGAAAATCAAGTTCTTTACGAACGAAACCATCGGTGACGGCAAGCTGGAACTGCCCGAAAACGAAATGCACACGACGGCTTACTGGGTTACGCTGGAGCGCCCGATGCTCGAGTCGCTTCCCTTTTCCGTCAGCGAACGACAGTCGGGCATGTTGGGCTTGCTGCATGCGCTCGAGTGTGTCGCGACGCTGCTGTTGATGTGCGACCGGCGCGATCTAGCCACGGCCATCGGCGAGCGCCCGCCTGAGGCAGCCCCCGAAGACGGTCGAAGCGTGGCGGTGCGCATGGAGGAGGCTGTCTCCACAAATGCTCGCGAATTGTTCGAGCCGAATCTGTATCTCTATGATGCGTACCCGGGCGGCATCGGCTTCTCGGAACCGCTTTTTCGCGCGCACGACCTGCTGGTGCGCAAGACGCGCGAGCTGATTTCCTCCTGCGCATGCGAATGGGGATGCCCTTCCTGTGTTGGGCCACCGGGGGGTCTCGCGCCGCGCGCCAAGGAAGCGGCGCTGGCCATTCTCGACTGCTTGTGTGCCTAGATGCCTCGAACCGCCGACAGGTTTTCCCGGCTCAGAGCGCTCGAACCGGCGCGGCCAGCCGCCGCGCGGCCAGACAGGCCTGCTTTGCGCGCTCCCGATGAAGAAGATAGGCTTCTGCAACTCCTCGGCGCAGGCGTGGTGCGGAATCATTTCGGCGAGCATCTCGCGATTCGAAATTGGTATTCCACACCGGAATATGCTGAGCCGTCCGACGTCAGCCTGGAGCTTCTCTCGCGCACACGCGATGCGTCTCCTTCAAGAAAAACGCGAGCGACGCTCGGGGATCCATCGAGATGGCTCTTCCTCGATACGGAAACAACCGGTCTCGCGGGAGGAACCGGCACCTACGCCTTTCTCATCGGGCTCGGGTGGTGGGATGCCGGGGGATTCGAGGTCGAGCAGTTTTTTATGCGAGATTTCACGGAAGAATATTCGCTACTCCAGGAACTTGCGGTGCGCATCACCGAACGGCCCGTGCTTGTTACGTTTAATGGGAAATCGTTTGACTGGCCGCTGCTTGAAAACCGTTTTGCGATGACGCGCTCAATCGTGGCGCCCAAGCTGGCCGCGCATCTGGACCTGCTGCATCCCGCCCGCGCGCTGTGGAAGCTGCGGCTTGGCAGCGTGCGATTGATGGACCTCGAACGCCGCGTCCTCGATCGAGAGGGGCTGGGCTGGCACCGCAAAGATGATGTCGATTCCGCCCTGATCCCGCAGCATTACTTCGATTACTTGCGAGGCGGACCGCTGGCCCCGCTAGCCGGAGTTGTGCGCCACAACCAGATGGACCTGCGCGGGCTGGCAGCTCTGTTCGGAAAAATCAATGCCATGCTCTCCGACTCCGCGGGCCGCTTTGAGGAATACGAAAGCCTCGATCTGTTTGGACTCTCTCGTTTCTTCGAGCGCCGCGGAGATTCCTCGCGCGCTCAAATCGCCTGCGCGCAGGCCCTGGCTATCGGGCTGCCACGGGACGTTCGTGCCAGGGCACGGAAGGAACTTGCACGGATGGCCAAGCGGCGCGGCGAACACGAGCGCGCCGCCGCAATCTGGGAGGAAATGGTTGCGGACTCCCAGGATGAAGTTCACGCGTGTGAACAGCTGGCTATCTATTACGAACGCCGGGCCAAAGATTTCCCGCGCGCTCTGGAATACGCAAAAGTCGGACTTGCCAAACTCAGGCGCGAGCGCACTGCCTGTTTCGGCAATTCACACGATCCCTATCTGGCATCCAGGTTCGCGCGGCAGGAGAAACGCTTTATCGAGCGGTCGGCGAGGCTGGAAAGAAAAGCGCCGCCGCGGTCTTCGCGGGCACCGCGCCGGGGTGCTCCGGGGGCGGCGGAGCCGAAGGCCAATCGAGCGCTTTGGTGAAAGCATCAAAAAGCCTGCGCGTCGCGCCTTCGAGGGTTACGCAACTGTCGCCAAAACAGTAGAGGAAAGCGCCGCCGTCGGGTGTGTCGAACTGGAAGAAGTTCGGGCGCCGCATCAGATTGGAGCGCTCCGAATGTTTTTTCTCCAGTGCTTCGGAATACTGCCCGAAGAAACGGTCTGCGTGCATTTCGCTATCGAGGTGCAGGCGGGTCACGAGCATCAGCTTCTTGGTCTCTTTTTGCTCATAGGTCGCGTAACGGTCGCCATCCCATGCGGCGGCCAAGGCCTTGGCGCGGTCGTCATCCAGAAATGGTTTCAGAACTTCTTTCCAGCCAAATTCGCCCAGGATGTTCTCATCGAGCTTGGCCCAATCCTTGCCAAGCATCTTTTCAAACGACGGGAGCGAAACCGTCGAAGGAGTCCTGCCGGATTTGTACAAGCCAGGGTGCAAGATCTGTTGCGTGGAGACCGGAGGCTTTTCAAAAACACCGGATAGCACCGGCCAACCGCTGTTCTTCAGTATCGCCGCCGAGAAATTCAGCCCGCTGATGTAAGGAAAGATCAGCGCGTCTTTAAGAAAGGGCGGCGCGCTCTTGAGCGTCGGCGTGCTCTCCAGTTCGCCGAGCAGCATCGACGGATCGAACTCCGGCAGGTCTTTGAGCGAGCGGCCGGTCCCGAGCATCAGGTAGTCCACCATGGCGGCCATGGCGCTGCCTTCAAGCACGGCGTCACGCGCGAGTTCCGCGTCTTCATTGGGACGCGCCGCACGGCTCCACGCTTCGATGTGGAAATGCTGGTCCTCGAGCGCATGGGTCAATTCATGGGCCATGACCATACGCTGGTCACCGGGCGGGCTCCAATCAGCAATGTAAAACTCCTGGGCCCTGGGATCATAGAGCCCTTCGACCTGCTCGGTAAGCACGTTGACCATGAAAGTATCCAGGTCAAACCCCCTGGGGAGCAGACCAAAGGCTTCGGCGGTACGCGCGTCTGCGTAACGCTCGGCGGGATTCTTTTCCTCGTTCATCTGCTTAATCACATAGGCGCGAATTTCCTCGCGGGAGCGCAGAGATTTCTTTAGCGGAGTGATCAGTTTCAGGCCGGTGATTTCGCTCATCTCCTGGAGCACTTCGTCGGCGGCAGCGAGGAAGGCGACGTCGCTTGCCGATTTGGAAGCCGCATGAGAGGCAGCGGGAGAGCTGTCCTGGCCACGTGTTTGTGCTGCGCCAAAACTGCAGCCAAGACCAAGAACCAGAGCCAGCAGGGCGCCCTGCGCCCGTTTTCCTAGCGAGTCCATATCTCCAGCAGAATAGCAGAATCAGAATTTCTGTGCCGCTCGGGCCTGAAAGCGGGCGGCAGAACTGCCACTACGAGCGAGCCCCTAACCGTCCAAGTTGAAAGGAACCCAAAGCGGATTTTTTCCGACTTTTTAGCACCCAGGCAATTCTGTGGTGCCCTGAGCAGTGCGTGGCCACCTGGTAGGGGGGAAAGCTGACGCAACCGGGGCTTCGTCTGAGGCAAGCCGGCGAAAAACTGGGGCGCCCGGATTTCATTCTCCCACATCAGCCGGCTGGCGGACATTGAGAATCTATGTCGTGTGTCGGCCAGGTTGCGGGGATTGTCACGCGTCCGAATGGGCCGAGGTACACGCCTCGTGGAGAATCTCCAAGAGAGCCCGAAGATTAGAGAAAAAGAGTTCCTTGAGATAATCGGGGGCGTTTTCGGGCAGGAGGACGCGGTAAGGTTCCAGTTGCCGCCAGTGTGAAACGACGGCTGCGAGCCCTCCTTCCATGGCCGAAAGACAATCGCGCAAATCTTCCAGTTGTTTCTCTAGCGGCATTTCCAAGATCCGCTCGAAAATTTGCTCGTGACATAACTCCAGGGCTTGATGCACGGCTCCCTCCGGGTACAGCGCCGCCAACCCCTGGTGCTCATACCGGCCGCTCGCTAGATCCCGCAGGGAAGCCACGTAGACGAGCCTTGCGAACGCTCCCTCAATTCCCGCCAGCGTATTCAGAGTAAAGTCCTGAACCACTCTGCGGGCCTGCTGAAGTTTACTCAGTGTTTCCATAGGCCCTGCTGTTCCGAAATCAGAACATTTTCCGACTCTTCCAACCCCTGCGAGAACCCTCAGTGTGCGAGTCGAGGAGGGTCCCTTTATGAGGAAAACGAGTGATCCTGTCGATTCTTTTGCTTTTGACTGCCTTTATCGTACTGCCCGGGTCGAGTATTGGCAAAGACAATGCAAGTAAATTTAAGTAGACTTAAGGAAGACTTAAGGAAACCTAAGTAAACCTGCTGTAGCTGACGGCAACCCGTTGCCGCCACTGCCGCCGCCCCCCCAAGCCCCAGCGATGCTGAACGCGTACCTGCCGTGACGCTCGCTTGAGGGAGTTCGCTTGCCCGAATGCTATCGCTCGAGTAAATTTCGGACATTACCGGGCGCGTACGAACTATCTGTTTGCCGGGAAGCAGCGGGATGGTACTATGCGCCGCAATGTCCGAAATTGGCACTCTCGAACAAGTCCTGTGGGGCTTGAGTTTCTCCTTTAATTTAGCTCTGGTCTTTTTGCTCTTGTACCGCAAGAACTACCGCCTCTATCCCTGCTTTCTCCTCTACGCTCTGCTGAATCTTTTTCAAGCCGTAATCATTTTCGCAAGCCTACAGCGATGGAGTTTTGGTTCGGCCACTTTGTACAAAATAGCCTGGGGAACCCAGGGCATGGTAGTCCTAGCGCGGGCCGTTTCCGTGGCCGAGGTTTGTCGGCATGTGCTGGCGAAGTACCGGGGAATCTGGGGGTTGGGTTGGCGGCTGTCGGTTGCGGTGGCTGCCCTAGTCCTAGCGTACTCCTGGGCGGTTGCGGCAAATCATTGGCAGTTGTTCGTTTTGACTGCGGATCGCAGTATCGAGCTGGCGATAGCAGTTGCCATCCTTGCGCTGCTGGTGTTTGCTCGCTACTACCAGGTTGTTATCGAGCCGGCAGCTCGCTTTCTAGCCATTGGCTTTTTCCTCTACTCTTGCTCCCAGGTTCTGAATGACAGCATCTTGGAGCGTTGGTTGCAGCAATACGCGACCTTCTGGAACCTACTCGGAGCAATCACCTTTCTTACGAGCGCGCTGCTGTGGGGGTGGGCCTTGCGTCTCGATCCGCAAAAGGCACGGTCGCAACCGCAACTGCTTCCGGAAGATCATTATCGTTTGCTGTCTCCCGCGATCAACGCTCGCTTGAAGGCTCTCGACGAGCAATTGGGCCATTTCTGGCGCGCTGAGGGAGAAAAGACTTGAGCCTCGCTTTCTACGTTTTCCTCGCAATCCTCGCGCTTCTCTTTGTCGTATTCGTTTGGTCGCTGCGAAACCCAAAGGGCCATACCGTCCCTTCCCCATCCTCCGCGATTCCCCAAGACCTTCAGGGGAGCCATGTCACGCACTTGCCGCAGATCCGGCGAGCGCTGGCGCCTGCGGACTTGGAGTTTGCTTCGAAAAGAATCCCTCGGGAGGCGTTGCGGCGAATGCAGAGAGAGCGCCGGAACGTCGCCCTGGCTTACCTTTCTGCTTTGCAGGCGGAACTCCAAAGGCTTCTGCGCACCGCGAGAATTGTCGCGGCGCTCTCCCCGGCAGTCGCCGGCGGGCAAGAACTGGAAAGAGTAGTTTTGACGTGGAACTTCCTGTGGCGATATCGGGTGATTCGCCTAAGCGTGTGGGCCGGTTTCACACCACTCCCGCAAATCAGTGATCTCAGCGATTTGCTCAGCGGCTACAGTGTTCGCTTGGAAGAAACCATGAGAAAGCTGGCCGAGCGCGCCGCGATGGTAGCGGAAATGGTCTCATCGCCCGATCGGCGCCGCATCGATCCTATTTAGAAGCAGTTCATCCACCGCGGCCAGCAGTTCGCTCACTTTGAAGGGTTTCTGCAGAATCCGCGTACTGCTTTGGCCGATTCTTTCCGCGGCCTCACCCGCAGGCGCAACCGCACACATCCAGATCAACTTTCGAGAAAGAACGGGCTTATGCTGAGCCAGCCAACTCTCCAGACCACCCCCATTGGAAGAGTCCGCTAGCTGAAAGTCGGCAACAATCAAGTCAAGGTCCTGCCGTTCGAGCACAGCGCGCGCCTCCTCCAGGTTCCTGGCCGCGTGGACGTGATGATCGCGGCCGCGCAAGAAGGTACTCACGGCTTCCAGAACGGACTCGTCGTGATCCAGCAAGAGGATGTGCGCGCTCCTTCCAGGATCGGGATTGGGCGAGTCCAATTGAGAACCCGATGGCGCGACAGACTGACACGGCAGTTCGATAGTGAAGCAAGCCCCTCCCGCGGGCCCGTTCCGCACACGAATCGTTCCTCCGTGCTCCGTAACAATCCCGTAACAGATGCTCAAGCCGAGGCCGGTTCCTTTTCCAACTGGCTTTGTCGTGTAGAACGGATCAAAAACACGAGAGGGGTCCTTCACTCCGGGGCCGCTGTCGGTGAATTCGATGATCAGCCGCTCGCCCTCCATTGCGGTGCGAACCCAAAGATCACCTTCTGTCGAGCGCTCCAAGATGGCGTCAGCGGCGTTGTTCACCATGTTTAGAAAGACCTGCTGCAACTGATGAGGGTCGGCCGCCGTCACCGGGAGATCGCTCGCCAGATCCAGGTGAACACGAATATTGTTCATGCGCAAATCGTAATCCCGCAGCGCGAGAGTTTCCTCAAGAGTCTGATTCATCTTCACGGGAATTCGCTCGGGCTTGTGCTGGCGGGCGAAGCTCAGGAGATTTTGCACGATGCGGTGGGTACGTTGCGCTTGCTTGTACAGTTTTTCCGAATATTCGACGCCTTGCGGCCCCAATTGCCCGCTGGAGGTCAGCAGCTGGCTATATCCAAGAATGGCGGTAAGCGGATTGTTCAGCTCATGGGCGACACCCGAGATGAGCTGACCCACCGCGGCAAGTCTTTCGCTGTGAAGCAATTGTTCCTGTGTCCGGCGGAGGTTTTCGTAAGCCTGGCGAGTTTCTTCGTAGAGGATAGAACGATCGATCGCACTGGAAATCTGACTGCCGACGGCAATGAGCAAGTTCACGTCGGCTGGGGAAAACTCGCGCGGAGTGCGCGTTCCCACGACGAGACCGCCGATCACGCGGTCCTTGGACCAGAGAATCACAATGTAAGCGGTGGCAATTCCTTCTTTGATTTGCGCATCGCGAAAAACCGCCGGCAGCGGGAGGCCCTGAGCGGAGATAAAGGTTGCATGCGCGTCCTTGATATGCTGCAGCAACTCCGGCTTCACGGAAACCGCGGGAAAATGGCGCGAGTATTCGGAGCGATGGCCGGCGGCCGCCACGCGCCGCAAATTTGTGCCGCTCGCATCAAAGAGGTAAAGCGAGGTGGCGTCGAGGCTGAAAAGCTCGGCCATCTGGCGTAGCGTGCGGTGCAACGAATCGGTAAGATCCAGCGATTCCGTAAGTGTTTGGGCGATGGAATTCAGCACCATGAGCTCGCGGTTGCGCCTGCGGATTTCCAGTTCCGCCTGCTTGCGTTCGGTGATGTCCTGAAGGAATCCCTGGTAAGCAGTGACGTTTCCGCCGGCGTCCCGCACGGTGATGGAGGACTCCAGCATGGTGCGCACTTCGCCGTCTTTGCGCCGCATTTCAAATTCGAAGTCCGCCACCGCGCCGTGCTCGTTTAGGAGTCGCTTGAGTCGCTCCCGGTCGGCAGGATTTTTATAGAACGCCCCCGGAATGTCGATGGCCATTAACTCGTCGCGGCTCTCATAGCCCGACATCCGCAACAAAGCGTCGTTAAAGTCAAGAAACCGGCCTTGTGGCGTGGAAATGAACACGCCTTCCTGTACGTTGGAGACGAGCGTTCGATATTTCTCTTCTGCGCGCTTTCGCTCGGTAATGTCTTTCAGGACATGGACGGTGCCAAGGACCCGTCCGCTGGGATCGGCGAAACTCGAGTTGGACGCGAGAAAATATCCGGGAAGCCACGGGTCTGGATTGTCTCCCTCGCCGGCAACTCCCTCGCAATACGCGCAAACCTTGTAGGCCGCGTTTTTGACAGGAAGAAGCTCAGCAACACTCCAACCGACCATAGCCTCGCGTTCGCGGCCCAGCAATTGACGCAGTCGCTGGTTGCTCCGCAAGATGCGCCCCTGGGCATCGTGAACCAGGATGGGGTCACCGATAGAGTCGAACGTGTATTCCCACTGGCGGCGCACGGTGGCAACCTCCTCAAACAAACGAACATTTTCCAGCGTCATCCCGAGCAGGTTGGCCATATTCACGAGATAGGAAAGTTCGCCGGGAGCGAAGCGCCGGCGTTCGGTAGCGCCGATGGCAATGATACCCAAAGCCCCATTTTCCCCGGGAAGCGCAAGCGTCACCAGCGACTTCAACCCTGCTTCGTCCAGCCGTTTTTGCGCAGCCGGATCCCACTCATCTTGCGATTCCAGGAATTGACATTCTTCTTTCAATACACGCTGGGCCCAAGGTTCCGAGGCGGAAACCTTGCTGTACTTCGCAAGAAACTGCGGTTCGTAGCCCACCGAAGAGCGGGCTACCAGTTGCGCATCCTTGCCCTCTCCCTCCTTGAGGCAAACGATGCCGTGGGTGGCGTCTAAACTTCCCACCAACTGCGTCAGCACCTGGTCGATTACGTCCTGCACGGAAAGAGTCTGCGTGGTAGCCGCGGTCAGGAGCGACAACCGGCGCATCTTATCGTTTAACTCTTCACTTCGTGTCCGCTCACTCTCGAGAACCACAACCACCATAGCAATGCCCAGGGCTACTCCCAGAATGTGATCGAAGGAGATGCGCAACAAAAAGTAGGGATGCTGCGGCCAGTGCGGCCGATCGAGGCCATGCAGACCAAGGAGGAGAAACGCACCCGCAAGAAGCTGCAAACCGTGCCCTCTCCGTGTGGACGGGGATCGCAAAAGCAGGAAACCGGCGGCCAGGCAAACGATGCTTTCCACAATAGCGGTTCCCCAGTGCACGGAGGCAAATCGCTGGGGTCCGCTTCTTTCCACGTAATAAACCACTGCCAGAACGAAAGTGATAACCGGGAGCGCCAAATACCGCCGGTCGGGACTGGCCACACGATTTACTGCGGCCACCAAGAAAAGCAGTACCGCGGCGGTGTGAGTCACCAGACAAGCTAGATGTAATCCAGCCAGCGGCCGCGCAAGGAAAATCACTTCAAAGACCGCCGAAAACGTGAAGCAGAACCACCCGGCATGCCAGAAGCGGAAATAACCTCCAGGCTGTTCGCGGCGGAAAAGCGGAAAAAGTACCAGAAGAATGACGAAGGCACTGGCTTCGAAGAAAGCGATCCCGAGCAGGCCTTGGTTCTCCAACACGATGCGCCGCCTTCCGGCTGGACGTGCCATCACTAAGGTGCTCAAGGTGCCCGAATCATGGGCGGACGGCGAGAAACTTTGGATGGACGGCCTGTTTGACGCTAACATGCTATTTCCCGACAGGGCAAGCAGCCGGACAGCAAGGTGTGCCGTCACTTATAATGTGTGCTTGGAGCTGACCGGGTTGGACACTGAGAACATACTTGTCGTGGACGACGAAGAAGCGATTCGAGAAGTCGTTTCGACGATGCTCGAATCCAAAGGCTACCGCTGCACGGTGGCGCACAACGGCCGCGTTGCGCAAGAACACATCAAACGCACCACTCCCGACCTGATTTTGAGCGACATGATCATGCCGGAGATGGATGGCATCAAGCTTCTGGAATGGGTGCGTGAGTTTGACCCCGACGTGCCCGTCATTATGGTCACGGCGATCCACGACATCTCCACGGCGCTCGAAGCCATCCGTCGCGGCGCCTACGACTACATCTTGAAGCCTTTTGAAAAGGACCAGCTTTTCCTGGGCGTGGGCCGCGCGCTGCAGCATCGTCGGCTCGTCAACGAAAACCGAAAATATCAACGCGATCTCGAGCAGCAGGTGGAAGATCGCACCGCGCGGCTCCAAGAGGCTCTCGACCAGCTCGAACAGTCTTACGACGACACTTTGGAGGCCCTTGGCAGCGCGCTGGACTTGAAGGACGCGGAAACCGAGGGCCATTGCCAGCGTGTTACCGCGTTCTGCATCTCCGTTGCAAAGACCATGCCGGTTCCGGATACCTATTTGCCGATTCTGGCCCGTGCCGCGTTTCTCCACGATATCGGCAAGATGGCCATTCCCGATGGCATCCTGCGAAAGCCCGGCCCGCTTACCGACGAGGAAAAAAAAATCATGCGCACACACTGCGAAATCGGCTACAACATGCTGATTCGCATCCCATTTCTTCGCGATGCCGCGGAAATTGTGCTCGCGCACCAGGAGTTTTTTGACGGCTCTGGCTATCCCAGGGGCCTGCGAGGTGATCAGATTCCGCTGGGGGCGCGTATCTTCACCATCGCCGACTCGCTCGATGCCATGATCAGCGACCGGCCGTATCGGCGGGCACTCCCGATGCCACACGCCCGGGAGGAAATCAGGCGATGCTCCGGCAGCCAGTTCGATCCGGAGGTAGTGAAAGTTTTCCTGTCCATCCCGGAGCAGCATTGGATTGAATTGCGCGAACACCTTGGTTCCCCGTTCCGGTTGGCACACCTCCGGAACCTATAGCGCCGGGAGCAGCAAAAAAATCCGAATGCTCATCTGCCCCGGCTTGCATCGAATCCGGGGGCATCGTACTATCTGGCCCTAGAAGGAGCTTCATGGCTCTCGTTCCCATCAAAACTGCTTCGGAAACCGGCTATTGCGATTGCATCTGCGGCTGCTACGAACTGGCCAGCCTGCGCGATGAAGACACGGGCAAGGGCTATTGCCCCGCGTGCGGGAAGGATCATCTTGGGCTCAACACGGGCATTGGCCTGCCGAATCCCGCTCCCGCCAAAGTCTCGGCAAATGCGCCGGGAAACAGTAGGTCCGCCCGCATGCCGGCCCCCGCCGATCCCCCCGGCCGCTTGCGCTGAGCCGCCCCTCTGATCTCTACGATTTGGTAATCCTGTGGTACGCGCAATCGGGGTACAAACTGGCTCCTCAGTTCACTCTGCACCGGCTTTGGTACACACAAAAATGCTCCACGTCGTTCGAGGACCTTCTGCGATCTTTGCGAACCGCTACTTGGCGAGAAAGGATTTTTGAAGACCCTGCCTTGGATGCGCCTACGCGAAAAATCCTGAAACCCCTTGTGGAATGGGCGAAAGTGGTCGCATAAAATGGAAAACTCTAGGCTAGCGGCTCATATTCAAAGTCGCCGAAGAAAAAAAGCTTGTTGCTTGAATATTGGGCCCCCAAAGTTGCCGCCAAAACGGTTGTCATCAAATCTCGGCACGGTGGTAAGGCCGCTCAGTTTCTGCAAAGTATCGAGGGCGTTATAATTTCGGTTCTGGTTATAGACATAAGCGAGCCCGTGAAATTCATTTGTACCGCTCTGGACGATGGTATTGAATTGCCCGCCCGAGGAGTGGCCGAATTCCGGTGAGAACTGGTTCTGCAGCACGGAAAACTCGGCGACGGCGTCGTTGGGCACGGTGACCAGAGTCCCGGTGACGCTCGTGTCGTTGTTGTCCACGCCTTCGATCGTGAAGTTGTTATTTTCGCGGACGCTGGCCGCCGACCGAAGGCCCGCTTCCCACCCCCACGCCACCGCTCGTTGCAACCCCGAATCGAGCAGGGAGAGATTCAGAACGCCGCTTCCAATGGTTGCGGAAGGTAAATCCTCAACTTGTTGCGAGGTAAAGTCATTGGTTACCTGAGCCGTGGTGGTATCCAAAAGGCTGCGCGGCGCCGGAAACCTCGATGGTGTTGGCTACGCTTTTTACCTCAAGAGTAATGGGCAGGGTGACGGTCTTGTTCAGCTCAACTCGGAGTCCGTTAATGGTTGTGGTGGCGAAGTTCGTAGCCGAAGCAGAAACGTTGTAAGCCCCTACGGGCAGGTTGGTGAAGCGGTATTCGCCGGTGTCATTGCCTTTCGTCGCGTACTTGACGCCGGTTTCGACGTTCACCGCCTCGATCGAGGCGCCCTGAACCGCCGCGCCCGACTTATCGAGCACCGTCCCCACCAAGTCTCCGCTGATAACCTGCGCGTCTCCCTCCCTAACCAGAATGCAACTAAGGACGAGAATCATTAAATTAAACACAACCCATGGAAAATGATCAAATGCTTGCTCTTCACTGACCCCTCCTGCCCCCCGACCTTGGGACAAGTAAAGCGAGCGAGCCCAAATGAGACGACTTGCTTCCTCAAACGCCCACGAGCCGGAGAATCTCCATGCGGCGACATGCAAGTTACCTTCCAGGCGCACTTGTCACGATTCGAAACAAAACCTTCGCTAACCTGCTGATTCCGTCGGCGGTACTAAAACCGTGTTTATATTTTTAGAAACATGTGATTCCATAAAGCGTATCTAAATTCCGTATCGCGAACCAAAGGTAAAAAGATTAGCAGACCAATCTCGAGCTCGCTTCGAGGCTGCCGCCTGATGGAAAAGTCCTACGCTGGAAGCCCGACCTTGTGCAAACGGAACTTCCCGACAAGCAAACTCACAACCAAATATCCTTCCGAGGAAAAATCATGGAAAGGCCCGGTGAACGTAGGCGTCCTGTTCCTCGAGCAAGGTCAGCGCAAGATCCTCATCGGAATGCGTCGCGGGCACGCACAGCAACGGCGTACCAGCCGCCTTCCAGCTCCACACGGCTAGAGAGAAACGTTTTGCGAGGCTACTACGATACCATCTGCGGCTGCTACGAACTGGCCAGCTTGCGCGATGAAGAAACGGCTGCGCGACGACGCAGGAAGACAAAGGCTATTGCGGCATAACAGGAGGGATCATCTTGGGCTCAACGCGGGCATCGGCCCGCGGAATCCTGCTCCCGCCAAAGGCTCGACAAATGCGCCGCGAAACAGTAGGTCCGCCCCCATGCCTGCCCCCGCCGATCCCCTCGGCCGCTTACGATAAGTGACTCTCCGTCCGCACATCCCACGGCCACTTAGGGTTTTGGATGTTCTTTCGGGTTGCTGATAGTTTCGTTGTGCTCGATTGAAAACAATAGATACTTGTTGAAGTCGTGTCGCCTATGGATCCTATGCCCTTTCGTTTGCATATAAATCTCTGCCCGGATGGGCAGCCAGAGATCCAAGCTGTTCTTTTGAAATCTAACCGGGCCGTACTCAATATCCGTATGCTGCGCGTAGAGACCAGCTTCTTTCAATGGCTCCCGAATATCAGTTTGTAAACGAACCACCTCATAGTTTGTAGCGTCAATCCACGCTCTTCCTTTCAAAGGAACCGGAAAGCGTTTCCCGTTCAGATAGTGAACCTGCATGCGGCTTGCAACATCTCTCTTTTGCTGGAAGTGAATCTGCCAGGCGAACCCTGGCCCCTGGCGCGCCAGCCCTTCGCATTGCATTTCAAAATCGTTTTGATAGTACGGATGAAACAAGAAGACTTGCGAGGGTAGCCCCTTTGTTGCAAGGTGATCGGGAAAAACGTTAGGATCTTCTGTCCCGTTACGGTACTCCTCCACATTTAAGAAGCCATAGCGCGTTTCACGAATTGATACGACATATGCGAACGTCACCTTGGATGCTCGCAAGGCGACTCCTCTTTCGTTGACGCTCTGATGTTCGATCGTTTCGTCCGCTGAAAAACGGTCTAAAGTGTAAGGCAAAAGTTGCAGTTCGTGACCGGCTTTCTCCAGAACGTCATTCAGGTCACAAGAGGCCCCTGGTTCGACAGGAGCAGGTGTGTCGTCCACGTTGGGTGGTACCCAGTGTTCCACAACCGGGCTGATGTCAGGCGGTGCCAAGTCACTCGCCGCCTTTTCAAAGTCGCTTCCAGCAATCGCGAAACGATCTGCCTTGCTTTCTATCTGGCCCAAGAGTTTCCGGGCTGTCTCTGCGTGGCTTTGATCCAGTTTCGCTGCAAGGTATCTCTTCAAAGCTTCCACTGCCTCTGCCCTGCGATCCTGCACTGCAAGGGCCTGTGCTAACACAATCGAGATGCTGCCCGCGCCTTCTCCCCCCAACTCCCAGGCCCGTTCGGCGTGAGATACAGCTTCTGCGTACTTCCCCAGCCGGAACGCTGCTGACGCTACTAAGCTGTGGGCCTTCCATGAATTTGGGTTGAGTTGCAAGAGCTGCCTCCCCAACTCATCGGCTTCGGTGTAATTGCCCTTCAGGAGATTCGACTGGCCCAAGGCATAAACAGCAACCTGCTGCGTCGGGTCAAACGAAAGCGCCTTTTCCCAGTATTGCCGGGCCTCCTGGGGATTACCTTTTTTTTCAGCGGCTAGACCCATCACGTACAGCGCCGCTGGATGATTCGGCGACTTTTTTAGTACGAGCTTAAGAGCTTTCTGGGCAGCATCCAACCGGTTTGCCTTCAGAGCCGCAATGCCTTTGTCGAGCTCTTTTTGCACCTCCGGCGCGAGCAGCGGAGTATGGTAGTAGATAATCGGGGCGCTTCCAGCAGCTGCAGGCACCATGGAGACATTGACAACATTGTCCCCCACCGAGGGATCGATTATTGTGTCCTCTCTTGTCTTCCAGAAGCCCGACGCTTCCACTTCAATGTAATACTGCCCGGGCGCAAGCTGGGTAAAGAGGGCCCGCGTGCCCTTCGTCGTAGCAGTTGATATCGGCAGTCCAGACGAAGCGTATAGCGTCACCACGGCGGCGGACTTTAGCGGCGCGCCGTCAGGGCCAAGCACCTGAACGTCTAAGTTCAAGATAAAATTTGCGCTAACGAACGTGCTCTGACCCAGCCTGCCACCCATCTCTGGTGTGGGCGTCTGCGCAAGGGTACCTATGACCAACGTCGAAAAGCTCAGGGAAACGCGAGTAAGCTTTGTAAATATTGTGTATTTGCACGTTCGCGTGATCATGAAGTTGCAACTCCCTCGACTAATGACAAACCCTTCAGATTCTTAAGAGGAAGGCTACCCTGCACGCGAAGTCTTCAGGAACACTCTAGGCTTTTATAGCGCTCCTGGGAAATGTCTTTCTATTCCATTAGCTTACGCTAATCAAAAGTTGAAGCTTGCGCTCAGCTGCGTGATGCGCGCCGGAATTCGGGTTGTAGTCACACGGCCAAAGAGCGAGCTGTTGACATTGCCAGAAGGATTGCTGAACTGCGCATGGTTGAATGCATTGAACAGATCCACGCGAAGTTGGAGCTTCATTTTTTCGGTGATGTTGGTGTCTTTGTAGAAGGATAGGTCGGTATTGTTGATTCCAGGCCCGTGGAACACATTGCGGCCAGCTGTCCCTACTGTACCAAACGCGTTGTGCTTATAGCTAGCCGGATCAAAGTAGTAGTTCCCGGCGTGGTTCACTCCCGCCGCGTTGGGTAGGTTCCCGACGTTTCGTGGGTTCGAGAAGATCGTCGCGGTTTTCACAAAGTCCGGACGATCCCAGCACCCAAAAAAGCTGGCGAACGGCGTGCATTGCAGCGACCGGAAAGAAGAGTCGGTCAAGCCTATTGGGAAGCCGGCCTGCAGTGAGGTCACACCCGCAAACGTCCATCCCTTCGTGACGCTGCTTGGCAGGTGGTGAAAGCCCCAGTCGGGGATCTGGTACAAGTATTCTGCCGCCAAGCGGTGCCGAGCATCGAAAGCCGAATTGCCGTAGGTTAACTTAAAGTTGCTTGGAACAATCAGTCCATTCGTTCCGCCACCCTCGAGACTCGAGCCATTGTCCAGACCATGAGAGTAAGTGTAGGCCGCACGTACACTAAGGCCATGCGAAAGCGACTTTTCTACAGTCGCTTGAAGAGAATTGTAGTTCGAACTCAAGAAAGTGGACTGTGCACCCAGAGAGGCAAAAATTGATGCATCGGCAAGCGTGCCTACACCCGGGAAGCCGAATTCTCCGGCGCGGCCTGCCTGGCAACCAGGAGTCGCCAGGCAGACGGTTGCGTTGTAGGGGTTTTGTTCGTGCCGACCCTCCAGACGTCGTCCTTGAGCCCCCACGTAGCCAACCGTAGCCAAGATGGAAGGCGAGACCTGATATTGTAGAGACAGTTGGGTATTCATTGCGTACTGAACGTTAAACGCCGGGTCCACGATATTGAGAGACATGGGCTCAAAGAAGTTGGCGAAATCCACCGGTGTGCCAGCCGCAGGCGGCGTGTACGGATATTTCTGTGTTACGCAGCCTGCGCCGTTGACTGTACAAAACGGAGTGGCAAAACCGGGACTGCCGAAAACCGGAAAGTCACCGGCCCCTAGATCGGCTAGTGCAAACGGCGGAGCAAGCAAGTTCTGGAGCGTCTGTTCTTCCTCAGCGTTGTTGTAATAGATGCCCCAGCCAGTCCGAACCGTCAACCTCCTCGTGGGGTTCCATGCAAACCCAATGCGCGGAGCAAAATTGTTGTAGTGCGTTCTATAGCCCGCCGAAGTGATCCCTTGGTCGCCCGGGAAGACCAGTCCCGTCGGGGCCGTAGGGAAGACTGTTGACTGCTGATTCAGTCGGAAGGCGTTGATCGCCACGCCATGATTGAAGTGGTCCGTCAGCGGCGTGTCGATTTGCCAACCAATCCCATAAGTGAACGTCAGGTTGGGACGCAGTCTCCATTGATCCTGAATGAAGGAGTAATACTCCCAGGCGCTTGCATCAATGAAGCTGCCGCTCGATTGACCATAGGTGTCTGGAATGCCAAGCAAGAAGTCCGAGCCTGGATTGCCAGTGGAGAATGGGCCGCTCCCCGAAAACCCAAACGCACCGTTGTTTTCGAAGCCGAAGGGATTCGCAACGTGGCCCCGGCGAATGTCCACGCCCCATTTGTAAGCGTGCTTGCCCGTGGTGTAGGAAACATTGTCGAGAAGCTGGCCTGTATCATCAATCCGGGGCTGCGGACCGTTGTCGGAAAAGCCCAGCGTAAAGAGTCCCGTAACGTCGATTCGCGGTGCACTCTGAGACTTGGTGATCTGAGGGACGATCCCTGTAAATCCTAAGCTCGAAGGTGCAACAACATTGGAAGGCTCAACAGCATCGAAGTTGAATCTGTTGTACCCGACCTTCAGCTCGTTGAGCATGTGCTCGTTAAAGATGTGCGTTTCGCTGACTGTATATTGATAGATCTTTGTTTTCGAAAACTGTCCAAATCCCGGCAGTGGTGTTGTCGTCCCCGGGAGGAAGGGCAACGTATCAAGTGTCGCAGCCCTTTGGAGAAACAAGTAAAAGAATAAGTTGTCCTTTGAGCTGAGGTTGTAATCGACGCGCCCAAGATATTGATTGGGATTGGTGGTAATGAGCTCGGAATACTGGTATGCAGTCCCGCCAACCGGGTTCGGCGAAGGGATGTACTTGTTCAGCAAATTTGCCGAAGGCGCAGAAAAATCAACGGTGGGAATGTGGTTTGTGGGAAAGAGCGTTGCATAAGGCGTTCCCTGTGGATGCACAACCCCATCCTCCCCCGTCAAGGGAAATGGCGATGTTCCAGTCAAAGCCCCGGCGCCAGTAAAATCACCCCCCCGCTGCGCCGGAGTGAAAACCTGTGAGTTCTGCGCGACTCCCTGGAATTGACGCGTCCCTTGGTAAGAGAAGAAGCCGAAGAGCTTGTTCCTGACAATGGGACCACCTAGGGTTCCGCCGAACTGGTTCTGATGAAAGGGGGGCACCGTCGTTGAAAAGAAGTTCTTGGCGTTCATGAACGTATCGCGATAGAACTCGAACGCGCTACCATGGAATTGATTGGTCCCCGACTTCGTGGTCACCATCAAAGTTCCGCCGGAGTTTCTCCCATATTCAGGATTGAGAGTACTATCCACTACTTTGACTTCCTGAATCGCATCCGGGTTGATCGCATTGGCAATCGGTGTGTTCAATGGCAGGTCGTTCGAGTCTGTGCCATTGACAGTATAGTTGTTGGACTGGGTCCGGCTGCCGTTGGTCGAGAAGTTGTTGGTGAAGCGATCGTTTGAAGCCACAACGCCGGGCAGGGTGGTCTGCAGGTTGATCCACGCGCGGTTCAACAACGGGAAATCCTTGAGCTCCGCTGCCGCAAGTTCACCACCCAACTGGATTGTAGTGGTATCCGCCTGCAGCTTCGCCGCGGTCACTTCGACAGTGGCAGACATTTCACCGACTTCAAGCGTTGCTGAAACCACAAAGGTCGCGGCCGATTCTAGCCGGATGCCCGTCTGCTTGTACGTCCGGAAGCCGGCTTTCGAGACGGTGACGGCATAGTTCCCTGCCGGAAGGTTGGGCGCGATAAACGAACCGTCCCCCGTTGACGTCACATCGCGCTCAAGGTTCGTCGCCACGTTCACTATTTTGACAGCGGCCCCAGCCACGGCCGCTCCCGAGGGATCCACAACGGTACCGCGTATGGTTCCCTCAACGTCTGCATAAGTTGCGGGTGCACAGGCGACAAACAGCGTCACAATCCCCATGATCGAAAACACGAGAGGCGCAAACCGGCCCGTCTTTAGGATAGATTTCATAGCAGAAACCCCCATAACTTCACCATTCATAAATAGTCTTGAGGTGGCTAACCCGCACCAGCGGCTCTTTAGACACTAGCAATGTCCTTTCCACTCCGCAGTTTATATTGGTTTTTACAGAAAGTGAGCTAACTGCTTTGTTTCTAGTAAGGTTTTAGTACCAGAAGCGCATCTTTTTTTGACCTTTATACCGGAATTTGTATCTATTTCCCATATCGCGTAGCCATTTCTACTTGCTTCCAATTCGTTCATCACAATCCATTTAGCGGAATTGCATGAGTAGCCTTTCCAGTCCCGTTTTGAACTCCCTCTCCTCGCAAATCAGGCTTACCACCAGGTATCCGTCCGACGAAAAATCGTAATAGTGGCCGGGATGCACGTAAACGCCCTTCTCGTCGAGTAAAACAAGGGTGAGCTCCTCGTCCGAGCGCGTTGCGGGGACTCGCAGGACCGCATACCAGCCGCCTTCGAGTTCGAGGCGACTTAAAACGCTCCGCAAAACGAGCTGGCCGTCAAGTTCCGCCAAATTCCCGCGGACGCGCGCCATCAATTGCCGCTGAAACGCTGCACGGTCCGAGAGAAACGTTGGCAGGGCCAGTTGCACCGGCGCGCTCATCGAAAGATAGGTATCAGCAATCACTTCGAGCCGCGCGAGCGCTTCCCTTTTCGATTCTTGCGGACCGCTGACTGCCACCCACGCCGCTTTCATCTGCGGCAAGCCGCAAATTTTTGATATGCCGCTCAGCGTGAACGTAAGCGCGTCGCGATTGCCCGCAAAGCTCGCGGGCCGCCCATCGAGGTGAAAATCCAGAAAAACCTCGTCAACAATCAGCGCTAGACGCCGTGCCGAACAGATGGCGTTCAATTTCTCCATTTCCGCCCGTTTCGTAAAATGTCCAGTCGGATTATTGGGATGCACCACGATCAGCGCCCGCGCTCGTGGTGTGATTGCTTGCTCCACCGCGTGGAAATCAATCTGCCAGCCATGGTCGTAAACCAGCGGATAACGAGCGAGCTTCACGTCCTGAATGTCCGCAAGAAAATCGAACAGCGGATAGCTCGGTGCGGGAATGAGGATTTCGTCGCCCGGATTGCACAGCAGCTGAAACACGAACGAGTAGGCCTCGCTCGTGCTTGTGGTTAGAAAAATGTCGTCAATGTCAATTGCGGCGCCGCGCTCTGCGTAATATTCGCGGACTGCCTGGCGCGCCGAGACAAGCCCGCGCGGCGCCGGTTCATATTTCAGCGCAGCGGGATTGCGCAGCGCGTCCAGAATCGTGCGCTGGTCATACTCGAAGCCACACTCCGTCGGATTTGATACGGTCAAATCCACAAGCGGCTTCCCTGCTGCGCGATGGCGCGCCAAGGTCTGGCTCAAGTGGTTCGGCGCCAAATTCCACTTTGTTCGCTCGGCAAACACGTTCGTCTAGCCCTCTTTCTCTGTCTCCCCACTCCTATGCCCAGCGCTTCGGGGCGGTCGCTCGCCACGTTCGTGCCGCTGGCCTATCTTCGGCAGGCATTATATCCACCCAAGCTGCAAAGCCGCAGCGCCTCGCGCTCGCGTATACTAAAGGGCGCGCGAATGAACCGATGAGCACGCACCCGCAAGCCAATGCTGCGCCCGAGCCCATTCCGCAATTTGATTTGTCCGTCCAATATGCGACGATTGGCGCAGAGATTCGCACCGCCATCGAACGCGTGCTGTCTTCCCAGCAGTTTGTGCTCGGACGCGAAGGCGCGGCGCTCGAGGGAGAAATTGCCCTGCTCTGTGGCGTGGCTCACGGCGCGGGAGTCGCTTCCGGCACCGACGCGCTCATTCTCGCCTTGCGCGCTTGTGGTGTCGAGGCAGGCGACGAAGTACTCTTGCCCACATCTACGTTTGTCGCCACAGGCAGCGCCGTAAGCGCATTGGGAGCAAAGCCGGTTTTTGCCGACATTCGCCCGGAAACTTACAACCTCGATCCTTCGGAACTCGAGCGCCGTGTGACGTCGCGCACCCGCGCCATCATTGCCGTGCATCTCTATGGTCTCGCCGCGGACATGGATCCCATCGCGGCTTTCGCTAAGTCGCGCAAGCTGCCGCTCATCGAAGATTGCGCGCAGGCCATTGGCGCCCTTTATAAAGGAAGCCGCGTCGGTTCTTTCGGCGACGCGGCCTGCCTCAGTTTTTACCCCACAAAAAACCTTGGTGCGTACGGCGATGCAGGCATGGTGGTCTGCAATTCACCGGAAATCGCCGCCCGTGTTCGCATACTTCGGAATCACGGCCAAACCGCCAAATATCGCAGCAGCGAGCCGGGCTGGAACAGCCGCCTCGACGAGCTTCAAGCCGCCATACTGCGGGTCAAACTGCGCCACCTTGCCGGATGGCAGCACGCCCGCCGTTCAAATGCCGCCGAATACACGCGTCTCTTGCAGCAAATTCCCGGCATCATGACGCCTCTCGAGCCACAGGGCTTCGAACACGTCTACCACCAATACACCATTCGAAGCGAGCAACGCGACGCGCTGCAGCAGCACTTGGCTGCGCGAAAGATTGCCAGTGCTGTCTACTATCCGCATCCACTGCATCTGCAGCCGCTGTACGCGCCGCTGGGGCACACGCTCGGCGACTTCCCGCACGCGGAACGAGCTGCGCAAGAAGTTCTCTCCCTGCCCATGTATGCGGAGTTGCGAAAGGATCAGATCGCGCGCGTGGTGGATGCCATCGCTGCATTTGTGAAATGCTAAAGTGGCTCTTGACCGCGCTCCCTGAATTCGTAGCTATCTGCCAAGATACAAAAGCGCGAACAGGAAAATCCACAAACCATCCATGAAATGCCAATAGTAGGAAGTGATTTCCGCCGCCAGTGACATCGAGATTTGCGACTTTTCAAAATTGCGCAGCAAAACAAACAGCAGCGCCGCCACGCCACCGAGCAAATGCACGCCATGCGCGCCGGTGAAAATGTAGAAGAAGCTGCTGGCCTGGTCGCTCGCAATGTACACACCCTCGGCCACAAGCTGGCGCCAGGCAACAAGTTGTCCGGCTACAAAAAGGAGCCCCATTACCGTGGCCACTAACCACAGCTTGCGAAAGCCGCGCGCATCTCCATTTGACAGCCGTAACCGCGATCGCTCGAGAACGAAGCCGCTTCCCATGAGGACGGCGGTGTTCGCCCAGAGGATCCGTGGCAGGTGCACTGCGACCCACACGCGGCTGCTGTGGTGAAGAAGAAGAAAAGCGCTCGCCAGCGCCATGAAAAACATCAGGATAGAGACCATGGCAATAGCGATTCCCGTCGAGAATCGCCGCGGCGAAGGTGGCTCCCTCTGCCAGCCCTTGCCGTAATCGCCATCGTCACCGCCATCACCGCCGTCCGGCGGTCTTCCCCCGCCGCCACCGCCCCCGCGGGCATCTTCGACGATGACTTCAACGTCCGGAGTTGCCGTCGCACCCGGCATGCTGCTTCCTCTGTCGGCTTCCCTTCTCTTCTCTAGTTTGCCTTGACCACGCGATCCGGGGCAACGTGCTGGGGAATATAATCTTGCGCTACCCCTGGCACAGCAAACGCGTAAGCTCCGCGATAAACCACTGGCCCAGGTGCGCCAAAATCGTGCCGGGGCGGCGGTGATGCCATGCTCCATTCAAGTGTGGTAGCTCGCCAAGGGTTGTGCTCTTCGACTCTGTCACCGAAAAACAAGCTCCAGAGAAAATTGAACAAAAAGACCGCCTGCGCAAAAACCGTGATGACGATGCCGGCAGTGATAAACGAGCGCGCGGGACCAATCCACGAGCGAATCGCGGCGAGGTTCGCGCCAGGATTGTTGGCCACATGCGAGCCCAACCCCAGCCAGTGCATGGGCATGAAGACGGCGTAGACGCCCGCGAACGTCAGCCAGAAATGCAGCTTGCCTAAGGGCTCGTTCAGCCGGCGCCCGAACAGTTTCGGAAACCAGAAAAACAGCGCCGCGAGAATGGCAAACGTCGCGGCCACACCCATGACCAGATGAAAATGCCCGGTCACAAAATCTTCCGTGACGGAAGCGGAAGTGAAATCGTGCCGTGCGAGAAATAGCCCGGAAATCCCGCCGGAGAGAAAGAGCGAAACAAAGCCGAGAGCAAACAGCAAAGAAGTGTTCAATTGGAAGCGCGCGTTCCAAAGCGCGGCAAACCAGCTGACTAGCAGGATCGTCGCCGGCAACCCCAGAGAGGCGGCAAGGACCGAGAACACCAGTGGCGAGAAAGGATTCAGGCCGCTCGAAAACATGTGCTGGCCCCAAACGCAGAACCCCACCAGGCCCACCCCGCAAAGCGCAAGCACGACAAGGCGCTCTCTCCAAACCGGCCTACGAGAAAATGTGGCGATTAGGTGGGAAACGATGCCGAAGCACGGGAGCATCGCAATGTAGACTTCCGCCTGAGCAAAGAACCAAAACAAGCGTTGCCAAAGCACCGGCGACGCACCGGGCGCGACGTTCGCCGGTGGCGAGGCTGGGAAATCTACGGCGGAGAAGAAATGGGTGCTGAAAAAGCGATCCGAAAGCAGGCACAGGCACGCAGCAAGAAGAATGCTGAAAACGAGCATGCCCAGGATGGCGTTGATAAACCAAGCCCACACGGTCAGGGGCAGACGTGGAAGCGTCATTCCCTTCGCGCGCAGGTCGATGGTCGTGACGGTAAAATTGAGGGCGCTCGAGAGAGTCGCGGCACAAAAAACAGACACGCTGACGATCCAGAGAGTGATTCCCGCCTGCGGGGCAATCAAAAACGCGCTGGTTATGCCGAACAGCGAGACCACCGTGGTCCACAAGGAAAAAAGATTAAGCCCGGGAAAGGCCATTTCGCGCGCGCCGATCTGCAGTGGAAGAAAATAATTCCCGAACCCCAACTGCGGCGCCGCCGTCAGGACCAGGAAAACCATCAGCGACCCGTGCAGCACCGGCAGCGTGGCGTAGCGTTCCGGCGAGCTGCCAAGAGCGGAAAGAAAAGGGATGTGCATCTCGGGCCAGGCCAAATGGATGCGCATGACCAGCGACATGGCCATGCCCACAAAAACGCTCAAGAGCGCCAGCCAAAGGTACTGCAAGCCAATGGTCTTGTGATCGGTGCTAAAGAGGTAGCGGGAGATGAAGCTCTCCCGCGGCTTTTCCGGGTGATTTCCGCCGCTGTCGTGGATGACCATGGTTGTCGTAAGAGACGCAAACCTCGGTCCCTTCCGCGCAGACAATAGAATACATCGGATGGAAAAACACAAGAGGCGTGCTCGGCTGCCAGCCAGTGAGTGCCGGCGGAGACGCCGGGACGCCCGTCGCGGGGCGGTCTCGTTCGTGAGTCTGTGTCTCGACGGCGGTCGAATTTGAAGGTCCGATGGCAAATGCCGGCAGTATTAAACCGGGCGTTGGCCCTTGCGGAATGGGCCTTCCCTTCCCGCCGACTGCCCCGCTCAAATTGCGTCAATCCGTGGTAAAACACATCATGCGTCCTGGCGGAGCGTGTTCCATGTTGATCTCTTCGTTGTGTTTCATACCCTTTTTCCATTTCCACCCTATTTTCATGATCGTTTCTCTGTTTCTCTATTTTCTGCCCGCTTTTCTGGCGCGCAAAAGGTCGGACTTCACCGCTATCTTGGCCTTGAATCTGCTTGCCGGTTGGACCTTTATCGGGTGGATTATCGCGTTGGTTTGGGCGCTCTCTTCGGGGCAGCAACGCCAGGTCGCGGTCACGGCACAACCTGCTGCCCCTCCGCAAGCCATCTCTGGAACAGGGTTTTTCTGCAGCGCTTGCGGAAAGTCTTGCGAGGCGGGAGCCCGCTTTTGCAGTTCGTGCGGCGCCGCGGTGCCGGCCACGTCCCGGTGATGTGACCGGATCTATGGCGTGGCGAGGCGAGGCATGATGAAGTGGAAGAAGGCGTCGGGATTCGAAGCGAGGCATACCTGTGCGTTGGGCGAATTCGGTGCGTTGGAAGGCCCAGGGTCAGGGCGAGTGAAGCCCTTCTCGTCCACGCGAAGGTGCATGGCCTGAACAGGGCAGAGACTTGGGTCCACGATATAAGCAATGGTCATGGGATCGAATAGCGTCGGAGTTTCCTTGCCCCACTCGTGATAGAGCAAACTGAGCGCGTCGGTAATCGGCGTGCCCTGGCGGAACAGGATATCGCGGTTCGCCGCATCCATCTTCAATTGCGTGGAATCCAGCGGCATGACAAACAGCGCTAGGCCAGCGGCAAACAGTTTCTGCGCGGAAGGAATGTCATTCTTGATGTTCCATTCGGGCTCGGGACCACGGGGCGGACCGGTGCCAGTGTCGCCGTATCCCCGATAGATCGACCCACCCATCAGCACGACGCGCTTGAGCTTCCTGAAGGTGTCCGGGTCTTTTTCGATGGCAGCGCCCACATTCACGAGCGGTCCAATGGCGACAAGCGTGATTTCCCCCGGGTTGCGCCGAACTTGATCGAGTAAAAAACTGACCGCGTCCGGATGCGATGGTTTTGCGGAGTGCCCGCCCTTGGCATACTTCAGCTGCGTAAACGCGGTCTTAGGCTGTGTAGGCGGGCCTGCGGCAACGGGAATATCCGCGCGCGCCGCTTCTTCGAGCAAGCGGTCGAGGAGCTTGGCTCGCATTTCCGTATCGCCAAAGGTAGTGGTGATGCCGAGGATCTGCAGTTCCGTGCTGCGCAGGGCCAGAGCTACGGCAAAAGCATCGTCAATGTCGTCGCCAATGTCCGTATCAATGATGACCCTTTCCTTGGAAGCTTGCTGAAGCATTGCCGAGCGGGAGTGCTGCGCGAAGCAACGGGCAGAAACCGCGAACATCATGCAGGTCAGTAGAAATACGAAGATTCCGCGCGGTTTGGCCATGTTCGCTTGCCTCGTCTTGCGGGGCACTCCTTAGGGAATGCTACGACCCGAAAGACAAGTCAGTTTATCACGGGCTTCGCTTGTTCCTTGCCGGGCTAAACCGTATGATGCGCGGGCAATGGCACGCGTGCGCGGGGACGGCGGAATCTTCTTCAAATCAAAGAATCCGGAGGCATTGCGCGCGTGGTACGCCAAACACCTCGGGATTGTGAGCGAGGGGGATCAAGGCACCGGATTTCGCTGGCATCAAGCTGACAGCCCCGCGAAAGACAACTTCACCGCTTGGTGCATTTTCCCCGCTTCCACGACGTATTTTGGAGATAGCCGGTCAGACTTAATGGTGAATTATGTTGTGGACCACCTCGACGCCGTGCTGGAGGCCTTGAGAGAAGAGGGCGTCTGGGTAGATCCGAAAGTCGAAGAATACGACTACGGAAAGTTTGGCTGGATCGTGGACCCCGATGGCAACCGCATCGAGCTATGGGAGCCTCTGCCGAAGAGAGAAAAGCGCTAGCTTGAAGGAAAATTCTCTTTGAAAATCATGGCGCGTTGAGACTTCCCTCGCCTAAACGGCGGGGGATTCTTTGGCGTTACAAGCAATTGCTTGCTCGTCTCCAACGATGGTTCCTGCTTCACGGGCGCGCCTAAGCTTGCGCTTAGGTCTTATCGTGCCTCCACAGGCAGATGCCGAGCGTCCCTCGGCTAGGGCAAAGCGTACGACGCGCGCTTTTGCCTTGTCAACGGAGCCTTATATCCCCATGCCTCAAGGGCAGGGGCTCTACGGCTCTGCTGGTAGAGAGGAACCGGACATCTTGCTCCTAGTACGAACTTCGGCGATTACCGCGTCGGCTTACCGGTAACTTGATTTCCAGGACTTTACCGGTTACCGCGTTTGGCCGCGTCGCTCGGAGGCAGGACCTGTGAGCAGTGGCCTGCGAACGCCAAGGAATACAGCATCGATTACCCCAACTCGCGGAAGCGGGAAACGGTTGCTCCCGCCAGCTGCCGCGTCCTTTTGTTCCTGTTCCGCATGCTCCCCGCGTTGCGCTTGTTCCGTCAGCACTTCCCCATGGAGAACCGCTGTGTTCGCCCGTACGCAATCAGGGCCTGGCCAGGACGGTGTTCCGTTTTGAATCAACGTCCGCGAACGACTCTTAGCTATTGAGGCCCTGCAAGGGGGTTTCGGCCTCGTGTTGCGTCGACCCATTGAGACAACCGTGTTAGTCGGGCACTGACCAAGATCTTGTGTCATATTCGGCTGGCTGGCCTAGTCGAGGCTGTCACATTTCTTCGTGCACAGGCGTTAATAGAATAGGAGCGCGGAGGCTGGCGTTGCTTCAGAATGTGATAGAAGAAGTTTGTGCACCGAGGTTGAATGCGAGCAAGTGCAATGTGACCGGGAAGAACCCCACACGCGAACGCTTCGAACAGGTATTTCTTGCGAATTACACGCGTGTGGTGAGCGTTCTGCGCCGCATCGTCGGCGACCACGCCCGGGCAGAGGACTTAGCGAACGAGGTGTTCCTAAGACTCTATCGCCAACCCATGCCGACGGACGCCATAGAGAATGTCCCGGGCTGGCTTTACCGCACAGCGACGAATCTTGGCATTGATGCGCTACGCGCTTCGGCGCGGCGATATCGCTATGAGAAGGCAGCAGCGCGTACGGAAATCAAAGAAAGTTTCGCCGAAAGCGCTCTGGACCAATCATTGAGGCTCGAAACGCAAGAGCGTGTGCGTGCTGTCTTAGCGGAGTTGCAGCCAGTTCAGGCGCAGCTTCTACTGCTGCGTATGTCTGGTCATTCGTACAAGGAGCTCGCCGAAATGCTTGATCTGGAGATTGGGACAATCGGGACACGCCTCGTTCGCGCGGAGGCGGCATTCGAAGAGCGATATGTCGAACTGTATGGCCGGGAGGAGAAACTATGAATTGCCTTACGGAAAACATGCTCCGTGCTTACCACGATGGAGAATTGACTGGTGCCAGCCGAGCGGAGGCTGAAATCCACCTGTCGGCTTGTGATCGATGCCGCGAGCAGCTTGAAAGGGTCTCGGAAATGGCGCGGCGGGTTCAAGGACGGCTCAAGTCGCTCGATACTTCCGACTCGGGAATGGCCGTCGAGCCACATGACGCGCTAGCTCGCTTTCAGGCACAACGCGGCGACGATGAAGAGCACACGCCGATTTTGGCGCGGCTCTTTGCTCGCCGCTGGCGCCCTGCGTGGGCAGCAGGCGCCCTTGGGGCCATTTTTCTGGTTAGTCTGGCATTTCCTTTGGGCCGCGGACTGGCCCAGCGAATCCTTGCTACATTGCGCGTGGAGAGAGTTCAGCCCGTGCGCTTCGATACTACTTCGTTCGATGAGAATCGTCCCCTTCAGCGGATGCTGAGCCAATTGATTTCGGACAAAGTTGTCGTCATCACTGATGAAAAATCACAGAAAGCCTCAACCCTTGCCGAGGCCAGCCGACTTGCGGGATTTCAGGTGCGTGTCCCTCACGGTTTGACAGATGCACCGCAATTCAATGTTGAAGGCCGGCACGCGTTCAGAACAACGATTGATCGCGCCCGGTTGCAAGACATTCTCGACCAATCCGGCCGACCTGATCTTCTATTGCCCGCAACGATCGATGGGGAAACGATCTCCTTCCAGGTGCCACGTGGAGTTCGAGTGCAATACGGCGAGTGCCCGAAGATCGTTACGGAGGGTGAAGGCCAGGTGGGCAACTCTCCGCAAGCATTTAACTGCACAATTCTTCTTGAAGCGCCGAGTCCGATAGTCAACGTACCGGCAGATCTGAATCTAGAGCAACTCGCTGAAACCGGGCTCCAACTTGCGGGTATGAGCGCGGTGCAAGCACGGGAGTTTTGTCAGACAGTGGATTGGAAATCGACTCTTGTCTTGCCCATTACGCGGTTCGTCCGATCGTATGCGACGGTCACCGTGGACGGCGTGCACGGAACGCTCATGACCCCAGCGAATCGGCGAGGACCGGGGTCTGTTCTGATTTGGGTCAAAGATGGCATCATCTATTCCCTGGCTGGTCCAGGTGGGTCCAGCGATGCCATTGCGCTGGCAAATTCTTTGGACTAATGCCCCGGGGGCGCCACTGCACAAAGCGGACGGTTTTGCCATTGAGACGCAGAATTTGCGCAAGGTGTATGGCAAAAAGGTGGCCGTCCGCAATCTTTCACTGAGCGTGCGGTGCGGAGAAATCTTTGGCTTCCTCGGGCCGAACGGCGCGGGGAAGAGCACCTCCATAAAAATGTTGCTTGGGCTCGTGAAGCCTACGGACGGGCAGGCCCTAGTTCTTGGAGCGCCATCCGGAAGCGTCGAGATACGCCGCAAGATCGGTTTTCTTCCTGAGGACTTTCGATTCTATACTTGGCTCACCGCAAGCGAACTCTTGAAATTGCACGGGAAACTTTGCGGATTGTCCGCGTTGTCCCTCGCAGAGCGCGTTCCTGCTCTTCTGGAATTGCTGGGTCTCACTCCCCATCGGGAAAAACGCCTGCGTGAATTCTCAAAAGGAATGCTGCAACGGATTGGTTTAGCACAGGCGCTGATTCACGAGCCGGAGTTAATTTTTCTCGATGAGCCTACATCGGGGCTCGATCCTATGGGCAGGCGGCTCGTTCGTGACGTGATCCGTGCTCAAAGGGAGCGCGGGGCGACTGTGTTTTTGAACTCGCATTTGCTGAGCGAAGTCGAAATTACGTGCGATCAAGTTGCGTTCATCAAGCAGGGCGAAATCGTTGGGACTCACGACCTTCGAACAGAATCCGGCGGCGAAATCCGCGTGGTTGTTTCAGCGCAGAAACTCCCGGCCGAAACTGTAGCGGGGCTAACCAGATGGTGTACGTCAATCCGAAAAGAGGACGATCTGCTGACGTTTTCGACGAATTCTAAAGAGGTTCTCCCGGAGGTTCACCGGTATTTGGCCGCCTCCGGGGCCGATATTTTTTCATTCACTCCGGAGCGGCTATCCCTTGAGGAACTTTTTCTAAAAATTATGGGCGAGGACCGCGGACTTTGAGGGGTGTCTGGATCATGGCGGACGTTACATTCCGTGAAGCCACGCGGCGGAAGATTGTTTGGGCTGCGCTGCTCGCGGGAGGCGCATTCTTAACCCTCTTCGCTGCCGCAATGCACTTTCAAGCGAAGGACCTGGCGCGCTACAACGTGCCGCCATTTATTCGGTATCAGGTGCAGAGCTCCATTCTCCAGGTTGGTTTCTACGCTGCTGATGTACTCGCTGTGCTGCTTGCCATCTTGACTTCGGTGGACACGATCTCAGGAGAGATTGCTTCCGGCACGATTCATGCGATTGCCACGAAGCCGGTCTCGCGGTGGCAAATTCTAATTGGAAAATGGATTGGTTTTGCGGGCATGGTGGCAGTCTATGTTGCGCTGATGTTTGCTGGAGTCGGGATGGTGGGCCGAGTTGTCACAGGGATCGTTACGCCCCGCATTTTCCTTGGTGGGGCGCTTGTTTATCTCGAATGTCTGCTCGCGCTGACAATGACAGTTATGTGCGGGACGTGGTTTTCGACGCTGACGAATGGGGTCATTGTGATTGGCCTCCACGGGATCGCATTCATCGGAGGTTGGATTGAACAAATAGCGGCGTTGACAAACAGTCCTCACCTAGCGACGGTCGGAATTATATCGAGCTTGCTGATGCCAAGTGAAGCGTTGTGGCATCGCGCATCCTTCGAAATGCAGTCATCGTTTGCACGGACGCTTCAATTCACGCCGTTTGCGAATGCTTCTGCGCCTAGCGTCACGATGATTGGATATGCAGTGGCGTATCTGATGATCGCATTCGCAACAGCGATTCACCATTTCTGCGAGCGCGATCTCTAAAAAAGAGGTCGACCGAGGAAGAAGGCCTGCCGGGCGGCCACGTTCAAACGGCTTTATCGAACGCGCCCGGAGATCCCTGCGTGCCCTAACTCGTCCACCACGATGCGCGTTGCGATAAAGCACTAACGTTAATCATTAGCATGACGACCTCTGCAACGTAACGGTGGTGTGTGGATTCCAGTTTATAATATTTTACAAATATTAACTATGCTTTGTTCGAATCGGCGCGTACGATACACCGAGTAAACAGCCAGAGAGACCAGGTGCGGAGCGATTCGTTCGATACCAGGTCCGGTCACGCGCCACTGACTCCGTTCTCGGCTACGTTGTCCTAATTTGCTTCGGCCCACCTATTAGGAACTCGTCTAAAGAGAGGACACCAAGAATGCAATTACTGAAAAAGTCTTGTCTATTGGTGCTTGGCCTGGCAATGCTGGTGTTGGCGCGCCCCATGTCGGTTTTGGCGGCCACTGCTGACCCGGTCCTTGAGTGGATCGGTATCATGAACGACACCGTCCTTGCAGGGGGAACCAACCCGCTGGTAACGTCGCGAGTTGTCGCGCTGGTGTCGGCTTCTCTCTTCGATGCCGTCAACGGCATCGACGGTCGGCTTCAACCAATTCATGTAGAGGCCGATGCGCCACGGTGCGCATCAGAGCGTGCCGCTGCGGTTCAGGCGGCCTACGCCATGTTGCTCAAGCTCTATCCCGCGCAGTCAGATTCGCTGACGATGCATCGCAATGCCTCCATTGCTGCGATCACGGAAGGGAACCCTCACTCAGTACAGGCGGGAATCGCTTGGGGACAACAGGTCGCAGACAGCATTTGGGATTGGCGGAGCACGGATGGGTTCAACCCACCAGCTCCCCCGTTTGTCGGTGTGCTCGGTATCGTGGGGTCGCCCTCCGCCATTGGCGTTTGGCGGCCAACTCCACTCGTCAACGCACCCGGTGCTGGCCCACAATTCGCCACCATGACGCCATGGACGATGCGGCGACCTTCGCAGTTCCGCCCGGCTCCGCCGCCTGCGTTGACTAGTGCTGCTTATACCATGGATTACAACGAAATAAAGATTATGGGAGTGTTCGCGGGTTCTCAGCGCACTGCTGACCAGTCGGAACTGGCGCTCTTTTGGGCCGGCAACACGGCTCTCTATTGGAATCGCATCGCTTCACAAATTGCCACGGCACGAAATCTAAGTCTCACAGAGAACGCTCACCTGTTCGCGCAGCTGAATCTCTCGATGGCGGACGCCGCCATTGCTTGCTGGGATGCCAAATACCGCTATGTCTTCTGGCGCCCAATCACCGCCATAGTGGTGATATCGACGGCAATGCCGCCACCGCTGTGGACCCCGCTTGGACGCCCTGGCTCGATTTTTTCCCGGCCGGAACCCCACCACATCCCGAATATCCCTCCGGCCATTCGACGGTCAGCGGTGCCGCAGCCTTTATCCTCGAGGCCGCGTTTGGAGACAACACTCCATTCACAGTTACGTCCGACGTTCGGCAGGGTACGCGATCATTCTCGAGCTTCTCCGCCGCTACTGCGGAGATCGCCGACGCGCGCGTTTTCGGCGGAATCCACTACCGGAACTCCTGCGTGCAAGGAAATGCGGTCGGCCGTGCTGTGGCTGACTATGTCCTGTCCCATGCCATGCGTTCCCCTAACGAGCACTAGCAGGCAGTTGATAGGTCGACGAACGTGACCTGCTCCTTTTGGAGTGCCGCGACTAAAAGAAAGTCATAACGGCAAATCCGTTTTGCACAGTGCGCGCAGATTCGGGTGTCAAACGGCGGAGCCGAATGCGCAGGGACCACGAGTCTCACCGCAATGGGGAAAGCCGAAATCCTCCTTTGTGATTCGTTCTATGGCGTTGGCGGCGTAAGCCGCGACAAGCTCGTTCCCATCGAAGAGGAAGGCCGCAAAGAACGACACATCCTTTGAGCCAAGTGCTTCTATAGCTTCAATTATCCACAGGCGCGTCTGCGGAGATGGATTGTCTGACCTAGTCTAGCTTTTAATACGGGAATCGCCTCTTTCGCGTCGAGTATTTGCAAAGCCATGGAGGTTTGTTCGAGGACTCCGCTGTCTTCATCCACGGCAAGAGTATGAATTAGGTCGGCCACCGCAGCACGGCGCACCGGTGCAGACGCGCGTACATCGCCACGATTCTCTCCCAATGACATCGCGGAAACCCGCTGTTTTGGCCGGTATCCTGCTATTTCAAGAAGAGGCCGGACCGCTAGACCCGCCCTTTTGGCGGCACATTTGCGGCACACTTTTCGGTCTACGGTCTACCATAATTTACCTCGCTATACTTTTTGAAAAAGTGCGAAATCGCCAGTGTTTATGCGGGTTTTCTGCGTGTTTACGCGGGATTGCAAAAAGTTATGGTGCGGTAGAGAGGACTCGAACCTCCACGGTATTGCTACCGCCAGCCCCTCAAGCTGGTGCGTCTGCCAGTTCCGCCACTACCGCACAGTGGGTTGGTATCATTCTAGCTATCGAATGTTAACGCTGCAACCGCCAAGCGTTTCTAAGTCGTTTCTAAGTCTTCCGCTTTCAGCCCTCAGGCCGAAGAAGAGCACGACACAAGTTCCTGACCAGGAAACCGAGCGCTACGGTTTTTTCGTTGGCGCAGGGGCAGACGGCGGACTCGTGGGAGTTTGCTCGGCTGGCTTCGAACTAGCTGGTGCCGAAGACGAAGCTGGCGGAGTCTGTGCCGGCTTGGACGTTGCCGCCGGAGGCTGCGGGTTTGCCGGAGCTTGCGAGGCGGGCGGCTGAGTTTGCTGACCGGTCGGCAACGGGTTATGCGTACTCGGCTGCGGTGTAACCGGAGTCGTCACCGGAGCCGGTTTTGGCGCTGGCTGAGAAACCTTCTGAAGGATCGAACCGCCTTCCTCGACCGCCTTGTCCGTGCGCACCACCATGGCGAAGGAGCAAACCATGAACATGACCGCGCACCAGGTGGTAGCTTTGGAGAGAACGTTTGCCGCACCGCGCGGGCCGAAAGCCGTTTGACTGCCCGCGCCGCCAAAAGCGCCCGCAAGGTCTGCGGCTTTGCCGCTCTGCAGCAGCACCACAACCACAAGAACAAGGCAGTTCAGAATAAAGAAGGGTTTCAGGATCCAGGTGCCGCCCCAGGAGAGGCGGAAGCCAATCCCGATGATCGCGAATCCGATGGCCAACGCGACGGCCCATTTCATCCAAGAAGGCATTTCTATCTCCTAACGAACCCCAAGTATTTCGGGACCGACAGCTCGAATCTCTCCAGACGCCAATTTGTGGCCTGCTACCGGGAAGCTTCGACGATGGTCGCAAGCGATTTTGCGTCGAGACTCGCTCCGCCCACCAACGCACCGTCCAGTTCTTCCTGCGCCATCAGTCCGCGAATATTGTCCGGCTTCACGCTGCCACCGTAGAGAATGCGCAAATCGGAGGCATGAGCGGCGGAGAATTTCTCCGCCGCGCACTGGCGAAGAAATCGGTGAACATCGGCGGCCATTTCAGGTGTAGCGGTGCGGCCCGTCCCAATGGCCCATACTGGCTCGTAAGCTATCAGCATACGAGAGAACTCCTCCGGGGTCAACGCGCCCAGGCCGCCGAGGAATTGCCTCTTGCAAACCTGATGAGTTTGACCGGATTCACGCTCGACCAAGGTTTCGCCGACACAAACGATGGGAATGAGTCCCGCGGTGAGAGCTGCTTTGGTTTTCTTAGCCACGGACTCGTCGGTTTCGCCAAAAAATTGCCGGCGCTCGGAGTGGCCGATGATGACGTACCGGCAGCCGGCTTCGACAAGCATATTGGTGGAGATTTCGCCGGTGAAGGCCCCCTCTTTTTCCCAGTGGACATCTTGCGCGGAGATGGCGATGTTCGTGTTTTTGGCGGCTTCAACAGCGGCGGGAAGTGCTGTGAAAGGCGGAGCGATGACAATGTCGCAATGCTTCGCGCTCGAGACGAGCGGTCGAAACGCCGAGAAGAACGCGTGCGTTTCCGCTTGCGTCTTGAACATTTTCCAGTTGCCGGCAATCACGTGACGACGCGTCATGGCGTTCTCCATCCCAAGCTACTCAAAGTAAGCATCCATTGACTCCGCGTCGTTCCTGCAAAAAACCACCGAACTTTCCGGAATGACGCACGGGAGAGGCGATTGCGCGAAGGCGGATGCAAACCTCAAGGCAAAGCGAACGCGGAAAGGCACAGCACGCAGAGGACTCGCAGAGAAGGATGGCGCTCATTTATTTGTTGGTGAGGGCTTCGACGCCGGGAAGCTTATGGCCGCCGAGAAACTCGAGCGATGCGCCTCCACCGGTGGAGATGTGCGAAATTTTGTTGGCCACGCCCGATTGATGCACGGCAGCGACGGAATCGCCGCCGCCGACGATGGAAGTGGCGCCCCTGCTGGTCGCGTCGGCCACGGCCTTGGCAATTTCGAGCGTGCCCCTGGCAAAAGCGGGCATCTCGAAAACACCCATGGGGCCATTCCACACGATCGTCTTGGCTCCGGCAATTTTCTGCTTATACGTTTCGATGGTCTTCGGTCCGACGTCCAAGCCCATCCAGCCATCAGGTGTGGCGGAAAGAGCAACGATTTTTGTGGCCGTATCGGCTTTCAATTCCGCGCCGACCACATGATCGACGGGAAGAAGCAGCGCGAATTTCTTTTGCTGGGCTTCGGAACGAAGCCGGCGGGCGAGATCGAGCTTGTCGTCCTCCACCAGGGACTTGCCGATGGGCTGACCCTCGGCTTTTAGGAAGGTGTAGGCCATGCCGCCACCGATGAGCATAACGTCGGCAATCTTCATGAGATTTTCGACCACTTCAATCTTGTCACTGACTTTCGCGCCCCCCAAGATCGCGACAAAGGGACGTGTGGGATTCATGACAGCTTTGCCGAGATAGGCCAGCTCTCTTTCCATGAGCAGCCCGGCGGCGGCCTGCTGGACAAAGCGGGTGATGCCGACCACGGAGGCGTGCGCGCGATGCGCCGAGCCGAAAGCGTCGCAAACGAACACGCCGTCACAGAGAGAGGAAAGCTGTTTGGAAAAACCTTCATCGTTTTTTTCTTCTTCGGGATGAAAGCGGACGTTTTCGAGCACCAACACTTCGCCATCGCGCAGGGCTTTGCTCTGCCCTTCCGCGCCGGGACCGACGCAATCCAGGGCAAAAGCCACGGGCTTGCCGAGGAGTTCTTCCAGCTTCTTGGCGGCGGGCCGCAGAGAATATTTCGGATCGGGACCACCCTTGGGACGGCCAAGATGCGAAGCGAGAACGAGGCGCGCACCCTTTTGGATAGCGAGGCGCAGCGTGGGGAGGGTTTCGCGGATGCGCGTGTCATCGGTGACGATCGCGTCCTTGAGGGGAACGTTGAAGTCGACGCGGATGAAGACGCGTTTGCCTTTGAGGTCGAGGTCGTTGATGGTGAGCTTCGTCATTCGTCGTGACCTGTGGCCCGTGTTCTGTGACCTGTGAAGTGCGCTGGAGACGACGGGCGCTGGTCGCCATGACGCAATGATTCAAGATCCTCTGCCGGTTCGGATCGGATCGCCGAAGGATGCCAGAATTATGAATCAGAACTTAGATGCTAGGAGCTTGATCAGGTCGCGGCAACGGCAGGAGTAGCCCCACTCGTTGTCGTACCAGGCCAAAACCTTGACGCAGCGATCCCCGACCACTTTGGTGTACTCGGCATCGACGATGGAGGAATTCGAGTTACCTTTGAAGTCGGCGGAGACAAGCTGCTCCTCCGTGTAACCAAGAATGCCCTTCATGGGGCCGTTCGCGGCGGCTTTCAAAGCCGCGTTCACGGAATCTTTGCTCGCGGGCTTGTCGACGAAAACGGTGAGATCCACGACGCTGACATTGGGCGTGGGAACGCGCATGGCGTACCCGTCGAGTTTGCCTTTCAGCTCGGGAATGACAAGATGCAACGCTTTAGCCGCGCCGGTGGAGCTCGGAATCATGTTGAGAGCAGCCGCGCGAGCGCGGCGCAAATCTTTATGCGGCAGATCGAGCAGGCGCTGATCGTTGGTATAGGAATGGATCGTGGTCATGGTGCCGCTAGTGATGCCGAAAGTGTCTTGGATGACCTTCGCTACGGGCGCAAGACAATTGGTGGTGCAGGAGGCATTGGAAACGACGTGGTGCTTTGCCGGATCGTAGCACTTATCGTTCACACCAAGGACAAAGGTGGCGTCGGGTCCGTCGGCGGGCGCGGAGATGATGACCTTCTTCACCGGAGCGCGGAGATGCTTTCTGGCATCGGGCCCTTTGGTGAACAGGCCGGTGGATTCCACAACGATTTCCGCGCCAACCGACACCCAATCGAGTTCGGCGGGATCCTTGACGCGGAACACCTTGAAGTTCCATCCGTCGACCGCGATGCTGTCGTCGGTGTGCGACACCTTGTGCGGCAAATTGCCGAGCACAGAATCGTATTTCAGCAGGTGCGCGAGCGTCTTGGCGTCCGTAACGTCATTCACCGCGACGAATTGAATTTCCTTATCGTCGATCGCCGTGCGCATGATGTTGCGTCCGATGCGGCCGAAGCCGTTGATGCCGACCTTGATGGGCATACATTCCTCCAAAGGTGAGTCGTTGACCGCAGCGCGGTAACTTGAAATCCTTTGCCAAATCGGGAGAGGCCCTTCCCCTCTATTGGTAAAATGCGGATCCTAAGGGTCTCTGTAAGTGCCTTAGAATCAACAGTTCGAGACATCATCGAAGTGTTGATTCTCAGAGGGTTATATAGAGCGCCAAGTCACCGAGCATCGCGGGGCTCATCACGCCGCACACTGTCGCTGGGGCCTTACAGCACAAATAGAAGTAAAGAAAAAGACCGGCAGCCAAGCCGTTCTCAAAACTCTTTTGCCCTGCTCACTAAAAGATATTTTAGTACGCCAGCAAGTTTCGTCAAGGACGATTTGAGAACAGGCGGTGATGGTCATTCCGGTGCCCCGCACGCGCGTAGCAGAGCACAGGTCTTCGGGTTGGGAGCGTGGTGAGCAAGGCCGGGGAATCGCTGCGCATAGCCGAGCGGGGTGCATTCCACTACCTCGCCCGGACGCTCGTAGTAACCCGGAAGCTTTGCACGGACGGAAAGGTCCGCACCGCGTTCCAACAACAGACGCGCCACGGGCAACCCCGCGTCATGGAACTGCGTAACGGCGTGAAAGACGGGAGTTTGCCCACCGACGCCGTAATGATCGAATGCCGCTCGCGCATTGACGTCGGCCCCGCGGTCTAGAAGCATTCTTGCAGCGTCGACGTTGCCGTATTCGGCGGCCACGTGCAGGAGCGTCGCACTTCGAAGAGTGAGGAGGCGCGTCCCGGTGACGCCGAAATCAAGTTCAGGGAACGGTTGGTGGAGCAGCGCAGGGTCAGCGTCAAGTTGTTCGGCTAAGCGGTCGAGCCGGCTTCGCAGCAAATCCAAAACGAGCGGAACGTTGTGTTTGGTCGTGCCGCCAGCGTCGAGCAGAGCATCCATGCAAGCGCCAAGCTCCGGTGAACGACCGTAAGTGCCTATGACATAGTCGAGCGCCGTGCCCGCGTATTTGGGCCGCGGGCTGGGGCAGTTCGGATCAGCTCCGTGGTCGAGGAGCCACTTGAGGGCCGCCGGCTCCACGGTCTCGCAAGGTGCGAAGATGATGGGAAAATAACCGTTCCAGAGGGCGTTCACGTCCGCGCCGCGAGACACCAGAAGCTCCATCATCGGGATGCGATGGCCGAAGAGCGCAGCCCGCATCAACGGACCCTCACCACCTTGATGAACATCCGACCCATGATCGATCATCCATTCCGCCATGGTGAGTCTCTCGGCACTTGGCGGCGCCCACGGTACGCGACACTCGGCAACCCAGGTGAGCGGACCATTTTTTCCGTAGCCGAGCGGAGCACGATGCAGGGCTGGATTGCGTGTCATGAGGAACTTGACGCGCTCGAGATCGTTGCTATCGATGGCCTGCTTGAGCTGGCCGATTTCCTCCAGGGAATCGACGTGGGCCTTGAGTTTCGGCCAACTGGCAAACCCGTAGAGACGTGCGATTTTGAATTGCGCGTCGGTAAGAGATTCCGCGCCACCAGACATGAAAAGATCTTTGGCTTGATCCTTCAATTGGCGGAGGTTGGGGCGCTCCGGAAGCGGACGCCGCTGATTAGGGGCATCGGTCGACACGCGACCTCCTTTCGTTCAACGCCCGTTGTCCGCATTTCGGGCTGGAAAGAAGGTTCGCAAGAATTGATTTCAAACAGGTGGGCTTCTACCCTTTCCGCGGACCGGATGCGTCCTTAACGCAAAGGCGATCCTACCATAACAAGACGATGACTCTTCACTTGCGGCAAGAGGGGGAGGGGCGGCTACAAGGCCGAGTGCGCGGCCACCGCTCGGGGACCGTCGAGTTAACCAATCGAAATGCGGGCCGAGGATATAATGGCGGGGGATGAAGGACTGGTCACCGGTGTCGGCGGTGCGCTGGCTGTTTGCTTCCGAACCTGGAGCGACGAACGGGCTGCTGCCGCGCTGGATTTTCCTGCGCGCACTCGGACTGATTTATTACTCCGCGTTTTTCTCACTTGTTTTTCAAATTAAAGGATTGATCGGGCCGCAAGGAATTCTTCCCGCGGGCGAATATCTGCACGCGGTGACGGGGCAATTTGGCCGCGTGGGCTACTGGTATGCGCCGACCCTGCTATGGCTTTCAAGCGGCCGGCACATGCTGACAGCAATCTGCTGGGTAGGGATGATCGCATCGCTGCTGCTGGTGTTGGATTTGTGGCCGCGCGGAATGCTGGCGATTTGCTTTGCGTGTTTCCTTTCGTTCGTGAGCGCGGCGCAGGATTTTTCCGGGTACCAATCCGACGGAATGCTGCTGGAGGCAGGATTTATTTCTTTGTTTTTCGCGCCGGGAGGATTCCGGCCACGGCTGGGCGAGCCAAGCCCGCCTTCGCGAGCGAGCTGGTTCTTGCTGTTGTGGGAATGCTTCCGAATCTATTTCGAATCGGGTGTGGCAAAAATCATGGGAGGCGACCCCCAGTGGCGGAACTTCACGGCGCTCGATGAGTACTACCAAAACGGGCCGCTGCCGACCTGGATTGGATGGTACATGCAGCATGGGCCGCACTGGTTCCACGCGGCGACCTCGTTTGGCACGCTGGCGCTGGAATTTGGGCTGGTGTGGATGATGTTCCTGCCGCGGCCGTTTCGCATGGTTTGCTTTTGTATCGTTACGCCATGGCAGATTGGAATCATTCTTTCGGCGAACTACACATTTTTGAATTATCTGGTGCTGGCGCTGGGCTTTCTGCTCCTGGACGACAAACTTCTGGAACGATTCGTTCCCGAGCGCTGGAAGAGGAGCGAGGGTCGCGCGGCATCAGATGGAAAAGGCAGCCAAGCAAAAGAACAACCCGCAGGGCTTGACCTCACGTTACAGGAAACGCTCCAGGACAGGAAATTTCTTGGGGCTCAGGAAGTGAAACCCGAAGCAAGCTCGGAAAGGCATTGGCAACCTGCGCTGCATAAGCAATGGGCGGCGTTGACCCTGGCGATGATGGCGGTGATGCTCTCATGGATTTTCTACGCGACGGCAGTCGAGATGATATGGATGGTGAAGCCGCTGGAGTTGCCGACGACGCCGGTATCGGCGCTGGAGCCATTTCGTATTGCAAACCGGTATGGGTTGTTTGCCATCATGACCCGCGGACGGTACGAGATTGAATTCCAAGGCTCGGACGATGGGCAGAAATGGCTGGTTTATCCGTTTCGGTTCAAGCCGCAGGATCCAGCAAAGGCGCCGGGGATTTACGCGCCCTATCAACCGAGATTCGATTGGAACTTGTGGTTCGCGTCGCTGAGCACTTGGCGGGAAGAGCCGATTGTGCCGCGAACCGAGCAGGCCCTGCTACGCGGGTCGGGGGATGTTCTGCAATTGTTCGCGGGCAATCCCTTTCCGAAGGCGCCGCCGCGGCAAGTGCGCGCGGTGCTGTGGCAGTACTGGTTTGCCGAGCCGGAGGAAAAGCGCGCGACGGGAAGGTGGTGGCGGCGCGAGCAGTTGGGATTGTATGCGCCAACGCTCGAGCGGGAAGCGGACGGAAGAATTGTAGTGTTGCAGTGGCCGCAGATGGTGGAACCACGGGAATGAGAGGGAAAGGCCCCCTACTGCGGGAACTGCTCGATGCGCGTGACGTGGTCGCCGGTGAAGCGGACAAAGACGGTCTTGGACGGCGGCTGGCCATAGATCCAATCCTCAATATCGTTGCCTTCGGAGTCACGCTCGCGGACTTTGTGGTCGGGCTTGCCCATGGCAGCGATGACTTCTTCGCGGTCCATGCCGACAAGGGGCCGGCGCTCCTGAATAGCTTTCTTCATCTCCGGCGGCAAGGTGTCGATCCACTGCACGGAGGCGGAGCGCTCGTTCTGAAAATTGAGGAAGGGAGAAAGGATTTTCTTCAAGTCGTCCGGGGTCATGTCCGGAACGAATTTATTCCACTCCAAGAAGATAGTGCTGCCCATGCCGGGCTGCAATCCAGGCGGGCCGGTTTCCTGAGTCGAAGTTGATTGCATGGTAGGAGAAGGGCCGCCGATGCCGATTTGCAGATGATCGCGCCAGTGATGCTTGCCGCGGCCGCCGCCATTTAAGTCCACGACAATCTGGTGCGCGCGGAATTCGAGGCCGGTGATCTGCACGTTGTCGCCGGAATTGACCGCAGCGCCATGCGTGGCGACAGCCCGATTCAAAAGCTGGGTGTCGAGCGGTTTGCCGACGATAAGGTTGAACCCCTCTTTACCGGCAGGCAGAGACTTGACGGCCTTGGCAAATTCGCCGGAGACAAAGCGGATCAGGGTCAGTTTGGAGTTTTCCTGCAGCGGCTGGTTCGGCGTGCTGGCCGGCTTTGGCTGGGCCTGGCTGCCATCGGTGGAGTCTCCCGCGCTCGGGAAAATGGGAATCTCTTCATCCGAGGGAAAGTTGACCAAAGGCCTCTCGGGCGGACGAAGGCTATTGACGCGGGGGACATCCGCGTCGCCCAGGAGCACGAGTGCCAGAGGAATGGCGTACCAGTTCGGCATAAACTCCGCGGGCGCTCTTCGAGGGCACCTCGCGTTACCTATTCTATCCTATGATGCGGGAAAGTGGCTGAACAGGTGCCAAGGCGGCCAAGGCGGAGGAAAGCCGCGATTCGCCTACCTGTACTTGGACGAGCCCGAACTGTACGAAGGGCCGGTCGACTGGAGTTCGGCCCGAGTGTAGGCGACTTGAGAACCCCGAGTTTCAAAAGCCCTTTGGATTTGCAGGCTTCAGCAAAGGAGAAGCCATTATTTGGCGACCGGCACTTTAGGTAGGCTTGATCCGCTGAAGGTGCTTAGCGGAAGACGACACTTACGCCCTGGCGGTCAATGGTCGTGTGCAGGACTTCACCGCCAGCTTCGGCGACGGCCTTTTCGGCGCGGTCGCGGGCCTCGGGCTCGATCAGGAGAACCACGCAGCCGCCTCCGCCTGCGCCGCAGACTTTGCCGGCAAGAGCGCCGTTGCGACGTGCGCTTTCAATGACGCGATCGATGGTCTTGGTCGAAATCGTAGGGAGGTTGCGCCTGCGGAAGGACCATTCCTCACGCATAAGCCGCCCGGCTTCCTTCCAATCGGGTTTCTCTAAGGCCACGCGCATGCATTGGGCAACCTCGGAAATCCGTTCGAGGCTTTGTTGCACGGCCCTTTTGCCGCCGATTTGGGCTTTGAAGACTTCCCAGTTGTTGATGCCGTGCTGGCGGGGCTTGCCCGTATAGCAAACCACGACGCGGCGTTCAAGTTCATCGAGATTGACGCGCAACTCGACGCGATGCTCGCCGCCGGGGGGCAGCTCGATGGCGGCAGCGCCGCCAAAAGCTGGCGGGTAGTGATCCTGCGTACCGGTTGGAACGTTGATGACAATGGCTTCGGCGTCGCGGCTGATGTGAATCCAGTCCTCCTTGCTCTTCCCCGCCCCCGTGAAGCGGTCCAGCGCGGCGCAGATGGCCACGGCCATGGCGCTGGAACCGCCAATGCCGGCGCCGGCAGGGGCTTTCGAATCGGTCATCAACGTGAATCCACCTTGTGGGCGGAAAAACTTGGTTATTTCGGCAAGGAGCGGAAGGCGATAGCGCTTGGTCTTCATGAGCGCGGCGAAGCAGGGGAAACTTTCTTCACGCTGGATGTCGCGCGACACCAGGCGGATGGACTCGCCACCGTTGGTTTCGATACGGCAGGAAGCGTAGAGGGAGATGGCGGCGTTGAGGGTGACCGAGCCAGGATGAAATAGGTAAAGCGGCCAGATGTCGAGCGTGCTACCGGCGAAGTCCACACGCGTTGGCGCCTTGGATTCGATGATCATAGGAAAGAGTCAGCCTGATTTTGGATTTTTTCGGACGAGGTAGTTTGACGGAACACAGTGGCAAGCTCAAGGAAGAAAGGAGCGCTGTCCACAGAAAGGTAATGCCCGCCTCGGCGGGCACAGCCAGGAATCGTCGGTTGCGGCTAGCCGCCAGCCGAGGCGGCGCGGTTACGGGCGATGAGCTGCGGGCCGTCGGGCTTTTTCACAGCGAGCGCGGGGTTGGGCTCAAAGCAGCGGCGGCAGCGGGCTTCATAAGCTCCCATAGCGCCGACGACGATGAGCTCCTCGCTTTCCACCAGGCGCTGGGTGTGAACGGCGGGATTGCCACAGCGAACGCAGATGGCCAACAGTTTGGTGATTTCTTCTGCGATAGCCAGGAGACGGGGCATGGGCTCGAACGGGCGCCCGCGATAGTCGGTGTCCAGACCGGCGACGATGACGCGCTTACCAAGATTGGCGAGCCTGGTGCAAACATCCACCACTTCATCGCCAAGAAACTGCGCTTCGTCGATGCCCACGACTTCCGTGCGCGGAGACAGTTTGTCCATGATTTCGGCGGCCTTGGCGATGTTGTCCGACGGAATGCCCAGGCCGGAGTGCGAGACGATCTCGTTGGCGGCGTAGCGCTCATCGATGGAGGGCTTGAAGATTTGCAAGCGCTGGCGCGCAATCTCCGCGCGGCGAAGGCGGCGAATCAGTTCCTCGCTCTTGCCGGAAAACATAGGACCGACGATGACTTCGATCCAGCCCATATTGCCTTTGACAATGTCCACGGTGGCTCCTTGTTAGTTTCAGTCGTCCTTTCGTCAGTTTTCACCCGAAAACAAATCGCCGCCCCGGTTCCAAGATGCGCTCACGAAGGCAAACCGGAGGCGCCCACGGCTTCGGCACGGTACATCCTCGCATTATAGAACGGAGCAAAGGCAGCAATCACGGCGACGCGAAACGCTTCCTGCCGACTGATGAGATCGCCCGAAAGGACGCCCCAGGCGCCCTGCGCGTCGCGAATGCCCACCATGCCGGCAAACCTATCGATGGCCGCGGCCAGCTCGGTGCCATTCTCAAGAACTTCGCGAGCGAGAGCCTCGGGGAGTTCGATGCCGCCCGAACGGCCGTAGTGACCGCGCGCGCCATCCGTTACGTAAGCCCAACTTTCGAGAAGCACGCGGCGGCGCGAGCCTTGCGCCAAATCCGAATTCCACCCTGTGGGGAGAGGCGAAGGGGTTTCCTCGATTACGTCGAGGCCCCCTTCCAGGCCGACGAAGTAATGCCACTGCAATCCGTTCTTCTGCGCGATTTCGACCAGCGTCTCCGCACGATGGCGGGCGCCGCGCATAAGTTCTTCGTGCGACAGCGGAGTATGACTGACCCCTGAGTCCACTTCGAGCGCGACCAGCTCGAACTCCGTAGCGGGAGGAAAGCATGGGGAAAGGAATTCCAACGCCTGCTTGACACCGTTGATCTTCGGGCCGCGCTTGCTGCCGATCGCGATGATGGTTTTGGGCATTCTTTGGGTCGTGCGACGCCTGATTGTAACGAGACTGCAAGAGAATTTTCATGACAATTTTTGAAACCTGAGGAAAAACTCGAAAGATAGAATGGGGATGGCCTACAAGCGAATCGGAGGTCGCGGAAGAAGTTCCGGTAGCGCAGGTCGGGAGGCGAGTTAACCGGGCATCCCGGTCTATTGGGGTCCGACCGGCACCGGATACCGGCAGCCTTTTCTTTGGAAGGCTTTCTAGGGAGTTACACTGGTCTGCCTGCCCGAGTAGGTCACCACCTGGTCTGGCTTGCTCTCCGCGGTTATGCCGGCGCCGTGGTTCTCTCTCACAAAAACAAGCTGAAAGCGGCGCTCCATGAGCATTCCGGGAAAAGTTCCCTTGCGTTCACCGATGGTCAGGGTCTGTTTCGCGTCGTCCCAGTGAAGCGGGATTGTCGCGTAGACTCCTTTTTCGTAGTTGTACCCATCGTTTTCATCTTCGTAGAGCGTGAAATCGCCATCGGCTCCGCGATAGATGCGCAATTCGATGGGATCTTCCGGCTTTTCGGTAGACCACTGTTTTTCCGGTCCCATCGGCACAATAGCACCAGCGCGCACAAACAGCGGCAGCTTATCGATAGGAGCCGCAGCCTCGACCATGCGCGGGCCCTTAATAGAACTGCCACTCCAGAAGTCATGCCATTTCGCTTTGGGCAGATAAACGCGCCGTGAATCTACTCCAGGATCGGTTACCGGGTTCACCAAAAACGCCGGACCAAACATGAACTGATCGCCTATGGTCGCGGAGTGTTCATCGGTGCGGAAATCCATGATTAATCCACGCATTGGCGTATAGCCTTGGCTGGTGGCCATCCAGGCCAACGAGTAAATGTACGGGAGCAAGCGATAGCGACACGTATCGTAACTCGCCAGAAGCGTCTGGGCTTCCGTTCCATAGGACCATAACTCGTTCTGGTTTGTCGAACGCGTTCCGTGCACTCGAAGAATCGGATTGAACACCCCGAACTGAAACCACCGAATGAACAACTCTCGATACCCGGGATCACCAGGATTGCCGGAAACAAAACCGCCGATATCCGTCGTCCAATAGGGCAGTCCGGAAACGCATGGTGACTTCCGTTTGTTGGAATAGCGTTTTGCCCGCAGAGTCCTGGAAGGTGATGCTGCTGTCTTTGCGCGAGCGGACGAGGCGGCTTGCCTATAACGTCGCGCGTTCCACCACCGACCTGACCTGTGGACCAGCGGCAGGTGACTCCGAAACTCACCCTGAAGCCCAAGGCCTGCGGTGGCTTAATCCAGCGGACGGCAATGTGTTCAGTTCCGGGCCGACGCCATGAGCTTCACCAACACTCCTCATTTCAATAGGGTGTGACTACTTTTCGACGACGCCGAAGTGGCTGGGAATCAGTGGGATAGCGGGATCAGTGGGCTCGGTAGGTCCCTCAAAATGCCGGGCTATAAAAATAGCCCCGGGTTTTCGTTCAATCGGCGCCTGTCAACTTCTGTTGGGCCAAGTGCGCAAGCGCAGATCTCGACAGTCGTTCCATCCGCCCGAGAAGCAACCTCAACTTACGATATTGGCGGATGGCGTCTCGATAGAGAGGCGTCATTTCAGGGTAGAGTTTTAGGTTGACCGTCTTGTTCTGCACCTTGTAGGTGCACTCAAAATACGGCCCGTGACGTTTGGCGGGATCGCGGTGACAGGCGCACTTTTTGTTGCCGCATTTCATCATGCGCTTCAGCACCGTTCCCTTGCAGAAGTAATCCAGGTGAACAATCTCCCGTTTGAGAGCTTCAAAGCGTTGGGCATCCGAACGGATCATGGCGACCAATCTGGTTTGGGCGATTGCTTTCATAGCTTTCCTACGGTATATTATACCGTAGAAATATGATCAACGCCACACCGCTGGCCCCGCTCGCGCTTCCGCCCAACCTCCCCCCTTCTTCCTGCTTCGCGCCGCTGCTCCCCCTCGACGCAGCGGATTCCCGTGCAGCCACGGCCCTCTCCCCTGCCCAGCAAGAGTTCTCTTCTCTGCAGGCCTGGCTGTCCGCCCCGCGCACCTTGCAACTGCCCCTGCACCAAGTCGAGTGCCAGCAGGAGCAGAAGGGGCGTGCCTTGCAGCGCTTACTGCTTCAGGCGCACCTCCAACAGCGGGGACCGGGGGACGTGGGTCGCGCCCTATACGTGAACCAAGACGGCCAAAAGCCAACTCTATATTCCCACCGGCGCCTGCATACTCGCGTGTTGAAGACCATCTTTGGCCCCATCCAGATCCAGCGAATGGGCTACTGCCGGGCGGGCACCGCGAGCATCCATCCGCTGGATGAAACTCTGCAATTGCCAGCACGCTCGTTCTCTTATGAGTTGCAAAAGCGCATGGTCAAGGCAGCGGTGCAGGGAACGTTCCGGGAAACCGGCGAGCGCATTGCGGAAATCACCGGTGCGCCGGTTCCCGTGCGCAGCATCGAAGAAGTCCTTCAGCAAGCTGCCGAGGACTTCGACGCCTTCTATGTCGAGCGCACACCCCCAACGTCGACCGGTACGGGTTCGATTCTGGTAGCGGCCGTCGACGGCAAGGGCATTCCCATGATCAAGCCCGAAGGGGGACAACGGGCGGTACGACTGACCAAGGGACAGAAGGCCAACCGCAAGAAGATGGCCACGGTGGCCGCGGTGTTCATACGAGCAGCGTGGATTCGCACTCCCCAGCAGGTGGTGGAAAGCCTTTTCCGCAGGGAGCCAACCACTCGCGCTGGCGAGAGCCCGCCTCCACGACCGGAGCACAAGCGGGTGTGGGCCAGCCTCATCAAAGGCAAGGCTGCCGTGATTGGCGAGGTGGCCGCCGAGGTGCTACGCCGCGATCCGCAAGGCCACAAGATCCACGTGGCCCTCACCGATGGAGAGCGCGCCCTGCAGATTCTCGTCAGCAAGAATCTTCAGGTCACCCTCATTCTCGATCTGCTCCACGTGTTGGAAAAACTCTGGAAAGCCGCCTACGTGTTCCATGCCGAAGGTAGCACGGAAGCCGAGCAATGGGTTCGCCTCCGTGCCGAGAAGATTTTAGAAGGACACGTCAGCCAAGTCGTCCAGGGCATTCGCCAGATGGTCACCAAACTTGCGCTCGGTGGCAGCAAGGGCAAGATGTTGTCGAGCGTGGCGAACTATCTCTACCGCAACCGGAGTCGCATGCACTATGACCAATATCTGGCACGTGGCCTGCCCATCGCCAGTGGTTCTGTGGAGGGCGCCTGCAAAAACCTCATCAAGGACCGCATGGAACGATCGGGCATGCGCTGGACCGAAGCGATGGCCGAGGCCATCGTCAAGCTGAGGGCCATATACCTCAGCGGCGACTTCGATCAGTATTGGCCCTTCCACATCCAAAAAGACCAGGAACGCCTGCATCCGGCCGGCAGATGGAGCGTCGTCGAAAAGTAGTCACACCCATTTCAATAACCCCAACGCCACGGTAGGCGCAGCGAACTTCGGCGTGATTACGAGCACTCTCAAACCGCCAGGTCAGGGTTTCTTCGGCAACGATCCCGGCAACCGCATTCTCTGGCTCGGGGCGCGCCTGATATTCTGATCAGGAACGTCTCCCATCTGCGCGAGCACGTTGCCCCCGCAACCTCAGGGAGTCGAGATCGCGGTCGAGCGAGAGAGGTCGAGAGGACCCCTTATGCCTTACACGCCAGGAAGTGCCGAGGAACTGCAATCCCAAGCGGGCGGTCGCCTCGTTAGTATCAAAGGGGAATTACCGAAAAATGTGGCCGTGCGGTCACTGAGGCTTATCAAAGCATGCGGGGGAGTGTTTGTGGTGGTGGCATTTGTCGCTGGAGGCGAAATGCCTGTATTGGCAGGGTCTCAGATTCGATCTGCGAAGAACACTCGCAACGCAATTGTTGTCCTCGATTCCGCCACCACCATTCTATTGGGACAGGAAGAGCCAACGCCCGTGCAGGAAGCGGTCAAAGACCTGCAAAGTGATTTTGCTAAAGTGCTTGGGAAAAAACTCAGGATCGTGCGCAGCTCCGAGGGCGCAAGCGGGGTGACGATTTGGATCGGCGAAAAATCCAAACTTCCCGAAGATGTGCGTCCACAAGGGTTGGAAGAGCCGGAATCTTTCTCGATTTCCGTGGTTCGTTCCGCGGAAAAGTCGCAACCGGGCAAAGTCGTTCTTTTGGCGGGCGCGGATATCCGCGGGACCATCTACGCCATCTACCAGTTTTCTGAACAATATCTCGGTGTCGATCCTCTTTATTACTGGACCGATCGCCAGCCACTGCGCCGCACACAGCTCGGGCTGCCGGCGTCATTGAACAAACAATTTCCAGCCTCCGTTTTCAAATACCGCGGCCTCTTCATTAATGACGAAGATTTGTTGACGGGCTGGGCGCCCGGCGAGGCCAAAGACCACACCGGGATTTCTCTCGAAGTTTGGAACAAGATCTTCGAGACCATCCTTAGGCTCAAGGGCAACATGGTGGCGCCGGGAACATGGATTTTCCCTGATGAGCCCCAAATCAAACTGGCGGGCAAGCGCGGTTTGATCTTGACTCAGCACCATGCCATCCCTTTAGGCCTCAATGTCGCGCGCTGGCCAAAGGATGTCCCTTACTCCTATACCAGCCACCCTGAGATTCTCGAGCGCGCCTGGAAGGACGCCGCCGCTGCTTATCCCTCCGATCAGGAAGTGTTGTGGACGGTGGGCCTGCGTGGACTCTCCGATGTCAGTTACTCCGCGTTTGATCCAAGTGTACGCGGCAACGACAAAGCCCTGGGCGAATTGATCACCAAAGCGATCTCCGATCAAATGCAAATCGTGCGCTCCTTGCGACCTGACGCACAATTCATTACCAGTTTGTGGATGGAAGGGGCGCGACTGATGCAGCAAGGGTATCTCAAGATTCCTCCCGAGGTCGCGACGGTGTGGCCGGACACCGGTTATGGTTACCTTCAGGACAAGGGCTTGGTGACGGCGGGGCAGGGGGCGTATTACCACGTCGCGATGATGAACTTCCGGGCTAATCAACTCACGGAAATGGTTCCCGTCGAGCGCATCTATTCCGAACTCGAACGTTACATCAAGGCCGGAGCGACTCACTATTTGTTGCTAAACACCAGCGACATTCGCCCGGTTCCTATGACCATGAAAGCGGTGATGAACGTCGCATGGCAAGGTGTTCCTCGCGATGCTGCCAGTAACGATCAGTTTTACCTGCAATGGTCTTCGGAGGAATTTGGTGCGAAGTCCGCCACACAGGTTGCAGGAATCTACAAACAGTATCTTGCCGCGCCTGCGCACCTTCCCGGCGAGGAGCCTGCTCTCCCTTACGGCGATCAGTACTACCACACGGAAGCGCGCCGTTTTCTGCTCGAATATATGGTCGGTTTTCCGCTCTATTTTCTTCCCGGACAAGCACCGACTTGGACAACGCCGCGCGTTTTTCCAGAACCCGGCAAAGATTTGGCGGAAGCCTTGAAGGGAGAAATCCAGCGGTGTGGTGAAGCTCAACCGAGATGGGACGCCTTGTGGGAGAAGGCCGTTGCCACCGAGCAGCTCGTTTCGCCCGAGCGACGTCCCTTTTATCGCGCTCACGTGCTGGCTATGATTGCCATCGATAGAGAAAGCAACCGCACTCTTCAATCTCTAGCGCTGGCGATCCAGCGGGCCGAGAAGGGAGAGACCACGCAAGCTCGCGCAGAAGCGCAACATGCGCTTGAGGCCTTGGAGGAGATCTCCAAGGCTGAAGCGAAGGCGGAGTACGGCAAATGGAAGGGCTGGTACCGCGGTGATTGGCTGACCGGGATTGGCAGAACGCGCGAACTCGTGCAAATCTTTGCGAAGCAGCTTGAGGATCCGTGGTCTCCCATGCCGCCGCCCGTTTACTGGACGGGCTGGGAGGCCTACTACCACATCATGCATTACGAGGGAGAACGCACCGCGGACGTGAACTGATCCGCGCCGGCAAAAGTCTTCGGGATGATAAAAGACCGTATGAAAATCAAAGACCTCCGCGCCACGACCGTAAGTGTTCCGCTGGCAGCGCCTTTGCGTCATGCCAATGGATGTCACTGGGGGCGCTTTGTTCGCACCGTGGTGGAGGTCGAGTCTGACAACGGGCTGGTCAGCCTCGGGGAAATGGGCGGCGGGGGCCAGTCGAGCGAAAACACCTTTCGCGCACTCAAATCAGCTCTGCTTGGTTGGGATCCCTGCCGATTGGAGGAACTCAGGTTCCGCATTGCCAACCCCACCGCCTCGCTTTACAACAATCATATTCAGATACTTTGCAGCACTCGAATTCGCCTGCTTGGATCTGCTCGGACAGGCTTGGGGGGCTCCCGTCTCGGAAATTCTGGGCGGGCGTTTAAGGGACCGCATCGAGTTTGCCTCTTACTTGTTCTTTCGCTATTCAAATCCGAAGAATGGCGGGGGCGAGGTCCGAACCGTCAATCAGCTTGTCTCACACGCACAAGAATTGAAATCCAAACACGGTTTCAAAACCCACAAACTAAAAGGCGGTGTCTTCCCGCCGCCCTATGAACTTGAGTGCTATCGGGCGATTGCCGAGGCGTTTCCCGGCGACCATTTGCGTTTCGATCCCAACTGCACTTGGTCCACCGAGCAAGGCATCCAATTTGCCCGGGCCATCGAAGGATTGAACAACGATTATCTTGAGGACCCAGTCTTTGGCCTGAATGGCATGCGCCAGGTGCGCGAGAAATCCCGAATGGCTTTGGCAACAAACACGACGGTCGTGAATTTCGAGCAACTTGCGACAAACGTTCGCGATCCCGCGGTGGACGTGGTACTCCTTGATACGACGTTCTGGGGCGGCATCCGGCCCTGTCTTAAGGCCGCAGGGATTTGCGACACATTTCAGTTAGGCGTTTCAGTCCATTCCTCGGGAGAGCTCGGTATTCAGCTCGCATCGATGCTGCACATGGCTTCCCTCATACCTAATCTTTCCTTGGCGGCCGATGCCCACTATCACGAACTCGTGGACGACATCATCGAAGGTGGAAAATTCCATTACCAGGACGGCGCGATTTGCGTGCCCACGGGCGCGGGCCTGGGAGTCCGGGTAGACCGCGAGAAGCTGGTGAAATACGGCGAAATGTACCGCCGCCTGGGTCCTTATCACCTATGACCGCGACCCGCTTCGGCCTTGCTGGACGCCGACGATTCCAAACGACCGCTGGGCCGATCCTTCCGACGATCGCAGCCCTCAGATTCCTTGTTAGGCTCGTTGCTGGAGCGTGCAGCCGGGGCCCGTTGGAACGGCCGCAAGTACTAACGCGCGAGGGCCGGGAAGTGGGGTTCGAAGGTGTGGTGTGTTGGCGGGCTGTCCACGCGGGAACTATCGGCGTTTTCCAAGGACGATGATTAGTCGCGACTCAAATCACACTCTCTGTTGGCCCACTAACATGTCCCGCCAGCAGTTTCGCTCGGGCACCCATTCCCTGCGGTAGGTCAGGCGGTAGAGAACTTCTTTCGACTCCCGTACCGGTGTGCGCCATACCGTGACCGAATACTCCATAGCTTCCTCCACCGGCTACATCTGAGCAGGTAGTGGCAACGGTTCGATGCAACTAGAAGACTAGCTTCTTACGCCACCACTGTCGTTGTCCTGTAGCAATGGTCGCTCCTCGGTCGGGAATGCCCGAGCGCAGATGTCCGGTGAGGCGGCTTTACCGGCAAAGCAGGCACTAAGGCGCCACAGAGCCTGGACTTAGGCCGCTATTTTGAAATCTGCGAAATTGTCGAATTGGGGTATCGCAAAAGGCTCAAAGCAGATACCGGGTGCCACGCTCTCGTCCAGAACGAGGGCTAGATTCTGAAGCACGGCAGAACGGACAAAAGAAGAACCTTATTGGGCATCTTACGCACTACCGCGCCGTCGTATCCTCCTCACTTCAAGTTCTGCCGCACGTAATCCGCAATCTGCCGACCGGTTGCGAACCAAACACCTGGTTTGGATTTCATGTAAGCAATCAGCTTGTCGAGATACGCGATTCGTGAGCGATGTCCCGATACCATCGGGTGCAGCGTTAACATGAACATTGTGCCCTCCTGATACGCGCCGTCGAATTCATCCTGATAAACCTTAAAAATGAGTTCCGGCGACGGGAGTGAGCCGCTGGAAACGAAGTACGGGTAGTCGTCAAGAATCCAATCAACCGGCAGTTCGACCATGCCGGTTGGCCGGCCGTTGGAAAGCAGCTCATACGGCTCGTCCATCGCCATGGCGCTGCTGTCATACTGAAATCCGGCCTTGCGAATGAGATCGAGGGTGTATTTGCTGAATGCCCATGAAGGAGCCCTATATCCCACAGGCTTCTGGCCCATACCGTTCGTCCAAAACTCGATCGCCTTATTCAGGAGCCGTTCTTCTTCCGCCTGGTCGTCGAGGTCCGTAAGCCTCTCGTGAATCCACCCATGTATGCCGATCTCATGGCGGGGCCGCCTTTTGAACTCCTGAATCATTGCGGGATAAAGGACGCCGGTGACCGCAGGGATGTAGAACGAACCTGGGATATTGTACTTGTCGTACAGCGCCATAATCCTGGGTAGCCCTTCGGTGAAGCCATACTCCCCTTGCGACAGGAGTACCGGCGCGCTGTGTCCCGCAGCGATCTCAAAGGTTTCGTTGTCCATGTCCCAACTGAGGCAAACCGCGACCTTCGCTCCATTGGGCCAACTCTTGGGCGTTAGCTTTCGTCCCGCGCGCATCGGAGCAACCCACTGTTTGATCTGCTCATCAGTGAGCTTGGTCCCCGGCTGTGGTCTCTTCTCTTGCTGTGCTTCTAGCAGCATGGGCAGCATGCTGAACATAAAAGCAAGAAGGATGGTCCTCAAAGATTTCCTCTTCATGGTGCCCTCCTGTTTTGGCTACTGCTCGGGTATCAATAGCAAGGTGGCTTCCGTGTTCGCGCTCACTGCTGAATCGCCGTACGGCAGCGGGAAGTAGCGTTCGTCGCCCCACAGCTTGGCGAGATCGCAGAAGTGCGGGCTGCCCGGTTGTCCGGACTGGCCGGGTGCGCTGGTTGCCACGGAGCGATCCCAGTCGCTCACGTCTATCACTTCCCGAAAAGTGGCCCCTACCGTCTGCGAAAACCCTTTGCCGCCGGTTGATAACGGAGTCAGGCCATAGCCATCCCGTGAGATCGGGCCGACATTGAGGAGCGAGGCCAGCTGGGCATTGACTGCCAAAGGATGCTGGAACGTCGCGCTGTGCAGTAATCCCCAGGACCATTGCGAAATGTCATTCCCGCGCTTCTGTTTAAGGTCTTTCACCGCGGCTGCCAGTGCGGCAAGGAGAAGGGCGTCCCGGTCCTTCGCGGCGTTTCGTGCAAACCAGGGACGCCCCGGGTAAGTCAATGCCGGGACAAGAACGTCGCCGCCATGCCTGGAGTATTCTGTGGCAAGCGGGACAGCGATCTTACCGCCGACGAGCAACTCGAGAGCCTTCTCCTCCCAAACGAAGTAGATCGTTGCGGCTGGACTGGAACGCAGCATATCCTTATCCCAGGCAACTAGCTCGGTACGCGCGTGCTCAACGTCCGCATCGTCCGATTTGAGGCGCGTCAATAACGAAACCAGCTGTTCGGCGTTCCAGGCCACCGCATCGTGCTGTAGCTTCTCAAAATCGCTGACACCGAACTTTTCACGGGACGTAAGAACCTCGCGGATGCGGTTAATCCGCGCCGGATTGGACCACTCATAGCCAATGTGCCGTTTCTCACCGGGCGGCAGCACATCATTGTTCGCGGTCGCAAGAAATCCGCTGTCTGGGTTCAATGCGTGCGGCAAGTCGTCAAGGGAGAACCAGCCCTTCCACTCATATTCACCAGTCCAACCTGGCACCGGAAGGAGACCGGACCAGTTTGGTCGAACCGGCGACAACCCGGCAGCTTGGTACCCGATGTTGCCGTCAACGTCCGCGTAGACGAAGTTCTCCGCCGGCATCTTGTGGCGCGCGAGCGCCTTGCGGAACTCTTCCCAATTGTGTGCACGATCGATGGATAAGTCGCCCAAATAGCCGACCGTTCCTGGCTCCGCACCGGTCCAGCGCAGTACGATGGCCTCGTGCCTTTTGGAGTCCGTTGTCACAACAGGTCCGTGAATCGAGTATTGATACTCGACGTCAACCGGCGTTTCGCGGCCTTTCACAGCGATGCGGTCTTTTTGAGTTTCCAGATCGACCCATTTGCCGCGATATTGATATTGCCGTGAGTTATCTGGGTTAAGTTTTTCGATATACAAATCCTGCGCATCGGTCGGAAATACCGTGAGCCCCCACGCAATGCGCTCGTTGTGGCCCACAGACACGCCAGGCAGGTATGGCTGCACCGCGCCAATGACATTCCAACCGGGCGCATTCAGGTGCACCAAGTAACGAAGCGAAGGATGATCCAGACGCCGATGAGGATCATTGGCCAGCAACGGCTTCCCGGTTTCAGACTTTCGACCGCTGACCACCCAATTGTTACTGCCTTCGAGGCGGCTGAGCTGTCCATCAGTCAGGGCCGCTTGCTTCTCGAGTTGGCTGAATCGTGCCCCGGCGCCGATGGTTAGTAATTGCGTTTCGAGACGCTCGTCGATGATACCCAGGTCTACTCCAGGCGGCACTTTCACGGGAATCGCAGGTTCGGGAGGGAGTAACTCGACGGCCAGCTGCGGACCGACAAGCGCCGTGAGCCGCGCGCGGAATACTTCTCCTAGCGCATTGCCTCCCATGGTGAATCCTTCCGCACGGCTGAGGAGGTCCTCAGGCTTCCAAAATTCCGGTGCATATCCGGCATAGACAAACTCGATGGGGGGATTTTTCCCGGCAATTGTGACCCACGCGTTGATGCCCTTAACAAACTGTTCGACGATTGGCTTCGCATCAGGGGCATAGCTGGTCCATTCGGCCTCGATATCGCCGCGGTAATGCATGAGCCGCGCGAGGCGATCTCGTTCGACGAACTCGGGTCCAAGAATTTCCGCCAGGCGTCCTTGTGCGGACCGCCGCCACAAGTCGATCTGGAACAGGCGATCCTGGGCTTGGACGAATCCTTGGGCTAGGAATAGGTCGTCCACATTTTTTGCGTAGATATGTGGAACACCGCTGTGGTCTCGAACTACTCTTACTTGGTCCTTGAGGCCGAGTACTCTGATGGTTCCTTCCGTTTGCGCCAAGCGTTGCAACAGCGTTTCAGGCTCACGATCAGCCTTCAAGCCCGAGGATTTGCGGCACGCAGCGAGTCCAATCGGGACCAGGAGTACGCAAGCTGCGAACACGCGCGTCATCCACCTCATCAGACCTCCTTTACCACGCGAAATTCCAGGAATGCTAGCTTGGTGCTGAAGGAAACTGTACCGAAATCCGGTGCGGAGCTGGCCCGGCCCCGGATTTAACGAGGTTCCGGGCGGTTTCGATTCGAGCGGACAGGCCTTGCACAAACGCGCCTCACTTCCAGATCGAGCGGAGTGGCCAGATTTTGCCCGTCACAGAGACCGGCTTTCCGGTTGACGTGAAGAATGCAAGTTTGTTGTTTTGCGACGGAGGAAAAATCAGGTTGGTCATGGCGATTGTGCCATTCTGCGCGAAAGCCTCCATCGAGCAGCGATCGACAATGAGTTTGAGGTCGAACGTGCGGCTCGCAAGCAGCGGAGCCGTGGTGCTCGCCGGGAAGTCCCGCGATACGGTGGCGCCGGCCTTTGTTCGATCCATGTAAAATTCGCCCTTGGGTTGATCAAAACCAAGCTCTGTCCAGTGCTGTTCGTCCGTGAAGAGCCGCACGCCAAAAACCTGTTCCGAGCCGCTGCTAAACCGCAAATCCAACTCAAAAGCTGTCTCGAGAACGTTGCCCTCTGCATTGCCGCGTGGCGGCGCCGAAACCTCCGTGCCCCCTCCACGGACAGGAGCGATGACGGGTTCCTGCTTGAGGGCCAATCCGGACGGATCACGAACGAAAGAAAGTCTGCGTGGAATGCTCATTTGTCCGCGCCATGGAGATGTCGGAAGTTTTGCCGCGTACTGCCAGTTGTTCATCCAGCCAATCAGGACCGGCTTTTCATCTGGCGGCAACGCGTTAAAACTGATCGCACAATAGTCATCCTTTCCGTAGTTCGTCCATCCGTGTGAACCGGGTTCGTCAGAAGCAACAAACCGTGTGCCGTCGAACTTACCCAGGAAATATTGTTCGCCCGATCCCCCTTGTGGCGCGCCCGGGTTGAGGCCTATTTTGAGCGCCCACATTTTTTCCTTTCCGTGCTCGGCAGGGATGCGCAGGAGATCCGGACATTCCCAGGCTCCCCCCACATCACCAGCGGGGCCAAAGTCACTCAGTCGTGTCCACTGCTTCAAGTTGGATGAGGAGTAGAAACGGACCTGGTGCTGTGCCGGCAAGGAAACAGCCATCAACCAGTGGCCTTCCTTTTCGTCCCAAGATACGCTTGGGTCACGAAAATCAGCCAAGTGCAGATCGATCACGGGGTTTTCGGCGTAGCGAGTCCAGGTGCGCCCCTGATCGACACTGTAGGCGAGATTCTGGGTCTGTCGTGCCCCCTCCGTACCTTCGCGATAACCGGTGTAAATGGCTACGAGGCAGTCTTGTTTAGCCGCGCAGAAACCGCTTGTGTTGTCACGGTCCACAACAACGCTTCCGGTGAAGGCCATTTCGCCGTTTTTTTCCGGGATTGCAACATGAAGCTCGGTCCAATGCAGTAGGTCCGTGCTGACAGCGTGGCCCCAACTCATGTGCCCCCATTTATTGCCGAAGGGATTGAACTGATAGAAGAGGTGATATTCCCCATGGAAATAGACGAGGCCATTCGGGTCGTTTGTCCAGTGTTCGCGTGGAGAAAAATGCACTTGAGGACGATAAGCCTCGTCGTAGGTGCTCGTCTGCGCGCCGGCGAGCAGTGTGCCAAGCGCCAGGGCGCAGGCCAGTGATGTTTTGGTCAGATCGAGAGCAGGCACTCTCACGGTCGTATCTTCTCCCATTAGGCGCACAAGCTGCGAGAGGGAAATAGGAATTAGTTCCCACTTGGAGTTAGAATCTGCCGATGGCTCGCCAAGAGCGCATGGACCGCTGGCTGTTTTCGCTTTTCTCGGATTGCCGTTTCGCTCTCCGCCAACTTCGCAAGTCCCCTGGGTTTGCGGCGGCCGCCGTCCTAACCCTTGCCCTCGGCATAGGCGCGAACACCGCCATCTTCTCTGTTGTGAATAGCGTGCTGCTTCGCCCTCTCACCTATCGTGAACCCCGGCAGCTTTACATCGTGCGGGAGATTGTGCCGCAGCTTGCAAAGTTTGCCCCAACTCTTGGCGCGAACTTGCCCGACTTTCGCATCTGGCAGAAGCAGGTTCGTTCGTTTGCCGATGTAGCCATTGCCGAATACACCACCGCGGGCCTGACCGGCGCCGGCGAGCCGGAGATCGTCCGCGGCGTTCGGGCCTCTGCAAATATCTTCCAGGTCCTCGGCATCCAGCCTGCGCTCGGCAGAACGTTTCTACCCGAGGAGGACGATCCCGGTCGCGGTAACGTGGTCATCCTTACCGCCGCATTCTGGCGCGCACGCTTCCACGGCGATCCGGCGGTGCTTGGTGCAACGATTGTGCTCGACGGCGTCCCCCATCAAATCGTGGGTATCCTTCCTTCGTCATTTCGCTTCCCTGCAGCCCTGGGAGGCGCTAACAACACGGTTCGCCTCGCCTTTTTCAGTCCGTTGAACGGTCCCAAATCTTATGAACAGGACCTGATCGGGGAGTTCGATTTTGCTGCCGTAGCGCGCCTCGGACCCGGGGTAACGCCCGAGCAGACGCTTGCTGAATTGAACCTAGTCCAGTCCCAAATCGCCAAGCACGCAAATGAAGGCGTGGATCTCCTGGCGGCGCTTCGGCCGCTCGAAGCCGAAGTGGTCGGACCGGCCCGCCTCGGGTTGATCTTTCTTCTTGGCGCGGTCGGTATGGTCTTATTAATCGTCTGCAGCAATCTCGCGAGCCTTCTCCTGATGCGGGTTCCCGGCCGCATGCGTGAAGCTGCGATTCGTGTTGCGTTGGGTGCAACCCGGGCGCGCGTCATTCGCCAGATGCTTACTGAGACTTTCCTGCTCAGCCTCGCCGGTGGGGCGCTCGGCGTATGGGTCGCGACTTTCGCGGTAAAGGGATTCGTGCACTTGGCCCCCGCAAGCATCCCGCGTCTCGACGAGGTCCAAATGGATGCCCGTGTTTTAGCATTCGCTTTGCTCGCGTCCATCGCTACCGGCTGTCTATTCGGCATTTTACCTGCATGGCGCGTCACGTGTCTCGCGCCCTTCGACACTCTTAAGGCCGGCGCCTCGGCCACCACGGAAAGCCGCCGAACCCGCCACCTTCGCGAAGGCCTGGTTGCCTTCGAAGTGGCCCTGACCACAATCCTGCTGATCCTCGCAGGGCTTTTGACCGCCAGCCTCAGCCGGCTCCTTCAAGAGCACGCCGGTTTTGCGGTGCAGAATGTCCTAGTTGCCGGCGTAGATCTTCCACCGCAGAGCTATTCTCAACCTGGCGTTCGGTTGCGCTTTTACGATCGTGTGCTAGCCGCCGTTCAATCGCTACCTGCCGTCCGCGCCGCCGGCTGGGTCAGCATTCCTCCGCTGGGCGGCGAAGGAAGTGTCACCGGAATTAGCCTTCCCGGCGAGCGGCAGTCCAGCGCCGAAACACCCGTCGCCAACTATCGTCCTGTGAGCGCGGATTATTTTTCTGCGATGGGCATCCCGTTGCTGCATGGCAGGACTTTTGCGTCGGCCGATCTCCATCGCAAGGTCGTCATTGTTTCGCAAAGCGTCGCGGACCGATTCTGGCCCGGCACGGACCCCGTCGGCCAAGTCTGCATCACCCGCTGGGCCGGAGACCAGCCCGCCGAGGTCATAGGCGTGGTCGGTGATATTCGCACGGTGCAGCTCGACGAACCTCCTCTCATGATGGTCTACGTGCCTTACTGGTTTAACGCCATCTCCGTTCCCTCGTCGGCCTCGTTCGTTCTCCGCACGGCCACCGAGCCCGCCGCCTTCGTAAGCGAGGTTCGTCGGTTGATTCACAGCATTGACCCCGACGTGCCCATCACGTCTCTGCACCACATGACCCAAATCGTTTCGCAGTCCTTGGACGCGCGCCGGTTTCCGATGTTCATTTCCATGTCGTTCGCTCTTTTCTCTCTTGTTCTGGCATCGCTGGGCATCTTCGGGGTAGTGGGATATTCCGTCGAGCAACGCAGCCAGGAATTCGGCATTCGTATGGCGCTTGGCGCCGGGGCGGCAAATTTGCTCCGCATGGTTCTTCGTCAAGGCTTGACTCCCGTCCTTGTTGGCTTGGCGGCCGGCGTCGTCGCGGCGATGTCCGCAGGTCGGCTGATGAGCAGCCTTCTTTTTGGCGTGAGTGCGCACGATCCTCTCACTTTCGGGACTGTCGTACTTGTAGTCGCTACCGTGGCAACGCTAGGCTGCTACATCCCCGCGCGTCGCGCCTCTCGCCTCGATCCCCTGGTCGCATTGAGATACGAGTAGGTGCGCCGGGATAATCCGGCGTTGCGGGAGCGGATGAAGGAGTGGCACGCTCTCGTCAAGCATGAGGCTCACCAGGCGGTCGGGCTCATGCGGCTCGGCCCGCTAACCAACCGGAGGGCCTGAGGCTAAGCGGCGAAGTAAGCGTATGCCTCGCTCGAGACCTTCGCGGGCTTCGGTCAAGCCGAAAGCGATCGTGAAGACAAAATAAAGAACCCCATACGGTCCAAGCACAAAGAGCGCACGAAGAATCGGCGAGCGAACGGTCAAGAAATGGTGAATCCCCAAGCCTGCGGCAGCAGCGAGCAAGGCGGCCACCCAGAGACTGACGAGGTAGGCTGGCGGTGCTCCTGAATGCCCGATCCTGCGGTTCAGCGTGCGTCGAAGCAGAACGAATTCCAGCCAGGAGGCGATCCCGGCTGAGATGGTCAGTCCGGCGACTCCCCAGCGGGCTTCGATGCCCAGCGCAGGGGGCAGTGGAACAGCGAAAAGGTAGCCGAGAATTGTGGTCAGCAAGACGCGCATGACGGCATACCGAAGCGGCGTCTGGGTATCGCGCAGGGCGTAGTAAGTCGAGGCATACAAACGGCCAAACGTCGAGGCAACCAGGCCGACGCTAGCACCCGCGAGAATGCCCCAAACGTACATCGCGTCAGCATGCTGGAATCGCCCGGATTGGTAGATGGCGGCCACGACCACGTCGCCTAGGACAAGAGACGCGGCGACCGACGGTACGACAAAGAACGCAATCCGCCGCAAACCGGAATTGAGCCGCCGGCGCAGCGTCTCTCGGACCACACTTTCTCCGCCAACCGTGCCTGACATCACCGGCAATTCCGCTGCGGAGATGGACATCCCGAACAAACTCACGGGAAGGGTGTACAGTGTCTGGGCGTAGGAAAGCGCTGCGACGGCGCCGGTGGGCAGAAGGCTTGCGAGAAGCGCGTCAATGTAGGCGCTGATTTGCAGGACGCCGCGTCCGATAAAAACGGGAAGGAAATTTCGCACTATGATTGCCACGTTTCCCCGAGGATCTGCGAGTGAAAGATTCAGGCCTTGAAGGAGACGCAGTACGACGGGCAATTGCACGCCTACCTGCAGCGCGCTGCCCACCACTGATCCCCAGGCCAGGATGACGGCCAGCTGGTTCTGCGTGTGGTTGCGCCCGAACACCCACAAGGTGACGATCATGGCCGTGTTCCAGATCACCGGCGCGACGTAGGGAAGAAAAAAGCGACGATGGCTGTTGAGAATGCCGAGGCACCAGGCGGAGAAGACCAATAAGCCCGTGCTGGGGAAAAGAATGCGCACAATCCGAATCGTCAACTCACGCTTTTCACCAGAAAAACCCGGTGCGATGACGGCGATTAGGAAAGGAGTTGCCAGCACACCGATGAGGACGAGAAAGGAAGTGGTTAATCCCAACAGTGCCGCTACCGCGCCTGCCGTACGACGTGCTTCCGCATCGTCTTTTTGTGCAACCAAGCTTGCGTAAACGGGAATGAAAGAAGCCGAGAGAACACCTTCGCCAAATAGATTTTGCAGAAAATTAGGAATGCGGAGGGCGGCACGGAACGCGTCCGCGGCAGCGGAATTGCCGAAGTAGTGCGCAAAAACACGATCGCGAACCAGTCCGAAGATTCGGCTTAGGAAGATTCCCGCCGCTACAAGAAAGGCGAAGCGAGCGGTGGGCGCGCGATGTGTGGTGTTCGGTTCAGAGCGAGTTACTGGCGACTGGAATCGAGTATCCAAAGCGTTTTAGAAGGCTTGATTAAACTCCGGTTCCTTCACAGCTCAGGCCCTGCCTGCTTCCATTGATGTCCGACCGATGTTCCCGTGAAGTGGCATAGGAACGCATGCAAGTATACGGCATCAGAAGCGTTGTCGTACCAAGTCTCTTTAGAAGGGGATTCGTGCAGAACGCCCCGCCCCGTTCACACCTGGGCAGGAACGCGCATCCGGTAACACCAACCTTACCTGGGACCTGCGCGCCTGATTTACTACTGCTTAAAAGGCTGGAGCGGGCAGGTAGACGCGCCGCAGAAGATCGGAAAACCGTGGCGAGGCCTTCAGATCGTGAAAGGCCGGAGCCCGGGCTTCTGTGCGTTTCGTTGGACAAAATAAGATCAAATTGACAACGCAATGGTATGTGCTTACGATTTCGTGCGCGTTCCATTTCTCTAGACCGCCAGAGCCCCGATCCGCAATCGGTGAATCATGTCGTCGTCAATCGATCGCACATGAGGTTACAACATGATGAGCAAGAGAGTTTTCTGTCCTCTGAGGTCGATCGGATTAAGTGCTGTCCTCCTAGCTTTGGTCAGCGGGCTGCACGCCCAGACTGCAGGCGAAGCGATCTCGATCGGAAACGACGACATTGGCGGTGTGGTCAACAGCACCAAGGGTCCGGAGGGTGGGGTCTGGGTCATTGCGGAAACGACCGACTTTCCGACCAAGTTCGTGAAGATTGTGGTTACTGACGATCGGGGCCGCTACCTCGTGCCGCAGCTTCCCAAGGCGAACTACAAAGTATGGGTGCGCGGCTACGGGCTCGTGGATTCCGAGCCAGTCCAGACGACTCCCGGAAGAATCGTTAACTTGACCGCCGTTCTGGCGCCGAACGCCCGCGCTGCCGCGGAATACTACCCGGCCATCTATTGGTTTTCTCTCCTGCACGTGCCCGACAAAAGCGAGTTCCCCGGCACGGGGCCCAAAGGCAACGGCATTCCGGAAAATATGAAGAACCAGGGCCAATGGCTTCACTTGCTGAAGACGGATAGTTGCTGGTCCTGCCATCAAATCGGCGACAAGGCTACGCGCGAAATTCCAAAAAACCTGGGCCATTTCGATTCTTCAACGGCAGCCTGGGCGCGACGCTTGCTCTCCGGACAAGCCGGCAACAACATGGTCAACGGCCTCGAGCAGCTTGGACCAGAGCGCGCATTGCCGATGTTCGCGAATTGGTCTGACGGGGTCGCGGCCGGCGAATTGCCGCCGGCGCCGCCGCGACCACAAGGTGTGGAGCGGAACGTTGTTATCACTGAGTGGGACTGGGCCGACGCGAAAGCGTATCTTCACGACGAGATCGCAACCGACAAGCGCAATCCTACGCTGAATGCCAATGGTCCAATCTATGGGGCCGCAGAACTCAGCGTGGATTACCTGCCGGTGCTGGATCCAGTTGGGGCCGCGGCGAGTCAAGTCAAATTGACTGTGCGCGATCCAAAGACTCCATCGAGCGCAGACGACAAGCCGGCTGCGCCTTCGCCGTATTGGGGAGACGAAGCCATTTGGAATAGCCGCGCCAACGTGCACAATCCAATGTTCGATGAAAAAGGAAGAGTGTGGATCACCTCCCGAATTCGTCCAAGCGACAACCCAGCCTTCTGCCAGGAAGGGTCGACCCATCCTTCGGCGGTCTTGTTTCCCCTTAAGCGCAGCGGGCGGCAACTCGCCATGTACGATCCAAGAACCAAGCAGCTCACGCTCATTGACACCTGTTTTGGCACCCATCACCTGGTGTTTGCAGAGGATGCCAGCAGCACGCTGTGGACGAGCAGCGGCGGAGGCGGAGGAGCAGTGGGCTGGCTGAACACAAAGATGTTCGACCAAACCCACGACGAACAGAAGTCACAGGGTTGGACGGCCCTTATCCTCGACACCAACGGCAACGGAAAACGTGATGATTATGTGGAGCCTGATCAGCCCGCGGATCCCACCAAGGACAAACGAATCAACGCTGCCTTTTACGGCGTCACCGTTAGTCCAGCGGATGGGTCGATCTGGGGAACGGTCTTAGGCTTCCCTGGCGCGGTCGTTCGCCTAAGCCCTGGCTCGAATCCCCCGGTTACCACCCTGGCCGAAATCTACGAATTGCCATGGAACGATCCAAGAGCGCCGGTGCATGGGTTCTCGCCGCGTGGGCTCGACATTGATCGCAATGGCGTCGTGTGGACGGTCATTGCGAGTGGACACCTGGCAAGCTTCGACCGGCGGAAGTGTAAAGGTCCGCTCAACGGGCCGCCTGCGACAGGAGAGCACTGCCCGGAGGGTTGGACGCTCTATCAACTCCCGGGGCCACAGTTGAAGGGAGTCACCGACCCGGGAAGCGCCGAGGCCAGTTACTACGACTGGGTGGACCAGTTCGACACCTTGGGGTTGGGAAGGAATGTGCCGATTGCCACCGGCAACGGGAATGATGCCCTGCTTGCCCTTTTGCCCGATACCCGGAAATTCGTTGTCCTGCGCGTGCCCTATCCGATGGGATTCTACGCAAAAGGGATGGACGGCCGGATCGATGATCCGAAAGGCGGCTGGAAAGGAAAGGGACTGTGGGCCACCTACGGTACCCGAACGCCTTTTCACGCCGAAGGCGGCAAAGGAACGACCAGCAAGGTCTTGCACTTCCAGCTGCGCCCCGACCCGCTCGCACACTAAGCGTAAATCACTCGAGCAGGCGGCTGGTCGGATGGGAGCTTTCATACGGGGTGACCGGACACGGGAGTTTGCGGTAGTGTCTGTACAATTTCTTGGGCGAGCCCTTGAGAGGTCTGGAGCGGCGAGAGACATTTGGGAAGACAACCTACGGTGAAGAAGCGTCGCAAGATCGTTGTGTACATCGCAACCAGTGCCGATGGCTTCATCGCGCGGCCAGATGGTGACGTAGCTTGGCTCGACCGCCCGCGGCCAAAGGGCAACTACGGAATGGGTGAGTTTTTCAGAACCATCGACACTATCTTGTGGGGCCGCAAGACCTACGATAGGAGCGTCGAAAAGGGAGTCAAGGCGGCGGGATTTGGCAAGGGCATAAAAAACTACGTGTTTTCCCGCCAGCCGCAACCGTCGTTGGAGCCGGGAGTCGAGTTCATCGGCGAGCCGATCAAGGCTTTTGCGCAACGATTGCGTTTGCAGCCGGGCAAGGATATTTGGATGATGGGCGGAGGCGGGATCATCGCTTCGTTTCTGGATGAGAACGAAATCGATGAGTTCGTTATTCACGTCGTCCCCATTTTCATTGGGGAAGGAATTCCTCTCATCGAGGCCCATCACCGCGCGGTTCCCTTGAAATTGCTCTCCTCCCGGTGCTATCCGGACGGTGTGGTGCGGCTTCATTATTCGATCTAGCGATTCCCGCGCTCGACGGTAAGAGTCCGGTTGGCGTCGCGACGTATCCCCGCCAGTCCTGACGTTAGTTAGCAACGCCGCCGGCTAGCGGATGGCAAAAACAGCCTAACCTCCCAAATGGGTGACTAACCTCGCTGCTACGGCTACGGTTTCCTTGTCAGGAGCGTCTCAGAGCCCATGCGCCTCCTTATGGCCCAAGCTGACCAAAAGACGATGAGGATCACGATGAGACTCGACAAGAAGCGATGGGCGACAATCCAGTTCACAGACACCCAACCGACTTGCGCGGCGATATCCAACGGACTTCTTCGAGGCAGATGCGGTTCGCGGTCAAATAATATCGCTTGGAGATTCTGCTCGAGACGCTCGGTAGACCCGTACCCATTGCGGAGGACGATGATGACATCGTCCTGTTCGGGATAGCGCAGAATCCAAGCGAAGAAGTTTCCCGGCATGTCACCGCGCATTTCTGCCATCATGCTGCCTTCGCCGGGCTGGCCGCGAGCAATTCTTGTTACGAACCACCCATAGCTCCAATCGCCGAGTCCGGGAGTGAAGATTTTCTTGCGCAGCTCTTCAGAAAACAGGTTGCTATGCGTGAGAGCCTGATTCCAACGGTACAGGTCTTCGATGCTTGAATACATCGACCCGGCAGCAAAGATATGGCTGCGATCAATATACGGGCCGGGTACATACCCGAGGTCCGGGCCGGCGCTGATAGCCCACAGCACCACCTAGACGCACCAAGCTGTTGTTGTCCATTCCGGTGTCGTTCATCTCTAGCGGTCGGAGAAGTTGCGACTGCAGAATTTCATCGAACGACGTTGCGGTAATCTGCTCGAGGATGATTCCCAAAAGAATGTAACCGCAGTTGCTGTAATTCCACCGTGTGCCCGGTTCCGACACGAGTGTCCGCTGACATACGCTTTGGGCAAACGCTTCCGGCTCGGCGTGCCGGGCGGCGGCCACTCCGTCGCCGAATTCCGGAGCGTCATAATCCGGAGGTAGGCCAGAAGTGTGTCGCAAAAGTTGCTCGATGGTAATGCGCGACCCTGTGTCTTTTCGATACCACGGCAGAATCTCTGAAACAGTAGCGTCCAAGCGAAGATTGCCATTAGTGACCTGCATCAGCACCAATGCGGCCGTAAACTGTTTGGAGATGGAAGCGATCCCGAATTTCGTCTGAGGCGTGTTCGGGGTGTGCATTCGCATATTGGCGTAGCCTACGCCCTTCTCGTAAATAACCTTGCCGTGCTCGGCCACGAGGATCGAACCATTGAAGTAACCGCACTGTTGATAACGGGAAATTAGTTCGTCAATCCTGGCAGCTTTCGTTGTAGACCGGTCCTGCGGGGCAATAATAATAGAGCCGAGAACAGCAAACACGAAGGAACAAGTCCGCAGCCGTTCCATGATCGCGAGGATATGTGAAGTGCTTGAGACAATGCAACGCTCCTTGGCGAGTCTCAAAGGGGAGGAAAAAGTCGGGGGACAACTCCGTTTCTGCCTATCAGCGTCTATCCGATCGCCGCAGACCTCGCTTGGGGAGCGAGAGGCACGCGAACGTGAATGGTTGTTCCGGCGTGCAGCCTCGATTCGATTGACAGCCGCCCATCTACCAGTTTCAGGCGTTCCCGCATGCTGGTGAGGCCAAGTCCGTGCCCGGCCATGGCCTTTTCCGGGTCAAAGCCAATTCCTGAATCATGAACTCTCAGCTCAATGCCATTCGACACATTGGTGAGCGACACTTCAAACCGCTGTGCGCCGCTATGCTTGATCGCGTTCAGGAGGGCTTCTTGCAAGACACGGAACAAGCACAGTGAAATTTCTTTGGGAAGAGCCTTCGGGACGGCGTTCGACTGAAAGTCAATCTCGACATTCTGTCGCTCTGAAATCTCCCGGCAGAAAACAGCGCACGCCGCAGCGAGCCCCAGGTATTCCAGCTTTGACGAATGCAAGCGGTGCGACAACGATTGAATATCGGACCCGAGGTCTGCAACGCTTTGACTGGCCTGTTCAACAAGAGTCCTCGCCCGACCTTCCGAAGCAGACAGAGCTTCCTTAGCTCTCTCGAGATTCGCCGCCAACAAAGCCATGCGCTGATTGATGTCGTCGTGCAATTCTCTGGCAATCCGCGTACGTTCCTCTTCGTGAGCTTCAATCAATCTGCGGCTTACGCTCGAAAGGGCTTCCTCAGCCAGTTTACGCTTGGTAATGTCCAAAACCTCCCCGACAAAATATCGAGGCTCGCCGCTGGGACCTCGAATTAATGAAGCGCTGCATTCCGTGATCACGATGCGCCCGCTCTTGTGAACGCAGTGCTTCTCAACTCTCTGGAAACTCGTCCCCCGCTCAAGTGTTTCACGGAGCCTCTGGGAGAAAGACGGCCAGTCTTCCGCAGCGGTAACTGACTGCACGGTCTTGTGGAGCAGCTCCTGTTCCTTATAGCCGAGACACTCGCAGAAGGCGTCGTTCACGGCGAGAAAATGGCCCTCAAGAGAAACGATCACCATGCCTATTCCCGCATCCCGAAACACATTGCGGAACTTCTCTTCGCTCGCTCGCAGCGCGTCCTCGGCTTGCTTGCGTTCGGTGATGTCCTGAGCCGTCCCGCGAAGCAACGCGATTTGACCGGCAGCATCGCGCAACACTTCGCCTCGATCGATGATCCATCTTGTGCTGCCATCCGGCCGAATCATCTGGAGATCGAGCTCGTAAGGTGTCCCGGTTCGTAATGCCTCCGTGACGGCGCACTTCAGGCGTCCGGCACTTTCAGGCCCGTACAATTGTGATTGTTCCCTAAAGTTAGGAGGCGGCAAATTGGGATCGCGGCCCGCGATTCGGTAGAGTTCCCTGGACCAAGTCACCTCATCCGTTTCTGGCTCCCATTGCCAACTCCCGAGTTGCGCTACTCGCTGTGCCTGTAACAGCTCCGCCTCTCGTTGAAGTACGGCTTCTTCCGCTTTTTTTCTTTCCGTGACATCTGCAACCATACCGATCATCCGCAGCATCTTGCCTTGGTCATCAAAAAAGGCGCGTGCACTCTTCTCCAACCAAAGAATCGTCCCATCCGGCCGCAACAGGCGGTAAGTCATTCTGTTATTTGGGTTTTCGGGAGTAACGCGCTCAAAGGAAGCGCTGAACAGTGCTCGGTCTTCCGGGTGAATCCTGTTCAGCAATTGTTTGCGGGTAAGTGCCTTCTCTTTGTCGGTGAAACCCAGGACACTCACACTTTCTTCTGATCGAATGATAATATCGCTAGTGACATCCCATTCGTATGCGTACATCTTTCCGGTTTGAGCTGCCAGCCGAAACCGTTCTTGACCACGTCGAAGTTCTCGCTCGGCTTCTTTGTGCTCTTCGACCAGAGCTGCCAAGAACATGAAAGGACTCGCTGCGAACAAAAAGAAAAGCTGTAAGGAGAACACATTGCTGGCAGGAGCGCCAGCCGAGAACGGGCCCCGCCCATGGATAATGCCCCAAATCGAGAAAAGGCCGATCACTATCGTCGAGTTCGTAATCCCCGCAATTCCGAAACGCAAAGCAGACCACAGCAGGAATGGCACCAGGGAATAAAGAAGAGCTGGGCGGCTAATCCCGCCTGGGGCCACGAAAGCGAAATACGCTACGATCACCAGTCCAACGAACATCAACACGATTTCGAAGTAGTAAGTTACGGGCTTCTTAGCGGGCTTGAGGACCATGTCCGCCCAACTCAGAATGGCGGGCGTTAAAGTCAACAGAGCTAGGCTCTCGGTGAGAAACCCAACCTTCCACCGAGCCAAGTAGCCTGCGCTCACAGCATGGGCACCGATGACAGCCGCGGCAATCGGGGCGATGATCCCCGCGAATAATGAATACTTCGCCAGCGACCTGACGCTCGTCAAACGGGGCGTGCCATTGAATGCGTAGCTTACGGCGAGAGCGGCCGCAAGAACTTCCACCGTATCTGCCAGAAGAAGTAGGGCAATCGAGCGGAATGTCAAACCGGCCTGTAAGTCGTATAGTGCAAATCCCGCAAGTCCAGCCGCAAGAAGCGCAGGCCAGATGGCTTTTCGTTGGACTTGCAATAACACTGCAACCAGAAACGCGCATCCCGGCCAGAGAGGCCAGATCATCTGGGGCCGCAATACCAATGCTCCGCCCAGCTTCGCGGCAAGATAGGAAAACACGCCCACAAAGCCAGCTAAAAGGATCGTTTGATAGGTAGAGCTTAGGCGGAGCACCGAGCTAAACCCAGGAGGTTCGTGTTCGGGAGTACTCTCGAGAATTCGCGGATTGCGAGATGTACTCATGCGCCTGCTTCTGTGGCTCGAGCTTCAATGAAACACATGGAGCCAAACAAATATCCCTGGAAAAATGCCAGAGTCACGAATGATGACAGTTCTGGTTCGCTGTCGCAAGCCTCGAGTTAGCTTGCCCTCCCCCAGTATTTTGGGCGCTCTCGCGAGTATTTCATGCGACCACCAGTTTCGATGCGGCTGTCGCGGTCCCTGGCGAAATTTATTCGAGGGCGATGAACTCTCTTGCACACAGAAACTGACGTAGTGTTGACGCATTCTCCGAAACCAGGCAGACGGAGTGGTTTCTTTCGGCAAGAGCAACTCGGCATTCCGAACTCGGGAGCACCGCAGACAATTTCTCCACACGGACCGGAGAAGAGGATCGAGGATTGCGAGAAGAGAGCGAGCTCTGCTGGTTAGGGCGAGAAGGCCGGCAGCAGCGCCACTCCACGCCCCTGCGCCAGTCGCGCGAGAATCTCGATCAAGCGTTTTCGCGCTCGTTGCTCCCAACGCGCATCGGAGAGCACCTGCAAAGCGATGGATAGTACGCTGAGGACCTTGCAGGTTCCGTGGCGAGGCTTACGCCGCTGCTGTTCAAAGTAGGGGCGGAGCTTTTCGGCGAACGGATCTGTCCCTAACAGCAGAACGATCAAATAAGCGAGGGTGAATCCCATCAGCACCCGCAGCAGGCGCTCGGATTTTTGCACCTGCAGGTGCAAGCCGCGCAGCCCCAGGTGGCTTTTCCAATCGCGAAAACACTGCTCGATTTGCATGCGTTGCCGATACAGCCGGACTACTTCTTCGGTGGGGAGCCAAGCTTCGGAATCCGGCGGCACGATTAAAAACCAGGGCTCTTGAAATCCTTTCCCGCGATACACGATCACGTCTACTGGTTCGGCTTTTTGACTATGGTAGAGGACGTGGCGATAACGGAGCGGACGGCCCATGCGATGGGGCAGCCGCCCCAAGCTCAGCCGTCGCTGGCGGCCCCGCACTTTGGTCTGCACGATCACTTTGCGGCGACCGCGAATGAGGAACGGCTGCTGCCCGTGCTTTAAATCCTTGATCAACTCCACCCGGGCGTAGCCGCGATCGAAAATCAAAATCAGTCGTACCCCGCGCGGGACCGCCAGTCCCAACCAGGTGAGCAGGTAACGTTCGATGGTGTTTTGCGAAGCGGGATCGACCGTCTTCCAAGGATATTCAAAGTCGACCCACGCGACCGGCACGGCTCGCCCTTGAAACGGGATGGCGGCATTGACCACCTCGACGCCATTCACGGTGGTTTGGTCGACCAGCACGATCACCCAGGACGGGGGCTTCTGTCCCAAGATCACCGCCAGCATGCACTCGGCCAGACTGGAAGCGTCAAAGTACTTACATTTCAAGAAGCGCGAGAGCCATTTATAGCTGCTTTTAAACTTCTTGCCTTGGGGTAGGACGCGGGCGATGGAAGTGAGGTGCAGTCCGCCGTAGCCGAAACGGATGCTCCAGGCCAAGTGGAGGAAAGCGCAAGTCAGACGGGCAAGGTTCTTGCGCACCGTGCGGCGGAGGTCGGAGAAGTGCGCATCGACGAGCTCCCGGACGGCGGAAAGAAGGTCCTCTTCTTGATTCATTTATATAAATGAAACACACAAACCTCAACAAAAAAAGCCACCGGCTAAGGCCGCAGCAGCTCGTGATTCAATTCACTGATCGCTTCCAATCCCTCTTTCAGACGCTGATAATTGCGCACCCACTGCTGGACCTGCGTGCGCTGCTCCCGACGAATGCTGAACTGCCGCGTCTTCCCACCCGGGTAGGTTACCGTGAGCACCCAGACCGGATGTCCTCCTCCGGCCCGGCACTTCGAACAGCCTCGAGCATGGCGAATGGTTCGCCGCAGCAAAGTGCCGCGCGCAATCTGAGTGGGGTCCGGAAGTCGCTGGGCGAGCCGATCGCGGGAATCGAGGATGTTCTTCTGTTTCATTCTATTGTATGAAACACAATAGCGACCTTTGTGTCAACACATTTTTACATTTTTTCTCTTTGCGGGTACTCAGAAACTGGGGGAGGGCAAGTAACAATTTTGTCGGTTTGTTGGGGAACTCTGGTCCGCCTCGGCGAATTCGTCAGAGACAACCCTTTTCCTGCCTGTGCTTTTTCGACATTGAATGCAGTTAATCGCTCAGGCCGGCAAAAACGGCACAAGAGGGACATCAGATGTGCCGAGCCCTGTCGCGCAATAACTCTTGGTGAGCTCATCGAACCGCCGGCACGGGCAAGTGCCATCGCTTTAAACACACCACACTAGATTCCAGGGCTCGATCTGTGCGGCTCTGCATCGTCGAAGAGTGCTTGTCGGAACAACTTGTCTCCGGCGACCACGAATGCACAAGCTCGCGGGAGCCGAAGCGTCAGTGCACAAGCGGGGAGCGCACGTCTCACCAAGGACATGAGTGAGGTCGTCGCCCACTGCCGCGGGCTTTTGTCTAATAGCCACCACAGAATAATCGCCAGGTGTACTAGATAAAGGAGTCGACCCAATGCTGCCGCAACCTCTGGCCGAGGCGCGTCGGTCGCGCCGACCACGGCATCGTGGAAGACCTTGTGCACTCGCTGTCGTGAGAACGCTGTGGCCGGCGTAAACAGCCCCTCATTCGCGTCACCGATCAGCACCGGAACCAGGGCGGCGAGGGTGCTCCGATGAGGACTCAGAACCTGCAAACTCGTGGTGAGTGCGAACATGAGCCGGTCGCGCCACTTGCCAATCTTCATTTCTGCCGCCCGAGAGGCGTATTTGGCGGAGAGTTCGTCGTATAGCGCAAGGATCACCGCACGCTTGCTCGGAAAGTAGCGGTAGAGAAGGCCGACGCTGACGCCCGCTCGGTCCGCCACGTCTCGTAGTGTCGTCGCCTCGTAGCCACGCTCGGCAATCAGTGCGATGGCCGTGTTGTAAAGGCTGAGCCTTGCCGCAACACCCTGCGGTGTTCGCCCTCGCGGCCGGCCCCGGCCACGCCGATTCGGGGTTGCTTCCGAGCTATATGGCTCCTTGCTATTTTCAGTAAACATGTTTACTATATTAAAGCATGTCTGAGTCAGCTTGGCAAACGTCGATCTCACCCGGAGGCGAACACTTGGTTCTTTACGATGGGGTGTTCGGACTGTGCAATCGTCTGAATAATTTCGTTCTGGCGCGCGACACCCGAGCCGTCTTCGATTTCGCATCTCTCCAGAGTACGGTTGGTCGGTCTACTTTGGCACGCTTCGGGAGAAATCCGGAGGATCTGAACACCTTTTATCTCGTGACGAACTACCGGTCCGAATCACCGGCACTCCTCTCCAAGGCCAGCGCGGCGCTGTTCGTGACGAAGAAGCTTGGCGACCCGTGGCGTTGGTTGAGGCTCTTCGGAGTCTTTCCAAGTGCGTTACTGGATCGGGCCTACGACCTGACTGCTCGATACCGCTATCGGCTCTTCGGGCGATACGAGAGCTGTTTGATGCCGAGTGCGGAATACAAGAAGCGTTTCATCGACCCATGAAGCTCACCGCTGAAACTCTCATCAAGTCGGATCGAGAAACCGTTTGGCGTCTATCGCAGACGCCGCTCCTTCACGCGAGATGGGATCTCCGATTCACCGACATCGAGTACCTACCTCGTGAGTCGGCCGCCGAACCCCAACGCTTTCGTTACGCAACCCGCATCGGCTTTGGCCTTGCAGTGAAGGGATGGGGTGAAACGATCGGTGATCCAGAGCGCTCGACATCAGCACTCAGGTTCGGTTCAACTGACGCCAAGTCCATCATCCGGGAAGGCACGGGGTCATGGACATACAGTGAGCAAGCCGGGACGGTTCGCTTCAGCACTGTCTACGACTACACAATCCGCCACGGTTGGTTCGGGCGTGTGCTCGATCTGCTGTTTCGTCCACTCATGATTTGGGCGACCCGATGGAGCTTCGATCGACTACGCATCTGGATCGAAGATGGCGTTCAACCCGAGACATCTTTTCGGCTATGGCTCCTCAAGGTCGTCGCGCGCTGCGCGCTGGCGCTCAGTTGGATCTACGAAGGGCTGATTCCGAAAATCCTGATTCAGCGAGCGAACGAGCTTGCTCTCGTTCAGCAGGCGGGTCTGTATTGGCGCACACCTGGTCGTACGCTCGCCGCGTTGGGCCTTACAGAAATCGCGTTTGGACTCTGGCTTCTCTTGGGCCGCTTCGAAAAACTTGCCGCCATCCTCTCCACTATCGGCATCGTTTCGCTCGCCACTCTCGTGACATCGCTGCACCCGGCAGTTCTAGCCGATCCGCTTGGTGGGATTTCGAAGAATCTGGGGCTTCTAGCTTGCGGGCTAATCGTCTGGGGCCTGTCTGATCTTTCGCCCTTGGCTTCCCGCGCGAAACCTCGCCAGCGTCACGAGACGGGGGATGGAGTGCGGTCGCCTTTTGCCGAAGCCCTGCGCGAAGATCTTCATCTCGCGGCGCCGCTTGTGCGCGCACATCTGACGCCAGAGCTGGGAGTCTGCACGTTCCAAGGCACTATGAAAAGCGTGTGGCGCATCGAAGGGCTCCGCCGATGGCTCAGCGCTCCGTTTCTATGGGTGGGGAGCTGGATGCACACGCTGTTTCCCGAGACTGGAGACGGAATCCCATTCCAGGTCGTGAATCGGTTCTTCATCGGAACAGACGGTATCGCTCGCATGACGTTCGAACGCAGGTTTCATTTTCCGGGCGTTGACCGGCGCTTTGAAGCGACAATGCGATATGACGAAAAAGCTGATGTGATCCTGGACGCTCTCGGCCACAGACGTCACCTTCTGGTCGAGCTCGTTCCGACTATCGAAGATGGCGCCATCACGCTCCGATCGCGTCGCCAGTGGCTCACGCCGTTCGGGTTGCCAATTCGAATCCGCTTACCGCGATTCCTCGCCGGTGAAGCCGCGATTGAAGAGTGGCAGGAGAGCGAGACATCGTTGGGCATCCGCGTGACCATTTCTAATCGGCTGTTCGGGGCATTCTTCGGCTACGAAGGAGCATTCGAACGAACCGATGGAGTGGCCGACAACGTTCAACGAGTAGTCCCCGCTTCGACCGTAGATCGGCATCTTTCAGGCGCGGCGCGAGTCGGGCTGGTTCTGGCTGCGGTCATTGGAACAGCAGCCTACGGGGCAAGCTTTGGGGTTGGTTCCATTTCGAATTGGGCAAGGGTCTGGGGCACCCGTGTCGCCTTAGCCGCTGGACTTTCGTGGCCCATGTTCGGGCTTGCGTTGCTTTTAGCGCGTCGAGCTGGTAGCGCCTGGGAGTGGTTTGATACCTGTCTGCGCACGATGGCTCTAGGGATCGCGCTGTTGAGTTTTGCGAGTGTAGTCAACCTAGCCGTGGCCACTACCGCGTCGCGTAGGGGAAGCACCGCTTTCGTCGCTGTGCATCTCGCGCTCCTGCTGGTAGCGGATGTATCGATGGCGGTCTACTTCACGCGCAAGGCGCTCCGCCTGGGGATGCCACTGAGCATAGCGGTGATTCTGTGGGTTGGAGTATTGAATGGCACGTTTGCGCTTTTGTTGGTCCTGCCATGAAATTAGAGATGGTCGGTAGGCTCGACGAGTGCTTTCTCTTGTCGTACGGAATTGATCCCGCGCAGGCAGCCGGGCTTGTGCCAGCGGGGCTCGAGCTGATTACCTGTCGCGGGGCGGCGTTCTTCAACATCGTCATCTGTCACGTGGATCGGATGAGGGCGCGTTTCACGCCACGCGCGCTCGGCGTGACGTACTGGCACATCGCGTATCGAGTTCAGGTTCGAGCAACCCTCGCCGATGATCGGCCGATTGAAGGGCTATATTTTCTGCGCAGCGATATTGATCGTCCGGTGTTCGGTGTCATTGGGAACAGGCTCACCGACTTTCACTTCCACGCCGCGAGGGTTCGATTCTCGAACAGCGACGAAGCGGCTTGGAGGCTCCGCGTGGAGCCAACAGCGGGCGACGCACTGGCGTCCCTCGCGGTTCGTCGCGCAGCGAGCAATTCGTTAGCGCCAGGTTCACCGTTTGCGTCATTGGAAGAGCGCGAGCGAGTGCTGAAGTACGCGCCGTTTGGACTATCGGTTTCCAAGTCGGGGCAATGCCTGCGTGTTGCTGAGGTGATTCGCGACGAGGCTCGGTGGAGAGAAGAGCCTGTCGAGGTGGAAGCTGCAGACTGGTCCTACCCTCGCAGCTTGGGCTTGCGCGACCTGCGGCTCGTGCGGGCGACCCGCGTGGCGCCGATTGATTACCGATGGCGAATCGGACGAACCGAACGGCTCGGGTCCATGTGAGATCGATTCACATCTAATTGGGTCGCGCCGTTCAGCTTGTCCGGATTCGAAGATTTTCGTTCATGCGCTTGTGTAGTTCGGTTTGGTTAAAGATGCGTGTCTCTATCGCACGATGCGAAAACTGACCCGACAATTGGCGCGAGATAAACTCATAGTTTCTTCGCCGTTTCTGTTCTGACTATGCGGAGAAGGGCGACTTCGAACCCCCAGATGCAAGATTCGGAAGTCCTTTTTTCTAACATATTTAGCAATTAAACTTATTCGACATAATAGTAATAGTTGGCGGGGGAAATTCCACGAATGAGTAACACGGAAAACCGTTGAGAAAAAGGTCCGTATTTTCAACCACTTTAATTTCTGGCGGAGAGGGGGGGATTCGAACCCCCGGTAGAGGTTTTAGCCCCTACAACGGTTTAGCAAACGGGTGATTGCGCTCTGGCTCGCTGGTAAGTTGGTGAAAAGTAAAGACGCCGTTCGGCTCGCTCCGGATGGTTTGGGCACGGTTGGCAGGTTATTGGGATAAATTGGGATAAAGGCTGCAAGCCGGACAAACAAACATTGACCCGCCGCCTTCCGGGACCGCCTGATGCTTGAATGGACTCCGGCTCGCGAGCGGGAGAAACACAAAGATGCGAGAGGTTTGCTTTCCGTGGCCGAAAATTCCAAGCAGCCTGAGAAAAACTGGTGCTCGATTCCGTCGCGCGCTAGGTACTGATTCTTCAGGAACCTGATGGTCGCCCGCGCCGCCGTCGCTCGACACGTGGACGCCATCAGAAGTATAGCTTCAGCGCGAACTGCACTTCGCGCGGATCACCCGGCCCGCCGGAACCCGTCCCCAGAATCGGCGAAAGCGTATTGGAGACCTTGCCGAACGATCCCGGAGAATTCAGGCTGGCGTTGGGATTCGCGAAGTTTGGATGGTTGAAGGCGTTGAAAAATTCGGCGCGGAACTGTAGCCGGTAGCGCTCCGTAAACCGGAATTGCTTGAACAGGCTCAGGTCGGTAGCGGCAATTCCTGGCCCGTGGAATTTTCTCGGCGCACAAGACCCGAAAGTCCCATTCACCGGAACCGAAAACGCCGCTGGGTTGATGAAGAACCCAGTTGTTGTGTACTTCTCGTGAGAGTCCGATGCCCCGGCAAACGGATCACCTGTGCAGTCGGCGTAAGCGGAGTGATTCGATCCGGTGAAGCTCCGATCCGCTGCGGTTACGCTGAACGGGCTGCCCGTCTGCAGGCTCACGATGCCATTCACTTGCCATCCACCCAGCGCTTTGCTCGCAAAACTGTCGCTCGAGAGATACCGCCTTCCGTGACCGAACGGCAGGTCATAAATGAAGTTGCCCACGAAGCGATGGAGGATATCGAGGATGGAGTTGCTCATTTCTGCGCTGTAGTCATAGGCGTTCTGCGGCAGCGGCCCCGCTGTCAGGTTGTCCCCAAAATTAGCGAGTCCGTGGCTGTAGGTATAGTTCAACGCATAGGAAAGGCCCTTGGACATGCGCCGGCGCAACGAGAGCTCTAGGCTGTTGTAGTCGGTGTTCCCGTCGTTCGTGGCGTATTCCAGGAAGGCATGCTGTCCAGTGACGGCGCACTTCCCAGCGCTGACGAACGTGTCGATGTGTGACACCGTATTCAGATTTGCGTAGGGGAAGTCGATGATCGGGCAGCCGTTGTCCATGCCGCTGAACACCGCCTGATTGTAATTCCGCAAACGGTTCATCTTGCGGCCCCAGTTCCCCACGTAGGTAGCGACGACGACGGTGTTGTCGGTCACTGCGATTTCCGGACCGAGGCTAACCTGTTCCACATAGCTGGAACGCTGGTTCGGATCCTGCGCACGGAACTGGATCTTCGTGAGATCGAACCCGACACCCGTTATTGTGCTTAACGGAAAGCCGTTCTGGAGCTGGAAGAGCGGCGTTGTGCTTCCCACTCCCTGGTTCAGCTGCACGTCGAGCAAAAATGGCGGGTTAAGCTGAATCAAGCTTTCTGAGCCGATGCGGTTGTAGTGCTGATAGAAAACGCCATAACCGCCGCGCCATACCAGTCTCGTCGTCATCTGATAGGCGAAACCTAGCCGCGGAGCGAAGTCGTTCTTGTCCGGGTTGATAAGCGCTCGATCTCCCCAGCCGGAGGCATCTTTCGCCGTCGTGATAACCCCGCCGCCATTGGCGGGATTAAAGTTGGACGTGTTGTTTTCCCGGCTCATGATGGGAGAAAAGAGTTCGTATCGCAGACCGTAGGTGAGGGTGAGCTTCGGCGTGGTCCTCCACGTATCCATCGCATAAAAAGAATGGCCCGGCTGGAAGTAGTGCACGACGAGCGGCGTCGTGAAGTGTGTAGCGTCTACGTCGCCGAGCAGGAAGTCCGCGATTCCGAACGTCCCGCCCGCCGTGTACACTCCGTTGATCTGCAGTTCACCCTGCGGAGCGCGGATGTCCACGAAGTTGTCGCTGCGCCGCAGGTATTGATACCCAAACTTGAAGCTGTGGCTGCCCTTCAGCCAGCTCAGGTTGTCGATCAGGTTCCACGCCTGCGAAATTTGATACTGCGGACGCCAGGGTGAGGTTCCCAGGCGCGTAAGGCCGTTGATTTCGATGGGTGGAAGCCCGGCGGTATTCGGCGTTTGGGGAATTCCGTTCAATCCATAGTCGGGTGCCAAGGACTTGCCCAAGGTTACGCCGATCGGATCGCTGTGCGCGTAGTCCCGGTTGAAGCCGAACCGTGCATCGTTGACCAGCGTCCCGGAAAGAGTTCTAGTCCACCCGAGAGAAACTAGTTGCGTGTGGGTACGGTACTGAGTTGCGAAATTCCCGTTTCCCACCACGGCGTTGCTCGTCCAGGGAGGATCCTGACGGCTCACGTGGTAGTAACTATAGCTCCCGAAGAGGTGGTTGTTGTGGTTGATGGCGTGGTCCACGCGGCCGTCGAGCGAGTAGACATCATTAGGCACTGTAGGTGAAAAAACATAGTTGGGCCCGCCTGTCCAGCCCCCCGCCACGTTGGGATCCGGAAAGAGCGCCAACAGCTTCGACGCAACTGGGTCAATACACGTTTGCCCGGTGGTGCTGGTGACCTGAATGATGTTGTTCTTGACGCAGCCGGTCTGGCCCGCCACGGGAGAATCGCTCAAGACCTTAGGGGTCGGTAGGCTCAAAAGCTCCGTAAAATTGCCCTGCTTCATCAGCGGCGTGGGAACAATGCTCTGGATCGTCGTGGACCGCCGGCTGCTGAAACGCTGGAAGTCGCCAAAGAAGAACGTCTTGTCCTTGATAATCGGCCCGCCGAACGTGCCCCCGAACTGGTTCTGAACAAAACGGCCGCGCTTCTGGTTCGTTTTGTTGTTGATCCAGGAGTTTGCATCCAGCACGTTGTTTCGGATGTATTCGAAAACGTTTCCGTGGTACTCGTTCGTGCCGGACTTGATTGTGGCGTTGATCACCGCCCCGGCCGAATTGCCGAATTCGGAAGAATACGTCCGCGTCTGCACGCGAAATTCCTGCACCGCGTCCGGAGGCGGCTGCACCACCTGCACCGAGAATTCCTGCAGGTTTTCCGACCAGGAGTTGTTGTCGATGCCGTTCAGCAGAAAATTGTTTTGCAGCTCAAGATTGCCATTCACGCTAAAGCGGTCCGGCGCTGGATTGTTCGCCGCATAGAACTTGTTCACTCCGGGTTCGAGCAGCGCCAAGTCTGCGTACCGGCGTCCATTCAAGGGCAGATCGTTCACCAGCCGCGTATCCACAACGTTTCCTACATCAGCCGTTTGCGTCTGCAGCAGCGGCTCCCCGGCCGTTACCACGACCTGCTGATTCACCGAGCCGACCTTCAGCGTGAACTCGATCGAGAGGCGGTCCTGCACGTGCAGTATGATGTCGTCGCGCAGCACGCTCTCGAAGCCGTCGGCGCTCGCCTTGACGGAATACGTCCCCGGAATCAGCGCCAGCACCTGATATTCCCCCGCGTCATTCACGGGAACAGTCATAACGACTCCGGTGGCCTTGTTCGTCACGGTGATCGTTGCCTTCGGAACCACGCCGCCGGACGTGTCCATGACCCTTCCCACAATCGCGCCGCGATCGATTTGCCCAAACCCCGGCAAAGCGCACAAAGCCAGAATCGCGAACAGTAAAACAGGTCCCCGCAGAATTCGAGCCCCCACGCCTCGATTCATCGAAACCTCCTCAAGTTGCGATGAGCGCTTCGTCTCTACTGTCGCTATTGCCGCCCTGCCCGCGTTCCAAGGCGTTCACCCCAGAAACCAGGATTCTGGGGACGAAACAAATTTGACACGTCTCTGACGGCGAGCTCTTCGGCAAGCCCATCGCCGAGCACGCATCCCAAATCGCATCGCTGCCAAAGGACAGGGAATCCAGCATTACACGAACGAAGATATAGCCGATCGATCCGCCCCCTTGGAGCTACCGAAACGATTCGGTTTCGAATGCGGCCATGTAACACCCGGCCAAGAATCGTGTCAAGTTGATTCTCGGAATTCGAGCGTTCCGTCTGTCAGTCTTCACACAAGCGTAAACACCAAGACGTTTTGGGATTCTTATTGACAACGCCCCTTGCAAACGTACAATCCCCTTGCTTCCTGAAAGCCTGGAGGTTTTTGTCGCTGGCCGTTCGCAGTTCTGCTGCAGTGGCCTCTCTTGAACCGAGCCGAGGAGGCAGAATGCGATTCCGCTCTAGAAGCCTAGTCCCGTCGGTCTTTCTTGCTTTGCTCTGTACGTCGCCTTTCTTGATCCAGTCTTTCTCAGTGCGCGCTCAATCTCCCACAGCCACAGGTTCCGATTCCGAGGCGGCGGCGCAGGCTCTTCCTTTCGACCGCGGAGCGGCGGCGCTGTGGCAGAGCCTCCAGAAGCTTCGTACGCGAGCGAGCCTGCTCATGGTCACGGCGCATCCTGACGACGAAGACGGCGGAATGCTCACCTACGAATCGCGCGGCCAGGGAGTACGCGCCACGCTGCTCACACTGAACCGCGGCGAGGGCGGCGCCAACGTCATGTCCTCAGACTACTTCGATGCCCTTGGCCTCGTGCGCACGGAAGAGCTCCTCGCTGCGGATCGCTACTATGGTACGCAACAGTTCTGGACACGCGTCTGCGACTACGGTTTTTCCAAAACAAAAGAAGAGGCCCTGGATAAGTGGGGCCACGATCGCGTTTTGGGTGATGTTGTCCGTGTCGTCCGCATGATGCGGCCTCTCGCCATCACTTCCGTGTTTGTCGGCGGGCGCACGGACGGCCACGGAAATCACCAGGTCGCCGGGCAAATGGCGCAGGAAGCGTTCAAGGAGGCGGGCGATCCCGCGATGTTTCCCGAGCAGATCAAAGAAGGCCTGCGGCCGTGGAAGCCCCTGAAGGACTATGCACGCGTCCCGTTCGCGCGGATCACGGATAAGGGAATCTACGACTACGCGGACGGCAAGTATTATCCCGCCGAATTTCAGAACTACACGAACGGAACAGTTATCAAGGGCGAGCTCTCCGCTTCGGTCGAGATTCCCGAAGGCGACTACAACCCGCTTCTCGGCCTCACTTACGCGCAGGTTTCTCGCCTGGGTCTCGGTCATCAAAAATCGCAGAATGGCGGCACCGGCCTGCCTCCCGCCGAAGAAGAAATGGCGTCGTATCATCGTTTTGCATCATTGGTTTCGGTCCCGGAAAAGGAATCGTCGTTCTTCGAGGGCATCGTCGTTTCCCTTGCTGGCATCGCCGATCTTGCCCAAGGCGGCGACGTCGCCTTTCTGAAGGAAGGCCTCTCGAATATCAATTCGCTCGTCGAGAGAGCAATCAGTGGTTTCTCCGCGCAACATCCCGAAGCTATCGCTTCAACCCTTGCGGACGGCCTGAAGGCAACGAGAGCGCTGATCGAGAAAGTCAACGCGAGTAATCTTTCAGCGGACGCCAAGTACGAGGTCACTCACGAACTGAAAATCAAGCAGGCGCAATTCGAGAACGCTCTGGCCGAGTCGCTAGGGATCTCGGTGCTCGCCACCGTCGCGCCGGAAAATGAACCTAGCGGTCCGTTTGCGCGCTTCTTCAGAAATCAGCCGACGTTCCAGGTGGCTATTCCCGGGCAGGAGTTCCGGGTAAAGGTCCACGCCACGAATCCAGCGGACGAACCCGTGAAACTCGAGGCTGTGGCACTGCAGGGTCCTCACGGCGCGCCGTGGGGCGTGGAGCCGGCCACGCAATCCGGAGGCACGCTCAAAGGAAATCAGTCAGCCGACTTGCGGTTCACGGTTCGCGTTCCGGAAAACGCCGCGTTCACGCGTCCCTATTTCACGCGACCGAATATCGAACGGCCTTATTACGATATCAACCTGCCCGGCTACCTCAATTTGCCCACTGAGCCGTACCCGCTCTCGGCGGTATTGCGTTTTTCGCTCGACGGCGTTCCTTTCGAGATTTCTCAGGTGGTGCAGTCCGTCAAACGCGTAACTGGCCCGGGTACCGTGCTCGAACCTCTCATTACTGGCCCGGCTATTTCCGTTTCCATTGCTCCACAGGCGGGAATCGTTCCTCTCGGCGCAAAGTCCTTCGATCTGACCGTGACCGTTCACAGCAACGTCAAAGGCGCCGCCGAAGGAACGGTCGATCTCGATCTGCCGCAAGGTTGGACCGCCGCGACAGAAAAGTTTTCCACTGCAAAGGATGGTGACGACGAAACCCTGAACTTCCGTATCACTCCCGCCCGCCTTGAAGAAAAGCCCTACACCATAACTGCGGTGGCCTCCTACAACGGCCACGAATACAAAGAGGGCTATCACTCCGTCGGCTATCCGGGCCTGCGTCCCTACAATCTTTACCGCGCGTCGGCCTACCGAACGACTGGGGTCGACGTGAAGGTCGCACCCGGTCTCAACGTCAGCTACATCGTCGGTGCCGGCGACGAAATGCCGCAATCTCTCGTCAATCTCGGCATTAACGTGCACTTCCTCACCGCGGAAGACTTGGCCGCCGGGAATCTCTCCAAATTTGACGCGATCGTGCTGGGTGTTCGCACCTATGCGGTCCGCGAAGACCTCAAGACCTACAACGGCCGGCTGCTCGACTATGTGAAGAACGGCGGCGTCGTCATCGTCCAATACAACACGCCGGAATACGACCACAATTACGGCCCATACCCATACAAGATGGGCTCGAATCCTGAGGAAGTGACCGACGAAAGTTCCCAGGTCGAGATTCTCGATCCCTCCAATCCGGTGTTTACCTGGCCCAACAAGATCACCGCCAAGGACTTCGAGAATTGGGTCGAAGAACGTGGCTCAAAGTTTCTAGAAAGCTGGGATGCCGCGTATGAGCCCCTCCTTGAAACCCATGATCCCGGCCAGGCTCCACAAAAGGGAGGCTTGGTCTACGCGAAGTACGGAAAAGGCGTGTACATCTATAACGCGTACGCTTTCTATCGCCAGATGCCCGAAGGCGTACCCGGCGCCTACCGCTTTTTTGCCAACATGATCAGCCTCGGCAAAAACCCGCGGCGAACGAGTTCCCCCTCGAGAACACCCCACACCCCGACGAAGAAGTCCAGTGATTGATCGGGAGAGAGAAGTGGACGATAGGACGCCAGACTGCATTTCAGTTGCGGTCCGGCGCTTCCTTCCGAATCGTATAAAGAAACGTCTTGATGGTCTCGTCGCGCCGCGCGTTTTCGTCCGCCACCTTCTTGGAAGCCGCTTCGTACAGCTTCATTTCCTCTTCGGACTGCGCCTGCTGCCCAGCATGCTGGTAGATCTGTGCCAGCCGATAATGTCCCTCGGCGGAGTCCGGATCCATCTGAACGCATGTTCTTGACTCGCTCAGCGCCTCCTGCCAACGGCCCATCCGACGGTAAGCCTTGCCGAGTTGGCAGTGTGGCGCGGCGTTGGCCGGGAGCAAGCGGCCGGCCGCCTGAAGGCGGCGTAGGATTTCCTCCGCACCAGTTTTTTCACCCGAGGCATAGTCCCGGCGGAATAGCAGCGCTCCGCAGTAAAGTTGCATGTTGCCTTCGGACGGATGCGCGTCCGCGTATTGGCACAGCTTGGCCAGCGCGACGGGATCGGGTGGCGAAGCCTGATCCATCTGTATCTCTCCGAGGTATTTCAGTGCGATGAGCGGGTCCGATACAAGATTCGCGGCGCGAAGCAAAATCTGCGACGCCGCCTCATCCGTTCCAGCGAAATGTTCGACCATACCCAGCGCCAGCTGAATCCGCCAGGACTCCGGCCGTAATCCCTCCGCCTGCTCCAGCACCGCTTTGGCGGCGTCGAAGCTTTTGTGCTGGATCAGCTCCAACGCCAGCGAGAGGCGATACTTCTCTTCACCAGGCGCCAGCGAGACGGCTGCCTGGTAGCTTCGCACCGCGGCAAGATTATCGCCGCGGGCTTCCTGAATATCGCCCAGCAGGTCCTCAACCTCCGCGCTGTCGCCGAGCGTTTTGCATCTTTCGGCACTTGCGATCGCGTCGTCCAGCAGACCGGCACGATACCGCGCGAGCGCCAAGTTGAAGATCACGTTCGCCCGATCTGGGTGAAGCTCTGCTGCCTTTGTCAATTCTTGCACTGCTTCGGCGGTCTTGCCGTGGTCGATCAATACCTGAGCGAGGCGCTCTCGAAACTCGCCGTCCTGTTCTGGAGGCAAAGATGCTGAGCGCAACTTACCGAGTGTCGAATGATAATCCGCGCTCATTCCCAGCTGCGCTTCCAACAAAACAAGCCCGGCGCCGGGATCATCCGAACGGGAAAATACAGGCTCCGCGAGCTCAGCCGCTCGCGCCCAGTTCTTGTTTTGCAGTTCAGCTGCCGCGGTCGCCATCGCGAGTCCAGCGTCGTCCGGCTTCAGCGCGAGGGCCTTTTCCATTTGCACGGCAGCTTCCGCCGAACCACCCAAACCTGCTTCGATCGACGCTTTCAACCGGTGGTACGCTATTCCATCTTCCGCGCCCTTCGGCACCGGCACGCCGACAAGCGCGTTCTTCGCTTCCTTATAACGATGCAATCGCGCGAGGACGATCGCCCACTCCATTCGAATCTGCGGTGTGCCCTGACTTAGCTTCGCCGCTCGTGCCAGCAGAGGTTCGGCTCTTTCGAGTTGGTTGGCCCGGTAGTAGATCTCTCCGAGCGCCGCCAGCGCAACGTAGTTCGTCGGTGCTTCCCGTAGCACAGTCTCGAATTCATCGGTGGCGCGATCATTTCTGCCCGCCATTGCGTACGCTTGGCCGAGCGTCAGCCGCGCGGACGAATCCTTGGAGTGAGCTTGCAAATAATGTGAAAGAAGGTTGATCACCTGTTCTGTGTTGCCTTGCTGGAGCAGCGCCCGCGCCTTGCTGACCGTTGCGGAAGCTTCCGTGCGGCTCTGCGTCTGCGGCAGGCTGCTCGCTGATGATGCGAGCGCAAGGCAAAACGATAGCAGCAGCGCCAACTTGAGATGCCACCCGCGATGCGAACCGCAACAAGCGTCCGCTCTGGCCGGAATCCTCATGCCAGCGGCGCAAGCCGACCTGTGTTCCACGCGAAACAATTCCTTCGGCAATCCCCTCTTCCTGGTTCATCCCGATGGCAATGTTTTCCGCAATCTGCTGTTCGAGATGGAATTGAATCTCATCGTCGAGTCGCTGAGCGGCCCGCTGCCGACGCAAAAGACTCTGCAACCGGAGCCACAATCGCTGAACCCACAACATTACATCGCACCCTAAGTTGTTTGCACCACAACGTTGATCGCTGCGGATAGCCGATTCCAATTTTCGGCTTCTAGGCCGAGAGTGAGTGTGAGGAGCGCGATTAAGGTAAAGGCGGGACTTTTGCGGAGCACACGCAACCCGTAGCGGAAATCTCGCCAGCACGTCTCCACGAAGGTTTCCCAGTTGCCAGAGCGAACGACTTCCTTCGTAATTTCGAGAGTGCCCTGCTCAAGCCGAACCGCGCGAAGGGCATCCTTGCGACTCATGCCCTGTTTCATCTTTTCAGTCGCTTCCATCTCCAAGTAGGTGCCCAGCTCCTCATTCAACTCCCGGTCGACCTGCTCCTTTCGGAACAGCGATCGGAAGCCGCTTGTAATGTTCCGTAAGAAGGACATGCGTAGCCTCCTACTCGTAACGCAAGGCGACCATAGGATCGACGCGCGTAGCACGCCGCGCCGGAAGTGATGCCGCAAAGATGGCACAGACGGCAAGAACGAGGGCAGCAATCGCAATGATCATTGGATCGTAGCTCTTGACGCCCCAGAGCTGGCTCGCCAGCACGCGGCTTCCTGCCAGTGCGGCCGGTACACCGATCACCAAACCGAGTCCGATTTGTGTCAGTGCAGCGCGCAGCACCAGGGAAAGGACATTCCTGCGGTCGGCACCGAGCGCCATGCGGATTCCGATCTCGTTGGTTCGTCGCTCGACGGAATAAGCCGTTACCCCGTAAACTCCAACGCAAGCCAGGACGAGCGCGAGTCCGCCAAAGAGCTCCGTAAGCCGCGCGATCTGCACTTTCCGCTTCGGCGAGAATGGATATCCGTTCTCTCTGCCCAATTGCACCTTCCACGGAGAAATCATCAGGATCTCGATGTAGCGAAGCAATTGAGACGAAATACCGCCTACTTCCTGCGTTGCCTTGCGCTTCCCCCTGCGGTCGTATTCACTTCCTACGAGCGGTGATAGAAATTCCGCGTAGAACCCGCCCCCTTTTCCATAGTGGTAGTGCGTTGCCGGTGGCCAATCCTCGCCCACAAACTCTTCCACGAAACCGGCGTCCAACAAACGTTTCCGAACACTCAACTCCCGCGCCTTGAGTTTCGGAGGCACGGCGACGTCTCCGTCGAGCGTGATTAGCGGAAGATAGGCGAGTCTTCGGGCGAGAGGATGACGCCGGTACAGCCGGTGGGCCCACCCACCGATAAGCACGACCTCACACAGCCACGGCTCAAGCGCACCGATAAATTTCGAAAATGCCTCGAGTTCTCGATCTCGTTCATTCATCGCTCAGGCGACTCAAATGTTGGGGCAAGTATCTTTCGCCAGATGATGTCCGCCTGCTCCTTGCCTCGCGCCGGGTGTTGTCCGACATCGAGCCACACCTGAATAATATCGCTGACCGGCAGGCCGCTCTTCTCCACAACTCCGCGGAATACACTTTCGCGGTTGCCCGGAAGACGCACGTAGATGTCCGCGTCTTGTTCCTCCGCGTTTTCCGAAAGACCTAGGTCTTTTAGAACGTCCCCGTTCAAACGCTCTACATATATATAAGGTTTCGCGCCGCGCACGAACCCGACGCCCAGGGCCTCGGCGGCTTCAAACAATGCAAGGCATATTCGCGGTCTCGGCGAAGGAGGGTGCTCGTTTGAATCTCGCGAGGGTTTCGATTCCTTTGACAGGTAGGAACGCAGCGCGCTCCGGAGGGCCTTTTCCCCTTTGTGAAGGACCCACTGCATCGGAACTTCCACGACGCGGCGCTGACTCGCAGCCCGCCACCGGTTCATCAGTTCTCTCCATCGAACCAGTCGAAGCGGACCTTGCCCGGACTCGAGAAAGCCTTCTTTCGAGAATTCTTCGATGAAACGAAACCCACTCATAACCGAAACGCCGGCCGCGGCCGCGAGCTGGGACGCTCCTTGATACTGACCTCTCGGAGCGGATAAATACGACTCGGGAATTCGCGGCGCGAGTAGAACCTTGAGCATCCATTGGTTCAAATCCGAAAAGAGCTGTGGCGCTCCCGCACGCAGTTTGGGCGAACAAATCTGCTTTTCCGATCGTCTTGCAGAGTTAAGTGATTCGAGCCCATGGCCTGCGAACGACCGAAACCCTTCCATGTCCATGAGACCCACAGCCACTTCGGGAACCCGTTCTTGCAGAAATCGTTTCGCCTCCTCGGCAACCGACTCTGGCATGTGATTTGCGCCCACAATCGCTACGGGGAGTGGATGATCGGAGAGGCTTCGGGAATAGTAGGACGCTTCGAGAGCCGCCTGAGACAGCAGCGGAATCACACGATCTTTCCGGCCTTCGGAAGCCCGCTTGATTTCCACTACCAACTTCTTGCCGGGGCGCGAAGCAATCAAATCGGGGGCCGCTCCGCGCTCGCGAGGCTGCTTGACTACTTTCCAGCCTTCCTCGCGAAAGAGATTGGCTACGACCAGCCCGAGTTGGGCTTCGTGGTCTGGCGACGGGTTTGGATAATGGCCTAGCATCGGCTTACCACGGCCATGGTATTCATCATGGCCAGGTTAATTATCATGGCCATGATATAAGCATCCAGCCCCGTCGTCAAGACTCAAGAACAAATTCGGTTACCGGTCCTCTTCCTCTCACACCGATAGCGCCGCTTTCGGGCAGGAAATAAGATAGTTCCATGCCGGCACGCAAAATCGTCGATATCGACATGGACGCCCAAAAACCGTATGCGAAACTTGGACAGGTTTTTCATCTTGGCTTTCTCTCGCTGACCTGCGCCTCGTTTCGTGTGCTCAGAGTAGCTGCAACGGTTTCGCGGACCGCTGCACCGATGAAACAGCGTATAGCACTGGAACCGAGTCTGTCGCAAGAGCTCTGGAAGTTCTTGTAAATCAGTACGATTGGCTACCAGGTCCGCTGACCTTTCGGGTTGTGAAACGGCTCAAATTTTCAACAGTTGGGATAGTTGGGATAACAAAGGGATAAGAGAGCCGCCCAATTGCTCGCCTGTACCGACAAGCGGATTCTTCCTAACTCCAATGCTGGCAAGAATCTGGCGGAGAGGGGGGGATTCGAACCCCCGGTAGAGGTTTTAGCCCCTACAACGGTTTAGCAAACCGCCGCATTCAGCCACTCTGCCACCTCTCCGCGGTTTGGTTTCAACAGCTTACCACACTGCCCTAATTTATTTGGTGCACTTTTGGTGCACTCTGACTCATGGCGTCCAAAGAACTCTCTAGTTCTCATCGCTGCACGCACCGCAGGATCGAATGCTTTGATGTAGCGCTCTTTGGTCACGTGCGATTTTGCATGGCGCAAGACGCGTTGCACAACTTTCTCATCCGCACCAAGTTCATACAGGTTCGACGCAATGCCACGCCGGAACCCATGCCAGCCATACCATTCCAACTCGATTCTTTACGAGTGGACGGATGACCTGCTGGGCCAGCTTGTCCAAGTCCATCGGCCTTCCGTCTCCGGGGTGTCCGTAGCCGTTGCATCTCGGGGCCGTGCTCCCCCTTCCCTCCGGACCACGGGCCTTCGTTCACGGTCAATTTCGGGATTGACTTTCCCCCGCCCCACGAGTACCAAATACCCTTGAGCACAAACTAAGCGACAACCGCAAGGTGGATTAGCTCCTAGACCGCAATGCAAAACTTCTTGCCAACCCGGCACAAAACCGTCGTCACCAGCTTCGCCGCGGCATTAAGCATCGTACTTCTTGCAATGTTCTGCATGGAAAAGCGACTGACCGCAGCCAGCGACCGCGACACACCTAATCCGGGTTTGGTTACCGAGCTCTCTGCGCCTGTAGATCACGTCCTGCAGGCTGTCGAGGAAGTGCTTCAAGATCAAACTATCCACGGGACACTGATGTTCGACCGGGAACCGACGCTTACCGGGGCGATTGCTGTGGAGTCCACTCCGCTGTTTGGGCCCTGGAAAGGCGAGGGCCAGGTCTTCTACAAGATTCGCAAAGATGCCATAGCTCCCAGGCATTTCCGGGCGAGTGCGGACCGGGGAACGATCGCCGTTCGTTATGTGGTCACGAGTGTCAGCCCAGAACGCACGCGGTTGCGTATTGATGCAATTTTCGTTGAAACGGTCAGGCGCACAACCCACCCGTCGGACGGCACAGTTGAATCCAGTGAATCCAGGGCTATTCAGGACCATCTTCAGGTGATTCAAGCTGCGGAGCAGCAAGCCGTCGAGGCCGAGCGTCGTCGCGAGAGCGCAGACCTTGCCACACAGACCTTGATCCGCCAGCGCGAAGATGACACGGCTCTCCTCGCTGCAGCCGGGTCTTCCGTACACGATCTCGAGCAGCGCATCGACTCCTTGCAGCATGAAATAGAAAGACGGATTAAGGAGCCGGGTGCCAGTCTGAAAGCCTCGCCGTTTCGCTCCGCGGCAGACCTGGCCCATCTGCCCACGTATACCCAGGTTGTCATCTTGATCGTTACTCCCCACTGGTATGGCGTCGAAACGCCTAACGGCCAGCACGGATGGCTCCCGATAGACCAATTGGAACCTCTGCCGTGAGAAGACCTAAGTACGCCGCATGCAAGCTGCGACTCCGCGCGTTATGGATGCTTTCCGCCTTGGGGACTTCAATTCCCCGTCCCGCAACTGCCCAAGCTGTTCCTTATGCGCGGACCTATGCCAAATCGAACGAAGAAGTGGACAAAGCACTGAAAGAAATGCAGGCCTACGCAGGTCAGAAACTGCCTACTGTTGAAGGTTTCGTGGCCAATGCAGAGCACCCCCTCGATCGCTATGAGCGTCCCTTCTACCAGTTCTCCATCGACCTTCTGCCGACCGCATCCGGGACCACTGTTGTTCGCGTCACCGCAAAGATAACGGCGTGGTACGCCGACCGCGATCCCTCGAAGTCGGCCTATGAGGCTCTGCCATCGAATGGTCGGTTAGAGTTAGACCTTCTTGACAGGCTCAACGAGAAGCTCGGCAACCAGCCTTCTGCTTCTGCATCAAGACCGGACGTGCAGCCTCCCAAGCCGAAGTTAGACCTCTCGAGCAGCTTGTCGGCGAATCCTCTCGCGTCAGGAAAAACCTCCGCACCAACCGCGAGTGTATCTGCAGGGACCGCGGCTGACGGACCAGGCAGCGAGGAAGTAACGGCCCTGCGAGGGAAGCGTGAAGCCGAAGAGAAGCGCATGCGGCAGCTCACGACGGAGCTCCAGAACTTGCAAGAGATCCAACGCAACCAAGCACATCCTCTGAATCTTGTCGTGGTGAAGAAGACAGGCACGCCCGTCCGGGCGCGACCCACGGCAGGCTCCAGCGTTCTCTTCACGGCCACCGCCGATGACGAATTCGAGTTTCTGGATGCCGATGGGGAATGGATTCACGTCCAGATTTCCCCTGCCTTGCGGGGATATATTCGCCGAGACAATCTGGATTTGCCCGAGTATGTTGCCGCGCGGCAAAAATCGCCGAATGGGGCGCCTGCAAATGCTAAGCCGGAGGCTTTCCGCGTAGAGCGCGAGGAAACCGGGGTTTTCCCTGGCAAATGGGAGGCATTGCGCGAAAAGCCGGTAAAGATATACACCGTTCAGCGGGTTTTACAGGATTCCCAGGAAACAGGCGGCACCGCGAAGCTTAATTTCGCATTTTCCCTCTTCCAGAAATTCTCAGCAGACGCAACCAGCTCTGCGCCGGAAGTCCACGGAATCGTGGTCATTTTCGATTCCGCCGATGGGGGCATCATTGCGGCGACGATCGCTATCATCGAGCAAGTGAGAGGCGGCTCACTCGCCCGAGATGACTTCTGGAAGTACTGTTATCTGGACCCAGCTGACGCCTTTCGGGCAGCACCAAAGCCGTCTGAGAAGCGATAACGTCGGCCAAAACAGACCCTCGTTCATCGCGCGACCTGACTTAACTGCGGTGCCGCTGGAGATCTGGAAGCGGCTTGGCTTGAAGCCAGGCACAGCGTTATGTGCTGGAGCGCGCGTTGCAGTTCTACCTCTCAATGCGGTTCCATTTGGAGCGCCTGGCAGCTAGCGGCCGGGCAAGCTGTTAACTTCTGCGCTTTCAGCGAAATGCGGTTAAATCGGATATGGCGCCGATTTCGGATGTAAAGGCATCACCCGAGCCGCGATTGCCGTGTTTTACGGATTGCCAACTCGTTGAATCATTCGCTAGTACTTGCGGGGTTTTCGGGGGATTGATCAACGCGGATGGCATTGTTTGGCGTGTGAGCGATCCGACTTGTGTCGCTCGGTTCTGACTCTCCTCTGCTGCTCCCAGAGTGAATGCAACGAAGGAGAAAGATTATGCCAGGTCTGAAAAGAATCAGGGCTGTCTACAGTTTTCCTGGTCAAACCGAAAACGTTAGTGTCCATCACAAGAACGCTCCTCTGAAAATCTTCGATGCGAGAGTTGAAGTACGCAATCCGGTACCAGTCCCGGTCTACCTTGCGCCTCTGGACGAACCGCGCAATCGCGAACGGACGGTTACCGAAGACGTAAGCGGCCACGGCGCTCGCGTGGTTACCAAGCGGTATTGGCGACCCGGCGAAGTGCCACTGCTGACCCCCTTGATCGGCGAGTATCCGAAGTACGGCCGAGTCGTTTATTGCGATCCACAGTCGCAAGGGGGCTACTGCGTAGGGATAGAATTCTCGCGGCCTTTCTTTTGTTGGACCGGCATAGCCCCGTGAGCGGCGGCGGGACGCACAGGCAGTGAACAACTTGGCCTAGCCTCCCGGTTTCAAGTCCAGATGCTCACCGAATCGATGCGCCGCGCAGCCGCGTCGCTGAGCGCGAATTTCCAATGGCAGCCGGAAGCTCCGTGGCCTTTCTTACCCTCGGCCTCCTACCCTTGGAGCAGGCGACAACGCTTTGGCTCGAAGCTCTTAAGCCCTATAGCATGGGCTGAACATACGTCTCCGACTCCCCCCTCAGCCATCGTCGGGCCTCCAAAAGATTGTCTCCGAATACTTCGATTCCGAAGGTTCCTAGGAAAGGACAACCTTCGCCTCCTCTGCCCGCCACTTGCTCAGAGACTCTAAATCGGGCCACTTATGTCTTGCGCCATGTCAGTGAACACGCGGCCGCTGTTGACATGGCCATCCTAGATGGCTATGATTTGATCCTATGAAAGTAAGCGTGGCGCACGCCAAGAACAAGCTTCCCCAGCTGATAAGAGCTGCCGAGGACGGTGAACCTGTGACCATCTGTCGGCGTGGTGTACCCGTGGTGGATTTAGTTCGAACCACAACCGCCAGCAACGACAAGCCTAAATTCGGGACGCTCAAGGGCAAGGTCATCGAAGTGGACCCTGATTGGTGGAAACCGATGAATGACGAAGAGGTTGATAAGTTTCTGAATGGTCGCTACTGATGCGTTTGCTCCTCGACACCGTCGCGTTTATCTGGGCCATGACTTCTGCAGACCGCATTTCTAACAAGGCAATGGCGGCCCTTCGATCAGAGGCGACACTTCGCGAAATCAGTGTGGTTTCACTCTCGGAAGTTGCCATCAAGCAATCGATAGGAAAGTTGAGAATCGGCAAAGACGAGGTACTCACGGGCATCGCCGACCTCCGGCTTCGAGTCCTGCCCTACACGGCTAATCATGCGTTGCATTTGTTCGATCTGCCGGCGCACCATGGCGACCCGTTCGACCGCCAGATCATTGCCCAGGCCCTGTGCGAAAAGATCGCGGTTCTGACTTCTGACCAGAAATTCAGTCTCTACAAGGGACTCAGGATCGTGTGGTGACCCGTGACGGATTGGCTGGCGGAAATCAACCGTCGGACGCTCGCGGTCTTGGTGCACTCTTGGAGTACTTTAACCTGCCGACGAGGCGATCCGAGTGCAACTGAGACGAGCTTAAGTTATTGAAAATACTCGAAAATCGGTGAATGCCAACAGGGCAGGTAGGTTTAGCAAACCGCCGCATTCAGCCACTTTGCCACCCCTCCGCGGTCGGTTGTCCTGGCGCCGAACAACGGCGCAACTTTGAAAGTATAACATCAAAACGCTGGGGCCAACGGAAGCGGCGCCGCGCGATCCTTAAATTCTCGGCTGACCATCGTCGCGCTCCCTGCGTCCAATGAAGTGGGTCGGATGCTGATGGCATTTGCTCGTGCCTGGGTACTTTCCATGACGCCCCCGTAACGATAGAATAGGTTGCTGGGTGGATAAGCCTCGGCCTTCGGGGCGCTGGCCCGAATCGTGTCGTAGTAACTCTAAGGTTTCCTGTTGCGAATCCGAAACGGCGATCTTGGGTGAACGTCGGCGAAACATTTCGACCCGGCCGGGCGTATCTAAAAGAAGAAGAGCGGCTCGGGATGCTTCTGTCATCGTGGCTTTCAAACCCAAGGATTCCATGGAACGTCGCGGGGTGGCAGCGGCTTGCACGGGTGGCCCTAGGGCGGTGGGGCGAAAGGGAAGCGAATGAAGACCTGGCATAAAGTGGCGATTGGGTCGGGCGTCGTGGTGGTGCTTGGCGGCATTGTTCTTTTCAGCGTAAACCAGGCGAACAAGGGCATGGTTACTGTGCAAACGGCCAAGGTGACGAAGCAGGACAGCTTGGTGTCCCTGGTAACAGCATCGGGTGAAATCAAGCCAACGACCTACACAAACATAGCCGCGCAAGGATACGGCAGAATTACACAGATATTTGTTAAGGAAGGCGATCACGTAAGAAAGGGTGACAAGCTGCTTACACAGGAAAATGTGCAAGCAAGCGCCGACGTGCAGGCCCAGGAGGCGGCGAGCAATTCCGCGGAGTCCGGAGTTCAGGCGGCCGAAGCCAGTTACAAAGCGGCGCAAGCGGACTTGATTTCGCAGCAAGCCAACCTCGAAAAAGCCAGGCTCGACTATGATCGCGGGCAAGGGCTTTATAAGGACGGATTGATCCCTAAGCAGGACTTCGATCAGAGAAAAACGACTTACGACGGAGCTGTGGCGAGCGTTGATTCGGCAAAGGCGCGTGTTTCGCTCCTGAAGGCGCAGATGGAACAGTCGCGCTCACAGCTGAATCAGAGCCGCGCCCAGCTCGTCCACACCCAGGACATTCTGCACAAGACCGTTTATACCTCGCCGATCAATGGGATTGTTAGCTATCTGCCGGAACGCGTGGGCGACTACGTCGTTATGGGCATACAGAACCAGCCAGGCAGTTTCATCATGACACTGTCTGACATGTCGACTGTCACTGCCGAGGTCAAGGTGGATGAAACGGATATCGTCAGCGTGAAGCTGGGGCAAGATGGCGACGTAAACATCGACGCGATTCCAGGGAAAGTGTTCAAAGGCAAGGTAACGGAAGTGGGCTCGCAAGCTGTCCTGCGCAGTTCCGGCCTTACGACCACGCAGACCACCACCAGCACACAAGAAGCGAAAGACTTCAAGGTTGTCGTGACTCTGGAAAATCCACCTGACAACGTGCGGCCCGGCCTTTCTGCCACGGCAAAAATCAAGACGGCGGAGCGGAAAAATGTGATTGCCGTCCCCATCCAGGCTCTCGCGATGCGTACGCGCAAGGAATTGGAGGAAGCCGCCAAGAACGCAAAGGGTCAAGGCGGTTCCGGCGTAACCCTCGCTGCGCCCCCGCCGGCTGCTCCTGGCGATATCAAAAAGGATGAAATTCAGGGCGTTTTTGTAGTGAATGGCAAGAAGGCAGTATTTCGGTCGGTGGAAACCGGCATCTCCGGCGTCACCGACATTGAGATTACCAAGGGCTTGCAGCCCGGCGACGAGATTGTCGTTGGCAGCTACAAAGCCTTGCGCACTTTGAAGCCGGAAGCTCAGGTCAAAGTGGACAACAGCGCGCCCAAGAGGCAAGACGATCAGCAAAGCTGAGCGCAAAGAAAACGAGGGAGATTGCATGCCTGTCGAGACGCAAACCACAGATTCTTACCGGGAAGACCTGGTCAACTCGCGTGTCGTTATCAAGACAGAAGAGCTTGTCAAAGTCTATGAAATGGGCGCCGAGCAAGTGCATGCCTTGCGCGGAGTGAACCTGGAAATTCGCAAAGGCGAGTACGTTGCCATCATGGGGCCTTCCGGTTCGGGCAAGTCCACCCTTATGAATCTTATTGGTTGCCTCGACTCGCCCACCTCAGGGAAGTATTGGCTGGCGGGTCGGTTGGTCAGCGATCTCGACGACGATGAACTCGCTTACATCCGGAACAAAGAAATCGGATTCGTGTTTCAGACGTTCAACCTGCTCCCTCGCGCGACCGCTCTTCATAACGTCGAGCTGCCATTGATCTACAACGGTACCCCTGCGGAAGAGCGCATCGAAAAGTCGAGAAAAGCCCTTGAGCGCGTGGATCTCGCCGACCGCATGCACCACAAACCTAACGAGCTGTCCGGCGGTCAAAGACAGCGCGTGGCGATTGCGCGCGCACTGGTGAACAATCCATCGATTGTTCTGGCGGACGAGCCCACCGGAAATCTGGATTCCAAGACGGGCGAAGAAATCATGGCTCTTTTCGAGAATCTCTACCGCCAAGGAAACACCATTATCTTAGTTACGCACGAACACGACATCGCCCAGCACGCTCACCGCAGCATCCACATCCGGGACGGCAGAATCGCCTCCGACGAGGCCGTTAAGAAATAACCGGACAATTCGGCTCTTTCCCTCCAACTGATAGCTGTTAAGTTTTCTTGACGGGTGAAACTCCGTCAACAGTCCGCGTGTGTGCGGCTTAAAAAAGGATGGGGACCAATGACTCTCTTGTCGGACGAGAGTACGAAATCACAATCCTACGAGTTGCTTTATCTCGCGGTGGAGAAAGCGATACGTTACGTCGATAGTGTTAGACAGCGCAGAGTGAGTCCGGCTTCTAGTGCCCTTGCCGCCCTCTCCAGGTTTCACGAACCCTTTCCGTCCGGATCATGCAACCCCACCGAGGTGCTCAAACAGTTAGATGCCCTGGGCTCTCCCGCAACGGCGGCCACGACGGGAGGTCGCTACTTTGGCTTCGTGAATGGAGGCATGGTTCCCGCTGCCCTGGCAGCAAGCTGGATGGCAGCCGCATGGAATCAAAACGCCGCTCTGCGCGTCATGTCTCCGGTCGCCGCCGAGCTTGAAGATGTAGTTCTTCAATGGATCTGCGAAGCCCTTGGATTGCCCGCCGATTGTGAAGGTGGCCTGGTGACCTGCGCCACCATGGCGAACTTCACTGCGCTGGTTGCTGCTCGGCACGCTCTCCTCGAGCGGGCAGGCTGGAACGTCAATGAGGATGGAATGTTTGGCGCGCCGCCCATCGACGTCGTCGTCGGCGCCGAAGTCCACGCGTCCATTCGGAAGGCCCTGAGCATGGCCGGCTTTGGAAGAAAGCGCGTAACGGTTGTTGACGCAGACAGCCAGGGAAGAATGCGGTCCGACCGGTTGCCACCCCTAACCGAGCGCACCATCGTTTGCATTCAGGCAGGCAACGTGAACACTGGCGCATTTGATCCGGCTGAGGAGATTTGCGCAGTGGCTAAGGAGCAAAGGGCCTGGATCCACGTAGACGGCGCATTCGGCCTGTGGGCGCGCGTGTCGCCGAAGTATGCGCCCCTGGCCCGCGGATTCGAAAATGCCGATTCTTGGGCCACCGATGCGCACAAATGGCCAAATGCAGGATACGACTGCGGTGTGGTCCTCGTGAGAAATGGCGATGCCCTGCGCGCCTCCCTCGGAGTGGCAGCGGCTTATCTCGAACCGGGCGCACGGCGGGAGCCGATGTATCACACACCCGAAGCATCGCGGAGAGCCCGCGGGGCGGAGTTGTGGGCGACGTTGAAATCCTTGGGCCGGGCCGGGCTCTGCGAATTAGTGGAAAGAAGCTGCGCTCACGCCCAACGGTTTGCCATCGGACTGCGAGATGCAGGTTTCGAAGTGTTGAACGACGTGGTTATCAATCAAGTGCTGGTCTCCTTCGGCTCACCGGAAGTGACTAGGGAGGTGATCCAGCGTGTTCAAGAAGAAGGCACCTGTTGGTGCGGGGGAACCAACTGGCAGGGAAAGACGGCCATGCGCGTCAGCGTTTCATCCTGGGCTACGACGGCAGCGGACGTGGAAAACAGTCTCGAGGCGATCGTCCGTATTGCTCGCGACTCCTGAGTCCCTGGCATCCTCCAGGGCAGAGCTTTAGCGGCTGCGGGAAGCGTTGGAAGGCTCCAGATCAGGCAACGTCTGTTCCATGCTCAAATACGTGCGTGATAACCGGTCATGCCAGGTCAGTTCGTCGGAGTCCCACATGGCCCACAGAAACCCAAGAAAAAATGTACCGGCGGAGAGCATATATCCCACGCTGCGCAAGAGCATTTGCTTTGCCGCGGGTGGTTCGCCGGAGAAACTGACCACTTGCAAGCCGCGCAACATCATGCCCGGCGTCGTTCCGCCAAAAATGGTGAAAAGCGCGAAGTACTGCAGATAGACGATCGCTAAAGTCGTCAAGCACAGTGCTGCGTTCAACTTGTTCAGCGTGAAGTGTCCTCCCAATGAACCAAAGATCCCCAGAAAACCTCCGTAAGCAAACAGCAGGCAGAAGAAGTCAATGAGTGCGGCCAGGCGGCGCTCATCGATGGAGGCGACGGGATACAGACCCGGCGGAGAGTCAGATTCTGCGTGAAGGGTCTGCCGTGGAGGCCGCCCTTCCGGATGCGGCCGCGACGAGACGTCAATCTCGACCGGCAATTGTTCGGAAGTTTTTGTCTTTGCCGATCGGCCAATCGCGACGGTGAAAGCAAACTCTTCGTTGTGGGGAGCAACTCGCTCTTCTTCGATTGCGATCGAGGCCTTGGTCGCGCCTTCAGCCGCCGATTCCTCAAAGGAAAACTGCGATTGTAAGTTGCTGGGGGATGGTTTTCCCGCGCGGGTGCGATAAGCCTTCAGCCGTTCGGCCAATTCCCCGCGCCAGGAGCCATCCTGCCTAGCCCCTTGAAAGGAGACCAACGGGGATGCCCACGTTTCTGACCTTAGGTTTGCAGTTCCCGCGTTTCGTGGGGGGATTCCGAGGGAAGGGAATTCCGCGGGTTCTTCAATCGCGGAAAACCCTATGGAAAAAGATGAATCACAGAACTGGCAGACGCGCGATCCTGCCGCTAATACCGCGCCACACTGCGAGCAAGTTTTTGTCACCGAAAGTTTTGCGCTGCGGACGCATCCGCTCCGGTGAGGAGAGTGCCCCCATAGAATACCACGCTCTTAAAATGTCAGGCAGGAAATTGAGAAATGCCGTCACGAAAGAGGCACTAGCGCGAGGCAGGGAAGCGGACAGGGATCAAGAGTCCATCTGCTGAGCTAGCATTTCGCGGCTAAAGGAGATACGCCGCTCGAGGGCGATAGCTGCGAAATAGGTACAATGGCCCCGCTCTGAGTCCGTCCAGGACTTCGTAGAAGGAATCCATCGAGCCACAGTTGAGGCTACAAGATTCAGCAATTGGAAATAAGCGCCAACTGCCTGAATCCCTTTGCGATCCTCGGGCCGCTCGGGGCAAAGATGCAGGAGCTGCATGACCCGTTTGAAATCGTCTCCCGAGGCAGCACGCTGTATGCCCGTAACCTCCTGCACCTCCGGGGACAGCGGCTGTTTCGCGGACACCGCGATCAGCGACCGGCAATAGAACACAAAGAATTGCAGGAAGATGACCACCGACACCACAAAAATGAAGGCGGCCATCATCGCGACACCGTCGCAAGGCGGGCGGGCACCGTACGAGCATCCTCGGGAATGTACCAGAAGGTGTACGCCCAAGCCAGCGGCAGAAAACATCCTATGACTTGTTGAAGGGGAATAGAGATTGAACGCATCGATGGATATAGATTGCGCAAGGCATAGTCCGCAGCAAACAGGCTGAAATATACTCCCAATGAAAGTACGACCTGTATGAGCTGGGTCCGGGTCTCTCGCATTTTCAGAATGGCGCCCCACAAAATGTAAGTGACCACCAGACCCACAAAGTAAAGGTTCTGAGATAGCTCGACCACAAAGCGGGAGATGAGTCTCGTCGATGCTTCGTGAACCACCCCGTAGGAAAATAGAGCAGTTGCTGCTAGAAGGAATAATGTCGCAAATCGGACATGGCGTTCCGCCTTCAACTCACTCAAAACTTGAGCATATAAGTTGGCAAGGGCAAAATAGAGGAAGATCGTGAGAAGGGCATCCGAATAATAGTAAACGTAAACATATTGAGAAGAGGTGTACCCGTAACCGGTCAGCACACGAAAACGGGCGAGCGACACCACTACAGAGGCCCCCATATATATGCTTAAGAGGGCATATCTACGGAACACACCCTTCTTCAACGCACACACTATAACTGCGATCTCGAAGAGAGTGCACAGTAGCCAAACAAGAAGTTGTAATGTGCCAGGCACGCGTATCCGCCTATCCACGCCCTGGCCACTCGCCCCTTCACAGGGGCAGGATTTGGGCCTACTTCCAGGGCGTCGGTGGTGCCGGTGCGCCACCGTTTGCCATAATCACGGAGCCGTCACTGTGCGTGGCGACCACCGTCTTCAAGCTCATTGCCCCAACCAAAACTAGCATCGAAAGGAATAGTACTATCAGTCTGCGCGACATTGTGCCTCCGGTAAGAAACAACCCCGGAGGTATGCTAACTCTTTGCGCACCAATGTCAAGGTGCTCAGACTCTGAGCTTGTATTGTATCGGTCAACCTACCCTGCCCCCATACTTTCGCCAGGCTTTCGCCTGGCGCGGGGCTCGGGCAAGCGGGCTCGATCACGAATAGTATAGTTTTCGCACTTACCAAGAGCAACAGTACGGCAGTACCAAAAAACTTAGTACTCGCTCCTTACCGCCTAACACCGCGAGTCTACGCCGCTGACTGCGAGTCGGAGTGGCACCTGACATCAAAAACCTATGCCTTTCGCATTTCTCGAAAATCTCGAGAGTATTCCAGTGCACTCCGGCTCTGAGTTGGCCCATTGTCGCACAACCGCACAACCGCACAACCGGCCACCGCTTGACACACTTCGACGTGAATCCATAGCATTAAGGATTGCTATTAGCATAGGCCGGCGTAGCTCAGTGGCAGAGCGAGGGTCTCATAATCCCTAGGCCGTGGGTTCGATTCCCCCCGCCGGCACCATTCTTTCGAAGGAGTTACACGCGCCGGTTCCTGCGTGTGCCCGCCGTGTGCCCTTCGCTGAGGTTCAGGAGTTTCCCAAGTCACAGTAGCCAGGGACAAAGCGTTTTGGTGCACGTGGACATGGGACAAGCAGGAGAGAAACGCGTTGACCAGCGATTGGCTTACGTTGCCGTTTCGCGTGCCCGCTACGATGCCCCGGTCTACACAAACGACAAATTTCACCTCGCTCAAGGGCTCTCGCGCGATGTGTCGCTCCGCTCTGCGAGGGAAAGCGAATCGCCAAATCATGGCCATACCACAGCGAGTGCTCCTCCGGGCAAATCCGGGCCAAGAGCACGCGCAAGCTGTACGTCACAACATTAGCCGATGAACCATCCTTACAACATGCGGCACAGGGATCGCAAATATCAAAATACGGATTCTGCATCGAATCGGAAGCGGCCAGCGACTTCGCTTTGGTGATGCCCCGAGTATCGGAAGGCGAAGAAGTCATCATCGAGCGAGATGGCAAGCCTGTAGCCGTGGTGCGTCCCGCCGATGTGGTATGTGGCCGTCCGATTTCCGAATCCATCGCCCTGGCGGAAGCCCACGCCAAAGAGCTTCGTTACGAACCCGCGATGGACCCAGACTTCGCTGCTGACCTCGAAGAAATCATCAAGAGCCGCAAGCCTCGCAACATCTCCACCTGGGAGTAATCCTCGACTCCAGCGTGCTCATCGTCGGGGAGCGCCGCAAGGAAAATGTGGGCGAAATCCTTGAGAGCGTGCGCGCCGCACATGAGGATGTTGATTGCGCGCCCTCCGTTGTGGCTATCGTCGAACTAGCCCACGGCAGCTACGGGGCCAAAAAGCGACGCCGACCGCGAGTGGCGGCAAGCCTATTGCGCGCCGGCCATTTCGCCATAACCGACATCGGCGGTGCGAAAAATCACTAGCCCGGGCGGTGTCGTCATGGAGGATCGCGTGCAAGGCATAATCTCCGCCGACCTTCCAGGCGCGAGAGTTGTGCCGGGCCTTCGCGGAGGATTTCGTCACGGCGGGCGCCGCGGAAGATGGCGAGAAATTCAAGGAGAGATCAGCTCCGGCAAGAAGAACCCAGAGTAAGGCCGAGAATTCGCCGTGCTTGGAAACGTCTCTCCGAATGGACCTGTGACGGCCGGCACGGAGAGTAGGCTCTACGCGTTGCCTAGTGGCGCGGAGTTAGCAGATGTCATGTTAGGTGCAAGGCGGAGAAAGTCGACGCGCGTGCCGTACAATGGAGGAACCCGGAGCGGATTTAAGCCACGGCAGCCCATTGGCGATGGAATGGAGCGGAGAAGGCCGGAGAAGCGCTCCCGCTCTCCAAAAGAGCCAAATGAAAAAGTCGTTACAAGTCATGAAGTTTGGGGGAACGTCGGTAGGCGACGCGTCCTGCATCACCCGGGCGGCGAAGATCATCGTGAATGCCGCCAAAGAGTTTCGTTGCGTAGCGGTAGTTTCCGCCATGAGCGGGGTCACCAACCGCTTGATTGAGGCTGCTAACCATGCGCGGGCAGGAAACGCGAGGGAAGCGGCAGCGATTTTAGAATCGCTTTGTAAACAGCACGAAACTGCCCTCAGCAGCTTGGTTCAGCACGAGGAAGAACGCCAGCCGATCCGCCAGAAATTGCAAGAAGTTCTCTCGGAGGGCCGCAGGCTTTGTGAAGGAACGGCCCTCTTGCGCGAACTGACAGCGCGCACGCTCGACGCGGTTTCGAGCCTCGGAGAACGGCTTTCCGCACCGCTGGTGGCGGCGGCTGTTAAAGGGGCAGGCGCCGCCAGTGAAGCGATCGAAGCCAGCGAGCTGATTGTGACCGACGCGTTTCATGGCGGGGCCGAGCCGCAGATGGAAGCAACACGGGGAAAATCGCAAAAGCGATTGTGTCCGCTGCTCGAGAACGGGATTGTGCCGATCGTGACTGGGTTCATCGGTGCAACCGCCCAAGGACAGCTAACGACATTGGGCCGAGGCGGTTCTGATTTTTCTGCAACGATTCTTGGTGCCGCGCTTGATGCTGATGAAGTCATTATCTGGACTGACGTGGACGGCGTGCTGACGGCAGACCCACGGCTGGTGCAAGAGGCGCGCACGATTCCGGAGGTTTCCTACCGCGAGGCGGCAGAGCTCGCGTACTTTGGCGCGAAGGTCCTGCATCCGAAAACACTGAATCCCGTGGTGCAGGCGGCGATCCCGGTGTGGATCCGTAACAGCTTCGCGCCAGAGCGACGCGGCACAAAGATAACGCCGAAGGGGCGAAGCATCGGTGGCGGCGTGAAGGCTCTAACCGCCATTCGAGATGTAACGCTAATAAGCGTGGGTGGCCCAGGGATTGTGGGATTGCCGGATGTAGTCGGGCGAACGTTCTCGACGACGGCCGATCTGCGCGCCAACGTGTTGTTGATCTCCCAATCTTCTTCGCAAAACGACATCTGCTTCATCGTTGCGGCGGCCGACGCTCAGCGCACCGTTGAAGCCTTGCGCAAGGAGTTCGCGCAAGATCTGGCACATCACAACGTGGAACATATTACCGTGGATCCGAACATTGCCATTGTGGCCGTGGTGGGAGAGAACATGCGCGGCATCCCGGGGATTGCCGGCAAAACCTTCAGCGCGCTGGGCCGCGAAGGCGTAAATCTGATTGCCATTGCGCAAGGCTCATCGGAAAGCAACATCTCCTTTGTCATCGAAGAGCAGGACGTGAAAACCGCCCTGATTACCGCGCATCGCGAATTTGGACTGGATTCTCCACAAAGCTAAACATCCCCAATATGGACCGCCATGGGCTGGCTAGCTTCAATTATTTGAGGGGTACGCAATTCCAAATCGGGGACTCGGAAGCGAAGAAAATAGTCGGGAAGGCCGTGCCAAGGATGGAGCCGGGCGGCGGACTTGCGTCCTGAACCGCTTCCGCAAGCCCGGATCAACCACTGGTTGGTCGGCGGTTCGAACGCGCGCGGTGACTTGGCCATGGAGCCAAGAACATTATTGCTCTCACATAAAATAATGCAATAATAGGATCTCCGCATGACTGGAGGTCCCTGTGCGACCCAAGGGTTCGGCCGACTTGCTGTCCGACCGGCGCAGGCGTGCGCTGAAACTTCTTCGCGCGG